>Ga0163161_10000016_pt1 | contig 235591 bp, 200 predicted proteins | sample S45metaG_FD_129847 | JGI IMG/M metagenome (GOLD analysis project Ga0163161, IMG submission 129847) | Switchgrass rhizosphere microbial communities from Kellogg Biological Station, Michigan, USA - S4-5 metaG | ecosystem: Host-associated > Plants > Roots > Rhizosphere > Soil | place: USA... | reverse complement strand
TTTTTATATTTGCTTCTACCATTGGGGTTTGTTTTTTTGTCAATTACAAAGAACCTAATTTAGGTTCATAACCCAATGGTTTTTATATTGTTATCCCTTAACTTAATGACATTGGGATAGGAGTAAACTGCCGAAGCAGTATGGATAGCCCGACAGCATGGCGATAAGAGGGCGTATATGCGTTTAGTAATTTTGCCCTCTTATCGCGATGGTGGCACGCCCTAATAATAAAAATGAAAAACCCGACAAGTTTTTAAAACTTGTCGGTTTTTTTTCTATATCAAGTAGTTTTAAAGTTCTAATACTCTAAACTAATTTTTTTTCATATGCTTTTCGTGCCGCACCTCTAAAGTATACTTCGCCACAATAGACATAATCTAATTTGTCTAAAATTTTCAACATCGGAACATTGTCAAAGTTAGTATCTACTTTTATACTATATATATTGTGTTCGAGACATAAACCTTCTACGTTTTGAAAAAGTTTTGTTGCAATGCCTTTTCCTTTTGCCAATTTTGAAACCGCTACACGATGTACAACAGCATAATCACCATTAGTAAGCCATTTGCCTTCTATGTCTTCGTATGCGGGTTCTATGTCGAAAATAATGGCTGCATAACATAAAATAGATTCGTTTTCGGTTAGCACGAAACCGTAACCATTATTTATATCATTTTCAATCGACAGTTCATTTGGATAACCATCTTGCCATTGTTTACTTCCTTCTAGTCGTCTTTGTTCGATAGCATCTTGTATAATTTCCCAAATTTGAGGTACTTCTGAAAGATTTGCTTTTCGTAATAATAATGTATTCATTTTTTTAATGAGGTAATTTATCTTTTATAAGACCGTAAAACCAAGTTCCGGCGATAGCACTTACAAGAGTTACAACAATTACAGTAACTCCGGTTCCAATTTGAGCAAAAAGAGGTCCGGGACAAGCTCCGGTTATTGCCCAGCCAAAACCGAATAATAATCCGCCGTAAATTTGACCTTTGCTAAATGTTTTAGGCTGAATTTCGATTTTTTCGCCTTGAATGGTTTTTATGTTGAATCTTTTAATGATCTGAACTGAGATTATTCCAACTACAACAGCACTTCCAATTACGCCATACATAAAGAAAGATTGCAATTGAAACATTTCCTGAATACGAAACCAACTAATGATTTCGGCTTTTACGAATACGATTCCAAAAAAGATTCCAACGATTAGATATTTCAGGTTTGAGAATCCAGAATGTTTCAATTGGCTTCCGTTAATTCCTTCTGTATCTGTATTTTTATTTTCTAAATTATTCATTTTTGAAATTTTAAAGTGAAAGAATATCTAAAGTGAAAGAATATATGGAAGAATCAAATTCGCCATAATAAAACCACCAATCATAAAACAGATTGTAGCTACCAATGAAGGCCATTGCAAGTTTGAAATTCCCATAATTGCATGTCCACTTGTACATCCGCCTGCATATCGAGTTCCAAAACCAACCATAAATCCACCAACAACAATCATAATAAAGCCACGAAGCGTGAATAAACTCTCCCACGAGAAAAGTTCTTTTGGCAATAATCCTGAATGATCAGTGATTCCGTAACCAGCTAATTGCTCTGAAAGTTGCGGTGTAATCTCAACCGCATTTGGATTTGATAAAAAGTAAGCTGCGATCATTCCGCCAAGGAAAATTCCGAAAACGAAAAATAAATTCCAGCTTTCTTTTTTCCAATCGTATTTAAAAAAGGAAATATTCGCCGGAATACATGCGGCACAAATATGTCGCAATGAGGAACTAATCCCGAAAGATTTATTTCCGATAATCAACAAAATAGGAACTGTTAATCCAATTAACGGACCTGCAACGTACCAAGGCCAAGGTTCTTTTATGATTTCTAGTAAACTCATTTTATTTTTTAGGTTCTAAGAGGCAAAGGTTCAAAGGTTCAAAGGCTAAAACCTTTGTCGCTTTGTAACTCTGTACCTTTGTTACTTTTTACTTTAATACCTTACTTTGACAAACGAAATCTGATTTTGGAATATTCGTTTTTGCAATTGCTCCAAAACCACCTTCAATTTCGGTGAAATTTCTGAAACCGCGAGCTTGCAAGATCGAAGCTGCAATCATACTGCGATATCCTCCCGCGCAATGCAAATAAAAATGCTCATTTGGGTTAATGTCTTTTACCCAGTCATTAATAAAAGCAAGTGGTTTGTTGTAAGCTTCATCAATATGTTCAGCGCTGTATTCGGTTTCTTTACGAATGTCGATTACTTTATTTTCTTGAGGTTTAAATTCAGATGCAAATTGATCTGCCGAAATTCGGTTCACCGTATCAATTTCGAAACCTGCTTTTTCCCAAGCTTCAAAACCACCTTCAAGATGTCCGATAATCGAATCAAAACCTACACGGCTTAAACGAGTTACAGTTTCTTCTTCAAGACCATTTTCTGTTACTAATATAATAGGTTGTTTTACATCGGCAACTAAAGTTCCAACCCACGGAGCAAAATCTCCATTGATCCCTATATTAATTGATTGCGGAATAAAACCTTTGTAGAAATCGCCACTTTTTCGGGTGTCTAAAATTAAAGCTCCGGTTTCTTCGGCAACAGCCTCAAATTCTTCTGCTTTAATAGCTTTCATTCCGTTATGCAAAACCGATTCGAAACTTTCGTAACCGCCTTTATTCATGGCAACATTCATACTAAAATAAGCTGGCGGAGGCAATAAACCATCCGTAACTTCAGTAATAAATTCGGCTTCGGTCATGTTTGCGCGCAAAGCATAATTAGTAGCTTTTTGATTTCCGATAGTCGAAACTGTTTCCTTGCTCATGTTTTTTCCACACGCACTTCCTGCACCATGCGCAGGATAAACGGTTACATCATCTGCAAGAGTCATGATTTTATCTCTTAAAGAATGAAATAAAATCCCAGCCAATTGATCTTGGGTCATTCCAGCAGCTTTTTGAGCCAAATCAGGACGGCCAACATCACCAATAAATAAAGTGTCTCCAGAGAAAATCGCGTGATCTTTTCCGTTTTCGTCAATCAATAAATACGTTGTGCTTTCCATAGTATGTCCCGGAGTATGCAACGCTTTTATAGTAATATTTCCGATCTTAAATTCTTGTCCGTCCTTAGCAGAAATACAATCAAATTCGCAAGCTGCATTTGGTCCGTAAACAATTGGCGCCTGAGTTTCTTTGCTCAAATCGATATGACCTGAAACAAAATCAGCGTGGAAATGCGTTTCAAAAATATATTTCAATTTAACCTGATCACGTTCTAAACGATCAAGATAAGGTTGAATTTCTCTAAGCGGATCAATAATGGCCGCTTCGCCATTTGAAGTAATATAATAAGCACCTTGCGCTAGACATCCGGTGTAAATTTGTTCTATTTTCATGATATGTATTCTAAAAATAAGGGAATACAAAGGTAGCCTAGTTTTTTCTTAAAATAAGTGACTAATGTTACAGAAATTAGATTTTTGTGTAAAAAACAAAAATTTCACCATATAAGTGATATAAGTGAATTTAAGGTAGACTTTAATTATGCGCAAAGCTAAAATGAACTTATATAACTTATATGGTAAAAAGAATAATCTGCGTAATTTTACAACTCTACAAAAATCATTGATATGAACACAGAAGATTTATTGAATCAAATTGCTTTTATAAAAGAGATTGATAAAGTAAAATACATTCAGCGTAAAACAAAGCTTTTTAATAGCGACCGACATGAAAATGATGCTGAACACAGTTGGCATTTGGCTTTAATGGCGATTGTTTTGGCAGAACATTCAAATGAACCGATTGATGTTTTGAAAGTGGTAAAAATGGTTTTGATACATGATATAGTCGAAATCGACGCCGGAGATATTTTTTTATATGATTCGCAAATAAACCATGATAATACGGAACAAGAACGATTAGCAGCAAATCGTATTTTTGGATTATTGCCTAAAAACCAAGCAGATGAATTGATTTCAATTTGGGAAGAATTTGAAGCAGGAGAAACTAACGAAGCTAAGTTTGCAAAATCTATGGACAGACTAGAACCTTTATTGCAAAATACGTCTAACAATGGTGGAACCTGGAAAGAATTTGGCGTTGGTTATAATAAAGTCTACGAAAAAAAGAGCGTTATAAAAGAAGGTTCTCGGTCTTTATGGAACTACGCCGAAGGTTTAATAAACGAAAGCGTCGAAAAAGGCATCTTGAAGAAAGAGTAAAATTTTAGTATCGAAAACTTTGTCAAAGTTTCAAACTTTGACAAAGTTCTGGCAGACATAAGTGTGATTTGCACTTTTAAATTTGTTGAAAAGTTTAACAAATGTTGAGCGATAAACTTTTTTTTAAGGCAGGAATTTCGGGTTTTAATGGGTAAATTTGTGGGACTTCATAAATAAAATACCACTATGGAAGAAATGCTTTTTTATGACCGAATGCAATTCGCCTTCACAATTACTTTTCATTATCTTTTTCCGCAACTTACAATGGGTCTTTCGCTGATCATTGTTTACTTCAAGTGGAAATATCTTAAAACTCAAAACGAACAATACAATCACGCCACGCATTTCTGGATGAAAATTTTTGCCCTGAATTTTGCAATGGGCGTTGTTACGGGAATCCCCATGGAGTTTCAATTTGGAACCAATTGGGCAAAATTCTCTGAATTAACCGGTGGAATCATCGGTCAGACTTTGGCAATGGAAGGAATGTTTTCTTTCTTCCTAGAATCCTCATTTCTTGGAATATTTTTATTTGGAGAGAAAATCCTTGGGCATAAATGGCATTTTGTAACCGGCTTACTAATTTGCATTGGTTCCTGGGCAAGCGGATTTTTAATTATAGCTACACATTCGTGGATGCAGAATCCTGTAGGTTACGAAATCCTTGAAAACGGAAAATTTGTGCTGAATAATTTCCAGGCTTTATTCCTGAATCCGTGGTTGTGGCCATCTTATTTACACAATCAGGCAGCTTCATTGGTGACGAGTTCATTTGTTGTGGCGGGAATTGGAGCTTTTTATATTCTGAGTAAAAAGAATGTTTATTTTGGGAAATTATTTCTCAAAACAGGCGTGATCTTCGGATTGATTTCGAGTATAATTGTGGCAGTTCCAACGGGAGATTTACTGGCTAAAAACGTCGTAAAATACCAACCTGTGACTTTTGCCGGAATGGAAGGAATTTTTCATACCGAACAAAAAGGTTCCGAAATTGTTTTAATCGGTCAACCCGATGTAAAAGACAAAAAACTGGACAATAAAATTGCCGTTCCAAATATCCTGAGTTTCTTTACTTACGGAAATTGGAATCAGGAAATTAAAGGTTTAGATCAATTCGAAGAAGATTTGCATCCAACCAATATTTCAGGATTGTATTATGCTTATCATATTATGGTAGGACTCGGAACTGTATTCATCGGTTTGATGCTAATTTCTCTTTTTCAATTGATCAGAGGGAAATTATTCGAAACCAAATGGATTTTATGGTCGCTTATGTTTATGATGCCATTTCCGTATATCGCAAATACAACAGGTTGGTACACGGCTGAATTAGGCAGACAACCTTGGCTGGTTTATAATTTATTGCGAACTGCTGCCGGAGCATCACCAACAGTTTCGTCCGGAAATACCTTGTTTACTTTACTTGGCTTTATAGGACTGTATCTTTTACTGGGAATGTTGTTTTTGCTTTTGATTGGAAAAATTATAAATAAAGGACCTCATCAAGAAGTCATAACTGAAAATATATAAGTATGGAATTTTTTTGGTACGTAGTTTTAATGGGAATTCTAGCCGTTTATATTGTCTTAGACGGTTATGATTTTGGGGCAGGAATTATTCATTTATTTTTTGCCAAAACAGAAAAAGATAAAAAAGCAATTACAAGTGCTATTGGTCCGTTTTGGGATGCCAATGAAGTTTGGATAATTGCTGCGGGAGGAGTTTTGTTTTTTGCTTTTCCAACTTTATATGCATCTTCTTTCAGCGGGTTTTATTTGCCTTTGATTATGATTTTATGGCTTTTGATTTTCCGCGCCATTGGTTTAGAAATGCGCGGTCAGGTTCATCATCCAATGTGGGAATCGATTTGGGATAAAGCATTTGGAATCGCAAGTTTGCTTTTGGCTTTATTCTTTGGGATTGCTTTGGGAAATATTGTTCGCGGTGTAAATCTCGGAATGGTAACTAATGGCGTTTCGACACAAGAAGCACATTTTTTCTTTTTGCCTTTGTGGAATCCAACTTTTAGTCCGCAGGCAAATGAATTGGGAATTATCGATTGGTTTACGCTTTTTCTGGGAGTTGTAAGCGTTGTCGCTTTGACGATTCACGGCGCAAATTGGATTATTTTCAAAACCAATTCTTCGTTAAATACCCAACTTAAAAATGTGGTTTTTAAACTGAATATTGTTCTTTTGATTTTGGTTTTTATTTCACTGCAAATCTGGCATTTTATCGAACCTCAGCCGTTTCATAACTTTATAGAAAATCCAATTCTTTGGTTTTTTCCTCTAATGACTTTTGTTGGAATTGTAGGTTTGTTCAAAGTTCGTTCTTATAAAAAAGACGGTCACGGATTTATATTTTCGACTTTGTTTCTGGTTGGCGGATTTGCTTCAACAGCAGTTTCGATTTTTCCGAATGTTTTGCCTTCAACCAATAATGTAAATCCATCTTTAACGATTTATAACACAGCGGCGGGAGAATATGGATTAAACGCCGGAATGAGCTGGTTTTTTATCGCTTTGTTTTTGGTGATTGTTTACTTTATTATTCAATATCGTGTTTTTAACGGGAAGATGGATGATATTGGTTATGGGGAACATTGATTTTTTTGCCACAAATTACACAAATTTTCACGAATTAATTATATGATTAGCCGTTGGTTTTAACCAACGGTTTTTTAGTTTAGCAAAAACGGCTTTAGCCGAAATGTTGCGTATATTTGGCTAAAGCCGAAAAGAGATATTCCATAATTCCGTTGGTTAAAACCAACGGCTATTCATTTATAAAGTTGTCTAAATGAAGAAGTTAATAATAATATTTAGTATCTTTTTATTTTTAATAATTTCAATATTTATCTTTCAGAAATGGTATTTTAATCCAGAAAGGATTTATGAAAAACAAGAGAAAACATGGAATGAAAGAATATTAAATTATCAATATGTAGAATATATTCCAATTGTTTTTCAACAAAATAAACTTATAGATGCACCTAATCTGCTTTCTAAAACTCATATTATGAATGTTGTTCAGGTTTTAAAAATTCATAATGAAAAATGGAAACTTCAAAACGGGAAATTGTTAGTCTCCAGAAATATTGACAGAGAAACTTTATGGAATTACACAACAAAGGCAAATGATTCTATTTGGTTAGCTGAACATCCAATAAAAAATTAATTTAATTAATGATGATAGATATATTCAAGAGAAAAACAAAAGTTAAAGATATTCAATTGTTTGAAATAAAAGTAGCTGAACTTATTGAATCTGAATTTCCTCAAATAAAAGAGTATTTAAGAAAATCAAAGTTGAATATTTATTTTAGTCGAACTGGTATAACATTAATAAGACAATATAAATCAGTTGCTGAAAGTCAAATTCCTAAAGAGAGTAGCGGTTTTTTTGAATTATCAGGAATATATTTAATAGAGAAGAAAACCAAAAAGGAAAAGGAGATTAAATTATTCTATAGCAATAGTATTTTAAGTCAGATTAAAGTTGATAAACCGGAAACATTTTATAAAGATTTCGATTTTAATTCGATAACAAAAGAAGATTTGAAAATTCGAAATATTGAAATTAAAAACCCGGATTTGAGAACTGTTTCTAAAATTTTGTCTTCTCTTAATAAAGAACAATTACAATTATTAGATTTAGAAGATACATTTGAAATTGAGATAGAGGAGAGGTTTTATTATCCAATTTTAGATTTTGAAAACGGAAATTATATCGCTGTCGATAAAAAAGGAAAAATCTATAGATTAAATCACGATCATAAAGAAAGTATAAAAGAAATTTTTAAGAATTCTGAAGATTTTTTCAATAGCTATAAAGGAGTGAAATCTGATCTTGGAATTTATTTTGAATAACCATCTTAATATATTGAAGCAATCTCAGTATGTATGTCTTTTGCTTTATTTATAACGAACATTTCTAATTATCTTTGAGTTTGCGTTAGGGATAGAAACGGTATCTCCCGGTTTAGAAAAACAAAGCTTTTTAGCCGTAGTTTTTGTTAAACGGGAATATAGCGGATAGCCCGTTCGCCGCGGCGAAAACGCCCAAAATATTAATCTAATTAATTTCTTATTTTCGTTGCTCAATTATTCAAATTCTAATTAAATATTTAATAAATGAAGAATGTTACAATCTCCATTTTCCTTTTCTTCTTTTGTTATCTAAAATGCCTTGCGTGTGAATGTGATACTCCAAAGACAATTTTAGAATTTTATTCTTCAAAATATGTTTTTAAAGGAATAGTTACAGATAAAATATTTAGCAAAGACTCCGCTAACTATACAATTAAATTTAAAGTCCTTGAAAGTTATAAAAAAGGCATGATTCCCAAAGAATTGACTTTTACATTTTCTTATGCTGAAGACTTAGAATGGAGTGCCTGTTCTTCTAATATTTATAAAGATCAGGAATGGCTCGTATTTGCTTATGAGTATAATGGTACTTTGGGATTTAATAAAATGTGTTCAAATTCTCGATTTCTTAGAGGCTCTGGAATTGATTTAGACACACAGAAAATACTTGATAACGGCAATAATTTTAAGTTGGACGATTATATCTATGGGAATGATTGGGATATTAAAAGTGAGTTCAATTTTCCGAAACCTATTTCAGATATTGATTCAATTTTTAATAATGGAAAAGTCAAGGATTACCAGAATACATATGGGGCATTTACTGTAGTTGTAGATAGAAAAGGAAAGTTAGTGTCAGTTTATAGTTTTCTGGATTGGGATTATTCGTATAGAGAATTTAAAAAAGATCCCGTTTTTAATGTGTTGAAAACGTTTACAATTAAAAGCAAAAGACCATTAAACGAATTTGAAATAGATGCAATTGATTTACTTAAAGAAGTTGGTGACTGGGAAATTAAAAGAAATAAAAAAACAAACGTAGCTGTTGATTATACTGCTAATATAGTTATTGAATTTGATGTGAAAACAAAGAAATGGAGTTATGATTTGAGATAGAATTCTATTATTCAAAACGAGAGCTTCTTTCTGAATAATTATCTTTGTAGTTATTCTTTCGAAATATAGTTTAGATTGATATTCCCATGATTAATTTTTTTACTGTTTATTGAATTTTTTATTTTTTGTCCGAAAAATTGTATTTTTGAGCATCGAAATACAAAAGTGTAACTTATCGAAAGAATGTTGTATTTTACCATATTAATAATTCGTTTAAGAATTTTAAATATCTTTGAACTATGAGTACAGCAACAAAACCAAAACATATTGGCAGAAATATAAGTCGAATCAGAGAACTTCGAGGAATGAAACAAGAGATTCTTGCGGAAGCTATTGGTATAAGTCAACAAACTATTTCCAGTATTGAAGGAAGCGAAGAAGTCGATACTAAAAGACTTGTGGAAATTGCAAAAGTTCTGGGAGTTACGGTAGAAGCAATTGAAAATTTTTCGGAGGAATCTGTTTTTAATTATTTCAATACTTTTAATGAATCTGTTTCTGGCAGTTTTATAACTAATAATTCTTGTAATTTTAATCCTTTAGATAAAGTAGTTGAACTTTACGAACGTTTGGTTCTAGCTGAAAAAGAATTAGTTCAAGCCGAGAAAGAAAAGGTAGAATATCTTGAAAAGCTTTTGAAAAAATAAACATACAATCCGTTTAATCTTTGGAATAAACGGATTTTTTTTAGTTTTGATCTTTGTTAAAGTTTTAAACTTTGACAAAGATTACTTAACAAGTAAAACTAAAATTAAACTTTTAAATTTCAACAGCAACAAATCTGCGTTATCTGTTCCCGATAGCTATCGGGACTGCGAGGAACTTTTTAAATCTCTAACGGAATGAATTCCGTTTCTACAATATGAATCGTTCCTTCGGAGCTTTCGCTCGATAATGTATTTCTATCCATCCAATAATTTCAAGATCAACAAATAAATATCTGCGTTATCTGCTCCCGATAGCTATCGGGACTGCGAGAAACAAATATTTTAAAACAAAACCTCTTTTGTAATTATATAAAATCCCATTACGAGAACAAACCATCCAAAAATTGGTTTCAGTTTAGTTCCGTCGATTTTTTTGGAAAGCTGACTTCCTAATAACATTCCTAAAAGTGCCATTGCCGAAACACCTAATAAAAAAGGATAATTGATAGGAGTTCCGATATATAAATCGCCTCCAAAACCTATCGTAGAATTAATGCTGATAATCAATAACGAAGTTCCTACAGCTTGTTTCATAGGTAATTTTGCAAAAAAGAGCAAGGCAGGAATAATTAAGAATCCTCCGCCAGCACCCAGAAATCCTGTTATGATTCCTACAATGAAACCTATAAAACTTAGTTGAAGATAATTTGTTTCGGCACCTTTTATTTCGGGTTGGCTTTTTCGGATCATCGAAATTGCCGCCGTAATCATTAATATCGAAAAGATAATCATAATCAGAAAATCTTTTGAAACTGAATAAGAAGCAACGGAAAATAAGGTCGATGCAATTTGCGGAAAAATAACTTCACGAATAATCAAAATCGAAATCACCGAAGGAATCGCAAAATACAATGCCGATTTAAGTTTCAGATTTCCCATTTTGTAATGGCTGTAACTTCCAAACATGGCAGTTAATCCAACAATGAATAAGGAATAGGAAGTAGCTTGCTCCGGATTTACTTTAAATAAATACACTAAAATAGGAATGGTCAATATCGATCCGCCGCCACCAATTAAACCCAGCGAAATCCCGATAATAATCGAAGCAAAATAACCTAAATATTCCATTGCATTTGTTTTTATGCAAAGGTGGTTTGTAAAAAGAAATCCCACAGTAACATTTATCACATAAGGAATGTGAAATGGTAATGAAAAAAAGTTTTTACCATTAAGAGATTAAGAAAAATTAAGTTTAACTGCTTAATTTTCTTTAGTAATCATTAAGATATAAAGACGCTAAACTTAATTTTTCTTAATCTCTTAATGGTTCAAATAAAAAAATAAATGTTTTATTTTTTACTTAAAAGTTCGATTTGGTTTCGGTTTAGTTTGACCAAACCTCTTTGTTCCATTTTTTTGAGTAATCTCGAGATAACTTCTCTTGAGGTGTTTAATTCAGAGGCAATTTCCTGATGTGATAGATTTACTTCAGAGCAGCCACAAGCGTCGGAATGTCTTTTGAGGTAAAACTCCAAACGCTCATCCATAGAACGGAAAGCGATATTGTCAACAACTTCGAGGACTTCTTCAAAACGATTTCTATAGGTTTCGATTACAAATTCGTACCACGATCTGTGTTCCATCATCCATTTGTCCATCATTTGCAACGGAATCATCATTACGGAAACGTCTTCGACAACTTTTGCCATAATTTGGCTTTTCTCACTTTTGGTGGCACAAATCATCGAAATGGCGCAGGCTTGTCCGGGTTGTAAATAATACATTAAAAATTCGCCGCCATCTTCGCCTTCGCGATAGATTTTGATTTTTCCTTTGGTGATCAAAACGGTATTCTTGATATATTGTCCGGTTCGCATTAAGATCGTTCCTGCTTCAAAATGCTGCAGACTTCCGTTTTCTTCGATTGTCGAAATAAGTTCGGAAGAGAAATTAGGGAATATATTTTTTAATGGGTTTTGCATTGGATCGGGTTTGTTTTTTTGCCACGAATTTCACAAATTTTCACTAATTAAATTGTGTTCATTTTGTTGCGAATTTTTTTAATATAAAAATCCTTTTTATCTGTGGCAGTAAAAAAAATAATTCGTGTTAATTCATGAAATTCGTGGCTAACTTTTTTATCAAATTAAGATTAAAGTGCATAATTTTATACAAAGATAGCAGATTGAAATGGTATAAATTGTGAGAAAACTATATTTAAGAGATAAAAGGTCAAATGAAAAAATCCTATTTTCGATCGATTTTATAGACTATATTTTTAAAAATAGTAAGTAAATTTGCCTTTCACTGATTATAATCCTTTCTCTAAAACGTTTTCTGAGAATAATAATCGAAATCGCATTTGGCACGTTTTTAATTAATAGAAACGTCGTAATTTTACAAAAACACATTTATTATGAATTTATCACAAGAAGATTGGGTTAATCAGCTAGCTGCTGATGAGAATGCAGTTATACTTGACGTAAGAACTGAAGACGAATTTAATGACGGCTATATCGAAAATGCTGTAAATATCGACATTAATAAAGGACAAGGTTTTATTTATGAAATCGAAGAATTAGATAAAAATAAAAACTATTATGTGTATTGTCGTTCTGGTGCCAGAAGCGCTAAAGCATGTCAGATTATGAATGAGTTAGGTATAGATAATGCCTACAATCTGCTTGGTGGAATTCTGGACTGGGAAGGGGAAACCGTGAATCCATAAAAGATAGAAGAAGAGGCGCGAAAAGCCTCTTTTTTTGTTTAAAATGCTATTAATAACCAAACATAAATTACCAGATTATGAATTTAATACCCGAAGAATTTCAGATTAAAACCCTTATAAATCAAGATACTTATCTTGTAAACGGAGAATTAAAACACTGGGCAGGACAAACTACACCTGTTTTTTCTACTATTTCATCTACAGAAAAATATACGCCAACTTTACTGGGATCGATTCCGTTTATGGCAGAGAAAGAAGCTGCTGAAGTTGTTGAAGCTGCAAATGCGGCTTATAATAAAGGACAAGGTTTATGGCCAACTATGAAAGTGGTTGATCGTATTAAATGCATGGAAAATTTCGTGAGACAAATGAAGGAAACCCGCGAAGAAGTGGTTAAACTTTTGATGTGGGAAATTGGAAAGAACCTTGGCGATTCGCAAAAAGAATTTGACAGAACAGTAGAATATATTCATGATACTATTGACAGTTATAAAGAACTAAACGGGCGCAGTGCTCATTTTGAAAAAGTACAAGGTGTAAATGCAATGATTCGCCGTGGACCTCTTGGTGTTGTTTTGTGTCTTGGACCTTACAATTATCCATTAAACGAAACTTTTTCATTGTTGATTCCAGCTTTGATTATGGGAAATACAGTAATCTTCAAACCTGCAAAACATGGTGTTTTATGTATTTCGCCATTATTGGAGGCTTTTAGAAGTAGTTTCCCAAAAGGGGTTATCAATATTGTTTACGGTAGAGGTCGTGAAGTAGCTTCTCCAATCATGAAATCTGGGAAAATTGATGTTTTGGCATTAATTGGAAACAGTAAATCGGCGATTGCTTTGCAGGATCAACATCCAAATAAAAACAGATTGCGTTTGATTTTAGGTTTAGAAGCTAAAAATCCGGCAATTATTTTACCGGATGCCGATTTAGATTTGGCAATCCAGGAATGTATTGCAGGAAGCTTATCGTTTAACGGACAACGTTGTACGGCCCTAAAAGTACTATATGTTCATGAATCTATTGCGGAGGAATTCAACAAACGTTTCTCTGAAAAAGTTGATGCTTTAGTTTTTGGAAATCCTTGGGAAAAAGGAGCTTCATTGACACCACTTCCTGAAACCGAAAAACCGGCTTACATTCAGGGATTAATTGACGATGCTACACATAAAGGTGCTAAGATATTGAATGAAAAAGGAGGAAAGCACACTGATAATTATATTTTTCCGGCAGTTTTATATCCTGTAAATAAAAATATGCGTGTATATCATGAAGAACAATTTGGACCTGTAGTGCCAATTATTTCTTTTAAAGATATTAATGAACCGCTTGAAGATATGGCCGAATCTAACTACGGACAACAAGTAAGTTTGTTTGGTAAAGACATCAAAACTTTGGCACCACTTATCGATGCTTTAGTAAATTTAGTTTGTAGAGTAAATTTAAACAGTTCATGTCAAAGAGGTCCGGATGCATTTCCGTTTACAGGCCGTAAAGATTCTGCTGTAGGAACTTTGAGTATTCCAGATGCTTTGCGTTCATTTTCAATTCGTACGTTCGTGGCTTCAAAAGATATCGCTTATAATAATGAAATTCTGCAAGAGCTATTAAATAGCAAAGAATCGAATTTTATAAATACCGATTATATTTTGTAATTCCGAGGTTATATATTAATTGTAGATGCCGTCTTTTTCTTTTAGAATTAGGCGGTTTTTATTTTTTAAGATGTTAAGGATCTAAGTTACTAAGTGGCTAAGTATTTTTTTTAATCTTTTGATTTTAATTTAATGTTTAGTTATAATTATTCTTAATTTTATAACGTCAATTTCTTAAAACAAATATTTTTATAACAAATTGTAACTTTAAATGAGAAAATGCCACTAATTATATATTCGATATTAAATCATTAAAATGTAAAACCACTTATGGAGAAAAAAACATTCCAATTTGTATTTATTGCCTTATTATTTTTGGCGCAAAATAGCTTTTCGCAAGAGCTTTATATGCCCAGAAATATAAAAGAAGCTTATGCAAAAGGTACTCGTTCTCAGGACGGAAAACCTGGAAAAAATTATTGGCAAAACCACGGAAAATATACGATGGATATTTCTGTAGATCCAAAAACAAAACTAGTTAGCGGAACAGAAACTATTGTTTATGAAAATAATAGTAATGATACTTTAAGAAATCTGGCAATTCGATTTGTAAATAACCTTCATAAACCGTCTTCGCCAAGAAGCGGAACTGTAAGTGATGATTTTTTAAGTAATGGACTTACAATTACTTCTCTTAAAATTGGAGATGACGTTTATAAAGAAGATGCAAGAAGCTGGGGAACTGTTGGAAACGTAAAAATGAACAAACCAATTCTTCCACATTCGAAGGCAACTATTTATATCGATTGGAATTATCCATTGTCTAAAGAGAGTGGAAGAGAAGGACAGATCGACGAAACTACTTTTTTTGTAGCTTATAGTTATCCTCGCGTTTCGGTTTTTGATGATTACAATATGTGGGACCGATTACCACATACTGATCGTCAGGAATTTTACAATGATTTTAATGATTATAGCTATACCGTAAAAGTGCCTAAAAATTATGTGGTTTATGCAACAGGTGATTTACTAAATCCTGATGAAGTTTTGCAACCGGAATTTTCTACACGTTTGAAAAAATCTTATGTTACAGATGAAATTTTACATATTGCAAATGAAACCGAGCTAAAAAGCGGCGTAGTTACCAAACAAAATGATTGGAATGTTTGGAAGTTTGAAGCCAAAAATATCTCTGATGTATGTTTTGGGTTTAGTGACCATTATTTATGGGATGCGAGCAGTGTTTTGGTCGATAAAAAAACAAACCGTCGTGCAAGCGTTCAGGCGGCTTATGATGTAAAAGGAACTGATTTTGTGAACTCAGTAAAAAACAATCAATATGCTTTAGATTTCTTTTCGAACAGTTGGCCGGGAGTTCCGTATCCGTTTTCAAAAATGACCGCATTTCAGGGTTTTGCAGATATGGAATATCCAATGATGTGTAATGATTCACAAATGGGAGATCCTGTTTTTGCGCAATTGGTTCAGGATCATGAAGTAGCACATACATATTTTCCTTTTTATATGGGAATCAACGAAACACGTTATGCATTTATGGATGAAGGTTGGGCAACTACTTTCGAATATTTAATTGGAATTGCAGAACATGGTAAAGAAGCTGCGGATAAATTCTATAAAGATTTTAGAGTAAAAGATTATATAAGTGATTTATCTACAGAAGAAGATCAGCCAATAATCACAATGTCTACACAAGTTTCCGGTGCCGGATATGGAAATAATTCATACGGAAAAGCATCTCTTTCTTATCTGGCTTTAAAAGATATGTTGGGAGATGATTTGTTCAAAAAATCATTACACGCTTATATGGACAACTGGAATGGTAAACATCCTATTCCTTGGGATTATTTTAACTCTATAAATACAGCTTCAGGCAGAAATCTGAATTGGTTCTTTAATAACTGGTTTTTTACCAATAATTATATTGATCTTTCAGTTAGAAACGTAGATAAAAACATCGTTTCCGTTGCAAATGAGGGAGGCTTTGCAGTTCCGTTTGATATAGTTATTACTTATCAGGATAATACGAAAGAAACTTTGCATCAAACACCAGCTGTTTGGGAAACAAATCAGAAATTGGCAAAAGTTATTTTGAAAAATAAAAAGCAAATAAAACAAGTTATTTTAGATGGTGGTATCTTTATGGATGCCACACCGGGAAACAATACTTGGGCAGCTAATTAATAAACACAACAAGTCGCCTTTCTCTATGGGAAAGGCGATTTTTTTTTCTATTATATTGAAGATTAAGTTTTATTAATTAACCTCAAAAAATAAAATAAATTGAAATGAATAGTTTAAAAAACAGTTTTAGAAAAAAGATAATATTCTTTGGGTTTTCCTTTTTGCTGACAAGCTTTGCATTTGCTCAGAATAAAACCAAAATTGAAATTGGAACAATTGATAGTATTTCTTCAAAAGTCTTGAATGAGAACAGAAAAATATGGATTCATTTGCCTAAAAGCGCACAAAACAATGGTTTTGCAAAACAAAAATATCCGGTAGTTTATGTACTTGACGGAGATGGACATTTTAGTTCAGTAGTTGGAATTATTGAAGAAATGAGCGAAGTAAACGGAAATACAAATTGTCCGGAAATGATTGTAGTAGGAATTCCAAATACAAAGCGCAATAGAGATTTGACTCCAACACATTCAGATATTGATCCGTCGTTTGTGAAAAAAAGTGTAAGTGATCAATCTGGTGGAGGAGAAAAATTTGTCGAGTTTCTCGAAAAAGAATTGATTCCGTATATTGACAGTAAATATCCTGCAGCGCCTTACAGAACCTTAATCGGGCATTCTTTTGGAGGATTGACAGCCATTAATATTTTGACAAATCACACTAATTTATTCAATTCGTATATAGCTATCGATCCAAGTATGTGGTGGGATCATCAGAGATTTTTAGCAGAAACGGAAAAAAAACTGGCAAATAAAAATCTGGTAAATGTTTCGCTATTTATGGCTGCAGCAAATACAATGGATGACAATATGGATGTTGTAAAAGTTAGAAAAGATACAGCTGTTTTTTCAAGACATATCAAATCAATTCTGGATTTGAATGATTTCTTTGGCAAGAATAAAAAGAGTAATCTAAATTATGATTACAAATACTATAATGATGATGATCATGGATCTGTACCATTGATTGCAACATATGATGGTCTTCGTTTTATATTCAAATTCAATCATTTAAAGCTTTCAATATCGGAAGAGATTAATTTTAATAAAGCCGTTTTTACTAAAATTGAGAAGCATTTTGAAAATGTTTCCAAACATTTAGGCTATATAGTAAATGTTCCTGAAAAAATAGTAAATACTTATGCTTATGAGTCTTTGGGGAAAAAAGATATGGATTTGGCAGGTTATTTATTCAAATTAAATGTTACTAATTATCCTCAAAGTCCAAATGTTTATGATTCGCTTGGAGATTTTTATGAAGCCAATGGCGATAAGAAAAATGCGATTGCCAGTTATGAAAAAGCGTTACTTTTGGATAAGAATTTTCCTGAAACAAAAGGGAAATTAGAAAAACTGAAATGATTTTATTTAATAAGAACTCAAAATGTCGGAGAAAAAGATTTAGAAAAATTGCTCAAAAGCATGAAACCTCAACATAATTCAGGAGATTATGTTTTTTGTAAAGTTGCGAAATTAGAAAATCTTGATTTGAACGATATCGAGATGTTCTTTAAAGAAAAAGAAGCCATTACTTTAATTCTGAAAAAAGAAATTGCAGAAAAGTTAAACCTGGAATATTCGGTTGTAATGTCCTGGATTACGCTTACAGTTCATTCCTCTTTGGAAGCAATTGGTTTGACGGCAGCATTTTCTAAAGCACTTTCAGAGAACGGAATTAGCTGTAATGTTGTTGCAGCTTATTATCATGACCACATTTTTGTAAGTACAAAAGATACCAAAAAAGCAGTGGAGATTTTAAATAAGTTTTCGAGCTAAATTGAAGTAAATCAATATATCATGCACAAAAGGGAGTCTAAATTTATAGACTCCCTTTTGTGTTAATATTAAAGATACAATTTGTTAAAGTTAAAGAAATACGGAAAACCATAATTGTATGTAAGAATAATGGCTTAAATTTGTAAGAAAAAAAACTGTATTAATGAAAAAGATTCTTTTTTTTATTGCCTTATTACTTACTTCAAAAACTTTTGCTCAAAATAATACAAAGACTTCGTTTCAAAAAAACAGATACGAATTAGCGGTATCCTATTATAAAAAAGCTGATTTTAAGAAAGCAATTGACCTATTTTATATAGCTTCTAAGATTATACCTGAGAACGAAATTGGTATCGAATCATTTAATAAAGTAGACACTTTAAGAAATGTTTTAAGAGAAAACATATTGACTCAGACATTGGGTATTTGGGAAATGACAGGAAATAAACCAGTTTGGGCAAGTAATAAAACAAGTGATAGTTCTGTGAAAACTTCTGATGAGTTCATCAAGGTTAGCAGAACGCAGGTTTCATTTTTTGAAAAAAATAAGAAAACACAAGAAATGAAACTTATTAAAACGGAAGATCTGGTTTACTATGATGGAGCGAAATCCGATTCTTTGTTTTCGAATATAATTTTATCAGATGGTACGATTTGGCATTGCTCAATAAATGATAGTTCAACAGAATTACATGTAATTAATGTTGCCAAAAAAAATAAAAAAGGTATTGAACAAATAAAAGATAATAATAAAGAATGGTATTTTGTTAAAGTAAAATAACACAAAAGGGAATCAATTTGATTCCCTTTTTTATATAATAAAAAGATATTTTTATAAAAATTTAAACCCAAGTGACAAATTGGAGATTGCCGTTTTTACGTTTCTACCGGAAGGATCAAGATCTGTAAAACCTGCAAGATATCTGTAATCTAATGTAAGCTTCCATAAATCGACACCAACACCACCAAGAACACTGCTGTTGTTTTTTTCGAAATCGATAAAATTAAGATTGTTATTTGTTTTTATATCTGAGTAGTTTTTCCAATTATATCCAACAAAAAGGCGAATATTTCCAAGCTTTCCTAAAGGTACAATCTTGAAACCGGCGATTATTGTAGCATCAGTTCCGGATAATTCATAATCTGTTTCTCCAACTCCGGTTTGCGAAAGGCTAAATTTTGATTGTGAATATCCAAGTTCACCCTGAGCATAAAAGAGTAATAAATTGACTCTTGCAAATCCGGCAACTCCCATTGCAGTTCCAGAACTTTTAGAACTAAAATCGTCTGTAAGTGGTGAAGTAATGTTATAAGAAACCTGAGGACCAAATTGTATTAATTGTGCAAAGGAGTTTACACCAATACACAAAAATGCTGCTAAAAGGAATTTTTTCATAATGGGATTTGTTTTTAGGTAACATAAAAATAAATATTATTAATTAAAATAGAGCGATTTATCTTATTTATTTTGAGTTAATCTGTGTTTTTTGTTTTTGTATGTTTTTGATAATGAATGCGATATGTTTGTTCTTTAGAAAACAATCTAATAATCTTAAATTTGAATGCTAAAAAAAATAAAACAATGAGAATTAGAACAATTCAACCTTCAGAAACCTGGGAGATTAGACACAAAGTAATGTGGCCGGATAAACCTGTTGAATTTGTACAACTGGAAGAAGATAATCTGGGGTCGCATTTTGGAGTTTTTGAGCAGGAAAAACTAGTTTCTATAGTTTCTTGCTTTGTTGTTAATCAGGAAATGCAATTTAGAAAATTGGCCACTTTAGAAGAATATCAAGGTAAAGGAATTGCATCTGAATTGTTAAATTATATTTTTAAAATCGCCAAAGAACAAGATTTAAGAAAAATTTGGTGCAATGCAAGAAGCAATAAAAAATCATTTTATGAGAAGTTTGGAATGATAGATACGGGTGAAATTTTCGTAAAAGAAGGACAAGAATTTACGATAATGGAAATTTTATTATAGAAAAAGAATCTAAATTTATCAGAATAAAATATACATCCTCAGATATTTATGAATTTGATGGTTTGGTCTAATTGTATCTTTCATAAAAGCCTTAATTTAATTTGCGAGTTATTTGTCTCTGCTATTTTATCATAAAAGGCTGCATTTAATTATGAAATAATGATTGTTAAAAAATGAAAACGTTTTCGTCTGTTTCTACATGTTAAGACTTTCTTATTTTATTTTTTTTATTCCAATCTTTTATTACTTTCGCACCCAAATGAGAAAGTTAATAGTATTTTTAGTATTCATGAATTTCCTTCTGCTAGGCGGAGGGCAATATCTTAATGCTGGTACTCCTCAAAACTTTCATCAACACACTCTTGAGAAAAAGCACAGGATAAAATTCACAAATCAGGATCAGGGATCTTCAATAATTGAAGACGCTGATGTAGATCTTGAGGAAGAATATCTTGGAAGTGATGATCTTAAGGATGGACTTACGAATAAATTTTTTGCAGCAAATTACAGTTTACTTGACAATTGGTACCTTTCCTTTTCAAGTCAAACCATTGTAAATGATTATAATCGTTTTAAATTCTTTGTGCCATTTTGTGGCAACTCAAATCCTATCTACATTACCCAACAGGTTTTAAGAATTTGATTCAACAGTATACATCGGTTACCTAAGTTGTGATCTACATATCTTGTTGATGTATATTTTTTTACTTCTTCTTATATGAAAGTTAAGTTCTGACTAAGGCTGGCTGATGCATTTTTTCATCCAAAGGAATCTCTGTATTCCAAGCATCCAATCGCTTAATTTCCAAACTAAATCATGAAAAGAATTATCTTGTTCACAGGCCTAATTGGCCTAGTGTGCCTTACTAGTTGTACAACTAAAAAAGAAGAAAAAGAAGAAGTGGAAAAATTTACCGCAACAAATCCGGTACTAATTGATACTTCGTTTGTAAAAGAATATGTTTCTCAGATTAAATCTGTACGTAACATAGAAATCCGTGCTCAGGAAAAAGGGTTTCTACAAAACATTTATGTTGATGAAGGACAGTTTGTAAAAAAAGGACAACTGTTGTTTAAAATTATGCCAAATATGTATCAGGCTGAATTGCTTAAAGCACAGGCTGAACAAAGATCAGTAGAAATAGAATTGCAAAATTCAAAATTACTGGCAGATAAAAATATCGTTTCTAAAAACGAATTGAGTGTTGCTCAGGCAAAACTACAATCAGCAAAAGCTGAGGTTGCATTAGCAAAACTTCACTTATCATTTACAGAAATCAGAGCTCCGTTTGACGGAACTATCGATCGTATTCCATTAAAATTAGGAAGTCTTATTGACGAAGGTGAATTAATGACAAGTCTTTCAGACAACAGTCAGATGTTTGCTTATTTCAATGTTTCAGAGCCTGAATATATTCAATATCAAACAGATGTAAAAGATCGTGCTGATAATAAAGTAAGCTTGGTTTTAGCCAATGGTGATACTTTCAAAGAAAAAGGAAAGGTAGAACTTATCGAAAGTGAATTTAATAATGAAACCGGAAATATTGCTTTTAGAGCACGATTCCCTAATTCAGATAAATTGCTTAGAAACGGAGAAACAGGACAAGTTAAAATGTTAGTGCCTCTTAAAAATGCGATCATAATTCCGCAAAAAGCAACTTATGAAATTCAGGATAAAAAATATCTTTTTGTTATTGATAAAAACAATAAAGTAAATTCCAGAGAAATAACAATTTCAGGCGAAATCCCTGATTTGTATGTGGTTAAAAGTGGAGTTACTCAAAATGATAAAATTTTACTTGAAGGAGTTCAGAAGGTAAAAGAGAATGACAAAATTAAATATGAATTCCAATCTCCAAAAGAGGTAATGAATCATTTGCGCGTAAAAGCAGAGTAAGTAGCAGTATCCAGTGTCAGTATTCAGTAATGGTTTATAGTGTTGAGCAGCGATTTGCTTTTCACATTTTACAGTATACATTTCACCTATTACCATGTTTTACTCCTATTTGGTTTAATCATTAAAAAAATATAAAATGTTTAATAAATTTATTCAAAGACCTGTATTGTCGATAGTGATATCGCTTATAATTGTCTTTTTAGGGGTATTGTCGGTATTAAGTTTACCAATTACACAGTTCCCTACAATTTCACCACCAATGGTGAATGTTACCGCGGATTATCCAGGATCTAACGGCGAATTAATGATCAAGGCGGTTGTAATTCCTTTGGAAAGAGCCTTAAATGGAGTTCCCGGAATGAAATACATGGCTTCTGATGCCGGAAATGATGGTGAAGCTACGATCAAAGTAGTTTTTAACTTAGGAACAGATCCTAATCAGGCTGCGATCAACGTTCAAAACCGTGTAGCTTCGGTTACTAATAAGCTACCTCCATTAGTTATTAGAGAGGGTATCAAAATTACCCGAGAAGTACCGAGTATGTTGATGTATGTGAATCTTTACAGTACAGACAAAAATACCGACATGAAGTTCTTGTATAACTATGCTGATATCAACGTACTTTCTGAATTAAAAAGGGTAAATGGTATTGGTTCCGGAGATATCTTAGGAACACGTGAATATGCAATGCGTATTTGGTTAAAACCGGATCGTATGTTGGCTTATAAAATTTCTGCAGATGAAATAATGGAAGCATTATCAAGTCAGAGTTTAGAAGCTTCGCCTGGTAAAACAGGAGAAAGTTCTGGTAAACGTTCTCAGGCATTTGAATATGTATTAAAATATTCAGGACGTTTTACAACCAAAGAACAATACGAGAATATCGTTGTAAAATCAAACGCTAACGGGGAACTTTTACGCTTGAAAGATGTTGCGAAAGTAGAATTTGGTAGTTCGATGTACGATATCTATTCGAACTTAAATGGTAGACCTTCTGCGGCTATTGTATTGAAACAATCATTTGGTAGTAATGCCAATCAGGTTATTGAAGAGGTAAAAGCTAAATTAGAAAAAATCAAGCAAAGATTCCCTAAAGGAATGGATTATGAAATTTCGTATGACGTTTCTAAATTCCTTGATGCTTCTATCGAAAAAGTAATTCACACTCTTGTAGAAGCATTTATTTTGGTAGGTATTGTGGTATTCCTTTTCTTAGGAGACTGGCGTTCGACGGTTATTCCGGCAATTGCGGTACCTGTATCTTTGATTGGTACGTTTGTGTTCATGACATTCTTTGATATTTCATTGAACTTAATTACATTATTTGCTTTAGTTCTAGCGATTGGGGTCGTCGTCGATGATGCGATTGTAGTAATTGAAGCTGTTCACGCCAAGATGGAGGAAGAACATCTCTCACCACTCAAAGCAACTAAAAAAGCGATGCACGAAATTGCAGGAGCGATTATAGCGATTACATTCTTAATGGCAGCGGTATTTATTCCGGTTGCATTTATGTCTGGTCCGGTTGGGGTATTTTACAGACAGTTCTCTGTAACTATGGCAACGGCGATTATCCTTTCTGGTATTGTGGCTTTGACTTTGACACCGGCACTTTGTGCGATGATGTTAAAAAACAATCATGGCGAGGTTAAAAAGAAAACGCCTGTAAATATATTTATAGATGGATTCAATAATAAATTCAATTTAGCACAAGGAAAATACCAAAACCTATTAGCTAAAATTGTAAACAGAAGAGCCGTTACAATTATTGCGCTTCTTGGTTTTTGTGCCGGAACATGGTTGATTAGTAGTTCTGTTCCTTCTGGATTTATCCCGAATGAGGATCAGGGTATGTTTTATGCTGTAATTCAAACACCACCGGGTTCATCATTAGAAAGAACGAATAATATTGCAGAAAGACTGCAAAAAATTGCGGAGAAAATTGATGGAGTAAAATCTGTTTCTTCATTAGCAGGTTATGAAATTCTGTCTGAAGGTACAGGTTCTAACTCAGGAACTTGTTTGGTTAACCTTAAAGACTGGAGTGACAGAAAGCATTCTGTTCTTGAGATTATGGCCGAAATGGAAGAAAAATCTAAAGACATTGCAGGAGCTAACATCGAATTTTTTCAACCGCCTGCTGTACCAGGATATGGTGCTGCCGGAGGATTTGAGCTTCGTTTGTTAGACAAAACAGGTTCTAATGATTACAAAAAAATGGAGCAGGTAAATAATGATTTTGTGAAAGAGTTAAACACCCATCCGGAATTGTCTAACGTGTTCAGCTTTTATAGTTCTAGTTTCCCTCAATATATGATGAAGGTAGACAATGATATGGCACAGCAAAAAGGAGTTTCTATCGAAAACGCCATGAATACTTTGTCAACTCTTGTGGGTAGTAACTACGAAATTAGTTTCATTAAATACGGAATTAACTATAAAGTAATCGTTCAGGCTTCGCCAGAATACCGCGCTCAGCCAGATGATATCTTAAAACTTTATGTGAAAAATAATCGTGATGAAATGGTTCCTTTTTCTGCTTTTATGAGATTAGAAAAAGTATACGGACTTTCTGAGATTACAAGACATAACATGTACACTTCTACACAAATTAGTGGTTCTGCAGCGGCAGGTTATAGTTCTGGTACAGCGATTAAAGTTATTCAGGAAGTTGCCGCTAAAAAATTACCAAGAGGTTATGATATTGATTGGGCAGGTATCTCTGCAGATGAGGTTGCTCAGGGTAATCAGGCTATTTGGGTATTCTTAATTTGTTTAGGATTCGTTTACCTAGTATTAGCAGCTCAATACGAAAGTTTTATTTTACCATTATCAGTAATTCTTTCTTTACCGGCAGGTATTTTTGGAGCTTTCTTATTATTGAAATTAACAGGATTAGAAAACAACATTTATGCTCAGGTTGCGATGGTAATGCTTATTGGTTTACTGGGTAAAAATGCCGTGTTGATTGTAGAGTTTGCGATACAGCGACATGCAGCAGGAAGATCAGTACTTGAAGCCGCAATGGAGGGAGCGAAAGCGAGGTTCCGTCCTATTTTGATGACTTCTTTTGCTTTTATTGCGGGATTATTGCCACTTGCTTTTGCTACTGGTCCGGGTAAAATTGGTAACAGAACCATTGGTACTGCAGCTGCCGGAGGTATGCTTATAGGTACTATTTGTGGGGTATTTGTAATTCCGGGCTTGTATTTCATTTTTGCCAAAATTGCAGAGAAATATAAATTGGTAAAACATGAAGAAGAAAATCCATTAACAGAAGAAATTGATAACAATCATGTATAAATTCAAATCATATCAATATGGTATTGCGTTAGGTATATGTCTTACGGTTGCAGGGTGTAAAGCCCCTGCGCCTGAGGCAGCACCTACAACCAGTACACCAGTTCCTGAATCGTTTGGCACAACAACCCAAACTCAGGACGCAAACAATAATACCTCAGCTTTAGTCTGGAAAGATTACTTTAAAGATCAAAATCTTGTTGATTTAATTGATGTTGCCCTGAAAAACAATCAGGAATTAAATATCACTTTGCAGGAAATTGAAATCGCAAAGAATGATATTCGTGTAAAAAAAGGACTTTTATTACCAACAGTTGGTGTTCGCGCTGGAGCTGGAGTAGAAAAAGTAGGTAGATATACTAGTCAGGGTGCGGGTGATGCTACTACAGAAATCAAACCTGGAGTAGAAACTCCTGATCCGTTGGGAGATTTCACTATTTCGGCTTACGCCAATTGGGAAGTGGATATCTGGAAAAAATTACGCAATTCTAAAAAAGCGGCATTAAACAGATATTTGGCTACTGTTGAAGGTAAAAACTTTGTGATTACAAACCTTATTGCTGAAGTTGCCGATTCTTATTACGAATTATTGGCTTTGGATAATCAATTGGATATTATAAACCAAACGATTAAATTACAGTCAAACGCTTTAGAAATTGTAAAAATTCAGAAGCAGGCTGCAAGAGCGACAGAACTTGGTGTTAAGAAGTTTGAAGCAGAGGTTCTAACTTCAAAAAGTATGGAGTTTGATATTCGTCAGCAAATAAAAGAAGCGGAGAATAAAATCAACTTTTTGTTGGGTAGATATCCACAGGAAATCAAAAGAACAAGCAGTACTAATTTCTTAAGCTTATTACCTGCCGCTGTAAGTTCTGGAATTCCATCTCAATTATTAGCAAATCGTCCAGATGTTAAACAAGCAGAATTAGAGCTTGTAGCTGCAAAACTGGATGTGAAAGTAGCACGTGCTGAGTTTTATCCTTCATTGGATATTTCGGCAGCAATTGGAGTAAATGCTTTCAAGCCTGCTTATTTGTTTACGTTTCCGGAATCTTTGTTATATTCTTTAGCAGGAGATTTGGCTGCACCATTAATTAACAGAAACGCAATTAAAGCTGAATTCGCAAGTGCAAACGCAAGACAGCTTCAGGCATTATATAATTATGATCGTACGGTTTTGAATGCTTATTTAGAAGTATCAAACCAACTTTCTAAGATCGAAAACTTACAAAAAGGATATGATCTTAAATCGCAACAAGTTGATGCTTTAAACACATCAATAGATGTTTCTAATGATTTATTCAAGTCAGCGAGAGTTGATTATTTCGAAGTTTTAATGACACAACGTGATGCGTTAGAAGCGAAACTAGAATTAGTAGATACTAAAAAAGAACAACTGAATGCTGCGGTTCATGTTTACAGAGACCTAGGCGGCGGTTGGAAATAGAATGCCTATTTTAATTAGTTATTAGTAGGGGCCTTCCAGAAATAAAATTCTGGGAGGTTTTTTTATATTTAAAAGTGTAGAGGTAATTAAACATTGAAGTTTCTTATAAAATTTGATTCCCTAGCCCAGAAGCAGCGGTATCCTTTTCTTGCTTTCTTTACAAGAAAAGATATAACGGATAGCTGGAAATAGCTCCTTATAAAATAACTGATGATTTGTCCCTATTTAGGTATAGCTATCTTTACTTTAAAGCCTTTATCAGGTTCTGTGTCAAAAGCAATAGTTCCTTTTACTACTTCAACACGGCTTTCCATGTTTTTGAGCCCATTTTTTGCAATCTTAGTTTTTTCGCAGCCTTTACCGTTATCGGTATAGTTCATTAAGATTGATTTTTGATCGTTGTCGAATTTTATAACAACCAGATTTGCCTCACTGTGTTTCTTCATATTCACTAGTAATTCCTGTAAAATTCGGCTAATAGTGACCTTTTTGATATCATCGATCATTTCCCAATTCATATCTTCTAAATTGGTAACCATGATATTTCTTTCGGTGGTATTGTAAGCCGAAAGCATTTCTTTTATGCTGCCGGTAAAATCTATGCCAGTTTCAATTCTGTTGTTTTCTCTTGAAATTCCTCTGACACGTCCGTAAATATCATCTAATTTTACAAGTAGATTTTCTCTTGTACTTTCCTTGGATACTAATTGAGATTCGGCAAAAGCAATTACATTGTAAACGTCATTTGCCAACTCATCGTGGATTTTTTTTGCAATTCGGGTTTCGGTATTGTACGAAGTTTTAAATTCTATGGCTTTGTTTTTATTTTTATAATAACGTATTAGAATGGCTATTAGAATGACTAAAAAGATAAAAGCTATCACAAATACGATTCTTAGATATTTGGCTCTTTGAAGAGATAATTGGGTTACTGCTTTTTCTAAACGAAGTTTTGCATTTTCGTCTTTTTCTTTTTTAGCATCGTATTTTATTTTGGCAAACTTGTTTTTAAAGTTATTTCTAACTTTAATAAGACTGTCGTTTAAAGTAAAATACTTTTGCACATATTTGCCAGTTTGGTCACTGTGATTATTAGAAATTAAAATTTGTAACGCTTCTAATCTTTCATCAACACTATTTAGTTTTGTGGATGTGTTATAAGCGGCAAGAGCATTTTCATCTGATTTTTGAATGTCTTTTTTAGCATAATAATCGGCGAGGTGCAGATAACTTTCAATACTACCATAGTTATCCTTAATTTTTTTTTTGGTTTGGAATGCTTCATTCATTAAACGAAATCCCTTTTCATTCATACCATTCTTAAAATAGGCATAACCCAAATTGTCTATAATTTTGGATTTACGAACTTCTTGACCTTTCTCCTCTAATAATTTGTTACTTAAAAGAGATTCTAAAAGTGTTATTGCCTGATCATATTTTTTTTGTTGGATGTAAACAGGCGCAATATTGCTTAAGGGATCTACCTTATAAGAAGGGTCTTTATACTCATTAGCGGCTTGTTTATAATAGAGAATAGCATCATCGTAAAGAGAAAGCTCTTTGTCAGCAATACCTAATATGTTTTTTATAGATGCTTTATCTTCACTCCTTTTTTTAACATAGAGTAATGCTTCGGTAACTGTTTCCTTACTGCCGTAATAATCTCCATTGACTTGCTGAATTAATGCCATTTGAATAAGTATGTATCCAATATTAGCACTGTCTTTTAATTTTTCAAAAAGTAGTTTTGATTTATTATATTCATAAAAAGCGGTGTTGAAGTGTTGTTTACCGTAAAGATCAATTGCTTTATCTCTTATACGATATGCTTCATCTTTTAAAGGTTGTGTATTTTTATTAATAGTCTTTTTATCCGTACACGAAAAAAGAAAAAGAAAGATAATAAAATAAAAAAACGGGGACCGTAACATATAGATTTACTTTCCCCGAAAATAGTAATTTATTAGATACTAAAAATATTTATTTAGTCATCACCACCTGGTGTTTTGATTGGTGGTTTAGTAGGAGTACCATTATCACCAGGACCATCCGCATAAGTTGGTTTTGAAGGATTAATAACTTTTTCAGTTTCCTTTTTTGGTTGAGTCTCGTATTCATCAGGAGTACAAGAAAATATCGTGAATAATGACGCAAAAGCGACAAAAAGTATAAGTTTTTTCATTTTGATTTAATTTAGAAATTAGACATAGGTATTGCTGTCCGGGATGATCCAGAGTTTTTGGTTGGCAATACCAAATTGGTTTTTGGGAAGTAAACCGTGTAGAACTGTAAGACGTTTTTTTATACTTCCCGAATAAATCCGGTCTTACGGTTTTTACACTGTTAATTAGAACTAGTTTATATTTTTGTTTTAGTCTGCAGACAAAACTTGAACTAATTTCTATGGCAAAGGAAAGGAGCTTTTAGGCCTTTGTTTATAGGGGATTCCCAGAATTCCCGCATTTTCCCGAGATTCCCAAGAATTCCTGAAAAAAGAATATAATGCACAATAAATTTAGGCTCGTTAGAACGTGTTATGTGAATGTAAAATCAAATCTGATCTTTATTTAATAGAGGCAAAAAATCTTAAAAAGGTTGTCTGGACTATTAAAAAAAAGTTAAAAAATGTATATCGAAGAGATCAATAAATTGATTTAATAGTAGAACAAGTCTAATTGTTGGAAAACGAGAAATAAATATTATAGTTAGATACTAAAAATAGATTAGTTTTTTGGTCTGATTTCCATACTTGTGGAAGTAGAAGAGAATAAAGCAAAAAACAAATTGTAGGCTGCAAAAAAATATTTTTTTCATTTTGGTTTAGATTAAAAATTAGGCATGAGTATTGCTATCCAGAATTTATCCGGAGCTTGTTAATGGTTGTGCCAAAATTGATTTTTGGGGAAGTAAAGTGTGTAGAACTGTAAGACGTTTTTTATACTTCCCAAATAAAGTCGGTCTTACGGTTTTTTACACTGTTAATTTGAACTAGTTTTATATTTTTGTTTTAATCTGCAGACAAGGCATGAACTAATTTCTATGATAAACGAAAGGCACTTTGATGTCTTTTTTTTGTGAGAGATTATCAGAATTTCTGCGGTTTACCGAGATTCCCAAGAATTCCTAAAAAAAACCATATATACCAAACCATACCATGCATTCCAAAACATTAGAAGAATATAAAAAAGGCATTAAAAATAAATACGAGATCGTAAAAGAAGGAGAACACTTCGATTACTTGTATAATCCTTCTCGTGGAAAACTCCGAGATTTGTGTTGGCTTATTTTTGAGAACAACCCAACACAGGACGATTTAAATGTTTTTAAAAATTTATTGTGCTTAGATTTTGATCATACTAAAAAGAATAAATTTAAGGAGCAAAAAGATAAGTTTAGGCCTATTGAAACTTTCTTTAAGGGTGAAACAGATCCGTTGAATATTGATGCAATAAATCTTGCGGCAGTTATAGTTGATTTTCAACCGCGCCCTTTTAAAAAGTTTAACGAAAAGTGTAGAATTAAAGAAACCAAACAAATTGAGAATGCCGATAAAGGTGAGATAGTTGTTGAAAGTGAGAAAGAAGTCATAGAAGTACAGGGTTTTGTGAAAAATGAAAATGAAGCACCGAAAGAGGATCCTGAAAAAGGAAATCTTTACTTTAATTTTAAAGACATATTTTCTAAAATAAGAGCTCAGAAAATAGATCCGGAAAAAATAATTATGGTTGGAGTTGGGGCAGTAGCCTTAGTTTCTTCAAAATGTCTAAAAAAATTAGATAGAATGATTTCTAAATCTAAATGAAGTTGAGGAGAAGCATTGCGAAAAATAAAATGCTTGAAAAGGTAAAAAGAATAATTTTTTGAGGAGTAATTCAGGTCTCTGAAAAGTTTGTTTTTTGGCATATATTATCTGTTATTTATACTATAAAGATAAGAAAAAATAACCAGTAAACCTAGTAAATATCAATGAAATAACGGATTTTTATTGATTTTTTGAAGATATTTTTTGTGAATTTTGTTTATGAAAATTACTAGTTTGGAAAGCAAATCTGCGTAAAAAACTTTTTTAATATTTTATGCTAATACTTGTTGAGAGTGGCTGAAAATTTTGCACGCAGATTTAAAATGATTTTAACGGATTTCACAGATTAAAAGAATTAAATCTGTGAAATCTGTTAACTGATTAGGCAATAATCAAATCAGCCTCTTTATAAGCTTTTAGAACCTCATTTTCAGGATTAATATTCGTTACAAGAACATTAATATCTTTAAGAGGACAGACCAAATAAGATTCGGCGGTTCCAATTTTTTCGATAGAACTCAATGCAATAACAAAATTTGAATTCTGGATCATGTTTCTTTTTATTTGCGAATCATCATATAAAACTCCTGTAACGCCACGATCATGATGAATGCTGCAAATTCCTAAAATGCAAATATCAGCTCTAAAATTCCTAAAGAAATCGATCGTATCAATACTAGCAGTGGTAAAAGATGTTTTGCACATTTTTCCGCCGGCAAAAATCAATTCGATATTTGGTAAATCTTCAATCAATGCTGCAACCGGAAAGCTGTTTGTAATGACAGTTATTTTTAGATCATAGGGAAAACTTGCTACTAAAGCCATAGAAGTTGTTCCGCCATCAATAAATACGACCTGACCGTCTTTTAAGTACGAGATTGCTTTTGCAGCAATAATTTTTTTGTTTTCAACATCGTGGTTTTCTCTAACCCTAAAGTGCAGCGGAATGGGCGATGGAGCAACTGCACCTCCGCGGACTGCTTTTAATAAACCTTGATCTGAGAGTTCTTTTACATCTCGTCTTATCGTGTCTTCTGAGACATTTAAGTATGCGCTGAGTTCAAGTAAAGTTACCCGATGCTCTTTTGATAAGTATTCTAAAATTACTTTTTGACGCTCTTCTTTTTTCATTTGGTGCAATTTTATATTGCAAAAATAAGTTAAAATTGCAATACTTTGCAATATTTGCGTAAATTTGTTGCAAAATTATTTAGAAATGAAAAAGAAAACTATTGCTATCGATATGGATGGCGTACTTGCCGACATCGAAGTACAACTTATTGAACATTACAATAAAGCCAATGGAACAACACTTTCAAAGGAAAGTATTCATGGTTTGGCAGAGGAAGAAGCTTTTAAGGATCGGGCTCTTTTACGTGCGGTTTTAAATGCGGATAATTTTTTTAGAACCTTGCCTGTAATGCCGGATGCGGTTGAAAGTTTACGTCGATTACAGGAGAATTTTGAAATTTTTATAGTTTCTGCTGCGACTGAATTTCCGGTTTCGCTTGCCGAAAAAATAGCTTGGCTTGGGGAACACTTTCCTTTTATAAAATGGGATAATATTATTTTATGCGGAAGCAAAAGAATTATCAATACAGATTATATGATTGACGATCATTGTAAAAATCTGGATTATTGTATGGGAAAACCTATCATGTTTACGGCATCTCATAACGTGAATCAAACGCATCATTTAAGAGTAAACAATTGGAAAGAAGCTGTTGAGGTTTTAGAGAAAACCTTATAAATTATTGGTTAAGTTTTAAACAAAAAAGCCTTTCGAAAGTTGACTTCCGAAAGGCTTTTTGTTTTTCTTGAAGGATTAAAAAAGAACTATAAATTAAGGTCGTTATTAACTTCTACTTCATCAGATTCGTTGTAGAAATTTAGTGCTTCTTCAATTTTCTTGCGATCTTTTTTATTTTGCTTTATTAGAAAATAGACTAATAGAACAACGCCAATAATTATGGCAGTTAATACGTAATTATTAATTTCCATAACGGTGCTATTTTAAGTTAATTCTAAGGGTTATTTTTGTAAAAATAATCTTTAAATTCTATTTTTAGCGCTTTTTTAAGATAAAAAATCACGAAACCATAATCCTGAATGTTTAATAGTTCGTTGTTGTGTGTCAAAATCAACATGAATTAATCCGAATCTGGCATTGTAACCTTCAGCCCATTCGAAGTTATCAGTAAGACTCCATACAAAATAACCATCAACATTATAACCGTCTTTTTTGGCTTTTAAAATTTGTTCTAAATGGTCTTGTATATAATGCGTGCGTTTGATATCGTAGACTTTTCCATTTTTAATAATGTCCGGAAATGCGGCACCATTTTCTGTAATTATAATTTTCTTTATATTATAATTATTGAATTTTTTAAGAACCTGATAAAGTGCCGGAGGATAAACTTCCCAACCCATATCTGTGGCGATAACATTTCTTTTTTCGGCGCTGATTAATTCGGCACCAATATACGGAATCAATAAAGACGCTTTTACAACTTCTCGCGTATAACATTGAAGTCCAATAAAATCAAAGTCAAAAGCGAGATTGTTTAAATCATCTTCAAGGATGTAATTGTTGAGTTTTTTTAGCACCGGTAAATCCGCTTGCGGATAACCCAATCCTAAAATAGGCTCTATAAAAGTTCTGTTTAATAAAGTATCAACACGTTTTGCGGCTTCGATATCTTTTGTCGTCTGCGAAAAAGGCTCAATATGTGTACAGGAAAAAGTGGTACCAATATTTGCTTCAGGAACTAGTTTTCGCAATGTTTTTGCGCCTGCAACAGTGGCTAATGTTACATGATGCATGGCTTTAAGATAATTGGTAATCCCTTTTTTTCCCGGAGCATGAATGCCCAGAAAATATCCGGCTCCTGTAAAAACAGAAGGCTCGTTGATAACCATCCAGTTTTTGACACGATCTCCAAAATATAGTACACAAACGGCAACATATTCAGAAAACCATTTAACAGATTCGCGATTGGTCCATCCGCCTTTTACTTCCAGATCATGAGGTAAATCCCAATGATAAAGCGTAATCCAGGGTTCGATTCCGGATGCTAATAACGAGTCTATGATTTTGTTGTAATAATCGATTCCTGCCTGATTTATAGGGTGGATTCCTGTGGGCATAATTCGTGACCAACTGATGGAAAACCTAAAATTCGGAATGTTTAATTCGTTTATTAAGTCGATATCCGTTTGATAAGAATTGTAGAAATCGCAAGCAGTCAGGGCATGATGTCCATTTTTGATTTTTCCTTTTTGAGAGGTAAAAACATCCCAGATCGAAGAACCTTTTCCATCGGCATCATGTGCTCCTTCAGTTTGGAAAGCGGCGGTAGAAACACCCCACAAGAAATCTTGTCCAAACTGGTCTTTGTGTAAAAATGAGGTCTCAACTTTATTCATTCAATTGTGCTTTCCTTTTTAAAATTTGAATTTGTAATATTTTAATGAAGGAAAGAAGATTGCATAGCTCTTAAAAAAAGCCATTCTTTGAATGAAACCAAAAAATTTAGATTGAAGAATTTCATGATATTTAGTTTTATTCAAATTAACAAAACTAATGTGAATTAATTGTAAAGTAGTTATTATCAAATGATTAAATCAATAAGCTAATTGGTTAATCTTCCCAGCCGCAAAGTGTGAGTCCATAACCTTGCGCTTGCGAAATTGATACTTTAGTAATTTCATGTCGGCAGGCAGTTAATCCGCGGCAATTATCTGTATAATGATACTTTTTTGATCCGGTTGGTCCGCAAATGTAGACTTTAGTCTCAACCGGAGAAAATGATGTCAAGAAGATAAAGAGTAGGATTAAGCTATATTTCATTTCAATTAGATTGGGGTAAATGCAATTACTGTACTATTAAGAAATATTCATTTCCTTTTTCGTCATAAGCTTTAAGTTTTCCGTTATCGATCCATTCGGTTTTTATGTTGAGTTCGGGGACAGAATCATTGGTTAATATTCCCGCGCCATATTTTCCTTCAACATTTATATTCCCGAAAACAGAGTCTCCTTTTATATTGACACCTTTTACATTATAATTATATTCGTAATGACCAGAATTTCCAGTTCTATATTTATAATGATATTGTGTATCAATATGGTAGGTTTTGGCTTCTTCGGGAGTTATAGATTTGCGGTCGTCAGAAGAAATTACTTCCTTATAAAATGTGTTTATTTTTTGAGGAGCCGGAGCAGAAGCATGTTTGCAAGAAAGTATTCCAAGCGAAAGAAATGATAGTAGGATTAGGTAATTTTTTTGCACAGGCGTTGAGGTATTTAGATAATCTTAAAACAGGTTTTAAAATCTTGTTGTTTTTAAATAGTGATAAATCTAATTAGAATTACTTTCTTTAAAATGCGTATTTACACGTGATTTTATCGAAAGATCTAATTGAGAAGAAAGTTGGTTTAAATAGAAAAAAGAGGACATTTCCGTTCCTCTTTAAAAGCTTAAATGATTTGGCTTTAATTTTAAACCATTTAAAATCCAGTATTATATTTTACATTAAAAGAATGATCAGACATAAAAATAAGTCCGAAAAACTGAAAAAAGGCTAATAGTGAAGGAATAAGTGTCCAACAAAATAATAGATAAAGAATCCCTTGTCCTGATTGTCCTAAATAAAATTTATGGATTCCGATTCCTCCCAAAAAGAATGTCAAAATTGCTGCGGTAGTTTTACTTTTCATAATTTACATTTTAGATAAAATTTCTGTTTTCTTTGAATCAAATTCTGTTTGTGAAATGATTTCGCTTTCTAATAATTTTTTTAGTTTTTGAAGCACTTCTAATGGATCTTCTTTTTGCTCGACATTTTGAGCAGTTGGTATATTTGTATTTACGGTTATTCCTCCGCCAGCAATTGCCCTTTTATTTTCAAGATCATGTTCACGTCTGAAAACAACCATTTCTTCTTCTTTTTGCTGAGCAAATTGATATAATTTTCGGGCTTGAGCCTTTGGTAAATAATCAAGCATATTCACATGTCCTTTAATTGTCTTCATAGAAAAAGTTGCTCCCATAATTCCTTCTTTCATATGACAATCTAATATGTCTTTCCAGGCATAATCCTGAAAATCCATAGATAATCCTAAATTTCTTGGTCTGCAGAAAATGATTCTTTTATTAGTTAAAGCAATACAGTCCGGAGATAAATTTAAAGCCGGTTTTTTTTGCACGGCGATGTATTCTACTTCTTCACCAGAAGTAAGTAATCCGTTAACTTTTACTAATAGTTTTTCAACTGCTTTTGGGTCTTGTTCTTCGTTTAAGAATTTTTTTAAATCGTTTATCATAATAGTTGGATTTTAATTACACTCGGGTAATTCTAATAAGTTGTTTGTTTCAGTAGTATCAGCTTCTGTTTTGAGGTATTTATTGCCTAATGAAGTTTTTACAATAATTACATTTACTTTGCGACCAGCTTTGCTAACATAAAATGCCCACTCGCCATCTTCAATTCCTTTAATAGCGGCATTTAATGATAGTTTCCATCTAGTTCCATCATTATTTAATCCACCAATATTTAAAATACGTTCATGTATATTATATCTGTCAGATTTATTGATACATTTAATTTCTACTGATTGTGCCATTGTTTTAGTCTTTTTAGTTAATTATTAATTTAATATTGTGCCAATTTCTACTTCGTACTTATCACAGTTTTGAATGTCAAGTCCCATAACATCTACAGTTTTTTCGGCTCCAGCAGCAAAGTTTGCAGCATTGCCGATCCCTGTTCCTACAATATTTCCATTTTTATCATAGAAAGTTGCTTTTAAATCGAGATAGCTGATTAATTCAGTTGTATTGTTTTTAAGTCGGCAGTGAATTGTGTATGAGCTAAGTGTTGGCTCATATTTTGCTGATTGTTTAAGTATTTCCACGTCAGGTTTTGAATTTCCTGTATTTGAAATTGTTGCTGAATCAAATTTTGAGCTAGTTTTTTCATCATCGCCACTTCCAAATGCGATGAATATAAATCCTGCCAGAGTTAATGCAGAAAATAAATGTTGTACTTTTCTTTTCATTGGTTTAATAAATTAATGGTTATTGATTTTTTGTAAATTAAAAAAGGTAGAGTAGTTCCTAATAGGTACATGAGTAAATCTATTATATCAAATGTGCCAGGTACTATTTTTAGTATTTGTCCTAATTCCGATATAATTGCAATTATTGGTACAATTAAAATCCAGAAAACATTCTCATATCTTATTTCATTTTTCCACAGATATAAAATCAGGCTTACGTATGAAAATAACCATAGTCCATCTGGAAATGAGAATAATATAAGGCTGGATAAATTACTTGCGTAATCAATTGTAAAGCTTCTGATAGTCTTTATAAAATTTAAAACACCTAGTTTTTCGAACCAACCAAACATTCTTAAGCTTGAAGATCTGAATAGCACATATATAATACTGCCACATAAAAGTGTAATAAAATGACCTATATATAATTGTTTGACTTTCATGTTTTAGTTTTTGATATTTCAAAAGTAAAACCAATCATAACCAGTATTTTACGGAAATCCATAATCCAATAAATATTTAAATTTCGGCAATAAAAAAAGCTCCCGAAGGAGCTTTATAATTTAAAAAACAAGAATATAATAAGATTAAATAATCCCCATATCTTTTGTGATCGAAACCAAATGAATGGTATTGTTTGCTTTGAAAAAATCTTTTAGTTTAGAAAGTCTTTTTTCCATAGCACTTTTACTGTTAGGTTTTTTACCGGAGTCTTTAAAGATTTTTATGATATCATCTTGTGGAGTTCCTGCTGATAAATATTTTAAAATTTCAATGTCTAAATCGTCTATCTCGAAATTGTTTTTTTCCTGAAGTGCAGAAGCAACTTCATGCGAAATGAATCTTTGATCTGAAGTAGAAATAATATGAATTGCTTTTTTTAAATCTTCGATACTATTTCGCCCCTTTAATACAAATCCGTTCACATCTGAATTATCAAAAAGAGATTTAATGCGAAAGCTTTTATCCTCGACAGAATAAGCTATGATTTTAATATCAGGCTGTAATTCACGGACTTTTTCGATAAGTTCATCACCACACGAAATTTTTACTTCACGATGGTCTTTTTTAAACGAAAGATCACTAATTAATAAATCATACGGCTCATTATCCAGAATAGCTTTTCGGATTTTTAAAAAGGCATCATCACAATATTTTGCATGTTGAAAATTTACAATATCTAAATCTTTTAAGGTTTGCTCGATTCCTAAATTTATATCTTCCAGGTCTTCGGCAATTATTACTTTTTTAAACATAGGGCTCTTATTTAGGCAGAGTTATTTTTACTTTAAATCCTTTATCTGGTTCTGTATCAAAAGTAATAGTTCCTTTTATGGCCAGAATACGGATTTCCATATTTTGCAGACCATTTTTAATAATTTTATCTTTTTCGCAGCCTTTTCCGTTATCTGTATAATCAATTGAAACCGTTTTTCCGTTGCTTTCAAATTTTACAACAACTAATGATGCGTTACTATGTTTTTTCATATTCACCATTAATTCTTTTAGAATTCTATGAATTGTAACTTTTTTGAAATTATCTACTAATTCCCAATTTACTTTTTCAATATTATTGATGATTACGTTTGCTTCCGGACTATTATAAGTCGAAAGCATTTCTTTTAAGTTAACAGCATAATTTGATGTAATATCAATTGTACTATTTTCTTGTGAAATTCTTCGGACGCGGGAATAGATATTGTCTAATTTGTGAATTAGAGATTCTTTTATAGTTATATCGGCTAAAGATTGTGTTTGTGTATAAGTCATGACATGAAAAACATCATTGGCCAATTCATCATGTATGTCTTTGGCAATTCTGGTTTCCGTCTCATAAGTAGCTTTTATTTTTCCGATTCTGTTTTTATTTCGATAATACTTTCTGCCATAAATTAATACAGTGAAAAGTATGATAACTCCAAGAATAGAAAAGGTTCTCTGATATTTTGCTTCCTGAAGTGCCAATTCATTTTCGACCTTCTCCAAACGCAATTTCTGATTCTCGTCTTTTTCTTTTTTGGAGTCGTATTTAATCTTCGCAAACTTGTTTTTAAAGTTGTTTCGGATTTTAATAATACTATCATTTAAGAAAACAAACTTTTGAGCATATTTGGTGTCATCGATGTCAGAATCATTTGAAATTATAAAAGAAAGTGCCTTTAATCTTTCATCAATACTATTAGATGTAGTTGCTGTTTGATACGCATTTAAGGCATATTGATTTGATTTTTGGGGATTGATTTTGCTATAATATTCAGCTAAATGAAGATTACTTTGAATGGAACCATAAGAATCATTGTCTCGACTTCTCATCTTAAGACTTTCTTCCATAAGGGAAAGACCTTTATCTAATAAGCCTTTTTTGAAGTATGCATAACCCAGATTATCCAGTATTCTGTATTTCTTTATAAGCTTTTCTTTTGTTTGGAAATTATTTTGGCTAAGTAAAGATTCTAATATCTGAATTGCGGGATCGTATTTTTTTTGCTCAATATAAACAGCAGCAATGTTGTTTAAAGGAGATTGTTTTGAAGCTTCATTGTCCAGTTCTTTTATAGATTCCTTGTAATACAAAATAGCATCATTATATAAGGAGAGTTCTTTGTCAGCAATTCCGAAGAAATTATTAATAGAAGCACTAGAAAGATCTTTCTTTTTGATATAAGGTAACGCTTCTGTTAATGTTTCTTTACTCCCATAATAATCACCATTTATTTGCTGTATCCAAGCCATTTGAATTAAACTATAAACAATATTGGCACTGTCTTTTAAATTCTCATATATTATTTTAGATTTATTGAAGTTGTAAAAAGCACTATTAAAGTTCTTCTCCTTAAAATTTAATATTCCTTTTTCTCTTATTATAAAAGCTTTTTCTCTTGTAGCGTCGAGATTAACAACTACTATTGTTTTTTCTTTACAGGAAAGGAAAGTTATAAAAATAATAAAACAAAAAAACGGGGATCGTAGCATAGAAGTTACTTTCCCCGAATTTATGAATTAATTATAAACCACCTTCTTTAATTTATGGTTTTTTTGGTGGTGGCGGAACAATGATTGGATCATCACCAGGTCCTGGAGGAGTAATCGGCTCAGACATGAATGCCTTTTTAACCTCTGCTTTATCTTTGTTTCCAGTTTCAAATTCGTCTGCTGTACAAGAAAATATTGTAAGACTCAATAGCGCGCACGCTCCCATTGTAAATAAATTTTTCATTTTTTTGTGTTTTTAATGATTTTTACTAAAGGGTATTGCCGTTCAAAAAGGTTCTGAACTTTGTTAAGGCAATACCAAATTGCTTTGGGAAGTGGAGCACGTAGATCAGTAAGAGTAATATTTATACTTCCCGGATAAATTTCGTCTTACGGATTTCCGTACTTTTAATTGAACTAGTTTTGTATTTTTGTTTGAATCGCGATATCAAACATGAACTAATTTCTGAGACAAAGGAACAACGCTTATACCGCCGTATTGATAAGGAATTCTGGGAATTCCTGCAATGTTGAAGCCTTCCTGAAGATTCTTAGAAATTCCTAAAAATTCCTAAAGCCTATGCCTAACTTTACTATTGAAGATTACAAAGAAGCCATCAGAGCTAAATATGAAAAGGACATAAATAATCCACTTTCTTGTGCACCAACATCACTCGGTCAAGCTTATCTAAGAGATTTTTGTTGGCAAAAATTTGAAGGAGGTTTGAGTCAGGATGATTTGATGGTTTTTGCTTCTTTTTTTGGATTTGAGTTTAATCCACTTAAAAGAACTTTATTTAGAGATCATACGGATAAGTTTAGACCTGTAGGGACTTTTTTAAAAGGACAGACAGATTTAACAACTAGGGAAGCAATTAATCTAACTGCTATTTTGGTTGATTTTCAGCATAGACCTTTCAGAAAATTTCAGGAAAAAGGAATTATTAGTTATTTAAAACATCCTGAAGATTCTATAATTCCAGAATCATCAAATGCGAAAGAAGAGGAAGAAGATATAGTTATAGAGAAGGAAAATGATAAGAATGAAACGATCAATTCTGATGAAACAATTTCTAATGATAATATAAAGGAAGAAAACCATATAAAAGGTTTTGCAGATATAAAGCCAGATTTGAATAAAGAGGAGGGAAGTAAAGATGTGGAACAAGTTGAGGTTTTGACTATAGTTTCGAAACCTGTAACAATAAAATCAACTGAAAGGATTGAGAAAACGATCTCCTATTTGTTGCATAAATTAAAGAATACAGCAATTGCGACGTTACTAATCTTTGGTTTAATTAGTACAGTAATTTATTTCGCTTTTTTTAAGAATGATTGTATGCAATGGTCAGGAGATCATTATGAAGTGGTAGATTGTTCCTCTAAAGATGAGGGAAATTTAAACGAAATAATTCCACTAAATGAGGAACTTTTAGATTTTAGAAAATTAACGGCTTGCGATACTACTAATTGTTTTAAGAAAGACGGCGAAGCTTTTATTTGGTATACCAAGACACCAGATGGAGGAATAGATTTTTTTAATGATCATGGAAGACATCCTGAATTTAATAGACCTCTAAGACCAGTTTCACATTATATATATAATAAATATTTGAAAGGAAAACCGTGTAAGTAGTATTTCTTGTATCTATTTGATTTTGATGTAATTTCTTAAGTAAGAAATTACATTGATAATTAAAATAATTATGTAAATGAAAGTGAATATTATATAACATCATTCAGCGATGTTGGGTATAATTTAGCCATATACTAATAATTAATTTAAAAGAAATCAAACATGAAAACTAAACGTATATTATTCGGACTATTATTGAGCATTGGATTATTTACTTTATCGTGCAGCAGCGATGATAATGAGGGAGAAACAATCGTGCCAATACAAGGGAAATACAACCTAAGCAAGACAGGAACAATCGTTGACGGAAAAGAAGTATTGGTTGATGCTCCTGAAAATGCAGCTGGATGTAATAGAGATTATTTAGATTTGAGATTGAGTAATGCTGCCGTTATAGGTGATTACGATGGTGCTAACTGTGCCTTGGTAGAAACTACAGGAACTTATGTAAGATCTCATAATGATTTAACTATTACGATAGGAAATTTAAGTACTACGAGCGATATCATGAATCTTACCAATAAAGAGTTGAAGATAAAAAACAAAACTACTGGTGTAATAACAGTTTACACGAGATAATTTTCTCTCTTTAGGAGTTAAAAAAAATCGGAAGCACTTTTTAAAGTGCTTCCGATTTTTTGTTTATGATAATGTTGGAAGGTAAATATCGAAAGTGGCTCCAATATTTTGTTCGCCCGTTGCAGTGATGATTCCGTTATGATTATCGACAATCTTTTTTACGATTGCGAGACCAATTCCTGTTCCGGTATATTCCAGTTTGCCATGCAGACGCTGAAATACTTCAAATATCTTAGAACTGTATTGTTGCTCAAAACCAATTCCGTTATCGGTGATTTTAATATGACAATAATTGGTTTCGTCGCTTAGTTTAGCATTTTCTACAATTGATCCTTTGATGATTTCGCAGTTTATTTTTATAATGGTATGAGTTTCGGGTTTAGAAAACTTAAGCGAATTGCTTACCAAATTATATAATAATTGCCTAAACTGAAACGGAATTATATCTGCTTTGCATGTTTTAAGAACTTCTATAACGGCATTTTTCTGTTCGAGTTCTTCTTTTAAATCGTCTTTTACCTCATCGATAATTTTGGCAAGATCTGTTTTTTTAAATACTCTTTCCTGAACATTTGTTCTTGAATACGAAAGTAAATCATTAATCAGAGTTTGCATTCTTTGCGCTGCATTTTGCATTCGCTGGAATTTATCTTTACCTATATCAGATAAATTCTGATATTCTTTTTCCAGAATCTGGGTCGCAAAAGTTTGTATTTTTCTTAAAGGCTCCTGCAAATCATGACTTGAGATATAAGCAAAAGACTCAAGCTCTTTGTTCATTAGTTCCAGTTCTGCATTTTTTTGTTCGAGTTCTAATGCATTTTGTTTTAAGGTATCGCTTGCTTTCTTTTTCTCCGTAAGATCGTGTGTTACTTTTGAAAATCCAATGACTTGATTTTTCTTGTTATGAATTGCTGTAATTACAACATTCGCCCAGAAAAAAGTTCCGTTTTTACAAACACGCCATCCTTCTTGTGTTGCTTTTCCTGTTTCGATTGCTAGGTTTAAAAGTTTTGCAGGAAGACCACTTTTCCGGTCTTCTTCGGTATAAAAAATAGAGAAATACTTTCCGATAATTTCCTCGGCTTTGTATCCTTTTATTTTCTCTGCACCCACATTCCAGTTTTCAATTATACCTTCATGATTTAAATACAAAATGGCATAATCCTGTACTTCTTCGACCATTAAATGATAACGTTCTTCACTTTTTCGAAGTGATTCATTGATCTGACTCAACTCTTTGGTTCGTACCGTTACTTGTTGTTCAAGTTCATGTGTAAAAGCTTTTTCAGTATGAATATCTGTAAAAGCGCCAACCCATTTTATTATTTTGTTGTCTTTATTAAAAATAGGTTCACCAATTACGGCGTGCCATCTGTAATATCCGTCTTTCCGTCTTAAGCGTACATCACATCTGTATACTTCACCTGTTTCTAAACTATGACTCCATATCCTAACATTTTCGTCATAATCATCCGGATGAATCATCGCTTTCCATTCAGCTTCTCCAGCAGGTTTTATACCGGTATATTCAAACCATTTTCCGGATGAAAATAAAGCATTTCCTTTTTCATCAGTTTCCCAGATTAATTGCGGAATACTTTCAGTTAACGAGCGGAATCTTTTTTCGCTTTCTTCGATTTTTTTGCGGGCTTCCACTTTCTCGGTAACATCAATTAAAGTCATTTTTATTCCCGAAATACTATTGTTCGATTCCCGCAAAGGAGCGTATTCAAAATCGATATACAATTGGTGTTTTCCGTCTTTTCCATCAATGTACAAAAGCGATTCTGATTCAGTATGAATTTCTCCTGTATTGTAAACTTTGGTTAAAAGTTGTCCATATTTTTGATGTTCGAGCTCCGGAAAGATTTCAAACAAGTTTTTGTCCTGTATCTCACTTTCTTCTTTTTTCCAGATATTTTTAAGAAGTGCAACATTGGCAATTTCAATTTTCATATCCTTGCCTTTCAAAATAGCTTTTGGTACGGGAGATTGCATGATAAGATCACGGAATCTTTTTTCGCTTTCTTCAAGTTCCTGCTGATGATTTTTTTCATCGGTTATATCTCGTATCGTACCTATTAATTTCTCAGGGTTATTGTGATCATCATAGAAAACTTTTCCTTTTCCTTCCATCCAGTGAACAGATTGATCTTTCCAGATCGTTCGGGCTTCATAATGGAGATATCCGGAAATAATAGCATCTTTGAATGCTTGATTTCGAATATACATATCATCCGGATGCAGATGTTTTAGTAATTGGTCGTGCGTTAATGCTACATTATCGGTATATCCGCCAATGATTTCGAGGTATCTTTTAGAGTATTTAGGTTCCTTTGTTTTTACATTTAATTCCCAGGTTCCTAATTCGCTGGCTTCAACTATAATTTTAAGCCTTTCTTCGTTTTGCTCTATTTTTTTTCGGACTTCGACTTTTTCACTTACTTCGGTAACGGTTACTATAATGCCCGAAATTTTGCCGTTTTCTTCTTTTAGCGGATGATATAAAAAATCAAAATAGGAAGTTTCTAGTTTTCCATAACGTTTTAACGGAATTGGAACTTCATTTCCATGAAAAGGAATTCCGGTTGTTAGAACTTCATTTAGCAATGAACTGACACTTTCTTCAACTTCCGGTAAAGAATCGAATAAAGGTTTACCTATAAGATCATTCTCTTCTCTGTCTACTAATTTCAAATAAGCTTCGTTGGCAGTTTCTACTATGAAATTTGAACCACGTAAAATTGTAATTCCTACAGGAGCTTGTTTTACGGTGTTCCTAAAACGTTTATCGGCTTCTTCAATTTTTTGTCGCGCAACAACTTGTGGCGTATTATCGAGTACCCAAATGGCTATTTTTTTGACTTCGCCTTCTATGTTTTTAAGAGGTGCATAAACAAAAGTGACATAAATTTTTTCTTCTTTACCATGTCTGATGAGCATCATTTCGACCTCATTTACATAAAACGGAATACCTTCGTCTGCTACTTTTTGCAAAGCTTCTTCATAAAAAGATTTTACTTCGGCAAATGCATCCCAATAGTATTTTCCTGCGATTTCTTCGTATCGTTTTCCGGCAACTTGAATAAAACTTTCGTTTACAATTTCACTAACCAAAGTTTTAGCATCCAAAACACAAATACCAATAGGCGATTGCAATACCATACTGTGTAAATTCTGCTCGCTTTCTTCGGTTTCTTTCTTTGCTATGTTGAGGTCTGTTAAGTCTACTCCGGTGTTCATTACGCCATAAACAGTACCATTTATGTCGTATAGAGGTGTTAGGCTGTAGTTGAAATAATAGGTGTGTAATTTTCCGTCAACCGTTAGATCGAGCGGAGTATTTCTTGTGTGGAAGGATTTTCCGGTTTCCAAAACGGTATTAATTTGTTCAAATACCAATTGATTATCCAATTCAGGAAGAATATCTTTAAAGGATTTTCCGATAACATCATTGCCTTTCCCCCATATTTTAATAATAGAATCGTTGGCGAGTTCTACAATCATTTCTTTACCCACATATACAGCAATAGGAAAGGGGGCATTCTCGACAAGCTGTCTTATTTTTTGTTCACTTTCTTCGACTTTTGAGCGGGCTAAAATTTGCGGAGTTACTTCGATCGCTATTGCAACAACACCAGATATGGTTCCGTTTGTATCTTTTAGGGCCTCATAAACAAAATTGACATAAGTAGTTTCTACCTTTCCATTTCTTGGTAAAAGAATCGGGAGTTCGTTGGCAATAAATTTTTCACCTGTTTTATATACTGTGTCAAGAAGTATTTCGAGATCCTGATTTTGAGCTTCGGGCAAGGCTTCAAAAATGGGTTTGTTGATTGCCTTTTCATATTCAGTGCCCCATAACTGAATCATTTGCGCATTGGCAATTTCTACAATATGATTTTCACCTCTAAAAACACACATTGCAACAGGGGCCTGCATGATATTATTTATAAATTGGGAGTTACTTTCTTGTAATGCTTTGGTTGCTTTTTTCTTTTCGGTGGTTTCAATTACGGTTACTAAGACGCCACCAATTTCTCCATTTTCTATTTTGATTGGGCTGTAAGAGAAATCAAAATAACATTCTTCATCAAATCCGTTTCGATTTAAGACAACCATAAAATCAGGAGAACTCACCGCTTTTCCTTTTATAACTTCACTAAACATTGGACCTATGGTATCCCAAATTTCAGAGAAGGTTTTGTGCGAACTTATGCCTAAGGCTTCAGGATGTTTTGATGCACCCAGAATAGGGCGAAAGGCGTCATTATAAAGTTGTATATAATCATTTCCCCACGCAATGTACATCCCAAACGGATTATTGAGCATTACGCCAACCATAGTACAAAGACTCTGTGGCCAGGTGTCGGGATTTCCTAAAGGGGTTTTACTCCAATCTTTAGATCGCAGTAATTCTCCCATCTTTCCACCATCGGCCAAAAAATAATACTCTTTGTTTGTGGCTTTCATTCTAAAAACTATTTAAGGTTGAAGAATAAATTGCGCTCTGACAGGTTGCTTGAAATTATTTTCGGATGTTATGGCTAATGCATTGCCAATGACCTTTTTTAATTTAGAAAATTCGCCTGGTTTGCGAATGTAATGTGTAGCTCCTTTTTCGTACATTAAATCAACAATATCAGTATCTAATGAGGTCGAAAAAATAATTATCGGAAGATTTTTAAGCTCTGCTTTGTTTTTTATTTCAGCCAGACATTCATGACCATTTTTGCGGGGCATGTTGAGATCAAGAAAAAGAATATCCGGTAAATTGTTTGAGAAATTCTCTTCTAAATAATCCATTAACTGCACACCGTCATTAACAGTTACAAGTGATACCGGAAGTGCTAATTCGTCTAAGGCTTCTTTAAAAAAAGCGCAATCATCTTCATCGTCGTCTGCTAGTAAAAGATTGTAATTCTGCTTGTTCATTATATAATAGGATAAAATTTTATAATATTTATATAGACCTGAATAGGGTTTATTTCTGCTAAGGTAGACCTATTTTTATTACAAATAGTCAAGATTATTGCAATAAATTTAACTCTTTTGAATGATAAATCATAATCAATTTTTTAGAATAATGCTTTATTTATGACACTAAGAAAATGTCTTTTACTTTTTACAGAAATAAAAAAAAGAGCTGTTTAGCAACAGCTCTTTTGATAAAAAAAAATAAACCAACAAATGATACTTTCTTAGAAACATTCTACTCCAGAATTCTGAAGCAGAATGTTCTAATTAAAAAACAAGTAAAAACATTTGTTACAGTAAGCATCACTGCTGCCGTAAAATTTTAGAACACTCCAATGTAATAGTGCTTGGCTTGTTGATTAGTCTTGCACTTTTGTAATGGCTATGAAAATTTCATTTTTGTGTATTACAAAATCAATAGAAGTGCAAATTTATAACGTCGTTTACATTTAATCTAAATAAGTTTATTAGAAGATTATTAGAATTGTATTAGAAATCTTAATATTGAAAAAAGGGGAGTTGACTCTTTGATTAAGAGGGAATATGAGTTGTGAAAAAAAATATGGATTTACTTCGTCTGTTCGACTTTCAATCTCGGGTCTCAAATTAACACCATTCTAAAAGATTGCTTAGTGTGTGGAATTTGTGTTTTAAGCGAGACATAGTTAAGATTGCAAAAAAATTTTAAAGGTATTCTCTGTTTTAAGAATCCAGCCAATTCTTAAAATTATTAATTTCTTTTTTACTTAAAATAATAGGCTCGCTATCGGGAACAGAAACATTTAAAAGCATTTCAATTTTTTGGCTCGAATGTTTGATGATTTCCTGAATATGATGACGGTTGATGATATATTTTCGGTTTACTTTAAAGAATAGAATTGGATTAAGTTTATTGATTAAATCCTTTAGATTGCTATTGTACAAATAACTGTTGCCGGAATTGGTATAGATAAACAGATGTTTTCCTGTGGCAAAAAAATAGGTAATTGCGGTATCATTTACAGAAATGAGTTTGTCTCTGTGACTTACCAAAAAGTGATGCTGAATGTTGCTTTGATTTTCAATTTCAACAAGCGATTCTACAATTAAATTGGTATTGAAGGTTTCCTTAATATTTTTATATTTCATTAAAGCTTCCAACAATTCTTCTTCTTCATAAGGTTTTAGAAGATAATCGATCGTGAAATGCTTGAAAACTTTTACGGCATAAGAATCATAAGCGGTAATAAAAATAACGGGACAGGAAACAAGCGTCTGCTCAAAAATGTCCAGACTTTTTCCGTCTCCCAAATGGATGTCCATAAAAGCAAGATCAACGGTATTTATTTTAAAAAACGCAACAGCATCTTTTACAGATTTCACCACCGAAATTTCACTGATCGAAATTATGGTTTGTTGTTCCAGAATTGATTTCAGATAGCTTGACGCCAGATGTTCATCTTCAATAATGACAATTTTCATTTGGTTTATTTTTCTGCAAAGTTAAAAAAAAAGCTCCGTTAAAAACGGAGCTAATTTTATTACAATTCAGGATTGTTTAATATTGCATCTTTAGGAAATGGCAGCGTATATCGCGGGTCATTTTCTATCAATGTATGATCTTCTCCACCATAGTTATGGATGATTTGTTTTTGAGTAGTTCTTCTTAAATCAAACCAACGGTGACCTTCAACCGCAAACTCACGTTGTCTTTCCTGAGCTATAAAATCAAGAAGCTGAGTTTGTGTCATTGCAGCAATCGATGTGCTTAATGTGTTGAAACCTGTCGCAGTATATCTGTTTTTGATAAAAGCCAAAACTGTTGTTCTTGTCGTTGGAAGATCGTTCAATTGTGCTGATGCTTCTGCTTTTGTCAAATACAATTCAGAAGTTCTAAAAGTACATTTTTGAGCGATATCACCACCTTTTCTAAATCTGAATCTGCTTCCGCTTGCCTGATAATACAAAGCAAAACGTAAGTCGTTTGTTTTATCATAAACACCTGTTAAAGTTGGTGAAGCATATGATGTTCCTTTTATAATATTGATAAAAGGATCCTCAAGCGCTAATATAGATTCCGGACCATTATAAAGGTTAGGCAAAGCTGGTGTCGCATTTAAGTTTATTAAAGCATTTTTGAATGTCATTGCTTTATCTGCAGCAGCAATAGCTTTAGCCCACTCTTTTCTGTAAAGGAAAATACGAGATTCCATAGCATATAAAGAAGCCTTAGAAAAACGATAATTAATACCTGTTGCTTGCGTGTCTAAATTCAATAATCTTTTTGCCTCTTCGTTATCAGATAAAATCTGATCGTAAATAACAGCAATACTTTGAGGAACATAAGCTTGCTCTAAATCTATTTTTAAAGCCAATGGAACACCCTTGTCTGATGCAGCTGTTGCAGCATTATAAGGTTTACTGAATATGTTCAATAAATCAAAGTAACTTAAGGCTCTTAATGCATAAGCTTCTCCAATTAATTGGTCTTTCTCTGCAGAAGGAGCTAATTTTTGGCTTGCTTCATTGATAACTACATTCGTATAAAAAATCCTGTTGTATAAAGTTGCATAAGGAAAAACGTTTGTCGTTTTATCAGGATTGATATCATTCCAGATATAATGATCCTTATAGAAAGTTGCATTGTCATTAAATTCATCAAGAATCAATTCATCTGCTCTTACAGCAGACAATGCTTTGTGAATTGCAGTTATAGAATATCCTTTTGTCATTAAGGCTCTGTAATCTGCTAAAGTTTCCGGAATTACTTTACCCACTGGCTTAACATCAAGGTAATTATCACAGCTTACAGTAGTAATTGCTACGCTGGCAAAGAATACGTATTTTAATATATTTTTCATTTTGAATCAGATTAAAAAGTTAGGTTACATCCTAAAGAAATTGATCTTGGGATTGGTTGTGCATAGATATTTCCAAAAGTTTCAGGGTCAAAGTAACCTTTGTAATCAGAGCTGATTACGAATAGGTTTCTACCTTCAATGCTAAATCTAATGTTTTCCATAAACATACTGTTTGTAGCTTTTTTAGGTAAAGAATATCCAAAACGAATACTGCTTACACGCATAAAACTCATTTCATGAACCCATGTATCTAAATAGTTATACATTGGCAATTGATTTCCTCCAGAATACCATTGGTAAGCCATCCATGAATCTCCTGTTCCTGAAGTTTCACTTGTAATTCCAGGTATGTGTGAACCTGTATTAGTAGGTGACCATGCATTAAGCGCATCAGTAGTATAGTTTTGACCACGATCTAATTGTGTGCCATTGAAAGTAGGTTTTTCAACAACAGTTTGTTTAATATTGAAAGTGGTTGCAATTGTAAGGTCAAAATTATGAAGCTTAAAGGTGTTGATAAAACCACCAGTAAATTTAGGATCTAAATCTCCTACATAAGTAAACAAATCTCTTGTTTCTGCATCTGTAAGTTTTGATTGAGATAGAACTCCCGGGAAAAAATCTGCATATGGGTCATAAAGGGCAAAAAAGGTTTGTGAGTTTACGGTTTCTCCTTTTTTATTTACAAATAAAGGATAACCATTTTCATCAATTCCTGCAGTTTTTAATGCGAATACCGCATTCACCGGAAGTCCTTCTCTAGAAGGTAAATAACTATTTGATCTTGTTTGAATACGATCAACATTACTCTTATTATGAGCAAAATTGATTGTGGTATTCCACTTAAAGTTTGGATGATCAATGTTTCTGGTAGACAAAGAAATCTCATATCCTTTATTGGTTACCTGAGCCCAGTTAGCATTTGTATATTCAAATCCATTTTCCAGAGCAAGCGATTGTAAACCAATTAAATCGGTACTTTTTCTTCCGTAAACATCGGTAATAATGTTGATACGATTCTTGAATAAACCAAGATCCATTCCAACGTTAGTATTGGTGGTTTTTTCCCATCTTAATTTATCATTTGGAGGGGAAGATACTGAAATAACAGGTTCTGTTTGTCCTGGTAAAATAACAGTTGTTTGGTTTGTACCCACTACATACGGAGAAGTATTTTTGTCGATATTTCCTTGTAAACCGTAAGACGCACGTAATCTTAAATTAGAAATCACGTCACTATCTTTTAAGAAATTTTCCTCAGATACTGCCCAAGAACCAGATACTGCCCATAATGGTAAGTATTTGTATTTAGGGTCTGCACCAAATAAATCTGATCCGTCATAACGAACACTTCCAAAGAAAGTATATTTTCTGTTGTAAGTATAAGATGCTGTTGCAAAGAATGATGCAAATGCATTTTCGTTTTCATTCTTTAAATATGTTCTATAGTTTATGTCAGCTGCATAGCTTGGAGTTGGAAAAACAATTTGAGTTGATGTCAATGTTTTTGGATCATAACCAAAAGCTTTCGTATTAATAGCAGTGGTTTTGTTTTTTCTTAATTCATTACCAACCATAAATTCTAACTCATGTTTTCCTCCAAGAGTAGTACTATAGTTCACCATAGTTTTCCAGTTGTATTGGAAAAAGTCTGTGTTTGAATTTTGAATAATTCCACCAACAGGAAGGAAATAATTATAAGCTCCGTTTGCAAATACACTTGTTTTTTCTCTTTCTTTTCTTGTATAGTAAGTGTCTTTACCAGCGTATTTTTCAGAAGAATTGTTATCAAACTGTAAACCAATTTGTGTACTTGCTTTTAAGCCTTTTGTAATATTATAATCAACATCAAGTAATGCTTTTACCGATCTTGTTAGTAATTCGTAATTCGTATTTTCTCTTTCTTCTAAGAAATTAAAAGGAACATAAACAGTTCCATTTCCAAATCCTTTGATATCCTTATCATATTTATAACTTCCATCAGTATTGAATGGAGTCAGGTATGGGTTTACGTTTCTTGAATAATTAGAAGGATTTGTAAAACCATCTGTATCTGAAAGATAACTTGTTTTCTTGCTTTGAGTACCAAAAATTCCAACACCAACGTGTAATTTATCAGTTACATCGAAGTTGTTTTTTAAGGTAAGGTTGTATCTGTCAAAACCAGTTCCTACAGTAGCTCCTTCTTCATTATAAGCTCCTAAAGAGAAATAGTAATCAGATCTTTCACCACCACCGGATAAACTTAAAGCGTATTGCGTGTTAAAAGCAGTTTTATACAATAAGTCACCCCAATTAGTATTGTTGCTTCTTAAAGCGTTGATTGAGTTTTGTGTTGTTGGACTTAGAGACGAAAAACCTCCCGATCTATAGGCTCCTAATTCATTAGCCTGGTTTAGAATGCGGGAAATTTCCCCAGCCGTGTCTCTGTAAGTCAAATCTTCTCTAGAAGCTAGCGAAAGTTCAAAATCTACTTTTTGAGAAGAGTTTAAAAGGTTTAATTTAGAAAAATCAGGTTTTTGAGTCACAAAAGTATTAACGCTAAAGTCTACTTTCATGTTTCCTTTTCTTCCTTTTTTAGTTGTTACCACAATAACACCATTTGCAGCTCTTGCTCCGTAAATAGCAGTTGCAGCAGCATCTTTTAATATGGTAATATCTTTGATATCATCAGGGTTTAATCCTGCGATAGAAAAGTTACTTAATACATCTATATTGTCTTTGTCATAGTTTTGAGGAACATCATTTCCTTCAAGAGGTAAACCATCTAAAACCCATAACGGATCCTGAGCACCATTAAGAGATGCAGTACCACGAATTCTGATTTTTGAGATTGTTCCAGGAGCTCCCGTTTGTTGCGTTACCGCTACACCCGCAACCTGACCAATTAACATTTGATCCAAACTCGCAACACCTGCTTGTTTGATATCTGCCATTTCAACTTGTGCAACAGCTGATGTTAATTTTCTTTTCTCGATTTTTTGATAACCTGTTACAACAATTTCTTTTAATTCTGCTACGTCAGATTTTAAAGAAATAGTGTAGTTGTTTTGTGATGTAATATCAATAGTATAAGGTAGGTAACCCATATAAGTTACTCTTAAACTTTTCATATTACTGTTGATTTTGAATTCAAATGTACCGTCAAAATCAGTTACGGTTCCAAGGCTTGAACTTTGGATCACACCTTTTTGTTGTGTGTTGTTAGATACGGAACTGTTCTCGACAAAAACAGTAACACCTGGTATTGGCAGTCCGTCTTTGGCATCAACTACGGTACCTTTAATTGTCCTTTCCTGCGCATACCCGGAAAGGGCAAGTAGGAAACTCAGCATGTAAAATAGATTCTTCATTAGTTTGTGTTTGGAGTTTGGTTAAAAATTTTATAATGTGTTGTTTAATGCTCTTTCAATGCGTTGGATCAAATCGAAATAATGATTCTTGGTTTCTTGATTTCCAATGCTTCTTTTAGATTTCAATAATTGCAAAATCTGGTTTAGTTCCCCTTTTTTATCAGAGGTAACCTCAGTAACTCTTTTTAAAGAAGACTGATTAATGTTGCGTGCCATTTTTGATCCGTCTAAATAGTCACACAATTGAGGCATGTTTAAATTTTCGTTTAACTGAATTCCTTTTTTAGCATCAGTTTTTTCAAAAAGTTTATTTGTCGAAACAATCAATACATCTACGTAATTCTTTTGAGTCATACGTTCTAAAATCGTAAGCGACTTGTTTTGTATTGTTGAAGCAAAAATGTTTTGACGTAGTATCTGGAATAATTGCGTAACCGTAAATATATTTTCTTTAGTACCATTACGTTGAAACAACTCGTTTTCGGTCATTCGCAATAAACGATCATCGCTTAACATACTATAGAAAACACTGTATTGTAATTCTCTTGCCAATGTATAAGGTGTGTATTCGTATGGTCCTAACGGCGAATCTTTCAGCGGATTTGTTTTATCCAAAATCGGATTAAAAAATAACCACTCCGGAATCGCAATTGTGTTTTTCAATAAATAAGCTACAGCTCTTTTTTGTATTGCAGCCGGAACCGGAACATAACTCGCTTTATTATCACCATGAACAGTAGTATTCAAATAAATACCACCCAAATTGTTTAATACGTGATAGTTGTACAAATTCCATTGACCAATAGCGCCTATATAAAGTTTACCCGTTTGGTAATAAGATTCGTCTTTGTCATAACTCCATTCGAGAATGTTGCTTACGACTCTTTTTAGGTTCTTAAGACCATATTCGCTGGCTTTCATAGCATCATCACCCAAATCTTCAGATTGTGAGCGAGGATCTATAGTACTGTCTCCATCTTGTTGTTCACCGTAGAAATAAAGGGGATCATTTTGATGTTTTGCAATCAGATTATTTAATGCTGTGTGCTCTTCAGTTTGATCTGCATACCATCTATAACCCCATTCGATGGCATATTTATCATATTCACCAATTTTTGGCGTAATCGCTTCTACATGATCTTCAGGTTGAGCAATATAATTGTAACGTGCATAATCCATGATCGACGGAGCAGTTCCGCCCATTTTTTCTGTAAATTCTTTAGATCTTAACGATTCTACAGGATATGCAAAAGATGCTCCCATATTATGTTTCAGACCAAAAGTGTGTCCAACTTCATGAGACGATACAAAACGAATTGCTTCACCCATATGTTCATCACTAAATTTGTTTCCTCTTGCTTTTGGATCAATCGCTCCGGTCTGAATACGCATCCAACTTTGCAATGAAGTCATTACATTATGCCACCAGATAATATCAGACTCTATAATTTCCCCACTTCTAGGATCTACAACAGCAGGTCCCATAGCATTTGATTTTTGCGAAGCCACATAAGTAATAACCGAATAACGTACGTCATCAATATCAAAATCAGTATCAGCCTCAGTTGGTTCTTTTGCAATTACAGCATTTTTAAAACCTGCTTTTTCAAAAGCTACTTGCCAATCGCGAACACCTTCTATAATATAAGAGCGCCATTGTTTAGGAGTCGATGGATCAATATAATATATAATAGGTTTCTTAGGTTCTACTAATTCTCCATTTTTATATTTTTCAATGTCTTCTTTTTTAGGCTCTAATCTCCAACGCGTGATCAATTCTTTTTCACGCATAGCTTGTTGATCATCGCTAAAGTACCAGTGTTTTTCTGCGAAATAACCAATACGATTGTCTGCAAAACGTGGTTGCATTGGTACTTTGTCCAATAATATAATATTAGAAGTAACTCCAATCGTTACAGATAGAGCAGGACCGCCTTCGCTTACAGAAGTAGTAAGCTGAGATTTAACCACAATATTTTTAGGGAAAGTTTTCACACTTTCTATATATGATAAGTCTGATTTTACAGATCCGCCAAAACCAATATTGCTCAATACATCATTGAAGCTTTTTTGTTTTCCGTCAAAAACTTTATTTACTTTAATAACAATCGAAGTCGAGTCGTTATTTTTTGTTTCAATATCAAAGACCTCTATAATAGATTCTGAGAAGTTAGCATTTACCGAAGCCGTTATAGCGTCTCCAATTGGGGATGAAACTTTAGGTTCTGATGATTTTACCCAAACTTTTTTAGCAACAAGATCTTTGTGGAACGTAATAATCTTGTTTTCATAATTCATCCCCCTATTTAATCCGGCATCATTAACCGGCATTGGAACACTTGAAATTTTATTTACCACTAAAAATTCTCTTTGAAAAAGGGAATCATTTATTTCTAAATACAGATCCGTTTTTACCTGAATCGTATTGAACAATCCTTTTTTGAAAGTTCCTTGTTTTACAAGATCATTATATTTTTTTCCCTTTGGAGATTTAATTGAATCTTTAACCTCTTCTGTTTTGTCCTCTTTGTTCTTTTTATTCTTTTTTTGAGAAACCATCGTTCCTGTACTAAATAATAGTGCCAGTACTAAGATGATTTTTAGGGCTCTCAACATTGCATTTTTCCCCATTTAAAGTTAATTTTAGGTTAATTTTATGATAAAAATATAATGCCGGATTTGTTAAAAAAAACAAAAAGGAGTGAGTGGCTTTTTTTTGGGAGTGAATGTTTTTTTTCTAACCAATTAAGGGTAAAATGCAAGTAAAATCTCCGTCTTTTTTGAAGGTTTTAAAATCCTTTTTAGAATAATAATTGTAGATACTTTCTAAGTATTTGTGACCAAACTTAGATTCTTTTCCGAAGTTTTGCTTTTCATTTAAGTTATTGGTAATGATCACAACATTTTCTTTAATATCAATGGTTATTTTCAAAGGATTTTCATCAGAAGCGATATTGTGTTTAATAGCATTTTCGACCGCAATCTGAAAAGCCAGATAAGGTACCTTTTTAGCCAGAATGCTTTCGTCTTCGATAGTAATCGTAAAGACAAATTCTTCTGTGAATCTGGTTTGTTGCAGAAATATATATTTCTCGATAAAAAGCAATTCTTCCTGAACCGTAACAATATTATTAAGGGGCGGATTAATAAGGTATCTGTAAATCTTAGAAAGATTCAAAGTGAATTTTCTTGCTACACCAGTATTACCTTCAATAAGCATGTAAAGCGAATTCAAAGAATTGAATAAAAAGTGTGGATTAATTTGCTCCTTTAATTGTTGCAGCTGAATTAATGCTTTCTCTTTATTGATTTTTTCATTTTCCAGAAGAAGTTTATTTTTTTCCTGAGACAAGATTTCTTTTTCGTGAAAAGTTCTTCGCGTAAAAATGGTAAACAAATAAAAGAACACAATTAAAATTGCAGTCGTAATAATGTAAATTAACCAAGCATACTTTTTTACCGCATCTACATCTTCAGTTGAAATCTTTTTAGGAAAATTGACACACAAATACCAATTTGTACCTTTTAGATTCAATCGTTTTGTATAACGTACAATATCCAGACCTAAATATTCCGAAAGTGCTATTTTCCGGTTAAAGGTATCTTTGTCTTTAAGAGTCGTATCCTGAAGAGATATATTTGTAACCTTAAAAATATTTTTTTCCAGCAATTTTATTTCGGGATGAAAAATAATCGTTCCTTTTTTGTCAAATACAAAAGCATAAGTTGGTGACTTTTGATCAATCGTTGCGAAATAAGATTGCATTGATTCCAAATCAATATCATATCCGTATCGAATTACAGTACCATTTGTATTAACATATTTATAATAGATGCGCCAGGAAAAATTTTGAGGATCTTCAACAATGATGTTCGACTGATCCAGATTTCTGTTTTTTGCAACAAAATCTTTTATAGAAGTTTTGATGTTGTCACTATTAATAGAAGCAGTAAATTCTATTTTTTGATCATTAATCTGAAACCAATTGTTTTTGATAATATTGTCATTGGCGTGAATCGTACTTAGAACTTTTAGATTGTCAGATAAGTTTTTGGTATTACTCATCTCAACAATACTTTTTAGCTCATTTTGAGTTTCAAGAAATCGTGACAATTCATGAACCATAACTTCCTCCTTTTTTAATAAGGTGCGTTGTTCAGTTGCAATATTTGACGTTTCAGTGATTTGAGTCATTAAACCACTAAATATATAAATAGAAACCAATGTAAGGACAACGAAAATGATTCCTAAAATAAAGAAGGTCCTACCGGAAAAAGTATTTTTAAAAGTAAATTTCAAAGATGTATATTAATATATAAGGAAGCTTTTTTATCCTTATAAAAATGTGGTATTTATTTTTTTTCGCGTGCAAATATAAAACTTTTTGACTGATAGCGTTTTAGTTGTAAAAAGTTAACACTTATTTCGTGGATGCGTTTAGTAAAAATCTTGTTAAGGGAGAAAAAGGGTTGTTTTTGTTTCAGGTTTCAGGTTTCAAGTTTGTGATGATTTTCAGGCTTGTATGAAATTTTACCGCAAAGAGCGCAAAGTTTTTTTACTAAGCAAGATTTTATAAAAACGCAAAGTTCGCAAAGCTTTGTATTAAAACTTTGTGAACTTTGCGTAACCTTTGCGCTCTTTGCGGTTAAATGATAAAGAGTATCTATTCTCATTTCAAACCTGAAACTTGAAACTTTTTCAAACCTGAAACAAAATTCCTAATTCAAATTAATAATTTGCGGTCCGAATTCTTCGTAGAAAATATTCTTCTGATTTACCTTTAAATCTATAAGCGATTGATATTGTTTTTTGATAAAAACTTCTGGTCCGCAGATGTAGAATTTTGCACCCTCTAATAGAATTGAATCTTTACATTTAGTAAGATCAACGCGACCTTCAATGATTTGGTTCGAATGATTATCAGTATTTTCTAATGAATCATAGAAAGTAAAAGTTTCAAGCCATTTTACCTCTTCTTTTAAAGAAGCAATCTGATCTTTAAAAGCATGAACTGATTCATTTCGGCAACCGTGAACCCAAACTGTTTTTTTATTCTGAATAGCATTTACATTTGTTTCCAGCATGCTCAACATCGGCGTCAAGCCAACACCTCCACTAATTAAGATCAACGGATTTTCAGAATCTTTTTCTAAGTGAAATAATCCCGCCGGAGCTGAAATCGAAATAACATCACCTTCAGATTTTGAATGCATCGTATTCGAAACCAATCCGGATGGATTTGAAGCGAATCCGATTTCTTTCTTGACAGAAATTCTATAATATTCCGGATTGAAAGCACTTGATAAACTATATTGCCTTGGTTGCATGAAACCTAATTCGGGAACAAAAATATGAACACTAATATATTGACCGGAATGGAAATCTGTAATGGGTTGTCCGTCTTCGGGATAAAGATAAAACGATTTGATTTCACTCGATTCGTCGGTTATTTTTTTAATTATAAAATTTCTCCAACCGTTCCAACTTCCTGGTTTTGCAGCATTTTCTTTGTAAAGTTCTTTTTCAAGATCAATCATAATTTGAGCAAGCTGATTGTAGGCAATAGTCCAGGCTTCAAGAATTTCCGGAGTTGCAGCTTCGCCAACAACTTCTCCAATCGAAGCGATCAATTGCGTTCCTACTATATTATATTGGTCCGGCTGGATATTCAAACTTCTGTGTTTGGTTCCAATTCCTTTTAGAACATTAATAAGTACACTTGGATCTTCTATATTTTCGGCGTAAGCCAAAACAGCATTTGCTAGCGCCGATTTCTGTTTTCCGTTAGCTTGGTTTCCCATATTGAAAATGTTTTTCAATTCAGGATGGTGTGTAAACATTCGGTTATAGAAATAGGAGGTAAGATCTTCGCCGTTTGATCTTAAAATTGGAATGGTAGCCTTAATCAGTTCTTTTTGATATTGATTCATCTTTGAATAATTTGAATTTAGAATTAAATTTTTAATGTAGTATAAACCCGTTCAGAATTTATATTTACAAATTTAATCCCGTCATAAAGCTCTATTTTATGATTCAAATCATAAGAGGTAAATTTCAAGTTTGAAATGTGTTCAGGCTTGTGTAAATTTTACCACAAAGTCCGCAAAGTTTTTTTGCCAAGCAGGATTTTATAAAAACGCAAAGTTCACAAAGCTTTGTGTTTAAACTTTGTGAACTTTGCGTAACCTTTTGCGCTCTTTGCGGTTAAATCATTAAAGAGTTTCTATTCTTATTTCAAACTTGAAACCTGAAACCAGCATCAAAAATAATTAACCAATTTGAAGATGTTCCAGTGTTTTTCCAACCAAAGTTTTAGTTCCAACAGATTTGAAACCTAGTTTTAGGTATAATTTTTTGGCATTTGGATTTTCTTCGTCGACCAATAAACCCAAAGTCTGATTATTTTTGGTTACAAATTCTTCAATCAAAAATTGCAGTAATTTTGATCCAATACCTTTTCCTTGATGATTTGGATTTACACCCAAAGAATCAATGTAAAATTCTCCGCTTTGCGTTTCGCTTTCCGGATTAAAATCGGAGTTAAAGTTTGCTCTGACATATTCGATAATTGGCAACCTCAGCACCATTAAATCGGCTCCGTTGTAAATATTTACAATGCCAATAATTTCATTGTTTTCCTCAGCTACAAAACAATTCTGATAGGAATATTGATTGTTTTCTTTTTCTACAAAATATAATAGAAAATCTCTCGCACTATCGTAATCTTTCTTTCCAATAAATTTATAGATAATGTCTTCCATTGCCAATAACAAACATGGTGCAATAAATGGTGAATCGGTTTGAATGGCTTTTCTAATAATCATGATCTATTTTTTATGAAGTGCAAAATTACACCAACTTTTAGAGTTAGTTCTTATTTCTAACACTAATTAACATAATGTTTGAAATTGAACATGATGTTGATTTTATTTTTTGGGATAGGTCAAATTGATGTTATTAAATTAAAGAGGTAATTGTAAATGATGACTAAATACATCTCTCGCAAAGACGAAAAGTCGCGAAGTTTTTTTATTCTAAAGGAATTAAGGATTGCACAAAATATTTTGCAAAGTTTAGTATAAACTTTAAAAACCAAAGCTTTGTGACTTTGCGTCTTTGAGAGATTATTGAAATGGTTTTGCGGTATATTTCGCAAGAAATATACACTTAATGATCAGAAATTATAACGCCGGGTTTTACTTTATTTGATTTGTTCATTACGAATAATAATAGGGGTAATGTGATCACAAAAAACAATCCAACAATTACAAAAGCATCTCTGTAACTCAATAATGATGATTGTCTTATGATGACATTTTCCATGAGTTTTAGCGCTTTTATTTTGGCTTCATTATAGGCAAATCCTTTATGCTGAAAATAACTTATATAAGCGTTAATTCTGTCCATTGCTTTTACATTATCTGGCGTAACATTTGAAATTAATATATTTCGATGATCGGCAAAACGATGTGCGATGTACGTGTTTATAATCGATACGCCAAAAGAACCACCAAGCTGACGCATCATATTGTTTAGTGCTGCACCCTGACCAACATCTTTATCTTTAAGCGAAGAAACTGCCAGCATTGTGAGCGGAACTGTAAGCAAAGCAAGTCCAAGCGCTCTGAAAATAAGTGCAGTAGAAACTTCGGCTGCGCTGGTGTTTAATGTTATGCCGGACATTCGCCAATTAAAATAAATAAAGAGCACAAAACCTAAGGCAATAATCACAACTGGAGATACTCCTTTTTGTAATAATGTACCACATATTTTTAAGGCGAGCAATGCCATTAAAGCGCCGGGAAGCAAAAGCAAACCCGTTTGGTAAGGCGAAAAATTTAAAAGTCGCTGCACAACAACGGGACTCAGATAAATAGAAATAAACATTCCGAAACCTGTTACAAACGTCAGGATTGCTGCTATAATTAGAGATTTGCTTTTAAGAACCCTGAGATTGACTACGGGTTTATCCACTTTTAATTCCCAATAAATAAAGAGGCATAAAGTAGTTACGGCAATAACAGTTAAAATAATTATGTATCGGGTTTCGAACCAATCTTCGACCTCGCCTCTTTCGAGAACGGTTTGCAGGGAACCAACTCCAATTGCGAGAAGTGCAATTCCGGTCCAGTCGACTTTTGCTTTTTCGGGTTTTACTGGAGGTTCTTTTAAGAGAAAGTAACAAGAAATAGCAACCAGAATTCCTATTGGGATATTGATTAAAAATATCCACGGCCAATCGTAGTTTTCGGTAATATAACCACCAAGAGTTGGACCGATGGTTGGACCAATAAAAATTCCTGCTCCAAATAAAGCTCCGGCTGTTGATTGTTTTTCTTTTGGAAAAAGTTCAAATACTACAACCTGAGATATAGACAAAAGTGCACCTCCGCCAATTCCTTGTAAAAATCTAAAAAATACCAACATCCAAATAGAAGAAGAATGTCCGCACATGAAAGAACAGAAAGTAAAGAGAATTACAGAACCAATGTAATAATTTCGCCTTCCAAGATTAGCGCTTAAAAAACTTGTAATCGGAATAATGATAACGTTGGCGATTGCATAAGCGGTAATTACCCAAGAAGTATCTTCGAGAGTTGCACCCAGATTTCCGCTCATGTGGTATAAGGCTACATTGACGATCGAAATATCAATAAGCTCCATAATTGCGGCCAGAATTACGGTAAAAATGAGTAGTTTTCGTTGGAAAGGTGTCATAAGTATTAATTATACCGATTGGTATATTTTTGATTAAAAAAAATGGTGTTTGGCTTCGCAGATAACTTAATTCGTTAAGTGCAATTATTTTTAACACATAGAAACATAGCTTTTTGTAACTTAAAAAAGGCGTTTCACTTATATTAATGCATCCCGAAGTTTCGGGACTAGCTATGCGATAGAAATGAGTTTCTTTTCTGTATTCTTTTTAGAAATAAAATCTATGTTTCTATGTGTTTAATTTCGCTTTTGTTAATTAAATCAAGCGTGTTGACTTAAGAATTTCTTTTAGAAAGATCAGTTTTAAGCAGGTTTGTGTAGGCTCTGGCAATTAATCTGGTTTGATCTTCATTCCATATTTCGCATTGCGCGTTGACCATTTGTTTTCCTTTTTTGATGACAGTTGTTTTGGCAAAAATAGTATCTCCAACTTTTGCCGGAGCGAAATAATCAACGACAAGATTTATAATGACATAAAAACTATTTTCATTATAAGAAAACATTGTTGCGCCAATACAATCGTCTGCAATTGCTGCTGTAACGCCACCGTGCAATGTTTTTATTGGATTTGACATTTCTTCTCTAATCAGATATTTAAAAGTTACACTTCCTTCTTCGGCAGCGATTACAACAGGTCGCATCCAAAGCATAAAAGGCGATGGCGATGCAGTAAATTCTCTGTCAATGTGGTTTTGTAATTCTTGTAATCTTGTAATTATTTCCATTTTAGTTTTGATTTTAATTTATTATACCAATCGGTATATTTTGTAATAAAAAAATAGGTTTTTGTTTTATTCTAAGTCTTCGATGACTTTATTTACGGAAAGCATTACGGTTGATAAGTCTTTTAAATCTCCTGTTATTTTTGAGATCATTACGCCGCCTTCGATCAGTGCAATTATCGTCAATGCCGTTTTTTCCGGATTTATTTCTTTGGCTTTAAATTCGCCCAAAAGAATGCCTTGTTCTATAAATTGAATCAGTTTTCTTTTCCAAAAAAGGATAATTTTTTCTACGTTTTTTTTAAGAATTGGATGTGTATCGTCAGCTTCTGTAGCGGTATTTAAAATCGGACATCCACCTTTTGTTACTCTCAAATCAAGATAGTTAGAGTAGAGTCGGGGATACACCAGAAGTTTGCCTTTGAAGGTATTTTGTTTCTCGATTTCCTGGGCAAAAGCATCTTGTAATTTCTTCACATTATACTTAAATGCAGCAAGGGCAACCTCATCTTTATTTTCGAAATTACCATAAATACTGCCTTTTGTAAGTCCGGTCGCTTCTGTAATATCGCTCATAGACGTGCCACTATATCCTTTCATATTAAAGATTGGAGCAGTTTTTTCGATAATAAATTGCTTGGTTCTTTCGGCTTTACTCATGATATTCAAATATAATAACGCAAATATATACCAATCGGTATAATTATTTTTATTTTTTGGGAATTATTTTATGATGGAGTGTTTTTCGCAATTATTTTAAAAATATTGCTTGTAGGTTTTTGGGACATTATATCTGCAATCTGTATATGTTTTTGCCATTATTATGATCGTAGAATCAAACGTTCCTACGGAACGAAAAAAACGTCAATTTATTTAGCTACCGATGAGATGTTCCGATGGAACAACTTATGCGTTTTATTTCCTGATGCTTCGGCTTATGTGTTAGTGAATTAAAACTTGCAAGCTTATTTATGAAGTTTATATAAAACAAGTCCGCCAGTTCCATAATTGAAACTGGCGGACAAAAAAAATAAAAAATAAACACTGTCTTTGTTAGAACGAATATCTAACCCCCAATTGTCCCTGAAATCTTGACGCTAACTGATCTACAGTATAGGGTGCTGATGTTGGTTTTTGGAAAGTATATGTTGGATCACCAGTAGCTACACCTCCAAGGTTTCCTGATTTTGTTAAACCAAGGCTTGCTGTTGAATTGTATGTATTTGGAACAAAGTAACTTCTTCCCCAATCTTTGTTGATTAAGTTTCCAACATTTGCCATGCTGAATGAAATTTGGAATGTACCTACTTTTGTAACTTTAATTTCATCCATTAATTTCAAATCTGCCTGAATATTCCATGGCGTTGTATCACCATTTCTTTCAGTGAAAGTTCCTCTTCTGCTTTTCAAATAATCATTTCCGTTAACAAAAGCTTCATAAGCTGCAACTTGTTGTGCCGCTGTTGCAGATGGAATTCCTGCTGAACTTACTCCAATATATTTAGCTGCTTCTGCTGCATCTTTAAAGACATAAGCCAATCCTGCTGCTTGTCCTGTTCCTGCAATTGTTGAGTTTACAAATCCCCATGAGAACGGATTTCCTGATTGTGCATTAAAATACACATTAGCAGAGAAAGTATTGTTATCAGCTAATTTTACTGCATATCCAACATTAGAAACGATTCTGTGTTTGATATTAAAGTTTGAAGTTGCCAATTGCGGATCATTTGGTGTCAATGATTGGTTCATTTGGAAGTTACTTTCCATAGAATTACGAATTCCATTTGTAACATCGCGAGAATCTCCGTAAGTATAAGCAACCATAAAGTTAAGACCAAAATCGTATGTTTTTGAAACCATTTCGGTAATACTATATCTGTACCCTTTGTTTGTGTTTGATAACAAGTAAGCATTTGAAAAAGCCGGGTTGATATTTGCCGCATAAATTGGCATTTGGTGATTGGTGTCGTAAGAGAAATAAGTAGGATTGTCTAGCTTATTAACTTGTTGAAATTCAAGATCACGAATCACTTTTGTGTAAATACCTTCAGTCGTAAATTTGTATCCGTCAATGATTTTATCGATTGCCAATGAGTTTCTTAAAACTGCCGGCATTTTGAATTTATTGTCTACTAAATCTGCCTGAACTTTTGGAGTTGCATCGTGATATCCGTTCAATCCGTTTGTTGCCAAAGGATCTCCCGCTGCTGCAACCTGAGCTGGCGTTAAGTTATTTTTGTCATAACTTCCGTAACCAACACCGTCATTATAATATGCATATCCTAGCCATGCAAACGGAATACGTCCTGTAAATACTCCTGAACCTCCTCTTAAAACTAAGGTTTTGTCTTCGTCAACATTGTATGTAAATCCAATTCTTGGAGACACTAATGCAGTGCTGAAGAAGTTGTTATTTATTTGGCTTAGTGGAGTATAATTATATGTTGTGCCATAGTTTGGATCTGCTGGAGAATTTTGAACTTGCGGGCTTAATTTTGGTTTGTTTGGCAAGTCTGTATAATCAACTCTCACACCCGGAGTAACTTTCAATTTACTACCAATTCTGATCTCATCCTGTGCATAAACACTATACAAGTTTACTTTGAATTTAGCATATGGATTGTTGAAAATCTCATCTCTTGTAGAACCATCAAAAGGATACGTTCCACGAACACGAGAAGGAAGTTTATTGAAGAAATCATTTAGAGATTTGTATGAAACTCTTCCATTAAGCGAATTTACAAATCCGTAATTAATGTCGTAAAATTCGTTGTGCGTACCAAATAAAAACGTGTGATTTCCTGTTTTATAAGTAAGGTTGTCTGTGATTTCGGCAGTATTTTGTTTCATGTTAAATACTGTTGCTTCACGATCGTTTCCTAAGAAAATAGTTCCTCCGTTGTAACCAATCTCTGTTTGGGGAAACATGATATTGCTTGATTTTGGATCACGATAATCTTTAATTGCTGAGTAACTTGCAATAAAGGAGTTTGACCATTGGCTGTTGAAATGACTTTTTAATTCTAAAACCGTACTAATAGATTGGTTTTTCTGCGTAAAATCCATGCTTGAAAATCTAAAATTTGCCGCATCACGCTCTAAGTTTGAAGCCTGAGAAATTACCGTATTGTTTCTTAACGAAAGAGAGTGTTTATCATTAATTTTCCAATCTAATTTATTGAAGAATTTTTGACTTTTTGCAAAGTTATTGTATGCTCCATAACTTCCTGGATCAAAGCCATAATTTGTTTTTACGAAATTCGAAATTTGTTCTGCAGTAGCATTATCTACTAATGAAGTTAATTTTCCGGCAGAATTTGTTGATCCGGCATTGTAGAATAAAGGGTCAGTTCTTTCTGCATATTCCATATTGGTAAAGAAGAAAAGTTTATCCTTAACAATTGGCAAACCTAATCTGAAACCAATTTGATAATCACCAAAAGAGCTTGGCATTTTTGAACCGTCACCAGCATTGTTTGGACCTGTAATAGCGGCATTTCTGCCATAACTGTAAATAGATCCGCTTACTGTATTTGTACCGCTGCGAGTTACAGCATTTACACTTCCTCCAAGAAAGTTTCCTAATTTAATATCATAAGGAGCAATATAAACCTGAATATCCTGAATCGCATCTAAGCTAATAGAGTTTGATCGTGTACTGCTTCCAGGCATACCTGAAGTTCCGGATTGACCACCCAATGATGGGCTAAAACCAATTGCATCGTTATTTATAGAACCGTCAATTGTTACGTTGTTATATCTGAAATTGGTTCCTGCAAAAGAGTTATTAGAACTTTGTGGAACTAGTTTTGTAACATCCTGAATTCCTCTGTTGATTAACGGAAGACCATTTACTTGTTTTTCATTGATATTGGTTCCGTTATTTTTAGATGACGGTTTAGAACTTGTAATTACAACTTCTTCCAATACATTGTTGTCTGCTTTATTAACTACAATTGTTGGCAAATCATTGTCACCAAGTGCTAAAAATATTTGTGCATTAGAATAATCTTTGGTACCTGAACTTTTAATTTCCAGTTCATATGGACCACCGGCATTTAAATTTTCGAAACTAAATCTACCTTGTTTATCAGTTGTAGCTCTGTAAACGGAGTTGGTAGGTAAATGTGTTAATGTAACCTCAGCTTCAGTAAGTGGGCTGGTTCCATCATTAACTTTGGCGGATAATGATGAGGTTGTAATTTGAGCAAAAATGTTTCCCATAACAAGAAGCATAAATGCCGAAAAAAAGAGTTTTAGTTTTGTCATGTTGTTTTTAGTTTTTATTTGACAAAGAAACTCAGTTTGTTTCGATCGGATTTAACGCTTTTGTTAACTTAAAATGATAAAAATATTCATTGTTAACGCAAAATTATCAACGTGTTATTTCTGTTTAAAGGGTTTAGGTCTTTAAAATCAATCGTTTATTCAAAATGCTAAAAATAAGTAGATTAGTCTTGTATTTGAAGTAGATTAGAGAAAGATTAGAGTGTTAATTTAATGTTACCGATTGTGAAAAACGATAAGTTTAGATATTAATATTGCAACCCAAAAAGTGTAATTCTTTGATATGTCTAAGTCTATAATAGATTTCAAAATACTATAAAATTGAATAGCGTTCAACTTTAGTTGGATGCAAAATAAAATACAAGGGAAGGGCTTTATCCGAATTTGGGAGAGTTTGGCTAAAGCCCTTTTCTATTCAATTTTTATTCTCCAGCTAAAGCTGGAGGCTATTCAAAAAAACTTTATTTTATTACCAATCCGTTAAATTATGATTTTAAGAAGTTACAATGCTTAAAAATTTTTCTCGCAGATTAGGCAGATTTTTTTTCTCAATTTAGATCATGTAAAATTAAGATTTGATCCGCTCAATCTGCTCAATCTGCGAGAAAAAAATAAATTCTAAATCTTTTAAACTGTCATCCCTTTGTCAATAATTTAAACTTTTATTTAAGGAAATATCAAAGAAATTGAAGTGCCTTTTTCTAACTCAGAATCAACTATGACATTAATATGGTGGAGTTTTAATATTTGCATTGTTATAAAAAGTCCTAATCCTTGTCCTTGAATATGACGTGTATTATCGCTTCTAAAGAAGAGATTAAAAATAGATTCTTTATCAGTTTCTGAAATTCCTGGTCCTTTATCTGTAATTTTTAGCTGAAGTTTCCCTTCTTTCGAAAAAGCAAAAACGGCAACTTGTTCAGGAGATGAAAACTTAATAGCATTATCCAGAATATTATACAATGCTATAAAAATCATGTGTTTATTTCCATTAATGGAAAGCAAATCTTCATCATTGGCAATAGCATCAAAATTGACGGAAACTTTAGATTCAGGATATTCGATAGTTTTCTTTTCCAGAACATTCCATAAAATTTCATCAATTCTGACTGTTTCCATTTGCTGAGGTTCAGAAAGTTCGAGTCCGGATAATACTAAAAGACTGTCCAAAGTAGATTTTAAATGTAACGTATCTTTCTTAAGTGATTTTAGAATTTGCTCGTATTGCTCGTTGGTTCTTGGCTGCTGCAACGAAACATCAATATCTCCAATAATAATCGTAAGCGGTGTTTTTAATTCGTGAGAAGCATTTTTTAGAAAATTATTCTGAATCATAATTCCGCTTTCCAGTCTTTCCAGAAGATAGTTGAAAGTAGTAACAAGTTCTTTTATTTCGTCTTTTCCGCTTGTTTGAGGCACTTCTAATCTCGAATGAAGATTTTCGGTCGTAATTGTATTTACTTTTGCTATAACGCGCTCAAAAGGCAGAAATGTTTGCTTAGCAAGAAATGTTCCCAAAAGATAATTTATCGGAATTCCGGCGAGATAAAAAATAATAAACATAATGCCCAAAATCTCCAATTGTCGGTTTCCTGCACGATCAATTCCCGAAACTACAATAATAAAATCTCCCTGATTGTCTTTGTAAAATAAACCTACAAATTGCCTTCCGTTGATTTTAAAATGTAAAATTTTATCTTTTTTGATTAAATCCAAATATTGATCACTCAGCTGAATATCAATATTATCCTTGACAAAAAGTTTTTTTGTTTTGGCATCATAAACTCTTATCGATTCATTATTGATTCGGTTGTATTGTATTTCGATTTGATTATAACGTTCGCTGTTAATCTCTTTGATTTCGTCTTTTTCGAAGTAAAAAAGAGCCGTTGTCATCGCGTGATCTTCAAGGTTATCATAATACAGATCTTTCATGTGAGTTCTAAACAACAAGAAAGAACCCGCCATTACAAGTCCAACCGTAAAGGCAAAAAGCAAACTGGAATTAACCGCCAGCTTGTTTTTAAGATTCATGATTCTTTTGTTTCAGCATATATCCCGTTCCTTTTATGGTATGGATTAAAGGCGTGGCGAAGTTTTTGTCGACTTTATTTCGAAGATAATTAATGTAAACATCCACAGTATTAGAATTCATATCAAGATCAATGCTCCAAACTGCCTGAGCAATGGCAATTCTCGATAAAGCCGTTTCGCGGTTCTTCATAAAAAAGATCAGTAGCTTAAGTTCTCTCGACGATAAGTTGAGTTCTTTTCCGTCTCTTGTGGCGCTTTGTTCCTTCATATTAATCTCGATTCCGGCATAAGATTGGAAATCTAATATTCCGGTACTAAATTCGGCACGACGAAGCTGAGCGTTTATTCTTGCCAGAAGTTCTTCAAACAAAAAGGGTTTTGCCAGATAATCATCGGCACCGGATTGTAATCCTTTTACTTTTTCATGCGGAGTATCTAATGCACTTAAAATAAGTATTGGGACAAGTATTTTTCTATTTCGTAAAACCTCACAAACTTCAAATCCGGTAATATCCGGAAGCATGATATCGAGGATAATAATATCAAACTCATTTTCCATGACCTCGTTGATGGCGTCATAACCTTTAGAAATCGTTTTAACCTGATAGAGATTTTCTTCAAGTCCTCGCGAAATAAAGGAAGCAACTCTGGGATCGTCTTCTACTAATAATACTCTATTCATAACCGAATATAATTGGGGTGTGCAATATCATTTAAGTAATGCAATAAGCATTAGTATGACTTATTGGATTTACTTTTTTATCGTTTAATTCTAACAAGGTATTTTCGATCATTTGTGACATTGCGTCCAATGCCAGATCGTTGGGCTGCAAACCAAACGGATTTTCCAATTCGTCTGCAATTGCTTCAAGAGCTACAAAGGTATAGGCTATAAAAACAATTATAAATGGTGTAATCCATCCCATTGTTTCTACAAAGCCAAAAGACAATAAAAAGCAATAAATATATACGGTTCTATGCAATAATACACTGTATGTATAAGGGATTGGTGTGCTTGCGATTCGTTCACATCCGCCAACAATGTCGGATAGTTTATTTAGATTTTCTTCGAAAGCGAGTTGGGTAACGCTGTCGATTTTGTTGTCTGATTTGGCATTTTTCACCCAAATCCCTAATTCTCTTAAGATAATTATAGGTTTGAATTTGACTTCTTTAAGTTGATCTGCAAACTCTTTAGGAAGTAATCTGTTCATATCCTGCTCAGAATTAGTTTCTCTAAGCTGATGTTTTAAACTGTAGGCAAATGCAATAAGTAAGTTGGTGAAGTTTTCTCGTTTGGCGTCATATTCTTTGTCGTTTATGAGCGTAATACTTTGTCTGGCAAGAGATCTGGTGTCGTTAAGTAGTGCGCCCCAAAGTTTTCGGCCTTCCCAAAAACGATCGTAACTCACATTGTTTCTAAAGCCGAGAAATATAGCCAATGCAATTCCGAATAAAGTGAAAATGGCGGGATTAATATGTAAATTATATTCGAGAAGATAAGGCTTAAAATATACAACGAGAAGCGAAAATAAAAGCAATAATAAAAGCCTTGGAAGGAGTTGTGGCAAAACGGAACCTCTCCATTCAAAGAGCATTTTAAACCAGGTATTCTTTTTCTTTATGATCATTTGGAAAAAATGAAATTCGATGTTATAAAAGTAAGTAAAAGAAGTATCGCTCGCAAAAAATCACAGAAAATATCATGATTTGTTGGGTATAATAACTGAAAATTTAATTTAACACATAGAAACATAGATTTTATCTGTAAAAAAGAATACCGAAAAAGAAACATGTTTCTTTCACATAGCTAGTTCCGAAGCGAAATGTTATTAAGGTAAACTTTTTTAAACGCAATCTTGTCAGGCTGAGCGTCCCGACGCTTCGGGAGAAGCCCATAAGTAACTCGACAAAGAAAATTTTACCACATCCCGAAGCCTCGGGACACAAAGAATTACGCAAAGTATGCAAAGTTTTGTGAATTACGCTTTACTATAAGATCGCAAAGGGATTGTGTTTAAAAACTTAACTTAATGACATTGAGCATTGAGATGAATTTTAAAATAAGTAAAATGCCTTTTTTTATACGCCGAACACTATGTGTTAAAATAATTACGCACAACAGTTTAAATTAATATCGATTGTAATAAAAAAGCCGTCAAATTGTAGCAATAAGACGGCTTCTGAAATTGAAATATTTTATTACGTAGATAAAGTCAAACCTTTAGCTTTAAAATTACTGTAAAACATTTGTCTTGCACTACTTATTGTTTCTTCGGTACGGTAAATGCTGCACCAGAATTTTACTTGTAATTTAAATTTCCCATCGGCAATAGCTGTATAATAAATCTGAGGAGGTTTAGTATTATTCACTAGTTCCATACTTTCCAGAGATTCTAATATTAGCGTATTAATTTCTTCCGGCATAATTTCACCGCTAACTTCGATGGCAATTTCTACCAGTTTAAAGTTGTCTGTGTAAGTCCAGTTGGTAATGTTTTGAGATAATAAATTACCATTCGGAATAATGATTTCGGCACCATTTGCCGAATTGATTTTGGTAGTTCGCAATCCCATCGATTTCACACGACCAGAATCAGAACTTATATTGATAACGTCTCCAATTTGTATTGGTTTATCAAAAATTAAAATAATACCCGAAACGAAGTTATTAACCACACTTTGCAATCCAAGTCCAACACCAACACCTAATGCTCCCAACAAAATACTTAGTTTGTCTAACGGCATTCCGGAAGCGGCAACGGCAAGAAGATATCCAACAATTAATACCACAAGTCTTGTAATGAGTAATTTAGAATGTTGTCTTTTATTGACATTTTCTTCGTTTTCATCGTCGATTTCGCCAAAAAAGTAAGCTACATATTTTTGCAATAGATGGGCTATCCAAATAATGATGAAGAACAATACGATGTTTCCTAAAGTAAAAGTGATGCTTCCAATTGTATTTGGGTGACTTAATAATGAGGCTAAGCCGGCACGCAGCGATTCCCAGGTATTTAGATTGGCTGCGATTACAACAATCCACATATAAGTGATGATGATAATGAAAGGTTTTTTTAATGTTTCTGATAACGTTTCATGATCAAAAATCTTTTCGAGACCTCGTTTAATTCGGGTTGTGTAAATCTGTAAAAGAATAACTTCCAAAACAATTTTCAAAAGAACGCTTAAAGCGACAATCTGTGTCAGTGATATAAAGGCTGTAAGAGTTAGCATATTAGATAATGAAACTCTTCCGAAAAGATTATTAAAGATTGATAAGACATTTAAACCAATAAAAATAATCGTCGCCCATTTGAAAAATCCTTTAATATAAAGTTGTTCTTTTAAAGTTTTAATCTGAACGAAGCCGTAACGAATTCCCAAAATATTGATGGCAATAAAAGCACAACGCTGAATAAATCCTACTGTGATAAACAAGTCCAGAAAGCACAGAATAAAGAATAAAACTAAAAGATATACCCAGTTTTTCAGGGCTACCGCCGACCATTTATTCTTAAAAAGAACCGTAAGAAGTCCCAGAAGGACAAGCTGAATCAATTCTATAAACAATGCCGGAGCATATAAATTACTCACCACAGCAATGTTAAGTCCAATGACAGCGACAGGAATTATAACACCTCGATTTAAATATTTGAAGTTAAATTGAGACAGATTTTCGTCATGTCCATTGCTTTTTAGGTATTTAATATTTCGGGAAATATACCAGCCCAATAATCCCATTAATAAAACCAAAGTGATTAAACCGCCGGCTCTGTAACTTAAGTAATAGGCTGCGACATTTTCTTCGATAATGATTTTGGCTTTGATGTTTTTGCCTACTATTTTTTTAGCTGTCGAATCGCTTTTGCTCCACAAAGTAGGGTAGTCTTCTTTAAGCATTCCAATTCCTGATTTCTCCAAATTGGCTTCGACGGTTATTAAGGCATTCGAAACCGCAATCTTTCTTTCGACAGTAAGTCTTTTGTTATTGTTTAGAATGCCTTGATTTTTGGTCATTAAACTGTCTGTGCTCAGGTATCTGTTTTTAAGATTGGCTAATTCTGTTTTAAATTGCTTGCGACGGATTGTATCCTTAATAAGTGTCATGAGGTTTTTATCCTTGCGTAAATCAATTACACGGCCTTTGATTTTTTCCAAAGCCAGATTGCGTGAATTGATGCCTTTATTCTGTTCTTCGAGTTCCTGCTCAATTTCCTTTAGCACAATACGATACATCTGCTGATTGCGCACATTAGGATTTGCACCTTTTAAACTCTCCAGAATAAGATCAAGTTTGCTTTGCGTTCTTTTGATATCGCCAAACAAATGGTGACTGTTTCCGTCAAATTCAGTGTCATTATGAGCAGATTCCAGCACTTCTCCGGCTTTTTCAATCGCCATCAAATAATCACTATCTGTAGTGGTTTCTTCAAATAGTTTAGATTTGGTTTCGGCTTTTGGAGGAGCTGTTTGCGAATAGGCGAGTGGTGCGCAAAATAATATTGCTAGCAAGGCAAGTAAATAAATCGAATGTCTTTTCTGAATCATAATTTAGGGCATAAATTGAACCTTCAAATGTAATTTTTTTTGTAGTATTTATGATGAAGAGTATGATAAAATTTGGTTAAAAGAGATTTTGTGATTAATCGCGCAAAGGCGCAGAGTCGCAAAGTTTATGTGCAATATTGTCATTTCGACGAAGGAGAAATCCTCGTGACAAGCTCGACAAAGATTGGATTCTCGTTTTGGATTTACTTGTGGAGATTTACTTTGCATGAATTCACATAGACTAAAGTCTACAAGGAATAATCTTTTTACCCCATTTATCCCGAAGTCTCGGGAGTGGCAAAAAAGACAAAGGGAAGCAAACACAAAACAGAAAAAAATCTGCCTAATCTGCTAAATCTGCGAGCAAAAAAGAGAGAAGTAAAAAGAAAACTTTAAAAATATTATATTCGTACTCTTATACCACCAAAATACCAAAACAACAACAAAATGGAGAATATTACCGTAATTATCATGTTACTATTTGGAGTCGCTTTCCTGAGTCTTGTTAGTAAAAAGTACAATTTTCCCATCCCGATTGTGTTGGTGCTTTGCGGTGTTGTTATCAGTATTGTTCCCGGACTTCCGGTAATTGCTTTAAGTCCCGAAGTGGTTTTTATTGTCTTTTTACCGCCTCTTTTATACCACGCTGCGTGGTATACCAGTTGGTCCGATTTTAAACAAACCATTCGGCCAATTACACTTGCGGCTGTTGGTTTGGTTTTTTTTACTACAGTTGCTGTTGCGATTGCCGCACATATGTTGATCGATGATATTTCATGGCCGTTGGCTTTTCTTTTGGGGGCAATTGTTTCGCCACCGGATGCAGTTTCGGCAACTTCTATTACAAAAGGTTTGGGTTTGCATCCGAGATTAATTGCGATTCTCGAAGGCGAAAGTCTGGTAAATGATGCCAGTGGTTTGGTTGCTTACAAATATGCCTTAACCGCGATTACAGCCGGAAATTTTGTGCTTTGGCAAGCAGGATTAAACTTTGTCGTAATGTCCGTATTAGGAATTGCGATTGGTTTAGTTGTTGGATATGTGATGAGTTTTATTCATAAAAGATTTGTTTGCGACGAGGTTATCGAAGCAACTTTAACTTTGCTGACGCCTTTTGCATCTTATTTAATTGCAGAACATTTTGAATGTTCCGGTGTTCTTGCTGTCGTTGCCACAGGACTTTTTCTTTCGGCAAGATCGGGGACTATTTTTACACACGAAAGCCGAATCATGACCGGAACAATCTGGAGCGTTTTAACCAATATTCTAAACGGATTGATCTTTATTTTAATAGGATTGCAATTGCGACAAATTATCGAAGGAATCGGGGATTACTCTGGTTGGTCGTTGTTTGTTTGGGGTGCTTCGGTAAGTTTGGTCGTGATTCTGGTGCGTTTTTTATGGGTGATTCCGGCAACGTTGCTTCCAAGATATATCAGTAAAAAGATCCGTTTGCAGGAAGAATTTGATTTCCGGAACATGATTGTTTTTGGTTGGTCCGGAATGCGTGGCGTTGTGTCGATGGCGGCGGCATTGGCGCTTCCGCTAATGATGAATAAAACAGAAGCTTTCCCACTCCGAAACCTCATCATTTATCTCGTTTTTTGCGTGATACTTTCCACTTTAGTCATTCAGGGATTGACATTGCCGTGGCTAATTAAAAAACTAAAAATTGAAAAATATTCTATTCTTGCCGAAGAGTACGAGATCCGAAACATCATAGTTTCTCAGACTATTACCCATATCGAAGATAATTTCTCGTTACTCAACGACGATTTGCTTCACAACATAAAAAGCAAATACGAAGTAAAATTCAACCGCCTTCAAAAAACCGAACTCCCAGCCAATTTCTTCGGAAAAGGAAAGCTTATGGGCGGCGAAATCTTCAATGATTTTACTAAACTTCAAATTGATCTTTTGAATGTTGAACGTGATAAACTAGAATCAATGCATAAATCGGGTTCTGTAAATGAAGAGATTTTCAGGAAGATTGAGAAGGAACTGGATTTGGAAGAAACTAGGTTATGGATGGAAATGTATGAGGAGTAGGGGGATTGGAATTTTTGTTGATGTACTTTATTTAAATAATTATAATCAGTACGGTTTTCCATAATCGCTCCAGAAATAATTTCCATATCTTAGCTGACTTTTCAAAATGTATGCAAATTAAGAAATTCAGTATGTCCAAGGATAAATTAACCTTATCTCAATTAGAACAATATCTTTCAAAAGCAGCTTGGATTCTCAAAGGTCCTGTAGATGCTTCTGATTTTAAAATATATATATTCCCACTTTTATTTTTTAAACGATTATCAGATGTTTTTGATGAAGAATATCAGATTGCTCTAGAAGAATCAGAAGGTGATGTCGATTATGCATTATTACCTGAATTTCATAGATTTATTATTCCTGACGAATGTCATTGGAATGATGTCAGAGAAACTACATCAAATGTTGGTTTGGCAATTGAAAAAGCTTTAAGAGGAATTGAGCAAGCCAATCAGGAATATTTATACGGCATTTTTGGCGATGCTCAATGGAGTAATAAAAACAAATTATCAGATCGATTATTAACTGACTTAATTGAACACTTTTCTCAATATTCTTTATCTAATTCTCTCGTTGATCCAGATATTCTAGGTCAGGCTTATGAATATTTAATAAAACACTTTGCAGATTTAACCAATAAAAAAGCGGGTGAATTCTATACGCCTCGTTCGGTTGTTCATTTATTGGGTTTAATATTAGACCCACATGAAGGTCAAACTATCTATGATCCGGCCTGTGGAACTGGAGGAATGCTTTTAGAATGTGTTGATCATCTAAAACATAATAATGAAGATTACAGAACATTACAATTATACGGACAGGAGAAGAATTTGACTTCTAGTTCTATTGCTCGTATGAATATGTTTCTACATGGAATTGAAGATTTTCAAATTGCTCGTGGCGATACCTTAAGAAATCCAGTATTTTTTGAAGCCGATGGATTAAAAACATTTGATTGTGTTATTGCAAATCCTCCGTTTTCTTTAAAAGATTGGGGAGCTGATATTTGGATAAATGATCCATTTGGAAGAAACATTGCAGGAGTTCCACCACAAGGTAATGGAGATATGGCTTGGGTACAGCATATGATTAAATCTATGAATGATAATGGTCGAATGACTGTTGTTTTGCCGCACGGAGCTTTGTTTAGAAAAGCTTCTGAGGGTAAAATTAGGGAAGCTTTATTAAAAAAAGATCTTTTAGAGGCCGTAATTGGTTTAGGACCAAATATCTTTTATGGTACTCAACTAGCTGCTTGCGTGTTAGTTTTTAAGCAACAAAAAGAAAAGCAACAAAAAGGAAAAGTTTTGTTTATAGATGGTTCTGAGCAAATTCGTGTTGGGCGAGCTCAAAATTTTCTTGAAGGAGCAAATGTGAAGCAACTTTATGACTGGTATACTCAATTTTCAGACGTAGAAAACTATGTAAAAGTAGTTTCTGATCAAGAAATAAAGGAGAATGATTATAACTTGAACATTCCACTTTATATAGAAAAAATAATAGAAGATAACTTGCCTTCGGTTGAAGTAGCTTTAGCTGATTTGAAGACAGCATGGGAGGAAAGTCTAATAGCAGAAGAAAAATTTAAAAAAATACTAAACCAATTTATATAATGGCTTACGAAAAACCAATTACAATTAGAGAAGCAATTTCTTCTATTCAGAATCAAGAATATATTTTACCTGCAATACAACGAGAGTTTGTTTGGAATACAAAACAGATTGAATTATTGTTTGACTCTATTTTGAGAGACTATCCAATAAGTACTTTTTTATTTTGGAAAGTTAAAGCTGAAAATATTGAAAAATTTAAATTTTATCGATTTCTACCATATTATCATCAAAGAGATAAGCGACATAATGAACTTGCAGAATTATCTGGAGATAAAGATAGATTCGCAATTTTAGATGGTCAACAAAGATTAACTTCTTTATATTTAGGTTTAAAAGGAAGCTATGCTTATAAGCTTTCCAAATATGGTTGGAAGAATAATGATGCATTTCCTAAACGTCAATTGTATATAAATCTTCTAAATCATTCAGAAGATATAGACTCAATTTATGATTTTAAATTTCTATCTGATGCTGAATATAACAAAGCAAAAGAATTTCATTCAGATAAATACCACTGGTTCAAGGTGGGGCAAATATTAGATTTTACTGATTTCCCTGATATATTCACATATATTACAGAGCATTCTTTAATGGATACTTCTAAATATAATGCTGACCAAGCAAAATTTGCTTCTGATACTTTAGCTAAATTGTTTCAATATTTTAACAAAAATGAGATAATTAATTTTTATTTAGAAAAATCAGACGAATTAGATAAGGTATTGCATATTTTCATTCGTGTAAATAGTGGAGGGACTCAATTGAGTTATTCGGATTTATTATTATCAATTGCAACGGCACAATGGAAAGATAAAGATGCTCGAGAGATTATACACAGATTTGTTGATCAAATTAATGCAATAGATCCCGGGTTTAACATCAATAAAGATTTAGTATTAAAATCTTGTCTTGTTTTAACTGATATAAAAGATATCAAATTTAAAGTTGATAATTTCTCTTCAGAAAACATGACTTTAATTGAGTCTGAATGGGATAACATTGCTAAAGCACTAAATCTTTCGATACAATTAATAGCTTCTTTTGGATTTAATGATAAAACATTAACGGCTTACAATGCTATAATACCGATTGCTTATTTTATAAAAAAAAATAATTTAGGTGATGAAATTTTGCATTCAAGTGATCATGTAGAAAACAGAAAATCAATTAAACAATGGTTAATTCGTGCTTTATTGAAAAAAGTTTTTGGAGGAACACCAGATAATCTTTATCCAGTTTATAGAAATATTATTTCAGATAATTTAGGAGAGTTTCCATTGCAAATTTTAATTGATAGATATAAAGGAACTAATAAATCTTTAAGTTTTGATGAGGAAACAATTGAACATTTATTAAACACTCAATATGGAAGTGCGTTTGCATATATGGTTTTGAGTTTAGTATATCCATTAAATCATAATTATAAATTTCATCAGGATCATATTCATCCTAAAAAGTATTTTAATCATCGTGATTTAATAAAATTTGGAATAAAGGATGAAAATTTGAGAAACCATTACTTAAGTTCATTTAATTCAATTTCGAATTTACAATTAATTCAAGAAACTGAAAATTTAGAAAAAAATGCGACACCTTTTGTTGATTGGTTAGATAAAAATTATAAAGATGAGGAATTATTAAATTACAAAAATTTGCATTTTATTCCAAATGATATTGATTTGTCATTAGGAAATTATTTCGACTTCTTTACATTAAGAAGAGAAATCCTGAAAAAGAAATTAATGCAATTATTAAAAGTTGATTCAAAAGTTGCTATTATTGAAGAGACTGAATTAATAGAAGAAGAATTATCATAATGACCCAACAACAATTAGAAAAATATCTTTGGGGAGCTGCTACCGCTTTGCGCGGTACGATCGATGCTGGAGATTACAAACAATATATTTTTCCTTTACTTTTCTTTAAGCGTATCTGTGATGTGTACGATGAAGAATTCGAAAAAGCTTTGCATGAAAGTAACGGCGATTTAGAATACGCATCTTTTGCTGAACACCATCATTTTTTGGTGCCAGAACAAGCACATTGGAAAAAAGTTAGAGAAACGACAGTTAACATAGGAATGGCAATTCAGGAAGCCATGCGTGAAATTGAAAAAGCTAATCCTGAAACTTTGTTTGGGATATTTGGAGACGCGAGTTGGACAAATAAAGACCGACTTTCAGATGCTACTTTAACCAACTTAGTAGAGCATTTTTCACAACATACTTTAAATCTTAAAAATGTTCCTGACGATAAATTAGGTAACGCTTATGAATATTTAATTAAAGAATTTGCAGATGATAGTGGTCATACCGCAGCAGAGTTTTATACCAACCGCACAGTTGTAAAACTAATGACAATGATTATGGATCCACAACCTGGCGAAAGTGTTTACGACCCAACTTGTGGTTCCGGTGGTTTATTATTGAATTGTGCCTTGCATCTAAAAGAAGAAGGTAAAGAATACAGAACGCTGAAATTATATGGACAAGAAATTAATTTGATTACTTCTGCAATTGCGCGAATGAACATGTTCATGCATGGTATTGAAGAATTTCAAATAGTACGTGGCGATACCTTAGCACAACCGGGACTTTTAGAAAATGATGAACTTAAAAAATTTAACGTAATTCTTGCGAATCCTCCCTATTCTATAAAAGCGTGGGATCGTAAAAGTTTCGAAAGTGATCCTTACGGTCGTAATCTTTGGGGAACGCCACCTCAAGGTTGTGCAGATTATGCTTTTCAGCAACATATTCAAAAGAGCTTAGATTTAAGAAATGGACGTTCTATTTCATTATGGCCACACGGAATTCTATTTAGGGATTCTGAAGCGGAAATGCGTCGTAAAATGATTGAAGAAGATTTAGTAGAATGCGTTATTGGCTTAGGACCAAATTTATTTTACAATTCTCCAATGGAAGCTTGTTTATTGATTACGAATAACAATAAACCAAAAGAGCGTAAAGGAAAAGTACTAATTGTAAATGCTCTAAAAGAAGTAAAACAAGAAAAAACCATATCTTACTTAGAGCAAAATCATATTAAGAGAATTTATGATTCGTATAAAGCATTTATAACCGAAATTGGTTTTAGTGTAATTGTGGATAATGAAACAATTCTAAGTAACAAAGGAAGTTTAAATATTGCTCAATATTTGAGTAATGTTACAATTGATAAAAATAAATTATCAATTAACGAAGCACTTATTAATTGGGATACAAATTCTGCGAAATTAAAGGAGAGTATGAATGAATTATTTCAAGTCTTAAAATAATGGAAGAGGTGATGACAAAAATAGATTTGAATAACTTAGACAAATCAAGTTGGGAAAGTTTTAAATTCGAAGAAATTGCTTTTAAAATTTCAGAATCTGTTGATCCAAATAAAACCGATTTGGGAGTTTATATTGGATTAGAACATATAGATGCAGAGGATATTCATATTCGACGAACAGGAACACCAGATGATGTTAGCGGACAGAAACTTAAATGTTATCCAGGAGATGTTATTTTTGGAAAACGTCGAGCTTATCAACGAAAAGCTGCTATTGTAGAAGTTGAAGGAATTTGTTCAGCACACGCATTTGTACTTAGAGCAAATAAAGAAAATATCGACCCTAATCTGTTTCCTTTTTTTCTGCATTCAGACCAGTTTATGCATCGCATGATTGATATTTCGGTAGGAGGACTTTCTCCAACAATAAATTGGGGAGATTTAAAACATCAAGAATTTCTTTTACCACCTAGAGAAGAACAGTCTGAATTTGCAGAATTACTTTGGGCAATGGATGATGTTGTTGAGAAAGAAAATAAATTATTAGCTGAAATAAAACAATTCTTCCACATTAAAATGATAGAATTGTTAAATGGCTATAATCTTGTTAATGATAAAACCAAATTACCAAATGGCTGGAAATTTAAAAAAATTTCTGAATTAGGGAAATTAAATACTAGTAGTGTTGATAAGAAAATTGTTGAAGATGATAAGATGATAAATCTTGTTAACTATATGGACGTTTACAGTAGTTTTGATAAAAAAATTGATTCTAGAATTGATTTTATGAGAGTTACTGCAAATGAAAATCAGTTAGCAAAAAATCAATTAAAAAAAGGAGATGTTTTATTTACGCCAAGTTCAGAAACATCAGATGATATTGGACACTCAGCTGTTGTTTTTGAAGATTTAGAAGAAACATTACATAGTTATCACTTAGTTAGATTAAGCTTTAATGATGCAATGGATTTAAATTTCAAACGATTTATTTTTAATAATCCAAAAGTATTACATCATTTTGCAATTCTTTCGAAAGGGGTCACGAGAATGACTTTAAGTTTGGAAGATTTCAATAAAACAGAAGTGAAAATACCTTCAATAAAAGAACAAAAGGAAATTGCAGAAAAACTATCTAATATTTTAGATAATAAGTTTTTAATTGAAAGTCAAATTAAAAATTCCGAATTTTTACAAAAAAGTTTAATTAATCAGATATTCTAAAAAAGGACATTATGAATTTTTTTATAGTTAGTGCTGGAGAGCCTGGATCAGATTATATTGAAGAAAATTTTAGTGACATTCTTGAATCAAATGAATTTGCTTTATATGCCAATACAGCACAAAAAGGGACATATTATTCAATTGAAAAAGATGATGTGTTGATTCTTAAATATGAAAGAAATTTTGTTGCGTATGGAACCGTAGTTCGTAAATATTTGGACGAATCTAAAAACTTCTCTTTGAGAGTAGAAGTAAAAGAATGGATTTTGCATGATATAGATAACCCTAAGAAAGGTATTTCTCGATATGGTGTACAAAATGCTACTATTGGTGGAGGTAAGTATGGGACTGTAAAAACGGTGAAACCTAATTTTGGACTAGATAAAATTCGAGAAATAAACGATACACATACTGAATATTATAGGATATTCTCTATTCACTTGGAGGATAGGAGTAAGTATCGTAAAAAAGGAGATTATTTTGATTTACATGAAGAATTATTTACGTATTTATTAAAGAAATCAGAAATAGATCCTGATTTTACTTTTGTTACAAGAGATTCAAATAATAATAATGCTCTTGAAAAAGGATATTGGTTTTATGGAGAAGATACTGTTGCAATTTCATTTTGGACAGAAATGGATTTTATTGAAGACATACCTGTGATTTCATTTTTAATTAATCCAGATGAACATTGCAGATTAATAATTCAAACTGATATTCAGGAGGATTTAAAAAAATATTTTGAAAAAAGTAGGTGGTGGAAAGATGAATTAAAAGGTCTAAATCAAAGAGATACTTGGTTTGTCAAGGAGTATAATAATTTTGAGCCTGCAGATTATATAAATTGTTTGAGTTATTTTCTGAGAAATGATTATCATATTATAAATAAGATTATATACGAGGATAACCTTGTGCCTGGTCTCAAAAGAGAAACTATAAAAGAAAGTCCTGATGATTTTGATGGATTTGTTTTTCAATTACCTATTAAAGAATTTAATTTAAGAATAAAAAATATATTTAAATACAGGCAAAATCAGTCTGTTGAATTAAGCTATGATTCTGTTGAGGATGAAAATAAAGCAGATAGTTTAAGGGAGATAATTATTCATAGTTACGGATTAATCAAAAATCAAAAGTTAGAAATAGGAGATTCTAAGTGGATTTTTATTACCGGCGAAAACGGATCTGGAAAGACTATGTTTTTAAGGGCAATAGGTACAATCTTAGGAAGTAGAACATTTACAGAAAAAGAAATTCAAAAAGGTAGTTTACATGTAAATGCAAGTTTTAATTCCGGTAAAAGAATTATCCCATTTGAAAGATTTGAAAATAATAATTTAAATTTAAAAATATCTAATCTTTCAAGAGGGTTGGCAATGTATGGTCCATACAGGTTGCAACATTCTTCTGGTCTTGAAAAAACAAAGGATTACAGACAATCTGTCGGAAAAAAGAGCTCATTTGAATCTTTGTTCGGGGATGGTGCAAGGCTTTTGAGTTTAGTTGATCAATTTGAATTCTGGCAGGATAATTCTAAAAACAAGAAAATGACTCAGGCGAGAATGGAGCAAATTTTTTCGTTATTACCTAAGATTATTCCAGATTTGCGTAAAGTTGAGTGCATAAAAAATCAAAATAAATTTAGTTTAGAGTATTTAATGCGTTCTGAAGGTTCTGAAGAATTAATGAAATTGAAATGGCACGAATTATCATCAGGAAATAAAAGTATATTAAATTTAGTTTCAGATATATTGATTAGATTATATTATCAACAACCTAGAGTTATTGATCCTTCTGAATTAAGAGGGACAATTATGATAGATGAAATAGACCTTCATTTACATCCTAAAGCTCAGAAAGAACTAGTGGAAACGCTCTCGAAAACTTTTCCATTACTTCAGTTTATAGTTACAACTCATAGTGCAGTTCCATTATTAGGTGCGCCTGAAAATTCTATTATATGTGTTGTAAAAAGAAATGCGGAACAAGGCATTATTATTAATCGTCTTTTGAAATTAGAAAAAGAGATAGGCTATTTGACTCCAAATACAATATTAACATCAGATATTTTTAATTTTAATTTTTTTGATGAAATATCGGAAACTAGATATGAAAATTTATATTTAGAAGACAGGTATGAAGATATTCAGAAAAATATAGAGGTAAATGAAAGATTAAGTAAATTAAATGAAGATATTTTTCCAAAAGATTTATTTAAAGACTAACTGTTATGGTACATAGGAACAAGAATCTAACTTCACCGCCACCCGAATTAATGAATTCGAAATGGAATACAATAAAACATGATCTGTTGGTAAATAAGCACAATCATGAAGCTAAGTCTGAATGTTATAGAGATACAACATTGAGTTATCTAACGGAATTATATAAGAATAAATGTGCAATTTGTGAAAGAGAAAGAGGGATGGAATTACAGGTTGATCATTTTCGACCAAAAAAACAAAGAAATAATAAAACGGAAATTAAATATAATCAACCAGGATATTACTGGCTAGCATATGAATGGTTTAATTTGATTCCCCTTTGTTCATACTGTAATATTAATAAAAGCAATAAATTTCCATTGTCAACTTGGGATAATACTAACAGAATATCAGATCATTTAAATATTCATACTATAGCAGGTTTCAATTCTTATAATTTAAATTGGCTTCAAAAGCATGAAAATCCTTTACTGATAAATCCTGAATACGAAATTCATCCTGAGAGACATTTTTCTTTTCGTATAGACGGTAGGATAATTGGTCAAACGGATGAAGGGGTTGAAACAATTAATATTTGCAAATTAAATAGGAAAGATTTAAAAAGAGAAAGGATTGAAATAAGATTTAGATTTGTTAATGACATAAAATCTGCTTTGAAAGATTTTGACGATCATAGGGATAATGCGGAGCTAAAAGGTGAATTGAAATCTATTTTTAAAAGAATTAAATTAAATTGTCATCAAAATAGCGCTCATTCACTATATCATATTTTTTTATATACGTATTTCGATTATTTTATTGTTTCAAAAATACCTCAAGATCTAAGAGATTTAGTTACTAATTATTTTAATGATTATAAAATATGGCTTTCAACGAACTCAATAGCGTAGAACATTACATCATTCACCAATTGAGTGGAAAAAATCTTAATTCAACTATAGGATTTGAAGAACCTAAAGCTGGATATGGAGCTCAATGGAAGTATATTTCATCATCTGCACTTAACCGAAGTGTTAATGAAGTGCTTTTAGAAGATGAATTGAAAACTGCATTAATTCGTTTAAATCCTGAAATTGCCCGTGAAAATGAATTAGCTGATGAAGTGATTTATAAACTGAGAGCAATATTAATATCTGTAAATACAGAAGGTTTAGTAAGAGCAAATGAAGAGTTTTTTAAATGGATGTGTGGTGATAAAACGATGCCGTTTGGAGAAAATAACCGTCATGTTCCAGTTCGTTTAATTGATTTTGAAGACATTCATAATAATACTTATTTAATAACCAATCAATATCGTGTTCATCACAGAGAAACTAAAATTCCAGATGTAGTTTTATTAATCAACGGAATTCCTGTTGTGGTTGGTGAAGCAAAAACACCTATTAGACCTTCTGTAAGTTGGTTAGATGGAGCGCATGAAATTCACGATATATATGAAAATGCTGTTCCGCAATTATTTGTACCTAATATTCTTTCTTTTGCAACTGAAGGCAAAACTTTTTATTATGGAGGAATTAGAACGCCATTAGAATTTTGGGCTCCTTGGCGTTTAGAGAATGAAGATGATAATTTAGCCAAAAAATTAGGTCTAAATGAAATTGGAAAAGAGTTGTCAGATTTACTACAACCAAAAAGATTATTAGACATTTTGCAAAATTTCTCATTGTTTACTTCCAACAAAAAGAAACAACGAATAAAGGTTTTATGTCGTTATCAGCAATACGAAGGCGCTAATAAAATTGTAGACCGTGTTTTAGAAGGAAAGATTAAAAAAGGTTTAATTTGGCATTTTCAAGGTTCAGGAAAATCTTTATTAATGGTTTTTGCGGCGCAAAAATTAAGAAGAATTCAAGAATTAAAAAGTCCTACCGTTATTGTATTAGTTGATAGAACTGATTTAGATACTCAAATAACAGGAACTTTTAATGCCGCTGATATCGCAAATGTAATTACTACAGATAGCATTACAGAATTGCAAGGATTTCTGGAAAGAGATACAAGAAAAATAATTATATCTATGATTCATAAGTTTCGTGATGCGAAACCTAATATGAATACAAGAGATAATATTATTGTTTTGGTTGATGAAGCGCATCGTACGCAAGAGGGAGAATTGGCGAGACAAATGAGAGCCTCTTTACCAAACGCATTTCTTTTTGGTTTAACCGGAACTCCGGTAAATAAAGCTGATAAGAATACGTTTTGGGCTTTTGGAGCAGAGGAAGATCAAGGAGGTTATTTGTCTCGTTATACCTTTCATGATTCAATCAGAGACGGAGCAACGCTTCCTTTGCATTTTGAGCCTAGATTAGTAGATGTTCATGTTGATAAAGAAACAATAGATAAAGCTTTTAAAGAATTTAAAGAAGAAGCTGCGTTATCAGACGAAGAAGCAGATGCATTAAATAAAAAATCAGCTAAAATGGCTGCATTTTTAAAGTCACCAGAACGTGTAGCGAAAATTGTAGAAGATATTGCTAAACACTTTAATGAAAAAGTACTTCCACATGGCTATAAGGCTATGATTGTAACTCCTGATCGCTATGCTTGCGTTCAATACAAAGAAGAACTAGACAAATATTTTTCAGTTGAATCAAGCAAAATTGTTATATCAACATCTGCAAATGATGATTTTGATTTTAAACAAAAATGGGGAATTGATAAAAGCCAACAGGAAAAAATAGTTGATGATTTTAATAATGCAAATTCAGAACTTAAGTTTTTAATTGTTACCGCTAAATTATTAACTGGATTTGATGCGCCTATTTTGCAAACTTTATATTTAGATAAATCAATTAAAGATCATACTTTATTACAAGCAATTTGTAGAACAAATAGATTATATCCCGGTAAAACCTTTGGACGTATTGTAGATTATTTTGGAGTTTTTGATGATGCTGCAAAAGCCTTAGAATTTGATGAAGAAAGTGTAAAACAAATAATTACCAATTTGAATGAATTAAAAGATCAGTTACCTGCCGCAATGAAAAAGGTTTTAGATCATTTTATTGGAGTTGACAAAAAAATCACCGGTTTTGAAGGTTTAGAACTAGCTCAAAATGCAATTAACACAGACGAAAAGAAAGATGCATTTGCAAAAGATTATAAGCAACTTTCCAAACTTTGGGAATCACTATCGCCAGATAGTGTTTTAAACCAATATCAGGAAGATTATAGATGGTTGTCGCAAGTTTTTGAGTCTGTGCGTCCATCGTCTGATCATGTTGGTAAATTGTTGTGGTTTTCATTAGGTGCTCAAACAACTAAATTGATTCATGAAAATATTCATGTTGGTGAAGTCCATCAATTAGAAGAATTCGTTTTGGATGCAGATGTTATAGAAGATATTTTTAATAATCCAGATCCGCGAAATGCTAAAAAGCTTGAAAAAATATTAGTTAAACGATTCAAGAAAAATGCAGGGAATCCTAAATTTAAAAAACTTAGTGAATTATTAGAAGCATTAAGAGACAAAGCAGAACAAGGTTTAATCACTTCTATAGAATTTGTAAAAGAGTTATGCAAATTAGCGAAAGAAACTCTTTTAGCTGAAAAAGAACTAGAAGTTCAATTTCAAGAAAAAACGCCTCAAGCTGCATTAACAGAATTATTTTTAGAATTAAAGACAGATAAGACACCAGCAGTGGTTGAAAGGATTGTAAATGATATTGATGCAATTGTTAGACAAGTTAGTTTTATAGGTTGGCAAAAAACTGCATCAGGTGAACGTGAAGTCCAAAAATCACTCCGTCAGGCGTTATTGAAATATAAATTGCATAAGGAGCAAGTTTTATTTGATAGAGCTTATGAGTATATTAAAGAATACTATTAAAGATTTTATTTATATTTTTAATGGTAATATGTGCAAATTTCAACTGAGTTTGCACATTTTTTATTTCTCATAGAAGATATTTATAATGAACCACGCCCTAGCCTCGATGTGAAGGAAATCCTTTTTTACTGGGGTTCTATACAAAATATTGAACATCAGTATTGTAAAAAATAGTTAGGTAGTTTTTACCATCAGATGCAGTTGTTCGGAATTTCCGAACAACTGAATTTTCATTTAATTCTTCTTCTTCAAAAATATTTTTTATATGCTCGCTCACCGTAGCTTTAGATTTTGCAAAAAGATCACAAAGTTGTGCCTGAGTTAATCAAACTGTTTCTTCTTCAAATCACATCGATTTTTGGTATATAAGTATTTCTAACTAGAGCAGACAGAAGCGGCATCTTTTTCCTGCTTTTGTTACGCAGGAAAAGCAGAAATTATGACATCAAGATTGTAATAATTAAGTGCTTTTTACTGAAATTCGGAAATTCCGAATTTGTGTATGCACGCAATCTATCCCGCTCCTAAACACAAAGTATTTTTGTGATAACTCAACAAACAAAAAATTCCAAATTTTAAATTGTTTCGCCTGTTCACTATGGCTAGCGTTCAAAAAAAATCCTTCAACTTCACTCAGCGTCACAATAATAAATTCCAAAAATCGTTTTTACTAAACTTCGTCACATTCAAAGACTCAAAAAACCTCAACTCAAAACCTCCCAAAACACCAACAAAATCTGTATCCTGTATACTAAAACGTATAATAATTACACACTCAAAAACTACTCAAGAAAGCTAAAACGCTAGAATCCAGTAAAAAGTGATTATGGCACGTGGCTTGCAAAATGGGAATAAGTGAAATCCTTTCCGATAGTGAAAATAGAATCGGAGGGAAGCATTTTTAAATAAAAGCCCATACATAGCAATCAAAAGTAGTGTCATATGAAAAGTGAAACCTTAACATCAGAACAATTTTATACTTCAAATTCAAATATCGATAACGAACACGCCTTAAATGGTTCCATTTTTCGTATTAACAATTCCAATTCAGCAGTAAAAAAAGTAAGTGAGCGCACCAAAAGTAAGTTTGGATTATTTGTGTTGGTAAGCACTTTTGCCTTATTGCTTGTTGGAGCATACTCTGTATATTATTTACAATCCGACTTTGATCAGTTTCAAATCGATAGAATGAATTCTTCCTGGGGACTTCCGTTCCTGATAGTGGCAGGATTATTATTTTTCTTTCAAACAGGAGTATTTCTGTATAATTTATACTTGTTTTTTAACTACAAACCAATCGAATCAGTTTCGGATGAAATGTTGCCAACTGTTACCGTGATCGTTCCTGCGTATAACGAAGGAAAACTGGTTTGGGATACTTTATTGAGTTTGGCCGAAAGTGATTTTCCGGCGCATAAATTAGAGATATTAGCTGTTGATGACGGAAGTAAAGATGATACCTGGTACTGGATGCAACAAGCCAAAATAAAACTGGGAGATCGTTTGACTATTTTTCAGCAACCTGAAAATGCAGGAAAACGTCACGCACTTCACCGTGGATTCGAACTGGGAATGGGAGAAATTTTTGTAACGGTTGACAGTGATTCAATTGTTAAAAAAGATACTCTACGTAACTTAGTTAGTCCGTTTGTAGTTGACGAAAAATGTGGTGCAGTTGCCGGAAACGTTCATGTATTGAACAGTAAAAAAGCAATCTTGCCTAAAATGCTTAATGTAAGTTTTGTGATGAGTTTTGAATTCATGCGTTCTGCCGAAAGTAAATTAGGTTCGGTTCTTTGTACTCCGGGAGCGGCTGCAGCTTATAGAAAAACTTCGGTTTTTGCTTGTCTGGACGAATGGATCAACCAAACGTTTATGGGACAACCATCAGATATTGGCGAAGATCGTGCAATGACCAATATGATTTTGAAACAAGGTCAACATGTATTGTTTCAGAGAAATGCGTATGTATTGACAAACGTTCCTGAAGAATATACAGGATTGTATAAAATGTTCATTAGATGGAGCAGAAGTAATGTGCGTGAGAACATTGCAATGGCAAAATATGTTTTTACAGATTTTAGAAAAGATTCAAAATTTGGTGCCCGACTTTTATGGTTCAACCAAGCTTTAAAAATTGTTATGGCATATCCATTTATGCTTTTTATGTTCTTTTTTATCGCCATGCATCCACTATTATTTTTAAGTTCTACACTTTTGGGAATTTTAATCGTATCGAGTTTTCCGGTGTTGTTTTATGCTAAAAGATACAACCTTGCCGATTCGCTTTGGGCGTATTCTTATAGTGTTTTTTATACCTTCAGTTTATTCTGGATCACACCCTACGCCATTGTTACCGCTAATAAAAGAGGCTGGCTGACAAGAGGTTTAGTCTAAATAAGATAATTGTAATTAAAAAAATAGAAATTTGATTTGTTTTTTTTATGACTCCTGTTCCCCCGAGCAGGAGTTTTTTTATGGAGTAAATTTTTTGTTTGAACCGATTTTTAAACCCGACAGGTTTTCAAAACCTGTCGGGTTTGTCGTTGTAAATTATTCTGAAAAAAATCAATAATAAAAAAACGTTCATTCATTTATTATTTTATCTTTGTCAAAAATAATCAGTATGAGAGTAAGAGATGTTGATAAAGAAAAATTGGTAATCAAAACTGCAATTGACCAAATTGTGCGTGACGGGTTTCAAGGTTTCAGTATGAACAAGCTGGCGAAGGCCTGTTCTATTTCTGTTGGCACGCTCTATATTTACTACAAAGACAAGGATGATTTGATTCAGAAAATAGGTGCCATTATCGCGCTGAAATTTTTTACCAGTACCGTAAAAAATTTTTCGTCCGAAATGTCATTTGAGGAGGGTTTATGGAGACAGTGGGAAAACCGCGCCAACTTTACCATGAAATATCCGAAAGAAGTTGCATTTTTTGAGATCATAAAACATTCGCCTCATTCAGACACTATTCTGGCTTCTATTAAAGAGTTTGCAGAATTTAGAAAGATTATGAATGAGTTTATGGATAACGGACTTCGTAATAAAGAACTGGTCCCGATGACATTTGAAGCTTTCTGGTCTGTCGCTTACGGACCGTTATACACATTGTTAAATATGCATACTGAAGGTAAGAGTATGGGAGGAAAACCATTTAAACTTACCAAGGAGATTATGAAAGAGGCTTTTAAGGGTACAATTAAAGGACTAAAACCATGAAAAATTATGGAAACGAATTTGAACACAATACACATTTTCAAAACAAATATTAAACAAATCAATCCGGATTGCGATATGCACAGAACACTGGATAATCATTCGGACATACAACAATGGAGCATCGATCATGAAGATGTTGATTGCGTGCTTCGCGTCGTATCGGATGTATTGAAACCTGACGCCATTATCGAAATGATCAATGAATTTGGTCACGAGTGCCAGGAATTATCTTAATCAAAAAATAACCAATTTATATGGAAAAAACTATTGGGGATAGCCCCACTTTTACTTCTCACCAAAAAATCATTATTGCGATATTAGCGCTTTTGCAATTTACAGTAATCCTTGATTTTATGGTAATTTCTCCACTGGGAGATATCTTAATGAAAACCCTGAATATGACGACTGCAAACTTTGGTTTTGCGGTTTCTGCTTATGCTTTTAGTGCCGGAATCTCGGGATTAATGGCAGCGGGTTTTGCTGATAAATTTGACAGAAAAAAACTTTTAATCTTCTTTTATACAGGATTCATCATTGGTACCGTTTTCTGTGCGCTTTCAACAAGTTATATGATGTTGTTGATGGCAAGAATCGTTACCGGACTTTTTGGCGGTGTAATCGGTTCTGTTTCTTTGGCGATTGTGACCGATTTATTCGTGATTCACCAAAGAGGACGTGTTATGGGATTCATACAAATGGCTTTTGCTACAAGTCAAATTTTAGGAATTCCGGTTGGATTGTATTTTGCCAACAATTGGGGATGGCATTCGGCTTTTATCATGATTGCCGTTCTGGGAGTTTTGATTCTTATTGCAATTATTACCCAAATGCAGCCCATCACCAAACATTTAGAAGTACAAACAGACAAGAGTCCGTTTTTGCATCTTTGGCATACTTTGAGCAATAAACGTTATCAGGTTGGTTTTGCTTCTATTGCTTTTCTTTCGGTTGGAGGTTTTATGTTACAGCCTTTTGGGAGCGCATTTTTAGTGAATAATATACATATTAGCCAACTCGAATTGCCTATGGTATTTTTCTTTACCGGACTTTCGGTTCTTTTTATAATGCCGTTGGTTGGTAAATTAAGTGATAAAGTAAGCAAGTTCAAATTGTTTGCTGCGGGTTCGATACTTTCTATCATTATGATTTTGATTTATACAAACTTAAATCCAATTCCGCTTTGGGAAATCGTAGTGATTAATATGATTTTGTTTATGGGAATCATGAGTCGTATGATTCCTGCAACAACGCTTAATACTGCTATTCCGGGATTGGAAGATCGTGGCGCTTATATGTCTATATCTTCGTCTTTACAACAAATTGCCGGCGGAATCGCAGCGGTTTGTGCCGGATTTATCGTGCATCAAAAAACAAAAACTTCACCATTAGAAAACTATGATATTTTAGGATATGTAATTGCGGTAATTACACTTTGTAGTATATTTTTTATCTGGAGAGTAAGTCAGATGGTAAAAACGAAAGATGCTGTTGAAGTTAAAGATGCTATTGAAATAAAAAATACTGTTGAAGAAAAAGATGTTGTTGAAGTAGAAATAGAAAGTTAAACGAAGAATATTTCGTTTAAAAATAGAAAAGCTTGTCTGTAATAGACAAGCTTTTTTTTGTTTGTATGGCCCGCGGATTGGGCGGATTAAACGGGTTTATGTGGGTTTTTGTTTTTGTGTGAATGATTAATTGTGTAAAGAGTTGAAAAAAAACTTATCGTTGCTAAATCTTTGTCAAAGTTTAAAACTTTGACAAAGATGAAAAACTCAAACAAATTAAACTTCGTGCCTTTTGTGCCTTCGTAGCTAATGCCTTCAAGAATTCCAGATTCCGGTTTGGGCTGTTTCTTTCGCATAAGCGGAAAAATCTTTTGCTTTTCTTCCCAGAACTTTTTCGATGTCTGAAGTTATAGTTGAATTTCGTCCGTCTAATACTTGTTCGAAAAGGTAATTTACGAGCCAGATATGATCTTCGGGAACTTGATATTCCACTAACATTTTGTTGTATTCTTCTAAACTTAAAGATTGAAAAGTAATATTTCGACCGGTAACCTCAGCAATTTCATTAATGACTTGTTTAAAAGTTAGAAGTTTCGGACCGGTTAATTCATAGGTTTGTCCGTTATGTTTATCGTCTAATAGTACTGCTGTAACGACATCGGCAATATCATCGGCATCTGTAAAAGGTTCCAATGCCTCTGCTCTTGGTAAAGCTACGATTCCGGCTAAAATTGGATCTAAAAAAATGCTTTCGCTAAAGTTTTGATTGAACCAGCTTACCTGAACAATCGTCCAGTTTTTGGCATTTTGTTTTACCATTTCTTCACAAAGTTGCGCTTCTTTTTCGCCTCTTCCAGAAAGTAAAACCATTTTTTGTACGCCTGATTTTGTGGCAAGACGGGTGAAATTCTCAATTGAATCTTCCGCCGAAGGAATTGCCAAATCGGGTTGAAAAGTAATATAAACCGAATCTATATCCTGAAGAACTGCTTCCCAGGTTTGTGGTTTTTCCCAATCGAATGGAATTTTCTCATTTCGGGAACCCAAACGAATTTCGATATTCTCTACTTGTTCTAATCTTTCGACTACTCTGCGTCCTGTTTTTCCGTTGGATCCCAAGACTAAAATTTTCTTTTTGTTCATGACAATAGCTTTTTAATTGATTACTGATACAAAGTTGCAATCATTAAAAAAGAATCATTTGTCTGAAAAGAATTAAGATTTGTTTGAAAGGAATTGTTGCCGAACTTCATTGGGACGCATTCCGAATTTTTTATGAAAGGCATTCGAAAAGGAACTTAAGCTTTCGTAACCCACTTCCCAAGCTGATTCTTGTACTGTTTTTTCGCTTTCGCGGAGTAGTTCATAAGCTTTGTGAAGTCGTTCTTCCTGTACATATTTAAAAACAGGAATTCCGAAAAGCTCTTTGAAATTCTTTTTGAGTTTATTACTATTCAAACCTACCATTTTAGATAATTGGGTAATCGATGGTGGTTTTGAATAACTGGTCGTGACAATTTCTTTGGCTTTATACAATTTGTTTTTGTCTATTTCCGAAAAGTCAATTTTTGTTTCTGTGGCTAAAAGGGCATAGAAATGCGCCAATAACTCATTGATTTGACTTTTTAAAAACAGCAATCTCGTATTGCCTGTATAAGTGGTGTTGAAGATTTTCTGGACCGCCAATTGCATTTCGAGCGTCATATAAAAAGATGGGCCTTCTACAAAATGCTCTTTCGGATGTAATAATTCCGGAAGGTAATTTTCGAAAATTTCTTTTTCAGCTTGTGGTAAAGAATGGAGTTTTTTGGGTCTGGTAAAAATACTGATCGACTGCAGAGGCTTGTCGGGTTCTATTTTATGTGCGAATTCTACTTTTTGATTTCCGAAAAAACAAATTGCTAAACCTGTTGTATTCGTTAGATATTTGGTTTGATTGTTATGTTTGATTTCCAGTTCGACATTTCCCGAACCATAAAAGGCAAAACCAACAGCATCGCCATCAATTTCACACTTCTGAACAAAAGTTTTAGAAGTGTTGGATTGTTCTATTAAAACAATAAAGTCATTTAGTTCTATGATATCTGTTGTCATTGGTTTTTGGCTATTTGACTACAATAAGCATGAAAAGTTACCATTTATTTTTAAATCGGCATTTATAATTATCAAAGTTTTGAATCTGTACATTTCGTTAATTGTTCTAAAATAAAAAGGGAATAGCATTGAAACTATTCCCTTTTGAGTATTGAAAACTATAGAATTAAGTCTATTTATGTTCTGTAATTACAGATTGATTTAGCTTAATAATTCTAATTTTTTGGTTTGTATTATCAGACAAGAAAAGACGATCATTAAGTTGTGCTGTACTAACAATTGTTCCAAATGGATTTTGTCCCATAATATCAGAAGCATTAACTCTTGCGGTGTATTTTTTATCCAAAAATTCTGCTTTAGGATAAAGGCGTAAATAATTTAAAGCTCCGATATTTTCTGATGTAATGGCCCAATCTTTACTAAAACTGATTGCAATAGGTTTTGCATCAAAAGTAGTGTTTGTTGGTTTCATTGGTTCAGTCAACGATGCCGCAGCGTTGGCTTTAATAGCGGCAATGTTGTAGTACAAATAGCTTTTGGCATCTCTTCCGGCAACTACTAAATTTCCGGCTTCAACATCCAAAGAATAAACCTGATCGTAACCGTTTAAGGTGTTTAACATCGCGATTGGTTTTAAATCCCAATTACTGGTTTCAGTGATTTGTGTGGTTTCAAAAACTTTAATAGTTGTGTTTTTTTCTTTTACAAATACTAATCCGTCTTTTACGACAACTCCAAAAACGTGTACAAAAGTAGTCCACCATTGTCCGTTTCCAACCGTATTGATTCCGGCATTTGTAGTTTCGTCCATTACGAAAAGTCTGGAATCAACGCTTCCGATATAAATACGACCTTTATCAATACTAACCGAAGAAAGTTTGGTAAACGGAATTGTCGTTGTTCCTTTTGTGTAAGTCGTAATTGTTTTTAAATGTGCCGAAGTCAGAGCATCAAAAATTTCAAGAACATCACCATTACAAACGTACAATTTGTTGTTTGAGAGTGTAATTCCTTTAGGATCAAAAGTTCCTGTTCCGTCGCCAATTTTGCTTGCAGTTATTGAAGCTTCGTCGGTTGGGTAGTAATAATTGTATTGCGAAGAATTATCGTTCTGATTGTCATCTTTGCTGCAATTGGTAAAAAGGCAAAGTAATGCTATAAAAAAAAGTATTTTGTTCATGATAGTTTTGTGGTTTATTTCCATTTTCCTTCTCCTTTATATTTTAATAAAAACGAATTTTTAGGATTAATAGTAAAGACAGGTTTTTTGTAAGTACCGGTCAAATAAGCCGTTTTTGTATAAGTTTTTAATATCTCAGGATCGATAAAAGGTAAATCATTTAAGTAAATCAGATATTTATAAAACTCGGTTAACATTTCCTGCTGACCGCCGCCTTCGCCACTATTAGCTAAATTACTGGTGTGACTATAACCACTGTGATGAGAATATTCGTGTGACCAAACAGACATTTCGCCTTTCCAGTGTCCGGTTACATAACCAGATTCCCATTGAGAAGCTAATGCGCCACCGCCCCAAGCCGAGCCTCCGCCAACCATAGCCATATTCAAAGTTCGGTTATCGATGTAGGTATTATAAGCAGTTTCAATTTGAGCTTTGGTCAGATAATCATAAACACCGTTTGCAGCATCATCTTCAACATTTCCGTGCCAGTTCAATGCACCATTAACTGTAGCAGTTCCGGCTGTTGCTGCCTGCTCTTTTTTGAAACGATCAAAATTCATAAATGTATCATAATACAAAGGATGACTTATCGCATACGAATAATTGATAATCATTGTAATGGCTTCTTTGGCCAAAACAGGATTCATTGGTAAAAATTTATTAGGATCATCAGCAGGATTATTAAGGTGGTACTGCGTGCTGAATTGTACTAATCGATTTGATTTGATCTTTTTGAATTTTTCGAATAAAGGATCACTCGATTCTACCGAAAACTGGATTGCACCAGACGAGAATCCGTTGATTTTGTCAATGGTTACCGTTTTACCATCTTCTAATTTATAATCATGTTTTCCGTTAACTAACGGAAGTTGGTGAAACGAACGATGAAAAGCCGGAACTTTTGTAAATTCAAGGACTACAAATCGTTTGTCATAGTTAGGTAATTTTGCATAGACTTTTACATCTGTAAGTCCAACGGGAGAATAAAGGGAAATTTGTACAGAATCTTTTCCTTTCTGGATCACTTGCATGGGTTGATTGACACGAAACCAGCGGTCTTTGTTATCGTACATTCTCGCAGAACTTTCGCCGTCTTCGAACATGGTCATTGGTTTATTACCTGCAGGTAAATTTGTTGCGTCAATACTCGACAAATACGTAGGATTGTAATTTTCGTCTTTTGAGTCATCGCTGCATCCAATAAGGACTCCTGCGAAAAGTGCAAAAGATAGAAAATAAGAAATGGGTTTTCTCATAAGGTTTTGGGGTTAAATTTGGGGTTTAATTCTAAAACGCAAAACTATCAATATCCTTGCGTAAAACAAGAATATTGAAAGAAAATTGCTATTTATTTTGTTGTATAAGTAGTTTTTTTGAAGTTTTGTTACATTGAGATTGTTTATTTGTTTTGAATTTGTTACTAACACGAATGTAAAAATGAATTGGAAGATGGGCTTTTAAATTTGATTTAAAATGTTTTGGTTTTGGTTAAAATTTTATTGGAATCATGTTTAAGGGAAATATCTTTTAGGTATATTTTTAAATAGAAAAACCTGTAAAATCATGTTTTACAGGTTTTTCTATTTAGTCGATTCCAACTACACTTTTTATTCAACTGGACAAAGTCAATATTATATTTAAGGAGCTACTACTGAAGCCGGATATTGTATCCAGCCTAAGCTTGATTTCTCATAAATCACTCCGCCTCCAATAATATTCATGCAATGAACTCGAAGACTAATCGCTTTTGGATATGTTGAATTCAAAGTTGTACCTGACAAAGCTGTAGTAGTTGTATTTATTACTGAGCCAATTTGATCAGTGTAAGCTTTAGTAACTAAACTGGTGTCACCACCTGAATTAATCAATGCTATTGTTAATGAAGGGGCTAATAATTGATGGGTATCAGTTTTTCTTAATCCTATTATACCATTGCCATCAGATAATACTATATTAGCATTTAAAGCTGGAGCTAATCCTGTTACTTTACCTAGAATAGTATTTCCGTTACCAGTTGTTACTCCTGTAGTATTACCTAGATTTTGTGCTACTATTAAATTATTATTTCCTGTAGTTATACCTCCACCCGGAGAGACAAATCCAGCATTTGCAATGATTGTATTATTACTTCCAGTTGTGATCCCACTTGCTGCTTGATTTCCCAAAGCAATATTCCAATTTCCTGTAGTTTGTGCAGATAAAGCCCAAGAACCAAAAGCTTCTCCATTACCAGTAGTGTTTTCTCTCATAGAATTAGACCCTACTGCTGTACTTCTATGCCCAAAAAGATTAGAACCTGAAACTCCTACATTTTTATTTAAAGCAAAATTTCCTATAGCAGTATTATGTTCACCAAATATATTAGTAGCTAAAGCTGCTGTGCCAATAGCGGTATTATATGAACCTGTGTTTACAGATAATGCTGCTGATCCAACACCTACATTATTATTTCCAACTAAATTATTCTGCAATGTTCCTTGGCCAACAGCTGTATTCCAACTTCCTGTTGTATTTGCTTGTAATGATCTACTTCCTATAGCTGTATTACTACCACCTTCGGTATTACTAGATAAAGCATTGTATCCTATTGCAGTAGAAGCATTCCCCGTATTTAATTTTAAAGTATTAGCTCCTAAAGAAATATTTCTTGAACCAGTACCAACAGTAATTTGTGAATCAACACCTATAGCAGTATTATCAGTACCTGTACTACTACCTATACCTACATTTACTCCATGTATTGATTTATCTACTCCTCCTAATTCTTGTAAAGGTATATTGTTGACTATTCCTGATTGTGTAGCAGATACTGGAACATTAATTTGATCCGTAGTAGCTACATCATAATCACCTTCTATTGTTTTTTCTGGAAAATTATAGTTTGTAAAACTAGAAATAGATGCAGGAATTTTTAATTCTATTGCTTTATGTGTAGATAAATCCTGTTGACGCATAAGTAATTTTCCGTCATCTGCACCTATAGCTGATTCATTTGAAGGCGATACATGTGTAATTGCAATCTGTGAATTATTAGAGGTAAAACTAGCTCTATTGGTTCCGTCTCCAACTGTTATTTCTGCGGTTCTATCATTAGAGTCACCATATAAAAAACCTATTATTGAATTTCCTTCGTCATATTCAGCTGTATTACCGTTATCTAAAGTTTGTTGTAAATTCTGTGAACCTTCGCCTGATACATTAATGTTTCCTGTTTCGGGATCAGGTTCATTACCGTTTACGGTTCTTACTCCGTATTTTTTCTTTGTCATTTTCTTGTATTTTTTAATTAATCAGTAATGTCGTTTATGACTAGATTATCGTCGTCATCGTAATAGCGGATTTTAGTAGTGCCATCAGGTCTATTGTATATTTCTTTTAAAATAGAAGGATTAAAAAGTAATAAATCTTCATTAGGTGAAATATCAGTAATACTTGAGTTTTGGAGCAAACTTAAATTTGACATTATTGAATCTGACGGTATAAAATAGTCTCCTGAACTCGAACCTTCTTTAAAGGTGCATTGAGTTTGTCCCGAATTATTTTTAAACTCAACACCTTGTTGGCTAGATCCTCCGGAAAAAGTTAAATATTCCTGATAAGTATTTGGCCCAAATGTGCAATTTGATTGCTCCGCAGAATTTAGAATTATAGATCTTTGGTATCTTCCCGCAAAATTTATGTTTTCAAAATAAGAGTGAGAAACTGTAATATTTGAAAGTCCTTTATAAGATTTAGGATTAAATGAATTGCCAAATTGAAATGCTTTAATAGCAGATTCTCTACCAAAATTATCATAATCAGATTTAGTATAAATTACATCACATCCTGATTCAATTTCATATCTGCGCGAGATCCAATCATTAGGATAATCATACTCAATTATATCTAAAGCCTGGTTATAATTATCTTCATTATATTGATCTTTTGTCCAATCGTCAGACAATGTGAATTGACTGTAATATTTTCCTATTGTTCCAGAATTGTTTGTCCAGGAATATCCTCCCCAAATAGTTTTATCTCCTATGGAATAGGACTGTTCTGGTTCATCTGTTGAAAGTTTAACTACATTGTATGAATCCATATTTGCAAAATATAAATCATTACCTGAACAACAAATAGCAAAAGGTGTGTAAAAGGATGGATTATCATAAATTAAAGTTGATGTTCCATCAGGAGTTATTTTGAACACACGAGAAGTATAATTGTTAAGAGCAATAACATTACCTTCAGCATTCAAACAAAGGCCTCTTGAGGGAGTAGACACTGTTCCTAGTTTCGCGAAAACACTTGTTGTTCCATCAGGCTGGATTTTTATTACTGTTCCTGTACTAGTACTAACATATAAATTTTCAGTTAAGCTAGAAAAACAAATATCCTGGGGCCCTGATCCTAGTGTCGCAAAAAGACTCGATGTTCCATCAGGTAAAATTTTTGTAATACCGTAACCACCTCCATGTGCAACATATATGTTGGAATCGTTATCTAAACACATGCTAAGATTTCCATTTCCACAAGTTCCATGAATTGTGAAGGATCCATTTGGCGAAATTTTAATAACATCTTGATATGTGGAATTTGCCACATATACATTTCCGACTGAATCTACACATATATCTTCATTACCATTTCTTCCTAAGTCTGCCAATGTAGATAAAACACCAGATGAATCTAGCTTAGAAACTGTTCCTCCAAAACCGCCTATCATATAAACGACATCGTTTGAATCTATACATAATCTAGTTGTATTAGTTCGACTTAATGTATCTATATCTATTCTTGTTCCATTAGGCAGGATTTTTGTTATGCCGCTAGAACCACTCAAATTTGCCGTATAAACAACTTTATTGCTATCAACAACTATGCTTTGAGGATGCCTTCCGGTACTGGATAATACTTGTTCATAATATCCTGCATCATTTAGTGTAAAAGTCTTTGAATTCCATATATTGAATCCATTGATCAATTGATCATATTTAGGATTCCAAAATTGTCCATGACCATTTTTTTCTAATGTATTAGTTGTTGCAGCTTTTATATGGATCGTTGTTCCGCTAGAAGTTCCATCGTCATATAAAGTTGGATGAACTCCACTTACTATATAATAAGATCCCGGGATTAAAGCATTATTACTGATCAAATTGTCCAGTTCTGATTTAGTCACAGAAATAGCCGAACCACCACCAAAAGAGCTTTTATCGACTTCTTTAATGATTTTATCGGTACCTCTTACAAGTACTTTTTCTTCGGATATTGAAATCTCTTCAACATCGTTAAGAAGTATTTTTTTTCCAATTGAGTACTCACTCATTTTTTATGTTTTTTCGTAATTAATATTCATATTATCAATGTTTAATCTTTAGTTACGATTATATCATAACTAAAGATTAAATTCAGATTGCCTTTCTAATAAAAACTTTTACTAAACCTTCTGGGATACTTAATTCGATTAATTGTTAATAGTTACAATTAGTTATTTCGCAGAAGATTGAATTTTGGATTAGAGAAGTTGTTTTTTATTGCGTTATTGTTATAGTGTATTGAATCCATCCAGCGGTAGTTTTCTCATAGGTTAAAGCTCCGCTTGCAATATTTAAACATCTCACTCTAAAACCTGATAATGCATTTGGGTATGTACTTGTTAGAGTAGCGCTTGATAAGGTTGTAGTTGTTGCGTTATCTACCGCTGTTGTATTATCGACATAACCTTTATTAACTAACGAAGAGGTTCCACCGGAAATGATAAGAGCTTGTGTTAAATTAGGGGTTTTTAGTTCGCCTATAGTGCTTTTTGTAATGGCAATATTACCAACTCCATCAGATATTGTTATTGTATTTGATGCTGAAGCGCTTAACCCTGTAACTTTTCCTAAAACAATATTCCCGCTTCCTGTAGTTATACCTGTCGTGTTTCCATTGTTTGGAGCAATAATCATATTATTAGAACCAGTTGTAATACCACCACCGGCGGTGACAAATCCAGTATCGGCAATTATCACATTTGTATTTCCAGTTGTAATACCTGAACCAGCCTGAAATCCTACGGCGATATTGTATGTCCCGGTTGTTTGAGATTTCAAGGAGGTATCTCCAATTGCGATACCGTTACCAGTTGTATTGTTGAGCATAGCGTTGCCTCCAATTGCAATACTTCGATGACCATAAATATTTGAACCCGATACTCCCACATTATTTCTCAAAGCTGAAGCGCCTATGGCAACATTGGAAGAACCAAATTGATTAGCGCTTAAAGCACTACCACCAACTACAGTATTATAAGACCCCGTAGTATTGGCTTGGGAAGCATAAGCTCCTACCGAAGTGTTAACTAATCCAGTTGTATTGTAATTTAGGGATAATGAACCTACACTTGTGTTATAAGCACCTATTGTGTTAGTGTACAAAGATTTGTAACCTATTGCAGTACTGTAATTACCTGTGGAATTTGAAAGTAAAGAATCACTTCCTAAAACCAGATTACTGGAAATATTGCCTCCGCCTTTACCAATCCTTATTCCGTTTATTAATTTATCTACACCTCCTAATTCTTGTAAAGCTGTATTGTCAACAATACCTGCTATAGAGTCTGATACAGGCGAGTAGGTAATTATATCTGAGGTATAAGTCCCAGAGGACTTCTGAGGAAAAATAAAATTGTTATAAGTTGTATTTAATGGATCCCGATTAAAACTTAAGTGAAATTCATAATTTCCATTTTTTTTGCTTATTTCATAATCCGAAAAATCTAACCTACTATTTTCAGATTGATTAAATATTGTATATCCAAATGGTCCATAAGCGGCATAATGATCTCCTGAACTCATTAAATAAATAGTATGATCCATAGCATTTTGACCTCTTCCTAAGACTTGATCTAAATTAGGTATAGTGCTCAAAAACTCAGTTCTTGGAACAAATTTCACAATTTTGTCTGCACCACGAACTAGTACACTATCAGATTTTGAACCGGCCTTGACCGTTTCCAAACGCAAGGGGTTTTGTATTAAATAGGTCGATTGTGCCGTTGAAAAAAAGGTAACGGATAATGCTAATAATAAAATTATCTTTTTCATTTTTAATTTTGTTTAGTTGTATTTTTTGATTGTTATACCAGTTATTGATTCGTCTTTAACTGGAAAGTTCAGAATGATTTATTACTCTAATTTTATAATGAGATTAAAGAAATCCTGATATGATTTTATTGAGGTAAGAGCTTTTTATTAATTTATCTTCGAAAAACAACCAAACCATTTCTCACCTCATCAGATTCGAGAAAAGAACTGTTTTCCTGATCAAATTGAATGGTAAAATCTGTATGGTAATCAAGAATTTCAAATTGTGATCCGTCTCCGGCAATGACGATGCCCAAGGATTCTTTCAAATTCTCGATTTCTTTGTCGCAGATTAATTCATTGCCGGATAAGAACAGATCAAAGGTTTTTATTTTTTGTTGTATTGTTGTGCTAAAGGTTACTTTGTAAATTTCGGCTTCAAAGTTTGCTGTGGATTCTTTTTTATTTACAATAGAAAAAGAATCGCTTAAATCTATTGTGTTGTTTATTCTTCTGATTTTAAATATTCGGTCTAATTGGTAAGGTGCATTTTTGGGTTCTACTTTCAATTTGGTTGGTTAGTTTAAAGGCTGAGATTCAGATTCAGAAGAAAAAGAAAGTAGTTTTTTGTTTATTTAAAACTTGCGTGAATTGTGCAGATCGTATTTTGTGATAAGTTATTTGTTTATTTTTCGATGTGGTATTTGGGATCGATAGTGATCAAAAGACGTTTGAATAATTGTATTAAACGTTCTCGTATTGATTTAAGAATCAAGGTCATTGCGTCGAAATTTTCGACTTCTCTTTTTGTCTTTATGGCAATTATATTGCTGATTATCGAAATTCCGTCGCTAACAATAAGTAAATCCATTACAATGGTTACAAACCATTTAAAATTGTAATTAAGTCCTTTACTCATTAATGCCAAAGCTGTTGGTATTAGCAATACGGCTAACTTGGATACAAATCCCAAGGCTAATTTTTTAAAGCTGAAAGCATTATTTAGCACTATGGTTTTGATTATACCCAGAAAAGTATCCATTACCATTAAGTAAAATAGCACTTTGACAATTTCGATATCCATTTCTAAGTACATAAAGACTCCATAAAGCAATAATTTTAGTTCATTTGAATATTCTGAGATTTTATGCATCATAGGTTTTTAGTTTTTTTTAGTCTTCTACAATAGATTTTTTGGCATGATCAAAATCAATTACTCCCAATAAATTGGTAAATCTTTTTCCAAAAACTGATAGCGTATCGTCTCTTTCGTTTTCGCCTAAATTGTCGCTAATGGTTTCCCGGATAACACCAAATTGATTGGTAGAAGAAGCGATAATAAAATTGTCATTCAATAGCGCTCCGCCAACAATATTTCCGCCAATGTCGATACTCAGACTAAGTTTTCTTAGATAGCTCAAAAAGCCATTCCATTTTATTGCGGCATATGCAAAGCAAATAGGGTAGATGCCTAAAGAACAAATCAATGCAAATAAAAAAAGGGTCCATTCTGTGTAATGTTTTTTCGAAATAAAGAGAATTGGTAAGAGTAAAGTCGCAAACGGCATCATTGTCAAGATTGTAATTAGAAGCCACAGCAAGGCTGAAGCTGTAAAAATAAATTTCACAATTTTCATGTATAGTCTCTTTAAGATTAATGATTTTTGAATAAATAATCTTTTGGGGCATAAAACCCCAAAAGATTATTACATATTGTAATTTATGGTTCCATTGGTTGTTTATTGTTGTGAGCAACAATTCCGGAAATAACATAATTATCTACATCTTCAACATCCAGAAGTATTACTTCCAAAGGTTCTTCTTTAAAGACGATTGATTCGATAGCTTTTGTTTTTCCTGTTTTGTCGATTAATAACATGCTTTGTACAACATTTTTTGTACAAACCCATTTTACGTTCTCACCATCTTCAGACACCAATAACGGATGTTGTCCTGTGGCTTTAATAGTCGTTTCTGCTGTTTTAATTTCGAAATAATTAGGCTGTAAACTGGCTTTTTTGCCTACTACAGTTACCTCTGCTTTTGAAGCCTCATTTAGTTTTCCGTTCCAAACCATGTAATCTCCGTCAGATTCATCGATTTCATTTGGGAAAGAGAATCCTTGAAGTTTGTCGCCAATTTCAATATTTTTCAATTTTTTGGATTGTCCTGATGCCATTGTTACCAATGATTCTATATCAAAACATCCGCCTCCGCCACCGCCACCGGTTGCAGGATCTGTAGTTGCATAAGCTTCACCATTAAAACCAGATGCATTTAGTTCAGCATCTAAAGCTTGTACCTTATAATAATAAGTCGTGTTTGGGGATAAACCCGTATCCAAACGAGAAGTATCAGGACTCATCATAAATGCACCGTAATTTCCGCCAGCAGGTTTTCGATATAATTCGTACTGAACACTACCACTATCATCAGTCGAAGGTTCCCATTCCACAAGTATTTGACCTTGACCTTCTGAGTTAGCTTGTATATTCTGAGGTATTGTTGGAGCTATAATTGATGTTGTTGTTATATCTCCATTATCACTGCGTGGTGATAGATTTCCTGCGGCATCTCTTGCAATCACATAGAAATTATATTGTGTTCCGGCAGTTAAAGAACTTACATAATAAGTAAAAACATTACTTGCCGTTTCTCCTAAATAATTACCATTTTTATAAACTAGATATTTTGTAACACCTAAGTCGTCACTTGCAGCTGTCCAGTTTACACGTAAAGTAGTATTACCAACGTTTGAAAATGATAAGGTTGGTTTTGTTGGTGCTGTTATATCAGTGGAAGGTCCTACATATACAATAAATTGAACTACTCTGTAAGGATTAAGATTATTAACCGAAAAGTTAATACTTGGGCCAGTTGAAACTATTGCAATAGATTCTAAATTTTCACTGTCTTCTTCATCTCCAGTTGAAATAATTAATTTACCCCTAGTTCCATTTGATGTATTTTGCGTAGGAACATATCCACTTACAGGTACAACAGCTGAAACATTCGAGAGTTTTGAACCTCCGGTATTATTCAGAATATTAAATTCATTCTCAATACTATTATACCCAACTGGCATTCTTCCTCTTAACGGCACATATTCTTCCCAACCTGCAGGAATAGGTTCGGTTTTTCCCCAAATAGCGACCATACCAATTGGTATTGCAGACGTGTTTTGTGTTTCTAAAGCAGTAATTCGCTTAAGTAATGAATCTAGCAGGTTATTGCTTTTAAAGACTTGGTTTACATTATCAGTTAGTAATAAAGAATGTGGTGAGGTATTAGCAAGGATAAAATCTTCAGTACTTGTGTTTGTATTGTCTAAATGTATTTTTCCACCTACATGAGTGTTTGTCCAATTAGATTGATAATTTAGAGTAAGACTTGTCCCTGTCGAATTACTACTGTCAACCAAAGCTTTTTCTAAATAACCATTTATTTGATTAACATCGCCTTCAATTACGTCAATGTTTGTTTCGATAGCATTGATGTTTCCTTTAATTCCATTAATATCGACTTTGATTGTGTTGACATTGCCTTCGATTACATCAATATTTGTTTCAATAGCATTGATATTTCCTTCAATCACATTGATATTGGCTTCGATTGCATCAATGTTAGATTGAATTGCTTTTAAGATTTCATCAATTGTATGAATATCTGTAATGGTATCAAAACCTCCTAAATCATAATATTTGATTGTCTGCACTTCACCATTTTCAGCAACAATAACAACATCATCATATTTTGCCGGGCTGTATTCTGCCTCATAATCATAATAAGCAGTTTGAGACGCTCCGGTTCCGTAGATTAATTTTGTCTCTGTTCTGGTAGTTTTTAAGTAATTCGTTCGAGCTCCCGCTTCAATAGAAAATAAAATTCCTGTTTGATTTTGAGGGCTTACCGGATCTTCCTGACGAATAACTGCCCAGCCTTTTGTTGCGTTTGTTGCATGCGCTACAATATAATCTGCAGTGTTGTCGATGCTTAAATGCCTTTTTAAAGCTTCGTACAATTCTGATCTGTAGGCAGTTTGAAGTCTTTCTAAAGTTTCTTGCTCGAGAGGAAACCCTCCTGCATGAGTAAAATTTACTTGTTTCATTTGTATTGATTTAAATGTCTGTTGTTTTGTATATTATTTATCTAAAACTTCTGGCGAATAAGAGTAGCTTTCATAACTTTTACCGGCTAGTTTATAGAAGTTAAGTAGGTTATGGAATTCAATGTTTGCAACTTTAATAGGTGATGCCGCCGATTGAGTTTCGTTATTATTTGGCTGAATAACTATTGTTCCGTTTGTTATTAAACTCTCCGGAATAAAAACTCTGAAATTGGCATAAGCTATTGTTGTATAATCTTTGCGATGAGCGAGATAAACAGGTTTGTTGTCTCTGTTTTTGTATTCATCATGGTTATATATTTTTAGTTGCGGGATCAATAATTCGCCTTTAACTTTGGTACCGTCCGGTAAAATACGATCCGGTTCAAAATACTCTTTGTGTAGGTATACGTATTGCAAAGTAGGTTTGACGGATTCGTCTATATAAATTAACTCGTCTAATCTTTTTTGCTCGATGCTTGCATTAGGATTGTAATTTTTGGTTGGATTGAAGGTTTCATTCAATATTTTTTCCAGATAAATCACCTGTCCTGTATGTTGCATTTTATAAAGAGTTTCTTCATAAATGGAACGAATGGGTGAGAGTAAAACATTGAGCCAATCCGCATGTGTTTTTTTCCTAAGAATAGGAGGGATGAGCCATAATAATAGCTTTTCCCATTTTAAAATGGTGTATTTATTCATTGTTTATGTATTAGACTATTGTTTATCTCTGTAAAATGTATAAGGAATATAGTTGACCTCAACCTCAAGAGTGCTCATATCAAAATACCCTGCTTTTGGAATGAAATATTCTATTTTGGTCACATCTGTTGGCGAAGTATTTGGTGCGTCACTTGGATTTGTTGCCGCAGCGGTTTGAACTTTTGTTAAAATCGGAATTTTAACTCCTTGAGCTTTCTGAATGGCATCTACCAAATAGGTTTTGACAAAAGCACCATTGAATTCAATGTTTTTCAAATGGTCTTTAAGAGCGTCTAATACTGGATATGCATCAGGATCAGAGATCAATGAACCATTTAATGTATCCAATACATAATCATCAAATACATTTAAATCACCTTTATTTGAGATTTTGGACTGATAATATTCGAGATCTTTTGGATTGATATAAATACTCAACGGATCGATATAAACATTCAAGCTTAGTTTTAGAATATCGCCTTGATCAGAAGTTATATAGACTTGATTTCCTGCATCTTTAATTTTTGCGATATATTCCTTAAAGGCATAAAGCTGATTTGGAACATCAATTCTCGAGATTTTTTCATCTTTTACGGTGGCGACTTTTATAAAAACAACTCCAACTTTGTTATGAAAATAATCAGAGAAAATTTCTTCGATTTCTGTGCCTGGTTTAAGCACCGTTTCTAAATCAATTTCGCTTACTGCGCAATGTTTGATTATTTTAGAATCTTCAATTTCAGTGTCAGTAAGGTCTGTTGTATCAAATTGGTACGATCCATCTCTCCAGACTAGTGACATTCCGTTACTCGAATCCGGATCCAAAGGCATTCCGTAATGAAAGTTCAAAGCCTGCTCTCTGTACCAGTTTAAGGTGTGAGGTCTTGATATCAAAGCATTTTTTTCGACTATTTTTTCATGAACCCAAATAGCAGTCGCAACTATGTTGATCCAAAGTTTCCAAATGGCTGTTTTCGAGTCACTTGTTAAGTCTTTCAAAGAAGATTGTTTCTTCTTTTCGTCCAGAATATCATTCTGTATTTCAGCAATTGTACGTGCCATATTTTAATTTTTTAATATAGATTAGCCTGTAAGACATGTGTAATATGCTTATAGAAAATTGTTTATGTTTTTTTGTAAATACTACTGAGTTGTAGTTTTCTTTTTAGAGAATTCTAAAAGAGATTTGAAGATGAAATTTCAGTCTGTTTGATTGCTTAGAACTGATGTTGCAGAGAATTGCGGCAAAAGATTTTTATTAATAAATGATAAAATCATCTTCAATAATCATATAATCAATTCCGGAGAAGTTGTCCAGTAAAAACTCTTCTTCTTCAGTAAGAGCTGTTGCAGGTTTTAGGTTTCTGGAATTGTAATATTCGACAATATCTTTTTTAAAGGCTTCTCTTCCAATTTTCAAATCCTGATATACAGAAACATCTTCTGTAATATTAAACTTGTCATTGTCTTCTAAAATGTCGAATACTTTTTCGATACTTCCGTATTCTTGCAAAGAGAGGTCAAAAATGTTTTGGTTTTCTTGTGGTTTAATAGTTTCCATCGATTTTAATGTTTTGTAAATCGTTGACATCTAGTGTTTTTACGTAAAAATTGTCATACGATAATTGTTTGTCTATTTCGTTTTCTAGTCTTAATCTGGATGTTGCATCCGGACTGTTAATGTATTTTTTAATTCCTACGCCAAGAATTGGAAACTCTTTATAACTTCCTTTTTGACTTAGCAGTAAATGTTCAATGTTTTGCTGATCTGCTTCCTGAATGGCGAAATCTCCATTACCAAAAGCATCCTTTATAATTAACAAGTCTTCATCTATGATAAAATCTTTCATATGTTGTAATTATTTGTTGTTTTTATTAATTAATTTCTCTCTTGAATTTGCGCGCCATATTCAAAAGAAGCTGTTTTATTTGATACTGTAAAAATACGCCATGGTTACTCTTTAAACAAGATTTTAAGGCTTCGTATTCAGTAGTTTCAGTAAGTTAAATTTTGATTGTAATTTGTTTGTAATGAGGTATTTGTGTAGGGTTTTGTTGTGTGTTTTTTAATGAAGAATTGATTGTTAAAGACCTGGAATAATCATTTCGATAATTATTTTAAAAATCATTTTTATAATATTATTTTTAATCGCATTCAGTTTTATTTTTGATATTCCGGCAGCTTGAAGTGCTTGTAATGTCAATAGATTCAATTGGCTTTTTAAGAGCCATTCCAGTTCGTCTTCAGTAAGATTTCCCGAAGAGAAAAGAAGCATCCAGCGTTCCAGTTTTTCTTTGGATGTTTCCAAAAATGAATTTAAATCTTTCTCTAATTCAGGTTTGAAATCTTTGTAACTTTCAGATATAATAGCTTTTAATTTGCTTTTTAACTCTTCCAATAATTTATCGTTGTCCATAAGTTTTATGTGTTACCGTTGATTAAATCTAAAATTGCATCTTTTGATTCCTTGTCTTTTTTAATTTCATATTGAATAAGTAAATCAAAAGCATCTAAAACCTGTTTTTTGGATTCCTCCAGAAAAGGCTGAGAGAGAATTCCTTTTGTTTCCCAACGTTTAAAGAATCCGGCCAAAAGATTTTTTTCTTTATCGTTTAAAACTTTCCAGATCGAAAAAGTGATTTCATTATTGGGTTTGTTTTTCTCATATTCTGTTAGTTTTTCGATGTTAAGCAGCAAAGCTTCAACTTCTTTTGTATGAATAGAATAAGGCGAAATTGCTTCATCCATTAATTTCGAAGCTTCGACTTTTAGCTCCGTCGTTTTTTGATAAGAGTAAGAATCGTATAACGCAGTTTTGGTCGAAATACAGGAAGACATCAAAAATGAAATCGAGACTAAAAAGGCGATAAGCTTTAATTTTGAATGTTTCATCTGTTTATTTGTATAAGATTACGTAGTTTTTCCTGTCACGTTTTAGTTTACTAAGCACTTTCCAGTCGCTATATCCTTTTTTATCAAAATGGGGAAGATCTTTAAAAGTTTCCCAGTCGCCACCCCAGTTCCAGTTGTATTTGGCGAAAACTTTGACACATTCCTGCCAATCCGAAATTTTATCATTATCCCAGTCTTTAGCCGTATCCCACGAAGCAGTTTTGCCATCTATAATGAGACAAATGTCTACAGCAAAACCATAATTATGAATAGATTGACCGCCCTTAGCATTTGTAACTTTTTTTCCGGGTTTGGTTCTGCCAAAAGCATAAAGATCTTCTTGTTCCTGAAAAGTTCGGAGACTTTGTGTAATGCGAACTTTTGCCTTTCCGGTTAAGGCAAGATCACATTCCTCGATAATTTTGGTAACTTCTTCCCTGACTGAAGGATGAAGTAAATCAATGTGTTTTTTTGTTGTTTGATCCATATTTGAGTGTATTAATGATTTCAATTTGAAGAATAAAAAGCCTTCCCGATTGTCCGGAAACAATCACGGTTTTGATTAATAAGTAAGAGTATTGATGTTTTGAAATTTATTTCCGGCTAAAAGAATACCTTAAATAAATCCTGAAAATATTCCTTTTTTTGATCGTAATCCTGATGGAATAAGTGCTTTTAATTACAATGTAAAAATACGCCGAAATAGCGGGTCTTGAAAATAATATGAAGTTGTAAATCAGTAGTTTCAGTAGAGTATTTTATGTTTTTTTGGTTTTATTTTGGAGAGAAAACGAAAATTAAAGGCAAAAAAAACACCCGTTTTTCAACTCTGAAAAACGGGTGTTTGAGATAAATATAGGAAGTTCTTTTATTCTTTATTAGCTCTTGGAAAATCATTAATATCTAAACCATCCATAGTGCTTTTGCCATTGATGATAATTTCACGACCACCATAATAATTTAAATAACCTAAATCATTTGGTTCATCATAATCAGATTCAACCTCATAAAATGGTGTGATTTCCATTCCTACTATGTTATTGTCTTCAAATAATTGTTTAGATTTCTCAGAGATAAGAAAAGAAGGAGCCATATAAACCCAATCTAATTCTAAGGTGAAATATTGTGATTGAAATCTTGAAAAAAGTTCTTTTTCTTGTAAGTTAAATAATTCGTCACTATCTTTTATTTCTCCTGTTTTAAAAAAAGTAAGCTCTTCAGTCTCTACATTCAATCCGTAAACATTTGATTTGTTAAAATCAACATATGGAATCATGAAAATATCTATTTGCAATATATAATAAGGTAAATCTTTTCCGGTATCAATATTTAATGTAATTGGATAGAATCTGTGTTTAGGTAAGTTTAATTTTTCTAGTAGTTCCTTTAATTTAGGAGATATTGTGTAAAAGCGCAAGGTTCTTGCCTGATTTGGTTTAAGAATTAGTGGGCCGTTATAAAAATCAATGGCTTCGTATAAAAAATCAGAAGTCATTTTTTTTTCGTAAACATCTCTTTCTAATCGAAAGTGTAGTTTATTTATTGTAGCAGTAAAATCTTCATTGTCATTATAGTTTTCTCCAGAAAAAGGTAAATTATCTGATGGATCAACAGATTGAGTTTTATACATATATGGCTTAACCGGAGTGTCTAGTTTATATAAGTTCATTTTTTATGATTTTTAGCCAGGTCTTTTTTGCTGTTATATCTTTAAATCATAAATTCCTTCTAGGAACATTACATATCTCATAGGCTGTATTTCTCCAAAAGAAAACAGAAATATTTTATCCTCTTTAATACAAAAATACATGTCAAGATTATCCACTGATTTATACTTTGGAATAAAAGAATCTACTTTACTAAGATTTAGATCTGATAAAATTTGGTTTAAATTGGATTCATTTATATGGTTCAATAAATCTTCTAAAGAATTATCGATAAAGTCAGTAATCTTAAATTTGATTTTTTCATTTGTATGCTCGACCTCAAATGTTTGATGGATTATGTCACTTTCAAAACCATCAAATAAAATTTCTCTTTTATTATTATTGCTCATTAGTAAAATGGATACAAATATATTATTACTAAACTTTATTTACTCGAAATTCAATTTTAGAAGGACAATACCTAAATCCTAAATAATAATATTGATTACTAACTCTTCTACTATAAATAGTTTTTATATGAATTGTTATTATAATTTGCCATATTTTTTTCTGACACGGGCTCTTTCCACAGATTGTGGGGATGCTGGACATAATAAGTCTTCTCTTAAGGAGTCGTAGTTAATTCCTTTAACTTCTTTTATTATTGAAAATTTGCTGTCAACTAACAACATTACGATAATTGATTCAAATATTGTTTCTTTGCTTTCTTCGCATTCTTGGTCATTGAGAAAAAAATGAGTGTTTTCTTCATTTAGTGTTATTGGTGCCAAAAAACTATTCATTAGATACAAATTTACATCATTCTTAACGGTCAGTATTTTATATATTGCAGAGGATGATTCTTTGCATAATTTTCCATCATTCCCTTTCAAATAGATAATATATTTATTAAAAGGAATTGAGTAAATGCCTCCAATTACATATTTACTATTTATACTATTGTTCTGCTTTTCGAAATAATCAATTATAGTCTTTTCTAGTGAAGTAGAGATAACTGATTGTGCTTTAGTTGATACACTAAAACAAAAGAAACAGCTTAAGCTTATTATTAATATCTTTTTCATTCTTCATATATTTTACCACCAGTTTCAAATTGAGTTTTTCCATGATTATCTGGCCCGTAAGTATACCAATATCTACTTTGATACAATCAGATATAAATGATTTATTAATAGATAAACGTGACAAATTAATATATTTAATCTATTTTTTTTTTAATTTGATAATTTGATTTGCTTCTTCTTTTCAGAGGGATTTTCTGTATGTATAGTGCATAATAATTCTTGAGTTAAAAAATTGTAATTATTACCTTTGGTTTCTTTTTTTATTGAAAATTTATTATCAATTAATAGCATTATAATCTCAGGCTCAATCCATTTTTCATCTAATAGATCACATTTAGAATCGGTAAGAAAAAGAGTGTTATTGCGCTCTATTTGTAAAGGTTTTATGAAATTATTTGCAAAATAAACATTTCGTTTTTCATCCAAAGAAAATGCTTTATATATGTTTGAATTTGAAATGTCTTTCTCACATATTTTATCACTATAACCTTGTATATAAATAATGTATTTGGTGGGAATTGCATAAAACTTCACGACTATTGTGTTCTGTTTTGTTACATTATCTTTATTTGATTTTAAATATTTTATTACTGTGTTTTCTAAAGAATCTACACTTGATTGTGCCTTCGTATCTATACTAAAGCATAACATGTAACTTAAACTTATTAAAATAATTATTTGTCTCATTTTATAAATATATAAAATTTTACATCTGGATCATATTAAATACAATTGGTTATAAAAGGCTATGATTACTTATCTTTCTTTACTCTAAATTCAATTGTAGATGGACAATCTCTAAACCCTAAATAATAATATTTGTCTGTAACTCTTTTTATATATGCGTATTTTTCAAAATAGTCATTGCGCGTACATTCTTGTTTATCAGCAAATGATTTAGGAATATCAACCAATGTCTTTACTTTTGTGTTTATATCGTAAATGAATTTTTTATATTCATTATTTTCATCTGTATATAAAATCAATTCATTTTTTAAATCAAAATCTAGTTGTATTTTAAAATTACTATCTGCTAAAACTTCAATACCAGTTCGTTTATCGTACAACCAGAAATACAAATTGCTTGTTCCTCCTCCATTACTATGTAAGGCAAAATAATTTTGAAAATCAATGTTCTTAAAATAGGGAATATAATTTTCTTTGAGGTTATCACTTAACAAAAATGTTTTGTCAAATTTTTTACTTATAATCCTATAATTTATAACAGCACTTTTTTCTATAGAATCGTTCGTGGGATAAATTATTAAAGTATAACTATTTTTTAACTTGAAAGTATCAGTTTTGATAATATTCCCATTATCTTCATATTTAAAAATAGGATTAACTATTGAATCGCTTTTTGAGTTTTTCGATACAATAGTTTTTTGTATACTGTTATTTAAATCCTCTTTTGAGGTTGTTTTATTGCATCCAAGTGTGCAAATAAAAAGAATATAAAATAATTGTTTCATAATTTATGATTCATCATTGCTTTCCAATAATATCCTTTATTGTTTGCGTGTTCTTTATACGGTTTCCAGAATATATGTCTTCCCACAACTGTTGTTGCTTGATTAATAATTCTTCCTTTATTAAATTTGCCTGTGCCAACTGTTTCGTAATAATCGACATTTTTTATACCTCTTGAATCAGCCGGGGTATTCCAAGTGCTGTTTTTCTTTTGTCCAAAATCAAAAATATTATATAAATCATTTGCTGAGGTGTTTTTCTTTTCTTCAAATGGTATTGTTGCTAAAGCTTCTTCTTTTGTTTTGTCTTTTTCTTTATTTCCTCTATCGAGTCTTAAAATTTTATTCTTATCAGCTTTGTAATCGGAATTATTGACAAGTTTCACCCATAATTCTTTACTTATACTTATTCCTCCGTCATTTGTCGCTTTAGGATGGTTAATTCCCCTATCGACAAAATCAATACCGTCCCATAACACTCCTCCTTCAGAGTAATCTTTTTTTCCTTGTAGGACATGAATCAATCCTTTTCGAGCATTTTTATAAAGATTATCATTTTCTGTATCTTTTAATGATTTTTTCGATGTTGCCGTTGAATAACCTGTAGAAAGCAGTTTTTTTGCAAATTTAGCTTGTTCTTCAATAGTCAACTTATCTCCTTTTTCAAACTTAACAGCATTAAATGTTGCTTGTGTGGTTGCGGCAGCACTCTCAAAAGTACTCGAATCCTCTGCTTTAATTACTCCAGCAATATAGCAAAAATTTTCATGTGTGATGTCTAATTTAATTGGATTAAAAAACGTGTCTTTTTTACTTCCTTTTTTGTCACAAACATATATATCGTTAACACTTCCTTTATTCTTAGCAATATTTACTTTGCCCTCAAAACCTCCATCTTTATTATAAAAATGACCATTTAGATTTCCAATAGGAACAACAAAATTATCCTCAATAGGATCAGCAAAATTTCTTGTAGTATATTTTTTATCAAGTATTAATGAATCTGCATAACGTTGATTAACTTCATTTAGTTTAATGTAACGATTCATCTCAGCACTATTTTTATCATCTTCTATTTGCTGACGCCAAATACTCAGCATAATTTGCCTAAACCTGGCCATTTCAGATGCGCTGGTATCTTTTAGTTCTATATCGTGGTTTTTAACAATCATTATTATGGAGTTTTAAGGAGAACAGGAAATGTTTTTTAGATTACCTCTATTTTTACAGGTTTAGGTTGAATATGATCTGAGAATGCTGTGGTAATATTGAGGCGTAAATCGTCTTCTTGCTCAATTTTGCCATCGCCGCCCAAATAACAGTTTTTGAATAAAACTTCAAGAGCTTTGAATTCATCCATTTTTGAAGCTTGCAATACAGCTGATCGAATGCTCATATCCGGTTTTTTGAAATAGGCAAATAATGTAGTTTCATCATCATCAGAAATGGTTAGTTTAACTACTTTTTTATGCTTGTATTTCCATTGATTTAGTTGCGCTTGAGTAATATTTCCGTCAAGAACATCGGCAGTTTTAGAGATCGTGTTTTCCATTTTGAGAGGCTTTGTTTGTTTTATGATTGGGTAATTGATGTCAGATTTAGTGGTGTCTTTTGCTGTTTGTTGAAATGCAATAACAAGGCATAATTCTGCCAGATACAAGTATAAATGTCATATCGGTTTTAATAACTGATTGACTGTTTTCTATTCTTAATAGAAATGGAATTATTTATGCGAATAAAAAAAGAGGCTGCCTGAGTTATTTCTATTGAAGTTGAATACCCTCAAAGCAGCCTCCTGAAGTAAATTCCCTGCTTAAAACGGACTAATAAAGAGCGTGTAGAATAGTTTGCTTGCAAAAATCATGTTGCTTTTGAACTTCTTTTTTGTGTAACGCGTTTTATATTGGTTTTCTCTTTTTAGTCGGTTTTAGAGACAGGGAAGGGGATTATGGTTTTAGGAATTTATCGGCTGATTAATTCCACTCAACGTGAGAACAGATCAAGTCAAAAGAAACTGCAATTTTAGTATCTCCCTGGCTAATTCCTCTGCTGTTTGAGTTAAACTCACAGTTTCTTACCGTGTGAGTAATCACTTCATTACTATCATCAAGGTAACTTACGATGATGCTAAAAGGATTGATATCCTGTAATCTTTGTCCTTTTGGTAAAGCGGCTAAGATTGCTTCAACTTCATAGTTGTATAAAGTGATTGAAGCTTTTGCCTCATATTTACCTCTACCTCTGTGAACTGGCATATCTCCGGCTCCGTAATGGTTTTCTTTAGATACTGAGTCACTATAGTTTACAGCTGTAATTCCGGTAACGATATTACCTGCAATACTTACTTCGATAGATGACCAGCTGTGTTGTTGTCCGTTAATTAATGGTAATTTATTCATATGTAGCTTTATTTGTTTTTTAATAATCCCGATAACGCTCAGGAGCTATAACCTTATTCCTGTTGTGTTTGCAACAATTGAATGATGGCAATAACATTGGTGAATTTTTATTGTTTTGTGAATGGTAAATTATGCTTTGTCGATTCCAAAAGGATTTTTGAATCCAAGATCAACCATAATTTTACGAGCAGTTCCAACTGGCGTGATTTCTGCTTTTACTTTTAATTCAGAAGTTGCTAAAATGTTTTGTTTTGGATCTACATAAACATCAAAAGCAGAAACTTCCTGGTTTGCAATCATTCCTTCTAAAGCAGATCTGCATAAACCTTCAAAGCTTTTAGAAACAGATTGCGGCAATTTACCATCAATATCTACTAAAACCGGAGAAGCTAATTTTGGTAATAAAGCAGTACGCAATAAACGAGTTGCTTTGTTAATAGTACGGTTGTTCTCAACATAAGCAAAGTCAGATGTTCCTGTAGTACAAGTAGCGCTATCGTTGAAATAAACTCCTGGTAAACCAGTGTGGGTTCTTGCAAAAATGTATCTTTTGTCGTTTAGATCTCCTAAGGTTCCAAGAGCTTTTACTTCTTCTCCACCTACGAAACCTGCTTTTGCGAAACCTTCACCAGTAAGATTGAATTTTTCGATCCAGGCGATGTTTTCAGATACTTTTGCTTTAGAAATTGCCCCTAATGCTAATCCAACTGCTGCAGAGTTTGGGTATTTTTCTGCTTTTTCAACATCCATAGCCACAACTACAGATACATTTTCTGCAGTTAATTCAGCTAAAGAAGTAGCTTCTTCAATACTAAAACCTTTTCCTTCCAGGATAACTTCAAACGGCATGTAATCTGCATAAGCAAGTTGAGTTTCTGTTTTTGCTTTTAAAACTGCGGCTTGTGTTTGTGCAAATGTTGTAGCTCCGGAGTAGATAATTGCCATTTGACGAATGTTTCCATTTGCTTTTTCCTGCATATCTTTTGCTTTCCCTGTAATTACTTCATAAGAAGTTGCTGCTGTTTTCATAATGTATAAATCACCAGAAGGATTCATTCTGAAAAATTGCTGAATTTGGTAGTAAGCAGATTGTCCTTCTACATCATTTAATTCTGTAACGCCATACGCTTCGGCATCTTCTAATGAAGCTAAAAGAACTACCTTGTCATTGTCAAGTTCATCAGTTGAAGCTCCACTAAAAAGTAATCCTGAAACCATGTCTTGTTCTGGAGTTCTTCTTCCTAATCCGCCAGATAGTTTGTTAATCACTACATCGTTTAATTTACTCATAATATAAAATGTTTAATTGTTTAAAAATTTGTTTTTGGGTTTTTGCTCAAAAATGGGCAAAAGAGGGGCTGTAACAAGTTGTTAAACTTGTTATTACTGGTGTTTTATTATTTAAAATGGTATTCGTAATCCAGAATCCAAAAAAGCAGAATTTCTATTTTTGGACGATTTGTAAAAACTGATCTTTTAATTGGATTTTCCTCTTGGCCAAGAGATAAATTTGCTTTTGATATCGAGTACAAATTTAAGGCTCAATGTTGCTTTTTCCAATTTTTTTGATTGTCAAAACCAGTAGTTTCAGTGCTTTAAGCTCTAGCCTCTGTAGCGAGACCTTCATTTATAATAGTATAAATAGTGCGCTCTGTCAGGAACAAAGTATCCGAAAGTTCAGATACTACAACTTTCATTTGTTTAGCTTGATTTCTATTAAGATAGTTAATAACATAATCTCTCCTTTTGTCTAATAGTGTTCTGCTTCTTTTCATTTGTGGTATTTAATGGTGGGGATTAATTTTACTTAGCTTTTAGTTTTTGGTTGCTGCTTTAATTTGAGTTTTAATTCATAGACATTATTATTATTATTATTATTATTTAAATGAATGACTTTTTTGATTAGCGAGTTGTATTTATATCGATATCTCCCTGAACCTGATTTGGGTTTATCCCAATTATTCCCGAAGTTAAATCGTATCCTAAATCTTCTAATTCTTCATTGCTTAAACCGTTATTAAAAAGGATGTATTTCTTTTTTAATATATTTTCGATCAGGGTTGTTTTATAAGTGATCTCCCAAATAAAAAAATCATTTTTGTTCCAGTACGTATGTTCGTTTGTACATTGTTTTTCTCTAATTTTAAAAGTCGAATGAGTGTCTATAGCAGTGTTACTATTACTATTAGACAATACAGCTTTGTCTATTCGCTGTGCAATATCGAATGCATTTGCATAACTTGTAGATGAAATAGTTTCAACCGGCAATACGATATAAACACAAAAGGATACATCTGCTTTGTAATTTTTTTCAGAAGATGTTTCCCAGTTTACAACATCGTATTTAAACATTACTACTGGTGTTTCAATAGAAGTTTTAAAAATAGCGTCACTGTAAAGTTGAACTGTTGGCGCATTAGAAATGAACTCCGTTTCAATTGCGTTCTTTTTTTCGGTATAAAAGTCTTTTAGAATCATATGATGGATTTATTTTTTACAAATATACAACATATGTTTTAAATCACACAACATATTACACTAAAAAATGCAGTTATTTCAGTAATATGATTTAATTATTTCTTTCTTATCCTCTAGTAATGCAATAAGAAAGAGGTTACAAATAGCTTGTAAATCAGCTATTTTAAAGAAAAAATATAAAAGAATGCAATTATTCAAGATATATTATTTAGCTTTGCAACATATAGTGGAATGTTTTGGACAATATAAAACATATTACATAATAAGATAAAGATAACTACAACATGGAAATACATACTAAGATAAAACGTATTATAGACGAGATGAAGTTAAACAATAACTCATTTGCGAAGTTAATAGGAGTAACCAGTACTACGATAGACAGTATCACGATTGGAAGATTGCAAGCTGACGGAGATAGAAAAAGGACCAAACCTGGTTTTGATTTACTGCAAAGTATAATTACACATTGTAATGTAAATCCGGATTACTTTTTTGGAGACAGCGATGAAATTTTCACCAATAAAACAACTGCTGAAGTTGGTTTAAATCTGCCAAAGATTATCACGGTAAATGAAGACGGAGAAGAAAATATTAATTTTGTTGGAGTAAAAGCCCGTGCAGGTTATTTAGACGGTTATTCTGATCCGGAATACATGGAAACGCTTCCTTCTTTTAGTATGCCAATGCTAAAAAACGGAACTTACAGATGTTTTGAAATTAAAGGAAATTCGATGTCTACAACAATCCATGACGGCGATTATCTTTTTGGGAAATATGTCGATAATTTTGATGATATTCTTGACGGAAGAATTTATGTGATTATCAGCAAGAATGATGGAGTAGTGGTAAAAAGGGTTTTAAACCGAATTAGAGAAAGCGGAAAACTAATCCTGAAATCTGATAACAGAGACGGAAATTATCCAATGTATTCTATTTATGCCGAGGATATTCTGGAAGTTTGGTACGCAAGTATGTACGCTTCTAAACAAATGCCGGATCCAATTAATATTTATGAAAAGATTCATGATCTCGAAAGTAAATTCTACGAAATGGAAGAGACTTTGAGAAAGAAGCTAAACTAGATAAAACAAAAAAACTGCAACGTTATGTTGCAGTTTTTGTTTTGTTACACATTGTTAGTTCATTGTGTTTTGATACCTCATGTATGATAAAAAGAAGAAAATTAGTTTTCTTTATACTCATCACGCAATACGCCGGGTTCGTCTTGTAATACTTCATCGCCACTTGGTTCTTCCAGACTTACACCAAACATTTCCATTATCATTTTTTCTTTTTCGGCACAGAGATCTAAACCTTCTAATTCTTTATTAGTAAAACTCGTTCTTCGAAATATCTGACTAGGAAATGCAATGTAATCTTTGTTTTTACCATTCTTTACAAACAGCAAAATAATCTTAGGATAAGTATCTTCTATACCGCTGCAACCTGTTATTCTGTATGTTAATTCGGTAATGTTGTTGTATTTTATTTCATAATAGTTAAAAAGAATATCTGAAATTTTATTCATTTGTTCTTCAGTAACTAAAGTTTTAGAATCATGAAATTTTGATTTTAAGTAGTTTCGTGGTTCTTTATCTTCATAGTATTTTGGTGTTACAACATAAACCGAATCATATTTTGAAAAAGGAAAAAGCATTTTTCTTTTTTCTAAGGGTATTTTGAAAAAGGGAACTAGTGTATCACTAGTGTGATTTATTTCTAGAGGTGATGGAGGCCAACTTGGAAGTTTAGACAGATATTCTAAATGTTTGTGATAAAAATCGCATTGTTCCTCACAATAACTGCTTCTAAGCTCTGTGAGTTTGTTTTTTTGAGCATTACCAACTATCATAAATGAAATAGTTAGCAGAAGTGAGAGGATTGTTTTTTTACCATAGTTTAAGATTCTTTAATCTGATTAAAATCATTTAGAAGGTGAAGCAAGAGTTTCATACTTTGTCCTGATACCTAAATTATTAAAATATTTTTCTAAATATTCAAACACTTTACCGTTCTCGTCAAAAAAATAAAATAGCATTTCTGAGCAAATAACAAACATGTTGCAGTTTTTTATTTATCATACATTATAGTTCATTGTGTTTTGATAGGATAAAAAGAAGAAAATTAGTTTTCTTTATACTCATCACGCAATACGCCGGGTTCGTCTTGTAATACTTCATCGCCACTTGGTTCTTCCAGACTCACACCAAACATTTGCATTATCATTTTTTCTTTTTCGGCAGAGAGATCTAAACCTTCTAATTCTTTATTAGTAAAACTAGTTCTTCGAAATATCTGACTAGGAAATGCAATGTAATCTTTGTTTTTACCATTCTTTACAAACAGTAAAATAATTTTGGGATAAGTATCTTCTATACCGCTGCAACCTGTTATTCTATAATCTCGAATAGTTATGTTATCATATTTTATTAGGTAATAATTAAAGAGAATATCTGAAATTTTATTCATTTGGTCTTCTGTAACTAATGTTTTAGAATCATGAAATTTTGATTTTAAGTAGTTTCGAGGTTCTTTATCCTCATAGTATTTTGGTGTTACAACATAAACCGAATCGTACGTTGAAAAAGGAAATAATATCTTTGTTTTTTCTAATGGAATTTTGAAAAAAGGCACAAGAGTATCTCTCTCATCAATCGGACTTGGTGGCGGTGGCGGCATGTTTAATTGAGCTTTACGAAAATTTAAATTTTCATGATAGAATTCACAATTATCACCACAATAACTGTTTCTAAGCTCGTTGAGTTTGTTTTTTTGAGCATTACTAACTATCGTAAATGAAATAGTTAGTAGAAGTGAGATCATAGTTTTTTTTATCATGGTTTATAAGATTCTTTGATCTGCTTAAAGTTATTTAGAAGGTGAAGCAAGAGTTTCATACTTTGTTCTGATACCTAAGTTATTAAAATATCTTTCTAAATCGTTGTACATATAATCGCTTAGATCTAAGTTCTCTATTTTTCCAAATGTTTCTTTTGTTTTACATTCAAAACATATTTCTAAATATTCAAAAACTTTACCATTCTCGTCAAAAAATAAAATAGCATTTCTGGGCAAATAACAACCTCTAATAATCTGTGAACAATTAATATTTAATCTCGAACAAGTGTTATACAATATATCTGATAATTTTTCTACTTGCGAAAGGTTTAAGGTTTTAATTTGAGTTACATTTTCCAGTGAAAGTGAATCTAAGTTTTTTCTTGGGAGCTCAATACCAATATTATATTCCAGATTTGTTACAGTTCTCCCAGTTTCTTTGTCATAAGTTTCGCTTGAAACTCTGGTCATACCATCAGAATTTAAATTGTACGATATGATTTTTATTTGAGAAGCTTTGTTAAAAGGATATGAATTTATTCGTTTTGAAAGATTAAAGTTTGCAGAAATTTTTTTTTGAGGCTTGTTGTTTTCAAGTCCGGTTGTTTTAGAAACCGTATGTTGTGCGTTTACAATAGTTGTAATCAGAAGAATCAGCCATAAAACAGATTTTATTATTTTCATAAAAGTGATATTTTATCTATTATTAATTTAATACGTCTGCTTCGCAAAACTTAGTTTTATCTTTTCAACGTATTTTTTGCAAAGTAATCATCCTCAAATTCTTCTTTAGTTTTATAACTAAAAGTATTTCTGAAAGCTCCTTGTTTTAAGTCTTTTACATCGTACGAATCTACTTCTAAATAAGTATTGTCATTAGGTTTGTATCTGTATCTTAAGCACCAGCCATTCCCTGCATAGTAAACCAAAACATCTTTTTGATAAAGACGTTTTTCAAATTTTTTGCCTTCTTTATTATACAAACGGAGAGTATCTGTAAAATACCCTCCTTTTGTTTCTATTTCATAATATAATGCACCATTTTCATGAAAATCTTTTTCTAAGCCATTTCCATTTTTAAAATAAGTTGAATAAATTACTTTTCCATCTTTGTTATAGATTTTATAAATACTATCTCGTAAACCATCCTTGAAATATTCTTCTCTAAATTTATAATTTTTATAAATGTGATGTCCTAACGAATCTAAATAATACCTTCTTTTGCATTCCCATAAACCATGTTGCACGCCATTTTTAAATTCTCCCACTCTTGAACCAAAATTATATCCAAGAGTGGGGTCATCATTAATTATATCCTTTGTCTCTCCTTTTTTTAATATTATTTCAAAATTATCTTTAAGCATAAACGAATTTACTCTACAAATATCCGTTGTAACTTTATACCAATTATAAAAAACAAAGTTTGTTATGTAAGGTAAATTTGTGAAATTTCCATCCATAGATGCTTGAATTTCTGTGCATGGAGGAGCATCAACTGACAATACGTTATTTGACTTACTTTTGCAGCCAATCATTAATAATATAATACTAATCGCAATAATATTAATTGTAGTTCTCATAGTCTTTTCTCATTATAGTTATTTGATGGCTTAAAAATTTAAGTCCTTCAACTGTATCTTGTCCCTGTAAAGCTTTTTGTGAATAATCCATTATATTCAAAGTGCTTTTTTTAGTGAAATATAAAAAATTTTGAGTTGCATTTTGCCATTCTTTGATTAATTTAAAATTTAGGTGATCGTTATAAATTTTTAACACATCTTCATATAAAAGATAAAAAGGACTTTTAAAATTAATTAATTTATTATTTGGATATTTTTCTAAATTTACTTTAGCGGCATTATTTACGTTTTTATAAGTTTCATTTTTTTCCTTTTCTACAGTACATTTTCCGATAAATTGTTGTTTGTTTAATTTTTGACTACCCCAGTTGTAGTAGCTATAATAAGTTTTGTCATTTATAAAATCGTTATATTTTTTAATCATTAGAGCATAGTATATGTTTGAATTATTAATAGCTTCTATTAAAGTACTCTTTGTTACATATTCTCTTTCTTTAAATTCCGTTGTGATTTTACTTTGATCTTTTAATGGTTTGGGAGATTTATTTGTTTGACTTATTTGATTTTTTATTTTCTCTTCATTAATTTGTAAGTTGAGTTTTTCTATAGTATCTATTTTGTACTCATCTATTTTTTTTCTTTTTCCCAAAACATCTTCATCGCAAAAAGTATGCTCTAGTCCCAGCATATGACCAAGCTCATGTGCATAAGTAGATTTAGATTCAATAGCATCAGCAAAAACTATCAAAGCATAATGATCGACAGGAGAAATTTTGCTGTATGCTGCTGTAGTAATGTTAGTACACTCAAGATCAGATAAAATTATAATCCCGCCCGAATCATATTTTTTAGAATCAGCACTTAGTTTATTTTTATATGCATTAATGGTTATATTATCAATTTGATTTTGCTTTTTTACTACATATATTACATCTCCATTTTTATCAACTCCATCTTCAACTATCCAGTCTCCCAATTGACCTTCTTGTATTTCTTTTATCCAAATATCATTACCGTTTTCGTCTTTTCCAAGTACATTTTTGGTTCTTTTTACATCTACTGCAAAGTATTTTTCTTTTCTCCAAGCTTCCTTATCAAATGCATAAAAATAATCATCAAGATTAATATCAGGATTAATATCAGGATTATTAGGATTGTTAGGATTTTCAAACATAATTTTATTTTCTATCTCTACCTCGTAACCTGCCTGATTTAAAGAGTCTTTATTTAAATATTCAGCAATTTTGGCATTTTTAAATTTTTTAAACAAGGCTTTTGCTTTCTCATTTGGATTTCCTTCATTTGAAACTAAAGCAATAACCCTAAATTTAAGTTTCAATACTTTATTTTCCATCATGTTTAAACCACCTATTTCACGTGGGCCTTGTGCACCAGTATGTAAAAAAAAGTATTTTTTGTCTAACGATTCTTTCGAACAATTTATTGTAAGCTTGAGTTTCTCATTAGCAACTATTTTTTTCTTTGTTGTTTTGTCGTTTTTATCCTTTCTTTCTTCTTCTCCGTCAATTTTAAAACTATAAAATTCATCTCCTGTAATAGATATATAATCGTCTTGACTTTCACCTTCAAAAAAGACTTCCAGACTCAATTTGGCGGGCTGACCTGGTTTTACTAAAACAAAAGGGATTTCGAAATGATTGTCAAAGTTAGTAAGTCCGTAGTTTTTCTGAATCGCTTGTATCGCGCCAGATTTATCTTCGCCTATGGGTATGATATTTCCTAAATCCTGAGCTGTGTTTCCTTTTTTATAAAAGTATTCAACATCATCAAAAGAAACACCTTGTATTTTTTGGATTTCCATTGTTTCAGGATTGACATCTACCCAATCAAAACCAAATTCTCCTTTATAATCGTCTAAAGTTCTGACTTTGGCATAAACCTTTGAAATTTCTTTTGGCTCTGAGGAGTAATCTCCAAATATAACATTTTTTGTGTCGGATTGTTTTGAATCTAAAATAGAAATTGTTCCTTTTCCAAAAGTACAAAATGCAGTAGAAGCTTCTAGTAAACCTTTGTGTTCACTCTGGAAAACATTACTTTTTGTGCTCGTCCAAGGAGTCTCAATAATGGGTTGACATGGGGTAGGTGGGTTTGTTTTATTACAATTAACAAAATTGGGTAAAAATGTATTTTCATTTTCAGTAGCCATCAATTTATCCTGAATAAAAATTTTGGTTTGAGATTTTACATCCAGTGTGCCCTTGTCGGTGCCCATAGTACATTTGCACTGGGCACCGTTACATATATATTTTGCCATAATTAATTTATTAATACGTTTGCTCCTTTTATGGTTGTATCTTGTACTGCTTCTACTTTTATGGCCATATTTGATTTAATATTTATATTAGAGTTGGCATCTATGTTTACATTATCCCCCTTTAAATTAATGTTACCGGATGTGAATATATTTACACCATTTTGACCTAAAAGTTCAATTAAATTATTAGCATCTTTCTTTAATTGAATCCTATCTTTCTCTAATAGAATTGTGTCGTTTGAGTCTGTAAGTTTTATCTCTGCCCTTTCATTACCGCTCATTTCAAATGATAACTTTTCCTCTTCATCGTCATTATATAAACGAGCCGAGATATTACTTGGTTCTATTAATAAACTTGTTCGTTTTTTACCGTTATCATCATTTAATTTTAGATTGGTAGCGCTTTTTGTCATTGTTAAAACCGAGCCTTCTGTTACAACATTATTTTTAACCGAATTAAAAGTCGTTCTAAGACTATCAGGTGAAAAATGCGTAATTGCCAATGGGTTTTCTTTTTCATCGAAATAGCTAATCTTAAAGTTTTTGTCTTTGTCAAACTCTATTTTAGCGACATCAAGAATTTTGGTTTCATTAGTTTCTGTTGCAGTATCCGTTTTTATATAACGGATATGCAGTTTATTACCATCGGCACTATAATCAAAAAATAATTTCGGGTCATTTGCAGCTTGTATTCTTCCCATTAGTCTGTCGACTTCAGAAAACTGCGAAACAAATGCTCTCGTTTCTACTCCGTCAATTATTGTAGCTAAAACCCAACTGTCTTTTTTAGGAATCGTAATAATTCCTTGTTCTACATCCAGGATTGAAGCTTTTAATCTCACGTTTTTAAGAATCGCACCATCGGCACGCATAATGTTTACAGTGTAAGCGTCTTCAGGATTGTGAAATGATTCTACTTCATTATTTATTTCGATGACTTTTGCCGCAAAAGTTTCGATCATTTGATTTTTATTGGCGACATCTTTTATTAGATCTGTTATATTTCCCATTTTTGTTTTTTTAAATTGCTTCTACTCTTCGTCCTATAAAAATCCTCTGTCTGTAACCGTTTTCGCCAAAGCTTCGTTCTACTTTTTCGACCTGAAAAGTTCCGTTTTTCTCTTTGTCTTTTGCGTTTTCAAGAATCACTTTGTCTGTAGGTCGCACAAAAGGCTCTCCAAAAGTCAGGAAAGAACCTTCGAAACCGCTTGGTTTGGATTCCATTGCTCTCAAAGCAGCATATTGATACAATTCTGAAGCTATTTGCGTAGTTACTTTTTTGAAAGCTGTTGGATCGTTTGGCAAATCTTCGTCATCATTATGCAAAATATGGGTTTTTGTTAATTGCCCGTTTGGATCGCCCAATTCAATGTAAATTGGAGTGTTTGAGTTCTTAAAGTATTTCTCAACTCGAGTACGTGTGTTTTTTGTAAATTCGTTAACGACAACTAATTTGTCTTCGATAATATTATAACGAAATCTAAAACGTGCTTTTCCAGGGAAACTTCCGGAAATTGATTTTCCGGCTTTATCCAATTGAGAACTTAAAATACTAAGTCCCTGATTGATTAACTTTTTGACAAGTGTTCCTGCCAATGGACTTTTAATGAAATTTCGAGTAATAAAACCACCTAATTCAGTCGCGGTATGTTGCTGCGGATTATTGGTAATTGTAAGTACGGGACCAGTTTCTTCGGTTTTAAAATAAGTATAGATTCCTTTGTCTTTTAGCATTTCAAAAACTTGTGTCAAGCTTTGGTTTCTGTTCACCATTATATTTCCTAATTCTTCGTCAAGTGCATTTACTTTAAAAGGTAGTTTTAGTTCTTTGATTCTTTTTTCGAAAAAAGTTTTAGGATTAAAATTTTCAACATTTGTAGTTGGATTTGTTGCTACAATATTAAGCGTGTCATTCTTGTTTTGAACATCGTCATCTTTTACGGCTTTTACTTTTTTGAAAGCATACATCGTGTCTTCACAAGATATAGTTGCAGTTGTTATATCTGATTGAACTCCTGTGATATAACCTCTGAAAGCGGGTTTGTAATCGCCATCATATCCTAAGAATATTTCGATGTAATTTTCCAGTTTAAAAAAGTCGTGAATTGTTTTTTCTTCACCGCTGGCATTTGCAAACAAGCTTTGGTCGAATCCTTTAGTATCAGTATATACTTTTTTGGGCATTACAAGAGTTGCTGTATCAGTCAGTGATTTGTATGAACTGTTTATGTCGACATTTTTGACATAAGTAAATTCATAATATTTGGGAGTTGGAATAAGTCTTATCGTTTCGTAGACTTTAATTCTCGCATTTAGTTTAAACATTGTCTCTGATTATTAGTTCTACAGTTTCGTCTGAAGTGGCGCTGGCAGTAAATTTTTGAATATTTTTTGTCCCTGAAATAGAAGGAATCGAATACGAATCGATCACAAGTTCATAAATACCAAATCGGTTCAAAATTGCGTGTGTTACTCTTAAAGAATATGGCGCATTTAAGAATTGTTTCAACAGGAAAAGTTTTTCTTTTGGATATTCATCTCCAGTTTCATTAGCAATTAATCCTTCGATAGAAATGCTAAAATCGCCATTTGTAATGTGTTCTTTTATGGTAGAATCTCTTCCTTCGATGCTTTCTTTTTTGATGACTTTTGAACGATTTAGATTTACAGTAACGGCATCGATTCGTAAACTTGGCAAATTAAGATCGCTTTTTACAAGAGGTTCAAAAACCAGGGGAGCAAAAACTCTCAGGTTAAATTCGCCTCCGGTTTTGTCGATAATAAAATCTTTTGATTCAGATTCGTTATAATTAATACCAGTATATTCAGCATCATTGGTATCTAGAATTTCGTTTACATTAAAATTGAATTTCATAATGATTTATTTTTTGTTTTTAATTTGAAAATGTTTGTGCAAAAGCGGTCATAAGTGTGTTTTCCATTCTTTTCTCATTGTGTTTTTGTAACCAGAGAGCTTCTTCCAGAAGTTTGTAAAACTCATCCATAGAAAGCTGATAAGGATCGACCTGAAAAGCTTGTCTAATAAGTGCAGCCGATTTTTTGAATTCGTCTTTTTGCGGAGTTGCATCTATCGTAAATTCGCTGTCTTTTTTGATCATGGCTACAATAGAATTTCCAGCAGAAAGCATGAATTCGTCATCATAATTTTCGGGATCAAGTACACATTCTTTAAATAAAAATAAGATCGCTTCATGCGGATTATCCTTGTAAAGATTTTGGTAGTTTAAAAAGGTATTGAACGAAGGTTTTTTGCAATAAGCAATTGTCAATTGATCGGCTGAGGTAAGTTTTAATACGGTTCCGTATTTTTCTTTTAGGTTTTGTATTACTGTTTCGTCTGACATTTTTATGGGTTTTAGCGGTTTTGTTTTTTTGCTCGAAGAATTAAGCTTTGTAATTTTTGAATCTTAAATATTGCTGTCTCTGCTTTCTTTTTTAATGGCTTCGGTCAGACTTTCGCTTTTTTCGGATACACTTAAAGGCGTGATATTAAAACTTTCTATAAAAATGCTTCCTTCTGATGCCTGCATTAAAGGATTTTTGAAATTACTCATGTCTGGTGTTTTAGGTGTTTCTCCTAAATCTTTTGGTGTATAATCCATGATTCGCTTATTGTTTTAATTGTTAATATGATGATTAGAATTACGTGTATAGTTGAGGTGTCCACTTTCAGAAATATTTTGAAAGCAGGAGCTTTTTTTGTGCCTTTTCGGCAAACTAATAGTTGGAATTAGAGTATGTAAAAATACGGCAGAAGTGTCTGAAAAACGAAAAATTGGAGTTGTGTTTTCAGTAGTTTCAGTAGAAAATAAATTACAATTAACTAATTGTTATTAAGGTGTTTATTGTTGTTTTTGTATGATTTTTTGGAGAGGACTTAATCACCGATTTTTTGAATTAGTCAAACTAGGTTTTTCGTGTCAAAAAAATACGCCAGAATCGAGAAAAGGGATTTTACTTTTCAATCGATTTTGGCGTAAGCTTTAGATTAATGTTGCTTTTGATATCTATTTTCTAATGTGAAGCTTAATTTAATTTCACCCAAGTTGACCAAGTTCCATTATTACAATTTCGAACATAAGTATTTGGTATTGTACCCATTGAAATATAGGTTTGAGTACCATAATCCCCGGCATCATCTGTTTTGCAACTTGTCAACATTCCCCATGATGGAGAAGTATCAGGAGCGAATTCACTTTGATAATTTACCTGGCAAGTATTTACGGAACTTCGTCTGTAACTTGTAAATAATGTGTTTAGATTGGTGATACTTTTATAAGGAACATCTGGAACATTTATTTTTTCTCTTATGCCTCCATGAGTTTCCCATAATGTCCCGTTCCAATCACGTTCGAGTGCTCCATCTTGTGGAGTAGTAGTTAAAATTCCACCTGGAAGTATCAGCGGAGGGCTTGTATAGTTACCGCTCGGTAGTGTTAAAAAATCTCCTTTTAATGCTATTGTTCCGGCTTTATCTGGCATTAGAAAACTTCTCGAAGTAGTTAAATTATCGGTATTTAACTCTGCCTGAATAGCTGCTCTGCCAAATTTTATACCATGTGAGTTTACTTCGGTGCTGAAATTACCATTTGAATTGTGAGTGAGCATTATTCCATCTGGTTGCGTAATTATCATATTGTATGCTAAAGCAGATGGTTGCTTTAAATAGATCGCCCCAGCATCAAATAATGTAGAACCACTAAGCGTTTTATTGCCATTTATGATTTGACTTCCAGATGTTTTTACGTTGTCTAAATTTGTAGCAGCAACAAAAGCTGCAGTAGCTATTTGGTTGCTGCTAGTTCCTAATGATGGTGTTGGAGCCGTTGGAATTCCTGTAAATGTTGGCGAATTAACTGGTGCATAATATGTAGATGATTGTCCGCCAAGATTTGTTGCATTATTTGCTGTTCCTGTGGTATTTTGGTTTAATATTGGGAAATCACTCACCGTTGCAATTACAGGAACGCCGGTAGCAGTTGTGTTTTTTAAAATACCAGTTGGTAATTCTGAAAGTAAAGTTCCGTTAATTCCTTTTACAGTTAAAGTTGTTGAACCTGTTGCATCACCTGTATGGGTTGCATTTGATACTTTTGAATTTAATTGTGCTTGAATACTGGACGTTGCATCATTAAAAGCTTGTTGATTTGCAGTTTGGAATTTTTTTGTTGCTGTTTCCGTGATTTGGTCTGCTGTATAATCTCCTGTTTGAGCTGTAATTGCTCCGTTACGACCAAAAACGGTTGTTACATCACTAGTTGGCGTAAGTAATTCCTGCCAATCTGATACTACTGCTGGATTTCTTCCTTTTAGAATAAAAGATTTATTTAAATCAGATCTTACTGCGATGTCTCCGGTTTCTACAGTTAAAGCCAACATTTCGGTTTCTGAAGCAACAACAAAAGTGTCATTTATAGTTATCGAAGGAATTTGTGAAGAGATTAGTTTTCCGTCAACGCCAAGTCCGGCATATCCGTTTGCTACATTTTTATTGCTTGCATTTTCAGGAGTAAATCCAAGTGAAGCTTGTTTAGCATTCCAGGTTACTTTCTCGGCATCTGTTACAAATCTATTATTTGCATCCTGAGTAATAACACTTGGTGGATGATTTGTTGGATGAACATAATTAAAGAGTGTCGCAAGACGGGTAATTTCGGTATCTGCAAGTAAACTTTTCCCGGTAGATTTATCCACTTTTGTAGTTTGCAATAGTTTTCCCATTTCGGCAGTTAAAGCTTTGGTTGTTCCTCCAGTAGTCAGATCATTTACTAAAATAGAACTTAATGAAGTTTGGATGGTTTCAATCGCATCAACAATTTCCTGGATAGTATTTAAGTTACTATTGTCTGAAGCTAACAATGCCTTTATATTGTTAATTTGGTTTTGCAGAATTACGCCTTGTTCGGCACTTAAAAGTGAAGTAGAACCGCCGGAGATTAAATCGTTTATGATATCTAAATATTGACTGGCTAATTTTGTAAAATTGTTTAATGGCGCATATCCGTCAGCGGCACCTTTTAGGATCTTATCTTCTTTAGTTCCAAACAAAGCGATATGTGCTGTTTTATCGACTTTATGAGCCTCTATTTGTGATTTATCTGCTTTAGTATCTAATGTATTTACCAGATTGCTAATGCTGTTTTGAGGTATTACCTCGTCCTTATGCCAAAAGCTTTGCCAGGAAGCCCAAAATTGGTCTTGTGATGGTTTTTTGCCGGTTTTAAACCAACCTAAAATAGTAGTGATATTTGTTGCCATATTATATTGAAATTGATTACGAAATTGAATTGGAGATTTTGAGAACCCCGGATTTTTTAGTGGTGTTTTGTACGGAATGTACGGGAATTTGAGTATGTAAAAATAGGGAAGAGGTGTTTGAAATACAAAAAATAAGTGACTCGTTTTCAGTAGTTTCAGTAGAAAGTAAAACCAATAAATTGTTGTGATTTAATAGATTATTTTTTAGAAGAGACAGCTTTGTTAATAGAGGTGTTTCTTGTGAATTTATAAAGTGAAAAGCCATCATTACGAGATTTTTTAATCCTTTTATGATGGCTTTGTTTTAAATTAAATTGTTGAGAAATTAGATGTTTGTTAGAGAGTTTTTATTAGATTTCTCTTAATTTTTTTTGGTAAAATCTTTTAATACTATTTAGATAGGAATTACCAATTCTAAGAAACAAGGTTAAAAGTTTTCTCTTAGTTTAAGGGTATATTTCTATTTTTATGTATGCATTAATTAAATTAATATCTACATAACTATTTGTGACTGCAGATGATAAAGTCGCCGTTCCAAAAAAGAAAGTGTCTCCGCCTAAGGCTGCCAGTCTTAAAATCTCACTAATGTTTTTTCCATCTACCCAGTATAGAACTTTTTTAAATTGAAAAATTGGACTAGAAAAAGTTCCCACAAATTGCCCTGCATTCGATGTTTTTACAAGGTTTAATGTAGCTCCGGTGTCATTATAAATCACTTTAACAGTGGGTTCATTTGTGCCAATCCGATTAATATTTGCAATAAATGTTTTTACTGGAGGCAGTGAAATCACAACATTACCATTTATATCAGCAGGAATACCATTTACTTTTGAAACAAGCGTGATTGATGGTTCTGTTGTTTCTACCGGTAATTGATAGTCTGTAAGTTTTGATAAATTATCGGATTTAATTATACCGGTACCGCTTTGAGAAATATTGGTTTTTAAAAGCAGACCCTCAGTATCAAGTTTAAAACCTGTTTGATTAGCATAATCACTTCTTGTATATAGCGAACTGATATCACCGCTTCCATAAACGATACCAGTTGTATTGCCTCCATGTGATTTTTCTACTCTAATTCCTCCTGGCATAAGTCGCATTTCATTAAATTGCCATCCAGGGGCATATTGATTTGTAAGGCGCATATAATCATTTTGCCCATAGGTGCTATAGTTATTTCCTTTATTAAGTACTTGTTGTAAATCCTGAGAACCTCCACCATCAATACTTATATCTCCAGAACCTAATATTGATTCACCATTGATTGTTTTAAAATCAGATTCGTCTGTCTTAGAATCAAGTAATTCGTCAATGCCTTCAATATCACCTACAGGAACTTTATCACTTTTATGTCGAAAAGAATCCCAGGTATCCCAAAATTGAGCTTGTGTTGGTTTTAAACCAGTTCTAAACCAGTTTTTAATAGTTTTTAATGTTTGTAAAGCCATATTTTTAGATTGTGTTGTTATTTGTTTTTTTAGTTAGCCTTCACGGATTTAGAAACAAAACACTCAAGATCATCAGAGAATTTATGCTCTCTGATGGCTTTGAATGTTCTAATTCAGAACGGATATGAGAGTTTTATAAATTTGGTCAAACTATTTTAGTTTGCGCCGTCTAAGGAGGTAACTTATTTTATTACTCCCGTTTTATTGCCATCTTTACTAACAATTAGTCCTAAAGCAATACAGATACTCGTTATTTGTCCGCCAACTTCGGCTGTGATATAACCCAGAGCAACTGCCACTGCAACACTTCCTACGATAATTCCTGCAAGTGTTGTTTTCCAATTTTTAATAATGTTTTCCATTTTTTTATAAGTTTAGATAGTTAAATAATTTAATATTGTCCTGTAATGTTAAGTTTTGGAAACCCGAATCCAATACTTGCGTTATTTGAATAAGTGGTTTAATAGAATTTGAAAATTTTATTTGGCCAATTCGGATTTTAGGGATCGTTCTTTTGTAATGATCTGCTATGGTTTTTTATTTGGTATTATAAATTCTGCCGAATCGTCAAAGTCACCAATAGTATCTCTTAATTTAATAATAGTGCCTGGAGTTAATTCAAGCCATTGTACTGATGTTTTTGGGTAGGAAGCGCTAAAATATTCTGCTGAAAATTCGAGTTGTCCTGGTCTTTTAGACATAAGTATAACCCCATTATAGGTACCACAGCTATAAGCCCTTTGCAATACTTCATCATTAAGTTCATAAGTAATAGAGTCACCATAGTTTGGATCGTTATAATCGAATGATATAATTCTCCCTACACTATTGTTTGATTTAGTAAAACTGCTCATTAAACTTGTATCTCCACCGTAATAGGTTGCTTCGCCAAGGAAATTACCTTCGCAAAATCCTATTACGCTGTCACCGACTTCTAATTCATTACCTGTATTTGGATCAACTTTAAAAATTAGAAACTGTCCGGATGGAATAATTTTATCTCCAAATAATGTATCAATCCCTTCAATATCTTTTGCGGGAATTTTTTCGCTTTTATGTCTGAAGGAATCCCAAGTATCCCAAAATTGAACTTGTGTAGGTTTTAAACCTGTTCTAAACCAGCTTTTAATAGTTTTTAATGTTTGTATTGCCATTTTTTTTCTTTTTTTAGATTATGTAATTAAGTTTTAATGAATTCTATTTTTTTATGGTGAGTCTATGACGAATTTTTGGCTAGAAGTTGATTCTTAAATGAGAGTTTTGTATATCCAGCCTAAAAAAATATTAAACCTGTTATTCGACATGATTATGGAAAACAACAGCATTTTTGATTTGTATTTTAATAATGAGTATAATTTAATATACTTCCATTTTTATTCCTGTACTGGTTCTATATTCCATTCCCACTTTTAGACCTCCAGCTAAAGCAGCAGTATTGTCGGCATAAATTGGGGTTCCAATTCTTGTGTAATTACCGCTTTCGTCAATTTCTATTCTTTTGGTAAGAATTTGCATGTCTGTGCCTGAAACTGTTTTTTGTCCTGTCCAAATTTGCCATCGAGATTTCCCTGTACCTTTTCCTGTACCTGATTTATTTATTAAGGTTCCACCATCAAGATTAGATGTTCCTAGGATATTATTATTCTGAATATAGATATCTCCACCAACAGTTCCGGTATATACATTTCCATTATAAGTTCCTGTAATTCCTTCCCAATTTTTATTTCCTTGATATAGAGGTAAAAAATTACCAGTCCCAGAGTTTTGCACATAAATATCATCTCTTCCAGTAGCATAAATGTTTGAATTTGGAGTTGCTGCTAAACCTGCCCAATGTCTACTTACTTGAGACAATGGGGTAAATGTACCTTTCCCACCAGTTTGTTTATAGATATCTCCAGGATTACAACCGACATAAACATCGCTATTTGGAGCTACAGTTATTGACCAGCAGTTGGGAATAGATACAGATTGAGCAATAAAATCACCTATTCCTCCTGTTTGTTTATAAACATCAATACCAAGTGCAACTGCATATATATCACCGTTGGGAGCAGCGGCCATACCTCTCCAGTTTCTAAATGTTTGCCCTAAGGCTGTAAAGTTTCCAGAGCCATTAGTTTTTTTATAGATGTCACCAAATTGATTTGCGGCATAAATATCTCCATTGGGAGCTGCACACATTGCTAACCAGTTAGCACCACCTAAAACACTTTGTGCAATAAAATTGCCTGTTCCACTAGTTTGTTTATATATATCCCCAACATTTGTACCAGCATATATGTCTCCATTTGGGGCTGATGCCATAGAGTACCAACCTCTGCTAGCTTGAGATAAAGGACTAAAGTTTGTGTTATAAACAAAATTTATTGTGCGTCCTGCCGAAATAGTTAAATCTCTACCGTGTGCAATGTTTAAAGACTCTTCTATTCCAATTTCTCTGATATTTTGATTTCCCAAAGTAATATCTTTTGTTGGGGTTATACTTGTGCCTATTCCAAAATAAGTACCGTCGTCAAATAATCGACTAACCCCTAAACTTGTAGCATTAATTGATTTTGTAATATAATTTGCAACTCCAGAAAATACAGTTTGTTTTGTTCCTAATGCAGTATTAATTGCTGATAGATCGGTATTGTCAAGTAAGATTCCGTCTCTGTTTTGAAGTGTATAAGTTCTCGATGCAGTATTTGCATTGGTAAAAAAAGAGGTGAATGTATTGGCTACATTTCTCAGACCAAACTTCCCTGTTAAAAATGTTTTAATTCCTGAAATATTTTGGTTGGTTGTTTGAGTTAAAAAAAGTGTTTCAAAAAAAGTAGCCAAAGCAGTTTTTACATTCAAGAACTTAATCGCCTTTTTAGAAAACGAATTCTCACTATCATCAATTACAATTCTATCATTATCTACAATAGTAACTTTCTCTATAGATGGTGCATTTCCGGAATTAATAACGGTAGCTCCAAAAACAGAGATAAAACCTAATTTGATAGTTCCTGGCGGAACAGATGGTTCTACTGCAGCTGTGCCAGTAGTTCCTTCAAGTCCTTGTATGATTTGGTACATTCCTAAATTATTACCAACAACGATATCGTTTCGATACATTCCTGTTGTTGCGGCATTAATAGTTTCAGAATAAGCATCGGGAGATAAAAAGGGAGTTTTATTCAAAACCCACGCAAAATCGCTAACCGGAATACTTATATTAAGTCCCGTTAAAGTAATTGCACCAAATTTTAAAACCCGATCAGGATTTTCTACAGCCGATAATCGATCGTCAATATTTTTTGCCGTTCCTGTAAAACCGCCTTTATCAAGTTTTTCTATAAAAGATTCAGCATGAGCATTTAGATCTGTTAAATGATTTTCAAATACTTCTCTGTCCGCTTTATTTTGTAGCAATTCATCAATTCCATTAATTTCTGCTATAGGAATTTCTTCACTTTTATGTCTGAAAGAATCCCATGTATCCCAAAACTGAGTTTGTTTTGGTTTTCGGCCTGTTCTAAACCAGTTTTTAATAGTTTCTAAAGTTTGTATTGCCATTTTATTTCTTTTTAAATTATATGATGGAGTTTTGATAAACTCGATTTTTAAATTCTGCTTTAATAATGAATGTGTCGTTTGTTTTTATTGAAGAAAATTAATTTTTCTATTGAGTGTATTTTTTTCCAAATGCTTGATTCAGGAAAAAATGAAAACTAGTTCTGTCAGGTATTTTAGGCATTTTGCTGATGCCAATTGCTAATACATTATCCATAATGGTTATTGTTTTTGAAATGATTAATACAAAATGTTGTGATTGTTTTTGGAGGAAATAAAAGGAGAGTTGACAAGTTATTATTGCCTTTAAAATGATGTCTTTTATTTGATATTTTAGGGTGTAAAAGTAAGGTAGAAGAATAGAAAATGAACAAGAAAAAGTCATCTGTATTCAGTAGTTTCAGTAGAAACTAAACTTACTGAAACTACTGAATACAAGTGCTTTGGAATTTTAAAATGACGCATATCGATAGTACTTTTACATCCAGAAAAAATACTATAGCGATGAGTAAAAATGCAATTCACAATTTCAATCTTTCAATAAAAAATAGTGCTGATATAAAAAGCTCAGAAAACTTAACCGAAGCTATTCTAAAAGAGTTAGCCAAAGTTTCAAAAGAAATGAGCCAGCAAAAAGACATAGTGCAAATATGGCAGGAGCAACAAACCCTAAACGCTACTGCTATTGCAAATAATTCCAGTACCTCAATCGAAGAAGGCGCTATCGATGCTATTGCCGAAAAAAACGGAAAACAATTAGTATCGGTAAGCAATACTTCTTCGATTTCTGAGGGAACAATGCCAAATCATATAGTCTCAGCTGGGGAAGGCGCCAACAGCACACTTAAGCAAGTTGGTAATACTTCTTCGGTTTTAGAGACAACAACTTCAAATTCCAGCGCTTCAATCGGAGAAGGCGTTGCAGATACCACTGGCAGTACAATATTGAGTTCAGCCGCATCTGTAAACACTACTTCTCCGACATTAGGAGCAGGAAATAGCGTTTTGAATTTTAGCAATAGTACAACGACTCAAACTTATGGAAATGTAGCAGATCAGCAAACTTTAGCCGTTCCACAAATGCTACAGACAAATAGTGGAGAACCAACTAGAGAAACTGTAATAGCAGAAATCGAAAAGAAATTAACTCAGGCTATTAAGGAAAAAGATTTTGCTGCAATTGCATATTGGACCAGCATTTCTAAGGCTTTTGGTGAAGAAGCTAAAGTTCAGGATTTTGATGGTAAACCAAATAATGCACTGTTTACAGATATGTATGCGATGCTGAAACAATCAAATCAGATACCTATAACTTCTCAAAATTTTAATTGGGATGATGTTCGCAAAAAAATGGTTGAGTCAATTGATAATAATATCCTTAAAGGAAAAATTTCTCAAGCAGGTAAAAATCGTTGGAAATTAATTAAAGAACAATTAAAGAATGAAGCAGTTAATGTTGCCAATCTTTTTGAGCGATACAACGAACTGTTTTTATTACTAAAAGAAGTGGAAGGGCTTGATAAGTTGCCAGGCACCATTACAATAACCACTAAAACCAAGATATATCCTAATTTAAGCGCAGATAGACTTTATGCTGAAATTGGGAAAGAAAATGTTTATGTTTTCTTAAAAGAAATAAATAACAAGGAAATTACGGGAAGAGCGGTAAGGAAAGGAGCTGTTAAAATCAAAAATACTGATGCAACTAAATTTATTGTTGGAGAAAGTCTGGAATTTATTCTTGATGAGGCTCTTATAAAGCAGCATAATGAGTATAAAAAAGAAGACATTAATTGGATAGTTTACAAAGAAAATAAAAAGAAAAAAAACAAAGATCAAGAGTTTATTTTTATAAATGAAGGAACTTCGTTTAGTTATAATTTTGATGCACCAGGAAAATATAAAGTTGAAGCTTACGGTGGAAATCCAGGATCAAATAGTAAGGATAAGGAAGCTGTAAAATTATCTGCTTTTGTAGAAGTAGAAGTAATTGCTCAGGAAATTATAATCGTATCTCCGGCAACTATTAAAACCACTTTTGTAAGACCTTTTACTGAAGAACAGTCATTTAAAGTAACCTTAAAAAATCCTGAAGTAAAAACATTAAATCCACTAAAACTTTATTATCAGATTGCTTATATAAACGCAGATAAAGTAACCACAATTTCAGACGAACAAGAATTGGATTCAACGGGTATTGTTAAGCTTGCTATGCCAAATTTTGGAGAATACAGTATTAAAGTTGTTAGTAAAGATCAATATACTTTGAATCAAAAATACAGTATTAAGACAATCAAAAACTTTATTAATAGCATCGAGATAACAGAGAACAAGGCCGAAAAGGATATTTATTTATGGAATATAACAAATCAAAACCCCATATTTAAAGCTCAAAACTTTAAAATTGAGCCAGCGACTCTGCAAGAAAAACAAAACATTAAATGGCTGGTTTATGATAAAAATGGAAAAATATACGTACCAGATCGTTTACCATTGCAATTAGAAAATAATGATGCAGGAAAGCAATATCTGATTAAAGGAGAATCTTTTACCTTTTCGATTCCTAAAAAAGAAGGTGAATTTACAATTGAAGCTTATAGTAATGTTAAACAAGGTTCTAAATCAACATCAAGCAAAAAAATATTTGTAAAACATCCGGAAGTAACCGAAGCTTATTGGACTTATAATGACGGCAATAAAAAGAACACATCTGGTTTTGCCGGAGAGATTAATCATATCAAGGCAAGTATTCCAGGATATGTGAATCAAGCGGTAAGAATTAAATTCTATTTAAATGACAGTAAAGTCGTTAATTATCATAATGATACGGCAACAAATGGTGATGGTGAAATCAATAAAATCTTAAAATTTGATGCCAGTTTGCAGAAACATTTTGGACTTAAAAATGGAAAAACTGCCAAAATTAGATTTGAACTCGAAGGAATTCAAAACGGAAATGTGCCCTATTTATTTAAGGAAAATGCCAACGCTTATAAAGAAACTTTATTAAATGTTACCACAAGTGCAAAAATAACGGATGCTTATTTCATGTATGATGGTAATCGTGTAAATCCATTTACTCAAGTTCCTTATGGAGCAAAAGTAACAGGAATAGTTAAGACTTTAAATATGGTTGGAAAAGCTGTGAATTTGAAAATTTATAAAGATGTTCATCATCCCAAACAGAGCACTAAAGTTATTGTAGACAATGAAGGAGTTGCTGTAATTAATTTTACATTAAACAAAAATTGGAAGGAAATAAGCGTACTATCAGGATTGATGGATACATTTTATATTGGAATTGAAGGTGTTGAATCTAAAATTTCTTTGGAGAATGGTTTGAATGCTATTGTAGTAAATGTTAAACATGATGAAAGTAAGAAAGAAAAATTGGATGAAAATAATCCTCAATTAATTTGGGGGGCTAAAGTGAATAAAGAATTTAGAGTGAAAGTTGTACAAATTTGTAAAAAGCTTTGGCCAAAAAATACATTAGAAATGGCAAATGGTCTTATGGCTGTAATGAATAGAGAAACTGGAGGTACCTTTGCTCCACACCAAATTGAAGGTAAAAAATTAGTTCCAAAAGAACAACTTACTAAAGATTCATTTATTACGTATGATAAAAAGGGGAATAGAATTTCACATGCAGTAGGATTAGTTCAATTTACACAAAAAGCACTTACAGATATGGGAGAATACAAAGGAGGTGGAATGGATGTACTTAATGAATTAAAACTTAAGTTTGCAAATATGACCCAATTAGAACAATTAACTAAAGTTGAGGATTATATGAATGCAGTAGCCATTTTACCAACTATCCCGGAAGAGATCTATATGGCTGTTTTTGCTCCTGCATATGTCGGAAGAGGGCTAGATAAAACAATATATGAATTAGGAACAACTAATTATAATGAAAATGCTAGTCTAGATGTCGACAAAACAAAGAATGGAATACAAATAAAAGAATTGATTGATGAGTATTATATTAGTTTAGAGAATGGTAAATATGGTAGAAATATCTGGAGGAATCCATTAGATAGAATGGAGTTGAGAGGATGGTATAGTACTTGGAGACTCAATGATAGTAAATTCGGATATACTCCCACTAGAGATTCAGGAAAACATGAAGGTCTTGATTTATACGCACCAGTGGGAACACCAGTTAGAGCTTGTGTTGATGGTTTAATTGTATTTAACAGTACAGCTGGAGGATATGGAAATACTGTAGTATTGAAAGGTTATTATGAATCAAAATTATATTTTTTCTCATATTCTCATTTGAAAAATAAGAGTGAATTTATAGCTGATAAATCTTGGGTAAAAGCAGGAGAAATTATCGGATATACTGGTAAATCAGGAAACGCAAAAGATTTAACACAAGAAAAAACACATTTGCATTTTGAAGTTAGACCATTAAAAGAATGGGGAGATAAAACAAAAGAATTTAGAGGAAGGGTAGATCCAGTAAAAGAAATTAAAGATTTAATTGTAGATTTGAATCCAAAAAAAGAAAACCAGATATGATCAATTTAACCCAAAAATTTTTTTGTATAATTTCAGCTTTTTTCATATTAGTTTCATGTTCAAAAGAAAAAAATATGTTGGAACCTGAAAAAATTGAAACTTCAGAAAAAATCAAAAGCAGCATACCTGAAAATCTAAAAATTCTTAATACAAAAAAAGTAAACTTAAACAATGATGTTACTATTTTTATATGTTTAACAATCGACAAGACAAAAGGAGAATATAATGAGTATTGGTTTTCAAATAACGAGGAAATTAAATTAATAGATAAGTTTTATTCTGAGTCAAACAAAAAATGGTTTGTAAATATAGATGACGATCCTGCGTTAGAAATGGTGAAAATTATATCAGATGAAGGTTTTGTTGATTGTGCATTTTATGATATTGATACTCAGAATTTAAAATCTAATATTATTTTTAATTTTGATCCAATTATTCTTAATGAGGATAAGAAATATTGGGGATTATCTAATGATATAAGTGATATCATTTTAAAAGATAAAAAACTTTTAACAACTATTGAAAATGGTATTCCTGATTATGAAGAAAAAAAAATGAGCAAAAATCAAAAAAAAACACCTATTATATATTTTAGTAGTGATAAAAAGGATCTTGATATCATGGAAGAAAAAATAGGAAATTTTGAGTTTATGAGTATTGATGAAATTAAGCAAAAGATAAATTAAAAACAAAAAAACTACCTCTAACCAGGTGGTTTTTTTGTTTTAAAAGAATTTCACAGTTTAAAAAGATACTATATTTACTGTAAATCTAATTATATTATATATGCGTCATTTGGTTAGTGCTTTATGTTTTTTTGTTTTTCTTTCTTGTAAAAATAATAAAGCAGATATTGATAAGACTGATAATAAAGATCAGGAAAGCAGTAAAAATAAAATCTCTAAAAAGGCAGGTGACGATTTTAAATCAGCTCCAATTGATTTTTTAGAAGAAAAATATAAACGTAATGGATATAGTCTTCCTGATTATTCTCCGACATTTCCAACCTACTCTTTTTCTGATAAACAATTAGGAATATTTAGTGTTAGTTATATTGGTAAGTCTGAGTTAATTCAAAACTATTGGAATGTTTCAAATTTAAAAGGATTTTTTTCTCAATTTCAAGACATAAATCAAGCTTCGGGTAATTCAAAACTAATAAATGATAAAGTAAGTCAAATTTTAAAGCATAAAACTAATGATTATTTTATTATTGCTGATTTTTTACCAAAAGAATCGATAAAATATTTTGACGATGGATCAGGAGATTTTGAATTAAAGAAAGATGCTCATACGTATTTTTATATTTATGAAAACGACAAATGGGTTTTTATAAAAAAGCTTTTAACTAATAAAATTGATAAAGAAGGGATTTCTCTTTATAATGATCTATTACTAAACGATAAAGTAAAACTTACCACACCAATTTCTGAAAAATTTCTGGGTCAATTTGAAGTTGGTACAAAAGGCGAATTAACTAACGAAGGAACGGGACATACCACTTATCACTTTACAATTACAACAAACGGAATTGTATTAAAGTCAGAAGCTTTTAGAGGAGATTATTTATGCGAAGGAAATTATAAAGGAATAGAAAAAGATAATGTTTTAGAGGTTTATTACAATGAGAAAGATGAACGTTGTAAGCAATCAAAACCAAATTATCATATAAAAAAAGATGGAGAGGAATATTTTATTAAAGGAGTAGGTGGTGAAGCAACTTATAACCAATGGGTAAAGCTGGAACAAAAATAAACTGTAAAGAAAACTACTCTAACAAGTAGTTTTTTGTTTTAAAACAATCCTCTATTTTAGCATGAAAATCATGAAATTAAGTTTTCATAAAAAAAGACAATTCTTAGAAATTAACTTATCTCAAAAATAAATGCAAAAATCAAAATTAGTCTTTCTACTATTATTACAAATTATAGTATTGAGTTGTAAAAAATCTGAGAATGAAAATGTAATTAAAACAGCGTCAACTCAATCTGCTAAAGGAAATCAGGATCAAAATTACATAAAAAAAGCCATCGAATTAAACCAAGCAGATTTTGTTCATTATATAGATACAACTAAAAACATAAATGCTTTTTATAAATTTGATGAATCCAATTCCTATACAATATTAGGATATTGCTGCAAATTTGGCAGATATGATTTTGTAAAAAGGCTTATTTTAAAAAAAGCCGATATAACATTGGGTGAAGAGGATGAATATTATCAATACGATGCGCTTTATGTTGCTATAGAAAATCAAAATGAAAAAATAGTTGATTTACTTTTAGAAAATAAGGCAAATGCAAATAGTACCTATACAGAATCTGGTCTTTCACCACTTTCCCTGGCCTGTAAATTTTCTAATTTTCATATTATTGAAGCATTAATTAATCATAATGCTGACATAAAAGGGAATTATAATCCAGCAACTGACATGGCTTCCATTCCTATAATAGAAGCTGTAAAGAGTAAAAACAAAGAAGCGGTTAAACTATTAGTAGAAAAAGGTGCAGATGTAAATCAAGTCGATTTAGATGGGATCTCAGCTTTAAGTTATGCTAAAACTAATGATCAGGAAATTTATAATTTATTGAATCAGTTATTAAAAGATAAAGTAAAATTTAGCACCCCAATCACTGAAAAATTTCTTGGTAAATTTGAAGCAAACGTAGATGGTGAATATACTACAGAAGGAAGAGGACATACCACTTATTATTTTACAATTACAACAAACGAAATTGTATTAAAGTCAGAATCTTTTATGGGAGATTATTTATGTCAAGGAAATTATAAAGGAGTTGAAAAAGAGGATGTTTTAGAATTGTATTACATCGAAAATGACGATCGTTGTAAAAAATCAAAACCTAATTTCTTTATAAAAAAGGATGGAGAAAAATATTTTATCAAAGGAGTTGGAGGTGAAGCAACTTATAATGAATGGGTAAAGCTGAAAAAAAAATAATTATTTATATTGTTATGAAAAACTACCTAGAAATAGGTAGTTTTTTGTTTTAAAAGAACACTTTTTTTAAGAGGTAAAAATACTGTTGATTAATAACTTGAATCGATATATTTTTTAGCTACAATTTTTTGGATTTAAAATAGTTATAATTTAAAAGTTGGCACAATTGATACTTCTCCTTTTTGATTCATTAATCCTAATATTTTATTTAAATTTGAAATTCGTCTTTAGCGTTTTAATATGATGGTACGATTATTTTATTTATTCTTTTTTTTTCAATCATTCAGTGTTTATTCCCAGTCTTCAACCAAAGAACTGATAGATGATTTAAATACTGTTAACGACCATCAGAAAAAAGTTGATTTGTCGCTGAAAATTGCGTTACTATTGCAAAAAACAGATTGGGATCGAGCCATAAAATATACTGAATTGGCTGAAGCCGAAGCAAAAAAAACAAATGACTCAGAACTTACACTTGCTCATGTTTATGTAGCTTCGGGCAAAATGTATGCTTCAAAAGAGGTGTTTGATGTAGCCTTAAAATATTATCTGAAGGCGCATGATATTTATAAAAGTAAAAATAATATTGAGGAACTGGCGAAATTAGAAAACAATCTCGCAATTATTTATTCACTAGGAAAAAACAAAGAAAAAGCACTACAATATTTCTTAAACGTATATCACTATCAAAAGTCTAAAAATGATTCCGTTAAGCTTGTCAAAATTTTAAATAATATAGGAACAATATATTTAGAAAAAAATGCTGATTCTTCTCTCCATTATTATCATAAAGCCCATTTAATAAATGCAACTCTAAAAGACAATGCTTTAAAAATTTATGTCTGCACGAACTTAGCACGAGCTTATGCTTTGAAAAATGACAAAAAAAATACTGAGTATTATTTTGATCAGGCTTTTTCTTTGGTAGACAAACCGGCTGATAATTTAGTAAAAGCTTTTGTGTATGAATCTTTTTCTCAGTATAAATTAAAAGAGAAAAATTATGATGCTGTTATTATAAATGCAAAAAAGGCACTGGAATTATCGAAACAAAATGTCTATAGTTTTTCAGGATTAAACCTGAATAAAATGCTTTATGAGGTTTATATCAGTAAAGAAGATTATAAAAATGCAGTCTATTATTTTCAGAAATTTAATGCAATCAACGACAGTATAAATGTCGAAGAAAAAGCTGTAAATCTCGAAAGAATTAAGCTGGAACAGGATTACAAAGTCCGAACGCAAATAAAAACACTTCTCGAACAAAAGAGAATATTCAAATATTCTGTAGTTGGATTAGTGTTGGTTGTTGGGATATTGATTTTAATTATTTTACTGATAAGATACCGAAACAAGAATATCAAAAATCAGCTGGAACAAGAGAAATTAAAATCAAAAATGCAGGATTTAAAAGAGAACCTAAAAGCTAAAAATATGGTTCTTGTAGGGAAAGCAATGTCAGAAATCCATCGCACGGATAGTATCAATGAAATACTTACAGATCTTAAACAGATTAAACTTAAAACTATTAACAAAGAAATGCAGCAGGCAATTGATATAGTTTTAAAACGTCTGGAAAAGAATCTGAACACAGATATCTGGAAAGAATTCGAAATAAGTTTTGAACAGGTTCATCAATCTTTTTTTGATAAACTAAAGAACGAGTATCCGTCTCTTACTCCAAAAGACAGAAGATTATGTGCTCTTTTATATCTGGATTTAACTACAAAAGAAATTTCTCAAATTACAGGACAATCCTTTAAAGCGATTGAAAATTCCCGAACAAGACTTCGTAAAAAGTTTGATTTAACTAATGAAAAAGTAAATCTCTCGACACATCTCAATACATTTTAATACTATTAAAGTAAAAAAAATAAGCCAAGCTAAACAATTGATTTAGTTTGGCTTATTTTTTTTTGAGTGTTTTCTTAGTGGCGCTTTTTTGCCTGTGAGTGTTTTTTGAATAGTCCTTTTTTTTCATAAACATATATGTCCATTCTACATTTACCAAGGCGATGTAAATAAATCAAGAATGAACGAGAAGAAGAAAGAAGAATCTCCTAAAAGCTTAGAACAGCTTTTGGACGAAACAAAAACAAAAAAGAAAATCCTTTTAAAGATTCTACAGAAAATAACAAAAGATAATCCTGAAAATCAACTGTCAAATTGATTTTTAGAAATCGCTTTTATGGCTTTGCTATACCATTTAAGGCGTAATTATTAACCAAGCTAACCATAATATTAATTTTAAATTAAAAAAATGAACCAAATTTACTTCAAGACCAAGTATTTGCTTGTTTTGTTAGGGTTCTTTGCCTGTTCCGTCGGAATGGCTCAGTCTCCTATTCCAAACAAAAAAGGTGGTGCGGCAGAAGGCGCAACAACAAGCAAGACGAAAGATCAGATTTCTAAGAAAACAGCTGATCCAAATTCTAGTCAGGATAATGATCCTAATAACCTCTTTACTCAGAAAGAAGAAAAAGTTAATGGTGTAGAGCTTTCTGCAGCAGACAGTGAAGCAGTAAAGAAACAATTACAGCAAAGTCAGCAATTGTTTGGACAAAAACTAAATTATACTGCTGAGAAAACAAATTCGCAAGATTCAGTTAAAACAAATGTCAGATCATTTGCTAAAACTTCAAATTTAACTGCGAAAAATATCTTCGAAGTTAAAAAAGCAGATTTTGATTTATCTTCATCTGATAAAATGCAGTTAAAATCAATTTCTGATAATCATGGCAGAACCCTTGCTACTTATCAGCAATTTCATAATTCTATTCCTGTTGAAGGAGCAATTTATAAGGTTAGAGAAAACAAAACTAAAATTGATGCATTTGGTTCTACGGCGAAGAGAATGTCAGTTAGCAGCAACTATAAAATAAATGCAGCAGCGGCTTTAGAGATTGCGCTTAGAAAAATAAATGCGAAACAATACATTTGGGAGAGTAAAAAATTAGGTTCATTAGTTCGTAAAGATATTAGCGCAAAACCGCAAGGGGAGTTGGTTTATGTTGGGCCTAATTTTTCTTCTGAACTTAAAGACTATTACCTTGTCTGGAAATTTGACATTTATGCAACAAATCCACAATCCAGTCAGACAATTTATGTAGATGCAAACTCAGGAAAAATAATCCTTACTATAGATCTAAATCGAGATGCAAATTATGCAGGTCAAAGTTTAGGAAAAGGCAAAGGACGCTATACTGGCGAAGTTGCTTTTAATACCAAACAATATGCTGACGGTTACAGATTAGAAGGTTTACAAGGAAAATACAAAGTGCCTATGTACACCTGGAATATGAACCACGCTGATAATGCTTCAGATGAGGTAATTACAGAATTTATTGATGAAGATAATATCTGGACAGATTTACATAATAAAAATAATGATGAGGTTGCAATCGATATCCATTGGGGTATGCAAAAAACCATAGAATATTATGGTGAAAAATTTAATCGAAACAGTATCGACGACAAAGGAATGACAATTATTGGTTTGGCGCATTTAGGTACTAATGTCGAAAATGCTTCCTGGACCGGAGGTTGGGCACAATTTGGTGATGGTTATGATACTCCTTATGTTGGTTTAGGGATTACAGCGCATGAATTAACTCACGGAGTAACACGTTTCACAGCTGGTTTGATCTATCAGGGAGAATCTGGTGCTATGAATGAATCTTTCAGCGATATATTTGGTGTAGCTGTTGAGTTTTATGTTGGAAAAGACAAAAGAGAAAATATCTGGATGATGGGTAATGAATTGTACACTCATGGTAGCATGAGAAACATGTCTAACCCAAAAGCTCAGGGGCAGCCAGACACTTACGGAGGAGTAAATTGGGTGAATCCATTAGCTGTTAATTACGATAATGGGGGTGTACATATAAACAGTGGAATCACAAATTATTGGTTTTACCTTTTAAGTGAAGGTGGACAAGGTGTAAACGACTTTAGTAATAGTTACGACGTTAAGGCTATTGGTCTTGCCAAGGCAGAAAAAATCGCCTACATAACGCTTACAGAGTATTTATCTCCTTCTTCAAACTTTAGAGATATGCGCCAGGCAACTTTAATGGTTGCAGAAGATCTATACGGATTAGGTTCTGACGAATACAAGCAAGTTACCAATGCCTGGTATGCGATTGGTATTGGAGCTGCCTATTCAGATACCCAAATATCCGTAGTTTCAGTTGAAAACCCTTCAGTTACTTGTGGTTCTTTAAAAGGGGATGAACCTTTTTATGTTAACATTAAAAATACTGGAACTACTATAATAAAAGCAAACCAAACTTTAAATTACAAATTAAGGTTAATGACAACAGGTTTTGGAAGTAGATATAATGTTATTTACACCAACGATGGTGCTATTAATTTTGATAAAGATCTTGCAGTTGGTGAAGAAAGGACTATAAAAATTCAAGATAAAATCCCTTACATTATAAGTGCAACCATAGTAAACTATGTAGAAATTAAGCTTGATCTTAATCCTATTACAGCTTTTGGCCCAAAAGATGGAGTTTCTTTTGTTTCAAATTTTATAGTTCCACCTTCGCAAAAAGATTTTGACCTAACAGTTGCAGGATTAAATCTTCCGGCATATACAGGAGAAGCTTTGACAGCAAGTCATCCTTTGGCAATTACGATCTATAATTTAGGCTGTCAGGATATACCAGCGGGATCTCAATTAAAGGTAGGATATTTAAATAAACTTCCGGGAAATCAAACCGTATGGAAAGATATTACATTGGAGACTGCCTTTAAAGGAAATTCAGAAATAACAATTCCTTTTGACAGTAACATCGATTTATCTGCAGGAGGTTTACACTCCTACGAGGCTTTTGTTACTTATAGCCAAGATCCTGTAACAACTAATAACAGCACCGTAAATTCTATTTACAATGGTATTGTGGTTCAATTTCCGTATTATCAGGATTTTGAAGGAACACCGGGAGGCTGGTATTCAAATTCACTACAAACAAGCCAAAAATTTATATGGCAACCCTCTGCGTATTCCTTTAGAGATACCAAATCGAAATATTTGTGGGGATGTGTCACGCTTGGAAGTACTGAAAAAATAGCTCCAAATGCTGATTTTGCATTACAATCGCCAATATTTGATTTTACCAATATTGCCTCTCCTTATGCTGAGTTTGATTTGGTAAATGTATTTTATAAAGGATATGACGGATTAATTGTTGAATATTCTGAAGATAATCAAAACTGGAAAAAAGTTGAAGGCATTAATTATCCTGAAACTTTACATTACAATGATTTACTATCAGGACCATGGTTTACCGGGATTAATAATGATTTCAAGAAAAAACCAATTAGAGTACCTTTAGATGAACTTGCGGGTAAGAAAGGAGCTATTCGTTTCCGCGTAGTTATGAGTGATTATAACAGTGGTTTTTTAGGAGCTATTATAGATAATATTACAGTAAGTAATGCGCCATATGATTTGGGAATCATAACAGCAAAAGCGGAAGCTGGAACATGTGATGTTAATAATGATAATGTAACGGTAACTGCTAAAATCGTTAATTATTTCAAAACATCTAAAGAGCAGGTTAATGTAACAGTTAAAATTCTTGATAAAGCACAAAATGAAGTTTATTCAAATGTTGAAAAAGTTTCATTAGAATTTACAAAATACAGGGATACAATAGTGTATTCTATTCCAAATATTAATCTAAAAAGTAATGGTAAGAATACCGTAACAGTTTCTGTTTTTCCAGAAGACGTGACTCAGGATGTTAAGCCAGAAAATAATTCATTGACATTCGGCTTCGATAACTGGAACAATGAAGATATGAAAGTATCTGTACTTCCGTATACAATGGATTTTGAAGATGTGACTCAATATAAAGGATGGAGAACTTCTGAAAATAATAATAGTGGAGGTTGGAAATATGGAACAAGTAAGGAATTAGGATCTCCGGGTTGGTTCCTGGAGGGACGAGATCATTTTATGGCCAGTAATGATGACAAGTGCAATTGTGATGCATCAAACGATATGTTGATTTCTCCTGTATTAGATTTGAGTAATTATAAAGAAGCGCATTTAGTATTTGATGGTTTTGGCGATGGACAGAGACTTTCAGACGGATATGTAAAAGTAAGTACTGATGGAGGTAAAACCTGGGAGCAGGTATTTAAAATGTCTTATATCAATAATTGGATAGAATACCATGTGAATTTAACACCATATGCAGGAAAGCCTTGCGTCCTTGTTGCATTTGTACATGATGATAATGGATTGTTTGCTAACGGTTTTGCAGTAGATAATATTAAAATCAAAGAAACAGCAGATTATTTACAGCTGTCTAATTTAAGTGTAGCAGAAAAAGTGTATGAAGATGCACCTTCGCATCAGTTTTTTATGAGCGTTAAGAATTTATCCTATAATACGGTTAATAATACTACTATCGAATATCAAATTTCTCAAAATGGTAAAGCTATAGGAGAACCAATTGTGTTAAAAAAAGCAGATCAGATATTTCAATATCAAACTATTGTTTGTACAATAAATGGTATTCCGCAGTTACCAGCTGGAAATTATGAAATTAATGTAAAAGCATTTATAGACGGACAGCCAAAAGCTTTGATAGAAAGCCCTAAAGCAACTTTTGAAGTTATTTCAGAAGCTCCAAACTTAGAAGCCGAAACTTTTTCAGATATTCCTGAAGGATTATTATTTGGAACAAAAGGATTTGTTTCAAGCCGTAGTGATAGAACTTTTCCATGGGGAGTTGTGGTTACTCCCGATAACAAATACTTAGGTATTCCTGTTAAAGATCATACTAGAGATGCTTCTGCAAAGATGCTTTACCATCCGCTTGAAAATGGATCTAACTATGGCGAATTAATCTTTCCTCTATATAAGCTGTCTGAAAATGCAACTGCTATGGAGTTCTACTATGCAATCGATAGTAATGCCAGTAATGATCTTATTGTAGATATTAAAACTATAGGAGGTGAATGGAGTGAAGCATGGAAAATCTCTAATCAAGGAAATCATTCAGACAAAGAATGGCAAAAAGGAGTAGTTAATTTAAATAAATATAACGGAAAGTCTGTAATGATACGATTTAGACATTCTTTAATAGATGGGTATTCATATATGGTCTTAGATGATTTAAAATTAATCTCCGATCCTATTATGGATGTATCAGTTCAAATATTGTCACCAAAAGATATCTGCGGCGGATCTGAATTTAAAGTTAAGTTAACCAATGAAGGACAAATTCCAATTGCAGCAAAAGCAATTCAGTTAGATTTAGGATATACAAACACACTTGAAGCTATTTCAGAAGTTGTTGATGCTGGAATTCCTGTGGGAGAAAGTGTAGAATATACTTTCAAGAAACAACCTACAATGGATACAAGCGGAGACTCCCATGTATTTAATGTTGCTGCAAAATTAGAAAATGACATTGTTCCAACAAACAACGAAATAAAAAACTATATCTATCAAGGCGTATCAGCAGATGTTAAAATATTTGACAATCCAGTAATTCATGGATATGCGGGTAAAAGTTTGTACATAGATGCCGCAACTAATTTTACAGCTAATAAATTAAAAGTTGCTTCATACAAATGGAGTACAGGTGATATTTCTAATGCTATTGAAATAAATAAAGAAGGAGATTATACGGTTACATTAGTAATGAAAAACGGATGTACATTGATAGAAACTCTAACAGCGAAGTTTGATACTTTCGAATCAGAATTAGAAAGTGGAGATCTTTGTGGTCCTGAAGTTGTTTTGTCTCCTGGAAAATACAAATCTTATGAATGGTTTGATGGAACAACAGAACCAACTCGTGTGATAACAGAAAGTGGCGATTATTTTGTGACTGTTTTTAATGAAAATGGCATTGGTAAAACTTTTAGTACTACAATTTCTATTCTTGAAAACAACGTTGTACCGGAAATTCAGCTTGTAAGTGACAAAAAATTAACAGCTTCACTTGATGCAGTTTCGTACCAATGGTTCTTAAATGAAAGACCAATACCAAATGCAACTGAAAAATCTATTATTGCAATTTGGGAAGGAAATTATAGTATTCAAACCACCAACAATAATGGATGTAACAGAATTTCGACATCATTTGATTCAAAAGGAATGCTTATGGGAAAAATTACAAATCCTTTCAGAGTATTCCCTAATCCGGCTGTTGATAATGTAAATATCTTCTTGGCGGATAAAATTGAAGGTGAAACAAAAATCAATGTTTACGCCGTAGATGGTAAAGCAGTTTGGAGTAAATCGTACACAAGCATGCCATCAATTATTAATCTAAGCGGATTAACTCCTGGAGTATATGTTTTAGACTGTACTGTACAGAACAAAAAATATACGGCTAAGATTATTATGAAGTAACAAAATTACAGATAGAATATGGTAACTCTTGTTGTGAGAGTTACCATTCTTAAAATAAAAATATACTATGAAAAAATATACGCTAATACTGTGCACATTATTTTTAGGTGCGACTTGTATTGCCCAGACTCAAAAAGTTAAATTGGGCGTAAAAGCAGGTTTAAATATTGCCAGTCTTACTTTTGATGAAAGTGAATTAGATTCATCAAGTAAAACTGGATTTACGGCAGGGATTATGGTTGAAATTCCTATGGCAAAAAACTTCTCGCTTCAACCCGAAGTATTGTTCAGTCAGCAAGGAACAAAAAGTTCTTTTTCTGATCCGGATGTAGCAAATTCGAACTTTAAAAGCACAATAGAATTGAACTATTTAAACATTCCCGTAATGCTAAAATATTACGTGATAAAAGGATTAAGCATACAAGCAGGACCTCAAATTGGCATACTTTTGAAAGCTAACAATAAATATCAGGATAATTTTTTAGGATATGAAAATCACGAAAGTTTTAACCTGAAAGATTATTCAACAGGAATAGACACTTCTGTAAACTTTGGATTGGGGTATCAATTTAAAGATAAATTTTATGCAGACGCGAGATATAATATTTCTTATTCTAATGTTTTCAAAGAGGGAGATGTGAATCATTTCATCAATAATGATATGAAGAATCGGGTTTTTCAAATATCAGTAGGTTATTTTTTTAAATAGAATTAGTTTTTTATACCTATTTCTAAAGCCACTCTAATTTTTATTGGAGTGGTTTTTTTATGGATTTAATAATCAGATATTGAAATAATAGTTGTTCGTAATTTTACAATTTCTTCCTTGGCGGAATAAGTTACTTTGTTTCTATAAAAATTAAACAAATGAAAAAAACTCTTATTTTAAACGGATTATTGATGTTCACCTTTTGGTGTAATGCTCAAACTACAGATTCTGGATTAAAGGCTGCCAGAAAGGCTATAGAAGCTAGTAATGAGATCTATGCAGATCTCGCTAATAAAGGCGATGGATCTATCCTTACCAGATATACCGAAGATGCCTGCTTGTTTCCTCCCAATGCTGCACCGTTATGTGGAGCCGCAGAAATCCTTTCCTTTTTTAAAGGTGGACCTAAGGTGCATGTCAAATTTACTATTCAACACTTATATGGAGATGGAAAAACATCTGTAACAGAGGAAAGTTTTTACGAAATGACTGATTTGGAAGGTAAAAAACTAGACGACGGAAAAGTAATTGTCATCTGGAAAAACACAAAAGGGGGTTGGAAGATGTACCGTGACATGTTTAGCAGCAACCATCCGGCGAAATAAAACTAGAAACCAATGTTGACAGCTTGTTGAAAATCTGTACCATTTTTTATCAATGAGTTTCTGGAAGCAGATGGAGTAATGCCCGTAAACTTTCTGAACTCTTTGATAAAATGTGCCTGGTCATAGTACCCGGAGTCGTAAGCTATTTCGGTTAACGATTGTGTAGTATTGAGCACCAGTTGTAAGCTTTTGTTAAATCGTAATACCGAAGTATAAGCAGTAGGACTAATACCAATATTTGAGAGGTAAAGTTTTTGTATATATCTTTCTGATAATCCTGATTGCTGAGCCAAAACAGGTAAATCTAATTGTTGGTGATCAAGAGAAATGTGATGATTGAGTGCCTGAACCATTGAAACTTTCTTTAATCGGGTTTCGTTTTTTTTCAGCTGTTCAAGAAAGTAGGTTTCAAGTATATTGATTTTATTAGTCAAACCATCTGTTTCCATGACACGATCGTATAATTCTCTGTTTTCTCCCAAAGCTACATCGTACATATCAGTGGCATAGTTAGTAAATTCAGACAAGGGATCAGAGAAAAACAGTGCACTGGCATGCGGATAAATCCTGGCAATAAGTATCGATGTACCTTGTACCACAGTAAGTCGGGTAGGAAGGGTGAGATGTCCCAGAAGTTCTATTGAAGGCGTATCTTTTCGTTTGCCGTTGATAATAGTCGCAGCGGCTCCTTCAGAGATATTGACAATAAAATCCACATACCCGCTTGGATAAAAAACTTCGTTATCCAGATTTTTTTCAATCGTAACAATAGTATAATTCTTTATGTATGGCGCTAAAATGAGGGAAGGTAAAATCTCCATATACTTAATTTTTGTCGTAATTTAAGGAATGAATCTATTGATTATTAGCCTGTTCTAAATTAGAGAAAAAAGTAATAGGAACTGATGTATAAGATTAAAAAGTTAATCTCGTAAGGTGTTTGGTTGAATTTCAGTATAATAAAAAAGCCTGTAAACAATAAGTTTACAGGCTTTTTTGTGGAGTCGCCGGCTATAGCGCTAATTATATCAGAGTTGGTTGTTAATAATTGATTATCAATAAGAAACGCTTGTTTTGTAGTAATTCTTATATTTGTTATAACTAAGTTTTTATAACTAAATATAGCATTATTGTCAACTAAATTGTCAACTGATGAAATACACTTTTAATCTTAAAGAGCCGAAGAGTGATAAAGAAACTTTGATTTTATTTTCATGCTATTTTAAAAATGAGAATAAGAAATTTGTCTTTTCAACTGGAGAGAAAATAATGCCTGAAAATTGGGATTTTGAAAATAGATTCCCTTTTGTAAATGGGAAAAAGAAATCAAAATTTGTTCAAAGTATAAGACTTCAGATGAATCGATACTCTGATTTATTTCTTGAAACAGAAAGCTTGTATAAAAGAATAAATGAACCTTTTACTTCGAAGAATTTAAAAAAAGTCTTTGACCAAGAGTTTAAAAAAGCTCCGTCTGGGAAAAATACATTTTTTGATGCATATGATGAGTTTACAACCGAAAAGGAAAAAGGCAAAGAATGGTCGGCGTCAACAATTAAAAGGTATAAAAATATAAAGAATATTCTAGAAAAATTTGAAGCAGCTAGAAAATTCAAATTGACATTTAGTAAGATCGATGAAACATTTCATCGTGAATTCACTTCCTATTGTATGGATGATTTAAAGCATATTAATAATACTTATGCTAGAAATCTAGGGCTTTTCAAAACCTTTATGTTTTGGGCTAGGAAAAATAAATTCACTTATAATGATAGTTTTACAGAATTTAAAAAAGTTGAGAGAGTAATTACAAATCAAATTGCATTAACAATAGATGATTTGAATAAGTTGATGCAACACGAATTTGAAAGTGAAAAGCTAGGGAAAGTTCGTGATGTTTTTGTCTTTGCTTGTGTAACTGGTATGCGTTTTGGTGAGCTATCTCTGATAAGAAGAAGTAATGTAACTAATGATTTTATTTTATTAAAAGAAGATAAAGATGAAACTAAAGAAACCAGGGAGATACCTTTAACCAGTATTTCTAGATATATTTTATTAAAATATGATTATAAACTTCCTTTAATTGCCAATCAAAAACAGAATAAATATATAAAAGATGTATTTCAGGAGATGGAATACAATAATAAAGTTCAAAAAGTTACAACTAAAGGGAAAGAAAATATTAAAGAAGAAATGTTCTTTTACGACAGAATAAGTACACATACAGCAAGAAGAACTTTTATTACTATGATGAAAAGACAAGGTAAAAGTGATAAATTAATTGCATCTATAACTGGGCACAACGATATGAAAACTTTGAATCAGTATTATCAGATTAGTGAACCAGAGAAAAAAGAAGCCATGGATGAAGTTTTTAATGTTGAATTGAAATTGAAAGTTGTTTAGTATGGATTTTAAAAAGAAATATTTTAAAAAGAAATCAAAATTTATTGATTTAAAGCCTCTTAATAATAAGAATACTAATGGTGAAATTAAACTAGGTGTAATTATTCTTATTATGGTTTTTCTTTTTTTGATTGCTTTTTATTTTTTCGAAAATGTTTTTCTGAAGTCAAAAGGAATATTTAGACTAGTAGCTATAGGGATAACGTTTTCGGCAGCAATTATGGTTGTTTTATATTTTCGTCTTTTGATTGATAAAACCGATAAGAGGAATAAAATAAATTCAGCAATAGTAAATTATGATTTTTCGAATGATGAAAATAATACAATGGAAGTTCGGTTTAAAAATTTTTTTAAAGATGAATTGTGTTATTTGAATTTTAAAAATAATGCGATTAAAATTGGATTAATTGACCAAAATTGTAAGTGGTTGTATAAAGAAAAAGAAATTTTGTACTTCGCTTTATTGTTCTCTAAGTTAAAACAGAATAATTATTTTAAAAATACAATTGAAAACAAAGATTTTTGTGAGGTTTCTAGCCAATTTTTAGATATTAAAATTAATTCAACGATGCTAACAAAATATGATCTTTCCAAGGAAAATAATCTAATTAAAGCACATCATGAAAAATATTATGAAAAGGATTATTCCATTTTTAACCAAATATAATTCAACTCATTTTCAATTGAATTCAATTGAAGATATTGAATACAAATAAATTATAATTAATACGATTAAGTTATAAAATTGTAAAAAATTAAATCTACAATTTTATGCAAAATCCATTTGAAACAATTCAATCAGAATTGAAAGAGCTAAAAGGTTTAGTTGCACAACTTCTTACTAAACCAGAGAAAGATTTATCGAATAACATGTACACTGTCAAAGAAGCGGCAGAACTCTTACATGTGGATCGCCAGACTATTAGAAACCATATTGATAATGGTAATATTAAGGCTTCTTTTATTGGGAGAAGAATTTTAATAAATCACGAAGAGTTATTTGACTCCCTTAATGAAGTAAAATCCCTTAAATATAAAAGACAAGTATAGAAAGTACCATTTCTATACTTGTTTTTTATTATCTAACCTATTGTATACACCATATATACAATAAAAAACATTGTACAAAATGGAAGAAAAATATTTACGAGTAGGAACTTCCTATTTCAAAATTATAGATAAACCTTTAATTTCTGGCGATAAAGTAAAAGTAATGGTTCGGTGGAATCGTGAAACAATCATTTCAGATCACGGAAAATCGTTTTTAAACGATATATCCAAACTAGATGGATTTTGCTGTATTCCTAATCATTTTGGTTATGAGCAAATTGTAGATGATTTCTATAATACCTATCATGAACTCCCCAATCAACCGATTGTTAAGGATTTTCCAATTCATGAACTCGAAAAATTGATTCCGAATTCATTGCAATTCATTCAACATATTTTTGGAGATCAAAGGGAATTAGGCTTAGACTACATAAAACTTTTATATGAAAAACCTACTCAAACATTGCCAATTCTTTGTTTAGTAAGCAAAGAGCGATCGACAGGGAAAAGCTCTTTTATAAAGTGGTTGAAGGCAATTTTCGGAATGAATATGACTTACATAAAAGGCGATTCATTTGGTTCACAGTTTAATTCTGATTGGGCAAGTATGTTGCTTGTAGCCATTGATGAAGTCTTTTTTGATAAAAAAGAAATTACAGAACGTTTAAAATACCTTTCTACGACGGACAAAGATAAAGTAGAAGCAAAAGGAAAGGATAGACAAGAAATTGAATTCTTTGCAAAATTTATTCTTTGTTCTAATAATGAAGATAATTTTATTCAAATAGATGAAGAAGAAATTCGTTTTTGGATTCGTAAAATTCGTACTATAAATACAGAAGATGTATTCTTTCTTAAAAAACTGAACAAAGAAATTCCGTATTTCTTAAAGTACCTGCAAATGAGAAATTATTTTTCCGAGCAAAAAACGAGAATGTGGTTTAAACCTGAACAGATTATGACAGCTTCTTTATTAAAGCTTGTAAATCGAAATAAAGAAGAAATACTTATTCTTGAATTGATACATGAGTGTTTTGAGAAAATGGAAGAGGATGAGCTGAAATTAGCCCCTAATGATATTTTTATTCTACTGAGGAAGCAAAATAACAGAATAAATATTTCTGCTAATGAAATAAGAAATATTCTCAAACGATGGGGTTTTACTCCTGAAGATAATACGAAGTCTTATTGTGGAATTGAATTATTGTCGCATGGTGAATTTGTAAAAGTAGATCGAAGAGGACGTTTTTATACCATCAAAAAGATTTTGTTTTATAAAATATTTGATGCTTTGATGCAAAATTAATCTAAAGTCTTGTAATTGAGGTAAAGAGATCTGCATCAAAGCTTGCATCAAACTAAAAAACAATCTTTTTTGATGCAAAACTGATGCAGAACAAAAATAAAGTGATGCATTGATGCAACTATTGATGCAGTGTAATGTTAATATAATCAATGTGTTAGATAGGATTTGCATCAAAACATCAAAAAAAGAAAAAAATATAATTCTTTTTTTCATTAGCAAAATCAGACTTGTACGAGATCAAATAGAAGATTTATTTAAAAAAAACAATTATGGAAAAGTTCAATTGTAAAAGTGCAAATCAAATTGATTTAGTCAATTATCTTAAAACGTTAGGGCATGAGCCGTCAAAAATAAAAAATCAGGATTATTGGTATCTATCGCCACTCAGAAATGAAAACACATCCTCTTTTAAAGTGAATCAAAAATTAAATTCATGGTATGACCATGGAATAGGCAAAGGAGGGAATGTAGTCGATTTTGGGATTGAATATTTTAGATGTACAGTTTCTGAATTTTTACAGCTTTTAAATGGCAATAGTATTTCCTCCGGTGTAAGTTTGTCATCTAAGAATGACAATCGAAAGTCTTCAAATTCAAGAATTGCAAATGAAAAGAAAGATAATCTCGCTGACAAAATTGTCATTGTTGATGTACGTACATTGGAAAATAAATCCCTTCTTCATTATTTAGAAAACAGGAGCATTCCGGAGGAACTGGCAAAAGAACACTGCAAAGAAATTGATTTTTCATTGAAAGGCAGAAAACACACTGCGATTGGATTTCAGAATATTTCAGGAGGATACGAACTCCGAAATGAAAATTTTAAAGGTAGCAGCTCACCAAAAGATATCACTTTCATAGATAACCAAGCAAAATCAGTTGTTGTTTTTGAAGGCTTTTTTGATTACCTCTCTTATAAAATGATGAATCAGAAACCTGCTAACCTACAAACAAATTCCCTGATACTTAATTCTCTATCTTTTTTTACCAAGTCGCTACAGTTAATGGAAAAACACGAGAGAGTTGATCTCTATTTAGATAGGGATACGGGAGGTATAAAATTTACTCGTGAAGCCCTCCAAAGAGATTCTACAAAATATATCGACCAAAGTTTTTTATATGAGCAAAAGAAAGATTTAAATGAATGGCTAAACCGGGTACAGGAAGTTAAGCGAGGTCATAGTTTTAGGCGATCTATATAACGTCCGAGTGGTAGCCAGCTATGTTTTGGTAAAACCAAAACGCTGGCTCCCCTCATGCTATGGCATTCGTTGAGAGAATTTTTTTCATGCTGCCGCATTCAAAAAATAAATGATGAAAGATTATGGAACAACAGAATGAAGCTAAAAAAAATACAGGAGGTAGACCCAAAAAGGCGATAAAGAGAGACCAACTAATGGCAATTAAATGTACACTCTACGAGCGTAATATAATTGAATCCAAAGCTAAAAAAGTAAATCTTACCGTTTCTGAATATCTTCGTGAAATTGGACTCAAAGCAAAGATTGATTATAGAAATAAAGCCCTTCCGAAAGAAATTCTAAGCTTTACCGGAGTGCTTAATCACATGGCAGCCAACCTTAATCAGATAGCCAAAAAGAGAAATAGCAATGACGAATTGAGTCCACTTGAACGGGCAGAATTAAAAGTACAGTCAGGTCAGGTTAAAGATCTTGCCGTCCAAATTAAAAACTTTATGTCATGATAGGTCGTGTAAGCATAGGTAGCTCGTTTTACCATTGTATTAGCTACTGTTTGGAAGATAAAAGAGAATTGTCTGAAGAGAAAAAACTAGCACTTGCAATGCAAGACCGTTTGCAGCATAAAGACCGGGCAGAAGTATTAGAATATAATAATTGCTTCGGTAACAAGTATGAGCTTACACAGCAGTTTAAAGATGTAAGGAAATTAAGCAGGCGTGTTGAAAAACCAATGTTGCATCTTACCCTACGTTTAGCTCCAAAAGAAATATTGACCAAAGAACAATTGAGAGAAGTTGGCAGAGAATGCGCCAAGGAGTTTGGTATTGTAGACCACCAATACATCTGCGTACTGCATAAGGATACCAAAGAGCAGCATATTCATATTGCAGCCAATCGAGTAGGTTTTAATGGTAAGGTTGCCAATGATAGCAATAGCTATAAACGCATGGCTGAACTTTGTCGTCGTCTTGAAAAGAAATATGATCTTCAAGAAGTATTAAGTCCAAGAGCATTCCTATCTCCTAAAGATAGGTTATTGCCTCGGCATGACAGCAGGAAAGAAAAGCTAAAAGTAAATATCCAACAGACATTAAAGTATGCCAACTCTTATTTAGAATTTGAAAGACAAATGAAGGATTTGGGGTATAAAGTTCTTAAAGGTAGGGGAATCTCTTTTATTGATGATAAAAAAGTAAAAATAAAGGGGAGCGAAGTTGGTTTTTCTTTGGCAAAAATTGAAAAGATAATAAGTCAGAAACAACAACTTGCGATAAAAAATACAAGAGAAGAAAAAAAACATAATAGAGACAGGGAGTCAATATCCAATTCTTTCAATACTGGAAAGCAAAACGAAGAAAAGCAAGACTATAACTTAGGTAGGACAGGAGAGGAAGTTGTTAAAGAGATTTTAGGGTTTACAGGTCAGCTAATGAATTCTGAATATGAACCGGATTATATTGATCCTGAATTACAGAGAAGGCTCCAAAAGAAAAAAAAGAGACCATCATTAAGGAGATAATCTTTTAAAAAATAGTAGTATGGAAACAGATACAAACAAAGGACATATAGAACGAGAAACATTACAATTAGTATTGGAGGAATTTGCCCAGGAACAGAAGATAAATAATCAGCATATTGAGGCGCTTATTATTGCCATAAATAACATAGGGAATAAAATCGATGTATCTATAAAGGAGCATAAACCCGGAAAAAATATTTTGGAACCATTGGATATTAAACCAATAGAGGCTATCCTGCAAAAAAGCTTCCTGGATATTAAATTGATGATTGGCAGGCAGCCAAAAAGTATCGTTAGGAAATTTCAGATTTTGTTATTTCCTGAACAAGACGCAAAACTGTTTTATAAAATTGTTTTTGGGAGATGGTTTTTATGGCTTGTTATAATGGTAGCTCTAACTAATCTTTACAACTGGGGAATACATTATAGCGACAATAATAAAGAAATTGAAATGAAACAAATTCAAAACGATAGGATAAGAAAAGCTTGGGAGTATATGTATATTAATAGTGATAAAGAAACTAAAAAACTTATGAAAAAAGCGTATGAAACTCCGTAAAAAGTAAATGGAGGTGGAAACTTGAAAAGGTACGAGCACTACATGTGTGATATAGTTCCCGTACGTTTGAAAATTAGAAAATTCTTCTTTGTGTCAACGAGGACGAAAGGAAGCAAGTACAATAAAAACAGCATATGCTTTTCCCATACTAAAAGTTTGAGAAAGTGTATGTGATAGGAAATTACAAATTATTTGTCATTTTACTGATTTTAAGTGGTTGCAAGTTATAATCTGCAACACTCCTTTTAGGCTTTGGGTCTCAGTTATTAATCAAATTGAGTACATTTATTTATGTAATGGATTTTAAATAAAGTGAAGGTTAAGAATCATAACATGCTCAAGAATGTAATTAGATTTGAGGGCTCTATTTATAAATAAAATATATTTTTTTGTGTGAAATTTATGATTACTTTTATGAAAGCATCAAAGAAGGCTGTTTGTACTTGTCTATTTATCTGCTCTTTAACGGTATTTTTTAATTGGCTAAAATTTAATATTTAAATATATAATATGAGAGATTTTATCAGCTACCACAGAATTAAGTTATTATTTTTTGCCACTTTTATGATTCCCTGGCTTTGTATTGCACAGGAGGAACCTAAAGCACCCGCCAGCGCGCAGGAACTGGCAGACAAATTAGCAAATCCAGTTGCCAGCTTGATTAGTGTTCCGCTTCAGAATAATCTAACCTATGGAATCGGTCCCTATAATGGTTCAAAATATCAAATCAATATTCAGCCTGTAATTCCTTTTAAATTGAGTGATAATTTAAATTTAATTACCCGCTACATTCTGCCGGTGGTAGACCAGCAGGATGTAACAGGAGAAAATAACCATGAGTTTGGTTTAAGCGATGCGACAGTTACCGCATTTTTTGCTCCTAAAACCAAGGGAATTATCTTAGGATGCGGCCCTGCATTTTTGGTTCCGACCGCTACGGAAAAATTTCTTGGGACCGAAAAATTTGGAGTAGGCCCAAGTGTTCTGGTCATGCATCAGGGAAAGGGACTTTCCATCGGTTTTATCGCCAATCAAATTTGGTCGGTAGCAGGAAATGCTGATAGGGCAGATTTTAATCAGTTTTACACACAGATCTTTTTAACCCATAGCTATAAAAGCGGCGCAAGTTTAGGTATTACCTCAGAGATTACCCAAAATTGGGAAGGGAACACTACCCTTATTACCCTTAGCCCGAATATTGGGGCAATTACCAAACTGGGGGATCAGACGGTTCAGTTTGCCATTATGCCTTTAATACCAATTGTTGGGCATCAAGAAATTAGACCGGATTGGGGATTACGAGCGGTCTTATCTTTTGTATTTCCTGGCTCATAATAATAGTTTAATTTTTAATCATAATAAGATAAATGTATGAAATCAAAAATTTTATCACTTGTAATTATTGCGTTTTTAACTGCCTGCACTAATTCCAAAAACAAAAATGAAACGGTAACTGAAACCAACATTTCACAAGCTTCTCAGGTCAAAATGGATGGCGAACTTCCCTCCAAAGAGTCTCTTCCATTACTGTTTGACGAAATGGATTTGCAGCAGGCGACACAATGTTATCTATGGGGACTTCCCCTGATATCTTCTGCCGAGTGGCAGCACATCCAATACGATACGTTTAAGGCGACAAGCAACGATCTTATTTTCTACAATTCCTATAATGACCGGTTAGGCATCCTGACAGGCAATGCAACGACGCCCTACATTATATCATTTATCGACCTTGCTAAAAATGGACCGACAGTGATTGAGATGCCAGCGGGGCATACTGCCGGTGGATTAGGTGACGCCTGGCAGCGGGAACAGGCTGTAATTGGAGAAATGGGACCCGACAAAGGAAAAGGCGGGAAATATATTTTAGTACCTCCTACCATGAAAGATTTTAAGCCTGCAGGGTACTTCATTGTTCCATGTACAACTGTAAATATGTTTTTTGGTTTTAGGGCTTTAGATCCCGATCCAAAAACAACTGAAACTTTGGTCAAACAGGTAAAAATTTACCCATATGCAGAGCGTACCAATCCGACGCCAACCAGGGTTATCTCGCCGCCTGCGGGTAAAAAATGGTATGGAATCCAGCCGACTGGACTTGCATATTGGCAGCGCCTGCATGCCGTTTTGCAAAATGAGCCGGTCGAAGACCGTGATCGTTTTTTTATGGCATGGCTAAAAAATTTGGGGATTGAAAAAGGAAAGTCGTTTAATCCTGATGAGCGTCAAAAGAAAATTCTAATTGCCGCAGCCGAAAAAGGCCAGCAGATGGCTATGGCCAATTCATTTGCAAAACGTTTTAAGGATGTAAAGCACTGGCCAGACAAAAAATGGGATTATGTAATGGTTATGAAAGACCCTTCACAGCGAGCGGATAACTATGATGAGTTTTTTGAACGCACCTCTTACTTTTATGAGGCTATTACGTATTCCAAAGCAATGATTACCAAAATTCCAAATGTTGGACAGGCTTATCTGGGTTCTTATTTTGACAGCACGGGAAACTGGCTTGATGGTGGGAAAAATTATACTTTAAATATACCGGCAGACCCGCCGGCAGTTAACTTCTGGTCGATAACAGTGTATGATATCGCAACGAGATGCCTTATAGACAATGCTCAAAAAAATGCGGATTTATCCTCCCGCAAGGACTTAGTCAAGAATGCTGATGGCTCTGTCGATTTGTATTTTGGTCCGAAAGCTCCGGCAGGCAAAGAGAAAAACTGGGTGCAGACTCTGCCGGGAAAACATTGGTTTACCTATATGCGATTTTATGGGCCGACCGAGGCTTATTTTGATAAAAGCTGGAAAATGGATGATATAAAAGAAGTTAAATAATATTAAATTTTTAAAGAGATAATATGAAAAAGATTTTTATTACTGTTATAGTTTTTTGCGTAATGCTCTCTTGCAAAAAGCAGGAAAAGATCAACAGCGAATCAACAAAAGAAATTACGATCACTAAATCAGCGGATTCGGCGCGGGCAATTGCAAAAGAAGCTTGGATTTATGCTTTTCCGATGGCCATGAATTATAGGACAATGCATTTATATGCACTGGACAAAACTTATCCCGATTATGCGGGAGGCTTCAACAAGTTCAAGCATTATGATAAAATTTTTACAGCTGCAGATACAGCGGTTGTGACACCAAACAATGACACCCCTTATTCATGGGCCATTCTTGATCTGACAGATGAACCAGTTGTCTTAGAAGTGCCTGAAGTGAAGAACCGTTATTATTCTTTTCAGTTTGTAGATTTATATACATTTAATTTTGCATATGTAGGCAGCCGCGCCACTGGTGAGAAAGCAGGAAAGTATTTAATTGCAGGTCCGAATTGGAAAGGTGACAAGCCTGATAATATTGATAAGGTAATCCAATCGGAAACAAATCTGGTAACTTTATTGGGAAGGACAGAATTAAAAATGGAATCCGGGGATATTGAAAATGTAAAAAAGATACAGACAGAATACAAGCTGACTCCCTTTCATGAATTTACAAAAACTACTGCACCTGATCATGCAGATTATTCATTATCGTTCCCATTGTTTAGGCAGGCTGATCTGGCTTCGGCATCATTTATTGGGCTAACCAGTAATTTACTTCAGTATGCTCCAGTAAATACGGCGGAAACCGAATTAAGATCAAAATTTGCAAAAATCGGAATTGTCCCAGGGAAAAAGTTCGATCCTAAAAATTATTCTCCAGAAGTATTGAAAGCCATAAATGAAGGTGTTGGGCAGGCGGAGAAAGAATTGAAGGAAGGTACCGATAAGTTGGAAAATGCAACTGATTTATTTGGAACACGTGAAATGATAAATGGCGATTATAACAAAAGGGCTTTAGGTGCAGCCGCAGGGTTGTTTGGAAACACAAAAGAGGAAGCTGTTTACATTGGAACCAGATCTGATAAAGACAATAATTTCATGTCTGGGAAAAATAAATATATTATTCGGTTTCCAAAAGGACAAACACCCCCTGATAAATATTTTTGGAGTATCACCTTATACGAGCTGCCAAGCCGTTATTTGGTAAAAAATACAATAAATCGATATTCTATAGGGGACAGGACTACAGGCTTAGAATATGAGTCGAATGGTGATCTTGTAATTTACATTCAGCATGAAGCTCCTAAGGGTAAAGAATCAAACTGGCTTCCCGCTCCTAAGGGCGCGTTTTATTATCTGATCAGAATTTATGGCCCTGAAGAGTCAATATTAAAAGGAACATGGAAAGCTCCTCAGCCAGAACTGGTAAAATAAAATCGTTTTGTTTTAAGAATGAGTACAGTCCGAATAAAAATCTGACACTACGTAAGCAATATATTACATTAATACAAAATGGCGCCATTTGACATTTACGGATTTTATAAAAGTTTCGAGCATAAATTTTTTAGGCTTAATTTAAATACTTTTGATTTACGAATATAAATGCATTTCTTCAAATTGTATCGTAATTGTATCTCAAATGAATTTAGTACAATTAAAAGTTGGAAATTTAATTTCTGGAAGTATTGTAAACATTAGTTTGCATTAATAATATTTTTTTCCAATTTTCAATCTGTAATTTTTTTTTAACTATTTAGATTAAATCTCATCAAATCATTGGTTTACTTAATAAACAAACTAGGGATGAACTGGAATGTCGTTTCATATTATAATTTGAAACAATGTTTTAGATATTCAACTATCATATATATCTGTTTATCTGTAAATTAGAATGCGAATATTTTAAACTCATTGCTAAACTAAATAATTACTGAAAAATGGAACTTACAAAGACTATAAAAAATTGCAGTAAATTTTTTACAATAGGAATTTTTTTGTTTGCACAAGTAATTGCTCCTGAGCAAGCTGTAGCTCAAACAGCTAAGAAGCCTAATATTTTAATAATTTTCGGAGATGATATTGGTCAGTCAAATATTAGTGCCTATACCCACGGTTTAATGGGCTACGAGACGCCTAATATTGACCGTCTAGCAAAAGAAGGAATAATGTTTAATGATTATTATGCAGAAAATAGTTGTACGGCTGGACGCTCAACACTCATCACCGGACAAAGCTGTTATCGTACAGGATTATCTAAAGTTGGCATGCCAGGCGCCCCAATTGGCCTACAAGCCCGTGATATTACGATTGCACAGGCACTCAAACCTTTGGGATATGCGACAGGACAATTCGGGAAAAATCATTTGGGAGATTTAAATAAATATTTGCCAACAGTACATGGTTTTGACGAATTCTTCGGAAACCTTTACCACTTGAATGCAGAGGAAGAACCTGAAGATCCAAGTTATCCTTATAAAGATTCCGCATTTGTCAAGTCATATATGGTTAGAGGAGTATTGAAATGCAGAGCAACAGATAAAGATGATCCAACAGTTGATCCACGCTTTGGAAGAGTTGGTAAACAAATTATCGAAGATTCAGGGCCTCTGACTAAAAAGCGAATGGAGACAATTGATGATGAAACTTTTGGAGCAGCGATCGATTTTATTAAAAGAAAAAATGCCGACGGAACACCATTCTTCTGCTGGATGAATGCAACCCGTATGCATGCCTTTACCCATGTTAGAGAATCATTACGTGGAAAAAGCGGTATGCCTGATAATGAATACGCCGACGGTATGCTTGAACATGATGGGGACGTAGGTCTAATATTGAAAGCTTTAGATGATTTAGGAATTGCAGACAATACAATTGTTATTTATACGACAGATAATGGACCAAACATGTTCAGTTGGCCAGATGCAGCAATGTCTCCATTTAGAAGTGAAAAAGATTCCAATTGGGAAGGCGCTTTCCGCGTACCTGCCTTTGTACGTTGGCCAGGTCATATTACTGCAGGAAAAACATCCAATGAAATAGTTTCGGGACTGGATTGGTTTCCAACGGTACTCGCTGCTGCAGGAGAGCCTACTATAAAAGAAAAACTTTTAACGAGCTATAAATCACAGGGTACTACTTTCAAAGTTCATTTAGATGGTTTTAATCAGTTGCCATATCTTACAGGACAACAGCCAAAATCTGCAAGAAATGAGTTTTATTATTTTAACGACGATGCTGAATTAGTGTCAATGAGAATGGGCGACTGGAAAATCGTTTTTCAGGAACAAAGAACCCAAGGTGGTTTTGGTATATGGGCGAATCCGTTTACTCCGCTTCGTGTTCCAAAATTGTTTAATCTGCGACAAGATCCTTATGAGAGAGCCGATATTACTTCTTTTGTATATGAAAAATGGTGGGGAACTAAAATGTTTATAGTCGCAGAAGGAATTCAAAAAGGAGCTGTATTTTTAGAATCGTTTGTTAGTTATCCTCCAAGTCAAGATCCGGCAAGTTTCTCAATTAATTCTATAAGCGAAAGAGTAAAAGATCAAATTAAAATGATCCGTGCACAACAAATGGCTTTAAAAAAATAACTTATTGTGAGTCGATTTGTATTTTGAATGTAGCTCAATCAATTTTAGTAAGCTCAGTGCTGACAAATTAATTTCTGGAAGTGAAATTAACTTAATTCATATTTTTTGTATTGAAAGATAGTTTCTATTTATTAATACTGTAAAGAAATGTTAGAGAGAGTTCTTGAATTGTTTTTATAATTTTTATTAACAATAAAAACATCAACTAAATTGTCAACTAAAAAACAAAAAGCCTGTAAATATTGAGTTTACAGGCTTTTTTGTGGAGTCGCCGGGAATCGAACCCGGGTCCAAACAAGCAACTAAAGAGCTTTCTACACGTTTATTTCCTGATTGGATTTTCGATGTTAAGCTAGGTCAGGAACAACCACTCAACACTTATCTTCTTAATTTCGAAATCCACCCGAAGCTCATGGAAATCTAGGTCTATTTTTACGGTTCCCCTATACTGACCGCCACAAACCAAGGCTTTCAAGGAGAATCCAGCTTCCCTATCTGATAGGGACGTGGCTAATCTTACTATAATTCAGATTATGCAGCTAAAGCGTAGTTATTTTCGCCGTGTAAAATTGTAAGATCTTATATTTACGAGCAAGGTCTCAATGCTCGACGTGCTTACTTTTCAATTCGACTTGCTGTCAAAACCAGTCGACCCCAAAAATGAGTTTGCAAATTTATACTATTTGAAGATACTTTGGTAATAAAATTTACACAAAAATAATATTATTCTTCATCCTTAAAATTAAACGGATAATCACCAAAAATAGGCGCCAGTTTACGAACAGCATAAGTGTTTCTGGTCATCTTGTTAGATAACGCAATTATGGTTACATGTTCTTTCATTAACGGTATATATGATGAGGTATTACCATGCCACCATCCATTATGGAAGTAATAATTTTGTCCAGTTTCCCAATTAATCATTCGAATACCAAGTCCGTAATTTTTTTCTCCTTTGCGCTCGTTACTGTAACCAGTATAAACTTGTTTTAAAAGTGCAGGTTTTAAAAAGTCAGGTGAATTTCTGGCTCTGTCGAATTTTAAAAGATCTCGTACCGTTGAAAAAATGTTTTTGTCTCCATAAACATTATCAAGATAATCAAAACCAATTTCTGCGCCATTACCTTTATAAGAAGGTACAATGTTTTTACGGTCTTTATCATCGTCAAAAACATAAGTATTTGTCATACCTAATGGCTTGAAAATCATTTGAGACATTGCTTCTTTATATTTTAAACCCGTAATTTTTTCGATTATAAGCGCAAGCATTGCATAATTGGTATTGCAATAACTAAAACGTGTTCCGGTTTTTGACTCTAATCCAATATTTTTTGTGGCTAAAATATCTAAAATATCTTTATTGGTAAGCTGATTATGCCTGTCCCAAACCGATTTGTCTCTGTCTGTAAAATAAGCATAATTACGCATTCCGCTACGGTGACTTAGTAACATTCTAATCGTACAATCTTCGTATGGAAATGTCTTTAAAATTGTATTTACTTTTTGGTCCAAATCAATTTTTCCGGCATTAACAAGTTTAAGAACCGCTGTTGCAGTTAGTACTTTACTGACAGAAGCAATTTGTACAGATGTATTTGCTGTTATTTTAGTTCCTTCGTTTTTATTAGCATAACCACTATAGCGTTCAAAGATAATTTGGCCGTTTCTGGCAACCAAAAAACTTCCGTTCATACTATTATTTGGCCAGTTTTTGTTGTAAAAGTGATTTATTCTTCCGGTTACTGAATTTAGATAAGCCTGTGTAAGTCTTTTTTCAGGACCTAAAGGCTTCATTTTTGGTAAGGTATCTTCTACTGTTGAAGCTTTGTCAATACTCGTTTTTTTATCTTTTCCACATGAACTTAAAACTAAAATTAGAATAAGTATTTGTGGTATATTTGTTCTTTTAAGGAAATTCATTTGCATCATTCTTGAAAAACAAATATATCGAATTCAATATTTATGTTTTGCTTTTTTTCAATATTTGAAAAGCTCTGTTTAACATAAAATTAACTTGTTTTTTATTTAGTCGATTGTTAACCAGCTTTTAACGGTTTTTAAAGATTCTAAATTGTATTTTGACAACAAAACTTTAACGAAAATTGTTATATTTGAAACAAATAAGATGTAAAAAGTTATATTAATAATTACTTCAAACCTATTTAAATGAAATTTGGAATCATAAAAGAAAGAAAAAGCCCACCAGATCGCCGAGTTGTTTTTGCTCCAAGTGAATTAGCAAAACTTAAACAATTGTATCACGATGCTGTTGTTGAGGTAGAAAGTTCAGATATCAGAATTTTTTCAGATCTTCAATATAAAAGTATGGGAATTAACGTTACAGAGGATGTCTCCGATTGTGATGTTTTATTTGGTGTGAAAGAAGTTCCCGTAGAAAATTTAATTCCAAATAAAGCTTATTTTTTCTTTTCACATACTATAAAGAAACAACCTTACAATAGAAAATTGTTACAGGCAATTTTAGAGAAGAATATCGATTTGTACGATCACGAAACTATTGTTGATGCTGAGAATCGCCGCTTAATTGGTTTTGGAAAATATGCCGGAATGGTTGGCGTTTATAACGGTATTCGTGCTTTTGGGATAAAATTTGAATTGTTTAAATTACCTAAAGCTGAAACTCTTGCCGGAAAAGACGATTTAATTAAACATTTAAAGCGTATTACAATGCCAGCTTTAAAGTTTGTTCTTACCGGAACCGGAAAGGTGGGAAGTGGAGCTAAAGAAATTTTGGATGCCATTAAAATAAAAGAAATTACGGTAGATAATTATCTAACCAAGAACTACACGCAGGCAGTCTATGTACAATTGGATGTTCTGGAATATAATAAACGTATAGACGGTGAGGTTATAGATTTTAACGATTTTGTAAAACATCCAGATGAGTATGTTTCTGATTTTGAAAAGTTTACTAAAGTTTCAGATATTTATTTTGCAGGTCATTTTTATTCAAGTGATGCGCCAGTGATTTTGACAAAAGAAATGTTGAATGCAAATGATTGTAAGTTAAAAGTTGTTGCTGATATTTCGTGCGATGTAAACGGACCAATCGCCTGTACTTTGCGTTCGTCGACTATTGCAGAACCTTTATATGGTTATTTCCCGCTGGAAGATAGAGAAGTTGATGTTTTTCACCCAGCTGCAGTTGTGGTAATGGCGGTTGATAATTTGCCATGCGAAATTCCAAAGGATGCAAGTGAAGGTTTTGGAGAACAATTTATGGAACACGTAATTCCTGCCTTCTTTAATAATGATAAAGACGGAATCCTAAAACGTGCAAAAATAACTGAAAACGGAAAACTCACAGAGAGATTTAGCTATTTGCAAGATTATGTAGATGGGAAATAGGAAAAGTTTCAAGTTTCAGGTTTCAGGTTAAAAAAGAGGTGTAAAACTTTAAGTTTTACACCTCTTTTTTGTTATTTAAAAAGTTCGTATTCAAGTTCTGCGGCCCAGAACTTGAAACCTGAAACTTGAAACTTTTTTAAACAAAACAATTAAACCATCTCCTCCGGTTTTACCCAAGCGTCAAAATCCTCTGGAGTTACGTAGCCCAAGCGAACGGCTTCGTCTTTTAGAGTTGTTCCGTTTTTGTGAGCGGTTTGTGCAATTTCGGCAGCTTTATAATATCCAATTTTTGTGTTTAAAGCAGTAACTAACATCAATGAATTGTCTACTAATTCTTTGATTCGTTTGTAATTTGGTTCGATTCCTTGTGCGCAATGTTCGTCAAATGAAACACAAGCGTCACCCAGAAGTCTTGCCGATTGCAGAAAGTTTGCTGCCATCACAGGTTTAAAAACATTCAATTCATAATGTCCCTGCATTCCGCTAACCGCAATTGCCATATCATTCCCTATTACTTGTGCACAAACCATTGTTAAGGCTTCGCATTGCGTTGGGTTTACTTTTCCGGGCATGATTGAAGATCCTGGTTCATTTTCCGGAATATGGATTTCGCCAATTCCTGAGCGTGGTCCGGAAGCTAACATTCTGACATCGTTTGCAATTTTATTTAAAGAAACAGCCAATTGTTTTAAAGCTCCGTGTGTTTCAACGATTGCATCATGTGCAGCGAGAGCTTCAAATTTATTCTCGGCAGTGATGAAAGGATGATTGGTGAATTTTGCAATATATTCGGCAACTTTGACATCATAACCTTTTGGGGTATTTAATCCTGTTCCTACTGCGGTTCCTCCCAATGCTATTTCCGATAAATGGGCTAAAGTATTTTTAAGTGCTTTTAATCCGAAGGATAATTGTGCGGCATATCCTGAAATTTCCTGTCCTAATGTTAATGGTGTTGCATCCATAAGATGTGTACGTCCAATTTTTACAACAGTTGCAAATTCTGTTGCTTTTTTGACCAAAGTTGCGTGCAATTTTTCGACACCGGGAATTGTGGTTTCAACAATCATTTTGTAAGCTGCAATGTGCATTCCGGTTGGGAAAGTATCGTTTGATGATTGCGATTTATTAACATCATCATTTGCTTTTATAAATTGTTCGCCTTCGCCAATGTTAAAACCTTTTAGAACTTGTGCGCGATTGGCAATAACTTCGTTAACGTTCATATTGCTTTGAGTTCCTGAACCGGTTTGCCAGATAACAAGCGGGAATTCGTCGTTTAATTGTCCCGCCAGAATTTCGTCGCAAACGGCTGCGATTGCGTCTCGTTTTTCGATTGGTAAAACGCCTAAATCGTAGTTTGCATATGCAGCAGCTTTTTTAAGATAAGCAAAACCTTCGATGATTTCATGTGGCATTGATGCCGATGGTCCAATTTTGAAATTGTTTCTCGAACGTTCGGTTTGTGCTCCCCAATATTTGTCGGCTGGAACCTGAACTTCGCCCATCGTGTCTTTTTCTATTCTGTATTTCATGTTGTTACTTGTAAAAGGTTATATGTGATTTGTGAAATGTTGTAGTGAATGGGACGCGGATGACGCTGATTTACTTCGTAAAGACGCGGATTAAAACTGATCTTTTCTTTTATGATTGAATCTTCTTATGAAAATGGTTGCCCTAGCCCTGATGGAAGCGGCATCCTTTTATGTCCGCCGCGGCGGACATAAAAGATATAGTGTACAGCAGGAAATAGCTCCTGAATATACTTATCTTCTTCTGTTTTAGATTGTTTGATTATAAGGGAATTAATCATGTCAAAAAAAGCTTATTTAAAATGAGTTTAAATATACGGATAATTGTGATTTCACGAAAATTGATTTGGATTTTATTGCTAAGGAAAAATATAAAACTTACATTTGTCCTTACATTCAAAAATTCCGGAAAACATGTTTGAATTTTCACAGTACTTAGGCTTTTTACTTTTCTTGACCATACTAACTATAGGGTTTTGGTTGATGTTTTTCTTAGTTGGTTTCGTATCTTATTGGGTTACGGGAGCAAGCTGGGAAATGTTCAAAGAGAAAAGAGCAAAAAAGAGACAAGAAGAGCAATCAATTTAATTTTAAATTGACTTCATAAAGAAAGGACCCGTTTATACGAGTCCTTTTTTTTATGCTTAAAAAAATAAATTCCAATAAAAAATTCCAAATTCCAATCAGTAATTTGATTAATTGGAATTTGGAATTTTTTATTTTATTGGAATTTCACCTATATTATCCCGGATAATCTCCTCCGCCACCGTCACCATCATTTTTAGGTGCTGCGTTTTTATCTCTATCGTTTTTAGCTTTATTAAAACGGTATGTAAACGATAAATTGAATTGACGTTTACGGAATTGCATTTCACTATAAGCATTTTGGCTCTCATGCGTCACATCGTTCTCAAGGTAAGTATATGATCTCATGATTCTTGAGTTAAAAATATCACTAATATTAAATGCAATTGTAGCTTTATCTTTTAGTACATCTTTACTAAATGCTGTATTCATACCAAACTGACCAAGGTTTCTACCTTGAGCTGTTTTTTGTTCGCCATTGTAAACGGCGCTTAATTGCCAGTCTATTTTGTATGGTAAAGTTAATTTTGAGTTGATTCTGGCAAACCATGTATTGGCTTGATTGTCCAGATTTTGTACAACTGTATTTCCTTTAGTATCGATATAGGTATTATCTCCGGTAGTTTTTACGTTGTAAAAGTTGAAGTTACTGTTGATTCTCCATATTTTGAATGGTGTATAATTAAGAGTAAACTCAAAACCAAATTTTTGTTCTCTCCCTAAGTTAATTGGACGGCTTAAGATAACCGGAATTCCTTCAACTGTTTCACCTGGTTTAGGAGTTACGATCTGACCATCAGGAGTTAAGATGTTGCCGTTTGGAGTTCTCACGAAACTGAAAACGTCTTTTGTGTTTTCGAAATAAGCTGAGGTATTGAACGTTAATTTGTCCCAACGTTTGATGTATCCAATATCGAATTTATCAGTTAGAGAAGGATCTAAGTCCGGATTTCCCTGAAAGATATTAACATTACTGGAATAATTCGTTGCAGGATTCATGAAACGACCTCTAGGTCTTGTTAAACGCTTGCTGTAACTTGCTGTGAAGTTACTTTGATTTGAAATTTCATAACTAACAAATGCACTTGGAAATAAGTTGTTGTATTTTTTAGTGTTGAAATCCTTAGTATCAAGCAAATTAACTTGAATGTTAGTGTCTTCCCAACGCAAACCAAATAAATAAGAGAATTTATTTACCTTGAAACCGTATTGGGTGTAAATTGCATTTATGTTTTCTTTGTATTGTAATGTATTTGATAAATCTGGATCCGGTTGATCTGAGTTGTTTGTTATTATATATTGGTTGTTCAGGTCGCCAAAACTTCCTTTGTATCCTGCTTCAAACTGGCTACCTTCGCCCAAAGGCAATACATAATCTGCTTGCAATTGTATTTGTTTCTGTACCTGATCGTTCAATGTGGTATTGAAATTTGGGGATGCTGTAATGTAACTATTACTATCGTCTGTATTTCTTGAAATCGATAAATCGGCAGTAAGTTTGTGTCCTTTATCGTTGAAGTTTTTGATTAAGTTTGAGGTATATTCTACGTTTTCACTTCCGGTAGCACCATCATTTAATCGGTATGAGTTACCTGTAAAATCATGTGCTGCGCCAAAGTTACTATAGGTGATGTAATCTCTTGTGTCACCAGAACTCTTTTGGTAATTAATAGCATTTGTCCAGAAAGTATTTGGTGCAACGGTCCATTCAATACCCGCTCTTCCGTTAAATCCGTCAGAAGTTCTTTTAGTATCACGATCTTCATCAAGATATCCTTTTGCATTTCCATTTGCATCAACATATTGAGTGTTGGTTAAACCTGCACCTTCGCTAGTTCTGCGGTTGTATCCAAGAGTGGTGAAATAATTTAACTTTTCAGTTTTATAGTTTAAATTTCCGCTTAAACCGTATGTTTCAGGAAGTCCTGTAGAAGCAATGAAAGTTCCGTTTAAACCTTGATTTTTTCCTTTTTTAAGAATGATATTGATGATTCCTGATCCACCTTCGGCATCATAACGTGCAGATGGATTGGTAATAACTTCAACTTTATCAATTGCATCAGCAGGAAGCTGACGTAAAGCTTCGGCAACATTGATTGCGTTTGAAGGTCTTCCGTCAATTAAAATTCTAATGTTATCACTTCCTCTTAAGCTTACATTTCCTTCGGTGTCAACAGAAACAGAAGGTACATTGTCCAGAACATCACTTACAGTTCCTCCTTTTACCATCATATCCTGACCAACGTTGTAAACTTTTTTGTCCAGTTTTATTTCTACTGTCGATTTTTCGGCACGAACAACAACTTCGTTCAATTGTGCTGCGTCTTCAGACAGATTTACAACTCCTAAATTTGTATCTCCTGAAATAGTTTTTCCTTTAATTTCAGTGGCTTTAAACGAAATAAATTCAACTTTAATATCGTAAGTTCCAGGAGCGACAGCAACTTCGAATTCTCCTTTTGGGTTTGTAATTCCGCCTGCAACAACTTTTGTGTCATTTGGAGCCATTAACGAAATGGTTGCGTATTCAAGTGGTTGTTTGCTTACTTTTTCGAAAACTTTTCCGGTAACTTTTACTTTGTTTTTTCCAGCGGGTGGTTGCTGCGCATAGTTGTAAAAACTTGTAAATAAGAATACAAGTAATACAGCAAATTTGATGTTTTTCATTGCTTTTTTTGGTTTCTTTTTCTTCTTAGACCGCAAATGTACCTTTTGGTTTAAAGAGAAGAATCACAAAAAAATGTTAATATAGTTTTTTGGAATCAATCCAGAAAAGAAGCAACAAGATCTAAATCACGACCAATAATCGCTTTTCCGTCTTTGATAACAATCGGACGTTCGATTAAAATCGGATTGTCGATCATAGCCTGAACAATTTCATCATTAGTCAATTCTTTTCCCTTGTAATTTTCGATCCAGATTTTTTCTTTTGTTCGAACTAATTGAATTGGATCCAGATTTAATTTTCCAACTAAATCTTTTAATTCTTTAAAAGTGGGAGTCTCTGTTAAATAAGGAATAATCTCATATTTTTGATTGGTTTGTTCTATAAAAGCTAAACAATTTCTTGATTTTCCGCAACGTGGATTATGATAAATTTGTATCATTTTACTATATTTAAGGTGTTATAACTAAGTTAAAGTAAATTTTTGGTACTTTAGCAAGACCAAAAGTAAGATTTACTTATTAAATTAAAGATCTTTTAATACTCGATTATTAAAGATATTGTTTCTCATTTTTAAAATTTTAAATATATGTTTTTAGAACAAGGAATTAAGCCTGAAAATGTTTTTTGGAAATATTTAATAGGGTCCGTTTTTATAATCACGGCTTCATTTATTGGTCAGATTCCTTTTACATTGGCGATTTACTTTAATTATAACGGTAAAGGAGCTTTTCCTACTGATAATGATGCTGCACTAAAAATGCTTGAGCCAAATCTAACCTTATTTCTAGTAATGATTTCTTTTGTGTTTGCATTTGCCGGAGTGTGGTTTGTTGTAAAATATTTGCACCATCAAACGCTGTTATCTGTTACTACATCAAGAAGAAAAGTAGATTGGAATCGTATTTTGTTTTCGTTCGTTCTATGGTCATTTTTTTCTATTCTAAGTTTTCTCTTTGTTTATTTGCAATCTCCTAAAAATTTTGTGTGGAATTTTAAATTGATTCCGTTCTTGATTTTAGTTCTTATGGGAGCAATATTAATTCCTATTCAAACGAGTACTGAAGAATATGTTTTTAGAGGCTATTTGATGCAGGGATTTGCAAATCTGGCTCAGAATAGATGGTTTCCCCTCATGATGACTTCGCTTATTTTTGGATCGATGCACTGGTTTAATCCGGAGGTAACCAAAATGGGAAATATTATTATGATTTACTATATAGGAACGGGTTTGTTTCTGGGAGTTATCACTCTTATGGATGAAGGAATGGAACTGGCTTTGGGATTTCATGCCGCCAACAATTTGATTGGAGCTTTATTGGTTACGTCAGATTGGTCCGTTTTTCAGACGAATTCTATTTTTAAAGATATGTCACAACCTTCAGCAGGTTTTGATGTTATTTTGCCGGTTGTAGTGGTTTATCCTATTCTGCTTTTTATCTACAGCAAAAAATACAACTGGACCAATTGGAAAGAAAGATTAACAGGTAAAATAAATGTTTTACAATCACCAAATTAAATACTATCATGTCAAAGTTAACACATAAAAATGTACATAATTATTTCAAACTAAATGGCTATCATTTAAGCGGAAAAGATTTATGTCAGGTGGGATATAGTTACATCAAAGAAGGCGATGTTTACGAGCGTGCAATTGGCGAATTTTTGTTGGATTGGTTCGATGATAAAGAATATATCGAAATGACCACTTCGGGAACAACTGGACTTCCGAAACTTGTGAAATTAGAAAAGCAAGCCATGATTCAGTCTGCATTGGCAACTGGGGATTTCTTTGGTTTAGAACCGGGAAATAAAGCTTTGCTGTGTTTGCCGGTTCAGTTTATTGCCGGTAAAATGATGCTGGTTCGGAGCCTGATTTTAGGATTGGATCTTGATATTGTTTCGCCTAGTACAGAGCCTTTAGCGAATAATTCGACGAAATATGATTTCGTAGCAATGGTGCCTTTGCAGGTTCAGAATTCTATTGAAGGTTTGAAAAATATAAAGAAACTAATTATTGGTGGTGCCAAAATGGACAGTGCTTTGGAAGAAAAGCTTTTGCCATTGAAAACTGAAATCTACGAGACTTACGGAATGACCGAAACTATTACGCATATTGCCGCTAAAAGAGTAGGAGATAGTGTATTTTCGATTTTGCCAAACGTAAAAATTTCTAAAGACGATCGTGATTGTCTAGTGATCTCTGTTGCTTCTATTTCTGATGAACCAATTGTTACGAATGATCTTGTGGAATTGATAAACGAAAATCAGTTTATCTTTTTAGGAAGAATCGATAATGTGATTAATAGTGGAGGAGTAAAGCTTATTCCGGAGCAAATTGAAGCAAAGTTGATTGGGAAAATTGATGCAAGATTTTTTGTAACCGGAATTCCGGATACTATTCTGGGCGAAAAATTAATTCTGGTGATCGAAGGAGAAAAACAAGAATTTGCTTCTGACTTTTTTGATGTTCTTGGGAAATTTGAAAAACCTAAAGAAATAGTTTTTGTTCCGAAGTTTAAAGAGAACGAAAACGGGAAGTTATTGCGTAAGCCTAGCTTGGCGTAGTTTTACCATATAAGTTATTATATAAGTTTATTTAAACTAGCTGTTTAGTTGTAGCTGTTTTGTGTTGTCCCGTAAGGACAATGACAATTACGTTAAGCTTTTTAGAAAATAAAATTATTGCTAATCAAATCTGTTTTTATCTGCGTTTTTGCATAGTAAATCTTTTTTATCAGCGTCAAAATTGGACGCTGATTTTACTGATTCGCTAAAGCGAAAACGCTGATGAAAACGGATTTTTCTAATTGCTTTCTTGATTAAACGGTTAAATAAATTTGTAGATTTCCCCTTAACTTAATGACATTACCAGTAGGACTACACTTCCATAAGATTAAGTTTTTTTTAAATAAACTTATATAACTTATATGGTAAAATCAACAATAAAAAAAGCCTTTAGATTTAATTTCTAAAGGCTTTTATATTTTTTATGCGTTTTGATTTACTCAGCAGCAACAGCATTTTTACGTTCTAGCAATGCCATGTAAAATCCGTCGAAACCAGACTCAGAAGCTAATATTTTACGATCTTTTATAAAAGTAAATTGCTTTCCGATTTCAGTTTTTAAGAATTTCTCTACCTGTTCTTGATTTTCTGATGGTAAAACAGAGCAAGTTGCATAAACTAGTTTTCCACCTGGTTTTACAATTTTAGAATAACTCTCTAAAACTTCTGCCTGTACTTTACGGATGTTATCGATAAACTCAGGTTGTAATTTCCATTTTGCATCAGGGTTTCTTTTTAAAACTCCTAAACCACTACAAGGTGCATCAATTAAAACACGATCAGCTTTTTCGTGTAGTTTTTTGATCACTTTTGTGGTGTCAATAATACGGTATTCGATATTAAAAGCGCCATTTCTTTTGGCTCTTAATTTCAATTGTTTCAGTTTGCTTTCGTATAAATCCATTGCAATCAATTGTCCTTTGTTTTCCATCAAAGAAGCAATGTGCAGCGTTTTTCCTCCAGCACCGGCGCAAGTATCAACAACACGCATTCCTGGTTTTACATCTAGAAAACCAGCTACTAATTGTGAGTTTGCATCCTGAACTTCAAAAAGTCCTTGTTTAAAAGCATCTGTCAAAAACACATTTGCTCTTTCTTTTAAAACTAAAGCTTCAGGCTGATCTTTTAAATATTCTGTTTCAATATTTAAATCCATCAACGTGTTTCTCAGACTTTCTTTAGTTCCTTTAAGGGTGTTGGTTCTTAAAATAACTTTTGCAGGCTGGTTTTGAGCGGCAATTTCTGTCGACCAAACTTTCTCTCCAAGTTCTTTTACACCCAATTCATCCATCCAATCCGGAATAGATTCTTTAAGTGCTCTAACTTTTGAAAGTTCGTCAAAACGTCCTTTTATTTTTCTTTCAGGAGTTCCTTCTAATTGTCTCCAATCTGGAATTGGATATCCTCTTAAAACTGCCCAAACTGCGAACATTCTCCATAAATTATCTCTATCGAAAGGTTCTTTTACTTCGGCAATTTCTGCATATAATCTTTTCCAACGAACAATTTCGTATATCGTTTCAGCAACAAACTTCCTGTCAGAACTTCCCCAACGTTTGTCTTTTTTTAAGGCTCTAGCTACCACTTTGTCTGCATATTCTCCTTCATTGAAAATTGCATTTAAAGAATCGATGGTAGTATAAACTAAATTTCTGTGTAATCTCATTTTAATTATTTGAGTTGCAAAGGTACTATTAATTGATTGAAAGTTAAATTTTTAATTTTGATTGTTGTTTTAACTTCCTTTTAAAAAGAAAAAAAACACTCTGATAAAGTTTAAAAGAGTGTTTTTTGAATGTATTTATAAATGATTTATTTTATAATTCGGGTCAATCCGATATTTTCCGGAGCGTGAAGCACCATTGGGAATTTCTCTATTTTAACCGAACTACTGTCTAAACCAAAAGCTCTTTCTTCAGATAAACTCAGTTTCTTGATGAAGAAATAAGAGTTCATAATAATATTTTCGTGCCATCTTAAATCGTTATCATTTGATAAGAATTTCTCAGACAATACGAATTTGAAATCACCAATAATATTGTTTTTGTTCAAAGATTCGTAACGGCTTGTAATATCTACCTCGCCACGTTTTACCATGTCACGAATTACTTCTCTGAACATTAAATTGATTTTTGTAGGTTCTCTAAATCCTAAATTAAAATCGATTCTGTAAATATCATCTTTAGCAATTTCAGTAACTTTATATTGTGTTTTATAAGGCTCCGTAAGAATGTTTACGTGTACAAACCAATAGATATCAGCTCTTTTTGGACGTTTTTGTAAAATCGAGTAAATTACTTTTTCTTCCAATTCATCAACACGGTTTGCATTGGTCATGTAAACTAAATGTGTTGCATATTTAGGAATAGATAGGTCTTCGCTTAACTCCATTAATACTTTCTTATAATCGTCAATCTTGATGATTTTAGTATAGCTTTTATTGATTTTCTTAGCCAAATACCAGATCGTCATAATCGAAATCAACATTATTGCAATGATTAATGTTACGTAACCACCTTCGGCAAATTTTGTAATATTTGCAAAAAGGAAACTGAATTCGATTAATAAATAAATTGTAATTAATGGCACCATTAAATACAATTTTACTCTTTTCATTATCAAATAATAATTAAGTAAAATAGTTGTCATGATCATACATAGAATGATAGCAAGACCGTAGGCATGCTCCATATTTCCTGATTCTTGAAAGTGTAAAACAATTCCAACACAGCCAAAGAATAATAACCAGTTAATTGACGGTATATATAATTGTCCTTTTACTTCTGTAGGATATTTGATTTTTACTTTTGGCCAGAAATTCAAACGCATTGCTTCGTTGATCAAAGTAAATGATCCACTAATAAGCGCCTGAGAGGCAATTACCGCAGCAAGAGTCGCAACTACGATACCAAACGGCAAGAACCAATGCGGCATGATGAGGTAAAATGGATTTCCGTTTTCTCCGCCTAGTTGTTGTAATGTACTTCCTTCATGGTGAATTAAATAAGCTGCTTGACCAAAGTAGTTTAATACTAAAGTTGTTTTTACAAAAATCCAGCTAATTCTAATATTTTTTCTTCCGCAGTGACCCATATCAGAGTACAAAGCTTCGGCTCCCGTAGTACATAAAAATACAAACCCAAGAACAAAGAATCCATCTGGGTGAATCGATAATAAATGATAAGCGTAGTAAGGATTTACCGCTTTTATAACCTCAGGATGATTCATGATTTGAATTGCTCCCAGTGTTCCCAACATGGCAAACCAGATTAACATCATTGGGGCGAAAAATTTCCCAACCAGTTTAGTTCCAAATTGTTGAATGGTAAATAGAATGAATAAAATCCCGATAACAATATAAACAATTGTTTGTGTTTCCATTGTAGGATAGAAAGCTCTAATACCTTCAACAGCAGATGAAATCGAGATTGGGGGTGTTATAATACCATCGGCAAGTAAAGCACTCCCTCCAATAATGGCGGGGACAATTAGCCACTGAATTTTTGTTTTCTTGACTAAGGCATATAGAGCAAAAATCCCACCTTCGCCATGATTATCAGCACTTAAAGTGATAAGTACATACTTAATGGTAGTTTGTAAAGTCAATGTCCAGAAAACACAAGAAATACCTCCTAAAACAATATCGGCATTAATTGCGTAATCGCCAAGTATGGCTTTCATTACGTATAATGGAGAAGTACCAATATCTCCATAAATAATTCCCAATGTTATCAATAAACCTCCTATAGACAACTTACTATGTAAGTTTTTATGCGATGCGCTCATGTATGTTTTTATAAAAGACGGTTGCAAATTTACTGTTTTAAAACAAATTAGAGTCAATTATAATTAAAAAGATAAAAAAAAGCACAATCGTCAAATTGTGCTTTAGATTTTTATCTGAAAATGCGATTTTAATATTAACCTCTTCTTCCACCATTACCTCTTGAATTAGAACCACTTTCTCTTTGTGGTTGACTGCCTCTTGATTCCTGACTAGCTCTTGGAGCTTCAGAACGTTGCATACTTGGAGTATTTTGTTGTCTCGGTGTACTAGCTCTGTTATCGGAATAACTTCTTGGAGATTCTGTTCTTACAGGAGCTGGAGTTGAAACTCTGTTGGTATTCATCGTACTTTGTGAATTTCCTCTACCGTAACCTCCGTTATTCTGACCATAATCTCTTCTGCTATCAGTTCTATTCGTATTATCAACTCTTACAGGATTAGTTACTGTTGCAGCGTTATCTCTGTTTGTTGTACTTACACGATTTGTATTGTAGCTTCTGTCAGAGTTTGTTCTGTTATCAGTATAGGTTCTGTTTGGAGTTCTATTGTCTGTTGGAGTAGAAACTCCTCCCATATTTACTCTGTTTTCACCATAATTTCTGTTAGGAGTTCTATTGTCTGTTCCTGTAGAAATTCTTCCTGAGTTTGATCTGTCTGTGTTATAAGTGTTTTGAGTTCTGTTGTAATCTCTGCTTGCAACACGTCTTTGATCAAGATCATATCTGTTAGAAACATTCGCATGTCTTTGAGAAAAACTGTAGTCAGGACGTCTGGTTTCATATCCATAAGAACGTCTTGATTGGTACAAAACAGGAGCAACATAACTTCTTCTTGTATTTACATAATTGTAATGATTGTTTACGTTGATACATACATTTATGTTGTTTCTATATCTGTAAATTGGGTAAGGTCTCCATGCAGCATAATAAGTTGGATACATATTCCATCCCCAAGTAGAGTAGTAAGGTCTGTAATTCGTAACCCAAAATGAGCTGTAAATTACCGGAGCTACACTGTAAACAGGCTCATAAATATAATTGTCTCCGTATAAATAAGTGTTACCAACTACCTGAACGCTAACTTTATTATAATTATCTCTTTCTACATCAATTGTTGCAACATCCTGATAAACATCACGATCAAGAACGGCTTGGATAATTACAACGTGCGTTCTGTTTTCTACAGACTCGATAACACGTAAGTAATCTACTTCATTATCATCATTCAAATCAAGGTTTGAAATTTGATATTTTGGATCGTTCAAGCGTCTTTCAAAATCCTGAAGATTCGCAGATTCTCCAAACATAGATGCAACGGCTCTTAAATCTAAGTTATCGCTGATATCTGAATTTTTTGCATATACAGTAGTTTGGCTTTGTGCTGTACAAGAGGCGAAACCTATTGCTATTATGGCTATTAAAAGTAATTTCGTTTTCATGGCAAAATCATATTAAGATTGATATTTTGATGATATCCAATTACTGTGCCAGAAAAAAAAACAAAACTTAAATTATATGTTAGAATTAATTGTATTTTAGCAACAAATAAATCTTAACCTATATGAAAAAAGTATTATTATTTTGTGGCGCTTTTATTTTATTTGTGTCTTTTAAAACGCTGAGTGATAGTGATAAAAGGATGTTTTATAGTGGTTTCACATCTATACAAATTGATACTTTATTTCAGGATAAAATTAGCATTAGAGCGATATCAATTGATAAAAATAAAATTTGGTATGGAGCAGATAATTCTCGTTTTGGGTACTACGATTTAGAGAAAAAAGAGAAATTCGAAGAGCATATTTATCGCGATACTTTAAAGTTAGAGTTCAGAAGTATTGCTCAAACTTCAAAAGATATTTTTTTATTAAGTGTAGGTAATCCTGCATTGCTTTATTCTGTTTCTAAAAAGACAAATAAAGTGAAATTGGTATATAAAGAAGTGAACCCAAAAATATTTTACGACAGTATGCAATTCTGGAATGATAAAGAAGGAATCGCTATTGGAGATCCTACAGAAGATACTTTTTCGATTATTGTAACTCGTGATGGAGGAGAAACATGGACTAAAATTTTGTCTGATAAGTTACCGACAAATGCAAGCGGTGAAGCAGCTTTTGCAGCCAGTAATTCAAATATTGTAATTAAAGGAGATGATACATGGTTGGTTTCGGGCGGAAAAAAAGCGCGTGTTTTTTATTCGCCGGATAAAGCAAAAACATGGAAAGTGGTTGAGACACCAATTGTTCATGGAAAAACAATGACGGGTATTTTTACAGCTGATTTTTACGACTCTAAAAACGGATTTATTGCCGGTGGCGATTATGAGCTTCCAAGCAAAAAATCAGATAACAAAGCTTTTACTAAAGACGGAGGAAAAACCTGGCAGTTAATAGGTCAGGATATGGGATTTGGTTATGCATCATGCGTGCAATATGTTCCAGGCGGAAATGGTAAAGAAATTGTTTGTGTAGGTTCTGAAGGAATACAATATTCTCAAAATGGCGGACAAAACTGGACGCAATTGTCTACAGATTCAAAACTCTTCACTCTTCGTTTTGTGAATAGAAACCTTGCGATTGCCGCAGGGCATAATAAAGTAGTAAGACTGCGTTTTAAATAAGGATTAACACGAAAACGGATCAAGGCTAAATATTGTGGGAATCATAAATATACTCCCTAATTATTTTTTACCGCAGAGAATGCAAAGATTTTTAACTAGAATGTCTTAGAAAGCATCCCGAGGCTTCGGGATGCCTTTTATAAAACCTAAGAATAAAAAAACTTAGTGTTCTCTGCGGTAAATTTATTTTCCACAGGTTTTGGGATTGATCCTTAAATAGTCCTGAAATAATAAGAACCCTAAATAATAAAGCAAGTATTATTATATAGGGTTCTTACCGCTGTTGTTTCTTTTGGGCAGGAACTTAATCTTTTCCTGCTTTATCACGGTATTGTTTTAGCAATTTTCTATTAAAATCGTCTTCTGATTTTTTTAGCTTTAATATCTTTTTTGACGAAAGTATCTTTTTTAAATCTGAATTATATTTTACTCTTAAAAGATACAATTCTTTATCAGTGGCTTCCATTTGAGAAAGTAAAGATGCTGCCTCTTTTTCAGAAATCGAATTGATGTTGTCATCATCTAATCGCTGCAGGTACATTTTCATCTTTTGATGTTTTAATTCAAATTGCTTATCATCATAAGCATTATAAATGGGCCAGAATTTCTCTGCTTCTGTAGAAGTTAATTCTAGTTCAGTTGTTAGAAAAGATACTTTGTAAGCTTTAATTTTTTCGCGTTTCTCATCTGTTTTACCGTTTTGTGCATAAAACGAAAAGCTTACTAAAAACAGAATTATCGATAGTATTTTTTTGATTTTCATCTTTTAAGTTTTGTTTTATTCGGAAATTAAATGTTCTATATTTGGACTTGACGATAAAATATCTTCAAGAGTTTCATCTTCTATGGTAATATTTTTATTTAGTTTTTGAATGTCTTTAGTATCTAAATTCTGAATCAAATCATATTGATTTAAATTAGACTGATACGCTAAATAGGTTTCTAAAGTATCTTCGTCAAGCTCTTTAGAAGTTGCGTTGTAATTGTTTACTATAGGAATCATTAAGGCAATAACAATAACAGCAGCAGCAAGAATTGTAAGTACTCGTTTGCGTTTGTAAAACGGAATAACTTTTACTTCTCTTTTCTCTTCGTTAATCTGTTGTAAAACTTTTGCCGAAAGATCATCAAAGTAATGATCCGGAGTTTTAAATCCAGAGGGTATTTTCGGTTCGTTTTCTAATTTAAATGCTTTCATAATAACAATAAGATAGATTTTGTTACAAAAGGTTTAATTTGATGTAACATATATTTCAATTTTTTTTACAGCATGATGATAAGAAGCCTTTAAAGCACCTACTGAAGTTCCTAAAATTTCGGCTATTTCTTCGTATTTTAATTCTTCGAAATACTTCATTTTAAAAACCAATTGTTGCTTTTCAGGCAAGGTAATTATTGCTTTTTGAAGCTTGATCTGAATTTCGTCGCCATCAAAATAAACATCGGCTTTTAAATTATCGATGGTTTTATTTTGGAGCGCTTCTGATGTTATTCCGCTTAATTTTGCTTTTTGGCTTAAAAAAGTCAAAGCTTCATTAGTTGCAATTCTGTACATCCAGGAAAAAAGCTTGCTTTCTCCTTTAAAGTTTTTTAGGTATTGATAAACTTTTACAAATGTATTCTGCAAGACATCGTCTGCATCATCATGGTTCAAAACGATGTTTCGAATATGAGAATACAAAGGTTTTTGATATTCAGACAAGAGTTTTTGAAACGCTGTATTTTGCGTTTTAGGATCTAGTAACTGTTGTATAAATTCCTTTTCGTCTATCAAACTTTTTGATTTATCAAACTTTAGTATTAGAATGAATTTTAAACAAAAGGTTTAATCAGTCTTGCTTTTTTTTTAAAATTCAGATTCTTCTTCAGGAGTTTTTGCCGCTGGAGTTGCTGCAGGTTTTGGTTGTGTAGAATCTGTTGTTTGTGGTTTGTAAACCGGAACTTTTGCAACAGGGATCACTTTTGGTTTCGTTGGGAAATAAATTTCAGTCATTAATTTAGATGGGCTTTTTACATCTAATTTACTGATCGTTAAAATTTCAAGATGTGACCAGGATAAATCCGGGAAGATTTTTTCGTTGTTGATGTAGGCTGTCGTTTTTGCAATAGCTTCATTTGTGTGCGAATAGTCTCCTGTTAAAGTTGTTTTAACAGCTTCGAAACCATTTAGTTTTCCGCCTAAGATATCACTTCCTGAAGTTGTTGTAATTTCTCTGTTTGTTGGTAAACAAATCGAAATTTTAGCTAGTCCCGTAGTTGTGTCGTAGGTATGGTAAATGATAAATGGTTTTCCGTTGGTAGATAAACCATTATTTTTACTGAACTCAATAAGCTTCGGAATTACAATTCTTGCATTTTTATTTACTTTCGAAATTTCACTCGTAAATGTTTGTTTTATATAAGGAGTCTCAGTTTTCTTAACAACACCATTTACTTTTATAGCATAGGTTTTTGTTTCGAAATCTAAGTTTTTGTCAATGTTTGCAAGGCTTTTTTCATAAATAGTTCCAATAACTTTATCGGAACCACCGTTTAATGCTGTGTAAATTTTGAATAGAAAACTCATTGTTCCTGTTCCTTTCCAGGTAACTTTTGTTTTTCCGGCAAGGGTATCTTTAAATGTCCAGTTTACATCAGCTTCAGTTCCGTCAAATTTCATTTTTTGCTGAATGCTTTCTCCTTCTTTTGTTTTAAGAGTGATCGCATTTCCGTTTCCTTCGGCACCTGTCCAATAAAAAGAAGCTCCATTTCCCGTTGTTTTATTTGGGAATGTCATTTTCATTGAAGGATCTTCTACAGACCAGGATTCAAAATCTTCATAATTTCTAAAATCATTTACATAGTTGTACACAGTCGCTTTTGGCGAATTAATCACTTTGCTTCTTTCTACAGAAAAAATCCCTTTTTGGGTAGCGACAAAAACAGTGAGAGCAACTAAGCTTAATAATAATAAAAGAAATAAATATTTTAGAATCTTCATTGTTGTAGGTTGTTTGGTGTCGTAAAGTTATAAATTTTATTACTAGTCGCACTAGTAGCGGCGCAATAAAAGTACACTTTATAAATTTATTTGCTCAATAAAAGTTTCAAATAAAACGATTTTGGGGAAGTTTAATTGTAATTTTTTGAGATTTATTTTTATTTATGAATTATCTTTTGAAAAAGAATTTGATCACAAATAAAATGGCAATAAAAAGTAGGAATACAATTAGTACTTTGTAATTTCCTTTGTAGAAAACTTTGTGTAAAGCGAGATCTTTTCGGTAAGCAAATATCATTACGATTACAAATGTAATAAAAAAACAGAGTGCGAATATTAATTGTCCTTGACTAAACATAGTAAAAATTATTTTTGGCAAATTTAGAGAATTGTATATGAATTGTTGCTAATTTGCCACTTCATTTAATCAATTAAAATCATGAGGAAACAACTTGATGCGGTAACTGAATTTCATACTGCTTTTAAAATAGGTCATAGTCAAACTCCAATTGCTGATTTAGGAGAAAATAAAAAACTGCTTCGTTATAATTTAATGAAAGAAGAAAACGAAGAATATCTTGAAGCGGTTCAGAATAATGATTTGGTCGAAATTGCTGATGCGCTGGGAGATATGATGTATATTTTGTGCGGAACAATTATCGAGCACGGTTTGCAAGATAAAATTGAAGCTGTTTTTGATGAGATTCAGCGTAGTAATATGAGTAAACTTGGCGAAGACGGACAGCCAATTTATAGAGAAGACGGAAAAGTGATGAAAGGTCCGAATTATTTTAAACCTGATTTTTCTAAACTTTTATAGAGAAAATTAACCGCAAAGTGCGCTAAGATTTAATTTTTCTTTACGGATAGAAAACACAAAGTTCGCAAAGCTAGATCAACACAAAGCTTTGCGAACTTTGCGTTTAATCTTTGCGCACTTTGCGGTAAAATTAGCTTTGCATTTTATGATATAAATAGAAAACCCGATAACTGTGAAGCTATCGGGTCTGTTTTTATATTTATCTTTTGATTATTGAACTTTTACCGTCCATCCAAAAGTATCTTCAGAAAGTTTATTTTGAAGATTAGTTAGTTTTTCTTTTAAAAGAGCACCGTAAGTATTCTCAATAGGAGCCATTTCATAATAAACATCCTGATAAGAGAATCCTTTGATTACGCTAATAACAGCAGCAGTTCCTGCACCAAAAATTTCTTTTAAAGATCCGTTTTTAGCAGCTTCTACTAATTCTGAAACAATAACAGGACGAACTTCTACTTTAAGACCTTCTTTTTCTGCCATAGCAATCAAACTTTTTCTGGTAATACCGTCTAAAATTCTTTCGCTTGTTGGAGCAGTTAATAAAGTATCGTTGATTCTAAAGAAAACGTTCATAGTTCCAGCTTCTTCCAGTTTAGTGTGCGTTGCATCATCTGTCCAGATTACTTGTTGAAAACCGTCTTTGTTTGCCAAATTAGTTGGGTAAAACTGTGCAGCATAGTTTCCGGCAGCTTTTGCAGCTCCAATTCCACCGTTTGCAGCTCTACTATAATGTTCAGCTATAATAACTTTTACTTCACCTGAATAATAAGATTTTGCAGGAGAAAGTAAAATCATGAATTTATACTCGTCAGAAGGATTTGCAATAACTCCGGCACCAGTAGCGATCATAAAAGGACGGATATACATACTGCTTCCGTTTCCTTTTTGAATCCATTCCTGGTCAATTTTTAATAATTCATTCAAACCATCCATAAAAATATTTTCAGGAATTTCCGGCATTGCCATACGAACTGCAGAATTATTAAAACGCTTGAAGTTTTCATCTGGTCTAAACAACCAAACATCATTGTTGTCATCTTTATAAGCTTTCATTCCTTCGAAAATAGCTTGTCCATAATGAAAGACTTTAGAAGAAGGATCCATTAAAATTGGAGCATAAGGCTTAATGACAGGATTTGACCACTCTCCGTTTTTAAAATCACATTCGAATAAATGGTCTGTAAAAACAGCACCAAAGCTTAGGTTTTCAAAGTCTACTCCGCTTATTTTTGACGAAGTTGCTTTTCTGATTTCAATCTTGCTCGCTTGAGTTGTACTCATAATAATGTAAGTTTTTATGTAATTTTCATTTCAATAGAAAAATCTAAAGTAATGATCTGGTATAAAATAGGATTTATTGAATGCAAAATTAAGTAAAAATATATAATTTACTTAGTAAAACTGCATTATTTAGTGCGTTTAACTGAGATTTATTTATCTTATAATAAAGTCAAAAAAAATGCTCGATTTTATAAAGAATTTATGAAAAAAGTACGGATTTTTAAGGCTTTACGCATTTGTTTTGCCTAAATTTGACTCATAAAATGGCTTGAAAATGTACAAAAATGTACTACAAATTTATAAATAGTGGAAAGAGAGATAATTAAAACGCTGGATGGTTCAACAACAATTCATTTAAAAGAGTGGGATGAGTGTTATCATTCTAAGCACGGAGCGATTCAGGAAGCAAAACATGTATTTATAAAAAACGGACTTTCATTGTTTGAAAATAATCCGGTAAGTATTCTTGAAATTGGTTTTGGAACAGGGCTGAATGCTTTTATTACTTTTTTAGAATCAAACGCAAAGCAACAACAAATTGATTATGTTGGGGTAGAAGCGTATCCGGTTGATGCCAAAGAAGTATTAGAAATGAATTATGTTGCTGAATTAGAAGCAGATCAATATAAAGGTATATTCGAAAAAATGCATGAATGCGAATGGAATGAGAAAAATGTGATTACTTCGAATTTTTCGTTAACCAAAAGGAAACAATTTTTTGATGAAATAAACGATTTTGAAATTTTTGATTTGATTTACTTTGACGCCTTCGGATATCGGGTGCAGCCGGAGCTTTGGAGTACAGAAATTTTTAGAAAAATGTACAATAGTTTAAAACCAAATGGCGTTTTAGTAACATACGCCGCTCGCGGAGTTGTTAAAAGAAGTATGATCGAAGTTGGATTTACGGTCGAAAAATTAGCAGGGCCTCCGGGAAAACGAGAGATGTTTCGAGCCTTTAAAAAGGTTTAAATGAGTTGTTTAGAATTATTCTATATTGATTTATATTTATTAAGAAAACGTATTCGTTGCTAAAGTTTTTAAAAAAATAAGTTAAATTGAATGCACATGAATGATATTTGTTTAAATTTGTTGCGAGTTTAGAAATATTGATAACCCCAAAAATCGTATTTTATTATGTCAAAAATGATGTTTGATTACACGAAATCAATACTTGAGAGAGTGAGTTTCGATCCGATACTTTTCTGTAAAGAATTAGAGAAAGCTATCAAAACACTGTTACCGTACGAAATGGAACAATTACAAGAATGGTTATTAAATTTCATTATTGAAAAACCAGAATTAAAACAAAGTTTACTACTAATTAAAGTATAAAGAAAAAGGAGCCAAATTGGCTCCTTTTTTATTTTTACTTCTTTTGTAGCGGACTAATGATTTGAACGTTCTGAAAAACAATTGCTCCTTTTACAACTCCGGCAATTGTAGATCGTAATGCGTCAATGATTTGCATTTTTAATTCGCTCTTTGGGTAAATTAAACTTACCTCGCGAGCAGGTTTTGGTTCCTTAAAGTTACGCAGTTTCAGTTTGTCGGACTCTTTTAAGTCTAAGGTGTGCAAGTACGGAAGTAACGTTGTGCCCAAGCCTTCGTCGGCTAATTTTATAAGCGTTTCAAAGCTTCCGCTTTGGATCTGAAAATTAGTCTGATCGATATCAGAACCGTTTTTGCATAAATTTAAAATCCCGTCTCTAAAACAATGTCCGTCCTGCAAAAGCAAAATTTCGTTGAGGTTTAAATCAGAAACTTCAATTTCTTCTTTCTGGAAACTAGCATGATGTTCCGGAATATAAGCTACGAAAGGTTCGAAATACAAAACGATTTCTTTTATTTTTTCATCTTCAAGCGGAGTTGCAGCAATTGCAGCATCAAGATGACCATTTTTTAACTTCGTAATAATCTCATCTGTGTTTAGCTCTTCTATTAAAAGCTTCACTTTTGGATATTTATTTATGAAATTACTTAAAAACATTGGTAAAAGCGTTGGCATAATCGTTGGAATAATTCCTAAGCGAAATTCTCCGCCAATGAAACCTTTTTGTTGTTCTACAATGTCTTTAATTCTGTCCGCTTCATTTACAATGTTTTTGGCTTGGTTAACAATCTTCTGACCAATATCAGTAAGCTGAATAGGTTTTTTACTTCTGTCGAAGATCAAAATATTAAGCTCTTCTTCAATTTTTTGAATTTGCATACTTAAGGTAGGCTGAGTAACAAAACATTTTTCAGCAGCAAGTGTAAAATTTTTATGCTCGGCAACGGCTAATACATATTGTAATTGAGTTATAGTCATTTTGATAGTATTTTTTGATGCAAAAATAAGAAAATATAATTTTTTTTGATACTATTTTTAGGGAAGTTGTTTTAAATTTGTAGTAAACTTATTATAAAACGATAACTATGAAAACAAATATTTTAGGATTACCTGTAAAAGAGTCTGAATTGGTAGTAAAAGAATTAAATGTACTATTGTCAAACTTTCAGGTTTACTATCAGAATTTAAGAGGAATACATTGGAATATTCGTGGGAAGCGTTTTTTTGATTTACATGTGAAATTTGAAGAATTATACACGGATGCACAATTAAAAATAGATATGATCGCTGAGAGAGTTTTGACAATAGGAGGGACGCCTTTGCATACTTTTGAAGATTATATAAAAAATAACAAATTAGCAGTTGGAAAAAACATCTCAAACGATGAAAAAGCAGTTCAGTTAATTGTTCATTCTTTGACGGATTTATTAAAAATCGAAAGAGGAATTCTTCGACAATCGGACGAAATTAACGACGAAGGAACCAATTCTATGATGAGTGACTTCATTGCAGAGCAGGAAAAAACAATTTGGATGATGAATGCCTGGTTAGAAGAAGAATTGTAATTGGTTGTTTTTGAGTGAAATATAAACAGAATGTTGGCTTGCCTTCATTCTGTTTTTTTATGTTTGTTAAATTTGTATAAAATTTTTAGTCCTCTCGCTTTGATTTTATCAGTTTAACACTATTTTTGCTCCAATGAAATTAATCGCTCGCATATTATTATTCATATTTATTGCTTTCTTAGCTACCCCAACTATTGTAACGGTACTGAAGAAAAGTAATGATACGTCTATGTTTTTCAGTTTTTCTGAAGAGGAGCATTCGCATAAAGAACTTAAGGCTGCTGTTTATCCAGCAATACTTCAACATGAAGTAATAATGCCAGTTTATATTGAAAAAAAGACCATCGTGTCTGAAAATATTGTAAAACTTGACAATATTTCCCCGAGCATTTTTGCTCCACCTCCAAACTTGGCATAATACTTCCGATTATTTTGAACTCAACTGCATTTATGAACAGATGTGGTTAATCTTTAATGAATAATTTTTTTAGTATTGTGTTATGACAAAAAAAATCAATCTTTTTGCTAACCTAAAATCTGATTTTGCTTCAGGTTTAGTGGTTTTTTTGGTGGCTCTTCCGTTGTGTTTAGGTATTGCAATGGCTTCTGGAGCGCCTTTATTTTCTGGAATTATTTCAGGTGTTATTGGTGGTATTGTGGTAGGCTATTTAAGCCAGTCACACATTAGTGTATCTGGACCAGCAGCTGGATTAACAGCTATTATTTTAACTGCTATTACCGATTTTGGTGCTTTTGATGTGTTTTTGATGTCTGTTTTTATTGCGGGACTAATTCAATTAGCATTAGGGTTTTTAAGAGCCGGAAGTATCTCAAATTATTTTCCAACAAATGTAATTGAAGGAATGTTAGCCGGTATTGGTATCATCATTATCTTAAAACAATTGCCTCATGCTTTTGGTTATGATACAGATTTTGAAGGTGATCAGGCATTTGCACAAAACGACGGAAGTAATTCATTTTCGTTTTTATTCGATGTTTTAAATCACATTCAATTAGGAGCGGTGGTTATTTCATTGGTTTCACTTGTAATTTTGATCTCTTGGGATAAAGTTCCGTTTTTAAAGAGATTAAAATTAATTCCGGGTGCATTAGTAGCCGTTATTGCCGGTATAGCTTTAAATGAATTTTTTGTTTCAACAGGAAGCTCATTGGCAATTGCAAAAGAACATTTGGTTTCTTTGCCAGTTCCAAAATCTTTTGATGAATTTAAATCTATTCTAATTACACCAAACTTCGCCGCTGTTACAAATCCGCAGGTTTGGGTGGTAGCTATAACAATTGCCATTGTCGCTTCTATCGAAACATTATTATGTATCGAAGCTGCTGATAGAATGGATGTTCAAAAACGTTATACAAATACAAATGTAGAGCTTAGAGCTCAGGGTATTGGAAATATTGTGAGTTCGCTATTGGGTGGTTTACCAATGACATCTGTTGTGGTTCGATCATCTGCTAATAATAATGCAGGTGCAAAATCTAAAATGTCGGCTATTATTCACGGGGTACTTTTGTTAATCAGTGTTTTGTCAATACCTATGATTTTAAACAAGATTCCATTGGCAACTTTAGCAACTGTGTTGATTTTAGTGGGATATAAATTAGCAAAACCGGCAACTTTCATTCATTTTTGGGAAAAAGGAAAATACCAGTTTGTACCCTTTATTGCAACTTTAGTATTTGTTGTAGCAACAGATTTACTTAAAGGAGTTGCTTTAGGAATTATCATCAGTATCATTTTTGTACTGAGAGGAAACCTGAAAAGAGCTTACAGCTTCAAAAAAGAAGAATATGAAGACGGAGACGTTATTCATATTGATTTAGCTCAGGAAGTTTCGTTCTTAAACAAAGCGGCTATTAAATTGACATTGAACGAGATTCCTGAAAACTCTAAAGTAATCATCAACGCGCATGATACAGAGTACATTGCACACGATGTTCTGGATTTAATTCGCGAGTTTAAAGAAACACGCGCTGTTGATCAAAATATTAAAGTGAAACTAAAAGGATTCAAACAAGCTTACCAGCTTGAAAATTCTCCGGATATGGGTAATCATGTGTCTATAGAACATTATTATGATGTTGCAAAAAGAGCTTTGGTTAAAAAAGAAACGGTAAAAGAAAATATTTAAACAAATTAAAGTAATTAAGGTATTTCTTAAGTGTGAGAAGTATTAAAAATTAGATAACTTTACAATAAAGTTATTTTTGATATGTTTAAACATGTAGAAATACCATTCAAAAAACAAAAAAATGAGAGAGTTTTATAAGCAGTTATTAGAAAACAATAAGCAATGGGTTGAGAAATCATTAGCATTAGACCCAAATTATTTCGCAGATTTAGCCAAAGGTCAAACACCGCCATTATTATGGATTGGATGTTCTGACAGCCGTGTTCCTGCAAACGAAATTATCGGAGCTAAACCAGGTGAGGTTTTCGTACACCGTAATATTGCAAACATGGTGGTACACTCAGATATGAATATGTTGAGTGTTCTGGATTATGCAGTAAATGTTCTAAAAGTAAAACATGTTATTGTTTGCGGACATTATGGTTGTGGTGGTGTAAAAGCTGCAATGGGCAATCAATCTGTTGGAATTATCGACAACTGGATTCGTCACATTAAAGATGAATACCGTTTGCACGATAAATACCTGAATTCTATTCAAGATGAAACAGAGCGTTTTAATGCTTTTGTTGAAATCAATGCAAAAGAGCAGGTTTACAACTTAGCAAAAACGTCAATTGTACAAGGGGCTTGGAAAAACGGTCAGGACTTAATGCTTCACGGATGGGTTTATGGTTTGAATTCTGGTTTTGTAACGGATTTGAATGTAAATATCGCTTCGAATGAAGAGCTTGATGAGGTTTACCAATTAGACCTATAAATCATAAAACAAAAAAATCGCCTCAAAAGGGCGATTTTTTTTATTCGTTTTCGTCTAGATTTTCGTTAAAGGCCGATGGTAACATTGTTGGGATAAACTTGATTAGAATCGGTAATAATAAACTTCCGCCGGGAAGTAAAAAAATCGTAAGTGACGGAATCGTTTTGCAAATATCTAAAAGTTGTTTCTTTACTTTTTTCTTTTCTTTAGCATCCAAATCTCTGGTTGTAGAATAAGCCAGCAGAATCATTAATTCTTTACTTTGAACAATTTCCTTAACTAGTCTGTTTTTGTTCCTTATAATCAGTTTTACAACACTGTGCGTCATTTGATCATAAAAGTGTTTTACTGGATTAGAGTAATTAAAATACGGGATTTTCTTTTTATGAGTTGTGATAAAGGTATTGGTTGTTTCAATACTCTTGGCCACAAATTCATCCGAAACCTGCATCATTGATCCCAATGAGTATAAGAAATAAGCTTCTTCGTTTTCTACAACACCATCGCTCCATAAAGCCATTCCAGCCATATCGATTAAATAATATTGCTCCAATTTATTGCTGAAATAGTCTAGTTGTAAAGTTTCTAAAGTATCAACTGTAACTTTCGAAAATTTAGAATATCGTATCGAAGCTTCGAAAAGTTTTATCAATAAATCGTCATGTTGAGATTTTATGGTTTTGGTTTTTAAAGCCAAAGCTACAATACCAAGAACCGTTTCTTCAATTCGCTTTAGATATTTATCAGGAATTGCACCGTGTTCTAAATATTGTCTGAAAGCCAAAACATCAATAAACAAAAGCGCATTGGTGACCAAATGCGAAAAGTTTTTACTGATAATACTGTCGTTGGTCTGAACACGCTGATCTATAATGTTCTCTAAAGATAGAGAAGGAGTATCTTTTGGAAGTAAAATTTTGAATAAACTAAATCCTTCAGGATTCATTTCCTTATAAAATTTCAGAACCTCTGTAATGAAATTATTAGGCTCAGAACTTCTTTTTTCAATACAAAAAACGCCATACAAAGTATTTAGTAAAGCGACTTTAGAAATTTCGGTTTTAAACCATCCTTTTATAGGAATTGGAATTTGAGAATCTATAGCAATGATATGGCCATAAATAAAACCGGTTTCTCTGACTTTATAGTAGAACGAATCTGTAGTCTCAAAAGGAATGGCTTCTGAAAACTTTTGTTCACTAAAAAACTTGTCTATCCAACCTGATGCTGATGGGTTAATCATTAACTTTAATTTATAGCTGCAAAGCTATATCTTTTTCTTGTTTTGGTATTAATTTTAAATGAAATAACCACTACATTTTGTGAAAATATAGTGGTTATTGTGTTTTTTTATTTGATGATTCCTGCACAAGCAACTCTTCCGCCGGCATTTCCGGTTGGTTGAGTCGTAAAATCGTCAGTTCCCTGATGTACAATTAAACCTTTTCCTAAGACATCTTTGGTTGCATCTCCACAGCCAATACACCATTCGTCAGTAGTTAGTGTTATAGTTCCGTTCCCTTTTGCATCAGCGGTAAAGTTTCCGATATCTCCTTTATGATATTCAGCAGAACCCCATTTACCGTGTTTTTTGAAAGTAGGATTCCAATGTCCTCCAGCTGAGCTTCCGTCAGCAGCAGTACAATCTGATTTTTCATGAATGTGTATGGCATGAACTCCAGGCTGTAAACCGGCTACTTTTGCAGTAAAAGTTACTTTTCCATTTTTTTCTGTAAAAGTTGCTGTTCCACTTACGGTACTGTTACTTTTTGGCTCTAGAGCTACAGTCAAAGTTTTTGCATCAGCTGATTTTGTATTGGTCTTACAGCCAATAACTAAGGCTGTAATTATTGCGAAAGAAACAATTATTTTTTTCATATACGAGGCTTTTGTATTAAAGATTAAGTAAATTTAACATAAAATTCCGACATTGGTTGAAGCCAAGAGTTAAAAAAAACTAAAACTATAGGCTGTGATTTAATTCCGCTTTAAGCGAAAAACCAAAAATTATTATGTAATTTCGTATAGCTTCGAATTTAAAAGTTTGAGAATTAGTGTTTACTGTTTTTTAATTTAATCTGTAGAATTATGATAAAAAATGTTTTAACCTTAGTTTTTTTAGGAGTTGTTTTAATTTCATGCAATGCTTCTAAGACTCAAAAAGAAGATTCGGTTTCTAAACTTGAAGGAACCTGGGAATTAAATTATATCACTGGACCAAGAATTGCTTTCGATGGTTTATACCCTAATAAGAAACCAACAATTACTTTTGACGTTAAAGAAAGTAGGGTTTCAGGAAACAGCAGTTGCAATAATTATACAGGAAAACTTAGTGTAACCGGAAACAAAATTGATTTGACACAACCAATGGCAATGACCAAAATGATGTGTGTAGATGGTCAACAAGGGGAACAGACTTTTATGAGTACACTGCCAAAAATCACTTCGTATGATGTTACAGATAATGGTAAAACGCTCCATTTTATTTCGGGAGATATTGCAATGATGCGATTTACCAAAAAATAGAATCAGGCTTTTCTAAACTTTATTAAATAATTGTTTTATGAAAACTAAAATAACGGTGTTGATGTTGTTTTGCTTTTTTAATATGGCTGTTTTTGGACAGGAAAAAACAAAGAAAGAATTAAAAGCAGAGAGAGAATTGCAGAAACAAAAAGAAATTGATAGTCTTATCAATTCTAAAAATTTTGTTTTTGAAGCGCAAAAAGCCCAACCGTTGGGGACAAGACAGATTAATTTAGATTACAATACTTATTTTTTAAAATTTAATACCACAAAAACAACTTGTGATTTGCCATTTTTTGGGCGGGCTTATAATGTAGCTTATGGCGGAGATGGCGGGATAAAGTTTGAAGGAATACCAGAGAATATTCAGATTGAAAAAAAGAAAAAAAGTTACAACGTCAAAGCTACTGTAAAAGGTAAGGATGATGTTTATGATTTATTGTTTTCTGTTTTTTATGATGGAGGAGCAACGCTTTCTATTAATTGCAATAATAAAGCAGCAATCTCTTATCAGGGAGATATTGAAGCTCCTAAAACAGCTGAAAGTACAAAATAAAATGCTAATCATTGTGTCCCGAATTTCTATTATTTATGACGAAAAAGACTCTTTTTGCTTTGTCACGAAAACATTATCTGGTAACGATGTTTTTATTAATTACAGGATCAACTTATAGTCAGGATTTAGAGCCCAGAGTTTATGCAAATGTTCCAAAAAATCTAAATGTAATTGGAGTTGGATATGCATATATGGACGGAAATGTCTTAACAGAACCCTCTTTGCCTATTACTGATTTTACCATTCAGAGCCATAATCTGGCAGCGAGTTTTGTTAGAACATTCGGATTATCGAATAAATTGGCAAGAGTGCAGGTTTCGCTGCCATATACTTTTATGGATGGATCGGCAAACGTAAATGGCGATAATATAAGCGGTTCAAGATCTGGATTTTCTGATATGAAAGTGCGATTGGGAATCAATTTATTAGGTTCTCCCGCTCTTGATAAAGCTGAATTTGGAAAGTTCGAGCAAAAAACAATTCTTGGGGTCAGCTTCGTGACTTCAATTCCAACTGGTAAATATTACGATGATAAACGAGTTAATATAGGTACAAATCGTTGGGGATTTAAACCTGAAATCGGGATCTCAAAACGTTTTGCCCGTGTTTATGCTGAGGTTTATGGTGGTATTTGGTTTTATACCAATAATAACGATTTTCTTGGCAAAAAGTTAGAGCAAAAACCAACATATAGTTTACAGGCTCATGCGAGTTATTACTTTAAAAATCACATGTGGATTGGTTTTAACACCAATTGGTTTTTTGGCGGAAAAACAATAACAGACGGAGTTTCTGATGATAGCCAAATTGACAATTGGAGGGTAGGAGGAACTTTTTCTACACCAATTGCTAAAGGACAATCAATAAAATTTCAATATCACGTAGGGGCATACACAAACAATGGATTAAACTATTATGCTTTGACTGCTGCCTATCAATACTCTTTTTTTTAATAGTAAGAATATTTTTACTTAGTTGTTTCATAATGTTTTAAAAATCAGTATATTTGAGAATGGGTAACCTTTTACAAACAAATTTAATATTAGAACTATGAAAAAATTAAGTCTTATTCTTATTATGGCAATTGCCTCTTTTTCTTCTTATGCTCAATCTTCATTTAAAGAAGATGTTGATGTTTTGCAAAGTATTTATGGTAAATCAAAAAGCGATCTTGTAAAACAGTATATGAATTTGTCTGATGCACAATCTGCTGCTTTTACAAAAGTTTATGACAATTATGAAACAGAACGTAAGGCGCTTGGACAAGCAAAATTTCAACTTATTAATGATTATGCCACAAATTATGCCACACTTACGGATGAAAAAGCAGATGAATTGGCAAAAGGAACTTTAAAAAATCATTTAGATTACGAAAAATTATATTCTAAAACTTACGGACAAGTAAAAAAAGCTGTTGGAGCAATAAATGCTGCTAAATTTATTCAGTTAGAAGTATATCTTCAAACGATAATCCGAGCTGAGACTCTAGAGTCAATTCCTTTTATAGGAGAATTAGATAAGAGTAAAGTTCAAATGTAATTTTTTTTTGTATAAAAACAAAGGCAGTTATTTTAATCAAATAGCTGCCTTTGTTTGTATAAATGGTTTCAATTTAGGATCTGTTATTTGTGTTTTAAGCATTTGACTATTATTCGCAAGCAGCAGTATTAGCATCTCGAACACTTATTAAATCATAGATAAATGTGCCGGCAATGTTTGTTGGAATTTCTATTGTTACAGAATTTTCACCAATTGGAGTAGTAATTATATTTGGAGCTTCTTGGTTTATACGGTACTTAAAAGTATAAGGCTGGACCCCTCCGCCACCAGTAAAGGTGAGTTCTAGAGGATCTCCGTTTTTACATGTTTCTCTGTTTTCTGCAACAACACTTGCGGTTGGTTCAGGATATGTAGTTACTGAGCCTGATGAGCTTAAACTCGTACAGCCTGTTGCAGTATCAGTAATAATTACACTATAATCTCCGACAGTTTTTGTTTTAAAACTGGAGACATTACCTGGTGGTGTTACTCCTGTTGGAACCGTCCAGTCATGTTTATAGATTCCTGTTACTCCAGGAGTTGCGGTTATAGTAACACTGACTCCAGCACAACTTGCTGGGCTGTTTACGGTAACTGTTGGTATATTGATATGGATTTTATCAATCAAATATACCATAAGATTATGCAGTACTATTTCCTGAGGAGAATCGATTGTTGTACCAGAGACACTTACATTTCGAAAGACCCCTTCATCCCAGAAGAAGAGGACTCTGTTTTCTGGACCCGTAAGGAATACAGCAGGCTCTCCCGTGATTTCGTTGATTAGTACAGTTGAGTTTGGAGGCAATTGTCTATACGTAAAACGACCAATAGATTCTGTACCGGTTATGTTGACATTAGTACCAGTGCCAAATATTCCGTTTAGAATAGTATTATTGTTGGTTTTAGCAGGTTGATAACCAAATCCAACATATTCTATACCTCCAAAGGTCTGAAAAAGTTGTGATCCCATATATTGATCGCAGTTAACAATTACTATTCCTCCCAGCTCACTGTATTCTTTTAATTTTAAAGACTGTACTACGTTCATCTCTTTATATCCAGTATTAATGATATCAAATGAATCTTTTAATTGTTGGGCAGTATAACTTTGATAAGTATTGGATATATCTGTAAAAGTAAATCCTAGTATTTTATTGTAAGTACCATTTGGACCATAATTGTCTGGTGATTTTAACTGGTTATTAAAATTTGAAAACAATACATCTCCTATGGTGTAACGAGCCCATCTTGCAATTCGGATTGTACACGGAGATGAAGTATTAGCGGAAGGTATAGAATTTAATAAGGTAGTTTTTTCAGTCACAATAGTATTTGTATCCAAGTCAGCTTGTGCTCTTAAACTACTTGTTACAAGACATACAAAAATTAAAATAAGTTTAAATACGAATCTGCCTTTTTTTAGCATATTTTGTTTTTTAATAGTTATCAGGAAATGAACAAGTTTTACAACTGATAAAGATGAGTTGCTGAAGAAGCTTTAAATTGGTAATGTTCTACTTTGTATAATAAATAATTTAATTATTCCTTTTGATCCAATACTTTTTAATAGCCTAAATTCCATGTTTTAGATTGAAAAACAAACCTCTAAAAGTTTTTAGTTTAATAATAAAAGGCATTTGTATTTCTATTTTATGCTAGATAAATAAATAAAAAAGCGGTAAATAATTAAATTATTTACCGCTTTTCATCTAGCCAAACAAGAGGTTTTATTTCTTGTTTTTAACTTCATAAATTGCATTTACCATTCCGTTGCGTGGAGCATCCAGAGAAAGTTCCCAAAACATGATTCCTCCTAAGTTTTTAGCTTTGACATATTCTGTTTTTGCTTTTATAGAAGTTAAATCGTCACCGGTAGCAAATGTTTTTTCTTTTTCATTATACCAATATGGTGCTTTAGCTTTATCATCCCAAAAATATTTCCAACCATTAGCTTCTGTATAAGTAGTGGTAAAATTTTTAAAATCAACACCTGGTATATGTTCTCCTGCTTGATACAATCCATTATTTATATTTTCTACATTTTTCCATGTTCTGGTATAAAATGCGCCTCCAATAATTAATTTTTCAGCAGGAACTCCTTGTTTCAATAAAAAGGTAACAGCTCTGTCTGTAGATTCTTCTTTTGGATTTGTACTGTATAATGGAGTATGATGTCCGGTAACTTTAGAATATCCGTTTACCAAATCATAACTCATAATGTTGATACGATTTACTAAAGGCGCTACCGTTTTCCAATCAATAGATTCATCTAAATATTTTTGGAATCCACCGGCTGCAAAACTCAATTCGTATTTCTTACCTAAAGTAGAACGTAATATCTTGATTAATTCTGTAAAATTAGGTTTGTCAGCAGCTTGATACAAATGTCCTGGAAGACCTTCAATCGCCGGATATTCCCAATCTAAATCTAAACCGTCTACTTTAAAATAATTGCTGACTTCTTTTACTGATTTTGCAAAAGTCAATCTTCCTTCCGCCGTTGAAAAAGCAGCAGAACATGGCTCGCAACCTCCCCAGCCACCAAGCGAAAGAATAATTTTAAGGTGTGGATTTGAAGCTTTTAAAGAAACCAAATATTTAATAGTAGTTGAATCTTTTGGAGAATCGACACTTAGTTTGCCCTCTTTTAAATGACAGAAACTAAAGATGATTTGATTTAGTTTGTTTACTTCGTATTCATTAATTAGTTTATCATCGCCGGTGTAATAAGCAATAATGTCCATCTTTTTATTTTTTTGTGCGAATGTATTTGTGGTACATAAACACAATAAAAATAAAGCAAGCAGATTAATTTGTTTCATTGTATGTTTTTTTGAGTTTTTAGAATGCTAAATATAAAACTTTTCGAATAAAATAGATGCTAAATAGAAGAACAGTATTAAGCTCATTTGTTACGTTTTATGTTTTAAAAGGCAATTTTTACTGCATTTAAGGGGAAAATTGCTTCTTTTTGACTAAATTTACAATACATCTCTATAGAAATTATCTAAGTTCTATTTATAAAAACTTCCTCAATCCGAATTTAAATTTCGGATTTTACTTTAGATAATAACGATGACAAAACAATTTTACCATGAATAAATCCACAAGCTCAAGTGTCTTTAAAACCAATTTTACAAAATCAGTTGCATTACCAAGTTTGACCATAATTATTGCAATTTCATTGTTTTGTGGTTTTTTTTCGAAAGAAGCAGAACAGTCACTTAATTTTGTAAAAGACATCATATTTAAGAACTTAAGCTGGCTCTACGTTTTATTGGTAACTGTTTTTGTTTTGTTTCTGATCACATTAGCCATTAGTAAGTTTGGCAAAATCAAATTAGGAGCAGATGATTCTGAGCCTGAATATTCTTTCTTTTCATGGATAGCAATGCTTTTCGCCGCCGGAATGGGAATTGGATTAATGTATTTTGGAGTAGGAGAAACCATGGCGCATTATGCAACGCCAGCCAATGCTAATCTGGCGGATAATTTACGAGCCAAAGAATCCCAATTGTATACTTTTTTCCATTGGGGTTTTCATGCATGGTCCATATATGGAGTAGTAGGTTTGTCTCTTGCTTACTTTGCTTATCGTCATAATTTACCACTTGCTATTCGGAGTGGCTTTTATCCAATTTTGAAAAGTAAAATTCATGGAAGATTTGGAAACATTGTCGATGTTTTTGGTCTGTGTAGTACTTTCTTCGGAATTGCGACAACGCTTGGTTTTGGAGTCGTTCAGCTAAGCGCCGGATTAGTGAGTCTTGGTGTAATTCCGGAATCTAGTTTTAATTATCAAGTTGTGATTGTTTTGGTAGTTATGGTAATTGCAGTTCTTTCGGCGATTTCAGGTTTAGGAAAAGGAGTTAAAAAACTAAGCGAGCTAAACATCATTATGGCTGTTTTATTAATGTTGTTTATACTGATTGCAGGACCAACTATTTATATTCTAAGTACTTTTACAGAAGGTTTAGGACATTATATCAGTCATTTTATATCACTAACGTTTAATACGTACGCTTACGAAAAAGGAAGTCAGGAATGGTTTTCAAAATGGACCATTTTATATTGGGCGTGGTGGATATCCTGGGCGCCTTATGTAGGTTTGTTTATTGCTAAAATCTCTAAAGGAAGAACAATCAGAGAGTTTATTTTGGCAGTATTATTTATTCCGGCATTTTTTAATTTTCTGTGGATGACCGTTTTCGGAAGCAGCGCGGTGTGGATTGATGAACACGTGGCACATGGAGCGTTAAGCGAATTTGCTAAAAACCCCGATACACTTTTATTTAATTTCTTTACGTATTTCCCGCTAACGACCTTCTTGAATATTTTATCAATTCTGATTATTTGCGTGTTTTTTATCACTTCTGCCGATTCAGGGATTTTTATAATGAATGGTATTGCGTCTAAAGGTGCTGTAAGTTCACCAAAATGGCAAAGTGTTTTCTGGGGTGTTTTATTATCGCTTTTATCCTTGAGTTTATTGCGAACAGGAGGTTTAGCTTCCCTTCAAACAATGACTTTGATTACTGCTTTACCTTTCGGAATTATTATGGCGTTGTTGTGTTATAATTTATGGAAGGCTTTGGTCGTAGATAGTGAATACAGCGACAAAAAATATTCGCACGGAAGTTTAAATTGGAATAATAGCAATTGGAAAGAGCATTTAGAAAAGATTGTAACTGTTTCTAAAAAGAAAGATATTCATAAGTTTTTGAATGAAACTGTGAAAAAAGCTTTTGAAGAATTATTGGCAGAATTGGCTAAGAATAATATTGAAGCTACTATAAATTCTTTTTCTTCTCCGCAGCAAGCTGTTGAGGTGGAAATAAAATACGATCAGTTACGAAACTTTAAATATGGTGTAATGGCTCAGGCACAAACTGTTTCAGAAACTTTCATTAAAGAAGAAAATACACCAGATATTGATGTTGAGGCGGTCTTTTTACCAATTACTTATTTTGGAGATCATCGCATGGGTTATGATATTCAATATTTGACTAAAGACGGCATTATCTCTGACGTTCTAAGAGAATATGAACGTTTTCTAAATCTTAGCTCCGAAGGAGATCATGATTTGATTATGAAACCTAATAGTTAATTATTAATTGTAAATGGTTAATGGTTAATTGTAAAGGTATAACCCTATGAGTGTTTTAAACCATGTAAGTTATATAAGATAATGTAAGTGGTGTGTTGCGCAACTTATGATTTTATGTATAAGAAAATATAAGTAGTGTTCTTTAAATGTAATATACGTGGGTTATATAATGACGTAATAAAAGATAAACAGCATTGTTTAAATGAACTTATATAACTTATATGGTAAAATGACTTTACGGTAAAAAATAAAATAAATAAACCCGCACTGTTTCGGATTAGTGCGGGTTTAAACAAATTAAAAGCTAAAAACTATTTTTATATTAGAAGCAGTATTCGTTTTCTGCAACTAATTTAGATGTAATAACCTCTCTTAAGGCTACAACATTTGGATTGTTTGTGTATTTTGTGAAACGTTTAAGCCCCATTAACATCATACGTTGTTCGTCTCCTTCTGCAAAAGAAATAATCCCTTCTTTTCCTCTAGAGTTAACGATGTCTACAGCTTTGTATAAGTATAATTTTGCCATAGCAATTTGCTCTTGTACTTTAGCTTCACCTTGATTTTTGGCTAATTTTTCAGTTCTAAGAATAGTACTTTCAGCCATATAGATTTCGATTAAGATATCAGAAGCAGCCATTAATAACTGTTGGTGAGCATCTAAATCTGGTCCGTATTTTTGAACAGCGCTTCCGGCAACCATCAAGAAAACTTTTTTCAGGTTAGCGATAATTCCTTTTTCTTCAGCAAATAATTCAGAGAAATCAGGAGTATCAAAAGATGGAATTCCCATTAATTCTTCAGAAACTTTCATTGCTGGTCCAAGTAAATCAACATGACCTTTCATTGCTTTTTTGATCAACATACCTACAGAAAGCATTCTGTTGATTTCGTTAGTTCCTTCGTAGATTCTAGCGATACGAGCATCTCTCCAGGCACTTTCCATTGGAGTGTCTTCAGAGAATCCCATTCCACCAAAAATCTGAATTCCTTCATCCGCACAGGCTTGTACGTCTTCAGAAACAGCAACTTTCAGGATAGAACATTCGATAGCATATTCTTCAACACCTTTCAATTCAGCTTCTTGGTGCGTTGTTCCTTCAGCTTCACGAGCAGCGATTCTGTCTTCAATATCTTTTGCAGCACGGTAAGAAGCACTTTCTCCGGCGTATGCATTAGTTGCCATTTCAGCTAATTTAGAACGAATAGCTCCAAAAGATGAAATTGCAGTATTAAACTGAATTCTTTCGTTAGCATATTTCACTGCATTTGTAGTAACTCTACGTTGTGCATCTAAACAAGCAGCAGCTAGTTTAATACGACCAACGTTCAAAGCGTTCATTGCAATTTTGAAACCGTTTCCTCTTTCAGACAACATGTTTTCAACAGGAACTTTAGTATCGTTGAAGAAAACCTGACGAGTAGAAGAAGCACGAATTCCTAATTTATGCTCTTCTTCATTCATAGAAATTCCGTTTGACGGATCGTTTTCTACGATGAAACCAGTAATATTTTTATCATCTCCAATACGAGCAAAAACGATGAAAACGCTACAGAAACCTGCATTCGAAATCCACATTTTTTGTCCTGTGATAGAGTAGTATTTGCCATCTTCAGATAAAACAGCCTTTGTTTTTCCTGAGTTAGCATCAGATCCTGCGCCTGGCTCAGTTAAGCAATAAGCTCCAAACCATTCTCCGGAAGCCAATTTAGGAACGTATTTTTTCTTTTGTTCTTCAGTTCCATAAAGAGTAATTGGCATAGTTCCAATACCTGTATGTGCACCAAAAGCAGTTGAGAAAGATCCTGTAGCACCAGAAATGTAATCGCAAACTAACATTGTAGATACGAATCCCATTCCTAATCCGCCGTATTCCTCAGGTACTGCAACTCCTAAAAGTCCAAGTTCACCAGCTTTACGCATAGATGATTCAGTATAAGCATAATCTTTCTTTTCGAAACGATCTTTATGTGCCCATAATTCTTTGTCTACGAACTCTTTTACAGAGTCACGCATCATTAATTGCTCTTCCGAAAAATCTTCTGGTGTAAAGACATCTTCGCATTTTGTTTCTTTAACTAAAAACTGACCACCACGGGTTACGTTTTTTTCGATTGTATCTGCCATTTTTATTCTTTTTAGAGAAAAGAAAATAGAATATAGAGAATAGATTTTAGACTGGGCTTACTTTACTTTAAGCCGTTTTGGAAGCCCATTGTCATTCTTTGAAATTCTTCTATTTTAATTTCTAATTGGTTAAATTGTGTTTCGTTTATATATTTTCTATGCGTTGCAATCAATAATTGTGTTACTAGTTCAAATGAAGAACCTAGAGAAATGTCTAAAAAATGACTGAAAGATTTATCTGTTCGTGATGAACCTTCAGCAATATTACTAGGCATTGAAACAGAACATCTGCTTATTTGAGAACTTAAATCATATCTTTCATGTTTCGGAAAGTCTAACAATAAATCTGAAATATCATTAGCAATTGAAATTCCAAGTTTCCAAATCTTCAAGTTCTTATAATTATGTCTCATGTTTTTTGAGCCAAGTTAAAGAATTAAACTAAAAAAGTAAGATTATTACTATTTATTGTTCTTAAAACATTTTGTCATTCCAAAAAGTCTTATCTCTTTCTTCTCAAAAAAATCTATTCTCTTTATTCTATATTCTATTCTCTCTTCTTAAAGAACCTCGTAAATCCCCGCAGAACCTTGCCCAGTTCCTACACACATAGAAACAATTCCGTATTTGTTACCTCTGCGTTTCATTTCGTCGAATAACTGAACAGAAAGTTTAGCACCGGTACATCCCAGAGGGTGACCTAAAGCGATTGCTCCACCGTTTACGTTTACGATATCAGGATTTAAACCTAACTCACGAATTACAGCCAAAGACTGAGAAGCAAATGCCTCGTTTAATTCTACCAAGTCAATATCTTTTAATTCTAAACCAGCTTGTTTCAATGCTTTCGGAATTGCTTTTACAGGACCAATACCCATGATTCTTGGCTCAACACCAGAAGAAGCAAAATTTACCAATCTTGCAATTGGCTCAAGGTTTAATTCTTTCACCATATCCTCGCTCATAATCAAAACAAAAGCAGCACCATCACTCATTTGAGAAGAGTTACCAGCAGTTACACTTCCGTCAGCAGCAAAAACCGGTCTTAAACCTGATAAAGCAGCTACAGAAGTTCCGGCACGTGGACCTTCGTCTTGTTTTACAACGTATGATTTAGTTTCTTTTTTTCCATTTTCATTAATGAAAGTCTGCTCAACAGTAATCGGAACGATTTGTTTGTCGAATTTACCTTCAGCTTGTGCTTTCAAAGCTTTCATATGAGAGTTGTAAGCAAACTCATCTTGATCTTCTCTGGAGATTTTGTATTGGTTTGCAACCGCTTCAGCAGTTAAACCCATTCCCCAGTAATAATCTTCGTGACCAGCAGCAGCAACTTTATAATCCGGAGTTGGTTTGTAACCTCCCATCGGAATAAAACTCATACTTTCGGCTCCACCAGCGATGATACAATCAGCCATTCCCGATTGGATTTTTGCAGTTGCCATTCCGATAGTTTCAAGTCCAGATGCGCAATAACGGTTCACAGTAACTCCGGGAACATCTTCAACTTTTAATCCCATTAAAGAGATCAAACGCCCAACATTTAGCCCTTGTTCTGCTTCTGGCATGGCATTTCCTACCATAACGTCATCGATACGTTTTTTGTCGAAATCAGGCAGTTCATCCATCATAAACTGAATAGTTTCTGCTGCTAATTCGTCAGGTCTTTTAAATCTAAAAACCCCTTTTGGTGCTTTTCCTACCGCAGTACGGTAAGCTTTTACTATATATGCTGTTTTCATTTGTTTCTTTTTTTAAGAGTATAGAAAATAGAGTATAGAAAATAGACTTTTACTAAGTCTGAAATCTATATTCTATTCTCTTTGTTCTATTTTCTAGTTTCTTAATGGTTTTCCTTTAGTTAACATATATTGAATTCTCTCTAAAGTCTTTCTCTCAGTACATAAACTCAAGAAAGCTTCACGTTCGATATCTAATAAATATTGTTCAGATACTAAAGTCGCTTCAGATAAATCACCACCAGCCATTACATAAGCCAGTTTGTTAGCAATTTTTTTATCGTGCTCAGAAATGTATTTTCCAGCTTCCATTTGATCTGTTCCTACTAAGAACATTCCAAGAGCTTGTTTACCAAGAACCTTAACATCAGTTCTTCTGATAGGTTGAGTATAACCCGCTTCAGCCATTAACAATGCATGCTTTTTAGCTTCAGCGATCTGACGATCTTTGTTTACTACAATAACATCTTTACCATGTTGAAGAAGTCCAGTATCAAAAGCTTCGTAACCAGAAGTCGATACTTTTGCCATAGCGATTGTTAAGAAATACTCTTGAAGAACGTTCAATTCCACATCATTTTTGCGGAATAAATCAGAAGCTCTCAAAGCCATTTCTTTAGATCCACCACCACCAGGAAGTACACCAACACCAAACTCAACTAATCCCATGTAAGTTTCTGCAGCAGCAACCACTTTATCAGCGTGTAAGCTCATTTCGCATCCACCACCAAAAGTCATTCCGTGAGGCGCTACTACAACTGGAATAGAAGAATAACGAACGCGCATCATAGTGTCCTGGAACATTTTGATTGCCATGTTCAATTCGTCGTATTCCTGCTCAACCGCCATCATGAAAATCATTCCGATATTAGCACCAACAGAGAAATTCGCTGCTTGATTACCAATAACTAAACCTTGATATTCTTTTTCAGATAAGTCGATTGCTTTATTGATAGCCTGAAGAACATCGCCACCAATAGTATTCATTTTTGATTGGAATTCTAAGTTCAAAATTCCATCTCCTAAATCTTGGATAATTGCACCGCTATTGCTCCAAACTTTTTTGCTTTCGCGAATGTTGTTCAGAATAATAAATGAATCTTGTCCAGGAACTTTAACTTGTGATTTTGTTGGAATGTTATAGAAATAAGTTGCTCCTTCTTTTACAGAATAGAAGCTTTTGCTTCCAGAAGCCAACATTTCGTTAACCCATGCAGCTGGTTCAAGACCTTCTGCTTTCATGATTTCGATTCCGTTTGCAACACCAATAGCGTCCCAAATTTCGAATGGACCATTTTCCCATCCAAAACCAGCTTTCATCGCATCATCAATTTTATATAATTCGTCTGAGATTTCAGGAATTCTGTTTGACACATAAGCAAACATTCCGGCGAAACTCTTACGGTAGAATTCACCTGCTTTATCTTTTCCTTTTACAAGAACTTTAAAACGATTGATAGGTTTATCGATAGTTTTTGTTAGTTCAAGCGTAGCAAAATTTGCTTTTTTAGCAGCACGATATTCTAATGTATCTAAGTCAAGAGTAAGAATATCTTTGTCTACTTTTTTGTAGAAACCTTGTCCTGTTTTGCTTCCTAACCAATTATTCTCCATCATTTTTGTGATGAAATCAGGAAGTTTAAACAATTCGTGTTGTTCGTCAGTTGGGCAGTTTTCATAAATACCATTGGCAACGTGTACCAAAGTATCCAAACCAACCACGTCAACCGTACGGAAAGTAGCCGATTTTGGACGACCAATTACCGGACCAGTCAATTTATCCACTTCTTCAATCGTTAATCCCATTTCTTTTACTAAGTGGAATAAACTCTGAATACCGTAAATACCAATTCTGTTTCCAATAAACGCTGGAGTATCTTTAGCAACAACCGAAGTTTTCCCTAAGAATTTAGATCCGTATTCGTTTAAGAAATCCAATACTTCAGTTGAAGTTTTTGGGCCAGGAATAATTTCAAATAATTTTAAGTAACGCGCAGGGTTAAAAAAGTGAGTTCCGCAGAAGTGTTGTTGAAAATCTTCGCTTCTACCTTCGCTCATAAAATGAATCGGAATACCAGAAGTGTTTGAAGTAACCAAAGTTCCCGGTTTACGGAATTTCTCGATTTGTTCAAAAACTAGTTTTTTAATATCCAAACGTTCCACTACAACTTCAATAATCCAGTCAACATTAGCAATTTTTGCCATATCATCAGTCGTATTTCCAGTCGTGATTCTGCTTGCAAATTTTTGACTGTAAATAGGAGACGGTTTCGATTTTAATGAATTCGCCAAGTGCTCATTTACGACACGGTTGCGAACAACTTTACTTTCAAGCGTTAATCCTTTTTTAGTTTCAGCTTCTGTCAACTCGCGTGGTACAATGTCAAGCAATAAAACTTCAACACCAATATTGGCAAAATGACAAGCTATTCCTGAACCCATAATTCCGGATCCAATTACAGCAACTTTTTTAATTGTGCGTTTCATATTTGTTAATGTTTGTTTTTGTTTGAATTTGAAAGTACCTTATTAATTAAGGTTATTCATTTCCTGTTTTTTCTGTTTGATTAAATATGTTTTTATCGTGAATAAGTTCATTTATGATTTCCGAAACCTCGATAAAATGTTTCATTTTTTCATCCGAAACATGTTTTCTAACCGTTTCATTAAATTTTAGAACTGTATTCTTAGATAATTCTCTTTTTTCTTTTCCAAATTCCGTCAGGTAGATTAAGACACCGCGACCATCACTTGGGTTTTTTTTGCGAACAATTAAACCTTTGTCTTCCATTGATTTCAATGTTCTTGTAAGACTTGTAGCTTCCATACCCATTCTTGGCCCTAAAGCCGTCGATGGAGTTCCATCTTCCTTATCAATACTTAAAAGTGCAAATCCAGTGGCCATAGTGGCATCGTATTTAGCAGCTTCCTCGTTATACATTCTTGATACGGCTTGCCATGTAGCTCTCAAAATATAATCTATTGTTTTGTCTTTCATAAGTAACTATATCGATTTCAAATATAATCAAAAAATACTATGCATGCATATTATTTTATCATAAATTTTTGGTTATTTAAAAAATTCCTCTGAAATAGAGGGGTTTACGGTTAATTTTTAATTGAAATATACTATTCTTTTTTGGGATTTTAACAAATTTTAAGACTTAAAAGACGTTTTCTGAGTCTAAAAGCCTCTAAAATTCTTCTTTATGTAAAAAAATTTATAATAAAGTGCGAATAAATTTTACTCTTCATATCGCAAAACCGCCTTCTGAAGGATCTTTTTCATGCGATTCCGAAGATGTTCAGGACGCAAAACCTCAATTCCCTCTCCAAAACCAAGAATTATGCGTTCCATTTCAAAATTTGGAGTAATAAGCAAATGAACAATAATACTCTTATCTTCATTCTCCGTAACCAGCCTTTGTGTATGATGCAATGGTTTCGTCAAAACATAAGGCGCATTTGTGGCATCAATCCAAAGTTCAATTCTCCTTGGTTTCAAACCCGAATTTACCGTCACGCCAATAATATTCTCATAATATACATCAGCATCAAAATCCTCCTCTATATAAGGAAGATTAAAATCGTAATCGATCGAAATGATTCTGTCCAATGCCAAATTCGTAATGGGCTGAGAACCTTTAGTTTTTCCAATCAAAAACCAACGATTATTAAACTCCTTCAAGATAAAAGGATGAAAATGAAATTTACTTTCTTCCCTCGATTTAAATGATTTATAAGTAATCACAAGCACAACCTTTTTGACAATCGCCTGATAAATCTCATCCAGATAATGCAAACCCTTTAAACCTTCGTTTTTATCCAAATAAATAACAGGCTTCGTATGTGATTTCTCCGAATAGATTTTATCCTCCAAACGCTGCAAAATATCCGATACATCATTAAACAACGAAAAATCCTTAAACTGCTTCAACATCGAGACCGTTTCCGTCAAAACATTCATATCCGTTTCCGTCAGCGGAATATCCGTAATCGTAAATTCGTCGTCCTCATATTTATAGAACTTCTTGTCATAAACGACAATTGGCGCGTTATAACCCAGTTTTTCGCTTCGCATCAACTGAATATCCATTTGGATAGTTCGTTTACTAATCGAATTTTCCCGACCTTCATATTCAAACAAAGCTTCAGAACAACATTCGATCAAATCCTCCAAAGTCCATTGCCGATATTTATTTTGTAGACATTTGTCTATCGTTTTGTACCGTATTAAGGCATTCTTGTTTTGAGACATATTATTTTGTTTTTGCTCGCAAAGTCGCGAAGTTTTTGTTTCTCGCAGATTATGCAGATTTAAGCAGTTTTTTTTTAATCATTTTAATCCTTTAATCTGTGGCATAAAAAAAAATTGGTGACTTCGCTCCCGATAGCTAACGGGATTGCGCGATTAATTTTGCTTAGTATATTTTGGGCGTGTTTCGCCGCGGCGAATCGGGCTTTCGGTTTTATCTTTTGTTCCGTTCCACTTCACAAAAGGATATCGCCTCTATCCCTCACGCATTTATGTCAAGAACAAAACCTCCCTTTCAATATTAAATCTTGCTTTCTTTTCATACAAATTCCTGAATTCATCCGTTTGAAAAATAAAATCATATTCCAGAAAATGTTTCAAAGCCTTTGCGCGTCCCGGTTTATATAGAAAATCAGGATAAATGCGATATTCCTTTCTAATTTGTTCAAAGTAAATATGATATTCAGACCAATCTCTGGCGAGAATTTTCAAATCAAAATCAATCAGCCAATTAATATCTTCAATTGTATTATGCTGATGTAATTGCGTCGCGCAAATCATATCAAATACCAATTCGGGATTTAGATTAGAATCTTTAGGCAGAATCTTAACCGCAAACTCGGCACTTTTGAGTTCATTATCTTTTTTGCTGCTTACATATATATAGTCATGATAAAAGATGGAATACAAAACCTCATTCGGGAATTTGAGATTATCAAAATACATTTCAAAACATTCAATCATATCCTTTATATGCGTCAGATTGTGATAATGTCTTGATTTTTTGGAATATGCCTTTTCTAAATCAGACCATTTTTTTTCAATTGCTTTTTCGTCAAAGCCAATGTTTGTAAGCAATTCGGTATATCTTTCCTTTAGATTCATATTCTTGTTTTACTCAAATATAGAATTCTTTTTTTACTGCGCAAAATAATTGCGTAGTTGTTTTGAAATCTTTGTCATGTTAAAACAAAACACTTATGAGAACTATAAAAATTTATTGTAAAGAGTGTGAAGTTGAGTTGACTAATGAGTTGATAGAAATTTCAGAATCAGATTTATGCTGGGAGGATCGCGAAGATATAATGCCTGAGAATAATTTTTCAATTGTTTTTGAAACGCAAATAAAGGAAAAATCTTTATTCGTTTCTATCGATGATTATAATTTAAAAGACCATCCCGATTCAAGTAGATTTCAAGGATGTTGTGGAAGTGCTGGTTGTAAAGGGCTTAATAAATTATGTTTAAATGGACATGAAGTTGCAACTGAAATTTCAGATTGTTGGACAAGTCACTACATCAAATTCGATAGTAGTAGTATTATTGTTAAACAAAAAAATGAAAATAACAATTTTGAGGAAATACATTTTTAATTTTTAAAACTGCGCAAAATAATTGCGTAGTAGTTCTGAAATCTTTGTAATGTCAAAACGAAAGGCCTTGTAGCTTAAAAGGAAAAGCCTACAGAAAAATTACTGGCTGTAGAGTTTGCGGATATTCCGGTTAGACCCGAGCGGACTAATGGGTAGAATTTACAGAAGCACCGAAATCGTTAGGGAAAGTAGGGAAGCGTATTTAGAGCCGCAATGCCCGAAAGGGAATATGAGTTCGAATCTCATCAGGGTCACAAAAAAATAAAGATTTTTTTACTGCGCAGAATAATTGCGTAGTACAATTGAAATCTTTGTAATGTCAAAAAGGAACAACGATTAGATTGTTTTAATTTTTAAAAACGAGAAATTATGAAATTCAATTTTTTAGCAAAAGAAAAAAACACCGTAGTTAATTACGAAAATGCCGTAGCTTTTCCGTTAACGCCAGATTATGAATTGTATGCAGCGGTTGTAACAACAAGTTTAAATGCTTCATTTTATGAAAAAGATGCAACTCGTTTAGAAAGAATTAAACAGTTAATCCAAAAGAGTAATCCGGTATTTGTTGCAAAATTGGCAGTTTATGCCCGAAACGAAATGCATATGCGTTCAGTTCCGTTAGTTTTAATCGTAGAATTGGCGAAGATATATTCAGGCGATTCCCTAATCAGTAAAATGATTATACAAGTTATACAACGTGCGGACGAAATCACAGAATTATTGGCGTATTACCAAATGGCAAACGAACGAAACGGCGTGAAAAAATTAAACCGTTTATCGAAACAAATACAAAAAGGTTTGGCTAATTCATTCAATAAATTTGATGAATATCAATTTGCAAAATACAATCGTGATGGTGCAGTAAAATTAAAAGATGCGTTGTTTTTGGTACATCCAAAAGCAAAAGACGAAGCGCAACAAGTATTGTTCAACAAAATAGTAAACGATGCATTGCAAACACCTTATACATGGGAAACCGAATTGTCGCAATTGGGTCAGGTAAAGTTTTTTAATGAAGCCGAAAAGCAAAAAGCATTCACCCAAAAATGGGAGAAGTTGATCGATAGCAACAAAATAGGTTATATGGCATTGTTGCGTAATTTGCGAAATATAGTAGAAGCTAATGTTTCCCGATATCATATCTCAAAAGTTTGTGATTACCTTTCTAATGAAAAAGCGGTTGCAAACTCGAAACAATTGCCATTCCGATTTTTAGCCGCATATCGTGAGTTAAAAGAATTGAAATCTAAATACATACCAATGATTTTGGATGCTTTAGAAGATGCGGTTATGGCGAGTGCGCAAAACATAAAAGGTTTTGATGTCAATACATCCGTTGTAATTGCTTGTGATGTTTCTGGTTCGATGCAAAAAAACATCTCGTCAAAAAGTAAAATAATGCTTTACGATATCGGTTTGATGTTGGGTATGTTAATGCAAAGCCGTTGCAAAGATGTGGTAAGCGGTATGTTTGGTGATCGATGGAAAATTATCAATATGCCAAAACGAGCGATATTGTCCAACGTAAACGAATATTACAAGCGAGAAGGTGAGGTAGGTTACTCGACAAATGGTTATTTGGTTTTGGAAGATTTGATAAAACGAAATGAAATAGTTGATAAAGTAATGTTGTTTACCGATGTTCAAATATGGAATAGTAATATGACAAAAGATGGTTTTGCGCATTCCTGGAACCGATACAAAGCAATCGCTCCAAATGCAAAATTGTATTTGTTTGACTTGGCAGGTTACGGTCAGACACCAATAAATGTCGAGAAAAACGATGTTTATTTAATAGCGGGTTGGTCAGATAAAGTGTTTGATGTATTGAATGCTTTAGACGATAAAAACAGCGCTTTGAATTACATCAACCGAATAGAATTGTAGAAAAAAATCTGCTGCGCAAAATAATTGCGCAGTAGTATTTGAATCTTTGCAATAGAAATGTTCATTAAATAATAATAAAAAACAAGTGTCGTAGATAAGCAATACTTCGCAATTTTAACGGTCCGGTCGTAGGTTCGATCCCTACCGTTTCTGTTCGTAGCAGAGATGTAGCTCAGTGGATAGAGCAGAACGAGAATAGCTTATTAATTGTTGCCTTGTTTTAAAATAAATGTATTGGTTTCGTAGATAAGAGTTACTTCAGGGGAGTTGTAGTACAGGTTCGAATCCTGTTCAGTTTAGGCTGATAGTGAAATGGTAACACACAATTATATAGTCTCTTGTCGATTATTATCCAATACTAAATAAAAAAGAATGTCGTAAACAAGAGTTACTTCGTCGCAAATTTGGGGAGGAATAGCGAAGTTGTAGAATCAGCAAGGTTATCCAGTTCGACTCTGGCAAGACATGCCCCGTTTCTCTTGTTGCTTTTAACTTCTTTTTAAAATAGAAAAATGTCGTGTGTGAGAAATACTTCGTTCCAAAAAGAATTCTCATCAATTGTTACTTTTTCAAATTTATAAGATGCCGTGTATAAAGTGTTACTTCGTCATTCAATCAAATTATCACTTATACAATATTGCTCTTAAAAAAAGAGTGTCGTCAGGAAATGGTTACTTCGATTCCAATGAAAAATAAACCATCCCTAAACATTACCTCTTTAAAAATTAAAAACATAAAAATTTTACGTTATGACAGTAAAAGATATAAAATACAAAGCTGAAAAAAAGTTTAAAAAAATAAAACTCAGAGATGATGTTTGGGGCTTTCAAATTCAGCCCAATACCAAGTTTACAAAAGGTATTAGCAGAAAAGAGATTGATCAATTACAAGTATTATTTGGCTTTGATTTTCCTTGGGATTACAGAGAAATGCTTCTGGTTTTTTCAAATTTAGACATACCTATGATTTCAATTAATCCAGAAAATGAATCAGATATAGAATATTCTGAAAATAATTTCTTTTATAATTATCCTGAAGATTATGAGAAATCAAGATGGCTAATAAATGACATTGAAGAATTTAAAATTGAAGCAGAAGCGGCCCTTGCCGAAGCTGGTTTTGATGTCTCGCAAATAGTCGGTTATATTCCAATGTACAATCATAGAGCACTTGTGGTTTTTAAAGACAAATATTTATCGCCAGTTATTTCAGTTTGGGGATCAGATATCATAATGTTAGGGAATAATTTGAAAGAATATCTCAAAATTGAACTTTTCAGATATTAATAATTATATAGAATAATCAGATAATGGTGCAACAATTTTATGCCATCATTTAATACAATTACAAAATGAAAAATGCTTTCCCATATCCGTATTATATTTATGGTTCTGATGACTCTACAGATCAGGATGTAATCATTATTGTTCCAAAAGAAGATATGCCGGAAACACAGGAAGACCGAAAAAATAAGGTCTTTTTTCTTTTGAAAGAATATAATCTGAATTGGAATGCAACATTGGCAGTAATCGAAAACGGAATAATCTCGGATACAATTTTTACCAAATCATGGATTGATTCCCTCAATAATGCATTGCTGGAAACGTATAGTTTGCATCAACAGGAATATGAATTATCGGTAACCAAAAAACAAATCAGAAACAAAACACTAGCTATTTATAAAGCTGTTCGTACCGTTTTGACGATGTTGACACGAACAGAATATCGAACTCAGATTCGTCCAATTATAAAAGGAATACATGATTTTAATTTGAAATTGGAAATACTGGACAAAATAGATTTTCTTTCACTTTCAGAGTTTCATCAGAAGAATACGAGAGATGAAGATATTTGGAAAATTATAGCTTTTTATGTCGGACAAAATATCGCACTTATCGAAAATGATATTGAGATATATACCAAAAAGAATTTTGTGAGCCATTTCAATGATTTGGATGCATTTATATATAGAAAAAAAATTTCGGCAGAAAATAAAATGATTTTGCAGAAATATATTAAGCATTGGCTAAAGCTGCTTCATGATTTTGGAGAATTTAAATCTACAAATGGTTTTTTAATTTGTAATAATGAAAGCATCGATATGTTAAACGAAAAATTTTAAATGATGTATTGAATTTCTTATGTCATTTCGACGAAGGAGAAATCTTCGCAAGTAACTGCGCAACTACAATCCAATCTTTGTCGAGCTTCTCGCGAAGATTTCTCCTTCGTCGAAATGACATAAAATGTGAAAAGAAATAATAAACAAGTATGTCAAACAACTGCTCAGTAGTATTTGAGTCTGTGAAAAATAAATTAATAGATATGAGAAACTCAGAATTTGAAATCCATCCTTTTAATGAAGTTTTCTATATAGAATCTTTATTAAATAAAACACGTTCAATTTTGAATGATGTTGAATTATTAAACGATATTTTTAAAAGAGAATATTATGATTGTCAAAATGATAATGTGATCCTAGATTTACTCCAAAACATTGTTCTTACTGCAGGAGGGATTTCTCGATTTTTTTGGCCTTCAAAGAAAGGACATTATAAAATTAGAGGAGAAGAGTTACGTAAAGTTTACCTTGTTGATGATTTAAATGTTTTGAAAAATAGAGATATGCGAAATCTTATAGAACATTTTGATGAGAAATTAGATGATTTTTTGAAAGAATTTAATAGTGGAACAGTCATGCCAAAATATGTGGGACCAATAAGTTATGTAGATGAGGCTAGGATATTTTTTAGAGCATATTTTTATGATAGGAATATTTTTAAGATTTTCAATGTGGAATATAAAATAGAACCAATTATAGATGAAATTAATAGAATTCATGAAATTTTATTACTACAAGAAGAAAAAGGTGGTCGATTTATATTAAAATAATTGCGAAGCAATAAAAAACCTTTGCCTCTATGAACCTTTGCAACTTTGTCCCTTAAAAAATAAAATCTACGCAAGATAACTGCGCAGTAACTTTTGAATCTTTGTTTAAAGATTAGAACTTATGAATACAGTACTTTTAAAAGAGATGATTTCCAAAAATTATGTAAGGGTAAATAAACATCCGGAACATGATTTATACATATACAATTATACACAAAGCGCGCAATTTGAGAGAATTTGGAATGAAGTTACATTGGCGTGCAGAGGTTTAATTTTAGACGAAAGCGGAAACATAATCGCAAGACCTTTTTCTAAGTTTTTCAATTTGGGCGAAATGGAAAATCAGGTTCTTCCGGATACTACTTTTGAAGTTTACGATAAAATGGACGGTTCATTAGGGATTTTATATTGGATAAACGATATTCCTTTTATCGCAAGTAGAGGTTCTTTTTCGAGCTTTCAATCAGATAAGGCAAATGAAATGTTGCACGGAAAATACAAAACAACATGGAAGCTTTTGGATAAAAACAAAACGTATATGTTCGAAATTATTTATCCTGAAAACCGAATTGTTTTAGACTATGGAGCTTCAGAAGAATTGGTTTTACTGGCAATTATTGATACGCAATCCGGAGAAGAATTTGACCTTGAAGATCTTGGTTTTCCTGTAGTTGAGAAGTATAACGGAATCAAAGATCTTTCGGTTTTAAAAGAAATGGATATTGCGAACAAAGAAGGTTTCATCATTAAATATTCGAACAATTTTAGAGTGAAAATTAAATTTGAAGAGTATCTTCGTTTACACCGAATTATTACTCAGGTTTCTAACTTGAATATCTGGGAATATTTGAAAACCAATCAGCCAATGGAAGAAATTTTGGAGCGTGTTCCGGATGAGTTTTTCGATTGGGTAAAAGAAACTAAGAAAGATTTAGAAACTAAATATGCGGTAATAGAAAATCAGGCAAAAAAGGATTTCAAAGTATTAGAAACGGTCAAAGAAACCGCTTTGTATTTCCTGACTTGTCAACATCCTGGCGTATTATTTGCCATGCTGAATAACAAAGATTATTCGGTGATTATATGGAAAATGATTCGGCCAACATTTGAAAAACCGTTTAATAGAGAAGAAGAAGAAGAAAATGAGAAAAGTAATTTTAATGAAAGGATTGCCGGGAAGTGGGAAATCTACTTTGGCAAAAAAGATAATAACAGATAATCCAGAAACTTATAAAAGAATAAATAGAGACGATTTGCGCGCGATGTTTGACAACGGAAACACAAGTCAAAGCAACGAGAAATTCGTTAAAAAAGTACGTGATGTATTAATCGTAAAAGCTCTTGAAGAAGGAAAAAGCATTGTGATCGATGATACGAATTTATCGGATACTAATTTTAGACGTGTTTCACAATTGGTTCAGGAATACAACATAAAATTCAATGAAAAGGTAGAAGTTGAGGTTCTGGAAGTCAATACAGATGTTGCGGTTTGTATTGAAAGAGATGCTTTGAGAGAGAAACCTGTTGGAGAAAAAGTAATCCTGAAAATGCACCGACAATTCTTTAAAGATTCTCCGGAATATTGCACTCAAAACCCTGATTTGCCAAAAGCCATAATTTGTGATCTAGACGGAACACTGGCTTTAATGAACGGAAGAAACCCTTTTGATGCAAGCAAATGTGACCAAGACGAAATCAATACTCCGGTGGCGAATGTTTTGAGAAATTATAAAAAATTGGGTTATGAGATATTGCTGGTTTCGGGAAGAGAAGACCGATACAAAGATCCAACGTTGCGTTTTCTTGAAAAATACGAAATAGAATACGATGCCTTAATCATGCGAAAAACCAAAGACAGCCGAAAAGATTCCGTTATAAAAACCGAAATCTACAACGAATCCATCAAAGATAAATACTTTGTAGAATTTGTTCTGGACGACAGAAACCAAGTCGTTGATACCTGGAGAAATGACCTGAAATTACCATGCTTCCAAGTGTACTACGGGGATTTCTAAAAGAGGTTCAAAGCTTCAAAGGAGAGGAACAAAGGCAAAAAAAACTTTGCGACTCTGCGTCTTTGCGCGATTAAAACAAGACCAAGAGAATAAAGAATAAAGAAAAGAAACAAGAAGAAAGTATTTGAGAGTCTTGCTTCCAGGTTTACTATGGGGATTTCTAAAAGAGGTTCAAAGCTTCAAAGGCGCAGAGGAACAAAGGCAAAAAAAACTTTGCGACTCTGCGTCTTTGCGCGATTAAAACAAGACCAAGAGAATAAAGAATAAAGAATAAAGAATAAAGAATAAAGAATAAAGAATAAAGAATAAAGAATAAAGAATAAAGAATAAAGAAAAGAAACAAGAAGAAAGTATTTGAGAGTCTTGTTTCTGGCTTCTTTTTTCTAAAATATTAAAACAAAAATATAAAGATTCAACGAGCAAAAATCTCTGAACCTTTGCCCCTATGAGCCTTTGGACCTTAAAAAAAAACAAATGAATACATACATAGATATCGGAATTAATTTAACCAATAAACAATTCCAAAACGACATAGACGATGTCGTACAAGACGCATTAGATGCCGATGTATCGCAAATGATATTAACCGGAACAAGCGTAAGAAACAGTGAAGAATCTGCTCGAATAGCCAAAGAATATTCAGGGATATTATATTCCACGGCAGGAATTCATCCGCATGATGCGAAGAGTTTTGATGCACAAAGCATTCCGAAACTGAGAAATTTATTAAAGCAGAAACAAGTCGTTTCAGTAGGCGAGTGCGGACTCGATTTTGATCGGGACTTTTCGCCCAGAAACGTTCAGGAAACGTGTTACAAAGCCCAATTAGAATTGGCAATAGAAGTTCAGAAACCTTTGTTTTTGCACGAAAGAGCCGCTTTTACAAAGTTTATGGACATTACAAAAAACTATTTGCCACAATTGCCAAAAGCTGTTGTACATTGTTTTACAGGAAATCTGCAAGAAGCCAAAAGATATCTCGATAACGGATTTTACCTTGGTTTTACCGGAGCAATTTCAGATAGCAAACGTTTTGAGCATTTAAAAGAAGTGATTCAATACGTGCCGCTTGACCGAATGATGATCGAAACCGATGCGCCATTCATGCTCCCGAAAAATGTTCCGAATAGTCTTTTAAAGAAATACCACGAACGAAGATGCGAACCTGCTTTTCTGCCTTTTGTAGCATCAACAATTGCACAGTTCAAAGGAGTTTCGGGGATTATAGTTGCAGAGGAAACGACGAGAAATGCCAGGAACTTTTTTGGAATTTAATAACTTAACAAACTTTAACCCAAAGAATAATTCTTCTATATAATCCATCTCAAACGGCAGTTTAGATTGAGGTATTTATTTTTGGGATTTTTACTACAAAAACAGGTATTTATACGCTGTTTTTTCGTTTTAAATAGCTCTAATTTTGAATTTTAATATCATACAACGGATGTTAATATTTAATTGGAGTTTAGAAATGAAACAACCGAATAAAACCTTATTGCTATTTTCTTTTTTACTAATTACCACATTTTCATTTTCTCAAAATGAAAGATTAATTATTGGTAGAACAACAGGTAAGTTGTTTATCAAGAATGATTTAGTAATAAGAACTTTTGGTTTTGCCAATTCGCTTTCAGGACAGGTTACTTTACCGGGATATGATATTGATGTAAAAGAAGGAGATAGTGTGAATATCGATTTCTGGAACATTTCTCAGGGAAATCCAGTCTCTTTATATTGTAAGGAAATTGAATTCACACAACGGAATAAACAAAAGGAAATAATGAATAAAAAAGAACCAGTTCACCATATGGAACATGGTTTTTATTCTTTTCAGGCCAAAAAATCAGGAACCTACCTCTATTATAGTCCGGAAAATTATCCTTTCAATCTTCAGGCTGGAATGTTTGGTGTAATTATTATCCGGCTAAAAGAAAAAGATTCCTTAGCTGATAAACCTTCAACCGAAATACTCTGGTGCAGTAACGAAATAGATACTAAATGGCACACAGATGCTATTATGGGTACAGAATACGACGATTCAAATAAATCAATACTTCTTCCGGATTATAAACCGAATTACTTTTTGATAAATGGTGAAACAATCCTAAAAAACAAAGGTTTGCAATCCTTAGAACATAAAAAAAATGCGGTATTGCTTCGTTTAGTTAATGCCGGATTATACATTCATGAAATTAAATTTCCATTGGATACAAAACTTCAATTTATATCAGGAAATGGCACTCATATCAAGGCATTATCGACAGGCTATAACGTTGCGCTTGATCCTGGAGAATGTCTGGAATTGTATGCTTTTTTTGGAGATACTGCCAAAAAAGCAAAGATTAGATATCAGTTTATAAATCCTCTTTCAAAAAAAATATTTTATCAGGCCGATATTCCGGTTTTTTATTAAAATCTAAACAAACACCCCATGAAAAAATCTCTCTTTTACCTCATTATTCTGCTTTATTTTTCTATTTCCTCTGCACAGAGTAAACCCACTTTTTCTGTAGTAGGAAATGCAACAAATAAAGAAAGTCTGTTAAAAAATAAACGATTGGACATTTCTAAAATTAAAGTCGAAAACGTATCCAATAAACCCATATATCTAGTTTGGGAAACGGTTTCAAATACTTTTCCAAAAGAATGGGATTGTTCTATGTGTCAGCATGGAGCCTGCCAAATCGGAATTCCAAAAGGTTCTGCTTTCAGTAAGTTAAATGCAGATCAGCAAGGATTTATTGCGATTCATGTTATTCCTGCCAATAAAACAGGAAATGGTATTGTCAAATTTAAAATCTACGATAAAGCAAATCCCGATTATGCTGAAATTTTAACCTTCGAAGTTCAAGTTCTCTAATATCAAAAACAAATCTATAATTAACCTAAAAATAAGCAAAATGAAAAAAATTACTATATCACTCTTTATTATTTTGATTACACTTTCTGGCTATGGTCAGAGTGCTGATAATGTAAAATATGTTCGACACAATGTTAATTCAGCCGAAGGACAAGCAGATCTTTTGGCAATGAATACAGCCTTTAAAAAAATGCGCGAAATGGGCTGCGAGAATGGACTTGGTTGGTATTATCAAGGTGCAATACATAATATTCCGGATTCAATTGCCGGAAAAAATGAGCTTTGTGCAAAATATCAAACAAGTAAAGATAAATTATGGGCTTGGGGCGATTGTACGCATAAAAGAAACTCAGAAGCTGCAAACTTAAATTTTATTTTATGGCACAGATTGTACATTTGGTATTTAGAAAAAATCGTTAGGGATTTATCCGGAAAGCAAGATTTTGCGATACCATACTGGAACTACGGAAGCAAAGAAGTTGTTGATAATATTTTGCCAAAAGAAGCAAGAGACAAATCGGGTTCTTTGTATGCGCCAGCCAGATATAGTGTTCTTAACAACGGAAAACCAATTCCCGATAAAGATCTTACACAAATCCAGTTAGCACTTGAAGAATTAAGAACAAATCCTTCTTTTACCGGATTGGCGGGATTTAGCAAAAACCTCGAAGGTGCACCTCATGGTTTTATGCACGATCTTGTTGGAGGAGAATATGCAGATCCAAAAGAAAGCTATTATAATGAAATTTATCAACTAAAAGATTTTTCAGGTTTAATGGCAAATGTTCCTTCGGCAGGTTTTGATCCTGTTTTTTGGTTGCATCACAGCATGATTGATCGTATTTGGGAATCTTGGGATGTTTCGGCTTATGGGCAGCGTCCTACATTAGAACAGTTAAAAGCAAATCCGTGGACATATGAATTTATTGCTCCAAACGGACAGCATGTTACCTATACAATGGAGGAAGTATACAACATCGTTTTTAATTTAGATTATAAATATGACAACTTGCTTTATGGATCTAAAACTCCGGTTTTGGCTTCTAATGAATCAACTTCAAAAAAGAAAGTTTCATTTCAGGATTCAAAAGAGAAAATTATTTGGGAACAAAAAATTGGAAAAACAATCGAAAACACTGGGTTTACGCACAAAGTAACCAGTACATTCTCAAAAAGCACCAATAAAGTTTTTAAAACAGAAGCCAACTCAAAAATAATATTAAATCTAGATGTAGTCGTTTACAAAGAGCCAAAAGATTTTTACACCGTTTATCTTCGTTATCCGGGAAAAGCAGATCAATATGTGGGAACAATGACTTTCTTTGGAGTTGCTCATGATCACGGAATCGAAGGAAATCATACGGCAGCAGAAACCGGAATAAAACTTAATTTCTCTTATTACATTTCAGATGATTTGGTGAATACAGATAAGAATTTTGAAATTATTATAAAAAAGAGCGGAATTGGAGATGCTAAAGTAACACTTGAAAAAATTAGTGTATCAAAGACAAATTAAGCTAAAGTATAAACTCAAAAACACAAAAGCGCTTTGATATCAAGGCGCTTTTCTTATATATTTAAAACCCAATTTGAAGGAGTTATTTTGATTATATTTATTTAATTTGCCGAAAAAAATAATAATGAAATTCGTACTGCACAGAACCATAATCATAAAGGCACTTATTGCTGCATTGCTTGTCTTGGGAATTAAAAATTTTGTATTCAAAAATCTTTCTTTCTACGGACAGGATTTTCACGATTTGATCGAATTATCAGATATTACGATTATTTTCACAGGAGCATTTTTTGTATTTGGATTATTACTGGCAGCAACGATGACGGATTTTAAAGAAAGTGAAAAAATACCGGGAGAAGTTGCTTCAAATTTAGAAGCGATCAAAGATTGGATTTATCTCGCTTTCAGAGCACCAAGAACAGGAACTTCTGATTTGTGCAAAGAAGAATTAAACAGTACTTTTTTACGCGAAGAAATGATTTCCATTACCAACGGTATTATTGATTGGATATATTCCAGCGGAAAAGATTCTACCGTTATCTTTCCCTTGATTCGGAAATCTAACGAAATTGCCTATTATTTTGCAGAAAGAGGTGTCGACAAAGAAGCCATAAAAGGAATACAGGAAAACACGAATGCAATGCGAAAACAGCTTACGCGTGCCTATACGATTTCGAGAAACAACTTCATCAAACCCGCATATATCCTGCTTCAGAGTATTTTGTTTATTGTCATGTCGTTTTTATTGATTAGCAAATTCAAAAGCCCTTCGGCAGATTATTTGGTAACTTCTGCGATCACCTTTATATTTTGCTATTTGTATTTATTAATCAGTGGTTTAGACGATCCTTTTGATATTCATAACGGAGATACCAATGTCGATTTGAAACCTATAGATCGATTCAAACAACGATTGATTTCAGATTTTTTAGTTTCAAAATAGAATTAAATATTCAGGAAACTACAATCGAAAACCGGTAAATAATGAATAAATCTCAGCTTTATAAAGAAATAAAAGCAACAATTCCGGACTTAAATAAAGAATGGAAAAAGAAATATGCTTTGTTCCTAACGGATGAAAATTTAAATCTTTTCTCGGAAAACCTGTTTCATTTTTATCAAAATCAAAAGTCTGAAGTTTCAAGATTACCTTCTTTTAAAGAAGAGATTTTAATTCTGAAAGAAGATTTTCTGCCTTATTTTAAAACTGTTTTTGAAGCTCTTGAAAGCAATTCGGATCAATTGAAGTTGGAAATTATTAATATGTTCGAAAAGACACCATTCGAAAATATTTTGCTTATTTTGGGACAGCGATTAACATCAGCAAGTGTTCGGGATGAAACCGCAATTCCTCCTGCAAAAGAAATTCTTTTAGAGAGTTGTTTGCAGCCTTTTAATAGCGAAACCACTATTGTGGCGAGAGCTTGGGAAAAACATGTTGGCAGAAAAAAGGATAGTATTTTTGGCGAAATAAAAGGAAATACCCAGCAAAAACAGGAAACGGTAGAGCAATTAATTGATTACATTATCCTAAATAAAACATGGTGGAATGTATTTCATCATTATAAACATGATATTGTTTACGAAATCAGAATACCAAACGGGCAGGGAATGAGATGGTCCGGCGACGGAAAGAAATTCATTGGGTTTTTAGAACATTTTTTAGAAGAATAAAATGAAAGAAGATATAAAACATACTTTTAGTGATGAAGAATGGCAAAGCTGTATAAAAGTCCTGAACGCATTAAAAGAAAATCCATTTGAAAATCCCGACAATAATTTGTTTGCCGGTTTGATTACCAAAATTCATAAAAATGCAAAAAAGAATATCCGCAATGTAAGTTATACGTCAAAAAAGCAGGAAGATCTTCAAACAAGTCTCAATGCCGAATTAGTTTCAAAAGCTTTAAACGGAACGACCTTGTTTTCGGAAAAAGAGAATCCTGACGAACAGCAATTTACCGAATTAAATTTGCCTAAAAACTGTTATTGCTGCAATCAATCATATAAACTGGCGCATAGTTTCTACACCAGACTTTGCCCGGATTGTGCCGAAGAAAATTATGCAAAACGTTTTCAGAATCTGGATTTAAAAGGTCGAAACGTTATTTTAACCGGAGGTCGCGTAAAAGTAGGATTTGCAACCGCTCTTAGATTGTTGCGAAATAATGCTAATGTGGTACTTACAACCCGTTTTCCGGCGTTGGCTTTAGAACAATTTACGCAGGAAAGTGATTTTGAAAACTGGAAAGAAAATCTAATTGTTTACGGTTTAGATCTTAGAAATTTAAATGCCATTACGGAGTTTATTTCTTTTTATAAATCTAAATTCCAAAGCCTGGATATTTTGATAAACAATGCCGCACAAACCATAAAATATACCGATGAATATTATCAGCCTTTGATAAAAAAGGAAGAAAATTTATTGCTAAGTTTTCAAGCCAACGTCAATTTAATTGCCAATCAAACCGCAGTTACAAAAGAAGTAAAAGCATTGGAATACAGTTCTGGAGAAAAAACCGAAGTACAACTCACACGTTTTGGACAACCGGTTGATAATCGCGAAAAGACAAGTTGGAATTCGACTCTGGAAGAAATCAGCATGTATGAATTGGTTGAGGTGAATTTAATCAATCAAATTGCGCCTTATTTTTTAATAAAAGAGTTGAAACCATTGTTTCTGAATTCCGAATTTGAAGAACGTTTTATTGTAAATGTAACTTCTTCCGAAGGGATTTTTAGTTATACCAACAAAACGATTTTTCATCCGCATACCAATATGACAAAGGCGGCTTTGAATATGATGACGCTGACTTCGGCAAGAGAATTTGCTGTCGATTCTATTTTTATGACAAGCGTAGATGTAGGCTGGATTTCGACGGGCGCAAAAGAAAGCCTGCGAAAAAAACAATTTGAAGAAGGATATATTCCGCCGCTGGATTCTGTTGATGGCGCCAGTAGAATTTTTGATCCAATAGTGCAAGGAATCAACGGAAAAAGTATATTTGGGGTCTTATTGAAAAATTATAAAGTTTCTCAATGGTAAAAAAGGGAGAAGTAGTTTAATTGGAAAAATAATTGCCGCCACCGCAGTAGTTTTGGGTTCGAGTCCCAACTATCCCACGAAGGGCGTTAGCTCAATTGGAAGAGCAGCAGTTTGCTAAACTGACGGATGCAGGTTCGAGTCCTTGCACGCCTTTATTTTTTTTAGGTTTAAAGATTCTAAAGCTCAAAGGCATAAAAGCTAAGAAGAAAGTAATAAACTTTGTGTCCCGAAGCTTCGGGATAGCGGCTTAGTGGCAAATTAATATAAAGGTGCTAGCTCAATTGGAAGAGCGTTTGCTCTGCAAGCAAGAGGTTGCGGCTTCGAGTCCTTGCGCACCTTTATTTTTTTTAAAATTCAATAAAAACTTTGCGAGATTAAAATAGAATGGCTTTTAAATTCAGGTATTTGTACTGGGTTTAGAGGCTTTTTGTTTATATATATTTGAATACGGAGGAGATCTTATAAATATAGTTAGTTTACGGAAATCCGTAAAGTTACTATCAAAAATTAACGCAATTTTGATTCAATTGAAATTATGAGAACACAGAAGAATTCAGATAACCGATTTTTTATTGAAGATTATATTATTTAAGTAAGAAAACGGGAATTAATTAGGAAGTAGGAAGAAGTTAAATTTGTTTTATAATTCAAATACATTAATTAAGCAGATATGAAAATAGAATCAATACACATCAACAATTTTAGATTGTTAAAAGATTTTAAGCTAGATTTAGAAGAGAAATTATCACTTGTATTAGGGAAAAATAATACAGGTAAAACTTCAATGCTTACTTGTTTAGATAAATTCATTAACAGTTATAATGAAAAGAACAAAATTAAAGCACAAGATTTTAACTTAGACTATAAAAAAGAATTAGAAACTTTAATCACAAGTTCAACATCTATAAATAATGAACAAGATTACAATAAAAACATTTATGGAATAAAACTAAGACTTGTTCTTGCTTATGATGAAAAAGATGACACTTCTACTATTTTTGATTTAATGATGGATTTAGAACCTGATCACAATAAAATTATATTAGGTTATGAGTATACTCTTCATTTTGAAAAATATGAGGAAATGAGAAAAGAGTATAAAGCTTTTTTGTCTTCAGAAAGAGCCATGAAAATTAGAAACGGAAAAAAAGTGAATGATGAAATATCAAGTAAATTATTCGATTATTTTTTCAAAAATTATCAGGAAAAATTTTTTAAGCTAAGATGGAAAAGTATTGATTATGATTATGAGAAATCAGTTATAATTGAATCTAATTTTAATGATTTAGAAGTTAGTAAACTTAAAAATAATTTAAAAGATGTTATTAATTTCAAATATATAAGCGCCAAAAGAGGAGTAACGAATAAAGAAAATGAAAAAACACTTTCTTCACAAACTTCTGAAATTTATGAGCGAAGTGAGAAAAATGATGAAGATGAAGAAAAAATAAAGGAATTCAAAGATGCGATTGAAGAAACAGATATTGTATTAGGTACTGTTTATGAAGGTCTTTTTAAAGAAGTCATAGAAAAAGTAAAACTCTTTGGTGGTATTAAGAAAGATGAATCGGTTATAAAAATAATATCAACACTCGAACATCGAGAATTATTAAAAGGAAATACTACAGTTGTATATAATCATAATAAAACGGATTTTCCAGAATATTATAATGGTTTAGGTTATATGAATCTTATAAGTATGATATTTGAAATTCAAATATTAGTAACTGAGTTTAGAAGAAAGAAAGACGAAAAACCGGCTAGCATAAATTTATTGCTCATTGAAGAACCAGAAGCACATACGCATCCTCAAATGCAATATGTTTTTATTGAAAACATAAACAAACTTTTAGATGCAGGGATCCCGCTTGAAAAAAATGCAAAAGGAGAAATTATAAAAAAGCAGCTTTTCCAATATATTATTAGTACCCATTCATCACATATCGTCGCGAATTGTCAAGATTTTAATACTATTAAATATTTAAAAAAAGAAAATGTAAACGATATAAAAGCCAAAAACTTAAAAGATTTAAAAAATGAGTATGAAGAAAATGGTGAAGGACAAAATTATCGTTTCCTCAAACAGTATTTGACCTTAAATAAAGCAGAATTATTTTTTGCGGATAAAGCAATCTTTATTGAAGGTGATACTGAAAGGATTTTATTACCTGCTATGATGAGAAAAATAGATAGAGAAGGTAAAGAAAAGAATGAATTGTATTTATTATCTCAAAATATTTCAATCGTAGAAGTTGGGGCGCATTCACATATTTTTGAAAGATTTATCGATTTTGTAGGTGTTAAATCTTTGATTTTGACAGATTTAGATTGTTATTACACAGAACCTATTTTAGACGTTCATGGAAATCCAGATATGTATGATAATGGAAGCCCAAAAATAGAAGAACACAAATGCCCTGCAAACCACTCTTTAGTTCAATTTACAAAAAATAATGCTCTAATATTTTTTCATAACAAGAATAAAGAAATACATTATTTCAAAAAATTAACATTAAACCAGAAAATAATTAAAAAGAGTAAAAAGGGACAATGGAACTCTAATTCAAAAGGTAAAATCTTAATTTCTTTTCAAACAGAAGAGCATAGCTACCACGCAAGAAGCTTTGAAGATGCCTTTTTTCATATTAATTATGATTTTATCTGTGAAGACAAAAATATATTTGAAGGATTAACAGATAGTTGGCTTCAAAAATTTAAAAAAGATAGAAACGCTTTTAATTTAGCAGAATATGGAGTTAAGAAAAAGCCTACTCTTGCTATTGATATTTTACTAAATGATGATACTTATAATAAATGGTATATACCAGAATATATTAAACAAGGACTAAAATGGTTAAGAAAAGGTTAGAAATAAAAAAACAACAGCTTGACGTTTTTCAAATTTTAGAACATATTGATAACGGAAATCATTTTTTGTTAAGTGGTGGAGCTGGTAGCGGAAAAACATATTCTTTGGTTTCAATAATAAGACAAGTTTTAGATGAACAGCCAACAAGTCAAATTGCCTGTATTACCTATACAAATTCAGCAGTAAAGGAAATTCAAGAAAGAGTTGATCATAAAAACTTGAAAGTATCTACGATACACGATTTCTTATGGGATTGTATTAAAAACTTTCAAAGAGAATTGAAAGTATGTTTAATTGAATTAGCTAAAGATGATGAAAAAACTAATTTCCACTTAGATACTCCAGATATTTCCATTTTTGAAGGGAAAAATATTGAATATAAAGAATTTGTTCGGTTAGGAGAAGGTATTATTTCACATGATGAATTGCTAATACTGGCAGAAACTATGTTTGCTAATTACGCTAAACTTTGTGATAGTATCAATGATAAGTTTAGTTTTATTTTTGTAGATGAGTATCAAGATACAGATAAACAAGTTATTGAAATTTTATTGAACCATCTTGATAAATCAAAGAAAAAAAATAAATCTATAATTGGCTTCTTTGGCGATACTATGCAATCTATTTATGATGATGGTATTGGTAATTTAAAAGTTTATTTAGAAAAAAAGGGTTCTAAATTAAAAGAAGTTGTAAAGCCTGACAATAGAAGAAATCCTAAGAAAGTATATGAGTTGGCAAATAAACTTCGAACTGATCCTTTAACTCAAAATCATTCAAGTGATTTAAAAGCTCCTAATATGCTTCCTAATAAAAAGGTTAAAGAAGGAGAAGTTTTGTTTTTACATTCGATAGGTGCTGATTTACCAAAACTTAAAAAATACCTTTCTAGTCTTGATACTGTTGTTAAATGGAATTTTGACGATTCAAAAAACACAAAAGAATTAAACTTGACACATAATCTTATTGCATCACAAGCAAAATTTACCACTTTAATGGATATTTATGATAGGGATAAATTTATTGAGCATTTATCTAAAGTTAGAAAATATTTAAAAATTAGAATTATTGAGCTTGAGGATAGCACAACAGTTAATCAAGTTTTTGCACAAATTACTAAAAATGTTAAAGATGAAATTGAGAATAAAAATCTAAGTCATTTTACCGTATTGAAATATTTAGAAAAATTAAGGACTTTACATTCTTCTCAAAGTGAAAGTTTAAACGATTTAATTCAAAAATTAAAGCCAATTAAAGAGGACAAAATAGATTCTTCAAAAAAATATTTAATCAATGAATTCAAAAACAATACTGGTATTACTGAGATTGATTATGTTTATGATATTAAAATATTGAAAGATGTTGAAAAAAAGTTAGATGAAGAACTTTATAAATCAGTAAAAAATAAAGCTTTTATTAATTATAAAAAACTTTATGTAGTAAAAGAACAACTTGTTGATGATAAAAAAGAATCGGAAGATGAAGAAAATAAAAAAGGTTCGAAACGAGATAATTTAATTAAGCATTTATTTAAAATTCAGCATACACTTTTGTATTATGAGAATAAAAAATTTTCTGAATTTTTTAGAATAATTAAAAAGAATGGAATAAGAATTAATTCCATAGAAGATAAAAGAAAACTTAAAGAAGATATTGAGAAATTATTAAAAAATAAAACGACAACTATTGGTGAAGTCATTGATAAAGCGAATGAATTGGGAATAGTTATAAAAAATGATAAGCCTTTAAATGATTTTATAAAATTCTCTGAATATATTTATAATAGAGTGCGGGAGGTTCCGTATCAAGAATTTATCAATTTGTATAATTATTTAGAAGGCTTTACACCTTATTCAACACAACATAAAACAAAAGGTTCGGAATATGATAATGTATTAATTGTTCTTGATAATGGTAATTGGGCAAAATATAACTTTAAGTATTTATTTGAAAACACAACAGATAAAGAAGAAATTATTGAAAGAACCCAAAAGTTATTTTATGTATGTTGTACTAGAGCAAAAGAAAATCTTGCTGTTTATTATTTGGATCCTTCAGCAAATGCATTAATTACTGCTAAAAAGTGGTTTAAAGGCATTATTGACTTAGATAAATTGTGATTGAGACTCGCTTTGCATTCTATGATAAAAAACAAATAAATAAGGTTAAAATTCAAGATGCAAATTTATAAGTATTGATATAAGGAGTTTCTCTATTTATAACAGCGAAAACTCTGCTTATAAGTTTGCATCTAAT
>Ga0163161_10000015_pt1 | contig 250785 bp, 224 predicted proteins | sample S45metaG_FD_129847 | JGI IMG/M metagenome (GOLD analysis project Ga0163161, IMG submission 129847) | Switchgrass rhizosphere microbial communities from Kellogg Biological Station, Michigan, USA - S4-5 metaG | ecosystem: Host-associated > Plants > Roots > Rhizosphere > Soil | place: USA... | reverse complement strand
TAGAAATTATGAACGTAGAAAATCAAAAATCAGACAAGCAGGCAAATATAAAACCGTAACTAATTACAAAAGAGCAATATAGATCTTAACTTAATGACATTGACTCCTATCCCTCACGCGAGCAAACAGTATAAAAAAAACCCGATAAATTTCCAGAACTTATCGGGGTTATTTTTGACAATGAAGTCTGTTTTTATATTATTTTGAAGCAATTATAACTTCCACTCCTATTTCTTCTAGTTTCGTTTTAGTTTCGATATCGATACCATCATCTGTAATCAAAACATCAATTTTATCCAAATTACATATTTTACCAAATCCTCTCACATTCATTTTTGTTGAATCTACCAGAATAATAACCTTCTCAGCGACCGAAATCATAGCTTGATTCAGATGCGCTTCCAAAGCATTTGAAGTACTTAATCCGAAATCTAAATGAAGCCCATCTGCTCCCAGAAACAATTTATTACACGAAAATTGACTTAGAATCGCTTCTGAAATTGGTCCAACTGCCGAATTTGAACTTTTACGAATATCTCCACCAAGTTGTATTGTATCTACATTTACTTCTTTACTTAATTCTAAAGAAACCTTTAAAGAAGGCGTAATTACAGTAAGTTTTTGAAATCCGGAAATAATTTGAGCCAGATAATGAATATTAGATCCTGATCCCAAAATGATATAATCTGAATTATGAATGTACTTTAAAGCTTCTTTTGCTATTTGCTTTTTTTGTTCAACCTGCAAACCTTCTTTATCATTTACATCTTTTTCAAAAGCATAAATAGGCTGCTTACTTGCGCCTCCATGTGTACGGTGCAACAAGTTTTCATTTTCTAGAAAAGTTAAATCCTTTCGTATTGTTACGGTCGAAACATTGTGAGTTTCACATAACTCCGCCACGTTTACATGGCCTTTTTGATCCAACTCCCTAAGTATATCTTCCTGTCTTTTATTAATAATAACCATAATAGCCCTTTAATATGAAGTTTTCAAGGTCTAAATGTACAACAAAAAATAATTTTAAAAAAAACCTTGTTTTATTGCTTTGGTTTCGTTTTGTTTCGTTAAGTTTGCTATTAGGAATTTAATCTTACAAAAACAAAACAAAACGACGCAATATGAAACGTTCAGAACAAATATCAAGACTAAAAAATACTGAAAAATGGGACGTCATAATAATAGGTGGCGGAGCGAGTGGTCTTGGAACCGCTCTTGACGCTGCAAGCAGAGGCTATAAAACAATTCTACTCGAAGCAATAGATTTTGCAAAAGGAACTTCAAGCAGAAGTACAAAATTAGTTCACGGCGGAGTTCGTTATTTAGAACAAGGTGACGTTCATTTAGTGAGAGAAGCACTAAAAGAGAGAGGATTAATGGCGAAAAACGCAAGTCATTTGGTAAAAAACCAATCTTTTGTAATTCCTAATTATAATTGGTGGGGCGGTTATTTTTACACCATTGGTCTAACTATCTATGATTTACTGGCGGGACGTTTAAGCTTGGGACGTTCAAAATACATTTCGAAGAAAAAAACAATAGAAATGCTTCCTACCGTTGAAGAAAAAGGTTTGGTAAGCGGTGTTATTTATCATGATGGACAATTTGATGATTCTCGTTTGGCGATAAACATTGCTCAAACTGCTGTAGAAAAAGGAGCTTGTCTTTTAAACTATACTAAAGTAGTAAACTTATTAAAAGACGACAAAGGTCAGGTTATTGGTGTAGAAGCAATAGATCACGAAACTGGTGATAAATACGAGATAAAAGGCTCTGCTATTATTAATGCCACCGGAGTTTTTACAAATGCCATTATGAAACTAAACGATACGGTTTACAAAAAATATATCGTGCCTAGTCAGGGTATTCATCTTGTGTTTGACAAATCATTCTTACCAAGTAACCATGCACTAATGATTCCTAAAACAAGTGACGGACGAGTTTTATTTGCGGTGCCGTGGCACAATAGAATTGTAGTAGGAACAACAGATACATTAATCAAAAAACACAGCTTGGAACCTATTGCTCTAGAAAGTGAAATTGAATTTGTACTTGAAACTGCACAACGATTTTTAGCAAAAAAACCAACCAGAGCAGATGTTTTATCAGTTTATGCCGGTTTACGCCCTTTGGCAGCTCCGGAAGATGAAGGAAAAAGCACTAAAGAAGTTTCAAGAAGTCATAAAATTATTGTTTCAGAAACAGGATTAATAACAATTACAGGAGGAAAATGGACTACCTACAGAAAAATTTCTGAAGACATAATCGACAAAGCGATCAAAGTAGGCAAATTATCAAAAAAAGCTTGTAATACGGAACATCTTCCAATTCATGGTAACCAGCCTACAACAACTTTAGACAGAGAAAATCACTTATACATTTATGGTTCAGATATTCCTGAAATAATAAAATTGCAGCAAAACGAACCTGAATTAAAAGAAAAACTACACCCGGATCATGAATTTACTATGGCAGAAGTAGTTTGGGCAATTCGATATGAAATGGCAAGAACCATTGACGATGTATTGGCAAGACGTGTTCGTTTATTATTCTTAGATGCCAGAGCAGCAATTGAGTCTTCAGAAAAAGTAGCGCGATTACTCGCAAAAGAACTCGGGCATGACGAAGCCTGGATATACAAGGAAATTTCACATTTTAAAGAGATCTCAAAAGGATTTCTTTTAGCAGAATTCAGATAAAACTTTATTAATACTTTATTATACAACCATGCAAAACAAATTAATTCTGGCGCTGGATCAAGGAACAACTTCCTCTCGAGCTATTGTCTTTAATCATGAAGGTGAGATTGTAAGCATATCTCAAAAACCGTTTGAACAAATTTTCCCAAAACCGGGATGGGTCGAACATGACCCAAACGAAATCTGGTCTTCGCAAATAAGCGTCGCTGCCGAAGTAATTGCAAAAGTAGGAATATCAGGCAGAGAAGTTGCTGCAATTGGAATAACCAACCAACGCGAAACTACTATAGTTTGGGACAGAGAAACCAGTGAACCTGTTTATAATGCTATTGTGTGGCAAGACCGCAGAACTGCAAAATATTGCGACGAGCTAAAAGCAAAGGGACATGCTGAGATGATCCAAAATAAAACTGGTTTAATTCTGGATGCTTATTTCTCCGGAACAAAGGTAAAATGGATTCTTGATAATGTGCCGGGAGCGCGTGAAAAAGCTGAACAAGGAAAACTTTGTTTTGGAACCGTTGACACTTGGCTAATCTGGAAATTAACCCGCAGTAAATTATTTATGACGGATGTTTCTAACGCTAGCAGAACATTATTATTTAACATACATACCTTAGAATGGGACAATGAATTATTGGAATTATTCAACATTCCAAGAGCAATGTTACCAGAAGTAAAAGAAAGCAGTGAAATTTACGGAGAAACCTCTACTACTCTATTTGCATCAAAAATTCCTATTGCAGGAGTTGCAGGAGATCAGCAGGCGGCACTTTTTGGTCAATTATGTACAACTCCGGGAATGGTAAAAAACACATACGGAACTGGTTGCTTTATGCTAATGAATACGGGTGAAAAACCAATTCTTTCTACAAATAATTTATTAACTACAATTGCCTGGAAAATAAACGGTAAAACAACCTATGCATTAGAAGGTAGTGTTTTTGTTGGAGGTGCAGCTGTACAATGGTTACGTGATGGCGCAAAAATGATTAACTCATCTGAAGAAATCGAGACCTTGGCATCCAGCGTTCCTGACAACGGTGGTGTTTATTTTGTTCCCGCTTTAACCGGATTAGGAGCTCCACATTGGGATCAATATGCCAGAGGTGCAATATTAGGAATAACCAGAGGCACAACAAATGCTCATATTGCCAGAGCAACCTTAGAAGGGATTGCTTATCAGGTAAATGACTTAGTTAAAGCCATGGAAGCTGATTTTGGCGACAAAGGAAAAGAACTAAGAGTTGACGGAGGTGCTGCAAATAATAATTTATTAATGCAGTTTCAGTCAGATATTTTTGGTACAACTGTAACACGCCCTAAAACACTTGAAACAACAGCGTTGGGAGCTGCATATTTAGCAGGACTTGCTGTTGGATTCTGGTCAAGTATTGACGACCTGAAAGAACAATGGTCTATAGACAAGGTATTTTCTCCAGAAATGGAAAAAGCAAAAGTAAATGAACTTGTAAAAAACTGGGACAAAGCCGTTGGCCGCGCATCAAACTGGATTGAATAATAAAAATTTAAACTTAAAAACATCAAAATATGACTCCTTTTATAGCAGAAATTTTAGGTACTATGGTAATGATTTTATTAGGAAATGGCGTTGTTGCCAACGTTAATCTTAAAGGCACGAACGGAAACAATTCAGGTTGGATTGTTATCACTACTGCTTGGGCATTTGCCGTTTTTGTAGGCGTAACTATTGCAGGTCCAGTTAGCGGAGCACATTTAAATCCAATAGTTACACTTGGTTTGGCTCTAATTGGTAAATTTAGCTGGAATTTGGTTCCTACCTATATTGCCGGCGAAATGATTGGAGCAATGTTAGGTGCTTTTTTAGTATGGTTATCTCACAAAGATCATTTTGCTGCAACTGAAGATGAAGGAGCCAAACTTTCCTGTTTTTCTACGGGGCCTGCAATAAAAAATAATGTTTCAAACTTAATCAGTGAGATAATTGCGACTTTCGTTTTAATTTTTTCTATCTTTTATATTGCAGGTCCAAGCCTTACAATTGCATCAGATGCAAATGCAACAATTGGTTTGGGAACCGTAGGGGCTCTTCCTGTCGCAATAGTCGTTTGGGCAATTGGGTTATCTTTAGGAGGTACAACAGGTTATGCCATAAATCCGGCAAGAGATTTGGGACCAAGAATCATGCATGCTATTTTACCCATAAAGGGAAGCAGTAACTGGGGATACGCCTGGATCCCTATTGTAGGCCCCATAATAGGGTCTTGCTTAGCCGCTGTATTATATCTGGCACTCCATTAATTATAGTTATTAAAATTCTTTAAATTTTATGAAAAAATTACTTCTTTCTTCTATGATTGCGATCATAGGACTAACTGGCTATGCCCAAGACTCAGCGCCAGAAAACACTGCAACTAAAGAACCCAGCCGCTTAAATTATAATGTCACGCTTACAACAAGTCATCTCTGGAGAGGATTAATCATTAATCCAAGCATGACAGTTATGGGCGACATTCATTATGCGTTAGACAAAAAACAAAACTTTTCTGTTGGTGTTTGGGGTGGTAATGGATTTGACGGCAAATACACAGAGGTTGATTATTATGTTCAATATAAACATAAAGGACTAACAATTGGTTTATGGGATTTATTCAATACTACAAATGTTGTGCATCCTGAGGTTTTTAATTATGACAAGAACACAACAACGCATCTTATTGATCTTAGAACTTCTTATAGATTTTCTGAAAAATTTCCTTTGCGAGTTGAGGCCGACATTATTCTCTACGGTAATGATAAAGAATTAACTGCCAACTTAGATTACAAGAACAGATATTCTACTTATGTCGAGCTGGGTTATCCGTTGATTAAAAACGAGCAAATAACATTAGACGCTTATATGGGAGCAGGATTTTCGCTTGACGGAAGATCAAATCTATACCTTACAGATCCTAATAGTAATTTTGGTATCGTAAACACAGGACTTAAAGCTTCTAAAAACATTACAGTACTACAATATAAACTTCCTGTTTTTGCAGGTATTATGTGGAATCCAGCAGAAAAATACACTCGTATGCAACTTGGAGTTTCATTATTTTAAAACTTATACAAATTATTCTTTATCAAACCCGACAGGTTTTAAAAATCTGTCGGGTTTCTCGTATCGTGGGCTTGCGTGAGGGATAGGAATAAACTGCCGAAGCAGTATGGATAGCCCGACAGCATCCTGATAAAAGGGCGTATATGCGCGTAGCTTTGCCCTCTTATCAAGATGGTGGCACGCCCTAATAATAAATTTTAGGTTTTAGATTTTTATCCTGAAAACTAAATCAGAAAGTTTTAAAGACTTAAGGATTGTAGCGTTTTACAAAAGAGCTTTGTCAAAGTTTAAGACTTTGACAAATGAACTCACTTTAAACAATCGTTAAATATCATAAAAGCACTATTTCAAATCAAAGAAATTATATTACTTTTAAATTAATTATATAGGATTTGTATAGTTATAATTTCACGTTAATTCAATTAACAAAAAATTAACACTACATTTGTATATACAAATATTAAAAACCATACATTTGTACATACAAATTATACACTTACAACTATGACAATTGAAGAGGTTATAAAAAGTACAGTTAAGATGGATAATGCGAAAAAAGTTATTCTGAATATCATGTACACGCAAAATGTGATTCAGGATCATTTCAACGAGTTGATAAAACCGTATGATTTATCCGGAGAACAATACAATGTGCTACGTATATTAAGAGGACAAAAAGGAAATCCTGCTAATATGTGTGTGATACAGGAACGTATGCTGGCAAAAACAAGTAATACAACGCGATTGGTAGATAAATTATTACTGAAAGATTTTGTTACAAGAAATGTTTGCCCTGGCAACAGACGTAAAATTGAAGTTCTAATCACTCAAAAAGGATTAGATGTTTTGAAAGAATTAGACCCAAAGGTAGATGAGCATGAGCGTTTGTTTGCTGAGAATATAAGTAAAGAAGAATTAGAGTTATTAAATCAATTATTAGAAAAATACAGAACCAACAAATAAATTTAAAATTATGAGTACATTATTAGATAATTTAAACTGGAGATACGCAACTAAAAAATTTGATGCTACCAAAAAAATATCTGCAGCAGATTTAAATACACTAAAAGAAGCAGTTAGACTAAGTGCTTCATCATACGGATTACAACCTTATAAAGTTGTTATCGTTGAAAATCCTGAAATCAGAGAGCAATTGAAAGCTGCTGCTTACGGACAAACTCAAATTACAGATGCTTCTCAATTGTTCATTTTTGCAAATGACTTAAATACCGGAGCAGAATCTGTAGATGCTTACATTCAAAACATTAGCGAAACAAGAGGTGTACCTGCTGATGCTTTGGCTGGATTCAGCGACATGATGAAAGGTACTATCGCTAACTTATCTGTTGAGGCTAAAAACATCTGGACAGCAAAACAAACTTATATCGCTTTAGGAACTTTATTAAGTGCTGCTTCTGAATTAAAAATCGATGCAACTCCTATGGAAGGTTTTAATGCAGCTGCATTCAATGAAATCTTAGGTTTTGACAAATTAGGTTTAAACGCATCTGTTATTGCAACTGTGGGTTACAGACACAATGAAGACGATACACAACACTACAAAAAAGTTAGAAAATCTCACGAGAATTTATTTATCACTATATAATTATTATTAATCCAAATCAATTACAACAAAATGAAAAATTTAAAAACAATTGCAATAGCATTATTCGTAGCAGTGGCTAGTATTTCAGTAAATGCTCAAACTAAAAAAATCGACGTAAAAGCATCTACTATCAAATGGGTAGGTAAAAAAGTAACAGGAGAACACTCTGGAACTGTAAACTTTAAAGACGGATCAGTAGTTTTCAAAGGAAAAAAATTAACTGGTGGTTCTTTCACTGTTGATATGACTTCTTTAACTTCTACAGATTTAACTGGAGAATACCAAGGAAAATTAAACGGTCACTTGAAATCAGCTGATTTCTTTGGTACTGAAAAATTCCCAACTGCAAAATTAGTTTTCAAAACTATCGGAGCTAAAGCAACTGACGTTTATACTGTAACTGCTGATTTAACTATCAAAGGTATCACTAAACCAGTAACTTTTGATATCACTGTAGCTGGAAACACTGCAACAACTGCTTTCAAAGTTGACAGAACTAAATACGATATTAAATACAACTCTGGTAACTTCTTCGAAAACTTAGGAGACAAAACGATCAGTGACGATTTCGAATTAACTGTAGCTTTAAAATTCTAATATTTTAAACAGCATAATTCTTAATATTATAAGAATAGCCCCAATGGTTCAAAACTATTGGGGCTTCTTTTTACATTATTTTCAAAAAAATAACATTCTTAATATTCAGATAACACTTTCGTAATATCATACAAGACTTTGATTAACATACGACTTCTACTTTTGGGCTGATCAAAAAAAATCCGAAACTAGAATCAAAATCATCGTTATGAAAACAAAAATACGTATTGCTATTATTACTTTACTGAGCACTTTTTGTCTACAAGCACAACAACAACCTAAGGGAATTATTGGCAGCTCAAACTGGATGAACAACTGGACCAATTTTAAACCTGCAAATACAGAATACAGCGAAGCTACAAATATCATCGCCGGTACGATTGACAAAGACATGAGGTTGACAAAAAGAAACACTTACCAATTAGTAGGTGTGGTATATGTTACTAATAATGCCGTTTTGACAATAGAACCGGGAACAGTAATTCGCGGAGATGATAAAACCTGCGGAACTCTGGTAATTACAAATGGTGCCAAAATTGTTGCCGAAGGTCTTGAAACGGATCCTATAGTTTTTACTTCGAACAAAGAAATTTCAGAAAGAAAACCTGGTGACTGGGGCGGAATCATCATCTTAGGAAAAGCTCCAATCAATACAATTGGCGGAATCCATATTCTTCCTTTTGATCTGGAACCAATGTTAAATCACTACGGAGGTCAGGATGCCGAAGATAATTCGGGGATAATAAAATATGTGAGAATCGAATATGCTGGTCGAAAACTAAGCTCATTAAAAGAACTTAACGGACTTTCACTTGCCGGTGTTGGAAGAAAAACAGTTTTGAGCAACATTCAAATTAGTTTTTCAAACGATGATTCATTCGAAAGTTACGGTGGAGATTTAGTAATGAGTAACTTAGTTTCTTATAGAACTACAGATGATGATTTCGATTTTACACAAGGAGTTCAGTGTAATATCAGCAATAGTATTGCAATTCGTCATCCGTTTTCTTCAGATGTTTCAGGTTCGAGATGTTTTGAAGTTGATTCGTATGATAAAATTGAAAATACAGATATGACCAAGAAATTAACCAAAATAAATGCTAACAACATTACTATGGTAAATCTGGAAGAAAATAATCAAGGACTTGTTAGAGAATCTGTTCATATTAGAGAAAGTACTTTCTTTAATCTAACAAATAGTATTGTTTCGGGCTTTACTCCTTTTGTAATATTAGAGTCAAATATTGGAGACGGATCAGCGAATTTATCTAAAATTACATTCAAAAATCTAATCGTTAACAATTGCAACGGAGGAATTACAAGCGAATCAAGCGGCGGAAATCCTGCAATTCAAAAATATTACAGCGACCCATCATTACTAATAGATTATACTTCTATTAAGAATAGTGAATTGTTTACAACGCCTAATATCAAAGGGAATCCAGATTTTAGAATGAACCAAAACAACACGCTTGCAATTGGGAATTAAAGTTTTAAAAGTCTTTTGTTTATTTGAAATTTAACAAATTTCAGGATTTAGAAAAGTTTTTTTTGAAATTTTATGTATTCTAATTCAAATTACATTTATATCTTTGTCACATCAAAAGAAAAATAAAAAATAACTTTTGCATTTATGAAAACATTAATGAACAATACTTGGTGGTGGAAGAATTTACGTCAAACGTCGTGAACAAAGCTTCCTATGGTATTGTAAAACTATAAATATAAAAGGCTTGTCATCACGACAAGCCTTTTTTTTTGGTCCAAATTCAAACGAAAAATATATTAAAAATTAAAACACAACATACTTTGAAACCTTTTATACTCAACACACACTACAAACAAATTCTGGCAGACACGATCACACCGGTAAGTATTTATTTTAAAATAAGAGACAAATTTCCAAATAGTTTATTACTGGAAAGTAGTGATTATCACGGAAATGACAACAGTTTCTCGTACATCTGCTGCAACCCGATTGCAACGATTAAAATCGAAAATGAAATCATCTCAAAAACTTTTCCTGACGGAACAACAGAACAAATTGCTATTGATGCTTTGACAAATATTCCAGAAGTAATTCAGGAATTTTCAAGTCAGTTTAAATCAGAAAAAAATGATTTTAAATTCATCAATAATGGTTTATTCGGATACATTTCCTACGATGCCGTTCGTTACTTCGAGAAAGTTTCTATTGCTAAAAAAGACAGCGCAACTTTAATTCCGGATGTATTTTATGCGGTTTACCAAAATATCATCGCAATCAATCACTTCAAAAACGAAGCTTACATTTTTTGCCATAGTGTTGACGGAAGAAACAATATCTCAGAAATTGAACAATTATTACAATCCAGAAATATTGCATCATACAAATTCACCAAAGAAGGCGAAGGTTTCTCTAACTTAACTGATGAGGAATTTAAACATAATGTGGCTTTAGCCAAAAAACACTGCTTCCGCGGAGATGTATTTCAATTGGTATTGTCACGTCGTTTTACACAAGGTTTCAAAGGTGACGAATTCAATGTTTATCGTGCTTTAAGAAGCATTAATCCATCTCCTTATTTGTTCTTTTTTGATTATGGAGATTTCAAAATATTTGGGTCTTCGCCCGAAGCACAAATTATTGTAAAAAATAGAAAAGCCGAGATTCATCCAATCGCAGGAACTTTTAAAAGAACCGGAAATGACGAACGCGATGCTATTCTAGCCAAAGAACTTTCGGAAGATAAAAAAGAAAATAGCGAACACGTAATGTTAGTCGACTTGGCCAGAAATGATTTAAGTAGAAACGGACATGATGTAAACGTAGAAAAATACAGAGAAGTTCAGTTTTTTTCGCACGTAATTCACTTGGTTTCTAAAGTAACAGGACATTTACATGAAAAAGCTACAACCATGCAAGTCGTTGCAGATACTTTTCCAGCAGGAACTTTAAGCGGAGCACCTAAACACAGAGCGATGCAATTGATTGAAGATTACGAAAAAACAAATCGTAATTTCTACGGCGGAGCAATTGGTTTCATGGATTTTGAAGGAAACTTCAATCACGCCATTATGATCCGAACTTTCCTGAGCAAAAATCACCAATTACATTGTCAAGCCGGAGCCGGAATTGTTGCAAGTTCAGATGAAGAAAGCGAAATGCAGGAAGTTTATAATAAATTAAGAGCTTTAAATACAGCGCTGGAAATGGCGGAAAAAATATAAGTTTCAAGTTTTCTTTGTTTCAGGTTTCAAGTTGTTGGAGAGTCAAACTAAGAAAACTTGAAACTTGAAACAAAAATTAACCACAAACAAAAACCTATGAAAAATTATATTGCCTTTGTTATTGCCATTTTATTTTTCGCTTCATGCGAAACTAAGAAAGAATCAAACGTACTTCCTATAGCTGGAACCTGGCGTCTGATATCAGCAGAAACGACAGAAAAAGATTCAACGTTCTCGACTTTCAATCCAAAAACAAAAATGATAAAGATTATCAATGATACTCATTTTGCTTTTTTCAATCATGATTTAAACAATGGAAAAGACAGCACAGCGGCAGTATTCTTTGGCGGAGGCGGAAAATATACTTTGAAGGATAGTATTTATACCGAGAATTTAGAATTCTTTAATAACCGTCAATGGGAAAATGGAAAATTTGAGTTTGTAGTCAAAATTAAAAATGACACTTTAATTCAAAAAGGAATCGAAAAAGTAGAAAAATTAGGAATCGACCGCATTATTACAGAAAAATACGTTCGAGAAAAATAAAAAAAATTAGTTTCAAGTTATTGGATTGTGTGTTTAACCGCAAAGAACGCTAAGTTTTAGACTTGTTTGATTTTATAAAAACACAAAGTTCGCAAAGCTTTGGGTTGATTTTAACTTTGCGAACTTTGCGTTTTCTCAACATATTTAAAATAAAATTCTTTGCGCCCTTTGCGGTTAGATACCCAAAGCCAAGCAACTTGAAACCTGAAACAAAAAATAAAATGAAAAAGATATTAGTTATAGACAATTACGATAGTTTCACTTATAATTTAGTGCACTATTTAGAAGATTTAAATTGTGAAGTTACGGTTTACAGAAATGACGAATTTGATATTGATGAAATCGCTTCTTTCGACAAAATATTACTTTCGCCAGGTCCTGGAATTCCGGATGAAGCGGGTTTATTAAAAGCGGTTATTCAGAAATATGCTCCAACGAAAAGTATTCTTGGCGTTTGTTTGGGACAACAAGCGATTGGAGAAGTTTTTGGCGGAACACTTTCTAACCTTGACAAAGTGTATCACGGAGTTGCAACAAATGTAAAAACTGTAGTTTCAGACGAAATTTTATTCGAAGGTTTAGGAGACGAATTCGAAGTTGGAAGATACCATTCATGGGTTGTTGATGCTAATTTACCAGATGTTCTTGAAGCAACTTCAATCGACGAAAACGGACAAATTATGTCTTTAAGACACAAAACTTTTGATGTAAGAGGCGTTCAGTTTCATCCTGAAAGTGTTTTGACTCCAAAAGGAAAATTGATTTTAGAGAATTGGATAAAAAGCTAATTTTTTTTGTTTCAAGTTTCAGGTTTCAAGTTGTTGGAACGTGAAACTTGAAACCTGAAACTTGAAACCTGAAACCTTAAACTTAGAATCTTAAAAAAAATGGAAATAACAATTTTAGAAACCAAAGAAATCAATATCGACGACATTTTAGTTTTATACAAAGCAAATGAATGGAGTTCTGCCAATAAACCAAATGAGTTATACAACGCCCTTTTAAATTCCGAAACTTTAATTACGGCTTGGGAAGGAGAAAAATTAGTTGGACTTGGAAACGCAATTTCTGATGGATTTTTAACGGTTTATTATCCGCATTTATTGGTTTTACCGGAATATCAAGGAAAGGGAATTGGAAAACTGATTATGGACAAAATGCAAGAGAAATACAGTCACTTTCACATGCAAATGTTAACCGCAGACGGAAGATCTGTTGATTTTTATAAAAAGAACGGATTTGAACGCGCAGGAAAAACAGAACCTATGTGGATTTATCAAGGAAATGAACATTAAAGCAGTTTCCAGTTTCGGTTTTCAAAAAACTTAGCAACTCAGTCCCGAAGCTTCGGGATAGCAACTTAGAACCTTAAAAAAAAAATGAAAAATATACTAAATAAATTAATCAATCACGAAGTGCTTTCAAAAGAGGAAGCTAAAGATGTATTGATTAATATCTCAAGCGGAGCCTATAATCCAAGTCAGATCTCAGCATTTTTGACCGTATTTATGATGCGAAGCATAACGATTGATGAGCTTTCGGGATTTCGTGAAGCTTTATTAGAATTATGTGTTCGCGTAGACTTATCTGCCTACAATACCATAGATTTATGCGGAACTGGCGGTGACGGAAAAGACACTTTCAACATTTCGACTCTTGCCTCTTTTGTTGCTGCCGGCGCAGGAATAAAAGTAGCCAAACATGGAAATTACGGAGTTTCTTCGATTTCAGGATCAAGTAACGTAATGGAAAAAATGGGAATCAAATTCAGCAATGATCCTTCATTTTTAGAGAAATGTATCGATCAGGCCGGAATCTGTGTTTTGCACGCTCCCCTATTTCACCCTGCAATGAAAAACGTAGGACCAATCAGAAAAGAACTGGCGGTAAAAACCTTCTTTAATATGTTAGGACCAATGGTAAATCCATCGTTCCCAAAAAATCAATTAGTTGGGGTTTTTAATCTGGAATTAGCCAGAATGTATGCTTATTTATACCAAAATACCGATGTGAATTTTACCATTCTACATTCGCTTGACGGTTATGATGAAATTTCGTTAACTGGTCCAACGAAAATCATTACAAGCGATATGGAAGGGATGATAAAACCGGAAGATTTCAAGGTTCGTCTTTTATCACAAAGAGAAATTGAAGGAGGAAGAACAATTGAAGAATCGGCAGATATGTTTGTCAATATCATTTCCGGAAAAGGAAGTGAGGCACAAAATAATGTTGTCTGTGCAAATGCAGCGATGGCGATTTCAACAGTAACAAAATGTTCTCCACAAGAAGGTTTTAAGCAAGCGAAAGAAAGTTTGTTCTCCGGAAAAGGATTGAAAGCTCTTAAGAAATTACAAGAATTAAGTAAGTAAAAAAATAGTTTCTTTTGTTTCAGGTTTCAAGTTTCAAGTTGTTGGAACGTGAAACTTGAAACCTGAAACTTCAAAATAAGTAAAAATGAACATACTCGATAAAATAATATTTGACAAACAACGAGAAGTTGTTCTAAAAAAATCAATTATTCCGGTTTCACAATTGGAAAGCTCAGTATTTTTTGGAAGAGAAACGATTTCTTTAAGTCAAAAATTAAAGACAAGTGCAACAGGAATTATTGCAGAACACAAACGTCGTTCTCCTTCAAAATCAGTAATCAATCAAAGTTTTACGGTTGAAGAAGTGGTAAAAGGATATGAAAATGCAGGTGCTTGCGGAATTTCAGTTTTAACAGATGGAAAGTATTTCGGAGGTTCTCTTGATGATTTACTTTTAGCAAGAGCGAGTGTCAATATTCCGCTTTTGCGAAAAGAATTTATTGTTGATGAATACCAGATTCTGGAAGCAAAAGCTTTTGGAGCCGATTTAATTCTACTAATTGCAGCAGTTTTAACACGCGAAGAAATTAAATCGTTATCAGAATTTGCTAAAAAACTAGGTCTCGAAGTCCTTTTAGAAGTTCATAATCAGGAAGAACTGGAAAAATCGATTATGCCAAGTTTAGACATGATTGGTGTAAACAACAGAAACCTAAAAACTTTTGAAGTAAGTCTGGATTTCAGCAAGCAATTAGCTTCTCAAATCCCAAATGATTTTATAAAAGTTTCTGAAAGCGGAATCTCGTCAATCGAAGCCATTTCAGAACTAAGACCTTACGGTTACAATGGGTTTTTAATTGGAGAAAACTTCATGAAAACTGATAACGCCGGTGAAGCTGCAACAGAATTTATTCAGCAATTGAATATGTAAAAAAGTTCGCCACGAATTTCACTAATTAGCACGAATTAAATTAGTGACAATTCGTGAAATTCGTGGCAAAAAAGAAAAAACTTAGTGTCTTAGCGCCTTCGTGGCAAAAAACAATAAAAAAATGAAACTTAAAATCTGCGGTATGAAATATCCCGACAATATACTCGAAGTAGGCGCGCTCCTACCCGATTATATGGGATTTATTTTCTGGGAAAAATCCGCTCGCTATTTTGACGGAACGATTCCGGAACTGATTCACACCATTAAAAAAACAGGCGTTTTTGTAAATGAAACTGTTGATAATATCCTGTCAAAAGCAGAGAAATATCATTTACAAGCAGTTCAGTTACATGGAAAAGAATCTGTTGAATTTTGTCAGGAATTAAAATCTAAAATTGATGCCAAAATTGGTGTTACAATCGAAATCATCAAAGTATTCTCTGTCGATGAAGATTTTGATTTCGAAATTTTAAAACCTTTTGAAAACGTATGCGATTATTTTCTATTCGATACAAAAGGAAAACTACCAGGAGGAAACGGAACCACTTTTGACTGGAAAATATTAGAAAATTACAAATCTGAGAAACCGCTGTTTTTAAGTGGCGGCATTGGAATTGAAGAAATACCTGCAATAAAAAATCTTAAAATTCCGATTTATGCAATTGATGTAAACAGTAAATTTGAGACAGAACCGGGATTAAAAAATAAAAGTTTATTAAGAAAGTTTCAGAAAAATTTAAAACCTGCGACTATAAACCCTAAACAACTACACAATGAATTATAATGTCAACGAAAAGGGATATTACGGAGAATTTGGAGGAGCTTACATTCCAGAAATGTTGTATCCAAATGTAGAAGAATTACGCCAAAACTATTTAAAAATAACAAGCGAACCAGATTTTAAAGCTGAGTTTGACCAATTGCTAAAAGATTACGTTGGACGTCCAAGTCCACTATATTTTGCAAAACGCTTGTCTGAAAAATACAATACCAAAGTATATCTAAAAAGAGAAGACTTAAATCATACCGGAGCACATAAAGTCAACAATACAATTGGACAGATATTAGTTGCCAAACGTTTGGGTAAAAAACGAATTATTGCCGAAACCGGAGCTGGTCAACACGGTGTGGCAACTGCAACAGTTTGTGCACTTATGGGATTGGAATGTATCGTTTATATGGGCGAAATTGACATTGCAAGACAAGCGCCAAACGTTGCCCGTATGAAAATGTTAGGCGCTGAGGTTCGTCCCGCACTTTCGGGTTCAAGAACGTTGAAAGATGCTACAAACGAAGCGATTCGCGATTGGATTAATAATCCCGTTGATACTCATTATATTATAGGTTCTGCAATTGGCCCACATCCTTATCCGGATATGGTGACACGTTTTCAAAGTGTAATTTCAAAAGAAATAAAATGGCAGTTAAAAGAAAAAGAAGGACGCGAAAATCCTGATTATGTAGTTGCTTGTATTGGTGGCGGAAGTAACGCTGCCGGAACTTATTATCACTTTTTGCATGAACCTGAAGTTGGAATTATTGCCGTTGAAGCAGCCGGAAAAGGCGTTGATAGCGGTCATAGCGCAGCAACCAGTAAATTAGGAAAAGTGGGCGTTATTCACGGTTGCAAAACTCTTTTAATGCAAACTCCTGACGGGCAAATTACAGAACCGTATTCGATTTCGGCAGGTTTAGATTACCCGGGAGTTGGTCCAATGCACGCACATTTAGCACAAACAGGTCGTGGCGAGTTCTTCTCAGTAACTGATGATGACGCTATGAATGCCGGTTTGCAACTTACAAAATTAGAAGGAATTATTCCCGCGATCGAAAGTGCGCATGCTTTTGCCGTTTTAGATCAAAAGAAATTTAAACCTACAGATATTGTAGTTATCAGCCTTTCAGGACGCGGAGACAAAGATTTAGACAACTATATCGAATATTTTAAATTGTAATATCAAATTAATTTGGGCGTTATCCGCCGTGGTCGGGCTATCCGCTATATTCCCAATTAACAAAAACTACGGCTAAAAAGCCTTGTTTTTCTAAACCGGGAGATACCGCTCTTATCCCTAACGCAAAAAACAAATAACGAGAAAAGTCATAATTATGGAAAAGTTATTCTCATACGGAACATTAAGATCGAAACAAATTCAGATGCAGATTTTTAACAAAGTTCTAACTGGAACTCCAGATCAGCTTTTGGGTTACAAATTAAAAAGTCTACAAATAGAAGAAGAATTTGGAATGGCAGATTATGTTGTAGCTGTACCCAGCTCAGATTCTTCAGATCCTATACATGGTGTTGCTTTTAATATTTCGCCTTCGGATTTAGCTAAAGTAGATATATTTGAATCTAATGCCTATAGAAGAGTTCAGGTCAAGTTGAAATCCGGAACAATTGCCTGGGTTTATATAGAAAGTTAATAAGCAAGCAAAATGATTTTAGCAGCAGCACAAACAAAACCAAAACGCGGAGATATTGAAGCTAACTTATTAGATCATTATCGCCTCATCAATTTGGCAATACAAAATGGAGCACAATTAATCACTTTTCCTGAAATGTCAATTACAGGTTATGAACGTGAATATGCCCAAAAACTAGCTTTCAAAGAAGACGATTCAAGATTAGATCATTTAAAAAAAATGGCTCGCGAAAACAATATCATTATTGTTGCCGGTGCTCCAATTCAAATAGAATCGGAATTGTTTATTGGGGAATTTATAATTTCTCCTGACAACTCAGTTTCTTTATATACAAAGCAATTTTTGCATGAAGGTGAAGACGAGTTTTTTCAGTCTTCTTTCGATCATAATCCAATGATTTTGATTGAAAATCAAAAGATTTCATTTGCAATTTGTGCTGATATTGACAATCCGCTGCATCCGGAAAATGCCAGCAAAAAAGCAACTGATATTTATATCGCAAGTATATTCTTTACACCAAACGGAATTCCGAGCGCGTATAGAGACTTACAAAGTTATGCTCAAAAACATCAAATGAATGTTTTGATGTCAAATTTTAGTGGTGAATCCTGGGGATCACCTTCGGCAGGGCAAAGTGCTTTTTGGAATAATAAAGGTGAACTTGTTGCTCAAATGAATGACTCAGATTCGGGACTACTTTTAGTAGAGAACAAAAATGAAAAATGGACAAGTCAGATTTTAAAAATTTAAAAAATAATGCCACAGATTAAAAAGACTCTCACTGATTATTGCTGCAAACTTATTTCACGCAGATTTAAATTGATTTAAGCAGATTCGAGCAGAATTATATTAATTAAAATCTGCCTTAATCTGCAGAATCTGCGTGAAACAAAAAATCCGAGAGAATCTTTTATCCAAATATAAATTGGAAGTGGCTAAAGAATAATAACATACTTAATAGGTTTTAAGAACCTATTAGGATAAAAAATAAAAACAATGAACAGAATAACTCAAAAATTACAAGAAGATAAAAAGATACTTTCTATTTATTTTTCTGCTGGATATCCAAACCTGAACGATACGGTTCAAATTATTCAGGATTTAGAAAAAAACGGTGTTGATTTAATCGAAATTGGTTTGCCTTTTAGTGATCCTTTGGCCGATGGACCAACGATTCAGACAAGTTCTACACAAGCTCTTCATAACGGAATGGCGACTCAAATTCTTTTTGATCAGCTGAAGAACATCCGCGAAAGCGTAAAAATTCCGTTGATTATTATGGGATATTTTAATCCGATGTTGCAATATGGAGTTGAAAAATTTTGCGCGAAATGTGCTGAAATTGGTATCGACGGATTAATTATTCCGGATCTTCCAGTTGATGTTTATGCGGATGAATACAAAGCTATTTTTGAAAAACACGGCTTAATCAACGTATTCTTAATTACGCCACAAACTTCAGACGAACGTATTCGTTTTATCGACAGTGTTTCAAACGGATTTATTTATATGGTAAGTTCTGCAAGTGTTACGGGATCTCAGGCTGGTTTTGGAAATACGCAGGAAAGCTATTTCGAAAGAATTGGAAGTATGAATTTAAAGAATCCACAAATCGTAGGTTTCGGAATTTCGAACAAAGAAACTTTTAATCAGGCTACTAAGTTTGCAAAAGGAGCTATTATTGGAAGTGCTTTTATTAAGCATTTGAGTGAAAGTGGTTCTGGGAAAATTAATGAGTTTGTTGGAGAGATCCGATAGATAGCAAGTGTTGTAATTATTTTTTACATTTGAATAAAATCAATTATCATGGATTTAGAAGCTCGCAAAATATCTTTCGTTCAAGAATTTTTAAGACTTGAGAGTGAGGAGATCTTAATTCATCTTGAGAATCTACTTCATAAACAAAAAGTTGAATTACTGGACCAGAAAATGAAATCAATAAGTATAGATCAATTTAACAAAGAAATTGATCAATCTTTAGATGATGCTAAAAATGGTAGAATTATATCTGCAAAAGATTTAAAATCTAAAATTCAAAAATGGGATTAACAGTTTATTGGACACAATTTGCTGAAGATAAACTCGACGACATTTTTGAATATTACAAATTTAAAGCTGGAATTAAAGTTGCTCAAAACTAAGTAAACGGAATAATTGATATTTCATTTACTTTGGAATTCAATGCTTACGGTGGTCAAAAAGAAGAACTTTTATCAGAAAGAATTCAAGATTTCAGGTACTTAGTTTTCAAAAATTATAAAATTATTTATTGGATTGATAGAGACAGACAAATAGTGTTTGTCTCTAATATTTTTGATACCAGACAAAACCCTCAAAAACTTACATTAGGGAAGTAATCCTTTCTTATCAAAACCAAAATTTAACAAAAAACAACTATATGGTTTTCTGTTAATATTATGTTAAAAACAAAATTAAACAACTGTTTAATTTAAACACTTGTTTAATTTTGTATCCGATTAGAAACAATACCATGTCAAACATCGAATTAAACGATAAAAAAATTCAAATTCTGGAGGTTGCCGAAAGGTTATTTTCGGATAAAGGATTTGAAGGTACATCGATAAGGGATATCTCAAAAGAGGCAAAAATTAACATTGCCATGATTTCGTACTATTTTGGTTCTAAAGAGCGTCTTCTTGAAGCTTTAATTCTTTATAAAACTTCTGATTTAAAACTGAAACTCGAAAGTTTATTACAAGAAAATCTTGAACCTCTTGATAAAGTCAATAAATTAATCGAAATTTACATCAATCGAATTAGCTGTAACAAAGGTATTTTCAGGGTTTTACATTTCGAACTTAATTCAAAAAAGAGAGAAAAAAGCTTTATTGCCTTTACAGAACTAAAAAAAGGAAATCTTAAATCTGTTGAGAGTATTATTACTCAAGGTCAGGAAAAAGGTGTTTTTAGAAAAGATGTAATTATTCCGCTTATTACTCCCACTATTATTGGAACTTTTTTTCACTTTCATATGAATAAATCTTTTTATGAAGAATTACTAAATTTAAAAACAGAAGCCATGTACAATGAGTACATCAAAACCAGTCTTACAAAGCACATTCAACAAACTATAAAAGCTCTACTTGTTTATGAAAATTAATCAATTAATGCTCTTTGGGATTTTCTTCATCGGAATTTCATCAATCGAAGCACAAGAAAAAACAAGTTTAACCTTAGACGAAGCCGTTAAAATGGCTTGGGAAAAGAGTAACGACGTTACGCTTGCCAATACTAAGGTAAACACAAAGAAATACGAACTGCAAACGGTAAAAAATAACCAATATCCGGATATTAAAATTTCTGGTCAATATCAGCGCCTTACAAAAGCATCGATTGATATGCCTAATCAGGACCAAAGTAAATCTTTAGCATCTCCTGATAGAGCAATGTTTGGAATGGCAAATTTAAGCTTGCCTATTTTTGCTGGATTTAAAATTCAAAATAGTATTGATGCATATGACAACTTATATGAAGCTGAAAATGCAAATGCTGCCAAAACAAAAGAAGATGTTGCTTTAAGAGTTATTACGTATTATACAGCTCTGTACAAAGCTCAAAAAACTTTGGATGTTTTAAATGAAAATCAAAAAAGCGCCAAACAGCGTGTCACTGATTTTACAGAATTAGAGAAAAACGGAATCATCCCAAGAAATGATTTATTAAAGTCACAATTATTAGTTTCGAAAACACAATTATCTATTGACGAAGCTACTAACAACCTTAATAATATCAACTTTTATCTAACTACTTTACTAAAGCTGGATCCAAGTACAAAACTTCAGGTTAATGAAGATGATTTCTTTAATTTAAAAACGAGTAATGCTCCAACATCTGATCTGTTAGCACTTGAAAACAGAAAAGATTTAGAGGCTATTCGTCTTCAACAAAAAGCTTCGGCAGCAAATATTAAAGTTGCAAAAGCAGCATACTATCCAACATTAGCATTACTTGGTGGTTATACAGCTTTAGATCTTAAAGATATTATAACTGTAAAATATGCGATGAACTTTGGTCTGGGTTTAACTTATGATATATCTGGAATTTACAAAAATAGTGCTCACGTAAGAGAAGCAGAAAGCAGAGCTTTGGAAGTTCAAAATACAGAAGCTGTAATGACAGATCGTATTAAAGTTGAAGTTCAAAAATCTATTGAAGATTATGACTTGGCTATTAACCAAAGTGTGGTTTATGACGAAGCGCTTCAACAGGCATCTGAAAATTACAGACTTGTAAAAGATAAGTTTGACAATGGTTTAGCGGATACCAATGACTTGGTTGAAGCCGATGTTGAACAATTAAGTGCCAAAATTAATACTGCTGTTTCTAAGGCAACTATTATTCAAAAATATTACGAATTACTATCCGTATCAGGACAATTATCACAATCATTCAATCTTTCTAAAATATAATCGATAGCTCTCATGGAAAAGAAAAAAACAAATACTAAATTCATCATTATACTAACCGTTTTGGTTTTAGTGGGCGGAACTTACGGAATAACAAAGTACATGCACTCTTTAGCTCACGAAGAAACGGATGATGCTCAAATCGAGAAAAAAATGAATCCAATTATTCCTAGAGTATCTGGATATATTAGTAAAGTGTATGTAAAAGATAATGACTTTGTAAAAAAAGGTGATACTTTATTTACTATCGATAAAAGAGATTATCAATTAAAAATTGACGAAGCTAATGCTGCTTTATTAGGTGCTGAAGGTCAATACGAAGCTGCTAAAGCTGATATTGGAAGTGCAAATGCAAGCATCTCAGTTTCTGATGCCCAAATGAAATCTGCAACTGGTTCTATCGAAAGTGCTAAAATTAGATTGAGACAAATTACTAACGATTACAACCGTTACAACAATTTGTACAAAACTCATACCATTACAAAACAACAATATGAGCAGGCTTTATCTTCAAAAGAAGAAGCTGAAAATCAAGTACGTGTTTTAGAGCAACAACAAAGAGCTAGTTCTTACCAAAAATCGGTAATTGAATCTAAGTCTAAAGCTTCTGACAAACAAACTGAAGTTGCTGCTGCAAACATCAAAAAAGCAAAAACAATGTTGGATGTTGCGCATTTAAATCTTAGCTATACTGTTGTAACTGCTGCAATTGACGGTCAGGTTTCTAAAGTAGATATTCAGCCGGGACAATTGGTTCAACCTGGACAATCTTTATTTTATATCATCAATAATAATGAAGCTTGGGTTGTTGCTAACTTTAAAGAAACACAATTAAACAAAATGATTGTGGGACAAAAAGTAAGTTTAAAAGTTGATGCATATCCAAACTACGAATTCAAAGGAATTGTAACATCATTTTCACCAGCGACAGGATCTCGTTTTTCATTATTACCTCCTGACAATGCAACAGGAAACTTCGTTAAAACAATCCAAAGATTACCGGTAAAAATTAGTTTAGATGAATCTAACGATCCAGAAAAAGTAAAATTACTAAGACCAGGGATGAATGTTGATGTAGACGTACATTTAAAATAAAATAATGGCAACAGCAGTACAAGCAGACGACGATTTAGTAGAATACGGTTACAGACGTGTCATAATCACGATTACGGCGGTACTTTGTGCCTTACTGGAAATTGTAGATACGACGATTGTAAACGTAGCTCTAACAGACATGCGAGGTAGCCTTGGTGCTACTTTAACTGATGTGGCTTGGGTAATTACAGCATACGCGATTGCGAATGTTATTGTAATTCCGATGACGAGTTGGCTTTCGCAGCAATTTGGAAGACGTAATTATTTTGTGGCTTCTATCATAATATTTACGGTCTGCTCCTTTTTGTGTGGTAATGCAACTAATATATGGGAACTGGTAGCGTTTAGGTTTGTACAAGGTATGGGTGGTGGAGCACTGCTTGTAACCGCACAAACTATTATCACCGAAAGTTATCCTGTGGCAAAACGTGGTATGGCGCAAGCGATCTACGGAATGGGTGTAATTGTTGGTCCAACTTTAGGTCCGCCTTTGGGAGGATATTTAGTAGACAATTATTCTTGGCCTTATATATTTTATATCAATATTCCGTTGGGAATTATTGCAACTATTTTGGCACTTACTTTCGTAAGAAGTCCGAAATATGGAGAGAAATTAAAAGCAAATCAGGTTGACTGGTGGGGAATTATATTATTGGCCTCATTTATTGGTTCGCTGCAATTTGTTCTGGAACACGGACAACAAGACGATTGGTTTAATGATTCATTAATTGTAACTTTAAGTGTTGTTACCATTCTTGGATTGATTTTATTTGTATGGAGAGAGCTTACTTATAAACATCCAATTGTAAATTTAAGTGTTCTGAAAGATGGAAATCTAAGAATTGGAACCGTTATGTGTTTTATTCTTGGTTTTGGATTGTACGGATCAACCTTAATTATCCCAATCTATACACAATCTATTTTAGGTTGGACAGCAACAGATGCCGGGTTATTATTGATTCCGGGTTCGATCACCACGGCGATTATGATGCCTTTTGTGGGTAATATGATTCAAAAAGGTGTGCCTCAAGGTTATATGGTAGGGGTTGGATTTTTAGTTTTCTTCTTCTTTACCTTCATGATGCAAACTCGTATGACACCTGATACCGGTGTAGAACATATGTATTGGCCTTTAATTTTAAGAGGAATTGGTTTAGGATTACTATTTGTGCCTATTACAACACTTTCGCTTTCTACTTTAAAAGGAAAACATATTGGTGAAGGAGCTGCTTTTACAGGAATGATGAGACAATTAGGTGGTTCATTTGGTATTGCGATTATTACTACTTTTATCACACGTTTAAGTCAGGAACACAGAGTAGACTTATTGACCAATTTAGATCCTGCAAAATATGATGTTCAACAACGTATTGCCGGAATGCAAAGGGCTTTTATGTCTAAAGGATATAGCGCCGATGTTGCACTGAAAAAAGCTTATCAAGGTCTGGAATATTCAGTAATGAAACAAAGTACAGTACTGGCCTATATGGATATTTTTATGTACTTAGGAATTATGTTCCTATGTTGTATACCAATTATTCTTTTAATCAAAAAAGGAAAGAACAAGATTAATCCTGCTGATGCAATGCATTAATAATAATTGATTTATAATTTTATAATACGAAAAAGCGGAGCTATTTATTTAGCTCCGCTTTTTTATTTTGATCATTGAAACTAAATCTTAATTTGAAATGATTTGAAGGGATTGATCCCGAGGCTTCGGGACCCCCTACAATATAAATCGAGTCTACTACTCTTTCAAAACCTCTGAACGAACCTTTGTCGCTTTGAACCTTTGGATCTCAATTACCTTGTAAACACCAAATGATTTCCTTTAGAAAGATTTGCATCAAATTGATATCCTTCATAATTGAAACCTTTTAAGTCATCAATAGTTTCGGCATTTGTATCAATAATATAACGAACCATCATTCCTCTTGCTTTTTTAGCAAAGAAACTGATCATCTTTAATTTTCCGTCTTTGTAATCTTTAAAGTCCGGTGTAATCACAGGAACTTTTAAAGCCTTTACATCTACAGCCGAAAAGTATTCGTTACTCGCCAAATTCACAAACAACTCCCCTTTTATCAATTCTTTATTTAAAGCTTTAGTAACTGTTGGCTTCCAGAATTCGTGTAGATTTTTATATTCTCCAACAGGCAATTTTGTTCCCATTTCTAAACGATATGCCTGCATTAAATCCAGCGGTTTCAAGACACCGTAAAGTCCTGATAAAATTCTGAGTTTACTTTGCAAAACTTCTAATTTTTCTACAGGAATTGTGTAAGCATCCAAACCTGTGTAAACATCTCCGTCAAAAGTATAGATTGCCGGACGTGCATTTTCTGGAGAAAAAGGAGTTTTCCATTCCTGATTTCTTTTCCAGTTTAGATCTGATAATTTATCTGAAATTGACATTAATTCAGATAATTCAGCAGGTTTTTTAGGTTTTAGAACTTTATGAACCAGACGTGCTTCTTTTAAAAAAGCTGGTTCTGTATATTGGGTTGTTGGTAATTCTTTTTCGAAATTTAATGACTTCGCCGGTGATATAACAATTTTCATTTGTGCGTTTTTGTATGCTTCAAAAATACAAATTGAAATTCTAAAAATAAGCGATCAGGATTGATTTGTTTTATAGTATCATAAATGTTTTTTGCCACGAATTACACAAATTAACACAAATCATTCGTAGTAAAATTTTAAAAAAATTAGCGCAAATTCGTGAAATTCGTGGCAACTCTTTTTTATTTCATAAAATTCTCTACTTCAAACTGTGAATTTGTTTAAAAAAGTCAACAATAGATTATAATGGGCGTGATCTATGTTGTAAATTTGCAGACGTTTCATTTTCTTCCAGAAAAGAAATGTAATATTTAAAATTACTGAATTCGTGGCTATACAAACAAACTATAAAGCAGCTTTACAAAATAAAATCTTCGAAATTATTTCGCAGGCATCTCAGGAACTAAACGTTGACAGTTACGTAATTGGCGGTTTTGTTCGCGATTTACTTTTAAACCGAGGTTCTAAAAAAGACATCGATGTTGTTGCAGTTGGCAGTGGTATCGAATTAGCGCTTAAAGTTTCTGAGTTACTTCCTAAAAAACCTAAAGTACAGGTTTTTAAAACTTACGGAACAGCGATGTTACGTTTTGAAGATACTGATATTGAATTTGTTGGTGCCCGTAAAGAATCTTATAATTTTGAAAGCAGAAATCCAATTGTAGAAAACGGAACATTGGAAGATGACCAAAACCGTCGTGATTTCACGATTAATGCTTTGGCATTATCATTAAACGAAAAAACATTTGGAGATCTTTCTGATCCTTTTGGCGGATTGGCTGATCTTGAAAATAAAACAATAAAAACTCCCTTAGATCCAAGCATTACTTATTCTGATGATCCTTTGCGAATGCTTCGTGCTATTCGTTTTGCAAATCAGTTAGGTTTTGAGATTGAGAAAAACTCTCTTGATGCAATTACCCAAAATGCTGAGAGAATCAAAATTATTTCGGGAGAACGAATTGTTGATGAATTAAACAAAATTCTTTCGACCGATAAACCTTCAATCGGTTTTTTACTTTTGTATCAAACCGGGCTTTTAGAGATTATTCTTCCTGAATTAACAGCCTTGAATCAGGTTGAAGAAATTGAAGGTCATACACATAAAAACAACTTTTACCACACTTTAGAAGTTGTCGATAATATTTGCCCAAATACAGATGATGTTTGGTTACGCTGGTCGGCTTTGTTGCATGATATTGGGAAAGCTCCAACAAAACGTTTCAATAAAAAACAAGGATGGACGTTTCACGGCCACGAGTTTTTAGGTGGAAAAATGGCTAAGAAAATATTCGAACGTTTGCACATGCCGTTGAATCACAAAATGAAATTTGTACAAAAAATGGTGGTTATGAGTTCACGTCCAATTGTTTTGGCGCAGGATATTGTAACTGACAGTGCAGTTCGTCGTTTGGTTTTTGATGCGGGTGAAGATGTTGAAGATTTAATGACTTTATGCGAAGCAGATATTACTACCAAAAACCCATCGAAGTTCAAAAAATATCATAAAAACTTTGAAATCGTCCGCAAGAAGATTGTTGAAGTAGAAGAACGAGATCACGTTCGTAATTTTCAACCGCCAATTTCTGGAGAGGAAATTATGGAAATATTCGGTTTGAAACCTTCACGAGAAATTGGAGTTTTGAAAGAAGCTGTAAAAGAAGCAATTTTAGAAGGTGATATTCCAAATGAATATCAGGCAGCTTATGATTTTATAATTAAAAGAGCAGAAAAAATGGGTTTAAAAAGAGGTGCATAGTAACAAAGGCACAAAGCAACAAAGGTTTATTAAATTTAAAATATTAATGTTTCAAATCAAGTGTTCCGTCCCTTTGAACCTCTACAACTTTGAAACTTTGCAACTTTAAAAAAAGAATGAAAAAGCATTTCCCTACAATCGCGAAAACTGCATTAGTTTTAGTTTATTTAGTAATTGTTGCCGGCGCATTAGTGCGTATGACAGGATCAGGAATGGGGTGTCCGGATTGGCCAAAATGTTTTGGATATTATATTCCGCCAACAGATATAAAGGAATTAACCTGGGAACCAAACCGTGCTTTTGAAAAAGGACAGGTAATCATTAAAGATGAAACTCTTTTGGTCGCCAAAGACAATTTTACGACTCAAACAGCTTTTGATGCTTCACATTGGGAGAAATATACCAAGCACGATTATGCGATTTTTAATCCGTTACATACCTGGATTGAATACATCAACAGATTGTGTGGTGCATTGGCAGGAATGGCTTGTTTTGCAATGGCTATAGCTTCTTTTAGATTTTGGAAACAAAGCAAAAAGATTACTTTACTTTCGTGGTTGGTGGTTTTTATGATGGGCTTTCAGGCTTGGTTAGGAGCAAAAGTAGTTTACTCCGTATTGAACCCAATAAAAATTACGGTTCACATGGTTATGGCTTTGGTAATTGTTGCTGTGATCTTGTATATCATTCAATTGGCAAGACCAAAATTAGCTGCCGTAACTTATAATTCAACTTTTAGAAATGTACTTTTATTTTCACTTTTGCTAACATTAATTCAAGTAGCGATAGGAACACAAGTACGTCAGTTTGTGGACGAACAGGTAAAAAATGGATTAACTGCAAGTATTCTTTGGCTACAAAATCCTTCGGTTACTTTTTATGTTCACCGTTCATTCTCTGTTTTAGTTTTATTAGTGAATCTCTATTTATACGTTAAAAATACCAAATTTGGCTTAGGCTTTTCAAAGATAAACTGGGTAGTTTTTATTATCGGAATTGAGATTCTAACCGGAATGGCTATGGCATATCTTGATTTCCCAATTGGAAGTCAGGCGATACACTTAGTTCTGGCTTCGATCTTATTCGGAATTCAGTTTTACATGATTTTAGAAGCGAAGAAACCTAGCCCAGCCAACTCTTAAAATCCTGAACTTTTTCGCGGCTTACAATTACCTCATCTTCCTTATAAGTTGGTAAAATAACTTTTAGGCGGGAATTGGTATATACCTGAATTTCTTTTATTGCCTGAAGTGGCACAATAAATTTTCTGCTTACACGGAAGAAGTCCTTCATGTCTAATTCCTGTTCGAGAACTTCAAGAGTTGAATCGATCAGATAATTTCGATTATCAAAAGTATGAATGTAAGTTCCTTTGTTTTCACTAAAAAAGCATTCGATTTCTTCGGTTGTGATTACTTTTAAGTGCTGTCCGATTTTAACCGTGAATCGCTTTTTATAATTCTTTTCGAAAGGATTAGACAACATTCGGCGAATCTGCTCAAAATCTGCCTGAAGATTTTGAGCTTCAGGATTTAATTTAGGAATTCGGGTTTTAAATTTCGTAACCGCAACTTCTAAATCATCTTCATCAATGGGTTTTAAAAGATAATCTATGCTGTTTAATTTAAAGGCTTTTAGCGCATATTCATCGTAAGCGGTTGTAAAAATAATAGCACTTTTAATATCTATTTTTTCAAAAATTTCAAACGATAAACCATCTGACAATTGAATATCCAAAAAGATTAAATCGGGATGTTCATTATTGGCAAACCAATGCACTGATTCTTCTACAGAATGCAACATGGTTTGTACGGCAATATCTAACTTTTCAAGTTTTCGCTGCAACAATCTTGCGGCCGGTTTTTCGTCTTCTATGATTAATGTGGTCATTTACTAAAATGCAAAATTTGAAAAAATAAAATTTAAAGTTACTCCCATTTATTCTTATTCTGAGCTTCTTTCTCCATAATTTTTTGGATCTTTTTTTGCTCCCAATCGTCACCAAAAAAGAGATCACGTCCAAAAACACTAAAAGCATGAATGGCTAAAGCAATACCCCAATAAAATGCTGTTGAATAAATTTCCCAATTATTGAAACCTCTCACTTCAAAATGATCTCCTATATAAGGTCTATTCAAACTTGAAATAATGATAATGGCATTCACTATAATATAAACTTTCAAATGCGAATAAAATCCCTTTATTCTTTTCACTTTTCTGTAGGCTATATTATAGTTTTCATCTGTACTAAATTCATGTGCATATTCTTCAAACATGCGTCTTCTAAATCGTCCCATTTTATTTTTATTTAAAAAATTATTGCCATTTATTTTGATTCTCTTTCTCTTTATCCATCAATTCTTTAATTTTCCTCTCTTCCCAGTCTTTTCCTAAAACCGGAAATACTTCAAAAACCTTTAATCCATGAAAAACAACTCCAACTCCCCACCATAATAATGGCCAAAAGAACCATAAGTATTGTGGTGATGTCCACAAATTAATGATAATCAATATAATATTCACAATGATAAAAGAAGTAAGATTTCCGTAAAAACCTTTAATGTTTTCTACTTTCTTTTTTGCGATGTAATATTTATCCTCTTCAGTAAATTTAATATCCATGATTACTCCCATTTTTGTTTTTTATTCTTTTTCTCCAAGATGCTTTTCAGCTTACGTTCTTCCCATTCTTCTCCAAAAAATTTAAAAGAAGCAAATATATCAACTGCAGATACCAGAAATGCTGTACTCCAGATTACCATTACAAAACTATTTAAATATCGGGTTGGAAACGCATTCAACGGCAAACCAAAATAGTGCTTTAAAGTAAACAAGATCAACGCAACGCTATACACAATAGCATGAATATAGAAGGATCTGAGTTTAACTACTTTTCTGCTTGCAATTTGTCGCAGTTCAAATTTTTCAGGGTCATTATCAAAATCTCTTTCCATAATTATTTCCAGTTTTGTTTGTTGTTTTCTCTTTCTAAGATCTCTCTAATTTTTCGTTCTTCCCAGTTTGAGCTGTATCCAAAAACTTTAAAAGCATGCATTACAACTCCAAATCCCCAACCTAAAGCCGAAAACCAAAACCATTGAAATCCGGGAGAAAAGGTCAAATTCACAAAGATTAAGCATGGAATCACACAACAATACGAAATGACATTTGCGTAAAACCCTTTTAATTCTTCTACTCTTTTTTTAGCTCTGAAATAAGCTTTATTCTCGTCTGTATATTCCGTATTTTTTTCCATAACCGTAATTTGTTTGGTCAAGATTGGAATCTTAACTGTAAAAGTTTTTTCGTTTTGTTCGACCAGTACTTTTCTGTTGGTTACGATTCCGTATCGGTTCACGATATTTTGCAATCCAACTCCTTGTCTGTCTTGTAAAACTTCTTTTTTCTGAAAGTCATTCTGAATTGCCAAATAATCTCCATCAACAAAAATTCGAATATGTAATGGTTTTTGCTCGCTTACAACGTTGTGTTTTACTGTATTTTCAAGCAAAAGCTGTAAAGATAACGGAACTACTTTTGCGTCCGGGTTTATATTTGTTGTTGGCAATTCGTAAAACAAACTGTTCTCAAAACGCATTTTCAACAAATTCATATACGTTTTTGCGAATGACAATTCATCTTCAACAGAAACCAATTCTTTATCTTTTTGCTCTAAAACGTAGCGATAAATTTTAGATAAAGAAGTGGTAAATCGTTGCGCATTATCCGGATTTTCTTCGATTAAAGAGCTTAAAACATTCAAACTATTAAAAAGAAAATGCGGGTCAATTTGATTTTTTAAACTTTCGAATTTAGCATTTGCCGTTCCTGCGATAATCTTTTGTTGTGTTATTTCAAACTTTGATGCTTGTTTCCACTTTACCATAAAACTTCTGGCCTGCATAAAAGTTGAAACTCCTAAAGATAAAATGATATAAAACAAATGCACCCAAATCATTCTTTCGCTAAAGAATTTTTCTAAAGGCATGTTTTGCAAAATGACAAAAACATAATAATTAATTCCTAAAACAATGGGAACTGTGTACAAAACAGTAACCATAATTCCGTAGTAAACCCTCAGGTTTGTCTGTTCCAGCCAATCCCATTTTCTATCCAAAAGCACATTAATATACCCATTTCCAAAACCTACTCCGAAAGAGTAAAGACAGCTAATAAAAAATGTAATAAGAACGTTTCGAATAGTCAAATCACTTCCTAAAAAAGCAGAGAATATTACTGTAAAGATCATAGAAATCTTAAACGAGACAATTGTTCCGCTTTTTAAATCTGCGTATGTATTTCTATGATCTTTCATTTATAAATTAGCTTAAATAATTATTTTTTACAATTTTTTTGAGATTCTAAAGCTCTTTCTAATCCCCATTTTGGAGAAAAAGGCGTTTCTGGTTTAAAAGTAGCAAAAAGTTCAATAGCTTTATCAACTTGTGCACAAAGCGGTTTTGTGTCAACACCTGTCCATTTTGCACCTCCTAATTGATAATCTGCTTCCCCAAAAACGATTCTTGGATTGTTTGGATCTATCGCCTTTCCTTTTGCGTAAGCTTCCATCACTTTTGCCGAATATTTCATACTGTTTGTCATTGGATCTGCAACCACCCAAGCCGTATAAATTAAAGCCTGCATTGCATATAATTCAGCATTGTTTTGATCTTTAATAAATTCAACATCTAATGCATCTTGTGCTTTTGTCAACAACAAATCAATTTGCGTTTTATCTTGTGTCTTAAAAGCTGCTGTTGTATTTACTAATGCTACATAATAATTAGGTAAATAACTTGTTTTCTCTGCCGAAGCGATTCTCTCAAACATTGCAGAAGCTTCTGTGTTTTTTCCTTCTTTCCAAAGCCCAAAAGCTTTTCCCATTCCTTGTTCAAATTGTGTTTGTGCAGAGCTTATTACTACTACAAATAATGCAAGCAAAGTGATGATTTTTTTCATTTTATAAGTTATTTAAATGGTTATTTTAATTTGTTAGTTACTGTTTATAATATAATTTCAATTTTTGAATCTTTATCAACAACGAATTTAGCATCTTTATAGGCAGGAGGTCCCATAAATCCTTTAGCATTGTTTGAAGCAGCATAAGCTTCAGAAGGTACTCCCATCGCATTTCTATCCAGTTTTCCGTTATTATTTTCATCGTGATACGTTGAAATTGCATATTCTCCCGCCGGAAGATTGTCAAACGTTACAACTACTTCGTTGTTTTTAATTTCAGAAGCAAGGTTTCTATAGGTCGTTTTAAGAAATGTACCGTCTGAGTTGTACAAACCTACTTTAACAATTCCTGTGTCGCTTTTTAAGCCTGAAACGGCAACAGTTAATTTTCCATTTTGTGCAGATTGAGCAGACATCAAGCTGCAGATAAATAATGTGATTATTGTAATAATTTTGGTCATGATTTCTTTTTTTAAAGTTTCTAAGTTACTAAGGTTCTGAGTGTCTAAGTTTGTTTTGATTGATGATTAAAACTCTGTTTGTTTGTTTTGAAGTTTCTAAGTTTTTGAGGAACTAAGGCTCTAAGCTTTTTTTTCTTAGTAGCTTAGAAGCTTAGTGCCTTCTAATTTTATACTTCAAAAGTATATCGGATTTTACTGTTTTAAAATTAAATGATACTGAGTTGTTGAATTTGATGACTGAATTGTTTTTTTTGAGGTGCAAAGGCTCAGAGTGACAAAGGTTCAAAGGTTTTTCTTAAAAGAATCAATAATCATATTTCAAAACCTCTGTCCCTTTGAACCTTTGCCACTTTGAACCTTCTTCTACAAGTTCTTCAATTGATTCTCATTTTTATTCTGGCTAATCGTCCAGAAGAAACCTACGAAGAAAAATCGATCTGCGGTTGGTGTCACGGCTTGTCTGTTATAAACTCCGCTTGGATCTGCTACTTTAGCATAATCGTATCCAAAAACATTCTGCGTTCCTAATACATTCGAAACCGAGAAATAAAGGATTTTTTGTGTTGTCAATAAATACGCCCAGTTAAAACTCAAACTATTATATGACTTTGTTTTTCCGTTCATGAATTGCGTTTGGTTTGGATCATTATACGGACGCCCTGAACTATAGCTATTGGTAAAACCTATTTGTGATTTCCAATCGGTGATGAAATATTTGGTTACAATTGACAAACTATGATTGGCTATAAAATTAGGAGTAGCCATTGTTGGAAAATTCTTGTATTGTCTTTCTGAATCGATATAAGAATAGGAAATCCAATATTCCAGATTTTTATATAAATTGCTGTCTCTCCAGAACAAATCAAGTCCTTTTGCATATCCTGAACCGTTATTATTGAATACTGAATTGTAAACGATATCTTTTGTATCATACTGAACCAAATTGCTGTAATCCTTATAATAAGCTTCAGCTCTAAAGGTTTGTCCCGGTTTTGTAAACTGATAATTTAAAATATAATGCTGTGCTTTCTCACTTTCAAACTGATGGTATTTTGAATATTTGATATAATCGACAACCGGAGTTTGAGAAAAATCTCCGTAAGCAAATGAAAACTGACTATTTTTAGAAACTTTGTAAGCAATCGAAGCCCTTGGCGCAAGATTAGTTTCGCTTAATAAACTATTATTCGAAAGTCTCAAACCTACTTTCATTGCCAGTTTTTTTGAGAATAATATATCTCCTTCTGTATAAAAAGCGGCAATATTAGAATCGTAACCATTTGCAACTTGTATCGAAACATTATCATTAAAGTTTTCATTAAATTTTGTGATAAAATAGTCCGCTCCAAAAGATAATTTAAAGTAATTCGAGATGTTTTTTCTTAACTTCAATTTCAACTGCATCGCATTTTCGTTGCTGTCTACATCACTTGTATTGTACTTGACTTTATTTTTACTGTAACCATAGCTAATTCCTGATGTAAGCTGCCATCCTGTTCCAAAATCTCCTTTGTAAGACGCATTCAAATAAAAATTATTATTGTTTAAGTCCGTTCTAATTGGATCAACAAAATTCACATTTTTCTGATTCAGGTCGAATTTCTCCGAATCAAAAGCGGCGTATAATTTAAAAATTCCTCTTTCAAAATGATATCTATAAACAGCTTCTCCACCCAAAGATTGATACGGATTATTCCAATCTACATTTTGAGGAATGACAGCCTGATAGGGCGCTAAATTTATATAATTGGTATTGATACTGAAAGAGCTTTTTTTCCATTTTTGAGTATTTCCAACTCCTAAACCAACGGTCATTAAAGCAATATCAGTTTTATTCTGATCTGGTTCATCTTGTGTATTCAAAAGTAAAACACTTGATAAAGCTTCTCCGTATTCAGCAGAATAACCTCCTGTTGAAAATGCAATTCCGCTAAACAAAAAAGGCGAAAATCTACTTCTGGTTGGTAAATTATTAGTCGATGCCCCATAAGGTTGTGCTACGCGAAGTCCATCTACAAAAGTTTGAGTTTCGCTGGCTTCTCCTCCACGCACAAACAAACGTCCATCTTCTCCCACAGTTTGTGTTCCTGGTAATGTTTGCAATGCAGCAATAATATTTCCTGCAGAACCTGCTGTTGTTACAATATCTAATGGTTTTAAAACCGAAACTCTTGCTTTATCTCCTGATTCTAATGTTCCTGCAGTAATTACAACAGCATCAAGAGCGTTAACATTTTCTCTTAATTTAACAGTTTGATTTTTATAATTGGTAACATCAATTTCTGTTTTGAATGTTTCATAAAGTAAAAAACTAACGACTATCGTTTGATTTCCTGTTGTAGTAGTTTCAAAAGAAAATTCTCCGGTTTCAGAACTTGTTGCTCCGTCATAAGTCCCGTCTAGGTAGATATTTGCTCCCGGAACCGGTTTTCCTTTTTGATCTACTACTTTTCCAGAAATGGTATTCTGAGCAAAAAAGATCGTTGTTAAAAATAAAAAGCTAATTGTAAAAAGTAATTTGGTTGTCATGGTATTTGATTTTGATGAGGCAAATATATTTTAACAGTTTTAGTTAAAAAATATTAAATAACCCAATTGTAGAATTTCGGGGATGAGTTGTAAAATACTTATTTGTATCTTAGCTTTTGGTTCGTCATATTAATAAAAGACCGTAAATGAACATAGCAGTCGCACAAATAAAACCTGCAAAGGGAGATATTTCAGCTAACATCGAGAAGCATCTAAAATTTATAGAACTTGCCTCTTCACTAAATGCAAATTCTGTTTTTTTTCCTGAACTTTCCTTAACAGGCTATGAACCTGAATTAGCCAAAGATCTGGCAACCAATAAAGATGATGATCGACTTGATGCTTTTCAGAAAATCAGCAATCTGAAAAAGATAACGATTGGAGTTGGGATTCCAACAAAAACAGAAAGCGGAATACAAATTAGTATGGTTGTTTTTCAACCAAATCACCAAAGAATTCCCTATTCAAAACAACAACTTCATGAAGACGAATTTCCTTATTTTGAAAATGGCACTGAACAAATCATAATCGAAATTGAAAACCAAAAAATCATTCCGGCAATTTGTTACGAAAGCCTACAAATAGAACATGCCGAAAAAGCAACTAAACTTGGAGGAGAAATTTATGTTGCCAGTGTAGCTAAATCAAAAAACGGAGTAGAAAAAGCCTTTATACACTATCCGAAAGTGGCTAAAACATATTCTATGCCTGTTTTAATGTCAAATTGTATTGGAGAATGTGATAATTTTGTAAGTGTTGGTTTTAGTTCTGTTTGGACAAAAGAAGGGAAACTAACGGAACAACTCGACAACAAAAACGAAGGCATACTCGTTTTTAATACCACAACTGAAGAAGTAATAAAACAGATTATCTAGAAAAAATTCACTTTATACAACTGAAAATCAGTTTAAAAATATATTTAAAAAACCACAATTAATTCCTATTAGCTATGTCAGAGAGTAAAAGAGTTTCAAATTTATATCAATCCATTTATAATGGAAATCCGTGGCTTGAGGTTACCTTGGCAGATACCTTAAAAGATGTTACTGCAGCTCAGGCTTATAAAAAAATAAACCCAAATTTAAACACGATTTGGGAAATTGTCAATCACCTGATACAATGGAGAAGAAATATATTAAGGCGTGTTCAGGGAGAAATAATCACAACTCCTGATCATAATTATTTTGTACCAATCTTAGATTCATCTGAACCAGCGTGGGAACAATCGCTGCAAAGTCTGGCAAAATCTCAGGAATTATGGAGCGCTTGTCTGAGTGATTTTAATGATGCCGATTTTGAAAAAATAGATCAAAATAACAATCACAATTTTTATGAAGATATTCACGGAATCATTCAGCATGACATTTATCATTTAGGACAAATTGTGATTTTGAAGAAGTTGCTTTAAAAATTTGTAATAGCTAACTCAAAAAATAATAATGGTAAATGATGAATTAGATTATAGACTATTAAAGATCAAAAATGGAAAACCTTTTTTTTCCATTATAAATCTTGAAGTTAGTCTAAATGATAGTAAAAACGAAATCATCGAAGAATATATTGGTGAAGGTTGGATAAAGCAAGGAAATCTTGAAAGTGTTCCTTCAAACGGTTACGAAAGCTGGAAAAAAGCAGTAGTAAACGCATTAGAATTTGTTTTTTCAAAAACTAACCAAAAATGGACTGTTAAAATAAAAAAAGTAGAAGGAAGAATTGGTACAGATACCAACCCGACTATAGTAGGTTTTGCAACTATTCTAGCCTTTTGTAAACAAACTAATTTAGAATTAGATTCTGAATTAAATAGTCAAATTGAACAGTTTGCATTCAATAGCTGGGAAAATAAAAATGACGAAAAAATTCCAAATTTTATGAATTTAGATTATGAATAAAATCAATTCGATGAATTGTACAAATAAAATATTCTTATGAAAAAATCAATACTATTACTCGGATTTTTGTTTATAAGTGTCTTCGGATTTTCTCAGGAAACTGAAGTCAAATACGATGAAAGTCTGGCAAAATCATTACATGCCGATGAATACGGAATGAAAAAATATATTTTCTGTCTTTTGAAATCGGGAACAAACACAACGGCATCAAAAGAAGAATCCAAAAAATTGTTTGAAGGTCATATGGCAAATATTGGAAAATTAGCCAAAGAAGGTAAACTAGTTGTGGCGGGACCTTTTATGAAAAACGATCGAAACTATAGAGGAATTTATATTTTTAATGTTGAAACTATTGAAGAAGCGCAAGCTCTCGTTGCCACAGATCCTGCAATACAGGCAAAATTACTCGAAGCCGAATTAACACCTTGGTATTCCTCTGCAGCTTTACAGGAAATAACAAAGATTCATAAGCAAATTGCTAAGACTAAAATATAAGTATCTATTATAATGACAGAAAAAGAGAAAATGATCTCGGGAGAATATTACGCAGCAGGAGATCCTGTTTTGGTAAAAGAACGCCGAAAAGCTAAAAATTTATTACATCGTTTAAACGTAACTGAATATCGCTTAACAAAAAAAGCAAAAGAAATTCTAGCCGAATTAATTCCGAATGTGGGAAAGAGTTTTTACATAGAACCTCCATTTCATTGTGATTATGGATATAATATTTCTTGCGGAGACAACGTTTATTTTAATGTAAACTGTGTTGTTTTGGACTGTGCTCCGGTAAATATTGGATCAAATGTGTTTTTTGCACCTAATGTTCAAATTTATACTGCAACACATCCGCTTGACGCTGAATTGAGAAAAACACTGGAAAATGCATTACCAATTTCTATTGGAGATGACTGCTGGATTGGCGGAAACTCTGTAATTTGTCCCGGTGTGACCATCGGAAAAGGTTGTGTTATTGGCGCTGGATCTGTGGTTACAAAAGATATTCCAGATAACTCTCTGGCTGTTGGAAATCCTGCGAAAGTAATTAAAAAATTAAATCAAGAACCCCAATAAAAACAAACAATGCTTACCTTAAATAAAGTTCATCATATTGCTATTTTATGTTCTGATTATCAAAAATCTAAAACGTTCTATACCGAAGTTTTGGGTTTGACAATAATTAGAGAAATCTATCGCGAAGAACGTCAATCGTATAAACTTGATTTGGCTTTGAATGGTATTTATGTTGTCGAATTATTCTCCTTCCCAAATCCACCTAAAAGACCGTCAAGGCCTGAAGCGGTAGGCTTACGACATCTGGCATTTGAAGTCATTAATTTAGAAGAAACAATTGCTTTTTTAAATACAAAACATATCGAATCTGAACCTATCAGAATTGATGAAACTACTGAAAAACGATTTACTTTTATTGCCGATCCTGACGAATTGCCAATAGAGTTTTATGAGCGATAAGTTTTTTAAGGTTCAAAGGAACAGAGATTCAAAGGGACAAAGGAAAAAACTTTGTGCCTTAGCGCCTTTGCGGCGCTTCTTTTTAGCTGAAAGAATTTTCTTGTTTTTATCAGTTTTAACACATTATATTGCGTATTTTCTATAAAAAACCGAATTTGATTCTTAATTTTGTAATCCGCATAAAAAAAGTGCGATCACATCTGATGAACAAAACGGCGCAAATCAAAAAAAATCATCAATTTATTGTCCTTCAAAAATTAGTTGTAGTTTCTATCTTAATTGGCTTTCTTTCGGCCTTTCTAGGAATTTCACTAAAAAAAATCACTGAATATTACGAAGAAATATTCTTCCATGAAGTTACGGTACATCCGCTATTATATATCCTTTTTCCGGTTTTTGGATTGTCTGTAATTTATTTTTTAAGACACTATCTTTTTAAGAAAAAAGAGAATAAAGGAATCAAAGAAGTTTTTGAGAGTACTAAATCAACTTCAAAAAATTTACCTTCTTATAAAATTCCATCGCATTTTATAAACGGATTAATAACAGTTGCCTTTGGAGGTTCTACCGGAATTGAAGTATCAACAGTTGTTGCCACGGCTACAATTGGATCTGTTGCGCAACAAAAAGAAAATGTATTTCGAAAATACAAAACCGAATTAATTTGTGCGGGTGTTGCTGCCGGAGTTACTGCTTTATTCAGCAGCCCAATTGCCGGAATTCTGTTTGCACTTGAAGTGATTTCAAGAAAAGTAACCCGAGCTTTTATTATCTCAAATGTAATTGCGGTTTCAGTTGCTTTTGGATTACTTTCTATATTAAAAGAAGAACCTTTATTTGCTGTTTCGATTACAACCTGGCATTTAAAAGCGATTCCGTATTTTATTCTTTTAGGAATTTTAGCCGGAATCAATTCAGTTTATCTAACACGTTGTGTATTGTTTTTCAAATCTCAGTTTGGAAAGATCGATACTCATTATTATAAAATTCTAATTGGTTCAGTGGTTTTAAGTGTTTCTTTATTTGTTTTTCCGCAATTATATGGAGAAGGTTATCACGCTATAAAAGGGATTTTTAGTAATTCTAGTGAGATTCCGTTGACGTTAACTTTAGCCTTAACTTTTATTGGAATATTGATTTTAAAACCAATTGTAACATCAATCACGCTTGCTTCCGGTGGCGATGGAGGTGTTTTTGCACCAAGTCTTTTTATTGGTGCTTTTCTAGGCTTATTACTGGCTACGGTCCTAAACAGTTTCTTTCATGTAAATGTAATTCCGGTTAATTTTATGATTATCGGAATGGCTGCTGTTTTGAGTGCCAGTATTCACGCACCATTTACTGCCATCTTTTTGGTTTGTGGTCTAACAAACGATTACACTTTGTTTTTACCAATTTTAGTAGTTTGTTTAATTTCTAAATACACAGCAAAAATGATTTATCCATATACCGTTTACTCTTATTCTCCAAGTTTATTAAAGTAATTTAGCCCTTGATTTTGCAGATTGTTAATCCATTAAAATCTCTAAATCTTTGGCAAAAACAAAATGAATCTCAAGATTTATTAAAATATAATACCACATGCCCAATCAAAAATTACAAAGAAGTTATCGTAAAACACGCTACATTCTTTATAAAGAAACATTAATTGATTCTAAAGAACATTTTTGGTCATTTATTGGTTCATTTGTCGGAATAGGAATCTTGTCTTACCTTGAGTCTATTCGTTTTTCTGGCAGTGATATCGTTTTTTTAATTGGTTCTTTTGGAGCTTCAAGCGTTCTGGTTTACGGAATTATTCAAAGTCCATTTTCTCAACCCCGAAATTTAATTGGCGGTCATGTAATCTCTGCAATTATTGGCGTTACTGTACAAAAATTAGTTCCTGATATTGTTTGGCTGTCTGCTCCCCTGGCCGTTTCGCTTTCGATTATTTTTATGCAAATTACCAAAACGCTTCATCCTCCGGGAGGTGCTACGGCGCTTATTGCGGTTACTGGTTCGGCACAAATAAAAGATTTGGGTTATATGTATGTGCTTTCTCCTGTTTTAGATGGCGTTCTGATTCTATTTGTGACGGCATTAATTTTCAACAACATGACTTCAAGCAGAACATATCCGAGTCATAGTACTTATCACAAACATTATCATAAAATAAGAAAGAGACTCTCTAGAAAATAGCTTTTTTCTACGAACTACGGGTGTCACCTTAAGCATCCCGAGACTTCGGGAGAAGACTTGATAATTGGGACGGGCTTCGACTTCGCTCAGCCTGACAACGACTTCACTAAGCTCGACAACTTAGACTAAAGTGTATTAGTAAGATTAATCGCTTTTTAAAATCTTTTCAACAAATCTTAAATCACAATTCGTAAATCATTAATTATATTTTACCTTTGACCTTTCAATAAAAACAAAGATTATGGTTTATAAATTTAGAGTAATTCTAGACGCCGAAGAAGATATTTTTAGAGACATTGCAATTCTTGAGGACGATACGCTTGAGGATTTACACAATGCTATCTTCAACGCTTTTGGTTTTGACGGAATGGAAGTAGCTTCGTTTTATACCTGCGATGAAACTTGGAATCAGGAAGATGAAATTGCACTTTTTGATACTGGCGATGTTCCTGGAGAACAAAGAACCATGAGCGATTATAAATTATCTGATCTCTTAGATGAACAGAATACTAAGATTATCTACGTATACGATTTTATCAATATGTGGACTTTCTTAGTTGAGTTGGCTGCTATTGAAGATCAAATTGCTGGTGTTCCTTATCCTGAAACTTTATTCTCACACGGAGAAATGCCTGATGAAGCTATCGAAAAAAACTTTGAAGCAGATATGCACGACGATATCTATGGAGAATTTGAAGATGATCTTGACGAAGACGATCTTGATATGTTCGAAGGCGACGACAGCTTTGAAGATTATGGATTTGAGGAAAACTGGAATTAGTTTTTTTTGAGGTTCTGAGTCACTGAGTTGCTAAGGTTCTAAGTTTTATTTTGAAAGTTTTTTCTTATTTTTTTTATTAATTTTATCAAATTAATAAAAAATTAAAAATGAGTGATTTTCGAAAACTTCTAATCTGGCAAAAATCAATGACTTTGGTTACCAAAATCTATTATTCCACAAACAATTTCCCAAAAGAAGAAATCTTTGGATTAACTTCACAAATCAGACGAAGTTCGATTTCAATTCCCAGCAATATTGCCGAAGGATCCGGACGAGAAAGTGATAAAGATTTTTTACGCTTTTTAAATATTTCAATAGGTTCTTTATTTGAAATGCAAACCCAATTAGAAATTGCTAAAAATATAACCTATCTTAACGAACAAGAATTTAATAATTTATATGAGGACAGTCGAGAAGTAGAGAGAATGTTAGTTTCGTTTATTAAGAAATTAAAAGATAGAACCTAAAGAACTTAGAACCTTAGCAACTTAGAACCTCAGCACCTTTAAATATGATCAACTTATTCAACACCCACATCGAGACGCTTGCGATACACCGCGTAGGAAACAAGAGCAGAAACGAAGCTATTTTTTTATCAGAACAACCTTTTAATTTAAATGATGAGATTGTGCCTTTGATAAAAGAGTACTTTTTTAAGCCTTTTAGAGAGAAAGAAGAAAACTATTATCAGTTTGCGCACGAAGTCGATTTGGATTATAACGACATGTTTAAATATGCGACAGAGATCTTTGATAATCCGAATAATCTACAGGAGATTTCAAAAAGAATCACGACACATTTATTTGAGCAGTCAAACCATCCGCACATTAAAAACGGAGAAGTTTATGTAACGTATTTAACAAACTTAAGCATTGACAATAATGTTGTTGACGCTATCGGAATTTTTAAAAGTGAGTTACAAGCTGACTTTTTACAATTTGAAGAAAAAAACAGCAATCTTGAAATGATCTTGCAACAAGGTATTAACCTGAGCAAACTTGACAAAGGTTGTTTGATTTTTAACTATAAAAAAGAAGAAGGATACAAAATTCTAACCGTAGACAGTAACCGTTATGATGCGCGTTATTGGCTAGAGCACTTTTTATCTGTAGATGCTTTTGAAGATGAAAACTTCATCACTAAAAAATACTTGAAATTCTGTCAGAACTTTGCAAAAGATGTTGTTTTGCCAGCAGAAGACAAAAAAGAAGAAGTAATGTTCATGAACCGTTCTGTGAATTATTTCGCCAAAAACGATCAGTTCGAAGAACAGAATTTCTTAAATGAAGTATTAGACAATCCAGACTTAATTCCTGAATTCAAAAACTACAAAGTTGATAAAGGAGAAAAATACAGCATCGAAGATGTAACCTCATTCCCTATTGCAAACTCAGCAGTTTCTGACGCTAGAAAATCGATCAAAAACGTAATTAACCTGGACACTCACATTCAGATTAAAATGGATTTTATCAATCCAGAAAGTGCAGAAAAATTTGTTGAGAAAGGCTGGGATGAAGAAAAACAAATGTATTACTACTTAGTTTATTTCAATAAAGAAGAGAAAAGCTAATAGTCATTCATTTTCTATTACTTACTTAAAACAAAAAAGGGCAATTACTACTGTAGTTGCCCTTTTTTAATTTACAATAAGTTGTATTGATTTTAAAACCTGCAGAAAAAATAAAAAATTTATCGCAGAGAGCACCAAGTTTTTTTCCTCTTAGCCTTTACAAAAAAAGCACATCCCGAGGCTTCGGGATGTGCTTTTCGAAGGTATTCTTAGATTAAAATCTTAGCGTTCTCTGCGGTAAAAATAAACCAACCGTAATTACCTTTTTTTAATTTTTCTATTCTCTATTCTCTATTCTTTATTCTCTAAATTACAATATAGAAAACATCGCTTTTAGAATATCGTCGTAAACTTGTTTGTCTCTTTCACCGGTACGCGCCAGAACCCTGATTCCGGAGTAATTATTAAAAATAAATCTTGCGAGAACTCTTGCGTCAGTTGTTTTGGAAATATGTCCTAAATCCTGACCTTTCTGAACTGCTTTTGTAAAAACCTCTTCCATTATCTGACTGTTGTTTTTTACAATTTTGGCAATTTCTTCATCATGCATCGCCAGTTCAACAGAAGAATTTACCATAAAACATCCTTTTGTAATTCGGTCTTCAAGACTTTCTATAACGGCTTGCTTAAAAATATCACGCAAGCTTTCTTTAATATTCTCCGATTTATCAAAAAGCTCCACGATTTGATCTTGTGCATTTTTCTGATAGCGTTGCAGCGACTGAGCAAACAGTTTTTGTTTATCGCCAAAAGTATCGTACAAACTAGAACGGCTTAGTCCTAAATGCGTTACTAAATCCTGGGCCGATGTTCCGTTGTAACCTTTGTGCCAAAAAATCTCGATCGCTTTGTCTAAAGCCTGATCTTCATTAAATTCTTTCGTTCTAGCCATAACTTTCACTATTAAATTACCTCACAAAGATACAAAAATACGGAACAATCGTTCCTGAATTATTCAAAAAAATTATACTACTGCATTTACAGTAAGTCCACCGTCAACAACAATTTCTGATCCTGTAATGAATGAAGCATCGTCTGAGGCAAGGAAACCAACTGTTTTAGCAATTTCTGAAGCCTGAGCAAAACGCTTCAATAAAATTTTCTCTCCTAAAAGTGCTCCAAACCCTTCAACTTCTGCTTTTTCTAAACCTAATTTACCATAAATAGGAGTTTCAACAGGACCAGGAGAAACAGCATTTACTCTAATTTTTCTTGCAGCTAATTCGACAGCAAATACTTTATTTAAAGATAAAACAGCCGCTTTACTTGAGGCATAAACACTTGAATTTGGCATTCCTAAATGAGCATTTACAGAAGTATTAAAAATAATAGAACCTCCATCATTTAAAATTGGCAATAATTTTTGAACGGTAAAAAAAGCTCCTTTTACATTCACATTCATAATACTGTCATAATGTTCTTCTGAAGCTGAATCGATTGGAGCAAAAGATGCAATTCCGGCATTTAAAAACACGATATCAATTTTTCCGAATTTTGCTCTCACCTGATCAACCAAATTATCAATTGATTTTAGATCAGATTGGTCAGCAACAATTCCGGTTACATTCAATTCTGTTTCGGCTTTTGCTAATGCTTCTTTGTTTCTTCCTGTTACAATTACTTTTACACCTTTTGCAGTTAATTCAGCCGCAGCTGCATACCCAATACCGCTATTTCCACCAGTTACAATAGCTACTTTGTTTTCTAAATTTTTCATTTTTATTTGTTTTTAAGTTATTGATTATTCAATTATTATGGTACAAAGATATAATAACGGAACGATCGTTCCGTTATTATTGATGTTAAAATTTAGTTAAAACAATCAAACTCCCTAAAAACGCTAATTTTTAGCGATTAAAATCTATTGAACTATAAACGAAAGAAATAATAAATAAGCAAACTTTCTTAATATTTGCTTAATTTTGTATTCTAAAAAAAACTAAGATGGATATTCATTTATACAACGAAAGTCCTTTCAAAACTATCATATCGTTTCATAAGCTAATTGAATCTTTTGAAGAAATTGCTTTATCAAATGTTGATTACAGAGCAAACTACGCCAAAGCCATACTAAAAGAAATAGAGCCATTACCTGAATTAAGAACTGGTATTAAGGATTATTCGACTATTAAGAATAATGAGCCTTTAATCAAAAATCTATTAGCCGATTTGTTTCCTACTGCTTTAACGCACAATGAAATAAAAGCGATTACAATACCTTTTCAGAATTTATCTTTTAATTATACAGAGCGTTTCAAAAAGATTCTTAGCAATGCCGGATCTGAGTTTGATATGGAGATTCGTGATTTTGATGATCACCAGTTCTATATCAATAACTGTTGTCTTATTCTGGGTGTGTATTACAAACAGAGAATAGATTTTAATAAACCTTTTTTCTACGATATTCCGGATGAAAATGGTGTAGAAAAACATTATCGTATCTTGTATAATGCCGATTTTATGGAAATTATTCCAACAGAAAATTCGGTACAATTAACTCCGGAAGACATTGATTTATTAATTGACAATTACGGCGATATTGAACTTTGGAAATCAAAATTTCCTAAAGGAAGCTGGATTTTAAAAGGTTTCGGAATTGTTTCTTTGTTTGATGCTACTACAGAAAGTGCCATTTCAAACTTAAAAAGTAATTTACTCAAGCCTGATTCTAATGCTGGTCCGACTAATGAAATTATATCCGGTATTTTTAAATCAATTTTTAAAATTCCAGATTTAAGAGTAGGATTTATTGTTTACAATGCTGAAGAAGAAAAATTTGTCCGACCAGTAAAATTTGATACTCAACTCGAGAGTTTTCTGCTTTCAAAAGATCAGGAAATTGATTGTAAAAATGCTTTTTTTGGATGTACATTCGAAAAATTATTAGATAATGAAGAGCCTTTGGTGATATCTAATGTAAAAAAATTCATTGCCGAATCATCAAATGTAAAATTTGGAGAGCATTTATTAAAACAAGGAATTCAAAGTTGTGTTTTTGCTCCTGTTATAAAAGATGGTCACTTATTGGGTGTTGTAGAATTAGTTTCTCCAAATCCTAAAGATTTAAATAGTGTAAATGCTACTAAACTCGAATTGGTTCTACCCTATTTAACAGATACAATCGATCGCTACAATACTGATATGCAACATCAGATTGAAGCTATTATTCAACGTGAATACACTACTATTCACCCAAGTGTGTATTGGAAATTTAGAAAAGAATCACAAAATTATTTTCTAAATACAAACCATACAAAAGATTACATTTTCAAAGAAATTTCCTTTAAGAATGTATATCCGTTATATGGACAAATTGATATTAAAGGTTCGTCTGAACACAGAAACGAAACGGTTAAAAGAGATCTTAAAAATCAATTGACTGCCATTTTAGAAATTTTTGAATCTCAGGACCCTAATACTAATTTAGTATTGTTGGAACAAAGAAAGTTTGAGTTGGAATCGTTCCGAGAAGAGTTAGATTCTCCCTTAAAAGCAGATACTGAACAGCATATTCAACGTTATATAGAAGAAGAAATTCATCCGCTTTTGAAAAACACGAAAGAAACTGAAAAAAGCCAAAAACTGGAACGTGAGTATTTTGAAAGTCTGGACGAAAAAACAGGATTATTTTATAAGGAAAGAAAGAAGTTTGATAATGCTATGTCTATTATCAATAAAAAACTAGCTTCGGTTCTGGACAAAAAACAAGTCGAAGCACAACAAATATATCCGCATTATTACGAACGTTTCAAAACAGATGGTGTTGAACACAATTTGTACATCGGGGCTTCTATTGCGCCTACAAAACCTTTTGACATTATGTACTTGCACAATTTACGTTTGTGGCAATTACAGACTTTATGCGAAATGGAATTAGAACATCATCAATTGAAAGAATCGCTTCCGTATGAATTGGATGTGACTTCGCTGATTTTAGTTTTTAGTGCGCCGCTTTCGATTCGTTTTAGAATGGATGAAAAACGTTTTGATGTTGACGGAACTTACAATGCCAGATATGAAGTGGTAAAAAAACGTATCGACAAATCAAACATCAAAGGCACTAAAGATCGCATTACGGAGAAAGAGAAAATTACAATTGTTTATTCTCAAAACAGTGAAGAAGCCGAATATTTAAAATATATTAAGTATTTGCAGCACAAGAAAATTCTTGAACCTTCTATCGAGCAATTCGAAGTCGAAGATCTTCAGGGAGTTTCTGGTTTAAGAGCTATTCGGGTAAAAGTTATAAATAATACCACTAATTCTACTGCAAAAAAAATTACTTACCAAGATTTACTAGATGAGCTCAACTAAATAGTTGAGCTTATTTTTTTAAATTGATTTGAAAGCTATTACAAAGGCTATTACAGTAATAATTAACCCCATCATAAAAAGATTGTAAGCAATTCGCAACAAAGTATATTTGCGCTGTAAAACCAATCCCAGGTAATACAAATCCTTAATCATTGTCGAGTACAAATAATCCCGATCCTTCATCATTTCGTTCATTGCCCAATCGTACTCTGCCAATGGCATTTTGTAGAAATTTCCGAAAAACAATAAATTTATCTTTTTTGCTTCAATATCTTCTCGGGTAAAAACTCCTGTTGTTACTTTTGGTCTTGTAGAAAGTATCGCAAATATTATTGTAGTAACACTTGAAATCAACATTATAAAAGTAGGAATCACTAAATGTGCATTCTTCGGACTGTCTAACTTTGGGATAATCGATGAAAGTGCAATCGAAATAATAATTGCATTTACAGACAATAAAATATTTGCTTTACTATCAGCAATTCCGCTTAAGCGGGTATGATTTCCTAAAGTAACACGAAATAAAGTATCTACACCACGATCCGGTTTTTCGATTTTATCTTTCTTTCTGTTTTCGTCTTCTATTTTGTCAGCTTCTTTCTTTTCTTGTTTTTCAATTTTCTTCTGAACCATAAGCAGGTTTTTCTCTTTTAATGGCTGCCATTTTCGCTGTGCATAATCCGTATAAAAGCGATGTTTGTTCATTAAGAAATTCAGGTTTTCCTTTGCCCATTCCTCATTTGAAAAATTCAAATTCCAGGTATTTTTTAATTCAATACGCAATAATTCACAAGTAGTTACATATTCAGCTCCCATTAGGTGAGCAAAATCTGCATCTTTAATTATTTTTTCTAAATGTGTTTTGGGGATATATTCCTTAACCGTTGCCAGAATCAAACTAGAAACTGTAGCAATAAATTCATCAGATTGCTCTTTTTCTTTCAAAAAGGCCGTAGCAATTTTAACACTTTCCTGCTCATGATTTTGATAACCTTCTATATAACCAGTATCGTGAAACCAGGCGGCAACTAAAAGAAGTTCTTTGTCATCTCCCTTAACTTCTTCTTTTTTACACAGCTCTTTTACCGCATTGACCACCGTTAAAGTATGGTTAAAATTATGATAAGAATATAAATTAGAAAGTTTATCTTTGAGTAAATTACTAACGAAGTCTTCGGATTGTTCTATTAGATTCATAAAAAATATTTTTACACCACTAAATTATGAAATTGTTTTTGGATAATCATTTTATTACTAAGATTAAAACTTGTTCTTTAGCAATAGTTGTATTGTTACTTGTTTATTCGTGCGCCACGCATAAAGCGCAATATGGAAAAAATGTTAGTGCCAACCAAACGGAAAACGCAACTGATAGTATAAAAATTGCTCACACCTTTTACTTAGTTGGAGATGCCGGAAATGCTGACGAAGAACAAGCCCAGCAAACACTGGAACTATTACATCAGAAGCTAAAAAAATCAGGAAAAAAAGCTACTTTATTATTTCTTGGAGATAATATCTACCCTAAAGGTTTTCCTGCAAATGACAATGCTTCGGATAAAGCTTTGGCCGAAACGAAACTTACGAATCAATTAAAACTAACGGAAGGTTTTAAAGGAAAAACAATTTTTATTCCCGGAAATCATGATTGGTACAACGGAATCAAAGGTCTGGAACGTCAGGCAGATTTTGTAACTAAATATCTTAATGATAAAAAAGCATTCTTACCCCGAAAAGCTTGCCCTATTGAAGATATCAAAATTGACAGTACCACTACCCTAGTTACTATTGACAGTGAATGGTTTCTTGAAGACTGGGATAATCATCCTACTATTAACGACAATTGCGACATTAAAACCAGAGAAGATTTTTTTACTGAATTAGAAAGTGTCTTAAATAAAAACCAGGAAAAAACGGTCGTTCTGGCTATCCACCATCCTTTGATGAGCAACGGTTCTCACGGCGGGCAGTATTCTTTAGAAAAACAATTATTCCCGTTAGAGCAGAAAATTCCGTTACCGGTAATTGGTTCTATTATTAACTTACTCCGAAAAACTTCCGGAGCCAGCCCCCAAGACATTCAAAACAAACAATATACAATCTATGCTAAGAGAATTAAAACACTCATACAAGGCCAAAAAAACATAATTGTAGTTTCTGGACACGATCATAACTTACAATTCGTAAACAAAGAAAATATAAAACAAATAATTAGTGGTGCAGGCTCAAAATCTGAAGCTGCAAGAGCAATAAACTCAACTGAATTCTCTTATGGAGGAAATGGTTATGCAACGCTTACTTTGTTTAAAAGTGGCGATGCAAAAGTGACTTTCTTTGGGAATGAAAACAATCACGAGAAACAACTTTTTGAAAAAGAAATCATAAAAGCCAAAGAATTTAACTGGGGGGCTTACAGCAATAATAATTTCCCGCCAACGGTAACAACTTCTATTTATTCTAAGAAAATGACTCAAAAGAGTTTTATACATAAATTCTTGTTCGGAAATCATTACAGAAAATATTATAGCTTGCCAATTGAAGCCAAAACAGCAACTTTAGATACTTTAATGGGCGGTTTAAAACCTATTCGCGAAGGCGGAGGACATCAGTCTATTTCGTTACGAATGGCTGATCCTAAAGGAAGAGAATATGTAATGCGTGCGATGAAAAAAAGCGCCACAGCATTTTTACAATCTGTTGCGTTTAAAGATCAGTATATTGTAAACGATTTTGATGACACTTATGCTGAGAATTTTTTACTAGATTTCTATACTACATCTCATCCATACACGCCTTTTGCAGTTGGCAGCATGGCTGATAAATTGGGAATTTTGCATACAAATCCTGTTTTATATTACATTCCGAAACAAAATACTTTAAGAGAATTCAATTCGAATTTTGGGGATGAATTGTATATGGTCGAAGAAAGACCTTCTGATAATTTCTTAGATGCTAAAAACTTTGGAAATCCAACTAATATTATTAGTACGGATGATATGATGATGAACCTTCATAAAGACGAAAAATATAGCGTTGATGAAAAAGAATATATAAAGGCACGTTTATTTGATATGCTTATTGGCGATTGGGACAGACATAGCGATCAATGGCGTTGGGCTGAGCACAAAATAGGCGATAAAGTAGTTTACAAACCGATTCCGCGTGACCGTGATCAGGCTTTTGCCAAATATGACGGAACTTTACTTTCACTTTTAATTAATATTCCTGCACTTCGTCATCAGCGAACTTTTAAAAGTAAATTAGATAATGTAAAATGGATCAACAGAGAACCTTATCCGATGGATTTGGCTTTCTTGAAAACTGCCGAAGAAAAAGATTGGATCGCTCAGGCAAAATTTATACAGGATAATTTATCAGACAAAGACATTGATGAGGCTTTTAAAAATTTACCTAAAGAAGTTCAGGATGAAACAATTGAAGATATCAAACAAAAATTAAGAAGCAGAAAAAAAGAACTGCAGCAATATGCTTCTACTTATTTTGATGTTCTAAGTCATACCGTTATGATTGCCGGAACCGATAAAAAAGACAAATTCGTCATCAATCATAATGCGAAGAAAAGCCTTGAAATTCAGGTTTTCAGAATTAAAAAAGAAGGCGACGAATTAGTGTATACCAAAACAGTTACTGATGCAAAAACCTCGAATTTATGGATTTACGGTTTAGACGATTCAGATGTTTTCGAGGTTATTGGCGATCAAAAGTCGAGCATTAAAATTCGTTTAATTGGCGGTCAAAACAATGATACTTATAACATCAAAAACGGAAAAAGGGTTATCGTGTATGACTTTAAATCGAAAAACAACACTTATAATCTTGATTCTAAAACCTGTACTCAGCTTACTGATGATTATGATGTTAACTTGTACAATTATGAAAAACCAAAATATAATGTCGTTTCGGGACTTCCAAATATTGGTTATAATCCTGATGATGGCGTAAAATTAGGTTTCAACTTAAATTATACGGTCAACAATTTCAAACAGAATCCGTACACACAAAGACACGTTTTAAACGGTTTCTATTATTTTGCAACCGGAGGTTTAGAATTTAATTATGTTGCCCATTTTCCAGGATTATTGGGTAAATGGGTTATTGATGTTGAATCACAATATACCACTCCAAGTTTTACTACGAATTATTTTGGTTATGGTAATGAAACTAAAAATAACGATGAAGCTTTTGGAATGGATTATAATCGTGTTCGTATTCAGAAATTTAATGTTTCTGGTGCCATTAGACATGTTGGGCGTTACGGAAGCGAATTTAGTATTCAGCCAATGTTGCAACAACTAAGAGTCGAAGAAACAGATAATAGATTTATAGACACTCCAAATATCGTAAATCCGGTGGTCTTTGACAGTCAGCTTTATGGTGGTATGAAAGTGAAATATCATTTTAAAAATGCCGATTTTGCTGCAAAACCTACTCTTGGAGTTGCTTTTATGATCTCAGCGACCTGGATGGCAAATTTAGATGATACAAAACAAAATTTCCCAACGCTGGAAAGTCTTTTAGGTTTTACACATAAAATTGATCACAACGGAAAATTAGTATTGGCAACTCTTTTAAAAGGAAAAGCTGTTCTAAATAATAATTATGAATTCTATCAAGGTGCGACTTTAGGTGGCGATACAGATTTGCGCGGTTATAGAAACCAACGCTTTTTAGGAAGTTCTTATTTCTCTCAAAGCTCTGATTTACGTCTTACTATTGGTAAAATTCAACGCACTGTAGCTCCAATGACTTACGGAATTTTAGGTGGCTTTGACTACGGAAGAATATGGCTTGACGGCGAAAGTTCCAAAAAATGGCATCAGGATTATGGTGGCGGACTTTGGATAAATGCCATTAATGTGATAACGGCAAGAATCTCTTATTTTAAATCTCCTGATGAAGTGGGAAGAGTTATTTTTGGAGCAGCATATAGCTTTTAGTTAGGTACAAAGGTTCAGAGCAGCAAAGGTTCAAAGGTTTTTTGCCACGAATTTCACAAATTTTCACTAATCAATTATTCGTGTAAATTCGTAAAATTCGTGGTTAACTTTTTTAACTAAGCAGCGTCTTAGTACCTTAGAAACTTAGCACCTTACTAGCTTAAATAATTATTTCAACTTAAACTCGTACATCTTACCTCCTATTTTGTTTGTTTTTTCGTCGGCGATAAGTAATGTATTATTGTCTTTGAAAACTATTGCTTCTTTTTGCGAAAAGTTACCTAGTTTTATTTCGGTTTGGGTGCCTTTATGAAATAAATCGTCTTTGTAATCTTTAAACAAAACAATTTTATCATGACTTAACAATACTACCTTTTTTCCGTCAGGACTTATTGTTGCACTTGTTAAAACACAATGATTGTAGTTATTGCAGGTTTTGAACTCTCCTATTTTGGTTGCTTTTTGTGTTCCTGGTGCATTTAGAATTTTATAGATAAAAGCAGTTCCGTCAAAATTCTTGCTTCGGTTTTTAGTAAAAAGATAAAAGTAATTTCCGTGTTCGAAGAAACCTTCAACATCAAAAAACATTTCTTTTTTCTTTGGAGGAAATTCGGTTTGTTCTGGATACGAAAATGAAACTTTATATTCGGCTACAGCCAAATCTTTATTCAACTGGTTTTTGTTGACTTTATAAATACATAAATCTTTGCGCTCATTGTCGTTATTTCCGAAGTCACCGATGTAAATATTGCCGCTTTTGTCTTTTGTAATATCTTCCCAATCTACATTTGTGGCGTTTGTAATCGTTATGGTTTTATCTAATTTCCCATCTGAGTTTATGGCGTAGATTTTATTCGCATTTCCGCTATCTTCTAAAGTATAAATCAAATTAGTTTCTGGGAAATACGTAATTCCCGAAACTTCTTTCAACTTTTTAGGAAGCGAATAAAGTGTCTTAAAATCACTATTTGATTCTTGCTGACAAGCTAGTAAAGCAATAGAAATTCCAAGTAAAAAAAACTTTTTCATAAGATTACATTTTTATTATTTTGCCACTGATTAAATGGCTAAAAATTAGATTAAGTTAGTGTTCTTAAAGTTACGTGTAATAAACTCAAATGCTGCAAACATAATGTGCCCCATTGATTTTGCGTTTTTGAATTTCATATCATTGGTATAACGATACAATTCCATTTTTAGTTGATTCAAATGTTCTTCTGTCGAAATAGTATCGTGACACATAATACTCAATAATTTCTTGATTCTGTTTTCGGCAGAGTGAATACGTTTTGCCAGAATCGCTCTTTCTTCGTCTTTGTACTGAATGATCGAACGTTCTTCGAGTTTCTCTTTAATCAATTTTATCATCGGATAATTTTCCTTAAAAAACTGCGGACGATAAACTTTAAAATTGCCTTCGTAACATTGCTGATCAAAATCGATTGGACGAATTTTATAAACCACCTGATCAAAATCGTGAATTGGCACTATCACATAATTGTACGCACGCATATCTCCTAAAAGCCTAATCATACAACGCTCGTTGAACTTGACAAACTCTTTTGCGATTTGTGATTTTTCCATTTCGGTACAATTATCCAATAAGGTATCCATAAAAACATCACCCGGAATTCCGATAATATGTTCTTCTATAAGCGTGTCTTTATATACCAAAAAGTTGATTTTGTCGGGCGAAAGAATATCTTCTAATTCTAAACCATAAATTCTGGAAGCATCTGCTTTTTTAATATAAAAGTGAACGTAGTTATCATTGAGAATATTTCGGACTTTAATTCTGAAAGGTTTCGAATTTCCGAAAGTGCAATAATCAATTGCATCAATATTCAGAAACTGAATAATTTCGCTATTTCCATCAGAATGCAAAAGTGAATATATTTTTTTCAGATTCAAATCGATTTCATTTCTTTCAAATTCGCTGTAATAAACCCTAATCCATAAAGTATCTGTTTCATTTTTATCATATACATTTATAGAGCCCGAAAAACGCAATAGATCATCATAGAACACAGATACTTTCGAAATACGTTCGTATCGTTCTAAATAACTTAAAAGGGATTGCGTTAAAGGATAAGAAGGTTTTTTTAAGACCATTAAAGGTTCACTCATTTTGAATATCTTTAATACAAATTTACATTAATTCATTTTAAAGTTAGAATTTAGCGTAACAATAAACAAGTTGAGTCGTCATACTTAAAACTAAAACCGAAATAAATTTGGAAACCATACTTACCATTGAGAATCTTAGTAAAAGATACGGGCGCATTCAAGCCTTAAAAGATGTGTCTTTTAAAATACAAAAAGGCCGTGTTTACGGTATTTTAGGACCAAACGGAAGTGGAAAATCTACCACTTTAGGAATTGTATTGAATGTTGTAAACAGAACTTCGGGCAATTACAGCTGGTTTGATGGGAAGATTCAAACTCATGAAGCCTTAAAAAAAGTAGGTGCGATTATCGAAAGACCTAACTTTTACCCGTACATGACTGCCGAGGAAAACTTAAAATTAGTTTGTAAAATAAAAAGCATCAATTATTCTAAGATCACCGAAAAACTGGATCTTGTTGGTTTAACGGAAAGAAAAGACAGCAAATTCAGCACTTTTTCGTTAGGAATGAAACAACGTCTGGCCATTGCTTCGGCGCTTTTAAATGATCCTGAAATTTTGATTTTGGATGAACCAACAAATGGTTTAGATCCGCAGGGAATTCATCAGATTAGAGATATTATTAAAAAAATTGCCTCGCAAGGAACTACAATTTTATTGGCTTCACATTTATTAGACGAAGTCGAAAAAGTATGTTCGCATGTTATTGTTTTAAGAAAAGGCGAAATCCTATATTCAGGTTCGGTTGACGGTATGTCTGCCAATGAAGGTTTCTTTGAACTTCAGGCTAATGATAATTTAGCATTAAAATTGATTTTACAAAATCATGAAGCTGTTGACAGAATCACGGAAGAAGACGGAAAAATATTGGTTTATTTAAAATCAGATTTATCAGCTTCAGAACTGAATTTGTTTTTGTTTTCTAAAAATATCGCTTTAAGTCATTTAGTAAAACGCAAAAACAGTCTTGAAGCACAATTTTTAGAATTAACCAAAAACGCTACTATCAAATCCAACTAAGCCATGAACAGACTTATATCTATAGAATTACAAAAAATCTGGAAAAACAAAGCCAGTAAAGTACTTACGTTAACCTATTTCATTTTACTTTCGTTTATTGCATTAATTGCATCGATAAAATTTGACATTGGCCCTTTTAAATTTCATTTGGCTGAAATGGGGATTTTCAACTTTCCATATATCTGGCATTTTAATACTTATATCGCAGCATGGTTAAAATTTTTCCTCGCCATTGTTATCGTTTCCATGATGGCAAACGAGTATAGTTATGGTACTTTAAAACAAAATTTAATTGACGGTTTAAGTAAAAAAGAATTCATTTTATCAAAGTTTCTTACTGTAGTTCTTTTTGCATTATGCTCAACAGTTTTTGTATTTGTGATGAGTTTATTATTAGGTTTTAGCTTTTCATCTTATACAGAACTAGATGTTGTTTTTATGAATTTAGATTATTTATTAGCCTTTTTTGTAAAACTAATTGGTTTCTTTTCTTTCTGTTTATTTCTGGGAATTTTAGTAAAACGTTCTGCTTTTGCTTTAGGTTTTCTTTTGGTTTGGAGTATAATTGAAGGAATTCTAAAAGGCCTTTTAACCTTTAAAATTTTCCCAGACAGCAATACAGGTGATTATATCATGCAATTTCTTCCATTAGAAGCTATGTCTAATTTGATCATTGAACCATTTTCAAGACTTTCTGTAGTAAGAAGTATAGGAACTCAGATAGGTGTTAATAACATTAAAGATTATGGTGTTCACTACCTTTCAATTCTCATAGTTTTAGTCTGGACCTTTTTATTTACATACTTTTCTTATAAACTATTAAAAAATCGAGATTTATAGTATATTTGTGACTATGGATCATTTTAAATGTCTTTTAGCTGCACTCTTTCTATGTTGCTTATCTTTTAAGGTAAATGCACAATATATAAGTATAGATGATCAAAAAACACCGCAAGAATTAATTGAAAATATATTAGTCAATAGTTCTTGCGTTTCTATCACAAACTCATCAGGAAAAGGAGATACTTTTACTCCCGGAAAAAACAGCTTTGCCTATTTTAATGCAGCTGGCACTAGTTTTCCATTTGCAGATGGAGTTGTTTTAACGACCTCTACAAGCGGAAATGCTGTTGGACCTTATATAACTAGTCCGGGAGGAGGAAGTACAGACTGGAAAGGTGATGCAGATTTAAATCAGGTTCTGGGAATTAGTTCTATAAATGCGACATCTTTAGAATTCGATTTTGTTCCCTTGACTGATTTTCTAAGTTTCAATTATATTTTTGCTTCTAATGAGTATCAATATTTTTTTCCTTGTCAATATTCTGATGGATTTGCTTTTTTAATTAAAGAGGCCGGAACTAGTGACCCTTATAAAAATCTCGCAGTTTTACCCAATACGACGACACCAGTTTCCTCAACAAATGTTCGTCCAAAAATTGAACCCGGAACAGCAATCAACGGAGATAAATATGATGGCTGTCCTGCTGAAAACCAAAACTACTTTAATGGTTTAAATTCGGTATCAAGCCCAATAAACTACGCAGGTCAAACCATTGTTATGAATGCACAGACACAAGTTGTCGCAGGAAAAAAATACCATATAAAACTTGTTATTGCCGATGATAATAACCAATATTATGATTCGGCTGTTTTTTTGCAAGCTGGTAGTTTTACGTCTAAAATTGATTTTGGACCAGATCAGACCACTTTAAACAATGATCCTGTGTGCTATGGACAAACCAAAGTCTTAGACACAAAATTAGCAAGCACTTATAATTACAAATGGTACAAAGATGGTGTATTAATTAGCGGCGCCAATGGTCCGACATATACTCCAACGGTATCGGGAACTTATAAAGTTGAATGTATCCTGACTCCTTCAATTTGTATGCTAACAGGACAAATTCAACTTGACTTCGCCGCAGAAATTCTATCAACTGATACTCCTTTAGTTCAATGCGATGATAATACAGACGGAATTGGCATTTTTGACCTAACAAAAGTTGATAATATTGTAAAAAACAATGTTGCCGACATTACAAATAATGGTTATTACGAATTATTAGCAGATGCTCAAAATAAGACACACCCTATTTTAAATCCTGAAAAATATACTAACAAAGCTCCTAACCAAATTGTTTTTGCCAGACTTGAAAACAAATATGGCTGCTACAATATTGCTCAGGTTACATTACAAATTTCGGCTGCAACAATGCCTAATCAAAGCCCAATTGCAATCTGTGATGCAGATGATAAACAAGATGGTTTTTATGAATTCAATCTTGATACAGAAGTTACTCCACAAGTCCTCACAGGCTTACCAAGTGGTTTAGTTCCTGAATATTACTTATCTGAAAATGATGCTTTAGCACAAATAAATAAATTACCAAATATCTTTAAAAATACCACTGCCAATAATCAAACCATTTATGCCCGTATCATTAACGGAGCAGATTGTTATGATATTACTGCTGTACCACTTGTTGTAAATACTTTTGATCCGCCTAATTTTCAAGATGAATCTGATATCCTATGCAAAGGAGATTTCACAACATTGACTGTTGCAACGGGTTTCAGCAGCTATTCTTGGAATACTGATCCTACAAATACCACTAATTCATTAGTCGTTTATGATGCCGGCGATTATTCTGTAACTGTGACAGATGCAAATGGTTGTGACAAAACTAAAAAATTCAAGATAATTTCATCTGAACCCGCAAAAATAACGGATGTTATTACTAAAGATTTTTCAGGAACTGACAATTCTGCTTTAATAAAATTTACCGGGGTTGGAAATTATGAATTCTCTTTAGATGGCATCGCTTATCAGGACAATCCTTTATTTATGGGAGTAAAACCAGGAATATATAACGCCACGGCAAGAGACAAAAACGGATGTGGTATTTCTAACGCATTCCTTTTTTATGTCTTAGATTACCCAAGATTTTTTACTCCAAACGGAGACGGATATAATGATTTATGGTTTATAAAAGACTTCGATCAGCTTCCTGCCTACAAAGTATCTATTTTTGACCGCTACGGGAAATTATTAAAACAAATGGACCAAACCAGCTTAGGATGGAACGGAACTTATAACGGACAGCAACTTCCATCAGATGATTATTGGTTTACTTTAATTCTTGTAAACGGAACAGGCATTAAAGGACACTTTAGCCTAAAAAGATAATCTCTCTGAAATCCCGAACCAGAGATTAGAAAATCAAATAATTAAAAACAAAAAAATCCCAAATTCCAATAAATTGGATTTGGGATTTTTTTTATATAAAAATTGTAGAATTAGATTTTAAATCTTTTTCTATCAGTTTCTGTCAAATAGATTTTTCTCAAACGAATAGATTTTGGTGTAACCTCTACATATTCATCTTTTTGAATGTACTCTAAAGCTTCTTCAAGAGAGAAAATGATTGGAGGAATAATTCTCGCTTTTTCATCATTTCCAGAAGAACGAACGTTAGACTGTTTTTTCTCTTTAGTTACGTTTACACACATATCATCACCACGAGAGTTTTCTCCAATTACCTGACCTTCGTAGATCTCAGCATTTGGTTCAACAAAAAACTTACCACGATCTTGTAATTTATCGATAGAATAAGGAATAGCTTTTCCTTTTTCCATAGAAATCAATGAACCTTTGTTACGTCCGGCAATTTCTCCTTTGTAAGGCTCATATCCAATAAAACGGTGAGCCATAATAGCTTCACCAGCTGTTGCAGTAAGTAATTGGTTACGTAATCCAATAATTCCACGTGATGGAATATTAAATTTTACAATCATACGTTCCCCTTTAGTTTCCATAGAAAGCATTTCACCTTTACGTAAAGTAACAAACTCTACAGCTCTACCGGAAAGATTTTCTGGTAAATCGATTGTCAATTCTTCAATTGGCTCACATTTTTTACCATCAATTTCTTTGATGATAACTTGTGGCTGACCAATTTGCAACTCATACCCTTCTCTTCTCATTGTTTCAATAAGAACAGATAAGTGAAGTACTCCACGACCAAAAACCATGAATTTATCAGCAGAATCAGTTTCACCTAACTTCATCGCTAAGTTTTTCTCTAATTCTTTTGTCAATCTTTCTCTAATATGGCGAGAAGTTACAAATTTACCCTCTTTACCAAAGAAAGGAGAGTCATTGATAGTAAACAACATACTCATTGTAGGTTCGTCGATATCAATTGTTTTTAAACCTTCAGGATTTTCAAAATCAGCAATAGTATCACCAATTTCAAAACCTTCAACTCCAATAATTGCACAAATATCTCCAGCAATAACTTGTTGTACTTTTTTACGACCAAGTCCTTCAAAAGTATGAAGTTCTTTGATACGAGATTTAGATATAGTACCATCTCTTTTTACTAATGAGATTGGCATACCTTCGTTAAGAACACCTCTTTCTAAACGACCAATAGCAATACGACCAGTAAATGCTGAGAAATCTAAAGAAGTAATCAACATTTGTGGTGTTCCTTCAGAAACTTTAGGAGCAGGTACATTTTCTACAACCATATCCAATAATGCTTCAACATTATCAGTTACGTTTTCCCAATGATCAGACATCCAGTTATTTTTAGCAGAACCATAAACTGTTGGAAAGTCCAACTGCCATTCTTCAGCACCTAATTCAAACATTAAGTCAAAAACTTTTTCGTGAACTTCTTCAGGAGTACAGTTTTCTTTATCAACTTTATTGATAACTACACATGGCTTAAGACCTAAGTCAATAGCTTTTTGTAATACAAAACGAGTTTGTGGCATTGGCCCCTCAAAAGCATCGACTAGCAAACATACACCATCGGCCATGTTCAATACACGTTCTACTTCACCTCCAAAATCCGCGTGGCCAGGAGTGTCAATAATATTGATTTTTGTTCCTTTATATTGAACTGATACGTTTTTAGAAGTAATAGTAATACCTCTCTCACGCTCTAAATCGTTATTATCAAGAATTAAATCACCTGTATTTTCGTTGTCACGAAATAATTGACAGTGATACATAATTTTATCAACCAAAGTGGTTTTACCGTGATCGACGTGGGCAATAATTGCAATGTTTCTAATAGATTCCATCTGTGATTTTTAATGGGTGCAAAGGTACACTTTATTTTGATATAAAAAACGTTTCTTAGATAGTTTGCGTATATACAAGTAATTAGTTCATCAAAAACAGCATTTATTTAAGCGTAATTTGAACTTTTGTTATTGTTTAATTATACTTAATTTAACTATATTTGAGTAATGAAAAGTAAAACTCTCCAAATTACTCTAGTCTATATTATCATATCGTTATTTATGGCAATTGTCTGTCATAAAATACTTACTACTTACTTTTCAAGGACCGATTATTATTTAGTTTTTTTCTTTAAAGATGTTTTTTTCATTATAACTACAGCACTATTTTTCAATTACATACTATCGCAAAACGAGAAAAAAAATATCGCAGTTTTCAAGAAATTGAAAGAAACAAATGAAGAAATCAAAGAATCAAATGAAAAATATGACATTGTAGCAAAAGCAACAAGTGACACAATTTGGGATTGGAAAATTCAGGAAGACAGCATAAACTGGAACAAAGGAATTGAAGGGATTTTTGGTTACAATCCATCCGAAGTTGGAAAAACCTCTAAATGGTGGTTTGATAAAATTCACCCGGAAGACAGCATCCGAATGTCTATTAAATTATACTCTTTTATAGAGCAAAAAACAGAGAAGTGGCAAGATCAATATCGTTTTAGATGTGCAGACGGAAGTTATAAATATGTTTTAGACCGTGGTTTTCTATTAAAAGACGAAAACGGAAGAGCCATCAGAATGATTGGGGCTATCCAGGATATTACAAAACAAAAAGAAGAAGAACAACGATTAAAACTTTTAGAAACAGTAATTACACAATCTAAAGATTCTATATTAATCACAGAAGCTAATTCAGTAAATCGCAGAATTCCAAAAATTGTCTACGTCAATCCGGCATTTTCACAAATGTCAGGATATTTATCAAATGAAATAATTGGAAAGTCTCCAAATATTTTCAAAGGCCCGAAATCAGACTCTGACGAACTTAAAAAACTATTAAGAGCAATAAAAAACGAAGAAGAATGCCTGATAGAAACCATTACATATACTAAAACTAAAGAAGAATATTGGGTTAGATTTTCTATGATTCCCATTTTCAATAACGAAGGCATTATTTCACACTGGATCTCCATACAAAGAGACATTACAGACGAAAAGAAACTAGAAACAGAAAAAGAACATTTAATTAGAGAATTGACTCAAAACAATAAAGACTTAAAACAATTCTCCTATATTACATCACACAACTTAAGAGCCCCATTATCTAATTTGATTGGACTTTTGAATCTTATTGAAGATATTCCTATAGAAAATGAAGAACTTGAAGAAATCTTAGCCGGATTTACTAAATCTACACATTTATTAAATGAAACCATAAATGATCTCGTAAAAGTAATCATTATTAAAGACAATCCTTCTATGCAAAAAGAAGAAGTTTCTTTGAAAGAAGTTTTCGAAAACGTATTTAGTCAATTGTCATTTCAAATCGAATTACACAAACCAATCATCAAACTTAAATTTGACCGGGTTCCATTATTAAATACAAACAAAGCTTATATTGAAAGCATTTTACTAAATTTACTCACTAATTCAATAAAATATAAATCGGAGAATCGAAAATTAAAAATTTCTATTACAGCTGAACAAATAGATCACAAAGCAATATTAACTTTTAAGGATAACGGAATTGGAATTGATTTAGAAAGAAATCGCGATAAAGTTTTTGGGCTATATCAAAGATTTCACAATTACCCAGACAGCAAAGGACTTGGTTTGTATCTTGTAAAGTCACAGGTTGAAACCATGGGAGGAACAATCAGTATTGACAGTGAAGTCAACAAAGGCACCACCTTTACAATAACATTTAAAAATTAAAATCATGCTGGAGCAAATTCTGTGCATTGACGATGACCCTATCACGTTGATGTTATGCAAAAAAGTAATTGCAAAATCCGAATTTTCGAATGAAATTATTACTGCTCAAAATGGAGAAGAAGCACTTCATCACTTCAACACCTTAAAATACACCAACAACAAAAACAAAGTCAACAAAAAACCTGAACTGATTTTTCTAGACTTAAACATGCCAGTTATGGGTGGTTGGGAGTTTCTTGATCATTTTACCTCTTCAGATTATTCCGAATTTAACAAAACCGCCAACGTTATTGTTTTATCCTCTACAATTGATCCGGACGATTTAACTAAGGCAAAAAAATACCCAATAATAATTGATTTCCTTTCAAAGCCAATTACACAGCCAATGCTGGAATACCTAAAGAAGAAAATTGACATATAATAACACCTTTTTAATTACAGGCTAATTTAGACGCTTCCCTCTGACCCGAACTGCCTGTTAAATATTTTATTCCAGATCTTTTCAATACAAACCTGACCCCACTTCTACTACAAAAGAATACTATTATTTAATCCCCAACAAAAACTTACAGCAGATTCACTCCATAACGAGACACAACTAAATTTCCTATTCAAAAAATTCTTGATTCTAAATTCCACAAAGAATCTTTTTGCCTTAATCTTATATTTATTTACCTCATTAAGCCCACAATGCATTTAGCTTTTTAAGTAAATTTGATACATTATCAATACTCAAGAATAAATTACCCCAATCTTAGCGCACCAACAAAGATAAACTTCAAAATACCTAAAACAGGAAAAGCTTCTGCAAAAAAACTTCTAATCTTAAGGTAGTTTTTTATCAAAAAGCTTATACTTTTTTTTAAAAAAAACATATACACGGGACAACTTTCATTAAAAATCAGTACAGCATAAAAAATAAAAAAATAAAATAAATAAAAAATGAATCCCCTACAATTGTAAACTTCAAACAAATACAAAGAAAACTTTCAAGTCAACTTCTAATACCCTAACCCTGAAACATGTATTCAATAAATAAATTATAAACATGGAAAACAATCCAATAAAAGCCCACTTCTATACCAAACCCGAAGAAATTTTTATTACAGCAAGACTAACAAGTATTGTAGATATTGGCGCAAACCCAATTGATGGCGACCCTCCTTATAAATCCATGCTACAGCAAGATCTTTGCCATGTTTATGGATTTGAACCACAACCACATGCTTTAGCCCAACTATTAAACCTAAAAAGCGCAAACGAAACTTATCTTTCTGATGCAGTAGGAGACGGAAACCAACACACGTTGAACATCACCAATGCAACCGGTATGGTTAGCCTATTAAAGCCCAATCAGCGACAGCTCGATTTATTTAAAGACTTCTCAGAATGGGGAAAAGTAATAACACAGGAACCTATCCAAACAAAACGACTTGATGATCTTGTAGCAATTAAGCATATAGATTTACTTAAAATCGACATTCAAGGTGCAGAATTAATGGTATTTCAACATGGTCGGGAAAAACTAAAGGAAGCCGTGTTTATACAAACCGAAGTTTCCTTCGTCAACCTATACGAAGATCAGGCTTCATTTGGCGATATCGATTTAGAAATGCGATTACAAGGTTTCATCCCTCACACCTTTACAGCTATTAAAAACTGGCCCATTAAAGCTTCGTGGAACGAATACGGGGGTCAACAATTTAACCAACTACTAGAAGCTGATATCGTTTACATCAAAGATATCGCCTATCCTGAAAAACTTACCGACAACCAATTAATGCACATGGCTATGATCGCACATCATGTTTATAAATCAGTCGATCTTGCAGGATGGGCTATTAAAGAACTAGAAAAACGCTCTGTAATCGAAAAAGGCACATATCAATATATCAACTAGCAGAACCATAGGATCTCCAGCAGACAAATTCAACAAAGTTTTTTTTTATCCGGAATTAAACCTTTAAGATCAAAACAAAAAAAAAGTCCTCAAAAGAGGACTTTTATATTTTTAGGAAATTGTAGTTAATTACAATTTAGCAACATGCTTAGTTAATTTAGACTTCAAGTTAGAAGCTTTATTATCATGAATGATGTTCTTTTTTGCTAATTTATCAATCATAGAAATAACAGTTGATAATTTTGAAGAAGCATCAGCTTTATCAGTAGCTAATCTTAATGCTTTAATAGCGTTACGAGTAGTTTTATGTTGATATCTGTTAAGAACTCTTCTTTTTTCGTTACTTCTGATTCTTTTTAATGCTGACTTATGATTTGCCATTTTTTCTTAATTTTAGATGTAATAATTATTATATGTACTAGTTAAAAAAGAAAAACCTCCCACAATTGCAAAACAATCACTTTGGTTTTAACTAATAAAACAAAAATCGAGACACCAATTTTTATTTTATAAAACTTATTCACAACTAATTTTAGTAGTCTGTAAGGGAATCGAACCCCTGTTACCAGGACGAAAGCCTGGAGTCCTAACCCCTAGACGAACAGACCATATCCCTCTAAGTTTTCTTCAATTTATATGAAATTGAAATTGTAGCCCGTAGCGGAATCGAACCGCTCTTACATGGATGAAAACCATGCGTCCTAACCGATAGACGAACGGGCCATTTTACATTAAGTTAAATAACTTGAATCGCAGAAAAAAAGTAGTAGCCCGTAGCGGAATCGAACCGCTCTTACATGGATGAAAACCATGCGTCCTAACCGATAGACGAACGGGCCTGCTTCTCTAATGCGGATGCAAAAATACAACTATTTTTAAGATGTACAATACCTGATGCAAAAAAAAATAAAAATTTTTAATATGCCTTCGCAAAAAGCACTCTTTTTGAAGACGGATTACCAGTAAACACACAGGTTCCAGCCTCTTCAACTGCATCCAAAGGAATGCAACGAATCGTAGCTTTTGTCAAATCTTTTATCTTTTCTTCGGTAGCAGCAGTTCCATCCCAATGTGCAGATACAAACCCTCCTTTACCGTCTAAAATTTCTTTAAATTCCTCAAAGCTATTCACTTCCGTAATATGAGTATTACGATAGTCTAATGCTTTATTAAATAAATCTGCCTGAATCTGCTCTAATAAGTCATTAATATAATTTACTATTCCTTCAGCAGAAACAACTTCTTTTGTCAATGTATCGCGTCTGGCAACTTCAAAAGTTCCGTTTTCTAAATCTTTTGGACCAACAGCAATTCTAACAGGAACTCCTTTCAATTCCCATTCAGCAAACTTGAATCCTGGTTTTTGAGTTGTTCTGTCATCATATTTAACCGAAATTTTCAGTTTTCTAAGTTTTGCTGTCAAATCATTAACCGCAGCCGTAATCTCTGCCAATTGTTCCTCTGTTTTGTAAATAGGTACAATTACAACTTGTATTGGCGCCAAATTAGGAGGCAACACTAATCCCTGATCATCTGAGTGCGTCATAACCAATGCACCCATCAAACGAGTAGAAACTCCCCAAGAAGTCCCCCAAACATGCTCTTGCTTTCCTTCGGCATTTGCAAATTTCACATCAAATGCTTTTGCAAAGTTTTGTCCTAAAAAGTGAGACGTTCCCGCTTGCAATGCTTTTCCGTCCTGCATTAAAGCTTCAATACAATAAGTTTCGTCAGCACCGGCAAAACGTTCTGTCTCTGTCTTAATCCCTTTTACAACCGGAATTGCCATAAAGTCCTGAACGAAATCAGCATAAACATTCATCATTTTTTCAGACTCCTCAATTGCTTCAGCTTTTGTAGCGTGAGCTGTATGCCCTTCCTGCCATAAAAACTCAGCAGTTCTCAAAAACAAACGCGTACGCATTTCCCAACGCACCACATTTGCCCATTGATTAATTAATAAAGGTAAATCTCTATACGATTGCACCCATCCTTTATAGGTAGACCAAATAATTGCTTCACTTGTTGGTCGAACAATAAGCTCTTCCTCCAACTTAGCGTTTGGGTCAACCATAAGCTTTCCGGGTCTATCCGGATCATTTTTTAATCTATAATGCGTTACAATAGCACATTCTTTTGCAAATCCTTCTGCATTTTTCTCTTCCGCCTCAAACATGCTTTTCGGCACGAATAAAGGAAAGTATGCATTTTGATGTCCTGTTTCTTTAAACATTCTATCTAACTCCGCCTGCATTTTTTCCCAAATAGCATATCCGTAAGGTTTAATAACCATACATCCTCTAACTCCTGAGTTTTCGGCTAGATCTGCTTTTACAACCAGTTCATTATACCATTTCGAATAATCTTCTGATCTTGTAGTGAGGTTCTTACTCATATTGAATAGTTTGGCACAAATTTTGTTTTATTAATTTTAACTAAATAGTTTGACAAAACTAACTATTTTTGTAATGTGCAACAATAAAAAACACGACAGATATGAAAACTTCTATTACTCTTCGTCAAAACTCAAGTCATTTTTACTTAATTGGATTATTGAGTTTTCTACTAGCATCGTGTGGTTCTTACCAAAATACATCATACGCTGACAACGACGGTGTATATGGTAGCTCACAAAGAACGTATGCTCAAAATAACACTGCCAATACAAATAATCAATATAAAGATTACTTTAAATCATTGCAAGACGATAACCAGCCAACTGAAATTTTTACAGACGTTGACAGTTATGGTAATTATGCAGATACCGACAGCACACAAACTACCGCTACAGCTTACCCGGCTTGGGGAAGCAGCAACTCTGAAGTATCCGTTAACGTTTATTCTGATCCAACCTGGTCATTAGGATTTGGTTTTGGATTTGGATATCCTTATTACGGATGGGGCTATGGAGGTTACGGAGGTTACTGGGGCTACCCTGGATATGCTTGGGGATACCCAGGATACTGGGGAGGCGGATGGGGCTACCCAGGTTACTACAGACCTTATTATGGATATAATAACTACTCTTATAATTACGGAAGAAGAGGATCTGCTGCTTATTATGGCGGAAGAAATTATGGCTACAACAGAAATTATACTAATAGAGGAAGCTATAACACAAACAGAAGCTACACTACTAATAGAAACTATACAACGAACAGAAATTATACAACAAACAGATCAAACAGCTTTACTGATTACAGAAGAAGCTCATCCGTAAACGGAAGAACATACAATTCATCCAGTCCTACTTTTACAAACAACAGAAGAGGTTCAAGCGCTCAGTATAATGGCGGTGATTACAGCAACAGAAGATCAAGTAGCACAACTAACTCAAACAGAAGCTACAATTACAATAATGGTAACAGCAGCCCATCCAGAAGCTACTCTCCTAGCCCATCACGCTCTATGAATAGCGGCGGCGGAAGTATGAGATCATCTGGCGGCGGTGGCGGTGGCGGAAGATCGTACGGTGGTGGTGGTGGCGGAAGAAGATAATTTCTTCTACCACGTTTCACAAATCGAAAAATCAAACTTAATCTACCTAAAATGAAAAAAATATTCTTCCTACTTATTACAGGACTAACTGTTAGCGTCTCACATTCTCAAGAAGTATCTGATGCTATTCGTTATGCACAAGACAACATAACCGGAACAGCACGTTTTAGAGCCATGAGTGGTGCATTTGGAGCTGTTGGAGGAGACTTATCTTCTATAACTGTCAATCCTGCGGGATCTGCCATATTCAACAATAATCAGGTTGGAGTAACTTTTAGCAATCAAAACACTAAGAATAACTCTAACTATTTTGGCACACAAACCAGCGACAAAGACAATTCATTTATATTAAACCAAGCCGGAGGTGTTTTTGTTTTCCACGATCATAACCCAAACAACAATTGGAAAAAAATTACAATTGGAGCAACTTATGAAAACACGAAAAACTTTAACAATAATGTTTTTTCAGCTGGAACAAACCCTACAAATTCTATAGATTCTTATTTTTTAGAATTTGCAAACTACGGTAACGGAGGAGCGCCGGTGCCGCTTCAAATAATCAACAATAACAACAACGGTTATACCACCACTTATAGAAATTTAGGATCCGACTTTCCTAATGGACAGTACCCAAATCTTTCAGGATATAGTGCTCAACAAGCATATCTAGGTTATCAAGGAAAAATTATTGGTTACGATAACACTACCAATTCTTATACAACAAGAGTTCCTGCCGGAAGAAATTACTATCAGGATAATATAATATCTGAAAGCGGATACAACAGTAAAGTAAGTTTTAATATTGCTACTTCATATAAAGACAGAATTTATTTTGGAGCCAATTTAAACGTTCATGTTCTTGATTACAGACGATCTACAAGTTTCTACGAATCCAATATTAATCCATTGGTAGCAACAGAAACTATATCTAACGCAACTTTCAACAACAATTTATACACTTACGGAAACGGTTTTTCTTTTCAACTTGGTGCTATTGCTAAAGTTACCGAATCATTTCGTCTTGGTTTAGCTTACGAATCAAATACCTGGTATGATCTTTACGACGAAACTTCACAAAGCTTATACACAGTAAGACAAGCTAATAACGGACCTGAAATACCTCAAAATGTAGCTCCGGATGTCGTAAACGTTTACGAACCTTATACCTTACAAACTCCTGGAAAAACAACTTTTAGTGCAGCTTATATATTTGGAAAATCAGGTTTAATTAGTGTCGATTATTCTATTAAAGACTACGGAAACACCAAATACAAACCGACTGGAGATTTTAGAGGAGTCAACGATCAAATTAGCAATGAATTAACTACCAATGGAGAATTAAGAGTTGGTGCCGAATACAAAATAAAACAATTGAGCCTTCGTGGTGGTTATCGTTTTGAAGGAAGTCCATACAAAGACGGAACTACAATTGGAGATTTAAACAGCTACTCTGGAGGTTTAGGATATAATTTTGGAGCAACAAAAATAGACTTAGCTTATTCTTACTTGGAAAGAAAATCAAATCAGAGATTTTTTGACACAGGATTTACCGGTGCCCCAAACATTACATCGAAACTAAACAATGTTTCTTTGACCTTATTATTTGAATTGTAATTAAGAATAAATAGATGAATTGAAATTTCCGTCAGGTGTTACTTGACGGATTTTTTTTTAGCCCCGATGGGAGTGATATCCTTTTTCTTACCTCTTTAGCAAGGAAAAGATATAAGCGATCCCGAAGTTTCGGGAGATTAGCTTCATAAAAAACATCTAAAAGAAAGGGAAACAAGCGGTGTTTGAATAAAAAAGTGTAATTTTGCACTCCAATTTATAAAAGTATGAGAACCAAGTCTTTAAAAAAGAACAAAATTAACGTAATCACTCTTGGGTGTTCGAAAAATGTGTATGACAGTGAAGTGCTTATGGGTCAGCTTCGTGCAAACGGAAAAGAAGTTGAACATGAAGCTCCAGCAGAAAGAGAAGGAAACATTATCGTAATCAACACTTGTGGTTTTATTGACAATGCAAAAGCGGAATCAGTAAACATGATTTTGGAATATGCAGATAAAAAAGACAAAGGATTAGTTGATAAGGTTTTCGTTACGGGATGTTTATCTGAACGTTACAGACCAGACTTAGAAAAAGAAATTCCGAATGTAGATCAGTATTTTGGTACAACTGAGTTACCTCAATTATTGAAAGCATTAGGTGCCGACTATAAACATGAATTATTAGGAGAGCGTTTGACTACGACTCCAAAAAATTATGCTTACTTAAAAATTGCCGAAGGTTGCGACAGACCTTGCAGTTTTTGTGCTATTCCGCTTATGCGTGGAAAACACGTTTCGCAATCTATTGAAAAATTGGTTAAAGAAGCTGAAGGTTTAGCAAAAAATGGCGTTAAAGAATTGATCTTAATCGCTCAGGATTTAACATATTACGGACTTGATATTTACAAAAAGAGAAATCTTGCTGAGCTTCTTGAAGCTTTGGTAAAAGTTGAAGGTATTGAGTGGATTCGTCCGCATTATGCTTTCCCTACAGGTTTCCCAATGGATGTTTTGGAAGTAATGAAACGTGAACCTAAGATTTGTAATTATATAGATATTCCGTTGCAGCATATTTCAGATTCAATTTTGAAATCTATGCGCCGTGGTACTACTCAGGCCAAAACAACTCAGTTATTGAAAGATTTTCGCGCTGCAGTTCCGGGAATGGCAATCAGAACTACTTTGATCGTTGGTTACCCTGGTGAAACTCAGGAAGATTTTGAGATTTTGAAAGATTTTGTTCAGGAAATGAAATTTGACAGAATGGGTTGTTTTGCTTATTCTCATGAAGAAAACACTCATGCTTACTTATTGGAAGATGATGTTCCTGATGATGTTAAACAAGCGAGAGCTAACGAAATAATGGAATTACAATCTCAAATTTCATGGGATTTAAATCAGGAGAAAGTAGGTCAGGTTTTTAAATGTATCATTGACAGAAAAGAAGGTGCTCATTTTGTGGGTAGAACGGAGTTTGATAGCCCTGATGTTGACAACGAGGTTTTGATTGATGCATCTAAACATTACGTAAAAACTGGTGAATTTGTTAATATAAGAATAATAGAGGCGACAGAATTTGATTTATACGGAGAACCTGCTTAAATTTACGCTAAAGAATTATCAATTTTAGATAAAAATATTTATATGAAACCTACTCAATCTTTTTTTCTTTTGGTTTTTACTATAATCTGTTTCAATTCTGCTTCGGCACAATACGGAAATGGTTATAATAATGGTTACGGTGGTGGTGGTTATGGCAATAATGGCTATGGAAGAGGTGGCGGAATGGGAATGGACCGAAGCATGATGGCTGGTCAACAACAAAATACGCCTAGTAAACCTAAAGAAATTCCTGCAGAAGAAACAGCCGGTAAAATTGTTGAACAAATGAAACCGGAGGTTAATCTTGATGAACTTCAAGCAATTGCAATTACAAACGTTTTGGCAGATAGCTTGAGAGAACAAGGAATTCTTTTGAAAAATGAAAGTAGCAGTCAGGATCAAAAAATTGAGCAAATTAAAGCTTTAAGAGAAAGCACTACTAAAAAAATAACAGCTTTTTTAAATCCCGATCAAATAGAAAAGTACACCACTTTTATGAGCAGCTTTAAAGAAGTTAAAAAGTCAAAATCAAAAAAGAAAAAGGACAATAAAGATTCAGAAACACAAGAAATAAAAGAAGATTCAGGAGCGGCAAAAATTCAAGAATAATTGTTCGAACCTCATCTTAAAAATCTAAGTAACCATGTCAAAAAAACATTTTTGTTATCTGATTTTAGCAATTATTATTACTTCTTGCTCTACAAATCCTTATAAAAACACTGAAAAAGCTTACGATCAACAGCTTAAAACTTTAGAGAATCAAATTACAAGTAAAGACCCACAGGCAATTCCTCCTATTCCTCCTGTTGTTATAGACACTTCTTATGCATCACAATTAGGGATTGTAAAAGATACTTTATCAAAAACAGGATCTACTTATTTGCAAAATGGAGTAAATACAGAATGGGTTGGTACGGTAAATTTTAATTTAAGAAAACCTAGCTTTATTATTTTGCACCATACGGCGCAAGATTCTATTCAGCAAACCATTAAAACTTTTACCTTAACGAGAACACAAGTAAGTGCTCATTATATTATTTCTGAAAACGGAAAGGTGGTTCAGATGCTGAATGATTATTTAAGAGCATGGCATGCCGGAGCTTCAACTTGGGGTAAAAATACTGATTTGAATTCTTCTTCTATTGGAATTGAGATTGATAATAATGGTTTCAAACCTTTTACAGAAGCACAAATTAGCAGTTTGGTAGCTCTTTTGACCAAATTGAAAAAAGAATACAATATTCCAACTCAAAATATTTTAGGACATTCTGATATTGCTCCTGGCAGAAAACAAGACCCAAGTGCTTTATTTCCCTGGAAAACACTTGCCGAAAAAGGTTTTGGTATCTGGCCGGACGAGGTTCTTGAAGAGGCTCCGTTTGACTTTAAAATTGAACAGGCTTTGAGAATTATTGGCTACAATACTAAGAATCTCTCAGCTGCAATTATGGCTTTCAAATTACATTATATTCAAACTGATGTAACATCTACTTTAGACCGAAAAACTATTGACACGATTTACTCGATCTATAAGAAACAAATTCAGTAAAATATTTCACACAAGATATAACAAACGCATTTCCGGAAAACCAGAAATGCGTTTTTCTTTTACACAATATTCTTGTTTAAGTTTCTGTATAAACAATTGTCTATAAGTATAAAAGCTTGGAGATTTGCGTTTATCCCTACAAAAGAAACAAATACTTTTAACCACATAGAAAGATGCACAGCTGTGTATCTCTACGTTATGCAGACAGAATCTGGATTTTATAAAAGGTTACCACGAATCACACTAATTTACACTAATACTGCTGTATAGCACAAAGCGAGAAAAAATTAGCGAAAATCCGTGTAATTCGCGGCAAAAGAATCTTTTAAATCAATATAATCTGTGGCAAAAAAAAAACAATCCTTTCAAATAAAAAAGCTGCCAAAACATTAGTATGTTTCGACAGCTCCAAAAAAAAAAAAAAAAATATCAATCTTTATCTCTAGAAAGAGTATGTTGTAGCAATTAACCCAAAGAATGATCCTCCTGTTGGAAGAGCGTCTTTGTCCAGAAAAACATCTTCTGATGCTGCGTCGTATCTGAACTCAGGAATTATTGTTAGTTTTCCAACTTTGTAATTTAACGAAATTGTGTTTGCAAAAACGTTTGTTCCGGCAACTGCTCCTAAACTTGCCGCAGCATCTTTGGCATCAAAATATTCCATTCTGTATGCTAAACTCAAAGATGGCTTGAAAGTATAATTAGCATATCCTACTAATGAAAACCATTCCCCATCTAAAGTACTATCAAAATCATTTTTAGTTTTAGCATAAGTTGCATTAAATCCTAAAGCAAAAGCATCTGTTATTGTTTTTGATGCCACAAAATCGATTTGTGTTTTATTTTCATTAGATGGTACTACTACAGTTCCCGGAGTAGGATTCGTACTTCCTGATGTAAAATTCAAGTAAGCACTTCCCGTTTCTCCCACATATCCAACTTGTCCTATGTATGTTTTTTGAGTAGAACCTGCATCCATTGCTGATTTAAAATCAGTAGGATTTGTTATACCAAACATAGCGGTAAATTTTCCTGATGTGTACTGCGCTTTTACCCCTGTATTAAAGAACGGCCCATATGAAAATGCATATGACATACTGTAGTTTTTGTTTCCTATAGCGTCTAATACTTCATACCCAATGTGTGTCCCAAAACTACCTGCCACTACTTTAAATTCTTCTGTAATTTGATAGGTAAAGAACAATTGTTTTATCAAAAATTTAGAATAAATATCTTTATCTGTTGTTTCATTATATGAAAACTCACCTGCTCTTTTGCCGAATCCTAAGTCTACAAAAACAGAAGCTTTCCCAAAAGTATGACCGGCTTGAATTGACGCCATTCCTAATTCAAATGAATCCTGAGAGTTGGTAAAGCTCGTTAATCCGTTCATTTGTTTTGAAAAATCATATTTATAATAAGCATCTGCTGACCCGCTCCAAGTGGTTGCTGGCGATACTGGTGTTTCAGTATCATCTTGGGCAAAGGCAAAAGAACTCGTTAACATTGCGGCAAAAATGTGTAATACTTTTTTCATTTTTAATTGGTTTTTAGTTATTAATTGATTTTGGTTAGTTAATCTTTTATATATCTATCTAATAGTATAAGTCACTTTTAAAACCTTCACATTCTCCCCTCAAAACCTCTTCATTTTCATTAGCGAATTTATTAACTTTTGTATGAGTAGAACAATTCAAATCTACTTTTTTGCCGTTTTACAGCGAGAATTATGGATTACAAAAATTATTTTAACAATAATCGTGATTTGACATTATAACGGATTTATTTTTGAAAATTCAACAACACGTTTCAAACACAAACTGCTAAAAAAAATCAACATACATCAAAATATATCACACAAACTGCCAAAAAACACACATAAAAAACATTTTAAAAATAAATACCCCTATAAAAAATAGGGGTAACTTTAAAATAAAATAAAATACACAAAAATAACACCTGTAAATACACTTATATAAAAGCAAAAAACAAATCGTTAAAATTCCTACAAAAATAAAAAAATCATTTCGCCAAAATACTAATACATTAATGTGTTGATTTTCTAATTTCAAATCAACTCTTTATAATTAAAACAAAAAAACCTGTTCAGATTCTGAACAGGTTTTTTTGTTTTAATTATGTAGCAATTTTACTCTTTCCTATTATATTTTCTTAAAAACTCACGAACCTTAATTCCTGATTCTTTTAAATTTTCATCTTTCCACTTCCCTTCTGACTTTGCCGATTTTTTTAGGATAGAACACGTTTCGTCTTTATCAGACACAGACCAGGTTATCCAGCTAAGCTTTCTCGCTTCCATCCAATCGATATATTCCTGCCATGCCTTTATATTTAATGGTCCATCGCCGGAAGCTTCCATTCCTGCAGATTCAGAAACAAATATTGGTAAACCGCTTTTTATGGCATCATCTGTTCTGTCTCTTAATTCTTTTCCGTGTGTGGCTGCGTAAAAGTGCATGGTATACATTATATTATCGTATCCTCGAATTGGATCTTCTGCTGCAAGATTAACGTCCTGATCCCAATGTGGCGAACCCACTAAAATGATATTGTTTGGATCGTTTTGTCTGATAACCTTTATTACCTCTTCGGCGTAAGCCTTAACTTCTGACCAGGATTCATAATCAGGTTCATTAAAAACTTCGTAAATTATATTGGGATATTTACTGTACTTTTTAGACATCTCAGCAAAAAAAGCTTTTGCCTCATCCAGATTTATATTATGACTGTGCCAATCTATAATTACATATATATCTGATTTTATTGCTCCATTTACAACTGCTTCGATTTTTTCTTTCGAAAATTGAGGTTCTTTCAGATAAGCCCACTCTCCTAATTCAACACCCATTGCAGCGCGCACTACATTACAATTGAAGTCTTTCTTTAACCAGCTAACTGCTTTCTCATTATAAAATCTGGACCACATACTATGCCAGCCAAAACTCATCCCTCTTAATACAACCGGATTATTTTCTTTATCTACTAATTGTGTTCCAAGCACTCGTAATTGTCCATGATGTTTTACAAATTGGGCACTCGAAATACAAAACATAAATAATAAGCCAATCGTAAAAATTCTGGTTTTTAATTTCATAACAAACTGTTTTAAGGAATTAATCGTAATGTGATAACATCGTGCGAAGCAATATCGGCAATAAAATTCTTTTTAGTATTTCCGATCTCTTTATTTTTCCAAAGATCTTTTAATTTAAAAATTGCTTTATTGAAATCAGCTTCATAACCAAAATCCACATCCTTAATAATATGCTTCTTCCAATCAAAATTGATTTTCTTGGCAACATCGCTTCTATTTAAAAATGTTATTGCCCAATTTCCATCTGACAAAGGTTTTGCCCAAACTTCTAATCCATCTTCTGCAGAATATTTAAAACCCTGAATTCCGAGTTTATCCTGATCAATTGCAATTAATTCTTTGTTGGTTAAAATTGCCAACGTTTCTTTTGACATTTTTCTAAAATCATTTCCTGCAATTAATGGTGATGCCATCATGGACCACATTGTAAAATGCGCTTTATCTTCGGTATTTGTCATTCCGTCACCTACTTCCATCATATCAAAATCATTCCAATGATCGGGACCGGAATATTTGCGGATATCTTTACGCATTTCGATAATTTTCATGAATCCCCAAGACGACCAATTTCCTTCTTCATGTTTGAATTCACAATCAAAACAAGGATAAATATCTCCTGAAATTCTCCATAAATTCCCGATAGGTTTTCCCCATTCCCAAGGCTGATTATCGCCCCATTCGCAAAGGCTGAAAACTATGGGTTTTCCTGCTGTTTTAAGTGCACTACTCATTGTAGTATAAGCTTCTTTGGCGGTAATTCCCTGTGTATTACACCAATCGTATTTTAAAAAATCAATTCCAAGTTTGGCATAAAATCTCGCATCCTGATATTCATAACCACGAGTTCCCGGATATCCTGCGCAAGTTTGAGTTCCCGCGCAATTGTATAAACCAAATTTAAGACCTTTGCTGTGTACATAATCTATTACCGCTTTCATTCCGTTTGGAAATTTAACCGGATCAGGAACTAAATCTCCGTTTGCATCACGTTCTCTTGTCATCCATCCATCGTCTAAAACAATATAATTATATCCTGCAGCTGCCATTCCGGATGAAACCATAATGTCTGCGGTTTCCTTTACCAGCTTTTCGTCAATATTGGTTTCAAAAGTATTCCATGAATTCCAACCCATTGGTGGCGTCATTGCAAGACCTTCAAATTTACCGGCTTTTTGTGTGTGCGTATTTCCTTGGCTAAAGCCAAAACTTGATATACTTACTGCAAACAATAGTAGTACTGCTTTTTTCATTTTATTCTATTTTGATATTTTGCTTTATTATTTTTTTTAATCTGCTGCAGCAAACTAATATATTTTTAAAATTATAAAAAACTCCATACCGATATCTCGACATGGAGTCCTTTTTTATTAAAGAACAAATTTTAATTCACCACTAAATTTTTCGTTTTTACAATTCCATTTGGATACGTTACCTGAACCACATACATTCCGGCCGTTAATGATGCTCCAACCGATGATTTAAGTGAATAAGCTGTACTTGAATTTAACAATGAAAAGGTCGTCATTAAAATACCTGAACTATTAAAAACTTTGCAAGTTCCAGTAAATGCAGGAGTAATCGCCGAAGAAACTATGGTTATGTAACCATTGCTATACGGATTTGGCGAAACTGTAAACTCATAATTTGTTCCGGGAGCATTATTTGCGCATCCTGTTAAATTTAAAGGAACCGAATTTCCATAAGCTGTAACAGTTACTGAATTAGATAAACAGCCCGATGATGATGTTGTACTTGTCAGGTCATATAAAAAATAAGATTCTCCGTTTAATGGTAATTTTAATTCGAATACATTTTTAGAAGTCTGCGTAATGACAATACTTGCATCTGCAATTCTAGGCGCAATAGTATAGTTGGTATAAGGACTTGGATTTGGAATTGGTGTAACATTAAGTGTTATAATATGATATTGTGTTGTACAATAATCGTTTGTTTTTGTAACGTTGTAATTAGGCGTAGTTGGTGGCGTTGGTGTAACAAAATAAAAATTTGGAGTTTGCGCAACAACAACACCTGCTAAATAAAATGTTGCAAAAATATAATCCGGAGCCGTAATTAAATTCCCTGGTTTTACTACTACTTTATTAAGCGTTTTAAGAGCCGGATCTCCTGAAAAAGTGATTCCGGAACCAGAACTGGCAGACCAAATAACCGAGTCATAACTATTTACATCCGGTGCATTAAGAATACGATAATAAGGACTACTCGATATACAATAAGGATTAAGTCCGTCAATTGTTTGAGCTTGTCCAACCGAAATCATCAAAAGAAAAAAACCAGATAATAAAAAGAATTTTCTTTTTATTGAACCAACATTCAAAATGTAATTGTTTTTCATAATTATGTTTTTTTTGTGTTAAAATAAAAGTTATATGTAAATTTAAATATCCATTTTACACACATTCAATACTATTTTATTAAAACACAATACTATATCGTCAATTTAAGAAAGAATTTTCTTTAATAAAAAACTCCATTCCGAAATACCGAAATGGAGTTTTCACATTACTAATTAAAATTCACTATTCTGCTTTTAACATGAAACCAATATTGTCTATATAAAAGGTATTTGGTAAACCATCTCCTTTAGCAGTTGCTGTTTGGTTTTGAAATGTAATATTTTGAACTCGATCAGAGCTGCTGAACATTGACCACGGAAGATAGAATGTTTTCCACTCTGTAGTTACACTCAATGTAGGCGATTTATCACTCCAATCTCCATTAAATACCAATCTCACTTTTCCTTCGGCTTTTGCTTTAATCGCTACACGTATTCCTGAATAAGGCGCAAGCTTATCAAACCATCCCCAGTTTCCTTGTAAACTTCCCCATGCATCCATATCTTTTGCGATGTAAGTTGTTCCTTGTTCTGCTTTACCATCAGTTACGTAAGTAAAATTATTCCATGCTGGAAAATCTAATCCATAATAAGAAACATCATCAAATATTGCAGTTCCTACACCATAAGGAGAATTTATTCCGCCAGAAACATTGGCTACATTAAGATATCTCAGATCTGCATTTTCAGGCAACTTGATAACTATTTTTTCTAATGTAGACGAAACCACAGTAACGGGAATTGCTGCCTGAGTTTTTGTTTCTGCAAGAGTAACAATCGGATTTAAAAAGTACTTTCCGGTTATTGTTACTTCTTGTCCCGCTGTAGCATTTATAGGGAAAAACTGAGTAATCGTTGGTACTGGCGGTGCTACAACTAAATCAAAAATAGCTGTTCCTTTTTGTGTAACAACTTTTAACTTATTTGAAACATTTGCATAAGGAGTATTTTCATCTACTAATATAATGATATCTGTATCTGTTACAAAAGCTGGTTTGAAGTAGGTATCAAAATCGTTAAAGTAAACCTTTGTTGTAGTAAGCAACCCTTTACCATGAATCACATAATAGTTTTTTGGATCTACTAAAGTAACCGGTGTTAATGGTTTAAGATTACCATCGATATCATAACCAGAAGGCATTACAGACTCTATAACTGGTCCTCCCGCAGAAGCTGAAGCACTATCATCATTTGAACAGGAGCTAAAAAACATTAAAGACAACATCCATGTCATACATGCTGTTAACGAAACAATTTTTATATTTTTCATATTTTTATTTTTAAAAATTATTTAAAAGCATACGGAGCTACTTCTTTCAATTTTGGATTTTTAATCAAATCATCTGCAGGATAAGGCAACAAAAGGTTTGTTGCAGAAATTGAAATGTGTTTTTCAACTTCTCTATTTCCTCTGTTTTGTGCTTCTAATATTGCTTTAGCCTGACTAAATGGTAAACGTCCTAAATCAAAATAATAATCACCTTCACAAGCTAGTTCAGCACGTCTTTCTCTAAGTATATCATCAAAAGAAATTGTTGCTTTTTCAGGAACACCTGCTCTTCTGCGTACTGCATTAAATGACTTTAAGGCATTTGGATCTGAGGTACTTCCGGATTGCGAACCTAAGATTGCTTCGGCATGTATCAATAATAACTCTGCATAACGCATCATATAACTGTTCATACTGCTTTCTCCATTAAATGGAGGATTAAATGGTCCTGTAATTGGTAAATTTTCTTTTCCGATTACATACTTTTTCAAGCCCGCACCAGATTTCTGAGCTTCATTTGCGATAGCAAACGTATATCCTAAAATCAATGGAGAATCTACATCAAGCGTTTGTGCATAAGTTAAATTTGGATAAAAATCTCCAGGCAGCATAAAAGTTTCTTTTCTTCTTTTATCTCCATCTTCATAAACATTTTTAATTAAATCTTGCGATGGCGCTATCTGACCGGAATAAGTTGTTTCAACCAATCTGTTTTCAGGAGCAAATAATGTGTTTGAAAAATTTCCATCAAAATAACCTCCCGCACCGTTCCATTGCCATGAAAAAATAGATTCTTCATTATTATTATTTTTTTGAAGCCATAAGTCAGCAAAAGATTTAGTCGGTAATTCATCACCACCCAATAATTTAAATTCTCCGCTATTGATTACATCCTGAGCCATCGCTCTTGCAAGCTCATATTTTTTCTCATATAAATATACTTTAGCCAAAAGCGCTTTTGCAGATCCACTTGAAACGTGAGCATTTGCAGCATAATTTGAACCTCTGCTTTTAGTTCTTAAATTGGCAATTGCAAATTTTAAATCGTTTTCTATAAACTTATAAACGTCTTCTGTAGGATTACTTGGAATTACATAATTCAGAGAATAATCGGCATTGTTTTCAATAATTGGCACATTTCCCCATAATCTCACCAAGAAGAAATAAGAGAACGCTCTAATAAAATGAGACTCTCCCAAAGCGTTATTTAAAGCTTCTTTAGTCACATTTGGACCAACATTTTGAGGCAAACTATTAATGTAAGCGTTAGAATTTGCAACAGCGCCATAACAAGATCTCCAGGCATCTGAAATAAAAGACTGTGAATTGGTAAAACTCAAATCTGTAAATTTTCCAAAATCATTATAAACATCCGCATACATATTGCCGGAAATCACATCAGTAATACCATAAAAAGCAGATTTATTCATATTAAACCAAACCAGACCATACAATCCGTTTGTAGCATTATCAAGTTTTACATCAGAGTCGTAATAATTACCAATAGTAGGTGTCCCTTCTGCAGGCACATCTATGAAATCCTGAGAACAAGAAGATGACATTAGTAATACAAGTGTCATAGCAATAGCACCGCTTCTTTTTATTATATTTTTCATATTAATTCGTATTAAAATTCAACATTAAAACCAAAAGTAATTTGTCTAGGCACCGGATAACGTCCATTATCAACTCCTGATAATAATGCATCCTGGTTGTAAGAACCTACTTCTGGATCATAACCTGTATATTTTGTAAAAGTGAATAGGTTTTGTCCCGAGGCATAAATTCTTAATCTTGATAATTTTAGTTGTGAAATCATATCAGATGGCAAAGAATACCCTAAGGTTACGTTTTGAATTCTTAAATAAGACCCATCTTCTATAAAACGTGTCGATACTGCATTATTGATATTATCATAAGAGGATGGTCTAGGCAAAGAACCATTTATATTTGATGCTGAATAAAAATCTGATGCTTCTGTCAAGTAATTTGTCCCCATATTACTGTTTAATGTTCCGGACATACGCGTTAAATTCATTAACTTATTTCCTGCTGTTCCCTGAACAAAAATTGATAAATCGACATTTTTGTATTTGAAATTATTTGTGAATCCGTAAGTAAATTTTGGATTTGGATTTCCAATCGCTTTCAAGTCATTTAAGTCAATAACACCATCGTTATTTTGATCTTTATAAATCACATCTCCTTTTTCGAAATTTGGCATTAAGGAATTGGTTCCGTTTTTCAAGACAACTTTATTACCTGCAGTATCAGTATGACCGTATTTTGTTAAATCAGCATCAGTTCTATAAATACCTACAGCCTCATATCCAATAAATTCACCAATTGGCATACCTTCCTGAGTTCTGGATACCGTTACAGTATTATAAGCAAGCGTACCCATTGTTTTCACAATATTTAATCCTGCCATATTAGTAACCTCATTTACATATTTAGTAATATTCAAACTACTGTTCCATGAAAAATTATCTGAGAATTTTTCTGTATAACCAACTGTAAACTCAATACCTTTATTACGCATACTTCCAAGATTAAAAGAAGGAGGATTTACACCACCTTCATAATCGCCACCTCCTGAAAGGTAATTTGGCAAAGGAACCTGATACAAGAAATCTTTAGAAACTTTTTTATAAACATCTATTGAAGCATTAAGTTTAGACTTGAACATTGTAAAATCAAGACCTAAGTTAGTCTGATCCTGAGTTTCCCATTTCAACTTTTTATTTGGTGTATTTGATGGCAAATAAGAAGTCCCCATTGAACTATTCACTATATGCAGGTTAGAATCAAACAAATTGTTTCCAATCTGATTGTTTCCTGTTTGTCCCCAACCTACTCTTAATTTAATATTATCAACGTATTTCTTAGTACCTTCCATAAAGGCCTCATTAGAAAGTTTCCAGGAACCGCTTGCAGAACTAAAAACACCCCATTTGTTTCCGTAGAAAAATTTTGAAGACCCATCAGTTCTTATCGAAGCAGAAACGCTGTATTTATCCCCAAAATCATAAACTGCCCTTCCCAAATAAGAAGCAAGAGTTTGAGTTCCAGAATAAACACCACTAGTAACCGCCTTAGGCAAATCAGATGCTGCAAGAGATTTATCGCCATTATCTTTATATCCTTCTCCAGTTATTGTATACCCTTGCCAGTGTGCTCTGTTTGCTTCTTGCACAGCCAAAATTGTAAAATTATGTTTACCAATTGTATTTCTATAAGTAAGCATGTTTTTTAAGTTCCATGAATTACCCGAAGATGGATTGTAATACAAATTAGCGTAACTTTTCACCGCATTTCCTAAAGAATACATAGGATCAAATCGCTGTCCTAAATTGTCATACATATATCCACCAGCTTCAAAACGATATTCCAGACCTTTGAATAAATCTACTTGAGTATAGAAATTCCCTGAATAGTTTTTTCTAACCAAAGTATTAGAACCTAATAAAGAAGTTGCAACAGGATTCACAAACGAAGTATTACCTCCAGAAGGCGGTCCCGAAAAAGCACCGGACAATTCTCTTACTGCAACATCAGGAGTTGCCAACAAAGATGTAGCGACAACACCATTAAACTGACCATTCAAAGTCAACTTCTCATCTGTAAGAGCTCCACTGATATTAACACCAACTTTAATGAATTTGTTTACTCTGGCATCAATATTGGCTCTAACATTATATCTTTTAAATCCTGATTCGATTACAATACCATCCTGATTTAAAACACCACCGGAAATGTAATAATTGATTCCTTCTTTTCCACCTGAAAAAGACAACTGATTTGAAGTCATAATTCCAGTTTCATAAATTGCATCCTGCCAATCTGTTCCTTTTCCTAAAAGTTCGGGATGAGCAAATTCAGGACGCTTTGATGAAGGATCGTAAACATCTGCCAAAGCATTTTGATGAATTGCATATTGCTGCAAATTCATAGAAGGCAATTTTTTAGGCAAATTACTTATCGAATAAGAATTTTCGAAACTTAATTTTCCTGTTCCTTTTTTACCAGATTTTGTAGTAACAATTACAACCCCGTTCGCTCCACGAGAACCATAAATTGCAGTAGCCGAAGCATCTTTCAAAATATCTATAGACTCAATATCACTAGGATTAATAAGGGCTAAAGGGCTTTGTGTAATATTACCATTGTTAGAAAAATTGCTATTTCCCTGCGCATTTCTTCCAGATGTAGACGAGTTACGGGCATCTCCGGATATTGGCACACCATCAATTACATACAAAGGCTCATTCGTACCTGTTAAAGACGAAACTCCTCTAATCCTAACAGAAACGTTACTTCCCGGTTCACCTGAGTTGCTGTTTACAACAACCCCCGCAGCTTTACCCTGCATCATCTGGTCGAATGAAGCGACCTTTAAATTCTCGATGTCTTTTGAGCCAATACTGGAAATAGCGCTATTTACATCCTTTCTTTTTTGAGTTCCGTAACCAATTACAACAACATCTTTTAAGTCCTCAACATTAGATCTTAAAACTACATTAATAGTCTTTTTTCCGTCAACGGCTATTTTTTGTGAATTAAAACCAATAAACGTGAATACCAATGTTGCGTTTGCAGGAGCATCAATTGTATATTTTCCGTCAAAATCAGTAGAAGCAGTTGTTTTTTGTCCTACAACTGTAATATTTGCTCCGGGAATAGATAATCCTTTTTCATCGGCAACAGTTCCTGATACCTTAACCTGAGCCGTAATGGAACTGCAAGTCAGCAACAAAAATAAAATCAAAGGAACAGTGCTGTGGTTAGCATTCCAATGAATGAAGTTAGTCAGTAGTTTTTTCATAGTAAATGTTTGGTTAGTTTAAATTTGTTTTATTCATAATTCAAGTCATAAAAAAGGATGCATTTATTTCTTTTAAATTATTTAACAAATCTATAACACAAGAAAACATTAAATCGATAGTATTATATCATTTGATGATAATATTTTTACTATATCACTTTAAAAAAACATATATAAAAATAAAAGCTATAAAAAATTACATTATTCACAATCATCATCCTGTAAACCACTAAGAATTATAAATTAAAATTAACGAATCATCGAAAAAGCAATCGATTTCGTTAAAAATAATATTTGTTTGTGCAAAAAAAGTATCATTATAAAATACGTTTTAACCCAGAAAAATCTTCTCTATATTGACTAGGCGTACAGTTTTTAGTAGCTTTAAAACTACGATTGAAGTTTGCAATATTATTAAAGCCAGATTTAAAAGCCACCTCAGACACACTCATATCCTTTTCTACAAGCCAGCGGGCAGCATATCCAATACGGATATCATTAATATAATTCACAAAAGTTTTCCCCGTACGTTTTTTAATAAACCTATTAAAAGAAATAATAGACATACTCGCAACATTTGCTACATCTTCTAAAGTGATTTTTTCGGCAAAATGTTTTTGTACATATTCATAAACTAACTTCATTTTATCATAATCATCAAACGTATCATAATCTACCGTATAAGTCGAAAGCAAACGTTGGTTTCTGGAATTTGCCAGATCATATAATAAAGAAGTAATTTCCAAAAAATAATCCATTCCGTCTAATTTAGAAAGACTTACAAGTCTTGGAGTTAATTCTTCGGCCACTTTTTTCGAAAATAAAATACCGTGAATAGATCTGTTAAACATATCCCGAATAGGATTCATAATACGTCTTGATAATAAAGATTCATGAAATAAATCGTTATGAAACTGAATCGTTATTTCGTGGATTTTTTTGCTCGTGCATTTATTCAATTCCCAACCGTGGTATAAATTTGGCCCAATCAAAACTAATTCGACATTATCAATTTCTTCAATATTATCCCCCACAACACGCTTCACACCTTTCCCGTTTAAAATAAAATTGATCTCAAATTCCGGATGATAATGCACCGGAAAATCAAAGCTATCTTTTACTCTGTCGAACACTAAAAAACTATCTCCGGCTGACAGCGGAGCGATTTCTCTATAAAAAATTTTAGAACTACTCATCTTTAAAACGGTTTTATGAAGTGATATTAGATTTTTTTGTTTGCAATAATATGATATATAATTGATAAAATAATATTAATTAGACGATAAACATCCGATTATCTTTGAAAAATAGAATTATCAATTTTATAAAAACAGCATTGATAATAAACATTAATCATTTTTAATACAATATGTTTTTATAGTTTTGATAATTTTAATCTAAAAATGGTATTGAATTTTCGATTAACAAATCAGCCCTTTTTAAACCCTTATCATTTTATAAAAGTGTAGTTATTACACTGATAAACAAGCGCATTCGCAATGAAAAAAAACATAATAACGCTAATTACAGCCCTATTTATAGCAACTTCTTGTTCTGCAAAGCCTATTATTAGTAATACTAATTTGTCACTTTCAGATAAAAAAGCAACACCCGAGACAGTTTCTTTATATAAAAAACTGATTCAGTTGAGCCAAAAAGGATACCTATTTGGACATCAGGATGATCTTGCTTATGGTGTAAACTGGAGATACGAAGACGGTCGCAGCGATGTAAAAGATGTTGTTGGAGATTATCCTGGTGTCTATGGCTGGGATTTAGCAGGTTTAGAAAAAGACAGTCCTACTAATATAGACGGAATTCCATTTACAAAAATGAAGCAATACATTGAGGAAAGCCACGAAAGAGGCGGAATCACAACCATTAGTTGGCATTTTGATAATCCTGCAACCGGAAAAAGTGCCTGGGATAACGTCCCTAATTCACTTAAAACAGTTTTACCGGGCGGAGAAAACAATAAAAAATTTACCATTTGGTTAGACAAAGCAGCCAATTATCTCTTATCCTTAAAAGATAAAAAAGGAAAAAATATTCCCGTTCTTTTTAGACCTTATCACGAGCTTACCGGAGGTTGGTTTTGGTGGGGAAAAGAAAATTGTACTCCCGAAGAATTTAAAGAAGTATGGAAATTCACTTTTGATTACTTGCAGAAAAAAGGCGTTCACAACCTAATTTACATTTATAATACAAGCAGTTTCAACTCAAAAGAAGATTTTCTGGCTAATTATCCCGGTGATGATTATGCTGATGTTTTAAGTTTTGATTCTTATCAGAATAATGATGATAAAGAAGGCAAAAAGTTTGTTGAAGAAGTGCAAAACCAGCTTAAGATTATAAATGAGCTTGGAGCAAAACAACACAAATTAATAGCCATTGCCGAAGCAGGTTACGAAGCAATTCCAGATCCAAAATGGTGGACAGGAACTCTGGATAAAGCGATTGGAGATTATAAAATATCTTATATTTTATTGTGGAGAAATCACGGCTGGCAGGAAAAAGAAAAAAAGATGCATTACTACGCGCCATATTCCGGTCAGGTAAGCGAGAAAGATTTTATTGATTTTTATAATTTGGATAAAACGCTATTTGAAAAAGATATTAAAAAAAATTAAATACATAAAACATAGATTTTTCGCCTAAAAAAGGAAACTAACAGAAATACATTTCTTCCCCCATAGAAATGCTAATGTGAATTCCAAATTAGTGAAACGTCTCTTTTGATTTTGCAAAATCTATGTTTCTATGTGTTAAAACAATTAATTTACTAATTACGCAAAATCTAAACCACAACCTTTAAAAAAAGCCAAATGCACGACAAAATTAGTTTAAAAGAAAAAATAGGTTACGGCCTTGGAGACGCCGCATCATCCATGTTCTGGAAAATTTTCAGCATGTATCTTCTATTTTTCTACACCGATGTTTTCGGATTGGCGCCTGCTGTAGTAGGAACCATGTTTTTGATTACCCGAATTTGGGATTCTTGTTTTGACCCAATTGTTGGAATCATTGCTGACCGAACAAAAAGTAAATGGGGAAAATTCAGACCTTATTTATTATGGATTGCCGTGCCTTTTGCCGTGATTGGAGTTTTGACTTTTTATACACCGGACTTTGATGAAAAAGGAAAAATAATCTACGCTTACGTAACCTATTCAGCTATGATGATGATATATTCGTTAATCAATGTGCCGTATGCATCACTTTTGGGCGTTATGTCATCTGACAGAAAAGAAAGAACCACATTATCTTCTTATAGAATGGTTTTTGCTTTTGGCGGAAGTTTACTAGCGCTTTGGCTAATAGAACCTTTAGTAAATTACTTCGGCGGAAGCTTAAATTCTAAAACAGGCTGGTTAGCTACAATCTCTGTTTTTGGAGTAATTACAACTGCTTTTTTCTGGGGCTGTTTTTTCTTTACTAAAGAAAGGGTTAAACCAATTTCAGACGAAAAAAATAACTTAAAAGAAGATTTAAACGACCTACTAAAAAATAAACCCTGGTGGATTTTATTAGGTGCCGGAATTGGAGCTTTAGTTTTCAATTCAATCCGTGATGGTGCCGCGGTTTATTACTTTAAATATTATGTAAGCAGCAGTGTAAACTTCGATTTTTCTCTTTTTGGAACCGATTTTCATATGACACCAACTTCCATTTATTTGGTTCTGGGACAAGCAGCCAATATTATTGGAGTTATCGCTGCAACGCCAATCGCGAACAGAATCGGGAAAAAGAAAACTTTTTTTGGCGCCATGGCTTTAGCCGCTATACTGAGTTTGATTTTCTATTTCTTCGGAAAAGAAGATGTTTTCCTGATCATGAGTTTTCAGGTTTTAATCAGCATTTGTGCCGGCTGCATCTTCCCGTTAATCTGGTCGATGTATGCAGATAGCGCTGATTACTCAGAATGGAAACAAGGGCGCAGAGCAACGGGATTAGTTTTCTCAGCATCATCAATGTCACAAAAATTTGGATGGACAATTGGTGGCGCAGGAACCGGATGGCTTTTAGGTTATTATGGTTTTCAGGCAAATGTGGAGCAAACGGCAGTAACTCAAAACGGAATTCAATTAATGCTAAGTATTCTTCCTGCAATTGCAGCCATAATATCAATTCTATTCATTTTGTTTTATCCTTTATCCGAAGAAAAACTTCAAATAATAGAACAAGATTTAGACGAAAAACGAGACCAGAGCAATTAAAATTATACAGATACAGAAATCGATTAATATGACAACAATAACCTCTTCAACTACATTTCAAGACAGAAAAGTAGCCTTAGAAAAACAACATAAAACACTGATTGAGCAAAAAAACGCTCCTCAGGATGAAGCTGGAAACGGTATATACGAGCGCTATAAAAACCCAGTTGTTACAGCAGCTCATGTACCGTTAAACTGGCGTTTTGATCTGAACGAAAAAACCAATCCATTTCTACAGGAAAGAATTGGAATGAATGCCGCTTTTAACGCCGGAGCAATGAAATGGAACGGAAAATTTTTGCTTGCCGTTCGCGTAGAAGGAATCGACAGAAAATCTTTTTTCGCTATAGCGGAAAGTCCAAATGGCGTAGACAACTTTAAGTTTTGGGACAAACCATGTGTCATCCCACAAACCGCAGAACCGGATACAAATGTTTATGACATGCGTTTGATTAATCACGAAGACGGTTGGGTTTACGGAATTTTTTGTACTGAAAGAAAAGATCCAAAAGCTCCAAAAAGCGATACAAGTTCGGCTGTAGCGAATGCAGGAATCGTACGTTCGAAAGATTTAGTAAACTGGGAAAGATTGCCGGATTTAATTTCGAATACAGGACAACAACGAAATGTAGTTTTACATCCGGAATTCGTAAACGGAAAATATGCTTTATACACACGTCCGCAAGATGGTTTTATTGATGTTGGAGCTGGCGGCGGAATTGGTTTAGGCTATGTTGACGATATGACAAATCCAGTTGTAAAAGACGAGAAAATCATATTCGGAAAACAATATCATACCATTTATGAATTGAAAAATGGTCTTGGCCCTGCTCCTATTAAGACAGAAAAAGGCTGGTTGCATCTGGCACATGGAGTTCGTAATACCGCAGCAGGATTGCGCTACACGCTTTATATGTTTATGACAGATCTTGATGATATTACCAAAGTAACACACGTTCCTGCCGGACATTTTATGGGTCCGGAAGCAATTGAAAGAGTTGGCGACGTTTCGAATGTTTTATTCTCAAACGGATGGATTGAAGATACTGACGGAACCGTTTATATCTATTATGCCTCATCAGACACGAGAATGCACGTTGCAGTTTCGTCTGTAGAAAAATTAGTTGATTATGTTACCAATGCACCATCGGATACTTTTATTTCTGCGGGTTCAGTAAAAACAATCATCAGCCAAATTGATAAAAACAACACAATTTAAATCGTCGTGCCAACAAAACTAAAGCAACTTAAAGCTGAATTATCGGCCGAACTGGATTCAATTTTAAAATATTGGTCGAAACATACTATCGACACTCAAAATGGCGGTTTTGTTGGTCAAATTGATTTCAACGATCATATTATTGTTAATACCGAAAAAGGTTCTGTATTAAACGCCAGAATTTTATGGACTTTTTCGTCCAGTTATAAAATCACAAAAAACGAAAGTCATAAAGAAATTGCCAAACGTGCTTTTGAGTTTCTTTCAGATTATTTTTACGACGATGAATTTGGAGGTTTATTCTGGAGTATCAATGCTGATAAAACACCAAAAGACACTAAAAATCAAATTTACGCTTTAGCTTTTGCGATCTACGGATTATCTGAATATTACGCTATTTCTAAAGAAGATAAAGCTTTAGAAATAGCCATCAATTTGTATTTAAAAATTCAGGAACACAGTTACGATCCTAAAAACAAAGGCTATTTTGAAGCTTTGACCCGTAATTGGCAACCTATTGAAGATCTGCGTTTGAGCGATAAAGATGCCAACGAAAAGAAAACCATGAACACGCATTTGCATATTGTTGAAGCGTATGCGAATTTGTTTAAAGTATGGAAAGATAAAAAACTGCAAAGCGATATAATCGAATTATTAGAAACAATCGAAAAACATTTCATAAATACCGAAACTGGACATTTACGTTTGTTTTTTGATGAAAACTGGATTGAAAAACCAGATGTGATCTCATACGGCCATGATATTGAAGCTGCGTGGCTTTTATTGCAATGCGCCGAAATTTCTGAAGATGAAAATTTAATCGCCAATTATAAAAAACACGCCATTAAAATGGCCGAAGTTACTCAAGAAGGTCTGGATTCTGATAGCGGTTTATGGTACGAATTTGATCCTGAAAAGAACGAATTAATTGCCGAAAAACATTGGTGGGTTCAAGCCGAAGCTTTAATTGGTTTTTATAATGCGTATCAATTAACCGGCGATCAAAAATATCTGGACATCGTTTTTAAAAACTGGAAGTTCATTCAAAAACACATTCTGGACAAACAAAACGGAGAATGGTTCTGGGGAATTTATCGCGATAATTCTTTAATAGAAAAAGACAAAGCAGGTTTCTGGAAATGTCCTTATCATAATAGTCGCGCTTGTCTGGAACTTATTCAAAGAATAAAAGACTAATTATTTTTATTTCAAAAACTGATTTTTATTGTATTAAAAAAATAATGATTATGAAACAATTTCTTTTTTTTAGTGTACTATTTCTAACTACAATAGCAAATGCTCAAACCAACCTGATCAAAAATGGTGGATTTGAAAGTGATTTTACAAATTGGCGCGGAGAAGATATTGCTACAATTTCTCCTTATGACAAAAAATTTGGACAAAAAAGCGCGGCAATTAATCAATTTGTTGGAGCCGAATGGAAAGCCATCGATCAAATCCTTACAATTCCTAAAAATACTTTTGCTATAGAATTTAGCATCTGGATCAAGACAGAAAGTATCGAAGAACAGAAAGAAGCTTATAAAGCCGGTGCAATGATTGTTGAATTTACAGATAATAGCGAAAAGAAAATTAGTTCTGAAAATATTGCAGAAGTAAAAGGAACTACACCTTGGACATTGTATAAAAGAACAATAAATATCCCTGAAAATACGCAAAAAATAAGAATCATGCTGGCATTGGCACAAACTAACGGATCAATTTATTTTGATGATGCTAAAGCAATAACAGTTTCTAAATAACACATAAAATGAAAATTACATTTCTTAAAATAGCATTTATAAGTCTATTAGTTTTGACATTAGCAAGTTGTTCCTCTGATAAAGAAAACAATGAAGAAGTTATAACTAATCCACCGGCAGAAACGGATCCTTTGACCACTCAAAATGTCACCACATATATGGTCGATGCAAATGCTACAAAAGAAACCGTAGCTTTATTTTATAATTTAAAAAAGCTCGCCAAAACTAAAGTTGCGATTGGTCAACAAGACGCTTTAAATAATTTTTATCAGGATAATGGCGGAGATTCAGATATTAAGAAAAACACAGGTTCTGATCCTGCGCTTTTAGGTTCTGATTTTATATTTATTACTGACAAAAATAATAACAATCAGGCTGATAATTGGTTTTATCAACAAGAACAAAAAACAATTAGCGATGTAAAAGCCGCTTACGCGAAAGGTATGATCAATACTTTTTCATGGCATTTGAGAGAACCTAACAAGGAAGATTCCTTTTATGCGGCTGATATGACGGCAGATCAAAAAGCAACAGCTTTTAAAAGTATCTTACCTGGAGGAATAAATCACGAATGGTACAAGAAAAAACTAGACAAAGTTGCCAGTGTGTTTTTGAATTTAAAAGGTGCAAATGGAGAATTGATTCCGATAATCTTTAGACCTTTTCACGAATTTGATGGAAGTTGGTTTTGGTGGGGTGCTAATTTTTGTTCTGCCGATGATTACAAAAAAGTATATCAATTTACAGTTGATTATTTAAAAAACACCAAAGGCGTTCACAACATTCTATATGCTTTTTCGCCTGATAACTCCTATACAACTGCCGAAAATTACTTAAGTCGATATCCCGGCGATAAATATGTTGATGTTCTTGGAATGGATAATTATGGTGATTTTGATAACCAAGGTCAAACTGGCGCAACGAAAGCAAATACAAAACTTATAATGATTGGATCTCTTGCAGCTGATAAAGTAAAAATTTCCGCATTGACAGAAACCGGATATCAGGTTACAGCAACAAAACCTCCCGTTACGGATTGGTTTTCGAATTATCTCTATGGAGCAATAAATAATGTTCAGGGATATGATTCTACGATCTCTATTAGCTACGTAATGTTCTGGACTAATTCTAAAGATGCCTATTTTGTTCCAAATGGCTCTGTTTCGAATGCTGCAGATTTTAAAACATTTGCAACAAAATCAAAATCGGCATTATTGAATTCATTGCCGAAGATGTATGAATTGCCGAAGTAAAAATAAGTCCTGCATGTCTTTGCGAGGAACGAAGCAATCACACTAACAATAAGCCGATTTGACAGGAAAAAACATTAGAGATGAGATTGCTTCGTTCCTCGCAAAGACGAATAAAACCTTAAAAAACCTAGACCTGATAGAAGCGGAAATCCTTTTATCTGCCGCGGCGGATAAAAGATTGAAACGTCCCGAAGCTTCGGGAGCAGGAAATAGCTCGTAAAAAAATAACTAATGAAAAACATACTTCTAAAAACGCTACTATTTGCTTTGATTTTTTCTACAATCGCTTGTCAGGCGCAGGAAAGAATTACGGTGAAAGGAACACAATTTTACAAAGGCAATAAACCGTACGCATACATTGGAACGAATTATTGGTACGGAAGTTTATTGGCTTCGAAAAAAGTGGGCGACCGAAAAAGATTGCTTCGTGAACTGGATTTGATGCAGAAATACGGAATCGATAACCTTAGAATTTTAGTTGGCGGCGATGGCGGAAAATATGATTTTACTGTTCGTCCGGCATTACAATACGAACAGGGAAAGTATGATGAAGATTTGCTTGATGGCTTGGATTTTCTGATCAGTGAAATGAGTAAACGCAAGATGTATGCGGTTTTGTATTTGACCAATAATTGGGAATGGTCGGGCGGAATGTCACAATATTTAGAATGGAACGGCAAAGGTCCAATTCCAATTCCGAATATTACCCCAAATACGTGGCCACAATTTATGGCTTATACAGAGCAATTTTATAGCTGTGAGCCTTGCATGAAAGGTTTGGAGAATCATGTGAAGTTTATCATTGGACGAACAAATGCCTATTCGCACAAAAAATACACGGAAGATAACACGATTATGGCGTGGCAAGTTGGGAATGAACCAAGACTTTTTACAGTCGAAAATGAGGCGAAATTTACGGTTTGGCTAAATAATATTGTGGATTTAATTGATAGTTTAGACAAAAACCACTTGATTTCTACAGGTTCTGAAGGGAAAAATAGTTCAAATGATAGCATGGAAATTTTCGAAAGGACGCATCAAAATCCAAAAATTGATTATTTGACAATGCACATTTGGCCCAAAAACTGGGGTTGGTTTAAAGCTGATAACGCCGAAAAAACAATACCAACAACGCTGGAAAATGCTGGAAAATATATTGATGATCACATCAAAGTTGCCAATAATTTGAAACGTCCAATTATTATTGAAGAATTTGGTTTGGGAAGAGAAAACGAAAGTTTATTATCAACGGCAGCTGTTGCGAATAGAGATATTTTTTATAATTATATTTTTAACCGTGTTGCTGAAAGCCGTAAAAATAATGGTCCATTGCAAGCGGCAAATTTCTGGGGTTTTGGTGGAGAAGGAAAAGCGGTTAACAAAACTGGAAAATGGAGTCCCGGAGATCCTTTAACGACCGATCCTCCGCAAGAACCACAAGGATTGAATTCTGTTTTTTCTTCGGATAAATCAACATTAGAGATTGTGAAAAAATACAATCAGGAATTGAAAAAATTATTTTAACATACATGACATAGATGCACTGCTGTGCGTCTCTACAGTCAATGTCTTTAAATTAAGGGCAAATCTATAAAATTACTTAACAGTTTAATCAAGAAAGTAATTAGAAAAATCCGCTTTTATCAGCGTTTTCGCTTTAGCGAATCAGTAAAATCAGCATCTAATTTTGATGCGGATAAAACAGATTTACTTCGTAAAAACGGGGATAAAACGGATTTGATTTGCAATAATTTTATTTTCTAAAAGCTTAACTTAATGACATTACCCTACGGTATATGTGTATAAAAATTTTATGCTAATATTTTTTCAATTGCATTCAATTCATCATGTGTAAATTCCAAACTTTGCAAACAATCAATATTATTATTTAACTGTCTCACGGAACTTGCACCAATTAAAACCGATGTAATTCGTTTGTCTTTTTGAAGCCACGCCAAAGCCATTTGTGCTAAAGATTGATTACGATTTTGCGCAATTTCATTCAGTTGAACTAATTTCTGGATTCTTTCAGAAGTAACCTCATCTTCTTTTAAATGTCCGTTTGGATTATGTGCTCTTGAATTTTCAGGAATACCGTTTAGATATTTATCGGTTAAAAGTCCTTGTGCCAAAGGCGAAAACGCAATACAGCCTACTCCTTTTTCTTCGAGAACATCCAGTAAACCATTTTCAACCCAACGTTCCAGCATCGAATATTTTGCTTGGTGAATCAAACAAGGTGTTCCTAATTGTTTTAAAACATCAACCGCAACACGAGTTTGTTCTGCCGAGTAATTACTGATTCCAACATATAAAGCTTTTCCTGATCTTACTGCATAATCAAGCGCCATCATTGTCTCTTCAATTGGCGTTTCAGGATCCGGGCGATGCGAATAAAATATATCTACATAATCAACTTTCATTCTTTTTAAACTCTGATCTAAACTCGACAATAAATATTTACGGGAACCCCAATCACCATAAGGCCCGTCCCACATCGTGTAACCGGCTTTGGTCGAAATAATGATTTCGTCACGCAAATTTCCCTGAAAATTATGCCACAGAATTTTACCAAAATTAGTCTCCGCAGAACCCGGAACCGGTCCATAATTATTGGCAAGATCATAATGCGTAATTCCTTTATCAAAAGCCTCTACAGCAATACATTCCGCATTATCAAAATTATCAACTGAGCCGAAATTGTGCCATAATCCTAAAGAAATTTCAGGTAGTAATAACCCGCTTTTTCCACATCTGTTATATTTCATTTTTTTGATTTAATGGTTGGAAGTTTAATAGATTTTAAAGGTAAAAACAAACCTTATAATTTTAAAACCAAATTAGTATTTAATTTTCGTAAATTTGTTTAAATAATAAAATTATGGAAAATAACTGGCAAAATTTAATTTCAATTAATCCGGATATCAGATTTGGTAAACCTGTTATTTCCGGAACTAGAATTTGTGTTGCAGATATTCTTTCATGGCTTTCCACTGGAATGTCTTTTGACGAAATAATTGAAGACTTTCCTGAATTAAAGAAAGAGCATATTCTTGCCGCATTGGCTTTTGCTGCAAATAGAGAAAATATTACCAAAATAATTGCAGCGTAATGAAATTACTTCTGGATGCAAATATCTCATGGAGAATTATAAAACTTATTGCAAATGATTTTTTAGCTTGTTCTCATGCCAATGAGATTAAAGTAAATCAACCTGCGAAAAATATTGAAATTTGGGAATTCGCCAAGCAAAATAATTTTACAATACTTACTCATGATGACGATTTTGAAAAATTGTTACTTTTAAAAGGAGTACCTCCAAAAGTTATTATTTTAAAAACTTTCAATAAAAATACTAAGCAAATTGCTGAACTTCTAATTTCAAAGAAAGAAATTATAGAATCTTTTATTTCTAATGATCAATTAATGATTTTAGAAATTTATTAAAAATAAAACGCCACGAATTCACAAATTTTCAAACAATTAATTCGTGAATTCGTGGCGAAAAAAAATTGGCGTCTTTGTGTCTTTGTGGCAAAAACTTTACTCTTTTATCTCAAAACCACTCGTTAAACCTTTATCAGAGCTTCCTCCAACCATGATTTTAAAAGTCCCCGGCTCAACTAAATAATTTCCGTCATTATCATAAAAACCTAGTTCCTTATCCGTTAAGGTAAAATTAATTGTTTTAGTTTCTCCTTTTTTCAGGTTTACCAATTCAAAACCTTTCAATTCTTTTATTGGTCGAACAATACTCGCATATTCATCATGAATATACAATTGTACGACTTCTTTTCCGTCATAATTTCCTGAATTGGTAACTTCAATACTCACTTGTACATTTTCACCTTTTGCGAAAGCACTTTTGTTTAATTTCAAGTTTTTATAATCAAACCTAGTATAACTCAAACCAAAACCAAACGGAAACTGAGGTGTTTTTGCAACATCTGTATAATGCGACCAAAACACATTTTTATCAACGTCAATTGGTCTTCCCGTGCTGTATTTGTTGTAGTAAATTGGAACCTGTCCCACATTTCTGGGGAAAGACATAGGCAATTTTCCACTCGGGTTATAATCACCATATAAAACCTGCGCAACAGCGTTTCCGGTTTGAGTTCCTAATTGCCAAGCTTCGACAATTGCAGGAATATGCTCTGCCGCCCACGGAATACTTAACGGGCGTCCGTTGTTTAAAACCAAAACAATATTTGGGTTTACTTTGTAAATTTCTTCTAACAATTCTTGCTGAACTCCAGGCAAATTAAGATCTGTTCTACTTCTGCCCTCGCCGCTTTGAAAACCATGTTCTCCAAGAACTATTACCACAACATCTGCATTTTTAGCAGCTGTTTTTGCAGCTTCAAATCCGCTTTTATCAGTGGTATTAAAAATCACCTCATCTAAGAAACTCGTTTTCCCAACAATTAAATCAGCACCTTTTTCAAACGTCAACTGATTGTCTTTATATTGCTGCATTCCTTCAAGAACCGAAACCGCCGTATTATTATCCGACGCAATTCTCCAGCTACCAAGCGGACTATTTTTATCATTTGCCAAAGCGCCAATCAAAGCAATTTTCTGTCCTGATTTTTTCAGCGGAAGCAAATTCTCATTCCGCCCCGGCGGACAAGCATTTTTCAATAAAACAATAGATTTTTTAGCCATATCAAGAACGACGTCATTATTAGCTTTACTTCCAATAACTGCTTTCTCACGCTTTTCATCACAATATCTATAAGGATCATCAAACAATCCTAATTCAAATTTCACACGCAAAATTCTACGAACTGCATCATCAACCAAAGATTCTTTTACCTTTCCCTCCTTAACCAAAGCAGCTAATTTTGCCACATATAAATACGATTCCATATCCATATCAGAACCTGCAATTACCGCTTTTGCAGTTGCATCAGCTTCATCTTTTGCATAACCGTGCGCAATCATTTCGCGAATCGAAGCATAATCAGAAATCACAAAACCATCAAACTTCCATTTCCCTTTTAGAATATCTCTTTGCAGAAAAACATTTCCTGTTGCCGGAACGCCATTCAAGGTATTAAACGAATTCATAAACGTACGAACTCCTGCATCAACAGTTGCCTTAAAAGGCGGCAAAACCGAGTTGTATAATTTAGAATTACTAATATCTACAATATTATATTCCAGTCCGGCCTCAACATAACCATAAGCAGCAAAGTGTTTTGCACAAGCTGCGATTGTATTTATTTTAGCCAAATCGGCAATGGTTTCGCCCTGAAAACCTTTAACTCTTGCAGCACCAATTTTACTTCCCAAATACGGATCTTCACCTGAACCTTCCATTACACGGCCCCAACGCGCATCGTTTGCCACATCGACATTTGGGCCAAAAGTCCAGTTAATTCCAGATGCCGAAGCTTCGTCAGCCGCAATCGCCGCCGATTTTTTAATCGCTTCCAAATCCCAACTCGCCGCTTCTGCCAACGGAATTGGACTCAACGTTTTATAACCGTGAATAACATCAAAACCAATAATCAATGGAATTCCCAAACGAGTTTCTTCAACCGCAATTTTCTGAACCGCACGAACCTCTTTCACACCGCGAACCGTCAGCATTGAACCAACCCAGCCTTTTCGCAAATGTTCGTATTTCAACTCGGCAGTTCCGCCTTTTGGAGCCGGTCCCGTCACATCCCAAAAACCATTATATTGATTCATTTGCCCCACTTTTTCCTCTAAAGTCATCAAAGGCAAAAGAAGATCAATACGTTCTTCAATACTTTTATTTTTATCCAAATACGGCTTTTTCTGTGCATTCATATTTCCAACAGTAAACAGGGTAAAAATCCCAATAGTTATTATTTTATTGTTTTTCATAGTGGTATAATGGTCGGATAGTTTATTTTAAAGGTGCATCCCGAGGCTTCGGAACTGAGGCCCTAAGCTTCTGAGTTTAGTAATTTGGGCGTGTCCCGCCGAAAAAGGCGGGTCGGGCTATTCGTTTCAAGTCCTCGCACTTCCTTCGTCAGGCTGTGGGCTTTTCTCTTCTATCCCTCACGCGACTTATGGCAAATGAGAGCTTTTTATATTCAAAAGAAGTTCAATTATCCACAATCTTGTCATTTCGACAGAGGAGAAATCACACTAGAAATTCCACAATCTAAGTCGCCATTATCTTGTCAATTCCGAGAAACGAGGAATCTCCACAAGAAACTCTACAATCTAAGTAGCCAATCTTTGTCGAGCTACTAGTGTGATTTCTCCCTTCGGTCGAAATGACAAACTTTGTGTCTTAACTTTATGGGACTTCTCCCGAAGCCTTGGGATCGCTCAGCCTGACTAAAATAAGATAAAACAACAAAAAAATCAGTGACAATCCTTTTAAATCTGTACAATCAGCGGGCAAAAAATCTAAAATCTACATTCTAAAATCTAAAATTCTTCCGTAAAACAAGAAGCTGGTAAATTAGCTTTATTAAACAAATCCGATTGAATTGTATTTCCCCATGCAAAACGAACTTTCACAGGATTGTCTACTTTTTTACTTGTCAAAATCATCTGATTATTTTTGATCGAAGCTTCTGCAGGAAAGAAAATTCCATTGGCTCCGGCCACTTCAAATTGATTCGATGTTTTATTCTTAAAGTGCAATCCTTCCGAATAATCAAACGAAATAATTGCTTTATTTTTTTCTATTTTAAGACCTTTAAAAATTGGTCCATTTACCAAATTACGATTGAGTCCCGAAGCTTCGGGATAAATGTCGGCTAAAGCCAAATTCGCCAAACGAATTCCAACATCTTTTTTATTCTTTGGATGAATATCAATTGTATCCGAAATATCACTTGTAAGAACCATTCCTGTTTTAGGAACTTCTTTTAGGATTTTTCTTTGAGAATCTCTCACAATAACATTCGAGAAATTATTGCTGCCCGTTTTATAAGGCGCAATCTGAACGTAATAAAAAGGAAATTCGTCCTGCCAAGCTTTTCTCCAGGACATAATCAAAGCCGATAATGTTTTGTCATAAACCAATGATCCAACATTCGATTCGCCTTGATACCAAAGTGTTCCTGCAATTTTAAATCCTGCAAAAGGATAAATCATTGCATTGTAAGCACGCCCGGGCTGACGTGGACCATATTCTTGTTCGTTCAGTTTTTTGGCATTTTCTAATAAAACAGGATCATTTTGAACGACTTCTTCCGGCATCCAGATTTCAGCAGGAGTTCCGCCCCAGTTTGAAGATATTAATCCAATTGGCACATTTTTCAACTCTTCGCGTAAGCGTTTAGCAAAGAAATAACCAACTGCACTGAAGTATTTCATAGTTTCCGGAGTCGATTCTGTCCAGTTTCCCAATAAATTATTCTGCGGGCTTGTAGCAGTTAATTTCGGAACTAAGAAAAAACGAATATTAGGATTCGCAGCATTTTTCATTTCTTCTTCGCCATTATCGATTCCCCAACTTGCAGACATTTCCATATTGGATTGTCCGGAACAAACCCAAACTTCACCAATCAGAATATTTTTAAGAATGACTTGGTTATATCCTTTTATAGAAATGGTATAAGGTCCGCCGGCTTCGGGAGTTTTTATGTGAAGTTCCCATTGCGCCTGATTATTCGCCACCACTTTATATTCCTGATTGTTCCAGCTGGAAACTAATTTGATTTCTTCTTTTGGATTTGCCCAACCCCAAATTCTCACTTCAGAGTTGCGCTGTAAAACCATATTGTCACCAAAAATATTCGGAAGTGTAACGTTTGCCATCATAGTACTGGAAATCATCAGAAAGAAAACAAACTTAAATATATTATTTTTCATTTAACAGCTTTTTTAAAAACGGAGCATATTCATCTGCCATAACTTTTTGGTCAGCAACATCCGGATGTCCTAAACAGCCTTTTGGCGTCATTGGTTTAAATTTAAAAATCCGAATCGTTTTGTGTTTTTTATCTTCCGCGAAAGCGTTCTTCACTTTATTCAGACAATCTTCAAAAACAATCGCTCTTTCTCCATTAACCATTGGACTATTTGTAATCACAATTTGCGCTTTCGGATTGTGTTCGTAAAGCATTTTAATAAAGTTGATGTAATTCGAAACATACTTTTCTTCATTAAAAGGCAAACGTTCTTTTTTACCATCTCCGCCAGAAAAATCATTGGTTCCTAAAGCAATACTGATAATATTGGGCTGAAAAGCAAAATCATATTTGGGTTTCGAGGTGTCTTTTGTCAAATACAAATTTTGATAAACATCCGGCATAATCGCTTCTTCTTTATTCTCATCGTTCCAGTTTCTGTACATTCCAATTCCGGAAACGGAACTCATCAAATAATCAACATCGATTTCTCTTGAAAGTACTGCCCCATAAGCATAATAGCCATTATGATGATCCATGTATTCACCTTTATCACAATCAACTGAATCACTTGCTGCCGCACAGGTTATAGAATCTCCTATAAATTCAATTTTCTTTTTCTTTTTGGCAGAAATCGAAGTCAGTTTTGCAGTTGTACCAGCAAATAAAACATTTCCGCTTTGTGCTTCCGTATTTTTATAAATCTCAAGGTAATGTTCTTTTTTATTTGAAGTAATTTTAATCGGGAAAGATTGCTCTGCACCTTTTTCTATTCTGATTTTTCCAATATATTTCCCGTCCAGAACTAAGGAAACATAATTATGATGCTCATAAGAATCTACACTTTGCAATGTAATTGAACATTCATTTCCAGTAAAATTAAACGAAACCGAAGAAGCCGTTCCGATCAGAACAACGTTATTGTTTTGAAGTTTCTCAACCCGACCTTCATATAGAAATGTATTTATTTTGCTTTGCGAAATCGAAACAATCGAAATCAGTAAAAATGAAATTAAAAAAGTGCTTTTCTTGAGAAACATAATTTATTTGTTAAAATATAAATACGATTCACAAATATATTCGAAATATAGTATAGAGAAAGATACTAAAACATCAAAAAGCAATAAAAAAACAGCAAACAGTACGATTGTTTATTCTGCTTTAATAGTAGTTTCAAAAAGTTCATTGCCAAACATTCCTTTGATATTCAAAAGCAACGGCTTATCTTTATAAATTAAACCTTACAGTTACTTCTCAAAAAATGAAATTATTCCATTATATAGCCTTCCTTTCAATTGTTTTATTTTCTTCTTTCGGTATAAAAAAAAATCAAACAAGTATTCAAATTGAGGAAACTCAAACTAAAACAGATCGTGATTCTATTGTTATATACGCCAAACAATATTTAGGAACTCCATATCTGTATGCAGGAATCAACCCGAAAAAAGGTTTTGATTGTTCTGGTTTTGTTAATTATGTTTTTCAGCATTTTGATGTAAGCGTGCCAAGAAGTTCCAGCGGATTTAAAAATTTAGGCATCACAAAATCACCTGAAGATTTTAAAGTTGGAGACGTTTTAGTATTCTACGGTTATAAAAACAATACCATAATTGGACATGTTGGGATTATTTGTGAAGCAAATGGAATGCGATCAAAATTCATACACGCTTCTTCCGGAAAAGCCGGAAGTGTAACGATTAGTGATTTAGATTCTGAACATTATAGCAAACGCTTTTATAAATGTGTTAGCGTATTGCCTTGATTTTTTTGCCACCAATTACACGAATTTTCGCTAATTTCTAAATGTGGTTATCTAATTCACAATAACAATTTGTGGAAATTCGTGTAATTAGTGGCAAACTTATTTTTAACTATTCTTCCGTCAATAATTTTACTAAACTTTCATCTCTTTGGTATACGTCTTTGTAAAAATTTAATTCTCCTTTTCGGTCTACCCAAGCAGTAAAATATCCAATATAAACAGGAACTTTCTTTTTTAAACTGACCCAATTTTCTTTTCCTGCGTGCATTGCTTTATCAATACGTGCCGGAGTCCAGGAAGGATCTTGTTTTAATAATTCGATTGCCAATTCTCTTGGCTTTCCTACACGTACGCAACCATGGCTAAAGGCTCTGTTTTCTCTTTCAAACAAACTTTTTGCAGGTGTATCGTGTAAATAGATATTATTTGAATTCGGAAATAAAAATTTCACTAAACCAAGCGAATTATTTTTTCCCGGCAATTGGCGAACAGCACCATTATTCCATTCCAGATTTTTCTGTGCTAAATAATTCTTGTTTTTTGCCATTCCGGGTTTTATCTCTTTATTTATAATACTCGTTGGAACATTCCAATACGGGCTAAAAACAATATTGTTCATCATTCCACTAAAAATAACGGTTTGCGTCATCGCTTTTCCAACCACAACAGGTGAAACAAAAGCAATTTGATGGTCGCGAATCAAATACAATCTAAACTCAGGTATATTCACCTCAATGTATTCTGTGCCTTTTTCGAGTGCAGGGTCAATCCATCTGCAACGTTCCATATTAGCAATAATCGTTTTGATTCTGTCTGAAACCGGAATATTCATTTCGGCAATATGTTCGGGTAAGATTATATTTTTTGGTGTTAAACCGTGATGTATTTCATAGTTTTTAGCCGCCGATATCAAAAGAGAGTCGCACAAATTACTTTTATTATCCTCTTTAAGATCTCCAGTTATATAAAGCCTTTCTCTAATTTGTCCCACGGCAACAGCCGAATCTCCTTTTTTGAAGCTTTTAAAATCTTCATCGACTTCAATATTCTTCCAACCCCCTTTTTTCTCTATTTCTCTGTATTGATGAAGTGCGTCACGAAGTTTATAATACTGACTGAACATTTTCTTTCTTTTGTCGTCATTTATCGCAGCGTTTTTATAAATGGAATCTGAAAAAACCTGATAATTTACTTTTTTTCGAGGTAAAAGCCATTCTAATGATTTTGTAGTTTTCTCGTCTACTCCGGATACTTTCTGAGCGTAATAAAAATACAAATTGGTGATCATCAAATCTGTATCAACTTGTGACAATTTATTATCAATCGTATGATCAAAAATAGGATTGATTTTTTCATTGTACGGAAAATTTGCCTTCAAACCTTCCTGATCTAATCCTTTGTATTTATTAAATAAAGTGTTTCCAAATTCTCCTACACCTTTATTGTCCAACCATAATTGGGTCGATTTATTTTTCTTGTATAAAGCCAAAACCTCATTTTGAAATTTCTGTAATTTAGGATACGTCTCATAAAAAGTTGCAATACTGGAACTGTCAATTGTAATTTTAAGTTCGGGAACAACTTTTTCTGCATTCTTTTTTAATCCCTCCCCTTTTTTTTCTGCTTTAGAATTACAAGAAACAGCAACAAAAAGGATGGCAACAGCAGCAAGCGGATACAAAATTTTCATAATAATATTTTTAATAAAAATAGAAAAGTTTTACTAATAACAAATCATATCCTTAAAAATTAATATTGCCTTTACAAACTCCCAAATCAACACAGTTTAATCTGGTTTTTTATTTAAAATAAAGGCACAAAAAAACTCCAAACATGGCACATTTGGAGTTTTTCGCTTTATAACCAACCTTTAATTATTTAAATAACCGTTCCTTTTAAAGTAAGGATTTTTGGAGCCGTTTCGGCACTTGTTGTTACAGTAACTGTTTTTGTAAACCCACCTTTATTAGCGGCATTATACGTTGCTGTTACTTTAGCCGTTTTACCAGGTAAAATTGGCTCTTTAGTATAGTCTGTTGCGGTACAACCGCAAGATCCCTGAACATTAGTGATTACAACAGCAGTTTTTCCTGTGTTTTTAAATTCATAAACAATCGCTTTTGGAGTTCCTTGTGGAATTTGTCCAACATCAATAGTTTCTGCTTTCCAAACAATAGTCGAAGCTGTTACTGCAACTTTTGTTTCAGAAGTTAAAGATTCTACCGGTGCAATTGCTGAAAAAGACATTAGTCCTAAAGCTAGAGCCAACATCGAAATTTTGATCATTTTCATATCTATTTATTTTAATGGTTTATCATTCAAATTGATAATTCAAAGATAATTCGGACAAAATCAAATTGCTGTTAACCGCTTTCAAATCTTTGTTAATGAGTTGTTAATCGTCATTTTTAACTATAAATTTGATTAATATTACACTTTAAAACATCTTTTACTTGAAAATAAATAAACTAAATAGTATTATCCTTCTGGGACTTGTCGCCATTATCAGCATATTGGTAGCGCAATTACTTTGGACGAAAGAAGCTTTTACTTTAGAACAGAAAAAACTAAGTCAGAAGGCAAATATTGCTTTACTTGAAGTGGCGAGAAAATTATACGAAGGAAAGGATCATGAGTCTTCGTGCCAAAATCCTGTTCAGAAAATTTCGAACGATTATTATATCGTAAATGTCAACAATGCTTTTGAACCGGATATTTTAGAATTTTACCTAAGAGCAGAGTTCAAAAAAATGAATATTACGACCGATTTTGAATACGCAATGTACAACTGTCAAAGCGACGAAATGGTGTATGGAAAGTATATTTCGTTTTCTGACAAGGAAAAAGCAAAAAGAACAGTTTCTTTCCCAAAACATAAAAATTTAGTCTACTATTTTGCGGTACGCTTTCCTAATGAAACTACTTATTTATTCAGTTCGATGCGTTTTTGGTTTGTGCTTTCTATAGCGCTTATCTTTATTTTATTGATTTATGTTTATTCGATTTTTACTCTTTTGCAACAAAAGAAATACTCTGAGTTGCAACGGGATTTCATCAATAATATGACGCATGAATTCAAGACTCCTTTATCTTCTATTTTAATTGCTTCGAAATATTTAATTGAGCAAAATCCGATCAAGGACGATAAAAAATTATATACTTATACGGATATTATTATCAATCAAAGTAATAAACTGAATCATCATATCGAGAAGATTTTAAACATTGCCAAATCTGATTATACGCCTTTAGAATTAAAAAAAGAAACGGTTTTGATTGTTCCGATTATAGAAGAAACTATCGAAAATATTCAGTTAAAGTATCCTCAGGCAATTATTAAAATTGAAAGTGTTTCAAATGAATATCATATAGAAACGGATCTTTTTCATTTTTCTAATTTAGTCTATAATCTACTGGATAATGCAGTAAAATATTGTAATGAAAAACCCGAAATAATAATTCAGATACTACTAGAAAATTCGACTTTAAAATTAAAATTTATTGATAACGGAATTGGAATTGCTTCTAAAAACATTTCTTTTATCTTTGATAAGTTTTACCGCGCTCAAAACGAAAAAAGCAACGAAGTAAATGGTTTTGGACTTGGTTTATATTATGTAAAAGAAATTTGCAACTTGCATAATTGGAAAATTAAAGCCGAAAACAATTTAGAAAATGGCACAACAATAACCTTGTCAATTCCTTATAAAAAATGAAACAATTCAAAATACTTTATACCGAAGACGATGAAACTCTGGCGTTCCTGACCAAAGATAATCTGGAACAAAACAACTATCACGTTACGCATTGTTGCGACGGTAATTTAGGGTTGGAAGCTTTTAAAAAAGAGAATTTTGACATTTGCATCTTTGATATCATGATGCCTAAAAAAGATGGTTTTGAGTTGGCTACGGAGATTAGAAAAACCAATACTGATATTCCGATTATTTTTCTTTCGGCAAAAACTTTAAAAGAAGATCGTATTAAAGGTTTGCGTCTTGGCGCCGATGATTATTTGGTAAAACCTTTTAGTATTGAAGAATTATTGTTGAAAATTGAAATCTTCCTAAAACGTTCGCAGAAAAATGTTCCAACAGAAAAATGTGTTTACGAAATTGGGAAGTATCAATTTGATACCAACAATTTTATTCTTTTTAATGAAAGTGAAAAAATCAGCCTTACGCAACGTGAAGCGGAATTACTGAAATTATTTCTTGATAATAAAAATTCGGTTTTAAAAAGAGAACAAATTCTGACTTCACTTTGGGGAACTGATGATTACTTTATGGGGAGAAGTCTGGATGTTTTTATTTCTCGCTTACGTAAAATTCTGGTCAACGAAAAAGGAATTTCGATAGAAAACCTACACGGAATAGGATTTCGATTTACGATGTAGTTTTTTTGACTTTAAGTATTTAAATTTTTGTATTTTTAATATCTAAAACCCCCGATATGAAATTGCATCATTTACGTAACGCGACTTTAGTTATTGAAACTGATCAACATGTAATTTTAGTTGATCCTATGTTAGGAAAGAGAAAAACGATTCCGCCTTTTACAATTTTTCGTTACAGCGCTCATAGAAATCCTATGGTTTCTTTGCCAAAAAATAGTCGTGATATTCTAAGTAGAGTGACCCATTGCTTAATCACACACCTACATCCTGATCATATTGACAAAGCTGGAGAGATTTTTTTAAGACGCAAAAGCGTATCTGTTATTTGTAGTGTAAAAGATGAGAAGGCATTGACCAAAAGGGGCTTAAACATTACCCAAACTTTAGATTACTGGCAACCTCAACCTTTTCTGGACGGAAAAATTACTGGAATTCCTGCCATTCACGGTTATGGATTTATCGCAAAATTAATGGGAAATGTAATGGGCTTTTTTATTGAATTAGCCAATGAAAAATCGATTTATATAAGCGCAGATACTATTTTTACAGAGCATGTAGAAAAAGTTCTAATCGAATTTAAACCTGACATTGCAACTGTCGCCTGCGGTACTGCAAGATTAGATATTGGTCAGCCTTTGTTAATGAGAATGAATGATGTTTTGAAGTTTACAGCATTGGCACCAGGAAAAGTTTTTGCGAATCATTTGGAGGCTTTAAATCATTGCCCAACAACCAGAGAAGAATTGAAAACAGCTTTGGCTGAAAATGATCTTTTGTCAAAAACTGCGGTTCCTAATGATGGAACTTATGTAGAGTATTGATTATAGAACCAACAACCCAAATTCTCGTAAAGTATTAATTGGTTTCGAATACCAGAACAATTCAAAATCGTCTAAATTGGTTTCAAAATCAGCTTTTACTTCTTGAAAAGTGTAGTTTTTAGCATTTGCTATTGTGATTTTAGTCAAAATTTCAACGAGCCATTCGCCTTCATTCTTATTGGTCTGAATGTTGAAACTTTCCTTTTTATCATGAAAAGTAAAAGTCATCATTTCCCAAGTCTGCCCTTTTTTAGATTTTGTAAAATGTTCTACAGAAGGCTTTCCTCCTAACCAAACAACTTTTGCATTTGGTTTTGTATTAAAGTCATTTCCTTCTTCAAGTGCATTAAAAATAAAATCGGGATCAATTTTAGTTTTCGGAATTTTGAAATCGAACCAATCTTGCAATTCATAATCAAAGCAGATTCCATGCATGAAATTAAAAAGCGATTTCTTTAATCCGAAACTGAACTTATCGTGATTGATTCCCGTAGAATCTGTATAATCGATATCATTATTTGCAAAAGTTCCAATTGCTTCGGTTGTTTTAGTAACGCCAAATTTCTCCGGATACAACCCAACCGGACTATGAGCGGTCATCGCAAATTGATGCCAAAAACCTGATTGCAGAATTCCTGCTTCAAACAATTGACGTACCATTTCGAGACTGTCAACAGTTTCCTGAATCGTTTGTGTTGGATATCCGTACATTAAATACGCATGAACCATGATTCCGGCTTCGGTAAAATTTCGGGTAACTTTTGCAACTTGTTCAACCGTTACACCTTTATCGATTAATTTCAATAAACGGTCAGAAGCCACTTCTAAACCTCCGGAAACTGCAATACAACCGGAAGCTTTTAGTAAAAGACATAAATCCTTAGAGAAACTTTTCTCAAATCGAATGTTTGTCCACCACGTCACAGCTAATTTTCTGCGTAAAATTTCAAGAGCCAAAGCGCGCATCAAAGCCGGCGGAGCTGCTTCGTCTACAAAATGGAAACCATTTTGACCGGTTTGCAGCATCATATCTTCCATTCTGTCACACAATAAATTCGCCGCAACAGGTTCGTAAACTTTTATATAATCTAATGAAATATCACAAAAAGTACATTTTCCCCAATAACAACCGTGCGCCATTGTAAGCTTATTCCAGCGGCCGTCGCTCCACATTCTGTGCATTGGATTCACAATTTCGATTACCGAAATATATTTATCCAATGGCAAATCTGAGTAATCCGGTGTTCCTACATAAGCTTGTTTATAATCGTGTTTCAAAGAATTGTTTTTGTAAACAACTTTTCCATTTTCCAGAAGAAAGGTTCTTTTGTAATGCTTCTCCTCCCTCGACTCTTCTCGGGATGACAAGTTTTCAACAAGTTCTTCTATTGGAACTTCTCCATCATCTAAAGTAATAAAATCGAAAAATTCAAAAACACGAGCATCAGAAAGCGAACGTAATTCGGTATTTGGGAAACCTCCACCCATTGAAATCTTAATTTCAGGATGGTTTTGTTTTACCCATTGTGCACATCTAAAAGCGCTATATAAATTCCCGGGAAAGGGAACAGAAATTAAAAACAAGGTTGGTTTTACAGCTTCGATTTTAGCTTTTAAAAGCGAAATTAAAATCAAATCGATATAGGTCGGTTTTTTCTGTAAAGCTTCATATAATTCATCAAACGAATTGGCGCTTCGGCCCAAACGTTCGGCATATCGGCTAAAGCCAAAATTTTCATCTACACATTCTACAATAAAATCTGAGATATCTTCGAGATATAAAGTCGCTAAATGTTTCGCTTTATCTTGCGTTCCCATTGTTCCGAAAGCCCAATCGAGTTCTTCTAATTGTGCAAATCGAGAAGCTTCCGGCAGAAAATCTTCCTGACAAATTTGTAATGCTAAAGTTGGATTTTTTCCTTGCAAAAACTGAATTACGGCATCAATCGTTTTGATGTACTCGTCTTGCAAAGCAAAAATACGTTTGGAGTTATCTGAAACTTCATCCTTCGACTTCGCTCCGGAGGACAAACCTTCAAAAACATTCTCAGCATAAAGAAACAAATCAATTAATCCTTTCTTCGAAAACAATTCCAATATCACATCAATACCTAAATCAGCCTGAACCGATTCGATATTTTTAGTGTTTAGAAATCCTTTTATATACGCAGTGGCGGGATACGGAGTATTCAACTGGGTAAAAGGAGGCGTGATGACGAAGAGTTTGGTTTTCAAAAGAAATGTTTTTTGCAAAAATAAGGCATATTTAGGGACTTTTTATGAAAAGATTTGGATTGCTCATTTTCAACTTAAAATCTATAAAAAATACCTTTTTCAGAATTTATTTTTATCTTATTTAACAGAATTTTAATTACTTTTGGCTGTCATTAATTATATCTATGAAACATACTTTACTCCTTCTTTTTTTTATATTTTCTTCTTTTTGCTACTCTCAGGAAATTTGTAATAACGGTGTAGACGATGATGGTGACGGAAAAATCGATTTAAATGACAGCGATTGTGTTTGTAATAATTCAAAAATAACATCTATAATCCCCAACCCTTCTTTTGAGGAATTCAACACTTGTCCAAATTCAATATCACAATTAAATTTCGCTTCTTCGTGGCAGCAAGCTACACTTCCTACTACTGACTATTTTAACACCTGTGGGTATGTAAATAATGCCGGATTAACTCCATTTCCGGATGGGAATGCTGCAGTAGGAGCATTTTTTGCTCCAAATTGGCAGGAATACTTAGGTGCCTGCCTAACTAATCCAATGAAAGCAGGAACGAGTTATCAATTGACTTTTAATATTGCATCAAAACCCGCTACAGGCAGTGTGGATCTTGGCAATGGTGGTGTTATTGATTATGGTCCTATAGATATCGTTATTTACGGAAAAGCAGATTGTGTAGGTTTTCCTCTTATGACAAATGGTTGCCCATCTGCATGGGATTCGAGCTGGATAATCCTTGGCACCGCAAATTATACTCCCGTTGGAGAATGGGGAGTTATGAATATTACCTTTACCCCGAATATCGATATTAATTCCGTAATATTAGGAAGTCCATGTACATTACCTCCTGAATATCAGCCTATTAATGATCATTCTCCTTATTTTTATTTCGACAATCTATTATTAAATACATCTGCTTCTTTTGGGATCAGCATTTCTCAAAATGGAAATTTTTGTGATAATAATTTAATTTTGACTGCGGTTATAAGTAAACCTGTAAGTACTAAAAAAACTTTTCAATGGTATCATAATGGTATTTCTATTTCGGGGGCAACAAGTGAAACTTACAAGGTTCCTTCATTTGCAACTAATCTGGGTAAATACTCCGTAAAAATAACTGACGAAGGAGATTGTATTGTAAGCAGAGACATAACGATCAACAATACAATTCCAGGTCCAAAAGCTGAAACAATACAACCAAACTGTAAAGTTTTGACAGGAACAATATCCATACAAACTCCTGCATCTAAATATAGTTTTGATAATGGATTATCATGGCAAGATAGCCCAAGCAAGAATTTACTTCCAGTTGGCGTTTATTATTTAAAAATAAAAACACTTAGCGGCTGTATCTCGGCTGCAACGGGAGTTAGCATTGTTCAACCTCAACTACTTGCAAATTCTGAGTTTTCAGTGGTGCAGCCTACAACCTGCGATGGCAAAGGCTCTATTACTATAAATTCGTCAAATGCTGCCGAATATAGTTTTGATGATGGTTTTACATGGACTTTAAACTCTAAAGCTGAAAATTTAGAGCCTGGTAATTATCTGATAAAAATAAAGGATGCTGCGGGATGTCAGTCTTCATCTCAATATGTTTCGATTAACAGAATTTTTTTAAAGGATCCAACTTTAAGCGTTATTCAGCCTAAATGCGGAAAAGGTGGCGAAATAAGTATTTCTACTCCTGCATCTGAATTTAGTTTTGATGATGGTAAAACCTGGACTACAGACAATGTTGCAAAAGATTTACAACCAGGAACTTATTTGGTTAAAATAAAAAATAGTACTGGATGCCAATCAAATTCTGCATACATAAATCTTGAAACTTTTTACCTAAAAACTTATCCTACTTATACAAGAACACAACCCATTTGTGGTACTGGCGGAACAATCACGATAACATCTGAAGCAAGTGAATATAGCTTTGATGGTGGAAAAACATGGACAACGAATCCTGTTGCAGAAAATCTACTTCCGGGTTATTATTCAATCATTTTTAAGAATGAATTAGGATGTATGTCTTATGCCCAAAATGTAAATCTTGACTATTATTACCTTCCAAATCCAAGCTATACCTATACTAAACCAACTTGTGAAACCGGAGGAAGTATAACGATAACAACAATTGCCAAGGAATATAGTTTTGACAATGGGGTTACATGGAGCACAAATCCTACAGCATCGAATTTAAAACCAGGGACTTATTATATAATGATAAAAAATGAGATTGGTTGTACCTCATCTACTTATCAATATGTAAATTTAGATTATTTTTTCCTTCCTGATCCCGGTTATATTGCTGTTAATCCTAGTTGTGGCAATATAGGAAGTATTGAAATAACAACAAAAGCTGATTTTTACAGTTTTGACGGTGGTTATAATTGGACAACAGATCCAAAAAAGACAAATTTAACAAGTGGCAGTTATTATATAAAAATCAAAAACAAATTGGGCTGTGAATCAAATAATGTTTCTATATATCTAGATTCAAGCAATTTGACTAATCCCAATTACAATTTAACACAGGCAGCTTGTAATAAAAATGCCAGTATTACCATAACAACCAAAGCAGATTTTTACAGTTTTGATAATGGAAATACATGGACCACAAATCCAACTTTATCTGATTTACAGCCTAATAATTATTACTACATTAAAATTAAAAACAATATTGGTTGTACTTCATATTCTTTACAAATTTATATTAAACCTTTCTATTTAGAGAATCCATTGTTTACTGTTGTACAGCCTACTTGCGGCAATGGTGGAAGTATAAATATTACTACTCCATCAAACTTTTATAGTTTTGATAATGGCAGTACATGGACCACAAACCCAACGATATCTAATCTCTCTCCAAACAACTATTATTATATTAAAATAAAAAATAGTGCAGGATGTATGTCTGAAAGTCAATATGTTTATATACAGCCTTTCTTTCTGGACAATCCAAATTATACTGTTGCGCAACCCAAATGCGGAACTCCGGGTAATATTACAATAAAAACTAAATCGGATTTTTATAGTTTTGATAATGGAAGTACATGGACCACAAATCCTATTTTGTCTAACCCAACACCAAATACGTACTATAGTCTTTTAATTAAAAACGATTTAGGTTGCGTTTCAAACTCTGTTGTAGGTGTATTTATTGAACCTTTTTATTTAGATAATCCTGCCTTTATAATTGATCAGCCAACATGTGGCAAAGGCGGAACGATATCTATAACTACAGTTTCAGATCAATATAGTTTTGATGGAGGGAATACCTGGACAACGAATCCCGTAGTAACAAATTTAACTCCTGCTTATTATTATATCGTGATAAAAAACAAATTAGGTTGTGTTTCTAATTCACAATATGCTTATATACAACCTTTTTATCTAGATAACCCAACTTATGACGTTATTCAACCCACATGTGAGAAAAAAGGGAGTATTTCAATTACTACAAAAGCAGATCAATATAGCTTTGATAATGGATTTACATGGACTACAGATCCTGTTTTAACAAATCCTACATCGACTTATTACTATATAAAAATTAAAAACAATGCTGGCTGTGAATCAAATACTCAATATGCATATATTGATTCTCCCCCTTACATAGCTTCAAAGCCTACTGTTACTACTATAAAGCCTACTAATTGCGGAACAAAAGACGGAAGTATAACAGTAACAACCTATGCTGCTTTATACAGCTTTGATAACGGGGTAACCTGGGAGACAAATTCCAAATCCGGAAATTTAGAAGCTGGAACATATAAGGTAAGAATAAGAGAAAACTCCTACAGTTGTCCTTCAGAAGCAACACCTGTAATTTTAAATTCAACCAGCACTTTACCTGCTCCATTATTCTCAGTTGTCCACCCGACTTGTTCAACAAATACAGGAAGTATTACTATCACTACTGCAGGAGCTCAATATAGTTTTGACAACGGATTAACCTGGCAAACCAAAAACTCTAAAAATAATCTCCCGTCTGGTGATTACTTAATTAAAATAAAAAATGATAAAGGTTGTATTTCTGATGCTGCAACGGCAAAGATAAATCCCTTAGCATCTTTTATAGTTGAATCCTACAGCTCAGAGCAACCTTTATGTATTGGAGCCTCTGTAAATGGAATTACTATCAAAATAGTAACTCCGGCATCAGAATATAGTTTTGATAACGGATTAACATGGACAACAAACCCTATTGCTACTAATTTAAAAGAAAACACTGAATATTGTTTAAAAATAAAAAATGCAGGAGGCTGTATTTCTGAGCCTAGCTGTATGACCACAATTAAACAAATTCCAATTCCGCAAGCACCTAAATTAACTATAAACCAGCCTGCTGATTGTACTGCTGCTACCGGTTCGATTACAGTTAATACTGCTAAAGGTCAATACAGTTTTGACGATGGAAAAACGTGGACTAAAAATCAAACTTCCATTTCTTTGACTCCCGGAACTTATTTTGTCAGAACAAAAGAAGAAAGAAGCGAATGTATATCTGAAGCCACAAAAGCCATTATTAACAATCCTCCAGATGGCCCCAAAACACCAGAGACGATAGTGACACAACCTATAACTTGTGCAAATCCGTTTGGGTCAATTCAAATTACATCTTTAGAAACTGAATATAGTTTTGATAACGGAAATACCTGGACTACTGATCCGATTACTAAGAAATTGGCAGTTGGAACATATTATGTAAAAGCTAAAAATACTGCAGGCTGTCAGTCAAATTCAGTAACAATTAAAATTAAAGCTCCAACAGATTATCCAAATGCTCCAACAACCCGTTTAATTCAGCCTGATTGTTCTAATCCAAAAGGGAATATCACTATAACTTCTGGTACAGCTGAATATAGCTTTGATAATGGTGTGACCTGGGTTACATCTAATATTTCCAATTTCTTAGAACCCGGTGATTATTTTATTAAGATCAAAAATTCGAATGGATGTATTTCTGAAGGGACAAAAGTGACTATAGTTCCGTTTACAAATTTCCCAGCATTTCCTGCTGCTTCAAAAGATCAAACCTTCTGTGTTGATCAAAATGCTACAATTGCAGATATTAACATTCAAGGTACAGCAATTACTTGGTATGATTCAGCAACAACCAAAATTACTTTACCGGAAACGTCTTTACTTCAAAACGACGTAACTTATTATGCAACACAAACAATTAGTGGTTGTGAAAGTAAACGATTCGCCGTAACCATAAAAATCGAAAAAACTTTACCTCCAACAGGAGATGCAAATCAACCTTTTTGCTCTGGTCAAAATCCAACTATCGCTGATATTCTAGTAACAGGAAATCTTGTAAAATGGTATGATGCAATCTCAAATGGTACACTTTTACCAACTACAACAAATCTGCAAAACGGGAAAACATATTACGCTTCACAAACCGTAAACAATTGCGAAGGTGAAAGATTTGCAGTTACAGTCTCAGTAAAAAACACACCTTTCGCTCCGCTTGAACTTAACCATCGTGCTTTTTGTAAAAATGAAAATGCCACTTTAAATGATATTCAAATTGATGGACAAAATTTGAAATGGTATAGTTCCAATATTGCAGCAGGCACTTTACCAAATAGTACTTTATTAGAAAACAATATGACTTATTACGTTTCGCAAACTACAGGATGTGAAGGTGACAGAACTCCAATTTTGGTAAAAGTCAATGATACTAATTTACCGACCGCAAAAACAGAACAATCTTTCTGTATTGATCAAAATGCTACAATTGGTGATATTAATATACAAGGAACAGCAATAGTTTGGTATGATGCCGCAATATCCGGAAACATCTTGGCAGAAACAACTCTGCTTCAAAATCAAACGTATTATGCAACACAAACATTAAACAGCTGTGAGAGCAACCGATTAGCTATTTCTATAAAAATTCAAGACACCCAAAAACCAATTGCGAATTCTCCTCAAACTTTCTGTATTCAAAAAAATGCCAAATTAAGTAACATCGATATTAAAGGAGAAAATATAAAATGGTTTGAAAGTATTTCTTCGAGTACTACTTTATCAGAGTCAACTCTGCTTCAAAACGGTATTACTTATTATGCTTCGCAAACACTTAACAATTGCGAAAGTGACAGAATTCCGGTATCTATAAAAATCCTTGAAGCCACTACTGTAGACTGTATTAATTTTGTTGATGAACTTCCTTATCCTAAATTCTTTACCCCAAACAATGATGGATATAATGATACTTGGACAATTAATTTTGATTATTTAGCTCCAAATACTGGAATCAGAATATTTGATCGTTACGGAAAATTCATTAAAGAACTCTTTAATAATGGAATCTGGGACGGAAACTATCTTGATCAGGAACAACCTGCCTCTGATTATTGGTTTACAGTAACACGTTTAAATGGAACTGAATATAGAGGGCATTTTAGTTTGAAACGATAAAGATAATTTAGTCCAAAAACTCTATATAGCAGATTTTGATTATCATAATAAAGATTCAAAATCTGCTTTTTAACATGCAGAGTTTTAGATTGTCTTTTGTAGATATTTAATTACATTTGCCGCTGTCCAAATTATTCAAATGAAATACAAATTACTTTTACTTTTTTTTACAATTACCATTCAGTTGTTCTCTCAGAATAAAAACCAATCTATTGGATTTAAAGAGAATAAAGGTCAAATAATAGATCAAAAAGGAAAATCTAACCAAGCCGTAAAATATCTTTTAAATTCTAATGGCCTGAATGTTCAGCTTAGAAAAAACGGTTTTTCTTATGATGTTTATGAAGTCAAAAAAACTCCTATTATTCGTTCAGAAGCGACAAAAAGAATTCCTCTTCAGATTCCTGAAAAAGATAAAGAAACAAAACCTGAATATAATTTAGAATATACCTTTCATAGAATAGACATTGACTTTGCAAATTCAAGCTCTAAAGTTGAATTACTCGCAGATCAGAAATCAAAAGACTTTGACAATTACTACAATGTCCCAAATAAACCAGAAGGGATCATTGGTGTTTATCAGTACAAACAAATTACTTACAAAAACATCTACCCAAATATTGATGTTGTTTTTTCTATTCCAAATGACCCTCAAAAAACAGTCGAGTACAATTTTGTAATTCATCCAAAAGGAAAAATTTCAGACATTCAATTAAAATTTACTGGTGCTGAAACTGATTTAGTTGATAATAAAATCCAGATGAATGTTCGCTTTGGTAAAATGGAAGAAACTCTTCCAGCGAGCTGGATTGAAGAAGGAAATACTAAAAAAGAGATTGAAGTTGGATACACTAAGATTAAGAAGAATGTTTATGGGTTTATTAGTTCTGGCGCTGTTTCTGAAAAAACTGTAATCATTGATCCTGTTCCTGTTAGATTATGGGGGACCTATTATGGAGGAGAGCAATTTGATTATGCAACTTCAATTTTTTCAAAGGATGATTTTGTATATACAGCTGGAATAACTTATAGTAAAAATAACATTGCTTCTTCCGGATCTCATCAAACGAGTCATGCTTCAGTTGCTGGCCATAATTCTTTTTTTGCTAAACTCAATTCAGATGGCACAAGAGTTTGGGGAACTTATTACGGCGGCAGTACTGATGATGATATTACGCAAATTAAAGTTTCAAACAATGATAATGTATATATTGTAGGTAAAAGTATAAGCATAAACAACATCTCCACATTAGGAACTCACCAACCTATTAAAAGTGATTACTATGATGGTTTTGTAGCTAAATTTGATACTAATGGTGTTCGACAGTGGGGAACCTATTACGGTGGCTTAGATAATGACAACATCAATAGTCTTTTAATTGATGCTAATGAAAACATTTATATTTCTGGTGCAACCTTTAGTAATGAGAGTATTTCAACATTAGGTGCACATCAATCAAATTCAGGAAATTCACCTGACTCTTCTCAAGACGGATTCATTGCAAAATTAGATAAAAATGGTATCCGAATTTGGGGAACATATTACGGTGGTAGTAAAGCTGATGCTATTTTTGACTCAAAATTTGATTCAACTGGAAATATTATTTTCTTAGGTAATGCAAGAAGTAGTGAAAACATTTCAACGGCGAATTCTTATCAAGAAACAAATGCTAATGACGATAGTTTTTTGGTAAAATTTACACCTAATGGAAGTAGGATGTGGGGAACTTATTTTGGAGGCAATAATAATGATTACTTTTTCAACATAGGTATAGACTCAAATGGTAGTATTTATTGTTTTGGGCAAACAAATAGCACCTCAAATATTAGTACTGCGGGTGTTTTTCAGGAAAACTACATTCAAAACAACATAACCTCTAATAGTGGTTGTATATTCAAATTTGATACAAATGGATTTAAAATTTGGGGATCTTATTTTTTCCCTGAAACATTAGGCGGATCTGTTTCCAAAGATGGTAATCTATACTTTACAGGAAGAGAAGAAAATGGTTTTCTTCCCACACCTAATGCGTATCAAGAAATTAAAAACACTGGAACAGAATCATATTTAGTAAAATTCAATACTAACGGACAAAGAGAATGGGCAACTTATTTTGGAGGAGAAAACGCTGATAATGCTTTTATAACTCATTTTGATGATAATTCGAATATTTATTTAGCTGGAACCACCAATAGTAAGACCAATATTGCAACAACAGGAACATGCCAAACAAGCCTATACCCAGATATTAATTCTTATATTTTTAATACCGGAGATGCCTTCTTAGTAAAATTTAAAGATTGTAACTCAACAACAATTGCAACAAGCAACTCCCCAGTATGCATTGGTAAAACCTTAGAGCTAAAAGCTTCTGGAGGAACCAATTACTCCTGGACTGGACCAAACGGGTTTACATCTACAGATCAAAATCCAACAATTACAAATGCAGCGGCTATTAACAGTGGTGAATATAGTTGCTCAATTACCGGAACTGGCGATTGTGATGATACCAAAAAAATTACAGTAGTTATTAGCGATGTAGAAAAGCCAATTCCTGATTTGGCAACTCTTCCAACAATAACTGGAGATTGTCACACAACAATCACTACAATTCCAACTGCGACAGATGCTTGTGCTGGAGTGATTAGAGGAACAACAACAGATCCATTATCATATAGTTTACCGGGAACTTATACAATTGTGTGGAATTATAATGATGGAAATGGAAATACATCAACACAAAATCAAACTGTTACTATTACGAGCCAACCAATTCCTAGTGCTAATACTCCGCAAACTTTCTGTAGTATTCAAAATGCTACTTTGGATAATATTACTATTACAGGACAAAATATAAAATGGTACGACGCTGCAACCGCGGGAACATTATTACCAAAAACAACTTTACTTCAAAATGATGTAACGTATTACGCTACTCAAACAATTAGCGGTTGTGAAAGTGACAGATTTGCTGTAATCGCAAAAATTGAAAATACTCTTCCTCCAACTGGAGATGCAAATCAGCCTTTTTGTTCCGGATCAAATCCTACTATCGCAGATATTATGGTTACCGGAGATCTTGTAAAATGGTATGATGCTGCGTCAAATGGAACACTTTTGCCAACTACGACAAATCTTCAAGACGGAAAAACATATTATGCTTCTCAAACTGCAAACAGTTGCGAAAGTCAAAGATTTGCTGTAACGGTTTCGGTGAAAAATACTCCTCTTGCTCCTCTTGAACTTAATAGTCGTTCTTTCTGCAAAAATGAAAATGCAACTTTAAACGATATTCAAATTGATGGACAAAATTTAAAATGGTACAGTTCAAACATTGCAGCCAGTACTTTACCGAACACTACTTTGCTGGAAAATAATACTACTTATTACGTTTCGCAAACTACAGGTTGTGAAAGTGAAAGAACTCCAATTTTGGTAAAAGTCAATGACACAAATTTACCAATAGCAAAAGCAGAGCAACCTTTCTGTATTGATCAAAATGCCACAATTGCTGATATTAATATTCAGGGAACAGGAATCATTTGGTACGATGCAGCAACTGCTGGAAACATCTTGACAGAAACAACTTTACTTGAAAACACAACGTATTATGCAACGCAAACTTTAAACAGTTGCGAAAGTAAACGATTTGCTGTGGTTGTAAAAATTCAAGACACTCAAAACCCAATTGCCAACTCTCCTCAAACATTTTGTATTCAAAAAAATGCTAAAATAAGTGACATTGACATTACAGGAGAAAACATTAAATGGTTTGAAAGCATCTCTTCAAATAGTACTTTATCAGAATCAACTTTACTACAAAACGGCATTACTTATTATGCTTCGCAAACAATAAACAATTGCGAAAGTGACAGAATTCCGGTAACGATAAAAGTTCTTGAAGCTACTACTGCTGAGTGCATTAATTTTGTTGATGAACTTCCTTATCCTAAATTCTTTACTCCAAACAATGATACTTTTAATGATTACTGGACTATTGATTTTGCTTATTTAGCACCAAATACTGGAATCAAAATATTTGATCGTTATGGAAAATTCATCAAGGAATTATTTAATAACGGAGCCTGGGATGGAAATTATCTTGGTCAGGAAGAACCTGCATCAGATTATTGGTTTATAGTAACAAGACTAAATGGAACTGAATATAGAGGACATTTTAGTTTGAAACGATAAAAATTAATCAACCACAAAGTTCGCTAGGTTTTAATTTTACTTTACACATAGAAAATACAAAGTTCGCAAAGCCAGATTTAAAAAAAGCTTTGCGAACTTTCTGTTTTTATAAAACCGCGATCTAAAAAACTTTGTGACCTTTGCGAAAAATACTTTGCGAACTTTGCGGTTAAAAATTAAAACTGATGTACTTTTTTAGAAATCACCAAAAATGAGACTAAAGATATTAAAGCAGCTGCGGTTAAATAAAAACCAACATAATTTAAACCATAAGTACTTGCCAGCCAAATAGCAATCATTGGTGCAAATGCTGCACCCAGAATTCCAGCCAAATTAAAAGTCAGCGAAGCACCAGAATAACGAACTGTAGTAGGAAACAATTCAGACAAGAAAGTTCCTAATGGTCCATAAGTAAAACCCATTAATGACATCCCTATGCAAACAAAAGTTGCTACTAAAGTTGCATTTCCGGAATTTAGAAAGTAAGAAAAGAAAAATCCAAAAACAGCAATTGCAGCTGTTGTAATAATTAATATTTTTCTGCGTCCAATTTTATCAGCAACCAAAGCCGAAACCGGAATAAAAAAGGCAAAAAACAATACTGAAAGTAATTGGATCAATAAAGCATCTCTTTTGGTAAAACCCAAATCAGATGTAGCCCAACTAAGTGTAAAAACAGTCATTAAATAAAAAACCAAAAAGGTTGTAACAGCAGACAAAGTTCCAAAAATCAATTGATTCTTATATGATTTTAGCAAGGTAAAAAATGGAATTTTAACCTCTTTTTGTTCTTCTTTCGAATTTTCAAACGCTGGTGTTTCGCTAATTTTTAAACGAATATAAAATCCAACTATTACTAAAAGTGAACTTGCTATAAACGGAATTCTCCAACCATAATCCATAAAAGCCTCACTGCTCATACTATCGGTTAAAATTAAAAAAGTTCCTCCTGAAAGCAATAATCCTATTGGCGCTCCCAATTGCGGAAACATTCCGTACCAGGCACGTTTATGTGGAGGCGCATTTTCAATTGCCAATAAAACAGCTCCGCCCCACTCGCCTCCTAAACCGACTCCCTGACCGAAGCGGCACAACATCAATAAAATTGGCGCAACAATTCCGATACTTGCATAACCTGGCAGGAAACCAATTGCAATTGTTGATAATCCCATTGTTAATAACGCTACAACCAAAGTGACTTTACGTCCAATTTTATCTCCATAATGTCCAAAAACAGCAGATCCCAAAGGTCTTGCCAAAAACGCTATCGAAAACGTAGCCAATGATTCCAGCGTAGAAACTGTACTATTAGCACCCGGAAAAAATAGTTGTGGAAAAACCAATACAGCGGCATTGGCATAAATATAGAAATCAAAAAATTCAATTGTGGTACCAATTAAAGAACCAAAAAGAACATGTCGCAAGGAGTTCTCCTTATTCGGATTATTTTTCATGTAGAATAGATATACTTTTTTTCCTTGCAAAAATATAATTTCATTATTAATAATTCATCTTTAAGAGAATTAGTTTCAGAACAACTTCTCTTTTTAACAAATTTACTAAACTATCAATTCTCTAAATTATCTATAAACCAAAAAAAAATAAAAACCTGATTACAAGAATTTTAAACTTAAAAACAAAAATCAAATCATAAGCAATCGTTAAAACCATTTTTAAGTACATATTTTCATTAAATTTACAGCTATCAAAAATAAATTTAAAATTATGCCAACCGACTGTATCAGCTATCAAACTTCAGGATATTTCTCTAAGTTAATACAAGATTATTTAGATCAAAAACCAGAATTAAAGCCGCTGTACAATCATTTTCCAACTTCGGAGAACTTCGAAAAACAGATCACAGAAAAACAGGCAAACTTTGATAATGCCAACCGAATTCCTTTGGTTGAAACCTTAAAAAAGCAATATCAAAACATTGAAATATCAGATTCGACAAAACAAAATATTGAGCTTCTGGCGCTTCCTAATACGTTTACGATTACAACCGGACATCAATTGAACTTATTTAGTGGTCCGTTGTACTTTTTATATAAAATCATTTCCACAATTAATCTCACCAAAGAACTAAAACTTAAATATCCAACAAATAATTTTGTTCCCATATATTGGATGGCGACAGAAGATCACGATTTTGAAGAGATTAATTATTTCAATTTTAAAGGGAAAAAATTCCGTTGGAATAAAGAAAGCAGCGGTCCGGTCGGAAGACTTTCTACAGAAGGTTTAGAAGAATTTTTCGAAATATACTCCAAAGATTTAGGCACAAGTACAAATGCCAATTCTTTGAAGAAAATGTTTGAAGAAGCGTATCTAAAATACGAAAACCTTGCTGATGCAACTCGTTTTTTAGCCAATAACCTATTCGCCAATTATGGTTTGGTGATTCTGGATGCCGATGATGCTAATTTGAAACGTGCTTTTATTCCATACATCAAAGAAGAATTAGAGGAACAAACTTCCTTTAAAGCAGTACAGGAAACCATTGCGAATTTTAAAGATTATACTGTTCAGGTAAATCCTCGCGAAATCAATTTATTTTATATTGAAGATGATTTAAGAGAAAGAATCATTTTTGAGAAAGATAAATACTTCGTAAACAATACTAAAATTTCATTTTCGAAAGAAGAAATTCTAAAATTGTTAGGAACTAATCCTGAGAAATTTAGTCCTAATGTAATTATGCGTCCGTTATATCAGGAAATCATCCTCCCAAATTTATGCTACATTGGTGGAGGCGGAGAAATTGCCTATTGGTTAGAATTAAAATCATTCTTTGACGCTGTAAAAATTACGTTTCCAATACTTTTGGTTCGTAATTCTGTACTTTTAAACACCGAAAAACAAGCCCAAAAAGCAGACAAACTAGGTTTAAGCTGGGCCGATTTATTTACAAAACCAGCCGATTTAATAAATGCGATCACACACAAATTATCAGCCTTTCCTATTAACTTAACACCTCAAAAAGAAACGTTGGAAAAACAATTTGAATATCTTTATGAACTGGCGCAACAAACCGATAAATCATTTACCGGAGCTGTAAAAGCACAAGAAGTAAAACAAAAGAAAGGTTTAGAAAACCTTGAAAAACGTTTATTAAAAGCACAAAAACGAAAATTGGATAACGAATTGCAACGTGTAGTAGATTTACAATGCGAATTATTTCCGAATCAGAGTTTACAGGAACGTCAAGCTAATTTTTCTGAATTTTATTTAGAAAAAGGAGAACAATTGATTCCGCTTTTAATTCAAAAACTAAAACCTTTAGAGAATAATTTTAACATCATTACAATATAAAAAACAAAAAACATTGCCACGAATTTCACAAATTCTCGCAAATAAAAATTAGTGATAATCCGTGAAATTCGTGGCAAAAAACAATCCGATAAGCGGATAAAAATAAAGTAATAATTCCTCAGAAATAAATAACCACCTCCTTCTGAAGTTATTGCCTCTCTAAACCAAATAGTAACTTTTAAAAACAAAAATTAACCTATTTACCAAAATTTATGACCAGAGAGCGCTTGATATCCTTGGATGTCTTTAGAGGATTAACGATTTTATTAATGACCATCGTAAACAATCCCGGAGATTGGGGACATGTTTACGCACCCTTATTACATTCTGAATGGCATGGCTGTACGCCAACCGATTTAGTTTTTCCCTTTTTTATTTTTATTATGGGAGTTGCAGTTCCATTAGCAATGCCAACCAAGAGTTGGGATGACACCACCTTTAACAAAATCCTCGTTCGATCTTTACGAATGTTTTGTCTTGGAATTTTCTTTAATTTTTTTGCCAAAATTCAGCTTTTTGGACTTGACGGAATCCCACTACTTATTAGCCGTTTAATCATTACCATAGTTGTTGGTTATGCGTTAATGGGCAATTTCAGTTCAAAAGTTAAAAACATTCTGGCTTTTTCGGTTTTGTTTATTTATCTGTTTTTAGCTTATAGTGGTATCGAAGCCTATCAAAGTGTTCGTTTGCCAGGTGTTTTACAACGAATTGGAATTGTATACTTTGTAGTTTCACTTTTGTATTTAAAAACAAGTAAAAAAACACAAATCATCACCGGAGTAATTCTTTTATTGGCTTATTGGGCAATAATGACTTTAATTCCTGTTCCCGGAATTGGCGAGGCAAATTTAGAAAAAGGAACAAATTTAGCCTCTTGGTTAGACAGCGTTTTACTAAAAGGACATATGTATCGTGAAACCATTACCTGGGATCCCGAAGGAATTTTAAGCACACTTCCTTCAATTGTAAACGGAATCATTGGTTTATTAATTGGTTTAATATTGCAAAGAGAAATACCCAAAACTCAAAAAGCATCAAAAATTGCCATTGCTGGCGTTGCACTTATCATTGCAGGTTTAATCTGGAGTATTGTTTTCCCAATAAACAAATCACTTTGGACAAGCAGTTATGTTCTATACACCACAGGATTAGCTGCAACTTGTTTAGCAATCTTGTATTATATAATTGATATTGCTGATTATAAAAAGGGATTTAAATTGTTTTTAATTTGGGGAGTAAATCCAATGATTGTATTTTTCTTTTCTCAGATTATTCCACAAGCCTTAGTAATGGTTCAGCTGAAAAATCCTGAAAATCCTGAAACTCAAATTAATCTTTTAAATTATTTATATCATTTCGGAATTGCACCATTCTTCAGCGATCCAAAGATGGCATCATTATCAGGAGCACTAGTTTATGTTGGAATCTGGTCGTTTATTTTATGGGTTTTCTATAAAAATAAGCTAATTTTCAAAGTCTAAAACATCTTTTTCATCATATAAATGATATAAGTTCTTATAAGCAGAGACGCACAACAGTGCGTCTTTCTCTTTTTATACATTAACCATTTACTAAAATAAACTTAAATCACTTATATGGTGAAAGTATTTTACAATTTTCTTTGCCAAAACATCATTTCACACTGTTTAAATTATGAATTTATTAAAATCAATTCATAAAAAAAGTATACTTTTGCACAAAATTAAAAATAAGCAATAAAATGGCAACAAATAGAACTTTTACAATGATTAAGCCAGATGCAGTTCAAAACGGACACATCGGTAATATCTTAGCAATGATTACAAATGGAGGTTTCAAAATCGTTTCATTAAAATTAACTCAACTAACTGTAGCTGATGCAAAAGCATTTTATGCAGTTCACGCAGAAAGACCTTTCTACGGAGAATTAGTTGAATTCATGTCTCGTGGACCAATTGTTGCTGCAATTTTAGAAAAAGACAACGCAGTAGAAGATTTCAGAACTTTAATTGGAGCTACAAATCCAGCTGAAGCTGCTGAAGGAACTATTCGTAAAGCATATGCAACTTCTATTGGAGAAAATGCAGTTCACGGTTCTGATAGTGATGAAAATGCAGCTATCGAAAGTGCATTTCATTTTGCAGGAAGAGAGCAATTCTAATTTAAATTTAGAGTCAAATAAAAAACCCCACTTCATTGAAGTGGGGTTTTCTTTTTTATATGTAATCATTAAAGATTACCAGCTGTCTTTTTAACAATTTTAGCAACTTTTTCATCTAAATCTTTCAAAAGCTCATCTAAAGCACTTTCGCACATAGGCAATACTTTTTCAGGAGTTAAAACAGGAATTCCACCTACAATAGCACCCGTTTTTTTTGAGTTAGCTCCTTCGCTAAAAGCAAATACTTTTTTACCTGTTTTATCATATAAAGCAATTCTTGCATTAGCTCTCATTTTAACTGTTCCGGTACCTGCAACAGCAAATCCTTTTTGCAAAGCAAAATGAATTTCCGTAAATAAAACACCATCAGCAACTTCTTTAAAAATAGTAGCAGTTCCTACTTCATTAGCTTCACCATTCGTTCCCTCATAAATATACTTATATCCAGGGTAATTAATTATAGTTTTCCCTGCATTACCTTCTCTGGCAAATTTAGGAGAAAAGTCAATATATTCCTGCTTTTGAGTCACTTCACTTTCTGGAACTAAATCAAACGGAAATTGTTTTGAATATTCATTAAAAAAAGCATTATGATATTTCTCTAAAATAGGAGACAAATTAAAGTCAGGGTTACTTCCTAAATCTGCTATTGCAGCCACAGCACTTAAGCCTAAATCAGAAAGATCGATTGTTTTATCTGTGTAAAAAGCAACAACTGCAACTTTTTTCTTTTGTGAATAGCCGTTTAAAGCAAATAAAACGGTTAAAATAAGTAATACTTTTTTCATTCTTTTAGAATTGTTTTTATTGGTTAATTTTTATTTAAACAAGTATTTATTTATTAAAAAAATACTTACTGCTCAAATGTATTATAAAAAAAACACTTCTAAAACAGAAGTGTTAACTTTATTTTTTCAACATTATAATCTAATAATTGAGCGCCTTTAAAAGCAAAAAGATTATCGCAAAATCACATCCTTAACGACCTCGCGCCCCAATTCCTCATTAATCATTTTTACGATTTTAGACTTTCCATGACTTAATTCTTCTCTCAAAACTGCCGATCCAAGTTCAACATACAATGTACTTCCCTTTAAAACAACGTTTTTAGTATACGTATTCACACCATTCCCCATCAATTGTCTCCACGCTTCCTTTACGTCAATCTGATCCATTCCCGGACCTAATTTATTAACCTGGATAATCTGTTGCAAAACAGCCCCAATCGTACTCTGATTATTTAGTCTTTTTGCCATCGTTTAATAAATTTATTGGTTCTGCTTTTTTATAATGATATTCTTTTTTCTGCTGATTTTTCAACACCAACTCCTGATCCGAAATCGAAATCAATTCCTCACTCCATTTTGCGTAATCCGTTTTATAATCCAGAAACACCTGATCATCCTTAAATCGAACCGAAACATTTTCAAAAGAATCACTTGTCAAAAAAGTTCCGTCAAACTGCGGCATCACTTTCTTTCGAATTCCTTTATTGTTTTTAATATCAAAATAATCAAAACTTTCATTCATCCCGTAATCCTTCTGTTCACCCTTATCAAAAACCACCTTTTCAATTTCCCAATAACCATTTAATTTAGCGATATCCGTTGGTTTAATTTCCTGTTTGCACCCTACAAAAAAGAGCGACAAAACCAAAATCATAAAAGTGTTTTTCATAGTTTATTATATTAAAATTCAATTGCTTCCCTCTTAGCTAAACCAAAGAATCAGGAGCTATTTCCTGCTGTCCGCTATATCTTTTATGGTGAACCCCACCATAAAAGGATGCCGCTTCCATCAGGGCTAAGGCACCAGATTCTAAAAGAGATTTTGCGAACTACAAAGTTAAACTTATAAAGATGAAAAGAAATAAAAATTCACGAAACCCATTAAACTATTTTGCCTATTTTTAGTCCAACTCCAAACCAAAACCAAAAAACATGACTAAAACTTTTTGTATAATCCTGACAATCTTCGCATTTGCAGGATGCAGTTCAGACCCAACCGAACAAGCACCTACTCCAACTGACACTATGTATTTTCCTCCGTTAACAGGAAATACTTGGGAAACAAAATCCATAACAGATCTCAAATGGAATCAAACAGCAGTTCAGCCGCTTTTAGATTATTTAGAACTTAAAAATTCTAAATCTTTCATCATTTTAATCAATGGCCGAATTGTAATCGAGAAATATTTCAACAATCATTCCGCAACCACAAACTGGTATTGGGCAAGCGCAGGAAAAACCCTGACATCAACCATGACCGGAATTGCACAACAGGAAAACCTAATAAACATCAATAATAAAGTTTCACAATACATTGGTACAGGATGGACAAGTGAAACTCTTGCACAAGAAAACCTTATTACTTGCAAAAACTTACTCACAATGACATCAGGACTTGATGACAGCACAGACGATGTTGATCCTGCAAGCCTAATCTATAAAGCCGAAGCGGGAAAACGCTGGGCATACCACAATGTTTACGTAAAATTGCAAGATGTAATCGCAAAAGCAAGCGGACAAACCTGGCAAAACTATTTCAACACCAAATTAAGAGACAAAATTGGAATGGACGGCACTTGGGTACAACTTGGCGTCAATAGCGTTTATACCAGTACCTCAAGAAGTATGGCACGCTTTGGACTTTTAATGCTAAACAAAGGTAAGTGGAATAACAACCAAATCCTAAACGAAACTTACTTCAATGAAGCAACAACTACTTCTCAAAACATTAATTTAGGATATGGCTATTTATGGTGGTTAAACGGAAAAACATCCTATCATTTACCACAATCACAACTTACCTTCGCTGGCAGCGTAATTCCAACAGCACCAAATGATATGTACATGGCACTCGGTAAAAATGACCAGAAAATATATGTTGTTCCCAGCAAAAATATGGTCATTATTAGAATGGGAGATGCTGCAGACGATGTTAATCTGGCCTTATCCGACTTTGATAAAACACTTTGGACAAAAATTAACGCTTTGTATCAATAATATTTAATTAAAGTCTTTTTTTTTACTACTGCATGTAATGAACGCAATAAAGAAATACACTATTCTTTATTGCGTTTTTATTTAATAGATCCTTCTAAAAGCAAACAACATTTTATTACTTGCCATAAGTTATATAAACGAAAACCCTATCCCAATATTTTTATAACTTCTTATGGCTCAAAAAAGCAAAAAAAATAGAGACTTTTACACCCAAATTTATTCTAAAAGCAATTGTATCTATTCCGTAAATTAAAAATAATTTACGTGTTGTAATATTATTCTTTTTCAGGCCTCTTAGAAAACACACACCTTTCTAGTGAGATATAAGAAAACGTTCAATTAAAAAAGCAACCTACTATCAATCATGAAAAAAGCACTATCTGTTCTTGCTATTATATTAGTATTAATATCATGCACCAAAAAAAGCAATACTAATCAAATAGCTATGACTCCCCAAATAGACTATCAACAAGTCGAAAAAAAAGACACTATAAATATAGCAGCTGATTCAACAAAAAATAGTTTTATAAAAACTCACAATATAAAAGGATCCCCAGTCAAAATTATCTCAGCAAGGCTATTTAAATCTCAATATTCAGATCACAAAGACATTGAATTAGTTTACAAAAATGTAACCTTAAAAAACATTAAAGCCATTCGATTTGAGTGGTATTGCGAAAATGCTTTTGACAAACCTGCAAGTGGGAGAAACTTTTTTATGAAAGGAAAAAGTGATGGTTTTAGCAATACTTTACTAAGACCTAAAGAAAGAAAATCTCAAGTATGGGAGGATTTTTCAACTGATGCTAATACAATTATATCAGCAAGAGCATATTATGTTGTTTTTTCAGACGGAACAAAATGGAAATTAAAAAAATAATTTCCACAACTAAAAATTCCATTTTAAAATAAAGAGATATTATTTTCTACGTAATCTTTTTAGCATTCCCATAAAAAAGAAAACCAATCCCAGAATCAACAGAATATAATAAAAAGGCAAACTTTTATCTTTTAATACATTTGCCATAACAAAACATATAACGCTTGCGAAATAAAAACTAACAGGCGTTATATTTTTTAAAGAAGAAAAACTCATCGAAATTATCTAAAAAAGATTATTTAAAAAAACTATCTACAAATTCATACTTATTAAAAACCTGCAAATCTTCAATTCCCTCGCCAATTCCAATATACTTTACAGGAATCTGAAATTGATCAGAAATACCAATTACAACACCACCTTTTGCAGTTCCGTCTAATTTAGTTACAGCAAGAGAAGTCACTTCGGTTGCAGCAGTAAATTGTTTCGCTTGTTCAAAAGCATTTTGTCCAGTAGAACCATCCAAAACCAAAAGCACATCATGTGGAGCATCAGCAACGACTTTTTGCATCACACGTTTTACTTTCGTAAGTTCGTTCATCAAATTGATTTTATTATGCAAACGTCCCGCAGTATCAATGATAACAACATCAGCATTTTGAGCAACCGCAGATTGCAGCGTATCAAACGCAACAGAAGCAGGATCACTACCCATATTTTGTCTTACAATTGGTACACCTACACGATCTGCCCAAACCTGCAATTGATCAATAGCAGCAGCACGAAAAGTATCTGCAGCTCCTAAAACCACATTATAACCCGCTTTCTTAAATTGATAAGCCAGCTTACCAATCGTCGTTGTTTTACCAACTCCATTAACACCAACCACCATTAAAACGTATGGCTTTTTATCTTTCGGAATTTCAAATTCTGTAGCTTCGCCAGTATTAGTCTCAGACAATAAAGCTCCAATTTCTTCACGTAGAATTTGATTCAATTCTTCTGTTCCTAAATATTTATCTTCAGCAACGCGTTTTTCGATTCTTGAGATTATTTTCAAAGTTGTATCAACACCAACATCTGATGCAACCAGAATTTCTTCCAGATCATCCAGAACATCGTCATCGACTTTAGATTTTCCGGCAACGGCTTTACTTAACTTTGAGAAAAAAGTAGTTTTTGATTTTTCAAGGCCTTTATCCAAGGTCTCTTTTTTATCAGTAGAGAATAATTTTTTAAAAAAACTCATTTTTTATAGATTGTTAGTTTTTTAGATTATTCGATTTTACGATCCAAATAATCCTTAATATTTAAAGAAAACAAAAATTACATATGTTTCTTTAAATTTTAGACAAATATAAAAAATAAAAAAGCTACTTCCGAATGAAAGTAGCTTTTCTATATAATGTGATTGTAATTATTTCTTTTTCAAGAAAGTATCAACTTCTTCAGGAGCCATAATAGATTCTACGAATGTATATGCACCAGTTTTAGGAGATTTTACCATTTTGATGGCTTTTGATAATCTCTTAGAAGATGTTTGTAACGATGCTACGGTTTTCTTTGCCATGATTCAAATGTTATTTGAAGTTTCTTATAAAACTCGAAATGGCTAAACCATTTGAGATTTACAAAAATCTCTAATTATTACTTAATTTCTTTGTGAACAGTTACTCTTTTCAAGATTGGATTAAATTTTTTAATCTCTAATCTGTCTGGAGTATTTTTTTTGTTCTTAGTTGTAATGTATCTAGAAGTTCCTGGAACACCAGAAGTCTTGTGCTCAGTACATTCTAAAATTACTTGGATTCTATTACCTTTCTTTGCCATCTTGCTATATATTTATTTAGGAAAAGATTATTTGATAAATCCTTCTGACTGAGCTTTTTTCAAAACCGCAGTGATTCCATTTTTATTAATTGTTTTTATCGTAGATGCTGCTACTCTAAGAGTAATCCATCTATCTTCTTCTGGAAGATAAAAACGCTTTTTAACTAAGTTAACAGAAAATTTTCTCTTAGTTTTGTTCATAGCGTGAGAAACGTTATTTCCTACCATCGCTCTTTTACCTGTAAGGTCACAAACTCTTGACATTATACTTATCTTTTATCGTTATTCAAAATCAGGGTGCAAAGAAAAGAAAAATAAACGATTGAAACAAAAAATTAGTACACATTTTTTAAAATTTCTTTCTGTAATATTTCTAAACTCTTAATTGTGGCTCTATCTATCACTTTTTCACGTGGTTGGCCAAAGTTAAATTCTTCAACAATTATTCCGTTTGGAGTAGCCAAAGCGATAAAAACAGCTCCAATTTCAGCATTTGAATCTCCTTTTGTCGGTCCGGCGTTCCCAGTTGTTGCAATTGCATAGTCTGTTTTTAGTATCTCTTTCACATTCAAAGCCATAGCCGAAGCAACCTCTGCACTAACTACTGTAAATTGATCTACTAAATCCTGCGAGACACCAAGAACATTGACCTTCGCCTCTGTTGCATAAGAAACAATACTGCCTCTAAAATAATTTGACGCTCCCGGAATAGATGACAAAATTGAAGCAACTTTTCCGCCTGTAAAACTTTCAGCAGTCGAAATTGTTTTCTTTTGTTTCGTCAAAATTTTTCCAACTACGGATTCTATTGTTTCATTTTCTTCATAACCTACTATAATATCATGAATTATAGCATCTAATGATTTTACATTCGATTCAATAGCAGCTTCCAATTCTTCTTTATTGGTTCCTCTGGCAGACAAACGCAAACGTACTCTACCTGGATTTGGTAAATAAGCAAGCTTAATAAATTCAGGCAAATTATTTTCCCAATCCTCGATACGCTCTGCAACTAAACTCTCACCCTGACCGTAGGTTAAAATGGTTTTATGAATGATATAAGGGCGTTTGTACTCTCTAACTATTTTAGGAATTATTTCTTCTTCAACTAAATATTTCATTTCATACGGAACTCCCGGAAGCGAAATAAATACTGTATTTTCTTTCTTCATCCACATTCCCGGCGCTGTTCCCATTTTGTTGTGCAAAACGGTACATTTTGACGGCACTAACGCCTGATCTTTATTTAACTGAGAAATTGGTCGTTTATAAAAACCTTCAATTAATTCTGTCACGTGAGCCAAAACTTCCGGATTTACGACTAACTCGTCATCAAAATAATCACAGAAAGTTTTCTTGGTAACATCGTCTTTTGTCGGTCCTAAACCACCTGTTACAATGACAACATCGACTTTGTTTTGTAACTGGGTAAATGTACCTAAAATGTGTTTTTTATCATCGCTGATCGAAATCATTTCATGAACTTCAACCCCGATTCGATCTAATGATTTTGCGATAAAACCTGAGTTTGTATCTACAATTTGACCTATTAAAATTTCATCTCCAATAGTAATGATAGTTGCTTTCATAGCTGTGGAATATATTTACTTACTGAATTGTAAGTCATTATTATAAAGAAGGTTGTTGTCGCAACGATTTTGCGTGAGGGGTAGAAACGGCATCCTTTTGTGACAAACGACAAATGCTCGCTTAATGAATTTTTCAGGAACAAAAGATATAGCCAATAACCCGACTCTATTTTTGACCTAATTTAAAAAGGACAAAAATAGAGTCACGCCCATATCTTACAAATCAAAGTCTTTTTTGATTTCTTTTATTGCCTCTTTTACCTGTAATTTAATACTCTTAAAAGTTTCGACAATTTCTTTTTTCTTGCCTTCAGCTTTTGTCCATGCTTCAACTTGAAGAATTTCTTCAAAAGCTACATTTAACCCCATCAAATCCAATGTAGGTTTTATTTTATGCGCGTAAGAGTAAGCATATTTGTGGTCCTTTTTTTTAATTCCTTCTTTGATTTGTTTTAAATCTTCAGGAACTTCGGTAACAAATAATTTTAGAATTTCATTTACAAATTCAGGATCATTATCTGAAAGCGCATATACTTTCGAAAGGTTGTATTTTAAAGCCATTATTTTACTTGTATTCTAAATAATTTTTTATCTTCTAAAAAGCCCTCTAAAACATCATTTGGTTTCACTGCCGCAACTCCTTCAGGCGTACCTGTAAAAATAATATCGCCTATTTTTAATGTAAAATACTGCGATACATAAGAAATTAGCTCGTCAATTTTCCAAAGCATTAAACTAGTATTGCCTTTTTGAACGGTTTGAGAATTGTTTGTCAACTCAAATGTAAGATTTTCCATAGAAACAAAATCAGTTTTTGGCAAAAAATCTCCAATAACAGCAGAGCCATCAAACGCTTTTGCTTTTTCCCAAGGCAATCCTTTTACTTTTAATTTATCCTGTAAATCTCTGGCTGTAAAATCTATACCTACGCTTATTTCATCGTAATACTTATGAGCAAATTTAGGCTCGATATACTTTCCTACCTTATTAATTTTAACAATTATTTCTATTTCGTGATGAATTTCTTCAGAAAATTCTGGAATTACAAACGGATGCTGCTTTAATAAAACCGCCGAATCGGGTTTCATAAAAACTACCGGTTCTGTTGGACGTTCGTTTTTTAATTCTTCGATATGATTGGTATAATTTCTACCGATACAAATTATCTTCATTTTTTATAGTCTCTAAGTCGCTAAGTTACTAAGACTCTAAGAAACCATGCAAAACTTAGCATCTTAGAGTCTTAGTAACTTAGAACCTTATTTAGTATTTAACTTTCTTAATTTAATTGCTGTCAAGACTTTCTTGGTATATAAAGGAAAATCGGCGTTTTGAATCCAGCTGAAATATCCGGGCTCTGATTCCAATACCTTATCAACTTTTACTCCTTTATGTTTTCCGAAGGTAAAAACTTCTTCGTTGTCTGCATCAAAAGCAATCATTCCGGCAAAATCAGCGATTTTTTTACGGGTTGTAAATTCAGACAATGATTTCATATCATTTTCTAATTCCGGATAACGATCTAATTGCGCTTTTAAGATTTCGTATGTTGCCATGGTATCTGCTTCTGCCGAATGCGCATTTTCAAGACTTTTTCCACAATAAAATTTCAATGCTGCACTTAAGGTACGTTCTTCCATTTTATGAAAAATAGTTTGCACATCGACCGAAACTTTATTTTTCATATCAAAATCAACTCCGGCGCGAAGCAATTCTTCCGCCAACAACGGAATATCAAAACGATCTGAATTAAACCCTCCCAGATCACTATCTTTAATCATGCTATGAACCTGTGGTGCCAGTTCTGCAAAAGTAGGTTCGTTTGCTACTTTTTCGTCTGTGATACCATGAACAGCGGTAGTTTGCGGCGGAATTGGAATCGTTGGATTTACCAACCATGTTTTACTTTCTTTATTTCCGTTTGGAAAAACTTTGAATATCGAAATTTCTACAATTCGATCTTTACCGATGTCAATTCCGGTTGTTTCAAGATCAAAAAAGCAAATTGGTTTGTTGAGTTTGAGTTCCATTTTTAATTTTTATAAGATTACAAATGTAATTTTTAAAGCCGAATTTCCTCTTTTATTCTGGATTTTTTTAAACAAAAAGGAATGCAATTTCGACATTTTAACGTTTGAATTCATTCTTAAAGTAACCTTCTATTCATTTCTTAACCTTTTCTCACAAAACAAAAAACCCGGAAAATTATTAAAATTTCCGGGGTTTGAATTTATATCTATTATGATTTTAGAAATCTCTGTCTACATCAAAAGCTTCTAAGTATTCTGCTACTCGTTTCACAAAACTTCCACCTAAAGCGCCATCAACAACTCTATGATCGTAAGAATGTGATAAGAACATTTTTTGACGAATTCCGATAAAATCACCTTCCGGAGTTTCGATAACCGCAGGCACTTTACGAATCGCACCAAGAGCCAGAATTCCAACTTGAGGCTGATTGATAATTGGCGTTCCAAAAACACTTCCAAAAGTTCCCACATTCGTCACCGTATAAGTTCCGCCTTGTGTATCGTCTGGTTTAAGTTTTCCTGCTTTTGCACGGTTTCCTAAATCGTTAACCGCTTTTGCCATTCCAACAAGGTTTAACTGATCCGCATTTTTAATTACCGGAACAATTAAATTTCCGTTTGGCAAAGCCGCAGCCATTCCTAAGTTTATATTTTTCTTTTTGATGATATAATCTCCATCAACAGAAATATTCATTCCAGGGAAATCTTTTAATGCTTTTGCAACCGCCTCCATCATAATTGGCGTAAAAGTCAATTTCTCACCTTCTCTTTTCTCGAAAGCAGTTTTAACTTTTTCTCTCCATTTTACAATATTTGTTACGTCAACTTCAATAAACGATTGTACGTGAGCAGATGTTTGTACCGAAGCTACCATATAACCAGAAATCAATTTACGCATTCTGTCCATTTCAATGATTTCATCACCTCCATTTACAGAAACCGGAACTGCTTGTTGACTTTTTTGAACCGGAGCTGCCTGAACTACTGGCTCGGCCACTTTTGGGGCCTGAACAACCGCTTTTGGAGTTTCTACGATTCCTGATTTACGGTTTTCAATATATTTTAAGATATCTTCTTTTGTTACGCGACCATCTTTTCCTGAACCTGCAAGATTTTCTAACTCAGCAACAGAAATACCTTCTTCTTTTGCGATATTTTTTACTAACGGAGAAAAGAATTTATCAGATCCTGAAAAATCTTGTGGAGCACTAACTGTTTCTTTTGCAGTTTCAATTGTTGCTTCAATTGCAGCAACCTCAACTGGCGCAACAGTTTCTTCAGCTTTTGCTGCTGGCGCGTCACCTTCTGTTTCAATAATTGCAATGGTCTGTCCAACCTGAACTAAATCATCTTTACCGAACAATTGTTCGATCAAAATTCCTGATACTTCGCTTGGCACTTCACTATCAACCTTATCAGTTGCAATTTCCAGTACTGCTTCATCAGCTTCAATTTTGTCTCCAACTTCTTTCAACCAGTTTGTAATAGTTGCTTCAGCGACACTTTCTCCCATTTTAGGAAGCTTTAATTCAAATCTTGCCATATTGTTAATCTAAAGGATGATTTTGATTTTCTGATTGCGAAATTACTGAATATTTTAAATATAAATTACACTTAATATAATTTTTTACTCAATTTTTATAATTTGCCCTCTGTCGTTCCGGGAATTGCTTCCAATAATAAAATTGGTATTTTTGGGGAAAATCTTAAAAGTAATGTTCTTATCTTTAAGAGTTTCTATGATTTTGATACATTTTTTGAACGAAACATACTGATTATCCAAAATAATCTCCCCTCTTTTACCCTTAAAAACCTGCCACGAATTTACCATTTTTTCTTTTTTGAAATCTAAAAAGAGTACTTTATTTTTTAAAATAGAAGGTAATTTTTCAGACAAAATTTTATTTTCCGAGTAAAAAATGAAACTTTCAGGCAACAGTTTTGACTTAACTTTTCCCTGAAACATTTTTACAAAAGAGAAAAACCAAATGCCAATTTGGATAAAAAAAGTAAAAAACCACGATTTCTTAAAATGCTTTTGGTAAAAGAAATTCATCGCTTCCTGAAAACGCTTCATATACTTTTCGTCTTTCACTGTACTTTCTCCTTTATAATGTAAAACGGTTGTTTCATGAAAATAAAAATTTGTTTTTTGTTTTTGCAAAACACGATACGACAAATCAATATCATCTGCATACATAAAACATTCCTCGTCAAAACCTTCTAGTTCCAGATATAAATCGCGTTTTAGAAACATAAAAGCTCCAACCAGAATATCAACTTTTCCGGTTTCATCTTCGTTTAAATGTTCTGCATAATATTGATTGAAAAGATTTGTTTTTGGAAAAATTTTATACAAACCAAAAATCTTTGTAAAAGCAACCCAAGGTGTTGGAACTCCGCGTTTGCTTTCCGGCAGAAAATTGCCTGTTCCATCAATTAACTTGCAGCCTATAATTCCTAAATCTGCTTGCCTTTCGGCGAAAGCCAAAATTTTAATAAACGTATCTTCTGCGACAACTGTATCGGGATTTAAGACGCAAATGTATTTTCCCAGAGCTTGAGAAACTCCAATATTATTTCCTTTTGGAAAGCCAAAATTGACTTTATTTTCAATCAATTTTATCCTTGGAAATTTATTTTGCATCATCTCACAACTATCATCAGAGGAATTATTATCAATTACAATAATTTCGGCATCAAGAGTCGAAAGCGCTTCCTGAACACTTAAAACACATTGTTCCAGAAAGTAACGCACATTATAATTAAGAATAATTACGGATAATTGCATGAAGAATTTTTACTGTAAATTTTTCGGAAAGTTAGAAATTTTCAGATAATCCCAACCGTAAAGACCAATCGTTTTTACTGATCCCATAATCGAGAGCCAAATTACTATTGTTCTTCTTATTCCACTTAATTCGAATTCCGGTTCCAACGGCGGGATGCCATTTGTCAAATTTATAGGTATCTAACTTTGAAACTGACGAAATATTACCAAAAAATACAGCACCAAAAAAACCATTTCTGGTTATATCAGTTCTATATTCTGTTTCAAAATACATCAATGCGTTACTACGATATCTGTTTTTGGTAAAACCACGCCCCGTTCTTCCATCACGATCCCAGCCAATACTTGGCAAATCAAGATAATGTGGCTTTCCGCCAAAAGTAGACCAATAAAAAGCACGTGAAGCCCAAACTCTATGCTTGTATTTACTAAACGAATGGTATTTTCGGGCATCAACATACAACGATTGCCATTTATTTCCTTGTACCCCACTTGTATTTATCCTGAAATCGGCTTCAACGTAAAGTCCTTGTTCTGGATTAACCGTATTTTTTCTCGAATCATACAAACCCTGAAAGGCATATCCGAATGAAGTTTCATCTGAAAAATCTCCGTTCATATATTTCACATAATCTGTTGGTTCATCAATATCTGATTTCTCCGAGATATTTTTATAATTGTCAAACAACAATCCCACACCTAATCGAAAATTACCAATAACCTTTCGAGTAACAAATTGATAAAAACGCCATTGTTGATAATCTAAAGTCGACATTTCTTCCTTTGTATTGTGATCACCTAATCCATAAGTAAGCTGTGGATAAATTAAGTAACGATAATCGCCAATAAAATTCCATTTATTGTCTTTGGTATATATATAGGACTGAATTGGGAAAACATACTGGTTACTAAAACTAAAATAAGGCGAAAAAGTAATCTGTGACATATTGGTCGTTTCATGATCTTCGCCCAGATAAAAAGTGGTTAAAAAAGAAACTACAAGCCCATTTTCTGAATTTGCTCCAGCTGGAGCCGGTAATAACGAAAAGGCCAGTTTTTTATCTTTTCTTGCTATTGAATCGTTCTTTTTAAATAGTTTATACAAAACATCTAAAATATCTCTTTGGTTATTTTGAATTGTGTCATTTTGCGAATAACAAAATGGCATAAATAAAAGGAAAAATAAAATTATTAGCGATTTTATACTTTTCATTTCGTAAGGTTTTCAGAAACAACTTCTTACAAATTTAAAATTTAATTTAAAACAGAAGCTAATTTTAGAAATAATAAAAAAAGAAAACTAAAACAGATTATAAAAAACTATATTTTTGATTTTGAACCAAAATAGTTTTCTATGAAAAACAAAACACCGATTCTAATTGATTCTTTTCTTCTGATATTAACAATCTTTTTGACATCTGGTTTTGTTTTAGCACAAGATCATTTAAACACAGATAAAGATCTCGTAAAATCTTCTACTTGGTATATTGCCGGTCCAGCCGAAGAAAATCAGGGAACAATTAATGCGATTCGAGAAAAAGAAGGAATTATTAGGGTAACTGCCAAAGATAATCCAGTTGGAGAAATTGAATTGAATGTCATGATTACGGCATCAGGTTCAAATGATGGTCGTCCAACAAACTTATCTGATAGTTCAAAATTCGTAAGTATTACCTATAAATCCTCTCATCTTACAAAATTGCAAGCCAGAGAGGGAAATAACGAAGGGACTGGCTGTGTGCATGGCAGTTCGCATCCGAGAGTTGACATTGCGGCTTCTCCAAAGAAATTTGTAACCATTAAAATTCCGTGGTCAGACTTTAAACAAGACGGATTGTCAAACGGAAAACTTTTAGATATTCATAATCTTTGTAAATTCAATTTTGTGAATTACAATCCGGTTTCAGGAGCATTTTTAGAAATTAAATCAGTTATAGTTCAAAATTAAAAAATATGAAAACAAGACTTTTATTACTGCTTTTTATTACTGTATTATATTCAAATTTTGGCTATAGCCAAAATAAATCTGCAAAATCAAAAATTGATATTAATGGTGTTTGGGAAGATATAAATCCCGGCGTTCAAAATGCTGTTGCCATTATATCTGAGCAAAACGGAAAAGTTATTTTCTCGCATTATTTAGAATGGAAAGGGCAAAAATTTGTAGAAAGCGGCACCGGAAAACGAATTGGAAACACAATTGGTTATACAGTAGATGTTACTTTACCTATTAAAGGTTGGGCAACTGCAGGAACTCATACCCTAACATTATCTGAAGACGGAAACACCCTTGAAGGAACTTTCGTCGACAATAAAAAACGAACCGGACCAATTTCGTTTAAAAGAATTCATTAAAAATGGTTTCAGGTTTCAAGTTTCAAGTTGAAATGAGACTATTTAACCGCAAAGTCCGCAAAGTTTTTTCTCTTAGATCATTTTTAGCAAACGCAAAGTTCGCAAAGCTTTGTTTTTAAAACTTTGCGTAAATCTTTGTGAACTTTGGGGTTAAATTCCCTTTTATAAGTGTAATTGAATTTTATACTTATTACATAATTTCATTACAAACAACATTATTGTAGAAAAAACTAATGACCAGATAATTCCCGGAACTCCTACACGGAAATATCCCGGAATAATATGAATGTTTAAAGTTTTACAGAAATAATAAATTACTCCTGGCAAAATATAAATCAACAATGGATTTGCTGCTGCCGGGATAAAGAAATTGCTCCATTTGGTTTGTTTTTTAATTTCCATCAACCAATACAGAAAATAGAATAATACCGTACAAATCGTAGCCGAAAACATGGTCCAGGATGGAGTTCCTTTTATTTTTGAAATTCCGAAATATGGTCTTAATAAATAACCCGTCACAAAAAACAAAACAGCAAAACCTATTACGGCCCAATTAATTTTGGCTGCTACTTTTCGATCAAAAAACAATAACGAAATTACAACTCCTGCACTTACTAATGAAGCATCTGTTAAATGTCCGGCGATGAAGTTTAACCATGATGTTTGCTGTATAAAAGATCCTTCTGTCAAATTAAGAGAATTTGCAATTACGCAAACAATCAAAAAAACAATCATAGCCCATAATCTTCCTGAAACTAACCAGTAATAGATTACCGTAATCAGATAAGCCCAACCTATTAAACCTAGAATTCCCCACCATTTTGGCGTCATACCAATTGCGCCGGTACCTTCCTGCACGTATAAAAAGTATAATGCTACTAATACCAACATCCCACCATATTGAAGTGTGTTTTTTATCCAAACCGGAAAGTCTTTTGCGTATTTATTCCAAATTGGGATAGGCATTGCATAGGCAAGAAGTCCCCAAAATGCAGGTAAAATTATCATTTTAGCCTCGTCATAACCTTCTGCCGCATTAACCATAAAAACGCCTATGATAATTAGAGCTAATGCTCTTTTTAATGTATGTGTCCAAATTGTTTTGGCACTATCTCCTTTTAATAATCTGGCATTAAATGCAAACGGAATTGACATACCCACAATAAACAAAAAGGCAGGAAAAACCACATCAACAAAAGTCATAGCATCTGCATCAGCGGGCATATGTTTCATCCATTGCGGTACATCTTTAATACTTGCCAGTTCATTTACAAAAATCATTATAAAAATGGTGATTCCGCGTAAAGCATCTATCGAAATAATCCTTTGATTGTATAAATTCTCTTTAATTTTCATAAAATTTCACCGTATTAATAGTAACAAATATAAACTAATAGCCGGAATGTCAAATTAGGTTTCTGTAACAAATGTGCCGGAAATCGTTTTAAATAAATCCTCTCATTAATACTCTTGAAAATCCTTACATTTTTTTTACTTTTGCATCTATGTTATCATTCTTTAAATCCAAGCCTTACTTAAAGGACCTTATTCCCGAAGGCTTTGTCGATATTCATTCCCATCTACTACCCGGTATTGACGATGGAGCCAAGACCATTAAAGAGACCATACATCTTACAAAGGCTTTTCAGGATATGGGTTTTTCTCAATTTACAACCACACCCCATATTAGTCACTATATCTGGAATAACTCTCCGGAAACTATCACAGAAAATCATAAAAAAACAAAGCTTTTACTGGAAGAAAATAATTTAGAAATTCCTTTTCGCGCCGCAGCCGAATATTTAATGGATGATTCGTTTGAAAATTATTTTAAAGAAAAAAAACTTCTAACATTAAAAGACAATTATGTATTGGTAGAAATGTCTTATCTCAATGCTCCAATACAATTGTATAAAACATTATTTGATTTGCAAGTTGCAGGTTATATTCCGGTTTTGGCACATCCGGAACGCTATACCTTTTACCATAAAAACTTTAGTGAATACGAAAAGCTAAAAAAAGCAGGCTGTCTTTTTCAATTGAATTTACTGTCGACCGTTGGTTATTATGGGGAGAGAATAGCTAAAATTACAGAAGAACTTCTAAAAAAAGGAATGTACGATTTTGCTGGAACAGATGTTCATAATATGAAGCATATTGCCTCTTTTAGCAACAAGATTAAAATAAACAGTACTTCTAATCTAAAAGAAGTAATTGCTAATAATCAGTTTTTCAAGTTTTAATCAATACGCGTTTTCTTCACCTTTAAAAATATTGATAACCGTTTTTATAACGATTTTCATATCTAATAATAAGCTCCAGTTTTCGATATACCAGATATCATATTCCACCCTATTTTCCATATCGCTCAATACTTTGGTTTCTCCACGATAACCATTGACTTGCGCCCATCCGGTAATTCCGGGTTTAGCGTATTGACGCACTAAATAATTATTGATCAAATCACTGTATTCTTTCGCAAGATTTACCATATGAGGTCTTGGTCCTACTACCGACATGTCGCCATAAAAAACATTAAAAAACTGAGGCAGCTCATCAATACTTGTTTTACGAATAAAAGCACCAAATTTAGTAATACGTTGATCTCCTCTTTCTGCTTGTTTCTTATGAGCCAAACCGTTAACATACATGCTTCTAAATTTATAACACATAAAAGTTCTGTTGTCACGACCAGATCTTTCTTGTTTAAAAAATACTGGCCCCGGCGACTCTATTTTAATAATCAGCATTATAATAGGAAACAACCACGGAAATATTAACAAGATTACAAAAACCGAAAAAATAACATCAAAAGCTTTTTTTGCCAATCTATTTACTGCAAATTCTAAAGGCTCTGTTCGAAACATCAATACAGGCGTATTTTCATAAAAGGTAACCTCAACTTTACTTGATTTTGTGTACAATTGAAAATCAGGAATAAACTTAATACGTACCATACTTTGCTCACAAATTCTGGTTAGCTCATTAATAATTTCAATATTATCAATATGTAGCGCCACATACATTTCATCTATTTGTTTTTCGGAAACAAATTCACGAATAGCATCAAAACCTCCCAAAACAGAAGAAGAATCAATAATTTGAGGATTTATATTATCATCAAAAAAACCTAAAAAACGATATCCATAAGTTAAATCTTTAGCCAATATCCTGCGTATTTTTTCTCCCGATTCGTTAGCTCCCACCACGATAAAAGTTTTAAAATTATATCCTTGTGTCCGGATATATTTTAAAAGTTTCATTGATAAATAACGGGTAATCATAAGTAATCCGAAGAAAATCAAATAAAAACTAACTAATCTTAATCGCGAAATGTCTGTATATTTTAAATAAACAACAAAAACCGAAATTAAAGCAGCGTGAATTACCAACTTCTTTATTGTTCGGACCAATATTGATTCTATAGGCTCGACCCTTATACTTCTGTTGGAATCATTTTGAAGCAATAACGCTATCCAAATTAAAATTGCCAATAACGAAACTGTTCTTTCTTCTTTCGATAAAAGCTTGTCCAAACTTCCAAATCTGACTAACGCAGACAAAATAGTCGCCAGATTCAATAATACTACATCTACTAAAACAAATAAAAGTTTAAAATAGCGCGAAAAACGATAATGTGATAGTTGTTGTAGAATTTTCATGTTGGTATTTTATGCTTAATTTGAAAAATAAAATTCAATTCAAAAAAGCAGTGCAAAATAATATTTTAATTACATTTTTCCGTGTTAATTAGAATCTATTCTTTAAAAGTTTACTTTTATAACTTGCAGATTTAATATTGCAGATTATGTTTAAAACAATTCTATTTTTTTTCCTGATTTTATCTTCAGTAAATGCGCAAATTTCAGGCTGCACAGATCCACTTTCAAAAAACTATAATCCATTAACAACTATAAATAATGGAAGCTGTCAATATGCTTTAATCAAAATTAAACCGACATATTCTAATAAAATATCCGACTCGATCAAAGAAACTTCCGGATTAATTTTATTCAATAATTTATTATGGACACATAACGATGATCATGATAAAACTATTTATGGATTAGACACATTAGGAAATATCAAAAGAAAAATAGTTTTAGACAAAGTAAAAAACAATGACTGGGAAGAAATTTCGCAAGATAGTACACATATATACATTGGTGATTTTGGAAATAATTATGCCGGAAACAGAACAGATCTACATATTTTAAAAATAGAAAAAAAATCTTTCTTAGAGGGAAATCCAAACATTGAAAAAATTTCATTTCAATACGCTAATCAAGCTGATTTTTCTCCAAAAAAACAAAACACAACCAATTTTGACTGTGAAGCTTTTATTGTTAGCAAAGACACTATTTATTTGTTTACCAAAGAATGGAGCACCTCCAAAACTAGTATTTATGCGCTGCCAAACAGATCCGGTAATCACGTTGCACAACTAAAAGACACACTTGACACAAAAGGTTTAGTCACCGGAGCTACATATTTGGAGTCAAAAAAGCTCCTGGCTCTTTGTGGTTATTCTAAACTCGGAAAACCATTTTTATATCTTTTATATGATTATAAAAACAATGATTTTTTATCCGGAAACAAACGAAGGATTACGATAAAATTACCTATTATTCAAATTGAAGGTATTGCGACCAATGATGGTTTGCATTATTATCTGACAAACGAATCGTTGGTTCGGAAACCGATAATTAATGTTCCGCAACAAATTCATCGTATTGACTTAACTTCTATATTGGGTTCCTATCTCCATAAATAATTCGTAAATGGTAATATAAAAGTTTACTTTTGCAAAAAAGTTATGTTTTGTAAAACATTCATAACTTATAATTTATAACTCATATTTTACAAAGTGAATTACTTATCTGTAGAAAATATATCGAAGTCATTTGGCGAAAGAACGCTTTTTGACAATATCTCATTTGGAATCAATAAAGACCAAAAAATTGCTTTTATAGCTAAAAATGGTTCAGGAAAAACGACCATTATGAGTATTATCAATGGTTTGGATGAACCAGATACTGGTCAGGTAGTTTTGAGAAAAGGAATCCGAATGGCATTTCTTTCGCAAGACAATAATTTACAAGACGAGTTATCTATTGAAGAAAGCATTTTTGCATCAGACAATGAAACACTTAAAGTAATTGAAGCTTACGAAAAAGCTCTTGAAAATCCAGACGACGAAGAAGCTTATCAAAAAGCTTTTGACGGAATGGATCAGCATAACGCATGGGATTTTGAAACGCAATACAAGCAGATTTTATTCAAATTAAAACTAGAAGATTTTAAACTTAAAGTAAAAAATCTTTCGGGAGGACAAAAGAAGCGTCTTTCATTAGCAATCATTTTAATTAATCGCCCTGATTTATTAATTCTTGATGAGCCAACCAATCACTTGGATCTTGAAATGATCGAATGGCTGGAAAGTTATTTTGCCAAAGAAAATATTACCTTGTTTATGGTAACGCACGACCGTTTCTTCTTAGAGCGTGTTTGTAACGAAATCATAGAACTTGATAATGGTAAATTATACCAATATAAAGGAAACTACTCTTATTATTTAGAGAAAAAAGAAGAGAGAATTGCTTCTGAAAATGCCAGCGTTGACAAAGCCAAAAACTTATTTGTAAAAGAATTAGAATGGATGCGCCGTCAGCCAAAAGCCAGAACTACAAAATCAAAATCGCGCCAGGATGATTTTTATGTAATTAAAGAAAAAGCACAAAGCCGTCGTCTTGAAAATAAAGTTGAACTGGAAATTAATATGGAACGTATGGGAAGCAAAATTATCGAGCTTCACAAAATTTCTAAAAAATTCAAGGATCACGTTATTCTGGATAATTTCAGTTTTGATTTTCAACGTGGAGAACGTATTGGAATCATTGGTAAAAACGGAACTGGAAAATCTACTTTCTTAAATCTACTTACCGGAACAATTCCGTTAGATAGTGGCCGCGTTGTAAAAGGCGAAACTATAAAAGTTGGATATTACACACAAAGCGGAATTAATCCAAAACCAAATCAACGTGTAATTGATATTATCAAAGAATACGGAGAATTTATTCCATTAGCAAAAGGTCGAATGATTTCGGCTTCACAATTGCTGGAGCGTTTTCTTTTTGATGCTAAAAAACAATATGATTTTGTCGAAAAATTAAGTGGTGGTGAATTGAAACGTTTGTATTTATGTACCGTTTTAATTCAGAATCCAAATTTCTTGATTCTGGATGAGCCTACAAACGATTTAGACATCGTGACCTTAAATGTACTGGAAAGTTTTCTTTTAGATTATCCGGGATGTTTACTTGTCGTTTCTCACGACCGTTATTTTATGGATAAAATTGTCGATCATTTATTTGTCTTTAGAGGAAACGGTGAAATCGAAAGCTTCCCTGGAAACTATTCTGATTTTAGAGCTTATGAAGATAGTGCTGATGTTGCTCAAAAAGAAGAAAACAAAGCCGAAAAGAAAGATTGGAAACAAAATAATCCAACAGGAAATCTGACTTTCAACGAACAAAAAGAATATCAAAAACTAGAAAGAGAAATAAAAGATTTAGAAATAGACAAAACTAAAATCGAACAATTATTCTCTGACGGAAAAGTTGCCGATACTGATATTGAGAAAAAAGCAAATGAATTACAAAACATTATCAATAAAATAGACCAGAAAGAAGAAAGATGGTTTGAGCTTTCGGCTAAGATTGAAGGATAATCCACGAGCGTCCGAAAGGAAAAACAGAAACTTATATTATAAGAACCTCAATACTATTAGTGTTATAACTAAAAGTATTGAGGTTATTTTTTTTCAAAAAAGTAATTCAAAATTAACAAGAAACCATTTCAAAAAATAAAGTCTTTTTTATCATTTGCAATAGTAAATACCTATTTTAGCAGAAGAAAAAATAACTATTCTGTAAAACAAAAAGAAGAACAATATTACCACTAATAAGGTTCAACAACACTACACGACATAAAAAAGATGGAATCGAAGAACAAGATTTTAAAATTAAGCTTAATTATAGGTTTTGCATTTGCATTAATTGTTATACTATTTTTTTCATTCAAAAGTGATTCGCCTAAAAAAAACATTCCAAATACAACACAACTAAATACGGTCCAAAAAACGGTTGTAGCTCCGGAAGAAATATCAGAAGCCGAATTAAATCTCTTTTTTCAAGATTTTATAAAAGCTTTTAATACTAATAATGAAAAAGAAATAAATAAGTTCATTGACGAAAAAGATGGTTTTGTCGAATATCTTTATGACGGTCCTTATCCTTTAATAATTTTCGGTAACAAAATGAGTCATACGGAATGGTTTGAAACTAAAATCCACACAACCGTTTCTTCTGAAAAATTTCCAACTTATCTAGGTGATACCCAATTTGAGAAAACAGGTTTTTTTTATGAAAAATATGAGAATAAATTCAAGCTCTCTGATTTTGATAATGGTTATGTAAATCTTTCGGATAGTGTTTTTAAATCCCATCATGCATTGGAAGACAAATGTAATTATAGAACACGTGCAATGGATGTAGATGGAAAACGAATTTTTAATTTCTACTTTGCAATTACAAAAGAAAAGAAAAAGATTGTAGGCTTATCTTATGATTATACTGAAGACGTTACATATAGTGATCCACAGACAGATTTCATCCCTTTTGATTCCAAAAAAGATATTGAAAACTATATTACAGAACAGCAAAAATTCTGTGATTCCGAAAATAAATCTTATCTCGATTTTGGTAAAAAAGAATTTACCTATTGGGATTTTAAAGAAAAACCATTCGTATTTAAAAGTTATGAAATTGGAAATATCGAAATACAATCCAAAAAATTAAAAACACGAAAAATCATTTTTCATAATGCTGATGCAAATGAAGAATACAATGATGATTTTACGATGACATTATCTAATAAAGGCACATTTGTAGTTCCCCCCATGGGAGCCAGACCATTTTATGAATATATAATTTGCAAATAAGCCCTGAAATAAAATACCTAATTCATTATATTTACATCCTTTAAAAAAAAATCATGAAACACCTTTTATCTACACTATTAATTTTTACACTTTTTGTTTCTTGCAATAGTGACGAACAACCGACAGTCACACAACCGCCAAAAGTGGATTACACTATGGAAAACGACAAAGAAATCATAGCTTATATTTCCAAAAATAAACTAGACGCCGAGAGAAGTGATTCAGGTTTATACTATGTTATCAATGAACCCGGAACAGGAGCACAACCAACAGCAACATCAAATGTAACTGTAGCTTACAAAGGTTATTATACAAGTGGGAAAATCGTCGATCAAAGTACCGCAGCAGGTCTGTCTTTTGATTTAAATAAAGTTATCAAAGGCTGGACTGAAGGTATTCCTTTGTTTAAAGAAGGAGGAAGTGGAATTTTACTAGTTCCGTCACATTTAGGCTACGGAAGTTTTACTAATAATGGAATCCCAGGAGGTTCAGTACTTGTTTTTGACGTTAAGTTAATTAAAGTCAACAAATAGAAAACCTAAAAATAGCTCATTAAAAAACCACAACAGATATTATTTCTGTTGTGGTTTTTTATTTTCTTCTAATATGAAGCGGAGACTGAAAATTCAACTCTACCAAGGAATCGGATTATAATCTTTCAAAAATTTTCCGCACCAGTGTTTTCCAGTATTGATTCCGTCAAACAAAGGATCCATAACACGTGCTGCACCATCAACAATATCCAATGGCGGCTGAAAATCTTCAAGTTCTTGTTTCTTTTTTGCCAATTCGGCAGGATCTTCGTCAGTTACCCAGCCTGTATCAACGGCATTCATAAAAATACCGTGTTTTGCCAAAGTTCCTGATGAAGTATGTGTCAACATATTCAAAGCAGCTTTTGCCATATTGGTGTGCGGATGACGATCTTCTTTAAAAAAGCGATGAAATTTTCCTTCCATAGCCGAAACATTTATAATATGTTTTTTACCCGTATTATCTTTCTTCATTACTTCGGAAAGTCGGTTGCATAACACAAAAGGCGCAACAGAATTCACCAATTGCACTTCGATCATTTCGGTAGTTTCGATTTGACCTAAACGTAAACGCCAGCTATTTGTTTTTCGCAAATCAACCTGTTGCAAGTCAGCATCAAGTTCTCCTTCCGGAAAAACCTCATTTGCTACAAGCGCATTATCAAAAGAATACGGAATTTGAGACAATTGAGCCGAAGCACGCAAACCAATTCCGGGTTCTGGTCCGTGCCAGGTTACAGGCATATTTTCATTTGAAGAAAATCCAGTTGTTAAAACTTTTAGCTCGTCAAGACAATTAAGATGATCTGCCAATAATTCTTGTGCTTGTTTGGGCAATGCACTTATGGGCAACTCTTCATTCGGCATTAAATGGGAATAAAATCCTGAAGGTCGTCTAACCGTTTGCGCTGCATTATTAATCAAAATATCCAGTCGCTCATATTTTTGCTCTATAAAATTGCAAAAGATTTCCACACTTGGAATATGTCGCAAATCTAAACCGTGAATTTTTAATCGATGTCCCCATTCCATGAAATCATCTTCCTTCGCAAAACGCAAAGCAGAATCTACCGGAAAACGTGTAGTCGCGATAACGGTTGCACCACCACGTAAAAGCATCAATGTAATATGATAACCAATTTTTAATCGGGAACCCGTGATAACTGCAATTTGCCCTTTTACATCAGCCGTCTGAAAACGTTTGGCATAATTAAAATCGCCACAATCCGTACACATCGTATCATAAAAGTGGTGCATTTTAGTAAATTCTGTTTTACAAACGTAACAGTTTCTGGGAGTTTCAAGCTCTAATTGTTCTTTGCTGGCAAGATCGTTAAAAGCCAATAATTTAGGTGCAACAAATATACTCGCTTCTCTAGCATGACGAATTCCGGTTTCTTTACGAGCAGTTTTGTCTTTCTTTTCTTTTTTACGTTTGGCAGCTTGTAATCCATCTTTAACCCGTCTTGCAAACTCACCTCTGTCAGGTCTTGAAAAAAGCCCCGCTTCTTTGATTAAAGCAATTCGTTGCTCTTTTGGAATATCAAAAATCTGATCCGTATTCGTATTCAATTGTGCTAAAATAGCAATGCATCGATTAATTTCTTCAGAAGATATTATATTCTTATCTTCTATTTCTTCCTTCAACATCATAAAAAAGTATTACTATTAGCTTAAAATTAAAGTTCGCAAATATAGTCTTTTTAAAAGTCGGAAAAGTTCAAAATCAAAAGTCATAAAGCAACATCAGTGTCTTTAAAACTTTCGACTTTACGACTTTCGACTTTTTTGTATCTTCGCGCCTCCTTGCAACCATTTATATGCTATTTCAAATTAAATCTTACTTAAAATTCCTTTGGAAATCCAAAAACGAACATGGAGTTCATTCGCCGTTTGTGTTTAGTTTATTGACAAAATGTTTTTACGACAAGAAAACAAAACCCGAATATTCGATTTTGCGAAACTATCGAAAATCATTACTCAGTAACAAAAACTTTATTGAAGTAACCGATTTTGGTGCCGGTTCAAAAGTGTTTAAATCAAATAGAAGGCAGATTTCAAAAATTGCATCTACAGCAGGAATTTCTCCAAAACGTGCCGAATTATTATTTCGCGTAACCAATTATTTTCAGCCAAAAAACATTCTTGAGATAGGAACTTCATTAGGATTGGCAACTTCTGCCTTAGCCTTAGGAAGCACAAACGCAAAAGTGATTACGCTTGAAGGTTGCCCGCAAACGGCAAATCAATGTCAATTGCAATTACAAAAATTCAATTTCAATAATGTAGATTCGGTAATAACTGAATTCGAAAGTTATCTTGAAGACCTTCAACTGAGACTGAAAACCGAGACTGAAAACTTCGACTTAATATACTTTGATGGAAATCATTCTAAAAAAGCCACTATCGCTTATTTTGACCTTTTATTACCAACAATAACAAATGATTCTGTTTGGATTTTTGATGATATTCATTGGTCTCCAGAAATGGAAGAAGCTTGGGAAATCATAAAAAACCATCCAAAAGTAACCGTAACAATTGACACTTTTCAATGGGGATTTGTGTTTTTCAGATATGAGCAGGAAAAAGAACATTTTGTGATTCGTGCTTAATTATAAAACACATCATCAGGTATTCCTTTTTTAAATAATTCTTCGTACTCTAATAAATCATCTTCATCTGTTATTGGATAATTAAATAATATATAACCATTTTGAGGCGAATCTTCTTCATAGATAACCAAATAGCTAATATTTGTATTTGGTTTTTCGTCCGGAATCTCTATATAATGATTTTCCTTATACGTATTAGAAACCCATTCCCCGTTTAGTTTAAAATCATATTGAACTTTTCCTTCCGATTTTCCTCTTCCAGTGTGATAAAATGTTACTTTTCCTTCTGATAAAGCATAATTGTCTTTTATTCTTTTGACAAAGTATATTTGTGTCGCGACACTAAAAAAGAAAGCTATTATCAGAAACAAAAAAACAAAAATACCAACTAAACTCTTAAATTCGAATTTAGAAAAATACTCAAAAAAATAACAAAGTCTAAAAAGTAGTATTGTAATTAGTAGTATTATAAGATAGATTTCCATTATTTAATTTTCAGATCGCTAAAATAAAATTATTATCACAACAAACTCATTTTAAAATTATATTTCAAAAAAAAATGACAACCATTTCTGATTGTCATTTTTATACTAATTCAATTTATAAATAATTATTTTTTAGCTTTTGTAGTTTCTTCAGATTTTGCACCTATTCAAAGAATTTGCCTTTATTATTAAGGTAAACTATTCTGAATATAGATATAATATCCTACAAAAAACAAATGTTTTTATGAAATGTTTTTTTATCTTTGAAATTCACTTTTTAGTAGAGATAGCTTTATCTTTGAACTTTTAGAAAAATAACACTCATTTATGGAACAGAAAATTCATCAGGGAAGAAACGTAAAACGTTTCAGAGAAATGCTTGGCATCAAACAGGAAGCACTGGCTTATGATTTGGGAGAAGACTGGAACCAGAAGAAAATTTCTATACTGGAACAGAAAGAAGTAATTGAAGATAATCTGCTGAAACAAATCTCTAATTCTATGAAAATTCCTCTTGAAGCTTTTCAAAATTTTGATGAAGAACAAGCAGTAAATGTTATTGCGAATACATTTAATACCAATGATAATGCGATTGGGCTTATAGTTAAAAATAATAATCCTATTGAAAAGATTATTCAATTGCATGAAGAAAAAATTGCATTATATGAGCGTATGCTGAAAGAGAAAGATGAAATGATGTCAATGCTTGAAAAACTTATCATCAAATAAATTTCAGGACGATTCAGCAAAATTAGGGTATAAAAAAATGACAACCATTTCTGATTGTCATTTTAATACTAATTCAATTTTATAAATAATTATTTTTTAGCTTCTTTGGTTTCTTCAGATTTAGCTCCCATTCTATTTAAAGTATACATTGGAGCAAATTTCAATTTCAAACCAGCAATTTTTCTGTTATCTTCCGCAGTAAGCCCTTCTTTTTCAACAGTGTTTTTTCGACTATCAAGCGCTTCATACATTAATTTAATTTCGTCCCAGTCTTCACGTGAGTAACCATCCTTATTATTCTCAACTGTATGAACAAATTGCTGATAAACACTATGAATATTCTTGGCATTTACCCAAGCAAAACTCATATCCTCTCCTATTTTTCCTTCTCCAAATAATGCATTACGCAATTGTTGTTTCGGACTTGGAGCAGGTGGGGCAAGAACGGTGGTCATTTCTTTTTTAAACTCTTCGTATTTTACTTTACTCGAATTTACTTTATCGGTCGCGGCCGCATTATCTTTAATATCTGCTAAAGCTAATTCTGCTTCTGCAGCTTTTTTGTCATATTCCGCTTCAACATTTTTCCAATCTGCTTTCAGATCATCTGCTTTAACATTTTTGACTGAATCGACATAAGCGACATAAGAGTCTACTGTTTTTTGAGCTTTTTCTTGTTTTTCATCTTTACATGATGTAAAACTTAATGCTATAATAGCAAGTCCTGATAATAATTGTATGTTTTTCATAATTCTGATTATTTAATATTACATACCAAATATAAGCTACAAAGTAGAGCTTATTATTACACAATTATCACTTTTACAATATTTAAAACATTATAATTCAATAAAAACTCGAAAAAATGAAAATTATATAAAAATAACACAAAATCGTATAACATATTTCATTTGATTAAATTATAATTTTTATAAAAATGATAATTTGTAGAAAATCATGATTTTAAATCCTGAAATCTGTAACAAAAATCAATTAAAACTACTTATCGTTTATTGAAAAGTGTTTTGTACTTTTAAATCCAAAATTGTAAATCGAAATGGCAAATCCATTAATTAAAATAACAGATATAAAACGAGATTTTGTTCTTGGTAATGAGATCGTTTATGTCTTAAAAGGTATAGATTTAAAAATCAACAAAGGCGAATATGTAGCTTTAATGGGACCGTCTGGTTCCGGAAAATCAACTTTGATGAACTTGTTAGGTTGTTTAGACACACCAACTTCCGGACATTATATTTTGAATGGAAAAGATGTCAGCCAAATGAAAGATGATGAATTAGCAGGAATTCGAAACAAAGAAATTGGATTTGTTTTTCAAACCTTTAATCTTTTACCTAGAACTACAGCTTTAGACAATGTTGCATTGCCAATGATATATGCAGGATATTCTAAATCAGAACGTACTAAACGAGCTGAAGAAGTTTTGAAACAAGTAAATCTGGCAGACAGAATGGACCATCAGCCTAACCAGCTTTCGGGAGGTCAACGTCAGCGTGTTGCAATTGCCCGTGCTTTGGTCAACAAACCTTCTATTATTCTTGCCGATGAACCAACCGGAAACTTAGACAGTAAAACATCTGTAGAAATTATGAAACTCTTTGGAGACATTCACGCACAAGGAAACACGGTAATTTTAGTAACACACGAAGAAGATATTGCAGCTTATGCACATCGCGTAATTCGTTTGCGAGATGGTTTGATTGAAAGTGACACTACGAAATAGTTTAATTGGTTATTTGTTTAATCGAAAACAAAAACTTAGTCACTTACGTACTCAGCAACTTAGCACCTCAAAAAAATGAAAGTATATACAAAAACAGGAGATAAAGGAACCACGGCTCTTTTTGGAGGCACCAGAGTTCCTAAAGATCATATCAGAATTGACAGTTATGGAACCGTTGACGAATTAAATTCTTATATAGGTCTTATTCGCGATCAGGAAATTGACGAGCATTATAAAACTATATTAATCGAAATTCAGGACCGATTATTTACCGTTGGAGCCATTTTGGCAACTCCGGCAGAAAAAGAAGTTTTAAAAAACGGTGAACTTCGCTTGAAAAATCTCGGAATCATTGATACTGATATAGAATTATTAGAAAACGAAATAGACAAAATGGAGGAAAGCCTTCCGCAAATGACTCATTTTGTTTTACCCGGAGGACATCCAACTGTGTCACATTGTCATATAGCACGTTGTATTTGCCGTCGCGCAGAGCGTTTGGCAGTACATTTAAGCCATAATGAACCCGTTCCAGAGATCGCAATCATGTACTTAAACCGACTTTCTGACTACCTTTTTGTCTTGGCACGGAAGTTGTCGTCAGACTTAAAAGCGGATGAAGTGAAATGGATTCCCCGAAAATGAAATTTTAGATTTTAGAGTTCAAATTTTAGATTATTCGGATTGCAAAAATCTAAAATCTACCTTCTACAATCTACAATATATAGAGACGTTCTTAAATTTTATTAAAATAAATCAAATTTTACTTGTCTTTTTCAGTAAAAAATTTATTTTTGCACAAACTAAACAGATAACAGATGTATTGGACATTAGAATTAGCATCTTATTTAAGTGATGCGCCATGGCCTGCTAACAAAGACGAACTTATTGACTACGCTATTAGAGCTGGTGCTCCATTAGAAGTAGTAGAAAACCTTCAGTCGATTGAAGACGAAGGCGAGATATATGAATCAATGGAAGAAATTTGGCCTGATTATCCAACAGACGAAGATTATCTTTGGAATGAGGATGAATATTAAAAAATAAACCAAAGGAAAAAGTCTCATCACCGAGGCTTTTTTTTTGGTTCAAATACACATTTACATAAAATAGAAATACAATAAATCATGAGTTTCATAAACAGTATTATTAAAGTCTTTGTAGGTGATAAATCACAGAAAGATGTCAAAGCTTTACAGCCATATTTAAATAAAATTAAAACATTCGAAACCAGCTTAATGGGATTGTCTCACGACGAACTAAGAGCCAGAACCGCATTTTTTAAAGAAAAAATAAAAGAAGCCAGAGCTGACAAAGATGCTAAAATTGCTTCGCTTAAAGCAGAAGTTGAAAACATCGAAGACATTGACAAAAGAGAAGATCTTTATGATGCTATTGATGCTCTTGAAAAAGAAGCTTACGAAATCTCAGAGAAAACTTTATTGGAAATCCTTCCGGAAGCATTCTCTGTTGTAAAAGAAACTGCACGTCGTTTTAAAGACAATTCTTTTATCGAAGTTACTGCAACTGCAAAAGACCGCGAATTTTCAGGTTCAAAAACTTATGTTACTATTGAAGGTGACAAAGCGACTTGGGCTAACAAATGGAATGCTGCCGGTAAAGAAATTACATGGGACATGATTCATTATGATGTTCAGTTAATTGGAGGTATGGTTTTGCATGAAGGTAAAGTTGCCGAAATGCAAACGGGTGAAGGAAAAACTTTGGTTGCTACACTTCCGCTTTACTTAAACGCTTTGACAGGAAACGGAGTTCACTTGGTAACCGTGAATGATTACCTTGCAAAACGTGATAGTACATGGAAAGCACCTTTATTCGAATTTCACGGTTTAACTGTTGATTGTATCGATAATCACCAACCAAGTACAGAACAAAGAAAAAAAGCATACGACGCTGATATCACTTACGGAACCAACAATGAATTTGGTTTTGACTACTTAAGAGATAACATGGCACATTCGCCAAGCGACTTAGTGCAAAGAAAACACAATTATGCAATTGTCGATGAGGTCGATTCTGTATTAATTGATGATGCAAGAACACCACTTATTATTTCAGGACCTGTTCCTCAAGGAGATCGTCATGAATTTAATGAGTTGAAACCAAAAATCGAAAACTTAGTATCTCAACAACGTCAGTTAGCGAATGGTTTCTTATCTGAAGCTAAAAAATTAATCAAAGAAGGAAACACTAAAGAAGGTGGATTCTTATTGTTAAGAGCTTACAGAAGTTTACCTAGAAATAAAGCATTAATTAAATTTTTAAGTGAAGAAGGAATCAAACAATTGCTTCAAAAAACTGAAAATCAATACATGCAGGATAACAATCGCGAAATGCATAAAGTTGATGAAGCTTTGTATTTTGTAATTGAAGAAAAAAACAATCAAGTTGAATTGACTGACAACGGTATTCAATACCTTTCAGGAGATACAGATGCTGACTTTTTCGTACTTCCGGATATTGGAACTGAAATCGCTGCTATCGAAAAACAAAAACTAGATAAAGACGCTGAAGCGGAAGCTAAAGAAAGATTATTCCAGGATTTTGGAGTAAAAAGCGAGCGTATCCATACACTTACACAACTTTTAAAAGCGTATGCTCTTTTTGAAAAAGATGTAGAATACGTGATCATGGACAACAAAATTATGATTGTCGATGAGCAAACAGGTCGTATCATGGATGGCCGTCGTTATTCTGACGGTTTACACCAAGCGATCGAAGCTAAAGAAAATGTAAAAATCGAAGCTGCTACACAAACATTTGCAACAGTTACATTACAGAATTATTTCAGAATGTACAGCAAATTAGGTGGTATGACAGGAACAGCGGTTACAGAAGCTGGAGAGTTATGGCAGATTTACAAATTAGACGTTGTTGAAATTCCAACAAACCGTCCGATGTCAAGACAAGACAAAGAAGATTACATCTACAAAACTACACGTGAGAAATTCAATGCTGTAATCGAAGATGTAACACAATTATCAAATGCAGGAAGACCAGTTTTAATTGGAACAACTTCTGTAGAGATTTCAGAATTATTAAGCCGAATGTTGAAAATGAGAGGCGTTACACATAACGTTTTGAATGCTAAAATGCACAAACAAGAAGCTCAAATTGTTGAAGAAGCAGGAAAAGCCGGAGTTGTAACTATCGCAACAAATATGGCTGGTCGTGGTACCGATATTAAATTATCTCCAGAAGTAAAAGCTGCCGGAGGTTTAGCAATCGTTGGTACAGAGCGTCATGATTCTCGTCGTGTTGACAGACAGTTACGTGGTCGTGCAGGACGTCAGGGAGATCCGGGAAGTTCTCAATTCTATGTTTCTCTTGAAGATAACTTAATGCGTTTATTTGGTTCTGAAAGAGTTGCCAAAGTAATGGACAGAATGGGACTTCAGGAAGGTGAAGTTATTCAGCATTCTATGATGACGAAATCTATCGAGCGTGCTCAGAAAAAAGTAGAAGAAAACAACTTTGGTGTTCGTAAACGTTTATTAGAATATGATGACGTTATGAACTCTCAACGTGAAGTAGTTTACAAACGTCGTCGTCACGCTTTATTTGGTGAGCGTTTGAAACTGGATATCGCTAACATGATGTATGATACTTGCGAATTAATTGTAAGTCAAAACAAACCTGTTAATGATTTCAAAAACTTCGAATTTGATTTGATTCGTTATTTCTCGATCACTTCTCCAATTTCTGAAGCAGATTTCTCGAAATTATCTGATATCGAAATTACTGGAAAAATCTATAAAGAAACTCTAGCTTTCTATACAGAAAAAACAGAAAGAAGCGCAAGAGAAGCTTTCCCAATCATTAAAGGAGTTTTCGAAGAGCCAAACAATCATTTTGAGCGTATCGTAGTTCCATTTACTGACGGAATCAAAACTTTGAACGTAGTTACTGACTTGAAAAAAGCATACGAAAGCGAAGGTACTCAGTTAATTGCTGATTTTGAGAAAAACATCACACTTTCTATTGTTGATGAAGCTTGGAAAAAACACTTACGTAAAATGGACGAGTTGAAACAATCAGTTCAATTAGCCGTTCACGAGCAAAAAGATCCATTGCTTATTTACAAATTAGAAGCTTTTAATTTGTTTAGAGGAATGTTAGACAACGTTAATAAAGAAGTTATTTCATTCTTATTCAAAGGTGATTTACCAGCTCAAAACGTTCCTGAAATTCACGAAGCAAAAGAAGTTCGTCAAAAGGAAAACTTCAAATTAAGCAAAGACGAAATTGTAAACAGCGAAGACATCAACCGCGAAGCTGGAGAAACACAACAACGTCAGGTTACAGAAACTATCGTGAGAGATATGCCAAAAATCAATCGTAATGATACTGTAACAGTTCAGGAAGTTGCAACAGGTAAAACTGAAGAAATGAAATTTAAAAAAGCAGAAACTCTAATCGCTTCTGGAGCATGGGTTATTGTTAAATAAATAATATTTACAATTTTAAACCCGACAGGTTTTTAAAAATCTGTCGGGTTTGTCATATCTAAAATCCGTAACTACTTTGTAATTGCGGATTTTTTTTGCAAAAAAACTAATATTTATTCTTTCTAAATCGAATAAACAGTACTTTTGCAATCATAAACAACAAAAAAGCTTTGAAGCGAATTTTAATCATATTTCTTTCCTGCATGCTTCTGGTGCCATCATTTGGCAGTTTCTTTGTTTATACCTCATTCAAATTAAATCAGGAAGAGATTTCAAAAACCATCTGCGTACAACGAAAAATGATTTTTAATAGTTGTAACGGCCGATGTGAACTTCAAAAAAGTTTAAAAAAATACGCTGATAACGAAAAAAAAATGCAAAACAACCTGAAAGAAAAAGCAGAAGTTGTTTACATTCAAAGTACAATTACAGCAAATTTTAAATTAGCAACACCAATTCAATCAAGAGAAAAATTCTTTGCTTCTTTTGACAATAAACCAATTTCGGTTTCGAATTCTACATTTCGTCCTCCATCCTATTTTATATAATTTTTTAAATAACATTTCAATTCTATTGAAATAATTTTCGTTGTCACCAAACAATGAAATTGTGTTTACACACAAATAAAATTTAAAATTACTATTATATAAAATTCATAAAATGAAAAATACATTATACAAAGCATTTGCTATTGTAGCAATTTCTATTACTCTAGGTTCTTGTTCAAGTGATGACAGCAGTAGCGACGTATCCGGAAAAGGAAAAATTATATTAGAATTTGATAATGCTTACGGAACAAACGATCTTATCCTAAATACACAACCCAACAAAACCTCTAACAACGAGATTTTAAAAATAAGCATGGTAAAATACATTGTTAGCAATGTAGTTTTAACAAAAGCTGACGGAACAACCTTTACATATCCTAAAAGTAAAAGTTATTTTATAGCAGATGAAGCTTCTGCAGAAGGTCGTGAATTTGAACTTACTGATGTTCCAGCGGGAGATTATGTAAAAGTAAAATTCGGAATAGGAGTCGATGAAGAGCAATGGAAACTAGGCGCAACAGGACAAGGTGATTTTCTTGCTCAGGCAGATGATGCTGAAATGTTTTGGTCTTGGTCAGCAGGTTACAAATTCCTTGCTTTCGAAGGAACTTTTACTTCTCCAACTGTAACTACCGCGACCTCTTTTATGGTTCACACCGGTAAAACAGGAACGGATTATAATTATACCGAAGTTACTCTAAATTTACCAACAAAAGCCTTAGTTCGTACTACGATTACTCCTGAAGTTCACCTTATTACTGACGTTTCTAAAATTATCGACGGAACAAACAAAATCAAACTTTCTGACAATAATGCCGGAGGAATGGGCGCCATGATTATGGGCGGTGCTAATTTGCCATTAATTACTCAAAACGTATCTGGAATGTTTAGAGTTGATCACGTACATAACGACTAATTTTATTTTCAGGAGCACAAAAGTTTCGGTTTCCCAGAAATGACGTCCCGCTTTACGTTTCAATCTTTTTATTTTTAAAGAAAAAATAAAAAGGATTTCCACTGCAATCGGGGCTAGACCACAACTTTTGTATTCCTAATAAACAAAAAAAGCAATAACAATTAAAAAAATTTAATCTCCATTGTAATTTGTGCAAATTCGTGCAATTCGTGGCAAAAAAAATATACTATTTTGCTTTTTAAACATAAAAAATCATGCTGAAAATAAAATATTTTCTATGGCTAATGATTCCATTGTTATGGAGTTGCTCAAGTCAGAGCGAAGACGAGGAATATGTAAATGTTCCACTAGAATTTAAAGTTCCATCGAATTTTCCTGATTTAGCGTACAATATTGCACTCAATCCGCCAACACAAAAAGGATTTGAATTAGGAAAAAAACTATTCTACGATGGACGCTTAGCTTCTGACGGAGTGGTTTCCTGCGGTTTTTGCCACATACAAGCCAATGCCTTTACGCATCACGGACACACTGTAAGTCACGGTGTAGACAATGCGCAAGGCACACGGAATACACCGCCAATTCAAAATCTGGCTTACCAAAGTATCTTTATGTACGACGGCGCGACAGATCATTTAGACTTGCAGCCTATAATTCCGCTTACAAGTATTATTGAAATGAATGGCAATTTTACCGCTATTCTAAAAATGATGAAAGCCGACAAAGAATATCAAAAACTATTTGGACAAGCTTTTGATGATGGAGCAATTACTACTGAAAACATGCTTAAAGCACTTTCGCAATTTATGGTAATGATTGTTTCTTCGAACTCAAAATTTGACAAATACCGACGAAATGAAACTGGCGGAACATTCACATCGGATGAATTGGCTGGTTACAATTTATTTAAATCAAACTGCGCTTCGTGTCATGCTACAGATTTACAGACTGATAACTCATTTCGAAATAATGGTCTTGCTGTAAACCCAATGGTTAATGATGTTGGAAGATATAAAGTAACCGAATTAGCGAGTGATTATTACAAATTCAAAGTTCCAAGTTTACGAAACGTAGAAGTTTCGGCTCCATATATGCACGACGGAAGATTTGGAACTCTTGAAGGTGTTTTAGATCATTATGAAAGTGGTATTGTAGCATCGGCAACTTTAGATCCGCTTTTAAATAAAAATGGAAAACTGGGAATTGCACTTTCTGAAACGGATAAAAAACAAATCATAGCTTTTCTGAAAACATTGACTGATAATCAATATTTGACTGATAAGCGTTTCTCGGAATATTAGAGAAAAACATAGCCCACAGACTGTACGGATTTTACAGATCAACACAGATTAAAAACAATTTAAGTTGTTTTGCAAAATCCTTGAAATCCTTGAAATCTGTGGCAAAAAAATAAAAATATAATAAAAACTGGAGTCCTAGCCCCGATAGAGGCGGTATCCTTTTTTTGGGTGATTTTTCTTCACCCGAAAAAAGATATAGCCGAAAGCGGGATCAGCTCCTAAAAACAATTACAATGAAAAAACTAATAGTAATCTGTACATTTTTGGTTGGCTTTTCGGCCTTTAGTTTTACAGAAAAAGATAGTATTTCGGCCTTTACTTTTCAACGTTTGGCAATGATGGAAGACTTTGATTGCGATGCTTGCGGTTGTTCGGCAAGTGGCGGAAGTATGGGTTTTAGCTCAATGCTGAATAACAATTTTGTGGGTGTTCGCTATTTTAAACAAAGCTATACAAGCCGCGACGGGATTTTTGACAATTCACCGTGGATTGACGAAAATTTCAATACCGTTCAGGTTTGGACAAGAATTCCCGTAACCGAGAAAATTCAGATTTCGGCATTGATTCCGTATCATTTTCATGAAAGAGAATTAACGGCTGGAACAGAAAGTATTTCTGGTTTGGGCGATATTACCGTTATGGGATTGTATAAAATTTTTGAAACGAAAAAAGACAGTGCGGTTTTTACGCATAAAATAAATATTGGGGCGGGAATAAAAATACCAACGGGTAAATTTACCGAAGCCAATAATTTAGGAAGCGTAAACCAAAGTTTTCAGTTAGGAACTGGAAGTTGGGATTACTCAGTAGTTTCAGAATATGTGATTAACAGAAAAGATTTGGGACTAAACACAACGCTGAATTATATTTTTAAAACAGAAAATAAAAAGGAATACCAATACGGAGATCAGTTTAATTATGCCGCAACGCTATTTTATTTATTCGATTTAAAATCGGTGCAAATAGTTCCTCAGGCCGGATTAGCAGGCGAAGTTTATCAAACCAACAAACAACACGGATTGGATTTACCAAATACTGCGGGAGATATTCTGTTTGGGAAATTTGGCTTTGAAGCCGGAAAAGACAAGCTTTCGATTGGTGTAAATGCGATGCTTCCAATCAATCAAAATTTATCAAATGGAAAAATGGAAGCCAATTACAGATGGAGTGTAAATTTGAATTATACGCTATAATTTAATATGTGCCTAACAGCACATATTAAAATTGATTCGAATTAAAAATAAAATTATCAAAACAACGAAATAAGCTTTGAAAAAAATTATAATCCTATTTCTTTCTGCCATGCTTTTACTGCCATCTTTTGGCAGTTTCCTTGTTTACACTTCATTCAAATTAAATCAGGAAGAAATTTCTAAAACCATCTGTGTACAACGAAAAATGATTTTTAATAGTTGTAATGGTCGTTGCGAACTTCAAAAAAGCCTGAAGAAATATTCGGACAATGAAAAAAGAATGCAGGACAATCTGAAAGAAAAAGCAGAAGTTGTTTACATTCAAAACACAATTATTGCTGATTTCAAATTAATAGTTCAAATCAAATCAGAAGCAAAAATTTTCGCTTATTTTGATAAAAAACCAATTTCGATTTCGAATTCTACTTTCCATCCTCCCTCCTGTTTTATATAAATTCAGTCACACTTTCTTGTCAAAAAAGCAAGAAAACCACTTGTTACTTTTAAAATTTATATAATTCATAATGAAAAAAATATACCTTATCCTATTGATAATGGGGCAATGTGTTTTAGCACAAAACAAAGTTGAAAAAGACACAACCAAATCTCAGGAACTTGAAAACGTTTTTATAACAGCCAATCGTACCGCCACTTTACGTAAAGATACTCCTGTTGCTATTAGTAAAATAACGGCAAAAACAATCAACGAAACCAAAGCTACAGCAGTTTACGAAATCATTAATAAAACTCCCGGAGTTTTAATGGTGAATTTAGGAAACGAACAACATATGATGTCGATTCGTCAGCCAATGACGACCAATGCTTATTATTTATATCTCGAAGATGGTTTGCCAATTCGCCCAATGGGAATCTTCAATCACAATGCTTTATTAGAAATCAATCAATATAATTTGCAAAGTATCGAAGTTGTAAAAGGTCCCGTTTCTTCGTTATACGGACCAGAAGCAGTTGGCGGAACAATCAATTTAATTTCGCTAAAACCACCTGTTGATCCCGAATTTAAGTTTGGTGTTCAGGCAGATAATTACGGTTACAGAAGATTTCAGGCTGCCGGTGGCGCAACAATCGGGAAAGTTGGTTTTCATATTGCCGGAATTTCAAGTCTGCAAGAAAACGGTTGGATGGCATATTCGGATTATAACAAAGACAATCTGAATGCAAGAATCGATTACAACATCTCGCCCTCTACCCGATTGATCAGTAATACCATGTATGGAAAATATTATTCGGACATGAGCGGAACCGTAAACGAAGACGCATTTAATAACAGAACCTACAAAAGCACTTCTAATTTTACCTATAGAAAATCGGACGCTTTACGAACCAGATTAACATTAGAACACGATTGGAACAGTAATTCTAGCAGTTATATTACGGCATATTTGCGCGACAATAAATTAGGTCAAAATCCTTCATACGGGATAAAATGGAGTCCAACCGTAAATCCTACAACAGCAAAAGGCGAAGTAAATTCGAATAATTTTAAAAGTTACGGAGCAATTGGACAACATACTCAAAAATTCAACTTTTTGAATGCCAAACTTGTTGCCGGAGCATTATATGATTATTCTCCCGTTACGTATTGGTCTTATGTAATTGATTTAAAAGCGAATTTAAATCCGGGAGCTTCAGGAAAACAAACCGTAGATTCTTATGAGATTATCGCCGAGCATCCAGATTCAAAACTAGCAGATTATACGGCTGATATTTTCAACACGGCCGGTTATGCACAATTTAGTTTTAATCCGATAGAAAAATTAGTAATCACCGTTGGCGGGCGTTACGACAACATGAAAGTGAATTATGACAATGCAATAGACAATTCTACAGGAAGCAAAGTCTACGACAAAATGACTTTCAAAGCTGGTGCAAACTACAATCCAGTTGAATATACAGGCTTTTACGGTAATTATTCGCAAGGCTTTGCGCCTCCGGGAATTACTTCGATTTTTAGAACAAAACCGGGAACTGGCGGAACAACTGGCGTTCCTGCTGATTTTTATTATAATCTGGAACCCGCAATTTTCAACAATTACGAAGTGGGCGGATGGTTTTCTTTCCTTGAGAATAAATTAAATTTTGACTACGCTTTCTATTATATGGAAGGAAAAAATGAACTTTTGAACATCAAACTTGCTGATAATTCAACAGATTATCGTTCGGCCGGAGAAACGCGTCATAAAGGAATCGAATTTGGAGCTTCATACCGTCCATCAAAACAATTCAACTTTCGCCTTGGCGGAACTTACGCGCAACACACTTATATCGATTTTAAACTTTCAGACAAACCGTCAGATCCAATTCAGGATTTAAACGGAAAAGAAATGCCTGCTGCTCCAAAATGGTCCGGAAATTCAGAAGTAAGTTATTATCCAAACTGGCTTCCAAATCTTAGAACTTCTGTCGAATGGCAACTTGTGGGAAGTTACTATCAGGATCAGATAAACACCGTAAAATATAGCGGTTACAACATATTCAACGCAAGAGTTGGTTATCAATGGAAACACATTGAAGTTTACGGAAACGTACTTAATCTAACTGATAAATTGTATGCTTACAATGTTTCGAGAGCCAATACCACAAATGCGCAACCAACTTATACAGCAGCTGCCCCAAGAACTTTTGTGTTTGGAATACAGTACAATTTTTCATTAAAAAAATAATTATTAGAAGCTAATCCCGCTCTCAGCTTTATCTTTTTTGAGGCGAAGAAAAATCGCCTCAAAAAAGGATATCGCTTCCATCGGGGCTAAAAAAACTAACAATGAGCAAAGAAATAAAAGAAAAAAAGTCTAAAAAGAAAGATTCCAAAATTGTCAAGAAAATCAAACAACACATGTACAAATGGCATCGTGTTATTGGTTTAGTTACAATTATTCCTGTAATCTTCTGGACATTATCAGGGTTGATGCATCCGTTTATGGCGCATTTTTTCAAACCGGAAATTGCACACGACAAACTGGAACAGCAGATTATTGATAAAAACCAATTGAAATTTTCGATTCAGCAAGTTTTACAGAAAAATGAACTAACACAATTCAAAAATTTCAGAATCGTTACCTTCAACAATAAAACGTATTATCAGCTTAAAACTATAATTGGTGAATTATGGTATTACGATACTTCAACAGCTGAGAAACTGGAAAACGGAGATCAAAAATATGTCGAATGGCTTTCAAGATATTTCTTAGACGATCAAAAAAGTGCCGTAAAAAAGAGCGAAGTTCTCACCGAATTTACTTCGCAATACAAATATGTGAATCGATATTTACCGGTTTACAAACTTAGTTTTGATCGCGCAGATACTATGGAAGTTTATGTAGAAACTTCTTCAAGTAAACTGGCTACTTATAATCCAACTTCAAGACAATGGTTTATTTGGTTCTTTGACACTTTTCATAATTGGTCTTTCATCGATGCAATTACCAATAACAGCATCCGAATTATTACAATGATTTTCTTATTGTCTATAATTGGATTTTCTGCCTTGAGCGGAATTCTGATTTATGGTTTGCTGTGGAAGCAATTCAAAAAAACTGACAATCTACAACCTAAAAAAGGACTTAGAAAATACCACCGACAAATTGGAATCTGGGTTTCACTTTTTACTTTGACATTTGCTTTTAGCGGTGCTTATCACGCCACAACAAAATGGGCGCCTTATACTTTATCGCAAATGGTTTACGAACCAACTTTTAAAACCAAAGAAATTCCGGTAGCGAATAATACTTTGAATTTAGACTGGACTCGTTTTCAAAATGCGAGCATTATTACCTTAAATGATACTACTTATTATCGCTGTCAATTATTGGAAAAGGGAAAATTCAAAAAACCAAAAGGAGATTCTAATTCGAAATGGAATAAAAAAGAAGATCAAAAATCTGAAGTGGTTTACATTAATGCAACAACCAATAAAATCACACCAAACATCGATCTTCAATATGCCGAATTTCTGGCTTATTATTTTACTGATGGGGCACCAAAAGCCGCTTGTTGCGAAATGGTCGAAAGCTCTGATGAACCGGAAGTTTCATTACAAAATGCAAAATTGTTAGAATCTAAAGTCTTAACAGATTTCGAAAGCAGAGAATACGGTTTTGTCAACAAAAGATTACCTGTTGTAAAATTAGCCTATGAAACTCCGGAGAAAATAACTTATTTTATAGAAACTGGTACTTCAAGATTAGCGGCAGTAGTTAAGAGTTCAGACATGGTCGAAGGTTATTCGTTTGCAATTCTCCACAAATTCTTATTCATGGATTGGGCAGGAAAAAACATTCGCGATCTAACAATGGTTTTGGCAGCTTTGACCATTTTGATTGTTAGTATTCTTGGCTTTATTCTGTTTTTGAAAAAGTAATTTTTAAGCTTCTGAGATTCTAAGTTACTAAGGTTCTAAGTTTTTTCCTTAGCAACATAGTAACTTAGTTTCTTCGAAACTTATCGAAGATTTTCTTTACATTTGATAAAAATATATCTCCAAGTTGAAAAAAAATACCAGCCGTTTATTATCAATTTCATGGCTTCTTTGTTTTAGTTACTTTTTTATCTTAATGATTAAGATTACATGGCAATATATTCCTTTTCATAAAGACATTGCTTTTCTTCAAATAAAACAATCCGAGGTAGAGAAAATTCCATTTTATATTCCTTTTTTTTACACACATGTTTATTCCGCTATTTTTGTTTTACTAGCCGGATTTTTTCAGTTGAATGCTACTTTTTTAAAAAGATTTCCAGCAGTACATAGAAACATTGGTAAGTTTTACGTTTTTGTAGTGCTGTTTTTAAGTGCGCCTTCGGGTTTATTTATTGGCTTTTTTGCAAATGGCGGACTTTACTCTCAAATATCTTTTGTCAGTTTATCGATTTTATGGTTTTATTTTACCCTCAAAGGTTTTACCGCTATTAAAAACAAAAATATCTCCCAACATAAGGCATTTATGTTACGAAGTTTTGCCCTAACTTTTTCTGCTGTAACATTGCGTTTTTGGAAGGTGATTCTTGTATATTTGTTTCACCCTGCACCTATGGATGTCTATCAAATAATCGCTTGGTTAGGCTGGATTCCGAATTTACTAATCATTGAATATTACCTTTATAACCAATTAAAAAAATGAAAAACCTTTTTTATTTATTGTTATCCATAGTACTTTTCTCCTGTAATTCTAAAGAGAAAAAAGACCTAACCCAGAAAATAGATAATACACAACCCGAAGAAATCCATACTGATTTATATGGTTCATGGGTAGGTGATTTTATAGTATTGGAACGTGATACAACCAGACCGGAATCTGAAATGTATAGCAACAAAATTAATATTGTAATAAAAAAAATAACAGCTTCTGAGGTTCTAGGACAAAGTGTTGTTGCCGGGAATAGCAGACCTCTGAAAGGCAAAGTAACAACAGAAGGAAATACAGTTCATTTTGTACTTAATGAACCCGGAGATGATAAATACGACGGTGTTTTTGATTTTGAAATAAAAAATGACACACTTTTAGTAGGCACCTGGACTGCCAATAATACTAAAAAAGAGGTTCGTAAAAGGAAATTCGAACTTTATAAAAAAGCTTTTAAATACGATCCTAAGGTGATGCTTCCGGAAGAAGGAATGTATATTGATTACCAAAACCCGAAAGAAGAACAAGTAACAGAGTCTGAAAGTGATAATCCTGAAGATGCTAAAGAAGAGGAAACTTATATGACAACAGTATACAGAGAAGCTTCTGAAAGTATTTTCAAAATAAATTCATCAACCAAAAAGTTAAAAGAATCTGATGTAAAAAATCTAAAGAAACTTGATTTGGAAATTCTGAGAAATACCATTTTCGCACGACACGGACTTACTTTTAAAACCAAAACAGTTCGTCAGTTTTTTGATGATGTCGAATGGTATATCCCGGTTTCAGATAATGTCAATAATGAACTAACAGAAGTTGAAAAAGAAAATGTCGTTTTGTTGAAACGCTTTGAAAAATATGCCGAAGATAATTATGATTCTTTTGGAAGATAATTTTATTTTTGAAAAAGTAATTTTTAAGCTTCTGAGACTCTAAGTTACTAAGGTTCTAAGTTTTTTTCTTAGCGACTTAGTAACTTAGTTTCTTAGAAACTTATTTAGGATTTTCCTCAAAATAACGAGCTTCAATTCGTTTAATATCTTTAATTGAATTTTTAGCCCAAGCCAAACGTTTCTCCAAAATTTCTTCATCTGACAATTGCCAGTTAATATCTGAATTACGCAATCTGTTGGTTAAGTTTTGAATGATAATTGCTGCAGAAACAGAGATATTTAAACTCTCTGTAAAACCAACCATCGGAATTTTAAGGAATCCATCTGCTTTTTCCAGAATTTCTTCTGACAAACCGTCTCTTTCAGTTCCAAAAAATAAAGCACTTGGTTTTGTAATATCGAAATCTTCCAACAAACAATCATTTTCGTGCGGCGTTGTCGCAATAATTTGATAGCCTTGATCTTTTAAAGTCGAAATACAATTGGTCACCGAATCGTACTGATGAATATCTACCCATTTTTGAGCACCCATCGCAATTTCTTTATCGATTTTTTTTCCGTAACGCTGCTCGATCACATTCAGTTCCTGAATTCCAAAAACCTCGCAACTACGCATAACAGCACTTGTATTATGCATCTGGAAAACATCTTCAACCACAATTGTAAAATGCTTCGTACGATCTCCAAGTACTTTTAGAAATTTCTCTTTACGGTTATCTGTTAATATATTTTCGAGGAAAGCAAGGTAATCTAAGTCAATCATTTCAATCTTATTTATCGCAAAAATACATTTTAAAAGAAGTATGTGTATTGCTTTATTTTGATTTTTTATTAAAAATTCCATCTAAAACATCATTAAAAATGGATTCTCCTAAGCTTTTCTTTTTCTCCTGATCCGGAAAAATTGGCTCCGGTTCCTTATTACTCATTTCTCTTTTGAGTAATAAATTGGTATTTTTAAAAGAATAATACTTTTGGTATTCCATTTTAGTTGGATTAAAACCAGGCTTGGGATTATAAATGGAAAACTGAATCGGGAAACTTAAATATTTTTTATAATCTACTAAATAATTATCTTTCTTTGAAAATTGAAAATTCACAAAGTCAATTTTACTGCTAAATGAAACTAGTTTATCATTTTTAGCCTGAGCGAATAAAACAGAAGTTGTTGTGCACAAAAGCAACAATAAAAGTAATTTTTTCATTGGATAAAGATACTATCAAAAAGTAAGAAAAAAGCGCAAATCTAATTTTAAAAAAAACATTTACTTTCTAATTTAACAAACGAAAAAAGTCATATCCCGGAAAACGAAATTGTATTTTTTATGCTCTTAATATTCTACAAGAGTATCCCTTAATTTTTCATACAACTTGTCGACCTGTGTAAAATTTATTTCTAATGCTTCCTCCTTAAAAGAATCGCCTTCAAAAACAGTACTCACATTCTTAGAATGTTTCTTTAGACGTTCGTACATTTTCTCCAATTCATTTTCCGAATAATCGACCTTAATAAAGGAAACAAATTTCTCTACGACATTTTTCATTCCTTCATTATAATTAAGTAATGTGACATTTTGATCTTTTTCGTAAAAATCTATAAAGCCCTGAAAATATTTCTCTAAAACCAAAGCTCCATATTGCTGAAAACTTATTTCATTAATTTCCTTAGGTGCAATTCCAAAAATGCCAGGCGGTAATAAATTCGGAACCATATGCATTCCTATCATTTTCTGATGCGATTTTAAAACCTCAATTGGTTTTCTGTAGAGTAAAGCAAAAGGTATTTCCGGAAAAGTAGATCTAAAATAATCGGCATTGAATATATGCCAGGCATCCAGTTTTAGAATTAAATTCTTTTGCTCCGGGAATCTTTTTTGTCCTAAAAAAGTTATTATAGCTTTTAAAAGAACTGTCTTTTTATCTAAGCCAAAACGATCACTTCTTAAAACATCATCAATAATTGGCGCTTCAGAAATCATAATATTCTCAGACGATGTCGCTAAAGACTGACTCAACATTGTAGAACCACATCGCGAGACATGAAAAACCAATGATTTCAAATCTACCGGAACTAACTCTTTTGACCAATCAATAAGATTTTCAATCGTACTAACTACCTTAAGAAGTTTTGAATTATACTCATGGCTTTTACATTTGGAAATTGTTTCATCAAAAAAAGGCTCCACAATTTTTTTATCAGCCAAATAAACCCATTCAAAATAAACTTCATTATCTTTTTCTACCAACTTATAAGGAATCCAATTTGAAAGAGGATGATCTGTATTTTCCATTTTATATATTTTACTCGGCTAATAAATCTGATATAATTTTTGCTGCGGTTTCTGATGGATTTAGAGAAAGTTCTGCTATAATTTGTTGCTTCTCTTCATCTGAATATTGTACTTTTTTAGGCTCAGAGTTGATATCAAAACCCATTTCTGAAAACAATTTATCAGACCAATCGTTTCTTATACAATCAAGCGTGAAATGAATACGAGGTTCTGAACTTTTATTTTCTACCCTATGCGGAAGCTGAAAATTAGCGTACCAACACTCCCCCATTTTCATAGGAACCAGTTTTTTATCCACATAAAAATATACTTCAGAATTTGTTATAATAGGAATATGAATTCTAAAAAAACCATCTTCATAAGAAGTATCATTATCAATATGTTCCTTTATCTCGCTTCCAGGTCCTAATCTTAGCAAACGTACAGCTTCTTTCTCGCATTGGAACCAATCCATAATCTCTTTGAAATACGGACAACGATCCAGCAATTCCGTATTTTTATATCCCTTATCGGGAAAAGCTGTAATATCGTTTATCAAACCAGATTGTGATCTCAAAGAAACGCTTGTCCAATTTCCTTCGTAACGACCAGTGTTAAAATGAGGAGTCCAAAGATCATTTTCGCATATGGCGAGTTCTGCTTGTAACTTATCTATTAAAAACGAAACTGGAAGTTTTATCGAAGAAGGATTCATATGCTTTTTAAAAGATTAAATTAGAAAGTATTCCTTGTATCCTGTAAATATATAAAATTTACAAAAGATTTATCATCAAAGAAATAGGTAAAAAAGATTTTCTATTCAGGGCTATAATTTTAAAAATTAAGCTAAATCAGATATGCTGTCCAGAATAAAATTATAGAGTTTATGCGTTGAAAAAGGTACTGTTTCGAGATCCGTTTTTAATACTAGATCAGCTTTTACAGGAACTTCAAAAACATCACTAATTCCTGTAAAATTACTTATCTTATTAACGTCATTATCCGGTAACAGCGCTTTTTTGTACAATCCTTTTGGATCCCTTTGAATTAGATTATCAATGGAACAATCCAAAAATACGGTTCTGACAAATTCATGATTTCTCAATTCGTTTCTTAGGTTTTCATAGGGATTTATCACTGACATTAAAACGATTGTATTTGCGCTGATAAAATTTCGCCCAACATTAAAAAGTCGCCTGACATTCTCACATCGGTCTTCTTTAGAAAATCCTAAATCTTTACAGATCGTTTTTCGGTAAACATCACCATCGATTATTTCGACTTTATAACTTTTTTCAATTAACAGTTGCCGAACATTTTCTGCCAATGTCGTTTTACCTGAACCTGATAATCCTGTAAATTGTATTAAAATCATCGAAAATCTCTTTTGTTTTATTCCACATTAAAACTAAATAATTTAACAGATCGAAACAATAAGTATAAATACGCTTTTATTTTCTACTCAAAAATACTAAAAGAATTGTGTAAGCTAAGGTTGCTTTTTTAAATGCAATTTTATCAGGCGAAATCGAAGCCAATAAGTAACTCGATAAAGAAAATTTTACCGCAAAGCTCACAAAGAATTACACATCCCAAAGCCTCGGGATGCAAAATTTTATGAATTATGCTTTGCTCTAAGATCACAAAGGGATTGTGTTTAAAACTTAACTTAATGACATTGATCTGCGGCACGTAAATTTATCCTGATTCACATTTTCTACCAATATTTAGTGCCTAATGGCATAAAACAAATTAATATCAAAACGTATAATCACTTACATGAACTCACATGGTAATGAACAAAAATCACTATTTTTATCTTTTAATATAATTCGAAATGAAAAAGAAATTGGTTGTTTTAACCGGAGCCGGAATTAGTGCTGAAAGCGGAATCAAAACTTTTCGTGATAGTGACGGTTTATGGGAAGGTCACGATGTTATGGAAGTTGCAACTCCTGAAGGCTGGAGAAAAAATCAGGAATTGGTTCTTGACTTTTATAACAAAAGACGTCAACAACTTAAAGAGGTTGAACCAAATTTAGGTCACAAAATTCTAGCCGAATTAGAACAGGATTTTGATGTACATATCATCACTCAAAATGTCGACGATTTACACGAACGCGCCGGAAGTACCAAAGTTTTGCATTTGCATGGAGAATTACTAAAAGTACGAAGTACTCAAAACAGAAATCATATTTTAGATTGGTCTAATGATTTGTATACTGGAGATCTGGACGAAAATGGACATCAGTTACGACCTCATATTGTTTGGTTTGGCGAGGATGTTCCTGCGCTTGAAGAAGCAATTGAAATTACTGAAACTGCCGATTATTTTGCCGTTATCGGGACTTCATTACAAGTTTATCCTGCGGCGGGATTAATTTCTTATACTTATAGTATTACACCCGTTTTTTATATTGATCCAAAACCAATCTCGATTCCGAATCTTCAGAATAAAGTTGAAGTGATTGCAAAAGTTGCCTCTGAAGGTGTAGCTGAATTAAGAGATCGATTGTTTGAACTAGAAAAAACAGTATGATATTTCAAACTTGGTTACAAGAATTATCGCAATACAATTTACTCCTTTTATTTATTTTCTTTTTGATCGAAAATTTTATCGTGATCGTGCTTTCGGTTATTCTTGCCAAAATAATTGAGAATGACAATACTAAATTGAATAAACAGGATCGTAAATGGGTTTTCTCAACCTTAATCTGCAATACGTTTATAACGCTGTTGGGTTTTGAATTGTATTGTTTGGGTATTCTCAAAATAGATTTTTCGCCATCCCTATTTTCAATAATAACAGATACTTTATTGCTGGTTGTGGTAATGGATTTCTTCATGTTTTGCTTCCATTTTCTGGCGCATTATTTAAAATGGTTTTCTCCCATTCATAAACTTCATCACACACATGTCGAAACAAGTGTATATAGTTTGTACGTATTACATCCTATAGAAACTTTAGGATTTGGGATTATCTGGTTGTTTTCAATTACGGTTTTAAATTTCAATTATCTTAGTATTATCATTTACCTAGTTTTAAATCTCTTATATGGAATATTTGGTCATTTGAAAAAAGATATCTTCCCTGATTTCTGGTATAAAAACCATGCTACAAAATGGATTTCAACGACCAAATTTCATTCCGATCATCATAAACATCAATCTCATAATTATGGTTTTTATTTTACCATTTGGGACAAAATCTTTAAAACTATTTTTTAAATCGCACTATTAAAGGATAATATATCTCTTGTAACTTTCAGAAGTTTTAACAATGACTTATATTTGCACCTTTCGAACAAACAACATAACAATGACTACTTTAAACGAATTGAATGCCATATCGCCAATTGACGGAAGATATAGAAGCAAAACCCTTTCATTAGCACCTTTTTTCTCTGAAGAAGCTTTAATCAAATACCGTGTATTAGTTGAGATTGAATACTTTATTGCCTTGTGCGAAGTCCCATTACCACAACTAGCTGACGTAAATTCAAATTTATTTGACAGTTTAAGAAACATCTATAAAAACTTTTCTACTGAAGATGCACTTTGGATTAAAGAAACAGAAAAAGTAACCAACCACGACGTAAAAGCGGTTGAATATTTTATCAAAGATGCTTTTGAAAAACTAGGTTTATCTCAATACAAAGAGTTCATTCACTTCGGATTAACTTCTCAGGATATTAATAATACTGCGATTCCGCTTTCTACAAAAGAAGCTTTTGAGCAGGTTTATATGCCTTCGCTAATTACTTTAATTTCTAAATTAAAAGAATTAAGCGTTGAGTGGAAGGACATTCCAATGTTGGCTCGTACGCACGGACAACCGGCTTCTCCTACTCGTTTGGGTAAAGAAATCTTGGTTTTTGTAGAGCGTCTGGAAGAACAAATGCGTTTGTTGTTTAATATTCCGTTTGCAGCTAAATTTGGTGGTGCAACCGGAAATTACAATGCGCATCATGTGGCATATCCACAAATCGACTGGAAACAATTTGGAAGTAAATTTGTAGAAACAGATCTTGGTTTACACCACTCTTTTCCAACTACTCAAATTGAACATTATGATCATTTTGCTGCATTTTTTGATGCTTTAAAAAGAATCAACAATATCATTATCGATTTAGATCGTGATATCTGGACGTATGTTTCAATGGATTATTTTAAACAAAAAATCAAAGCGGGAGAAATTGGATCTTCTGCAATGCCACATAAAGTTAACCCAATTGATTTTGAAAATTCTGAAGGAAATCTAGGAATCGCTAATGCTATTTTTGAGCATTTGGCTGCTAAATTACCTATTTCAAGATTACAGCGTGATTTGACTGACAGTACTGTTTTACGTAATATTGGTGTACCAATTGGACATACTATTATTGCTTTTGAAGCTTCATTGAAAGGTTTAAACAAATTGTTATTGAACGAAGCTAAATTTGCTGAAGATTTAGAAAGAAACTGGGCTGTAGTAGCAGAAGCTATTCAGACTATTTTGCGTCGTGAAGCTTATCCAAATCCTTATGAAGCTTTGAAAGGTTTGACAAGAACTAATGAAGCGATTGACAAAAAAGCAATTCATAATTTTATTGCAACTTTAGAAGTTTCTGATGCCGTTAGAGCCGAATTAATGACTATAACCCCTAGTAATTACACAGGTATTTAAAGAAAACCTAAAATATTTTCTCAAAAAAAGCTATCTTTATCGATAGCTTTTTTTATTTATAAATCTTGTTAGGGTTTTAGCCCAGAGTGAAATGAAAAGCATTTTACTCAAAAAAGCATATTTTTTTGCAGGAACAGAGCGACCAAAGGAAGCTCCTGAAACGGCTTTAAAAATAGCTTTTTTGAATAAAAGCTTGAAATGGAAAGCTGGATTAGCTCCTAAACAAAAACATTCTACACTTTATGATTGCCTTAAACGCCGCTGCAGAAACTACACACCATTTACAACCTTTAATCAGTGATTTGGGATTAATCCTGATGACTGCCGGAATTGCCGTTTTACTATTTAAATTAATTAAACAACCTTTGGTTTTAGGGTATTTAATTGCGGGATTTTTAGCTGGAAATCACTTTGACTTTTTCCCTACTATTACTGAGATGAAAAGTGTTGAAGTTTGGGCAGAAATTGGTGTGATCATTTTATTGTTTAGTTTGGGGCTCGAATTTAGTTTTAAGAAACTAATGAAAGTGGGGGGAACTGCCTCGATAACGGCAATTACCCAGATTATTACGATGGTAATAATTGGTTATCTGGTTGGGCGATGGATGGATTGGGGGCAAATGGATAGTATCTTTTTAGGAGTTATTTTGTCTATTTCATCAACAACAATTATTCTGAAAACCTTTGACGAACTTGGCGTAAAAGCACAAAAATTTGCCGGAATTGTAATTGGATCATTAATCGTGCAAGATATTGTAGCGATTTTAATGATGGTTTTACTTTCGACTATTGCTGTAAGTCAGCAATTTTCAGGAAGCGAATTATTGATGTCTGTATTAAAATTGGTATTTTTCCTTACCGCTTGGTTCGTGGGCGGAATCTTTTTCATTCCGACGCTTCTTAAAAAAGCAAAACATTTACTGACGGATGAGATGTTATTAATCATTTCTCTTGCACTTTGTTTAATGATGGTGAGTTTTGCTTCAAATGTTGGTTTTTCTCCGGCTTTGGGTGCTTTTATAATGGGATCTATTATTGCAGAAACCACTCAGGCAGAACATATTGAACATTTAATAAAACCTGTAAAAGATTTATTTGGCGCCATTTTCTTTGTATCGGTAGGGATGCTTATTGATCCCGAAATGTTATATACACATGCGTTGCCTGTAGCGATTTTAACTTTAGTGACTATTTTTGGTCAATCTGTGAGTTCTACTATTGGTGCATTATTAGCGGGTCAGCCGTTAAAACAATCGGTGCAAACGGGAATGAGTTTATCGCAAATCGGAGAGTTTTCATTTATTATAGCCACACTGGGAATGACACTTAATGTTACCAGTTCATTTTTATATCCTGTTGTTGTGGCAGTTTCAGCAATAACCACTTTTACGACGCCTTTTATGGTGAAATATGCAGAGCCATTTTCTCATTTTCTGGAACGAAAACTTCCTAAAAAATGGGTTAAAAACATCAACCGTTATAGTGTGAATGCACAAGCTATAAAATCCGTAAGTATTTGGCAAAAAGTACTGAATGCTTATCTCATTCAAATCATATTACACACTATTATTATTACTGCCATTATTTTATTGTCGGCAAAATTTGTGGCTCCTTTGGTTGAAGACACAAGATTTGGCAACACATTGGCGGCTCTTATTACTATAGTTATAATTGCTCCATTTTTATGGGCACTTTCCCTTAGACGAGTTGCTGTAGAAGAAGTAGAACTATTATGGGAAGAACGTAAATATCGTGGCGCATTATTAATGTTGATTTTAATAAGAATGGGGCTTGGTTTATTTCTTATTGGGTTTTTACTGAATATTTTCTTCTCCCCTTTAATTGCCTTTGTAGCTCTGATTATTGCTATTACTGTTTATCAAATATTCCCAAAAAAATTGAATGAGCAATATCATAAAATTGAAAGTCATTTTTTGAAGAATCTGAATGATCGCGAAAACAAAAAAATTGACAGACGATATGCCAATTTAATGCCTTGGGATGGTCACATGTCGTTTTTTGATATTGGGAAAGAATCTAACCTTGTGGGTAAAACCCTAGAAGAACTAAGAATCAGGGAATCACTGGGAATTAATATTGCTTATATAAAGCGTGGTGACATTACAATCCCGATTCCAACTAAAAATGAGCGTTTGTTTCCTAGTGATGAAATTTGTGTAATTGGTACAGATGCCCAGGTCACTGAGTTTGCCAAATACCTAAATCAAAATGAAATCGAGGCTGCCGAAAATGTTAAAGAATCTGAAATTGTGCTGCGCCAAATGGAAATTTTCAATGAAGATTTCATCCAAAAAAGCATTGGGCAATTTAGAGGAAAAACAGGTGGACTTGTTGTGGGACTTGAAAGAAACGGTAATCGTATCTTAAACCCGGAATCACATCTAATTTTACAAAAAAATGATATTATCTGGGTCGTTGGCGATAAAAAACGAATGGCCGAGTTGATGAAAAAAGCTTGAGAAAGGTACTAAGATACTAAGTCACTAAGTTTCTAAAACACTAAGATTTAAACTTAGCACCTTAGAAACTTAGTATCTCAGAAGCTTACTTATTAGGTTGCGGTGTCATACGCAAATATGGTTTTATTGGCGTATGCCCTTTTGGGAATTTAGCAGGAATATCACTGTCCGGAACTGCTGGCGTGATTACTACATCTTCGCCGTCTTTCCAGTTTGCCGGAGTTGCTACGCTATAATTTGCTGTTAATTGTAAACTGTCAATAACACGAAGTAATTCGTCAAAATTTCTTCCTGTTGAAGCCGGATACGTTAACGTCAATTTTATCTTTTTGTCGGCACCAATTACAAACACAGAACGAACTGTAAATTTATCACTTGCATTTGGATGCAACATATCGTATAAAGTTGCTATTTTTTTATCTTCGTCGGCAATTATAGGAAAATTAACTGTTGTATTTTGAGTTTCGTTAATATCTTTAATCCATTCTAAATGCGACTCCAAACCATCGACACTTAAGGCTATAACCTTTGTATTTCTTTTTGTAAATTCTGGAAGATAATTTGCAACCGTTCCTAATTCAGTTGTACAAACAGGCGTAAAATCTGATGGATGTGAGAATAAAACTCCCCACGAATTACCTAGCCATTCGTGAAAATTGATTGGCCCTTCGGTGGTTTCTGCATGAAAATCCGGAGCTATATCACCTAATCTTAATGTTGACATAATTTATTTTTTTTAGTTCCTCTAAAATTACTTAAAAAATGGACAAGGAAACCATAGATTTTCATAAAAAAAGTTAAAAAAACCTAAACTCTACTTTTTCGATCAATTTTATATAAATAAATTAAAATAAATCTGAATATTTTAAATAAAACTAAGAATCAGATACCAAATAGCAATCGTTAGAAACGAAATCGGAATTCCGAAACCGATCATCATACTACTTAATCTGGGTTTTAATCCATAGGTTGAAGCCAAAATTGCGCCAGTAATCATTGGAGCCATAGCAACTTCAATCAAAGTGACCTTTATAGCTTCAGAATGTTGGTTGAAAATAAAGACATACAAAACAAAAATTATCAGAGGACTAAGAATTAACTTAAAGAAAAGTCCCAATCGCAGAAATTTCCAATGTTGGCTTCTTCTATCAAATTGAAGTTGCAATCCTACTGAAAGTAATGCCAGAGGCGTCACCAAACTTCCTGTCTTTAATAAAACCGATTGAATAGTAACATCAAACTGATAGTCAGAAACATTCATTAAACATGCCACAACAAAGGTGAGGAAAGGTGGAAAAAACAGTACTTTTTTGATAATACTTATTGCATTCGGGCTTCCTTTTGAATAAAAAGCTGCCACAAAAACTCCTAAAGTAGAAACCACAACAAAAGTTCCAGGCTGATCGACCAAAACCGCCGTTTCTAAACCTTTTTTCCCAAACAAAGCTTCGATTATAGGATATCCCAAGAAAGAACTGTTGCTTAATCCGGCGGTTAAAATTAAACAGCCAATAAGTTTATTGGACCATCCAAATCTTCTTCCTAAGGAATGAAAAAAGATAAAAGCTAGAATAAAACAAATCCAACCGGAAGCAATTGGAAACAACAATTCATTGCTCCATTTTATTTTCGGAATATGGTATAAGGTAATTGCAGGTAAACAAAAGTAAACTACAATTTTATTTAAAACTTTATAAATATTAGTTGGAAAAGCTTTTACTCTTTGCAAAAGCAAACCTAATGTCAGGAAGAAAAATATTAAAATAAAGTTGTTCATATCGTTGAGTAATCACAAAAATAGACATTTATAAGTTGATCTATAAAACAAATTATAGTACTTCAAAAAGATTTTTGTTATTTTTAATATATAGTATAATTCTAGAAATCAATGCAGCAAATAAGAGACAATTTTGAGCGAATGGCAAAACTTTCAGATGAAGAATGGAATACTTTTTCATCAAAGCTCATACGACAGGAATTTTCAAAGAAAACATCCATAATTGAAACAGGTCAGGTCGAAAATTACCTTTCGTTTATAGAGAAAGGATTAGTTCGATATTATATTCCGGGTGAAGATAATGATCTCACTTTTACGTTTGTATTTGATGGCGAATTTGCAAGCGGTTACGATTCGTTTATTACCCGACAACCCGTAAATTATACGATTGAAACTCTTGCAGATACGATACTTTGGCGCATTTCTTATACCGATCTTCAGGATATTTATGTCGAAACCAAAATTGGTAATACTCTTGGGCGCCTTGCAAGTGAAGGGTTATTTCTAAAAAAATCCAAGCGGGAACTTTCACTACTTAATGATTCTGCAGAGCAACGATATCGCAATTTATTTACAGAACAGCCACAATTGATTCAAAAGATTCCTCAAAAATACCTCGCTTCTTATATTGGCATTACTCCACAAGCTTTGAGCAGAATAAGAAAACGTATTTAGTAAGGATCAACGCTAAATATTGTGGAAAACATAAATATACTCACTAATTATTTTTTACCGCAGAGAACACTAAGTTCTTTTGCTCTTAGGTTTCAAAAAGGCATCCCGAAGGCTCGGGACGCAAAGCTTTGTATTGATTTACCTTTGCGAACTCTGTGCTTTCTAAGACATTCTTAGATAAAAATCTTTGCGTTCTTTGCGGTAATTTTTTTTCACAGGTTTTGGAATTGATCATTTATTAACCCAGGTTCATTGTTTTAGGTTTCTTTAGGGTGCAACTTTGCATAAAAAAAATATGGAAACCTTAATTATTTTATTCGGAGTTTTTGCAAGTACGTTGCTTATTGTAAAACTAATAACTAAAAGATTTGAAATTTCACAGGCTGGCAGAATTGCTATGGCAGCCATGCTTGTATTTACGGCGATTGGTCATTTTGCATTTGCCAAAGGAATGGTAATGATGATCTCTTTTTTGCCTTGGGCTACTGAAATTGTATACATTACCGGAGTTATAGAACTGGCAGCTGCGGCAGGGCTCTTGATACCAAAAATGACATTACTTACAGGCAAACTACTTATTTTATTTTTTATAGTGCTGCTTCCCGCTAATATTTATGCCGCATACCACAATATAAATTTAAAAACTGCCGATTATAGCGGCAAAGGCATCTCGTATCTATGGTTTAGAATACCGCTACAGCTTCTTTTTATACTTTGGGTTTATTACTCTTCGATCAGGAATCAATCAAAAATCAAATAGTCAATCGTGGGAATGCACATTGTTTAAACGAATCATGTGCGCAACTTCTCGTTTTATCTTAGCTTCTATTTAAATTAAATTTTAGTTAAAACTTTTTTTTATTTGACAAAACGCATTACATTTGTAACATATTTTATTACAGTATGATTTCAGGTAAATTTGCCATAACGATTCACATTTTGACTTTACTCACCAAATACCCAAATGATTTTTTGTCATCTGAGTATATTGCGGGTAGTATCAATTTGAATCCGGTATTGGTTAGAAAAGAAATTGCAAACCTAAAAGCACATCATATTGTAGAAAGCAAAGAAGGAAAAAATGGCGGAACAAAACTGTCGATCGATCCTTCGAAAATCACATTAAAAGAAATATTTGAAATGACATTTGAAACCATTAACTTAGGATATGCAAAAAATCAGCCTAATCCTGATTGTCCTGTTGGAAAGAAAATCAATCAAAATTTAAGTTCTTTATATGCTGATATGAATCAAAAAGTTAGTTTACAATTAGAAGGAATTTCTCTGGAAGATTTTTCTAATCAATTCTAAAACTATTTTTTTACACAAAACTGTAACATTTTTTATTACTAATTAAAATTATATATTTATGAAAATCGCAATCATTGGAGCAACCGGATTTGTTGGCTCAGCCATTTTAAACGAATTAGCAAACAGAAATCACGACATTACTGCTATTGCAAGAAACCCAAAAGATACCTCAAATGTAACTTGGAAAAGTGCTGATATTTTTAACGTTGACGCATTGTCTGAAATTTTAAAAGGAAATGATGTTGTAATCAATGCCTATAATTCTGGTTGGACGAATCCTAACATTTACGATGATTTCATTGCAGGATCAAAAGCAATTCAGGAAGCGGTTAAAAAATCTGGTGTAAAACGTTTTATCACCATTGGCGGTGCCGGAAGTTTGTTTGTAGCTCCGGGTTTACAAGCGGTTGACACTCCAGATTTTCCAAAAGAATATCACGCTGGCGCAACTGCAGCGAGGGATTATTTGAATATTTTGAAAGAAGAAAAAGATTTGGATTGGGCATTTTTCAGCCCGGCTTTCGAAATGCATCAAGGTATTACAACAGGAAGAACCGGAAAATACCGTTTAGGTCTTGAAAACCCAGTTTTTAATGACGAACAAAGAAGTATTTTATCTGTAGAAGATTTAGCGGTTGTTATCGCTGACGAAGCAGAAAATGCCAAACACCACCAAGTTCGTTTTACGGCGGCTTATTAATTTTTTTTTAGCCACGAATTACATGAAATTTCACAAATTTCTTGATACTAATTATATTTAGTAAATATTCGATCTAATATTTAATTAGTGGAAATTCGTGTAATTCGTGACAAACAACCTCAACAGTTTCAAAAGCGTAATTGTCTTTTTGAAACTGTTTTTGTTTTCTGTACTTTTACAGTACCAAAAAGTATATTTTGTCAAGTTCAAAAAAACAATCAAGCAGCTTACAAGAAAAAGCCGGAATTTCACCTCCTGAAATCACCAATGTTTCTGCTATTCGTCAAATTAAAAAAAACAGAAGACAACAACCCTCTTCAACGGAATTAATCGATGGAATTTTAGAAGGAAACAGAACGGCACTGAGTCGCGCTATAACATTGGTCGAAAGTACAAATCCGGAACATGCCTCAAAAGCAAATGACGTTATTAACGGTTGTTTGCCTTACGCCAATAAATCAATCCGAATTGGAATTACAGGCGTTCCAGGTGTTGGAAAAAGTACTTTTATTGAAGCTTTTGGAAGTTTCCTGACGAACTTAGGTAAAAAAGTAGCGGTTTTGGCCGTTGACCCAAGCAGTTCACTTTCGCATGGAAGTATTTTGGGTGATAAAACCCGTATGGAAGAACTCGTAAAAGACGAAAATGCTTTTATAAGACCTAGTGCTTCGGGAGATACTTTGGGCGGTGTAGCCAGAAAAACACGCGAATCTATTATTTTATGTGAAGCCACAGGTTTTGATACTATAATTATCGAAACTGTAGGTGTGGGACAAAGTGAAACTGCGGTTCACAGTATGGTTGACTTTTTCTTGCTTCTAAAAATTTCCGGTGCAGGCGATGAACTTCAAGGCATCAAACGCGGTATTATGGAAATGGCAGATGCTATTGTTATCAACAAAGCTGACGGTGATAATATCAAAAAAGCAAATCAGGCTAAACTGGAATTTAATAGAGCTTTGCATTTATTTCCTCCAAAAAAATCAAACTGGCAGCCAAAAGTTACAACTTGCAGCGCCATCACCAAAGATGGAATTTCTGAAATTTGGGATACTATTTCATCTTATATCGAAATGACCAATGAGACCGGTTTCTTTCCCGAAAAACGAAAAGAGCAGAATCAGTTTTGGATGATGGAAACCATAAACGAACAATTGAAACTGAATTTCTACAATCAGCCGGAGATCATTTCACAATTAGAACAAAACAAAAAAGCAGTGCAAAATGATGAAATATCTCCTTTTGCAGCTGCTCAAAATTTATTAAAATTGTATTTTTCTAAAGGTTTAAAGTAGCAAAGGTTCAAATCGACAAAGGTTTTACACTCTGTTTCTTTGAACCTTTGTTCCTTTGTCCCTCTGAACCTATTTCTTCAATAAAGGTTTAAAGTAGCAAAGGTTCAAAGCGACAAAGGTTTTGCACTCTGTTTCTTTGAACCTTTGTTCCTTTGTTCCTCTGAACCTATTTCTTCTATAAAGGCTCAAAGTAGCAAAGGTTCAAAGCGACAAAGGTTTTGCACTCTGTTTCTTTGAACCTTTGTCCCTTAGTCCCTCTGAACCTATTTCTTCAATAAAGGCTCAAAGTAGCAAAGGTTCAAAGCGACAAAGGTTTTGCACTCTGTTTCTTTGAACCCTTGTTCCTTTGTTCCTCTGAACCTATTTCTTCAATAAAGGCTCAAAGTAGCAAAGGTTCAAAGCGACAAAGGTTTTATACTCTGTTTCTTTGAACCTTTGTCCCTTAGTCCCTCTGAACCTATTTCTTCCTTAACTTATATTTGTTTTCTTTATATAAATTTCCTGCTGTAATGACATGTGCTAAAGCATCTTTTGCTAATTCTTCATTTAATTTTACAGGAATCAAAGTCGTATCATTTTTGATTTCGAATTGCAGAGGTTTCAAATTAGGCTGCATGATTACAACTTGATTTTCTACACGGAATGCATTAATATCATTAAACTGCATGATCGATCTTCCTTGCGTTTTTGGATCTAGTTTATTTAGATTTCTTCCCACCATTGGTGTTTCAAAAGAAAGTCCTAAGTATCCTAACAATGTTGGCGGAATATCAATTTGACTTGCCAATTTGCTGTACGAAACTCCTTTTGGCACTCCAGGTCCCATTATCAAAGCCGGAATATGAAACTTATTAATTGGCACTAGATTTTTTCCGTACGTTCTTGTGTTATGATCAGCAATTACGATGAAAATTGTGTTTTTGAAATAAGGCTCTTTCTTTGCCATTTCAAAGAATTTCCCAATAGAGAAATCTGCATATTTCATCGCATTATTTACCGTTGCAGGTTTTGTATCAAAAGGTTTGATTCTTCCGGCTGGATATTCAAAAGGCTCGTGATTAGAAGTCGAAAACATTAAAGAGAAGAAAGGTTTATCGCCCTTAGCTTTAAAATAATTGTTTGCTTTTGTTACCAAATCCTCATCTGAATAACCCCATGTTCCTTTGAAAGCATATTTGTTTCCATCAGATTCAAAATCTTCCTGATCTACAATATCCTGAAAACCATTTCCGTTGAAAAACGAAGCCATATTATCAAAATTCGCCATTCCACCGTAAATAAAACTAGTGTCGTATCCTTTTTGCTTTAAAGCATCGGCAAGTGTAAAAAATCCTTGTTGTGAGTTTCCTAACTTTACTACACTTTCAGATGGTGAAGGCAAAAATCCGGTTACAACCGCTTCAATTCCGCGGACACTTCTTGTTCCTGTGCAATATAAATTGGTAAACAATAAACCTTCTTTTGACAATTTATCAAATTCCGGTGTTAATGGTTTTCCACCTAAAATTCCAACGTATTCAGCACCTAAACTTTCTTGTAGAAAAATCACCAAATTGTATGGCTTTTTCACTACTGTATCTGGTTGTTGTACATGTAGAAACGGAATTTCAGCATCTGTAAAATCACTTGGACCGACAATCATATATTTTTTAACACGAGCAATTGCTTCGGCTTCATCCATTTTACCGTACATCTTGGTGTTTCCTTCATTTTTAATCGAATAAGCCGCAAAAGCAACGGTATAAAATGAATTTAATCCCAAAGTATTCGTTAACTGATCTGTAGAGAAAACCGCATTACTGGCATTTATTGGACGTTTTGAAGTAAGACTTGAACGTGCTCCAAAAAACAACAGAAAAGCAAGTAATGGAAAAATCATTAATTTGAACTTATAATCCGTATTTGTTGTATAAAAATATTTTTTTCCTTTTTTGAAAGCAAAATACAGAACAACGCCTAAGATTAAGAATGTCACAATGATCGAAGTCAGGTAACTTTTTAAAAGCATTCCCACAACTTCTTTTGGATAAATTAGATAATCTAAGAATATCTTATTTGGGCGTGTATCATATTGTTTTACAAAATCCGGTGTTGCCAATTCTACAAAAAGAATCAGAAACAAAAATAAAAAGCTATAAATTACCAGAAATTTGTTGGTGAATTTTAGCGATTTATTAGGTAGAAATGTAATTAAAACTGCGGGTAGAAATGATAAATAACAAAGTAAAATCAAATCCATTCGAAGACCGATTGGAAAAATATACCAGAAATTTGGTGTTTCTACTACTCTATCTTTAAAAAGAAAAAATAAAAAGATTCGACTTAAAGTAGTAATTAGCAATCCTATTGCTATAAAATTGAAAATGGGTTTTAAAAAACTTAATTTTTTCATTAGAAAGATTTAAATTGTTTTTTGGTTGAGAAATATTGTAAAACGTATTACCAGACGCACTGCTGTGCGTCTCTACTGTACATCTCTATTCTTCGTAACGTTTTATTTCTCGATCATAAAATTCATTAGCCTGCTCAATTAAACCTTCCATTTCAGTATTTAATTCTGCTTCATCAAGATCTTCTGCTTCTTCCATAAACTCAACCTCATCATCTTTTAAGTTGATTATAAATCTTGGATAATCAAGGTGAATGATAAAAATATCATCTGGAAAATCAGTATTATCTCCGAGTAAAAATTTAGGTAACTCCATTTTATTTATATTTTGATTTATTGTTTTTTGCTTTAGATTTTACAGATCTTTTAAATCGTTTAATCTGTGCTTATTTTTTTAATGCTTCAAATTTAACTATTTGAAACTGAATTTTTGATTAATTTTTTGGTCAGGAAATGAAAACGAATGTATAGGAATATTGCCGCAGAAGTTAATCCTGCCAAAAGTCCTATCCAAACTCCTTGTGCTTTCAAATCTGTGTATTCGGCTAAATAATACGAAATTGGAAAACCAATTACCCAATAGGCAACAAATGTAATATACATTGGAATTTTTACATCCTGTAAACCACGCAAAGCTCCAAGAACAACAACCTGAATTCCGTCAGAAATCTGGAAAACTGCTGCTATTATAAATAATTTTGATGCAATACTTATTACTTCATTATTATCGAGAAGCTGACCTCCATTTTCCATATTCAAAAATAGATGTGGTAAGAAATCATGGAAAACTATAAACAGCATCGCAAAAACAGTTTCAATTATAATTGCCAATAAAAAGATAGAGCGGGCAACAATAACTAAGTTTTTGTAATCATTTAATCCTCTTTGATTACTAACTCTAATCATAGAAGTTACACTCAATCCCATTGCAAACATAAAAGTCATCGAAGACAAACTCAACGCAATTTGATTAGCTGCCTGACTGGTTTTACCAATATTACCGCAAAGCCAGATTGAGGCTGTAAACAATACTACTTCAAATAACATTTGCATTGCCGATGGGAATCCTATACTTACAATTTTCTTTATGGTTTCTTTTTTAATTTCATCAAAACTAAAATTCTTAAAATATTGCTTCAAATCATTTCTTCTGGATAACATAATGTGCATGAACATTACTAGAAATATTCTTGAAATTACGGTTCCCAAAGCGGCTCCAACAATTCCCATTTTTGGAAAAATCCAGATTCCGTAGATCAACATATAATTAATCCCAACATGCAGCACATTTGCCATAATCATGGCGTACATCGAATATTTTGTCATCGACATTCCGTCAGCAAATTGTTTGTATCCCTGATACATAATTAGCGGAATCAAGGAGAAAGCAACCCAGTCAAGATAGGGTTTTGCAAGTGCAATTACGTCAGCTGGTTGTTTTAACAATTCCATTATTGGCTTTGCCAGAATAATTATTCCAAAAAGTAACAATCCTAAAATAATACATAAAAACAAACCATGATGAAATGCGGAGCGAATTTTAGAATCGTTTTTTTCAGCATCACCTTCAGCAACAATTGGAGTTATTGCGGTCGAGAAACCAATTCCTAAAGACATAGCAATAAAAATCATGCTGTTTCCTAATGAAACTGCTGCAAGTTCAGTACTTCCTAATTTCCCTACCATTATATTATCGACAATACCTATTAAGGTATGCCCAACCATTCCTAATATAATAGGATATGCCAATCTTAAATTGTATGAAAACTCTTTGGTGTACTGCTTTAAATTCAATTCTGTTCTTTTTTAGTCGACAAAGATAGTCAGAAGCTTTGGATTCTTTGATAATATTAAAAGCATAAGCAAATATTAAGCGATTTTTAATCAACCTCGAGATTATATAACAATTCCAAAAAATTATATAACAATTCCCCAAAGCCTAACTATTATTTTTACAACATTATAAATTCAAAAAAAATTGTCATGAGAAATCTAAAAATGTTCTGCCTAGCGACTTTCGCTTTATTATACGCCAATACCACGTTTGCTCAAGACACTACTACGCCAACTAAAACTGAAGGCGAGATCAAAAAATACGATCAGGGCTTTAGATTAGGTTTTGGACTTAACGGAGGTTTACCAACTGACAATGCTTATGACTGGTCTCTGGGTGGAGATGTTCGTTTACAATACGATTTATCAAAAAGAACTTCATTGACCTTAACAACTGGTTTTACTAATTTGTTTATGGGAAAAGATGAAAATGGAGTTGATGTAAAAGATCTTGGTTTTATTCCGGCAAAAGCAGGTTTCAAAGCTTTTATCTGGGAAGATCAATTTTATGTTTTAGGTGAAGTTGGTGCTGGATTTGCCGTTACAAACGGTTACGATCAAACCACTTTTTTATGGGCGCCTGGAATTGGGTATGCCAACAAGTACATTGATATTAGTGTCCGATATGAGGACTATAACAAATTCAAGACCAACCAAGTGGCTTTACGTCTAGCTTATGGTTTTGATTTATAAAAGCAAAGGTTTAATTAATTTTTTTGTTTTTGGTAACAAACCCGATAGATCGCATAGTCTGTCGGGTTTCGTTTTTTTATGCCGTTGGTCAAAAGATAAGAACCAGTCGTCAAATGATTTTTTCAGATTAATGAATAACACTGTACTTCGCAGAAAAATTAATCGAAATCATGAACAAAACAGTTTTTTATCTATCGCAACTATTTCTTTTTCTATTGGTTACAATTTCCGCAAAAGCTCAGTCGAATATCTCGGGAGAATTCAAAGTAGATTATGTTCCGTTTTCAAATTATGTCCGACCAATTGACAGTTCCAAAACTGATGCTAAAAGTAATTTTAAAAGAGCTCAGCTTTCTGTAGAAATTCCGCTTTCCATGAAAATGGACAAATACAATCATCCAAAGCTTTGGTCAATTATGCTTCAGGGAACTTATGCCAAAATGGAGAATAAGAATTATGAAGTACAATCTCTTCCTGTAGAATTTCCAAACGGTTTCCCCGATGAGCTTCTAAATGCTCAAATTGGTGTCAAACATTTAAGATCAATTTCTCCTTCCTGGTCCATATTAATAATGGCTTCTGTAGGTATTTATACAGATATGGTCGAAATCAATAAAGACGATGTTCTTATACAAGGCGGCGTACTTTTTATCAAACAATTTAATCAGAATCTGGCTTTTGGTTTCGGACCGGTTTTGACCAATAGTTTTGGTGTTCCGATGGTGCTTCCTGGAATTTACTTCAATTGGGAGTCTAAAGGCGCTTTACACTTTAAAGTTGCTTTTCCCGAAGGTTTAGAATTAGGCTACAGAATGTCTGATCGATTAGATCTTAAAACGGTTGTCGAACTCAGCGGAATGACTGCCGAAATAAACCCGGCAAACAAATCTATGTTACTTGGATACCAACAAATTATTGCAGGTTTAAGACCTCAATTAAAATTTGGTAAACATTGGACATTTGAACCTACAGCTGGTAGTACTTTGGCCCGTTCATTCTCTACCAATGACCGAAAAATAAAAAATATGTTTAAAGAAAAGGATCTTGCAAATCCACGATTTACTACTACATTTTATGCCGCTTTAGCTCTAAAATGGCAATTCTAAAGCTATCGGCTTAACAGGTTTTTATAGACTACCTCTTTCAATAATGCGTCACGACGGGTTCTTGAAATAGGTAGTTCCTGTCCTTTTACAAATAATCGTCCGCCGGAAACAGAGTCAATGTGAGTAATATTTACCAAGAATGATTTGTGAATTCTAAAGAAAATCTCCGCAGGCAGTGTTTCTTCTAATGAAATCATGGTTTGGTGAATCACCAAAACTTTATCTTTAAAATGAAGCTTAGCATAATTTTGCATTCCTTCAATGTATAAAATATCTACCCACGAAATCTTTTGAAATCCTTCTTCCTGACGAACATAAAGAAACGGATCTAATTGATTTTGTTTAGGAGAAATCATTTGATACCATTGTTTTGCTTTTAAAGAAGCCTGATAAAAACGCTGAAACGTAATTGGTTTCAACAAATAATCAACGACTTGCAAACGATATCCGTCCAAGGCATGTTCTGAATAAGCTGTAGTAAAAATTACCAACGGCGGATTATCCAGAGATTCTAAAAATTCTAAGCCAGACAAATAAGGCATATTGATATCCAGAAATAACAAATCGATTTGCTTATCCTGAATGTATGAAGTGGCTTCCAATGCCGAAGCACAAGTACCAACCACTTCCAGAAAATCAATTTTTGAAACAAAATCTACTATTCCGTTTCTTGCAATTGGTTCGTCGTCAATAACGAGACATTTCATGTTCATAATCTAAAAATTTTGTTTCAGGTTTTCTTTGTTTCAGGTTTTGTATGTTGTTTAAAAAAGTCTCTTGCGGAGTTTATTAGCCACGAATTTCACGAATAAGCACGAATTAATTTGTGGAATTCGTGGCAAAAAAATCTTTCTAATCCTTTTTATCTGTGGCAAAAAAATTAACCGCAAAGGGCACCAAGGATTCGCAAAGTTCGCAAAGTTTTAACTCTTGAAAGGATGCAAAGATCACAAAGTAGTATGCTAAAATTTAGCAGACTAAAAATTCGCGTTAATTCGTGCAATTCGTGGTAAAAAAAACTTTCTAATCCTTTTTATCTGTGACAAAAAAATTAACCACAAGGGCACCAAGGATTCGCAAAGTTCGCAAAGTTTTAACTCTTGAAAGGATGCAAAGATCACAAAGCAGTATGCTAAAATTTAGCAGACTAAAAATTCGCGTTAATTCGTGCAATTCGTGGCAAAAAAAACTTTCTAATCCTTTTTATCTGTGGCAAAAAAATTAACCGCAAAGGCACCAAGGATTCGCAAAGTTCGCAAAGTTTTAACTCTTGAAAGGATGCAAAGATTACAAAGCAGTATGCTAAAATTTAGCAGACTAAAAATTCGCGTTAATTCGTGCAATTCGTGGCAAAAAAATTCTATTTCAAATCTAAGACTACTTTCACTGTAAAATCTGAATCGGTTTTATTGATACTTAATTGATGTTTTTCAGGATATTGAATCGCCAGTCTTTTCTTGACGTTTTCAAGTCCTAATCCCTGACTTTTTGATGGAATTTTATATTGTTCGGTATAAGAGTTTTCTATTTCGAAAATCAATTGTTTATTGACTTGCTTGCAGGACAAATGCACATATCCTTTTTGGTTTGGAAGTCTTGATACATGTTTAAAGGCATTTTCGATTAAAGGAACCAAAAGCAACGGTACAATCTGAAGCCGACCGTCCTCGATATTCCATTTGCTTTTTACTTCTAATTCATTTCCCCAACGGGTTTCTTCAACCGCGATTAAATCTTTCAAGTATTTAATTTCGAGATGCAACGGAACATATTCTTTATTACATTCATACAATTGATACCTTAAAATATCCGAGAACTGAACTAATAACACCGATGCTAATTCAACATTGCTTTGCATTAAAATATGAATATGATTGAGCACATTAAACATCAAATGCGGATTAATCTGATCTTGCAGAATTTTTATTTGGGCTTCTAAATGCACTTGCTGCAATCGAGCATGATTTTGTTCAATGACATTATGTTCCTGATAAAAACGAAGTCCGCAAGCGGTGCCACAAATCAAAAGTGCAGCGGGAATACTTCCACAAAACCGAGCCCATAAAAACTCTATCGTAGCCATATTAGCTTCGTCCGGATACAATCGGTTACGTGTGCGCGAATCGGAGAAAACGGCATAAATCACAGCCAGACAAAGTGACAAAAGCAGCACTACTGCAAAAGCCTGTACCGCAAATAATGTCATTTTGTTTTTGCGTAATGCCTTAGGAAGCATCACATCACTAAGAAAATGCGCCAAAACAATGGAGCTTAATAATATTAAAGCTGACTGGCGTATAGCCGAAATTATTCCATAATCGGCTATCAGTTGTGCCCAAATCGTAATACCAAGTATGAACCAGAAAAAGATTAAAAATATCCAATGCCGGTTTTTATTTTTTATAATCATCTAAAAAAAGAATAAGTGATTTGTGAGAAATTTTGTATTCAAAAATAACCTTATATTTCTAAAAGAACAGCAAAGAACCAAAAAGATTCTTTGCTGTTTATAAAGGTTAGACGAAAAATAAAGGCTAGAAAATAAAATATCCAACGCCAATATTAAAGGAATTTGGTTTAGAACTAAACTCTTTACTGACATTGTTTAATCCGCCTTGGTAAGTGAAATCCAGGGTAAATTTCCACATCTCAACTCCTGCTCCAACCTGATAACTTATATTGGATTTATCAAATTTATTATAGGAGTTTTTAAGCTGATTTAATGACGAAATATTTTCATCCAGAACATACGAATAAACTCCTCCTCCAAAAACTCTCACATTTAAAGTCGAAAGATCAATTACTTTATAACCAATAAGCAAAGGCATTTCGAGACTTCTCCATTTTGCATTTTTAGAAGTTGATAATGAAGTCTTTTCAATTTTTGAAGATTTCTCACTATATAAGATTTCATTCTGAATATAGAATCTTTTGAAATCAAATCGCGCCATCGCTCCGGCAAAATATCCTGCTGCATATTTGGAACTAAAGCCATCTGTAACCGGTAATTCTGAATAATTAGAACCTCCTTTAATTCCCACATGAATTGGAAGCGGAGATTGTGCGTTAACTTTTGAAGAAATCAAACTCACTACGAAAATAGTAGTCAGCAATAATAATTTGTACATGTTCATGATAATAGTTTTTATTAATTTGATGCAAAGGAGCACAAACCTAAAACGCTATTAAAATTAGTTTGATGAACTGCATTTGGCTTTTGACCAATGGGAATTTTTGATGTTTTTTTGCCACGAATTAACACGAATTAACACGAATAAAATTTGCGAAAATTCGTGAAATTCGTGGCAAAAAAATCATTTCTACCTGTAAATCCCGATAGCTATCGGGATACGCAAAGTTCGCGAAGTTCTTAACTTTTGAAAGAAACAAAGTTCACAAAGCGATGCGCAAAATCTATTGCAAAACTTTCTAACCTCTACTATCTTGCCTCTAACATCTTTCTTCTATTTTCTATTTTCTACTTATCCACATACTTACTATCCGTCAAAGTTCTCATAAACGCAATGAGCTGCTTTTTTTCTTTATCGGATAAGTTTAATTTGTCTTCTGGCAATGTTTGATTATCAAGACTGAATCCTAAACCCAAACCTCCTCCTTCATTATAGAAATCTATTACTTCTTCTAAAGTTTTATAAACACCATTATGCATATAAGGAGCTGTAAGTTCTATGTTTCTAATAGTTGGAGTTTTGAACGAATATTTATGAATTGCTGCTCCCGTAATTACAAACTTTCCTAAATCGCCATCAAGTTTTTTGTTTTTATTCGGAACACCTAAAATCTCACTTTCAGATCTGTCAAAATTTGGCGGAACTGTTCCATTTGTTAGCGGAATAAAATGACAAGTGGCACATTTGGCTTTTCCTGCAAATAGATTAAATCCTGCTTTTTCATCTGCTGTAAACGTTGTTTTGTTTTGCATATAGCCGTCAAATTTTGAATCATAATGACTTAACGAACGAATATAAGAAGCTAAAGCATTTTTGATTGCAAATTCATTTATTTCTCCTTTTGGGAAAGCTTTCTTGAGTTCCTTAACATAATCAGCCTTTTTTTGAATTGCCAAAGCTGATTTCTCTAAAGAACCATGCATTTCGTTTTCATTTTTAATAACCGCTACCGCCTGATCTTCGAGATAACTCACACGCGAATCATCAAAAAACACACGCTGAAAAGCGATATTATTTAATGTTGGCGTATTGCGATGAATCATTGATTTTCCGTCTAATGAAACTGCTCTTTCTAATCCGTCTGTAAAAGCTTTGTCGGCATGATGACAAGAAGCGCAAGAACGAGTATTGTTTCCGGATAAGATAGGATCATTGAATAACTTTTTGCCCAAAGCAATTTTTTCAGGCGTTGTTTCATAATCGGGGAAACCCGAAAAAGCTTCAGCATCAAAAGCATCTTTGTCAAATAAAATTTGCGATGTTACTTTGAGACCTCTTTGCTCTTTCATAAGTGAAATTCCTAATTCTGATTGGGTTTTAAAAAGTCCTTTACTTAAAGGATTCGCTATTTCTCTGATAAAATAAGCGCGATCAAAAGCATTAAAATTTGTGTTTGTATGCAAATACTTCTTTCCTTTTTCTAAAACCGCAAGTACTTGTTTAGCATTCGAAACCGAATTCTTCTCGGTGTAAACCTGATAATATTTTTCGATTGTTTCTAGAGAGACCAATGCTTCAGGAAGTGAATTTAGCACCACAGGCGAATCAAAACCGGTAATTCCTAAAGTAATAATTCTATAAACTTCTAATCGCATGGCGTCAAAAACATGCGCATCAGTCAATTCATTCGAACTTGACACTTTTTCTAATCGGGTTAAATTTGCCGACAAAACGCCTAATTCCTGAATTAGTTCTTTTTTACTCGTTTTGTTATATTTCGGAAAAACCAATTCCTCAACAACCTGAAAACCTTCAGGCGCAACCGTAACTTTATCATTTTCTTCGAACTCAGGTATTGCAGGTCCGTTGATTGATTTAGAAACTGTAGGCGAATAATACTCACTTATCATTTCGACCTTTTTGTAACTCTGATGTGCTTCGAGAAATTGTCTCTGGATTTGTGCTTCAGTAGAATCTTCTTGCACCGAATATTTAAGTTTAGCTACTTTTTCGATCAATAAAGTAATATCGTCCTGAAACAATTTATTGATCTCCTGATGTTTGTTTTTTTTCTGACAAGCAACAAACGTTACCAAGAACAACAAACAATATATTTTTTTCATGATTTAATACCAATTATAAAGAGGAATATTTAGAAAAACAGAAACCACCACCTCAAACTGAAGTAGTGGATTGCTGTTTTGTACTATTTTAAAAATTTATCTTGCTAAACCTTTAATTACTACGATTTGACTTGCTTGTTGCTCATTCGGACGGTTTGTTCCTCCGTCAGGACTTTTATATTTTGCACCAGTCCAAGTATGTGGCTGAACGCTTAGCATAAAAGTATCAGGAATACCAACTTGCTCAGAAACATCGATTAAAGCACCATATTCCCAATCTCCAAATTTAGATATTCCACCTACGTTATATTTTGCAGCATCTGTTGCAGTACGACGGTGATCTAATTCTACAACAACTTTTAATTCTTTTGTAGCAATATTGTATTGATAAATGTAAGCATCATGAGTTTCATCTCCGTATCCGTTAGCATCTTCCTCAACGTAAACGTAGTTTTTAGTCACACAAATATTATCCGGATTTTGAAATTTACCAGCAATTCCAGAACGGTTATCTCCGTCAAGAATCACCTCAAGAGTTCCTTTTAATGGGTCAGCAGCATCAAGATTTAATCTGTAAACTCTACCATATTTAGTTCTTGAACCATCAGCATTTGTTCCTGTTGTATTTTGTCCAGTTGCATTAAAATATACTTCGCGATCTGCAGTATTACCACCTTTACGGTAATCTAAATCTTCTACACGACCAAATTTAATCGCTTTCAAAGTATTTACAGACGCATTAATTTGTGCTCCTGTTAAAGTAGTATGATTGTCAATTTTTACAAAAGATACAGGATAAGTTTTACTAACTTCCATATCTTTTTCTCTTTGATTGTCATCATTTCTTTTTAGCATGTACAAAGAACCGTTAGTTAAATCACCAACTGTATTAGATACATACATAAAAACCTGACCTCCATAAGTTCCAGAATCGTCATCACCAATTACGACAACGGTTTTACCTTTATAAGCAGAAGAGCGTAATGGCAAAGCATTCTCAGCACTTAAACGGCCAAATCCTGATAATTCTTTAGACACAGATGCAGAACCTGCGCTTCCGTAAGGATCCAAAGCATGTGTACGAGATTCTTCTCCAGATTCTCCACAAGTCAAATAAACAGGTCCAAAACCATGTTCAGCCGGTGTTGCCATAGTAGCACCACAAAGTCTCCATGTTCCTCCGCTTGAATTTAACAAATACTCCCCTTTAGTAGGTTTGAATGTTTTGTCTAATGTAATTCTTGCAACCGAAAAATTATCTTCATTATTTACTAAAAAAGTAAAAGTTCCGTTAGTATTTTTTAATAAACCAGAACCGTCAGCAGAACCTCCAAAAACAAATTTAGGAGTCTCTATAAGAACATCATCTGAGCCAAAAAGAGAATAAATTTTTAAATTTTCAAAACCTGGTTTTGCCTTCAATAAACTTGGCGTTACAGACTGGTCTTTTAATACAACACTTGTTGTTTTTGTTTCATCCTGATCTTTAGAGTCATTATTACATGATGTAATCAATGATCCAAGAATAAATAGGGGTAAAATAATTCTTTTCATCTCTCTTTAATGTTTAATTTTATTTTTTTACAAAGTAACCCCTTACTCTTTAACTTAAAATCACTTCGATATTAACAAAAAAACAAGAGTCTGACCAAAAAGCTACTTAAAACCCAAAAAAAATTAACATTAAATTAGTAATACAAAACATTCATAAAGTACCAGTAACATACCCATAAAAAAAGAGCCCTACTTTTAAGGCTCTCTCTTCAACTGTTGTTTATACATTTCGATATTGGCTTTAATCTTTTCGTCCAACTCGGGTTCCTTAATATCTGTGTGTTTTTGCATTTCTTCCCAGATAATTTTGGCTACAATATAGCGAGCCATTTCTTTATCATCGGCCGGCACGACATACCACGGCGCATAATCTGTCGAGGTTTTGTTTATTGCCTCTTCATAATACTGCTGATATTCGTTCCAGTGTTCACGTTCTTTCAAATCACCGGGCGAAAACTTCCAATTGTGTTTTCCTTCCTCCAAACGGCGTAACAAACGTTCCCTTTGCTCCTCTTTACTCAAATGAAGATAGAATTTAAGTACAATAGTTCCGTTTTGCGAAATATGTTTTTCAAAATTATTGATTTGCTTAATTCTGTTTTCCCAGAAAGTCGGTGTAATATCATCAACTGAATTAACTCCCGGCAAATTCTCTCCCAAAATATATTCCGGATGCACACGCGTTACCAAAACATTCTCGTAATGCGTACGGTTAAAAATGGCAAACTTCCCTTTTTCCGGTAATGCAATATAATGTCTCCATAAATAATCGTGTTCCAATTCCGTCGAATTTGGCGTTTTAAAACTATGCACCACAACTCCACGCGGATTAAATTCCTTGAAAACTTCCCTAATTAAACTATCCTTTCCCGAAGTATCCATTCCTTGCAGGCAAATCAAAACACCATATTTATTATGTGCATACATTACATCCTGCAAATCACTCAGTTTCGCCTGTACTTTATCCAGTTTGGCTTCTTTTTCGTCGCTGTCAGCATCAATATCAAGCAAAGTAGGAATCTTTGATAATTTTATTTTATCTGTAACTTTAAAATTTTTCGGATCTATCGATTTCATATATCTTAGTTTTGTAATATAAATATACTAATTTTACGAAGCATATTCCTGCTATCCATTACAATACTTTTTCAATAAATTGTATTTTTCTAAAACATACCAAGAGCTTCCGCTGGTCGCTTTGTTCTGTCAAGAAAAATTACAATTTCTCTTCAAAGTATTTTCTCCCGAAGCTTCGGGATTATCAGGGCTAGACATTGGTTTTCAAAAAAACATTTATTTTACTGATAAAAAGTTTAATTCATAATGAAAATAACATTTTTAATACTTTTTCTATTTTGCTTACACCAAGCTTTCTGTCAAAATAAAAATGACGAAAATTTAGACAAAGTTTATGTTGAAGTTTTTGGCAAATGTTTTGAAGATCTAAAAGCACTTGAAGAAACAAAAGATATTCTTTCCTTAAAAAAAATATCCTTTTGCAGTTTATATCAATGTGTAAACCGAATCCAACATTCTGAAGTTGATAAAAATATACAAGATGCAATTTTAAAAAGAGCTACTGAAATCACAACTCGTCTTTATAATGAGGAAACTCCAATATATTTAATAGGTGGATCGATGAGTTGGCATCAAGCAGATACTAAAAATCAAGATCTAACTGATGACAACAATTTAATATATGTAAGTATCTCAGATTGTATTTCATCTAATGCATTAGTGAAAATTGCAAAAACTGTAAACGAAGAAACTTCAAGATTAATTAATAAGAAATAAATTTACCCTATCTTAAACTAAGAATATCTACAATAAAACATTCATGGAAAAATTCACATTAGAAATATTATTTCAAATCATCGGAATCGGATCAGCATCAGGATTATTTTTTAATAACAATTCCCTTTATATCATTGGCGATAACAGCGGATTTTTATATGAATATAATATGACGAATCAGCAATTAAACCAACATCCTTTAATTGACAATCCAACGCAAAATATTCCCAAAAACTTAAAACCCGATTTCGAATCGCTGACACATCACAACGATACATTATATGTTTTTGGTTCCGGCTCAACCGAAAACCGAAATAAAATGATTGAATTCGATTTGAAGAATAAAACCATTTTACAAAAAAACAATTTAGTCGATTTATATGCCGTAATGCAAAGTTTCGGTTCCATAAAACCGGAAGATTTCAATCTTGAAGGTGCAATTTTTGACGGCGAAAACTGGTATTTATTCAATCGTGGAAATGGAGTTTCAAACAAAAACACCATTTTTACTATTCACGCCAAAAATCTGGGAGAAGAATTTGCGCTTGTAGCTACCAATTATAAACTTCCAAAAATAAAAGGAGTTCGTTCCAGTTTTACCGATGCCATTTTGGTCGAAGACAAAATCTATTTCCTTTCCACAGCCGAAGACACAAAATCAACCTACGACGATGGAGAAATCCTTGGAAGCTTCATCGGAAGAATCGATCTTAAAACCATGAAAATTGATTTCACTCAAAAAATAACTTCAACCAATAAATTCGAAGGTTTGACATTCTACAAAAAAGAAAATGACAAAATAGAGTTTTTACTTTGCGAGGATAATGATACAGAATTGCTGGAAACGAAGATTTTTAAATTAACCATACCAAATAAATTATAAACCACTGGAAAAATATAATGACAAAAAAAATAACCTTCACTCTATTAATTTTTATTGCAAGTCAAATAGCACAAGCACAATACAAATACCCTGTTACACCTGAACATCCTGTAGTTGATGATTATTTTGGCATAAAAATCACCGATTCATACCGTTGGCTTGAAGACATGAAAAGCCCCGAAGTTCAAAAATGGTTTAAAGACGAGGCTGATTTTACTAATTCTATTATTAAAAAGATTCCTGGACGTGATGATCTTTTTAAAAGGATGAAAGAAATTCAGACCTTAGGTGGAGACAGTTACGAAACTATAAGACAATCTGGAGATAATTATTACTACACGATAAATAAAAAAGATGAAAGTATCTCCAAGTTATACTTTCGTAAAGGCATTAATGGAAATGACGTTTTATTACTTGATCCTGATAAATATAAAAAAGGTGCTACAATTACCAAGTTTGTTGTAAGTCCGGACAGAAAAAAAATAGCCATTACACTTGCTGAAGATGGTGCTGAAGTTTGCGATCTCAAAATTATGGATATTGAATCAAAAACGTTTTTATCAGATAATTTAACACCGGTTTGGAGTGAATTTAATTTTGAATTCACCCCAGACAGTAAATCAATTGTTTATACAAAAATGGCTACCGCTGATAATACTAGTGATGATTTTTTAAAAAACATGAAATCATTACTCCATGTCATTGGTACTAATCCGGACACAGACAAAATTCTTGCATCAAAAGAAAATAATCCAAATTTAAATCTTCTTTCAGAACAGTTTCCTGTCCTCGAATTTTCTGATGATTACAGATATATGACTTTAGATATAGGATCTACAAAAAACGAGATCTTATCCTTTTATGCCCCCTTGTCAGAACTTGCCAATGCAAAAATAAACTGGAAACCATTAATTAAATATGATGATGAAATCACAGGCTGCCACATAATTGGCGATAAACTTTTTTTCCTTTCTCATAAAAATGCACCTAACTACAAAATAGGTTATACTGATATTAAAAATCCTGATTTTAACAATCCAACAATTCTAGTTCCTGAAAGTAATAAAGTACTACGCAGAATTCAAAAATCTAAAAATTTCATTTTTTACACCTTAAGTGACGGAATCAATTATGATAAATATCAAATTGATCCAAAAACTTTAATTACCAAGATGGTCCCTATGCCAAAAGGAGCAAACGGAGGTTTTTCTTTAAATTCTCGTGAGAATGATAATATGATGTTTTTCAACAATGGCTGGATTACACCTTATATAGGTTACGATTATGATGGCTTATCCGGAAAACTAAAAAAGAGCGAACAATTTATTTCAAGTGGCGCTCATCCTGATTATTCAAAACAATATGTTGTAAAAGAAATAGAGATACCTAGTCATGATGGCACTATGATTCCATTATCTCTTATATATCCTAAAAACATTAAAATGGATGGATCAACGCCGTGTTATATTGAGGGTTATGGTGCTTACGGCAGGAGTATGACGCCCTATTTTATCGGCCCTTCATTAATGACTCTATTAGAACAGAATACTATTATAGCAATTACTCACGTGCGAGGTGGTGGTGAAAAAGGTGAGCAATGGCACAAAGGAGGAATGAAAGCTACAAAACCAAATACCTGGAAAGATTTTATTGCTTGTTCAGAATATCTGATAAAAGAAAAATACACTTCTCCAGATAAACTTATTGGAAATGGTGTAAGTATGGGAGGTATTTTAATTGGAAGAGCGGTGACAGAACGTCCGGATCTTTTTAGAGTTGCTCTAATTGAAGTAGGCTGTACAAATGCGATCAGAATGGAAACAACACCAAATGGACCAAATCAGATACCGGAAATTGGTTCTTTAAAGAATGAAGAAGATACTAAATACATCTTGGAAATGGATGCACAAAGTAAAGTTAAAAAAGGCAAAAAATATCCTGCAATGTTAATTCGAACAGGAATTAATGATCCCAGAGTTACTCCTTGGGAACCGGGAAAATTTGCTGCTGTCCTGCAAAATGACAATAGTTCAGACAGACCAATTTTATTACACATAAATTACGCAAATGGGCATTTTTCTAATGATTTGGATGTAACTTTTGGAGACGAAGCTGATATGTTTTCTTTTGCTTTATGGCAGGTTGGTAATCCTAAATTTCAAATTAAACAATAACAAAATCTAAAATATAATTTGATAAGCCTCATTGTAAAATAACTAAACAATTTATTCTGTAGAGACGCACAGCAGTGCGTCTCTACCTTAAATGACGTGTAAATAAAACTTCCATGAAAAAAATAATTCTTACCTTATTAATAGTTTTCATTATTTTGACTGGCAGTTATCTATTTTATGATTTTAAAATAAATAATACAGAAAAGGAACTTCCCAAAACTTTCAGTTTTATAAATTCAGATGCACAAAAGAAATTTTTCAAGACTTCATCTCCAAAAGATTTAAACCCAAAATCTTTTATCTCACTTTTTAAAGAGAGATACAATAAAACCTCAATAAACACTATATCACTGGTGGGAGATTTCCCTGACAATTGGGTAAAACCGAATGATGTTCAATATTTAATATCGATTATGTATTCTAAAGAAAAATGTTGTGGATACATGAATATATTTTCTTCAACTCTTTTAACTGAAGATGCCGAAGTTGGAGGTTTTGCAATAACATTTCTAAACTCCTATATTTCTAAAACAAGAATCAATTTAGGCTTAAATTCTAATCCTAAAGTAGATGCAGCTTCAATCAAGAAAATTGAAATATGGTATCAAAAACTTCATGAAAAATAAATCTCATACGTGCTTTTAAATATGAAACAAATCTACCAAAGAACGATCATTATACTACTATTTATAACTTTTCAAGGTTATTCTCAAACACAAGAAGCAATAATTTTCTTTAAAGATGGTGATTCTATTGAAGGTTTGGCTGCTCTAAAATTCAATAAAATAAAATTTAAAATATCTCCGGATGATAAAACTGACACTTGGGATTATGAATACGTAAAAAAAATTACGTTCATTGGTTTTGAAATGAGAAGAACTTTTGAATATGTTACTTTAAACTCGCTAGATAAACCTAAACTGGTCGAGACGATTACTAAAGGCGAAGTTTCTTTGTATAAAAAACTAGGTTCAGATTACAGTCTTTTTGATCTTATATCAAATCCACATGATGAACTGCCTTCTAATAATCCAAATATTAATTCACAATTTAACTCGCAATTTCCAGGTCAATATCCTCAAGCAAGAGAGGTTCCCGAATTTTACTATCTTAAAAAAGAAAAAGATAAATATCCAACGTGTTTAAATTGCGGGGTTATTAGTGCATGGAGAAAAAACACTTCTAAGTTTTTCGCAGATTGCGATTTTATTGTCAAAAATCTAAAAGGGGATAAATGGGTTTTTGAAGATCTTAGAGAAATCGTTGAATTTTATAATGATATTTGTTTAGGAGAATAAAACATTCTATTTATAAATACAACAATATAAAGACTTAATGTATTACATCTCTACAAAATGTGTTTTTACCCAGAAAATCGTACCTTTAAAAACATCTATTAAAAAAAATAAACGCCTTTTTTAAACTTTTTTTCATTGCCTTCCCAACCTTTTTATCTTTTTATCTCTCTTTAGTATAAAGACAACAATTGTGATAAACGAAACTCTAATTTCTAACTGCAAAAAAATGAACCGCGATGCTCAGCGTCAGGTTTATGAGCATATGGCTCCAAAATTGTATCGCGTTTGCAAACGATACCTAAAAAAGGAAGAAGAAATTGAAGAAGCTATGGCTGACGCTTTCTATACCATATTTACAAAACTGGAACAACTCAAAGAAATTCTGGCTTTTGAGGCTTGGGCGCGAAAAATAACCGTCAATCATTGTTTGGCAACCATCAAGAAAAACACCAATTTCAACATGTATCTTGATGATGTCAAATTGCTTTCGCAACCTTTTACTGAAGAAGTTAACGCTTTAGAAGAAGAAGATTTACTCAATTTACTAAACCATATTCCAGACGGCTGTAAAACTGTTTTTAACCTTTTTGTTATAGAAGGTTTTGGACATAAAGAAATAGCCGCAATGCTAAACATTTCTGAAGGCACATCGAAATCACAATTGAATGCCGCAAAAACCAAGCTAAAGGAATTAGTAAATAAATTGTATTACCAAAAAGCAAAGTAGTCATGGACAATCAAGATAAAATATTCGATAAATTTAAAGAAGCCGCGCACAACTCGGAGTCAAAAGATTTTCCTGGAATGGAAAAAGTCTGGTCGCGCGTCGAAGACAAACTCGACAAAAAAGAAGACAAAAAAGCAATTACATTATGGAAGAAAATTGCAATTGCTGCTTCTCTACTATTATTAATCTCTTTAGGAGCTCAGTTCTTAAAATCTGATAAAATTTCTACAACCCCAACATCTAAAGTTGTAGTAAATGAAAAAGAAAAAAATGCAAATCCGAATTCTAATTTAGAAAAGAACAAAGCTTTAGTTTCTTCAGATTCAGAAATAGTTTCCAAAACAGAAGCAACAAAAATTATAGATCAACAAATTAAAGAGCAGCCGCAAGTAGTATTACAAGAAGTTCAAATCGCCACAAATGATGCTATGGCGGCTGAAGCAAGCCCTGCGCCAGTTGCCGGTCAAATTGCTGCACCAATAGCTGAACAATCCGGATTTTCTAATATGGAGGAAGAAACCACCGTTGAAAAAGATAAAGATGTACAAAATTTTGGTTACGGAAGAACTGTACAAAGAGAATCTGCCAAAGTTACTTATGCTGATAAACAAACTTCATTGGCTAAAAAAAGTGCTCCTTTGATTGTTATAAACGGAAATCCTCTATCTCACAGCGACGATCAGAAAAGAGATAAAATGATGCAAAAGGAAATTCCTAATTTACAACCCGAAAATGTAGATTCTCTGGTTGTATTAGAGCAGCCTTTATATATAATAGACGGCATTTATTACTCAGAAAATGACTTATTTGGTCCAAACCCTACAAGTCCTTATGCACCTTTGAATAAACAGGAAATTAAAACCATAACTGTACTTCAAGATCTGGAAGCCACATCAAAATATGGCGAAAAAGGCAAAAAAGGAGTCGTAATTATTACTACTAAAACAGGAAAACCAGCCGGTAAAAACTAGATTAAAATCTAAAACTTAATTTCAGGAATCTATGTCAAAGTTTTAAATTTTGACATAGATAATCTCTAACATTTACTTAAAAATTACTATCATGAAAAACGTAAAACTTATTTCATTAGCCCTTTCTATGCTTATATGTTTCGTAGTATCAGCACAGGAAAGAACAATTACAGGAACTATTTCAGATAAAAGTGGTCAGGCACTTCCGGGTGTAAACGTTCAGATTCAGAAAACCAAAAAATCAGCAACTACAGATTTTGATGGGAAATATAACATTCAGGCTCAAAAAGGCGATGTTATATTGATCACCTTTATTGGATATCAAAATCAAACAAAAACTATTGGTGACGAAAACATTATCAATGTTGTATTACAAGAAAACAATCAATCACTCCAAGAAGTAGTTGTTACAACCGCAATGGCATCAAAAAAAAGAAAAGCAACTAAATCCTCCACACAAATGGTACAAGGCAAAGTTGCCGGAGTCGCTATTTCGTCTGGATATGTTCAGTATGCTCCAAGTCAAAGTATAGTAGTGAGAGACGTTGTATCTCTTTCTCCTAAAAATGAACCTTTATATATTCTCGATGGCGTTCCTGTAAAATCTGACCAATTTGCTAAAATCAATCCAAATGATATTCAGGATGTAAAAGTTTTAAAAGATAAAGATGCTACATCAACTTACGGAAGTAAAGCTTCAAATGGAGTTGTTGTTATCGATACTAAAAACGGAATTTACAAAAATCTTACAGAGAAAGAGCTTGATGCTAAATTGAACATTGTACATCCTGCTCCAACACCAAATCAGGAAGATTATGATGCTTTTGTAGAAAATGCATTCGAAAGCCCTAAAACAGCACCACTTTCTACTTTTTCAATCGATGTTGACAATGCTTCTTACACTAATATCAGACGTTTTATCAATAATGGACAAGCGGTTCCTAAAGATGCTGTTCGTGTCGAAGAAATGGTAAACTTCTTTAAATACAATTATCCACAGCCAAAAGATCAGCATCCTTTTTCGATCAATACAGAATTAAGTGATTCTCCCTGGAATACCAAAAATCAAATTCTTAGAATTGGTTTGCAGGGAAAAAATATCGCAACAGAGAATTTACCGGCATCCAATATGGTTTTCTTGATTGATGTTTCCGGTTCTATGGAAGACGATAATAAATTGCCATTATTGATACAATCCATGAAAATTTTGGTAAACGAATTAAGAGCAAAAGATAACGTTGCAATTGTAGTTTATGCAGGCGCAGCTGGTTTGGTTTTACCTCCAACTTCGGGTGATGAAAAAGAAACTATAAATGACGCTTTAGAAAGTTTACAAGCCGGAGGAAGTACTGCCGGTGGCGCCGGAATTGAATTAGCATACAAAATCGCTGCTGAAAATTTTATTAAAGATGGAAACAACAGAGTAATTCTGGCAACAGATGGTGATTTTAATGTTGGGAGTTCATCTAATTCAGATATGGAAAAATTGATTGAGCAAAAAAGAAAAACCGGCGTTTTCTTAACTTGTTTAGGATATGGAATGGGAAATTATAAAGACAGTAAAATGGAAACTTTAGCCGATAAAGGAAACGGAAACTATGCTTATATTGATAATATTCAGGAAGCGAATCGTTTTTTAGGAAAAGAATTCAAAGGTTCGATGTTTGCAATTGCCAAAGATGTAAAAATCCAAATCGAGTTTAATCCAAAACAAATTCAGGCGTATCGATTGATTGGCTATGAAAACCGAAAACTACGTCCGGAAGATTTTAAAAATGATGCAATTGATGCGGGAGAATTAGGAAGTAATCACACTGTAACAGCATTATACGAGATTATTCCTGCGGGTGTTGAAAGCGATTATCTGAACCAACAGCCAGATGCTTTAAAATATACCAAAGTACAGGAAACTGCAAATAATTATAATGATGAACTCGCCACAATAAAATTCCGTTACAAAAAACCTGATGGCGACAAAAGTATCGAAATGGTAAATGTAATCCCGAACAAAACTGTTGCTTTAAACAAAGCTTCAGACGATTTTAAATTCAGTACAGCTGTTGCGTGGTTTGGATTAAAATTGAGAGATTCCAAACTAATTTCGAATAAATCATCTGATGATATTTTAAAATTAGCGAAACAAGGATTATCACGAGATTCTGAAGGTTATAAGGCTGAATTTATTCGTCTTGTTCAATCGGCGATATAGAAATTTATTAATAAATATTTTATTACATTTGAATTTTCTTTGGAATTCTCTTCGCAGAGAGGTCAATTAAAAATATTTACAAATCAATTTTCAATCAAATTTTCATGAATCCTATTTTAAATCAGAATCTATTTCTTGTCAAAGAACACATTGGAATGTTTAAAGCCGCAAACAATTATGATATTTATAATCCGGAAAGCAATCAGATTATAATGAATTGCAGAGAAAATAATCTGGGATTTTTCACCAAAATACTTCGCTTTACAGATTATAAAAGAGCTACTCCGTTTGATATCGAAATCACAACAGCTTCTGGAGAAAAAATAATTTCTGTAAAAAGAGGCGTTGCAATCTTCCGCTCGACGGTTGAAATTTTTGACGAAAAAGATCGTCTTGTTGGAACATTCAAACAAAAATTCTTTTCGATTGGCGGTAAATTTGAAATTCTGGATAAGAACGAAAAACCTGTTGCTACATTACAAGGAAAATGGACAGGTTGGGATTTTAAATTCAGCCATGAAAATAAACAACTTGCTCAGGTTAGTAAAAAATGGGCCGGAATGGGGAAAGAGTTTTTTACAAGTGCAGACAATTATGTTCTTCAAATTGAAGAAAATGTAGCACAGGATAGTCCGCTTAGACAATTAATTCTTGCTGCTGTAATGTGTATCGATATGGTTCTGAAAGAATAATAAGTTTGTTAAACTTAGATTAAGAAAATAGCTGAAAGCATCATTTTAGGAAGCAAAAACTGTATTTTTGTGTTACTAAAATGATGCTTTTGCATTTCTAAAAAATAAATCATGACAGACTTAAAAAATAAAAATGCCCTAATTACAGGTGCTGGAAAAGGAATTGGAAAAGCCATTGCCATTGCACTGGCTAAAGAAGGTGTAAACGTAATTTTAGTTTCAAGAACTCAGGCAGACGTTGATCAGCTTGCGGATCAAACCAGCAATTTAGGAGTAAAATCTTTGGCTTTGGCTGCCGATGTTTCTGATATTAATTCTATCAATAATGCTGTAGAAAAAGCTTTCGCCGAATTTAAAACTATCGATATTTTAATTAATAATGCCGGTATTGCCGCTTTTGGAAATTTCCTTGCACTAGAACCTTCTGCTTGGGAAAAAATTATTCAGGTAAATTTAATGGGAACATATTATACAACCCGTGCTGTTTTACCTAATATGATCGAAAGACAAACAGGTGATATCATCAATATTTCGTCTACCGCAGGATTAAACGGAAACGCATTGACAAGTGCTTACAGTGCTTCTAAATTTGCGGTTCTAGGATTAACAGATTCTTTAATGCAGGAAGTTCGTAAATATAATATTCGCGTTACAGCGCTTACACCAAGTACGGTTGCGACTGATATGGCAAAAGATCTAAACCTGACAGATGGTAATCCGGATAAAGTAATGCAATCTGAAGATATTGCTGAATTAATCATTGCGCAACTGAAATTAAGCCGTAGGGTCTTTATTAAAAACAGTAGTATCTGGTCTACCAATCCTTAAAAACAAAAAACAAACTCCAATCTTTTAAAATCCCAAATTCCAAGTGTTTTTTGAATTGGTATTTGGACACGAGCGTCAGCGAACTGGCGAAGCAATTTAATTTTTGGAATTTCAAAAAACACATGATGGAACAATATTTAAGACAATTAATTTCAATAGAATTTACAGATAAAAAAGAACTTTTTACGGGATTTCTGATTGATTACTCTGATGACTGGATTTTATTACGAAACAATCCTGAAGATTTTATTTTGGATGGTTTTGTGATTCTGAAAAACAAAAACATCGAAGCGGTTCACAGAGATCACGATTTGGAATTTACCGAAAAAGTAATTCGCCTAAAAGGTTTAAAGACAAATGCCGAAGACATTATTCCGATTCGGGATTTGAATTCGATTCTCAATTATGTAAATAGCAAATACGGTATTTTTCAAATTTCAAAAAAATCAGCAAAATCAGCTTATCTAGGAAAATTGATTGAATTAAACGATGAAGAACTTACGATTGATTTCCTGGACATAAGAGGTCAATTTGGAGGAGAATTAAGCTTTAATCCGCAGAAAATTAGAGTTATCGAATTTGATACAGATTATATCAACTCTTTGAAATTGGTGATTCCTGAGGATCAGAAATAATTATTTAAAAAACAGAAAAGCCCTTTTTACAGAGGGCTTTTCTATTTTTTGTCTTTACTGTCAATCTTTGTCAAAGTTTTAAACCTTGACAAGATCTAAATCTATGCTTCTGTCAATTTATTTAAAAACTCTAAACGAACGCTTCCGTCTTCGTCGATTTTTGTCAAATTGATTTCTTGTAATGTATTTACCAATTCCGGATTCCAAGGAGTTTTTACTTTTACGTAATTCTCTGTAAAACCGTGAATGTATCCTTCTTTATTTTCACTTTCGAACAAAACCGTTCTATTAGATCCTAATTGACTTTCGTAAAAAGCACGACGTTTTTTAACTGATAAACCACGTAACATTTTACTACGTTTTGCTCGGACATTTGCAGGAACAATTCCCGCCATATCTGCAGCTTCTGTATTATCTCTTTCAGAATAAGTAAAAACATGCAAATAAGAAATATCCATTTCATTCAGGAAATGATACGTCTCTAAGAAATGTTCGTCAGTTTCTCCAGGGAAACCAACAATAACATCAACACCAATACAAGCGTGTGGCATTACTTTGCGAATCTTGTTTACTCTTTCGGTGTAAACTTCACGTAAGTAACGACGTTTCATTAATTTTAAAATATCATTACTTCCTGATTGTAGCGGAATATGAAAATGAGGAACAAAAGTTCTGCTCTTAGAAACAAACTCTATAGTTTCATTCTTCAATAAATTAGGCTCAATTGATGAAATTCTCAAACGCTCAATTCCTTCCACCTTATCCAAAGCCTGAACTAAATCAAGAAATGTATGTTCGTGTTTTTTATTTCCAAATTCTCCTTTTCCGTAATCACCAATATTTACTCCCGTTAAAACAATCTCTTTAATATTTTGAGCCGAAATTTCTTTAGCATTTTGCAATACATTTTCTAAAGCATCACTTCTCGAAATTCCTCTTGCTAATGGAATTGTACAATACGTACATTTATAATCACAACCGTCCTGAACTTTTAGAAAAGCACGTGTACGATCACCAATAGAATAACTACCAACATAAAAATCAGCTTCGGCAATTTCGCAAGAGTGAACTTCACCCATATCGTTTTTGCTTAGATCATTAATATAGTCGGTAATTTTAAACTTTTCAGTCGCTCCAAGAACCAAATCAACACCGTCAACCGCTGCTAATTCCTCTGGTTTCAATTGCGCATAACATCCCACCGCAGCGACAAAAGCTTTATCATTAAGTTTCATTGCTTTTTTTACCACCTGCTTAAATTGCTTATCAGCATTCTCTGTAACTGAACAGGTATTGATAACATAAATATCAGCTACTTCTTCAAAATCAACACGATCAAAACCTTCCTCATTGAAGTTTCTGGCGATTGTAGAAGTCTCTGAGAAATTCAATTTGCATCCAAGCGTATAAAAGGCAACTTTTTTTCTATTTTCCATGGGAATAAACTACATTTTAAGTAGTAAGATATTATATTTACATCTCTTTTGAAGAGTTTGCAAATTTACGTACAATATTCTTTAAAATAAAATCAATAATACACTATATATCAACATTTTGCACTAAACCAGTATTTCAAGCCATCATAAAAAACCATAAATTAAAGCAAACAGGATATCGATAAATTTAATTCATGAGAAAATGAAACATTGTTTCAATAAGAATAAAACGACAAAATAATCGATAAACCGCAAATAATATCGATAAAACGCATTTTTCCGAGTTTTAAATTCAAATTTTCTTACATTTAACTTTGCTAAGTTAGTTTTTCGAAGTAATTTCACTTCTCAAAAACGGTTAACTAAAATTATATTATTTTAAATAATAATTCACGCATAACAATTTTGATTTTCCCTCGTTATGTTGTTGTTTTGTTATTAGAAAAAATGGGCAAGCCGAAAACCAGAAAGAGTAGGCAAAAATTATAAATTAAAACTCCATATGAAAGCATTTTTACCCACAATCTGCTTGATGTTCTTAACCATTTTTAGCTCTCAGGCGCAAACTGCCGCTCCAGCTGCTAATCCATTTCCATCTATTAGCACATTGACAAACTGGGCGAGCTTAAACTCTCAATCTCAATTTGATATTGCAATTCGTGCGGTTGGATTTAAATTTGAAGTAAAAGAACCGGGTGAAGGCTCAACTGCTTACACTTATATTCGTAAAGTAACGGTAAATGAAGTAAATTATACGGATAGAATCGTTTACAGAATTACCAGTAATAATTCGGCAAGTATTATTTCATTGGTAACTGCTTCGACTGATTTAGTAAGTTTGTACACTCCGCAATTGGCAACTTTCAAAAATAACAATTGTAAAACTGAAATGTCTAAAGACAAAAACACAACTTGCAGCTGTTATGAAAGTGCAAATTTTGCAATCGATCTTTGCGACGAGCGTGTAAAATTGACAATGGGTGACGGAAATAAATATTTTGTTTCTGTAGCTAAAAAATAATATCCAATACCTAAATTATTATTTAAGTATTAAAACTACGAGCTGTTTTCCAAATCTTTGTAAATCTTAAACGAGATTAAGTTTACAAAGATTTGGAACGCATTTCTTAGGTACTTATAAGTTTGGATTTCTCATTTCATACCAAACTTCTAATTCTTCTTCATATTCAAAAGCATTTACATACTGTAAACCTAGCTTTTCTAAAATTTTTCTTGAGTTTTCGTTTCCTGGATCCGCGTAAGCGTAAACCGCATCTACTTTCATTACATTGAAAGCTTGATCTATAAAGGCTTTTCCTGCTTCAGTCGCATAACCTTTTCCCCAATGTCTTTCAATAAAACGATATCCTATTTCATAAAAATCTTTATGATTATTGATTTCATTTGTAATAAATTTTATTCCGGACCAGCCAATAAACTCACCAGTTTCTTTTAGAATAACAGCCCAACGACCAGTACCAAAATCTGCATATTGTTTATGTAAAAAGTCAATATAAGCCCGACTTTGGTCAATATGCGTGATCGGCTTCTTCCCTACAAAAAGATGCACATTTGGATTAGATTCTAATTCAAATAGTCCTATATCGTCTGTCAGGAGAAATTCTCTTAATAATAAACGTTCTGTTTCTATTGGTCCTTTCATAAAAATTAATTTAAAATATAGCGTTGTACAACCTCAGCAACTCCATCGTCATTGTTTGACGCTACAATTATATCAGCTCGGTCACGCAATTCAGGCGTTACATTATCAACCCAAACTCCAAGTCCGGCATATTCTATCATTGTTAAATCATTTCCTGCGTTTCCTACGGCAATAATTTCACTTTGATGAATGTTTAATTTCTCTGCTAAGATTTTTATACTTGCTGCTTTATCGATTCCATTTTGTGCCGCTTCTAAGAAAAAAGGTTTTGACATTGCAATACTCAAATATGGCATTGCTTGTTTTAAATCGCTCTCTAATTCTTTTAGATAAGAAGGCTCAGCTAATAAAATACATTTCACTGTAGGTTCTGTTACTGCATCTCTAAAGCTTGACACTTTATTGTGTGGTAATCCCGTAATTTCTTTTTCGATTTCGATATACTCAGAATCTGTTTCACTTATGATTTCACCATCTACATACGTGATAATATGCGTTTTCTTTTTTACACTATAATCGTATAAATCACGAATTTGCTCTAGCGTTAATTTCTGTTCAAACAAAACAGTGTCGTCTTTAGCACTACTAATTATAGCACCGTTAAACGAAATTATATAAGAATTGTTCAAGTCCAGTTCTAATTCTTTAGCATAAGCAGTCATTGCCGATGTTGGTCGGCCTGAAGCCAAAACCACATAAACCCCTTTTGCCTGAGCTTCAAGAATCACTTTTTTATTAAGGTTCGAAATTTTATGATCGTCTGTCAACAGGGTATCATCCATGTCGAGCACCAGCATTTTATATTGCATTATATTTTTTTCTAATTAAAAACAGAACTTAAATACTCATTCTGAAATCCTCAATAACCGGATTTGCTTTTGCAAAATCTGTTTCCTGAATAAATACTTCAACCGCTAAATCTGATCCTCCATAACCACCTAAACGTGCAGATTGGATATTATCTTTTTTTACTGTCTCTACTCCAGCTTCTTCTAATCTTTCTTGCAATGCAAGTGCTAAAACTTCGCTTCCTGAATACACCTTCATTAATCCCATGACATTCTATTTTTTATAATTATTTAATTCTTATTCTAAAATTATTTTTAACTGCTTTTGGAAATCACTATTTTCATTCATTCCTATATGTCCCTGCGCTTTTAAAGGATAAAAATGCCCGTTAGATTTTAATTCTTTACTCAATCGAACTGAATTTTCATAAGGAATCAATTGATCTTCCATTCCATGGAAAATATAAATTGGCATTTTAATTTTGGGCAAATATTTATACGTTTCTAAATCAAAATTTTTCATGAAATCAGGAAAAAAAGGAACTTTTGTACTCGATAATTCTGCAAAACTATAATACGGAGACTGCAGAATTAAAGCTTTCGGCTTATTCTCTGAAGCCAATATTGCTGCGAGTCCCGAACCAATCGAATAACCCGCAATAATGATTTTATTTTCAGGATATCGCTTTACTAATATTTTATAGACAATAGAAATATCCTTATTTAACTGCTCTTCATTTTCAATTATACCTTCACTTTTTCCGAAGCTTCGATAATCTAAAATAAAAATATCATACCCTAAACTGGTATATGTTTTTGCTATTTTACCCCAGGTTTCTAGTGTTCCCGCATTTCCATGAAGATAAAAAACAAGGCCCTTAGATTTTTCCGATTTAAACAAAAGTCCATTCAGGTTTATTCCATCAAATGACTTTATATTTAATTCTTCAAACTTTTGCTGATACTCAAATTGATAATCTTTCGAAAGAGCTGCACTCTGAAAAACCATTCCAACCTGATTGAAATAAACATAGGAAACAATAACCACATAAATTACAACGAAAAATGCTAAAAGAACAATCGTTAAAAATTTAAAGGTTTTCAATATCTCCATAAATGCTTTTTAAATCAATTATTCTTCCTCTTCGATTTGATCTTCTTCTTCGTCAAGCTCTTCTTCACCTTCTTCGTCCATATCAAACAAATAAGGTTCCAACAACATTTTGTCTGCCAGAATTTCAATACGTTCTGTCAATGTTTCAGCAAAAATAATACGCTGTGTTTTTGTGATACTGTTTGAAATACGCATAATTTTAGTTTCATTACGTAGTTTCAATATAGGATCAGTATCATCCAGAATGAACATTTTTAAACGGTTTACATTATAGCCTGCCGTTGTAAACATGTCGCTTAGTTTATTTGGCGTACCAATCAAAACATCAATTCCTGTAGAAATATAGTTTTTATCATAATCCATATCACCTTTGTCATGCACGCCATAAACTTCCAGTTTAGAATATTTCCCGTATTTCTCAAAAAGCGCTTCCATTTCTAATACCTTAGCTTTATCTTCTACAAAAATCAAAGCACGTGGAGATTCTTCTGTATGACCAGCTAATTGCTGAATCACATTTAATACAATTGTTGTCGATTTTCCGGTTCCTGCCGGAGAAAGAATAATACAATCTGCACCACTTTTTATCGTCGAAAAAGTTTCTTGCTGCAAGATATTTGCTTCTGTTAAACCATTTTCAATTAAAGCGTCTTGTAATTTCTCGTTTATTTTTTTTAGTTTCATCTTCTAATTTTAGAATTTAGATTTTAGAATTCAGATTGAAAATTAAAATCATTATTTACTTGCAAACATTTTCACGTCAGTTTCAGAAATTTCGTTTCCTCCTAAAATGATTAATCTTTCGACAACATTTCGAAGTTCACGGATGTTTCCTGTCCAATCGTATTCTTGCAATAATTTTATGGCTTGCGCCGAAAATACTTTCACAGCATTTCCTTGCTCCGAAGCTATTTTCTCTGTAAAATGAGTAATTAACGCCGGAATATCATCACGTCTTTCATTCAATGGCGGAACTTTAATCAAAATCACAGCCAAACGATGGTATAAATCTTCACGGAAACGACCTTCGGCAATTTCTGTTTTTAAATCTTTATTAGTTGCAGCCACAACACGCACATCAACTTTGATATCTTTCTCGGCTCCCACTCTGGTAATCATACTTTCTTGTAAAGCACGTAAAACTTTGGCTTGCGCCGAAAGACTCATGTCTCCAATTTCATCCAGAAAAATAGTTCCTTTATCAGCTGCTTCGAATTTCCCTGCACGATCTTTTACTGCTGATGTAAAGGCTCCTTTTACGTGACCAAACAATTCACTTTCGATCAATTCACTCGGAATTGCAGCACAGTTTACTTCAATCATTGGAAAATTAGCGCGTTCGCTTCTTTCATGCAATTGATGCGCTACTAATTCTTTTCCGGTCCCGTTTGGCCCGGTAATCAAAACTCTCGCTTCTGTTTGCGCAACTTTCTCAATCATCACTTTAATATGATTAATAGCTTCGCTCTCACCTACCATTTCGTAGTTTTTACTTACCTTTTTCTTTAGAATTTTATTCTCGACTACAAGTTGTTTTTTATCTAAAGCATTACGAACCGTATTCAATAAACGATTCAAATCTGGTGGTTTTGATATATAATCAAAAGCTCCCAAACGCATCGTATGAATTGCAGTTTCCATATCGCCATGACCAGAGATCATCACCATCGGAATTTCTGGCTTTATTTTTTTTACTTCTTCTAAAACCTCAACACCGTCCATTTTTGGCATTTTGATATCACACAAAACCAAATCGTAATCGTTGTTTTTTATTTTCTCAAGACCCGCAACGCCATCTTCTGCTTCATCTACCTGATACGTATCATTTTCTTCTGATAAAATTTTCACCAAAACTCTTCTGATCGATGCTTCGTCTTCTATAATTAGTATTTTACTCATTCTTTTTTCTTAAGGTTCAAAGTTGCAAAGGCACAAAGATACAAAGTTTAAAATCTTTGCCGCTTTGTACCTTTTAACCTTTATTATTATCATTTCTTATATTGTTTTGCATAGACTTAAAGATATTTATTCTAAGCTACAAATAAAACCTTTGCAACTTTGAACCTCTGAACCTTTGCAACTTCAAAACTAATACTTCAACCATTTATACAATTCTGTCCAGGTTGGTTTCTTGCCATACATCAAAATACCAATTCGGTAAATTTTGGCAGCGAACCAGACTACAAGGAAAAAGGTAGCAAACAATAATGATACCGAAATCGCGATTTGCCACCACGGCACGCCAAACGGAAGTCGCATTAACATTACAATTGGCGACGTAAGCGGAATCATCGAAAATACCACGGCAATTGTTCCGTGTGGATCATTTACAACTGTAAAAAATCCTATATAAACACTTAAAATAAGCGGCAAAATAATTGGCAAAAGAAACTGTTGAGAATCGGTTTGATTGTCAACCGCAGCTCCAATTGCAGCATAAAATGAACTGTATAAAAAGTATCCTCCAATGAAATAAATCACAAAACCAATTAAGATACTTGCAATAGGCAAATTCCATAATTCGCTAATATACATTTGTGCCGTTCCTGACATTTCATGTTGAGCTGATTGCATCAATTCTGGCGAAATCCTAGCTGTTGGACCAACGTTTACACCAAAAAATGCTGAAGCTGCAAACATTAATCCTAAACCAATTATCGCCCAAATCAAAAATTGCAATAATCCCGCAAGCGAAGTTCCGATAATTTTACCAATCATCAATTGAAATGGTTTTACTGACGAAATAATGATTTCGATAATACGATTCGTTTTTTCTTCGATCACACTTCGCATTACCATATTTCCGTAAATGATTATAAACATCATAATCAAGTATCCAAATGCGCCGCCAATTCCAATTTTTATTTCATTTAATCCTTTCAAACTTTCTTCTCCCGAAGCTTTTACCAAATGAATATTAACGGCAGATTGTGCTTTTTGGATTGCCAAAGTATCCAATTTTGCAGTTTCGAGATTTATCTTCGTAATTTTTTCTGCAATTACATCTTGTGTTTTTTCGATAAAAGAAATACTCGGACTGTTGTTCGAAATAAACTCAATTTTGCTTTCTAATTCTTTTAAATTACTTGTTTTTGGAATAATAATTAAACCGTCAAAACTTTCTTTGGTAATACTGTCTTTTAAAGCAGTAACATCAATTTCAGATAAATTTAGATATTTAAACTCTGCTTGACTTTTATTCTCCTTTACAAAATCATTTACAAACAAACCCGTTTCGTCATGAATAGCAATTTGTTTGGTTTCGGCTTTCATCGAACTCAAATAACCAATAAATCCAGCAATTGCTACAAACAATAACGGACTCAAAAAAGTCATGACAACAAAAGATTTATTGCGAACTTTTGCAATAAACTCTCTTTTTATAATCAACGAAATAATACTCATTTTTTAGATTAATTAGATTTTTAGACTTCTTAGATTATCAGATTTTTTTTTTAGATTTCCAGATTCAGTCTACGAATCTAAGAAGTCTAACGATCTAAAAATCTATCCAGTAACTGTTTGAATAAATATATCGTTTACACTTGGAATTTTTTCGACGAAATGGGTTACTTGCCCTCTTTGTGTCAGTATATTTAATAACTCATTTGGTGTTGCATCTCCAATTTGGATATTTAATTTCAAGTCATCATTTAGCGATTTAAAACTAGCCGGAGAAACAGTAAACTTTTGTGTAATATCATACATCAAACCTTCTACATTGCTTGTCAAAATTCCCACCTCAAAACTATTAGTTCTAAATTGACGCTTTACATCACTTAGTTTACCTTCAATTAATTTATTCGATTTATGAATTAAGGCGATATGATCACAAAGTTCTTCAACACTTTCCATTCGATGTGTCGAAAATATAATTGTTGCTCCTTGTTCTTTTAATGCCAAAATTTCATCTTTTATGACATTTGCATTTACTGGATCAAATCCTGAAAATGGCTCATCAAAAATCAGCAATTTAGGTTTATGCAATACGCAAACTACAAACTGAATTTTTTGCGCCATTCCTTTTGACAGTTCCTGAATTTTCTTGTTCCACCAACCCTGAATTCCTAAGCGATCAAACCAATATTCCAGTTGTATTTTAGCTTCAGCTTTAGAAAGTCCTTTCATTTGCGCCAAATACAAACATTGCTCACCCACTTTCATAGAAGTATACAATCCTCTTTCTTCAGGAAGATATCCAATAGTCTGCACGTGTTTTGGATGTAATCTTTCTCCATCCAAAATCACTTCGCCGCTATCTGGCAAGGTAATTTGATTTATAATTCGGATTAGAGAAGTTTTTCCGGCTCCATTTGGACCTAATAGTCCGTAAATACTACCTTTTGGCACATTTAATGAAACTTCGTTAAGCGCTACATAATCACCGTATTGTTTTACGACTTTATGTACTTCGAGTAAGTTGCTCATGCTATTTTTAAGATTTTCTGCGTCAGTTTGACCTTTGTGGTATTGCGCCTGTAAAAGTAAATAATTCGTAGCGAAACTTTACATTATTAATGCAAAAAACCCATTCTAATTTACACTAGAATGGGTTTTTATATTTATTATTTCAACATTTCAGAAAAAGTTCCGTTTATGAAAACATGTCTTTTACTTTTTCGAAAAATGATTTTTCTGATTTTTCAGGACTTGGCACAAAGTGTTCGTCTGCTAAAGCATTTTCAAAAAATTGTTTTTGCTCTTTATTCAACGTTTTTGGCGTCCAAACATTAACATGAACTAGTAAATCACCACTTCCGTATCCGTTAATACTTGGGATTCCTTTTCCTTTTAATCTCAAGATTTTTCCGGATTGAATACCTTCTTCCAGCTTAATACGAACTTTTCCGTTGATTGCTTCAATATCTTTAGAAACTCCTAAAACTGCTTCCGGAAAACTGATATACAAATCAAAGTGAATATTTTCTCCTTCACGCTTCAAAAACTCATGCTCTAACTCTTCGATAGCTACAATTAAATCACCTGGAATACTATTTCCAGGAGCGTCGTTTCCTTTGTTAGAAACTTTCAATTGCATACCATCAACAACTCCAGCAGGAATTTTGATTGATACTGTTTCATCTTCCTGAACCATTCCTTGCGAATCTGCTTCAGAAGGTCTTTTATCTAAAATCTGACCAGACCCTCCACAAGTAGGACAAGTTGACGCAGATTGCATTCTTCCTAAAATAGTATTTGTCACACGCATTACCTGCCCTTGACCATTACAAGTCGAACACGTTTTGTATGTTACACCTTTAGCCTGAACTTTACGTTTTACTTTTACTTTTTTCTCAACACCATTTGCAATTTCTTCTAATGTCAATTTAACTTTGATACGAAGATTGCTTCCTTTAGCACGACGAGGGCCACCTCCGCCTCCGCCGAAACCACCAAATCCTCCTCCAAAAATATCACCAAACTGGCTGAAAATGTCATCCATATTCATACCGCCATGGCCACCACCAAAACCTCCAGAACCGTCAAAAGCCTGGTGTCCGTATTGATCGTATTTCGCTTTTTTGTTAGGATCGCTTAGTACTTCGTAAGCTTCTGCCGCTAATTTAAAATTTTCTTCTGCCTCTTTGTCGCCTGGATTTTTGTCCGGGTGGTATTTTAAAGCACTTTTTCGATAAGCTTTTTTAATTTCGGCAGCGTCAGCATTTTTTGAAATGCCTAGTATTTCGTAAAAATCTTTTTTCATAATTTAGGTTAAATTCCAAATCTAAAATTCCAAATTCCAATACTTAAAAAATTGACTTTCAGAATATTTATTTGCATTTTTTAGTTTCCGATAACAACTTTTGGGAAACGGATAATTTTGTCTCCTAATTTGTATCCTTTTTCAATAACATCAACAATTTTCCCTTTTAATTTATCAGACGGAGCTGGAATTTGGGTAATTGCCTCAGCAAAATCAGCATTAAAAGCATCACCTGCTCTTACTTCAACTTGCTCTAAACCTTTAGAAACCAAAGTGCTTTTTAATTTTTCGTAAATCAACTCAACTCCTTTTTTCAAATTTTCATCGTCAGACTTGTTGATTTCTACAGTCGCTCTGTCAAAATCATCCAAAACAGGAAGCATTGCTAACAAAACTTCTTGGTTTGCTGTTTTAAACAAATCGATACGTTCCTTTGAAGTTCTTTTTTTGTAATTTTCAAATTCGGCAAATAATCTCAAAAACTTATCTTTTTCTTTTGCCAAGTCTTGAGCCAATTGCTCTTCAACACTTAATTCTTCAACAATCAATTGCTCTCCGTTGGCATTGTTCTCTAACGTTACTTCATCTAATTCCTGATCGAATTCTGTATTTTCCGTAGTCATATTACTTTTATTTTTAAAAATATTCTTAAACTTCATTTTTTATTCTTTCTTTTGGATTGCAAAAGTACTGCCAAATCTTCTAAAATGTCAAATTGTCACTTTATTAACAATGAGCATTTTAAAAACCGAAATAGCCTTTACAAAATTTAGTATAATTTTAAGACTATTACGTTATAGTTTATACTATATTTGAGATACTAAAATTAGAATCTAAATTATTACCTATCAAAATTGAATTTAAGGGTTAGCCTAGGCTTTATAAATAATTATTAATTCAACTTTACCTTATATTAAAAAAAGCTTCGCCTATTTCAGACGAAGCTTTTTTTTATGCTTTTTTACCTCTAAAAAAATCAATGCTAAAAAATTGTAAAGCAAAAAAATTACCGCAAAGAACGCTAAGTTTTTTTACTCTCAGCTTTTATAAAAAGACAAAGTTCGCAAAGCTTTGTATTGATTTAGCTTTGCGAACTTTGTTTTTTTTTGAAAGCACCTTAGATAGAAATCTTTGCGGTCTTTGCGGTAAAAATATTGCACGGGCGGAGGGATTCGAACCCCCATCAACGGTTTTGGAGACCGCTATTCTACCCTTGAACTACGCCCGTATCAAGGCCGCAAATTAAAAGCTTTTTTTCTTTCCCAGCAATTATTTCAGGTAGATTTAAAAAGATTTTTCTGTTTTGTATCGCTCGCCACGAATTGCACTAATTTGCACTAATTATTTTTTTGATGTAAGTAGTTAGTTTGCAAACTACTTAAAGGCTTAGGCAAAGCAAAAAAACAAATCTTTATAAAAATTGGCCTTGCACAGTTTTTATAAAAAATTTGCGAAAATTCGTGGAATTCGTGGCAAAAAAACCTTTTACTATGCAAGCAAAGCATTTTTTAATCCTTCGAAATCAACTGAAATTTGTTCTCCTGAAACTAAATTCTTAAGAGAATACGAATTTGAAGCAATCTCCTGATCGCCTGCAATCACTGCAAACGGAATCAAACGCTTATCTGCATATTGAAATTGTTTCCCCACTTTTACATTATCCGGATACAATTCTACTTTTATATTCTCTTTTCTTAATTTCTGAATCGCTTGCGAAGCGTATAAAGCTTCTGCATCTCCATAATTAATAAACAATGCTTTTGATGTTGCAGCAACAGTTTCCGGGAATAATTGCAATTCTTCCAAAACCAGATAAATTCGGTCTAAACCAAAAGAAATTCCAACACCACTCATATTTTTTAAACCAAAAATACCTGTCAAATCATCATATCTTCCACCGCCTCCAATAGACCCCATCGAAACAGTTTTTGGAGCAGCTACTTCAAAAATAGCTCCTGTATAATAATTCAATCCACGCGCAAGCGTCACATCAAGATCTAATGTCGCAGTTGCCAGACCTAAAGTTGCCACATTGTCACAAATAAATTTCAGTTCTTCAACTCCCTTCATTCCTTCTTCAGATTCAGCTAATAATTCTGAAAGCTGATTTATTTTGTCTGCAAAAGTTCCGGTAAAATTAAAAAGCGGCTGAACTTTAACCAAAGCTTCTTCGGCAATACCTTTTTCGATCATTTCTTTTTTAACTCCGTCTTCACCAATTTTATCCAGTTTATCAAGAGCCACCGTAAAATCGATCAATTTATCAGAAGCGCCAATTACTTCTGCAATTCCTGATAATATCTTTCTATTATTGATTTTAATTGTAACACCTTCTAATCCTAAAGATGTAAAAACAGTATCATACAATTGAACCAATTCTACTTCCTGCCACAATGATTTTGAACCCACAACATCAGCATCACATTGATAAAACTCTCTGTAACGCCCTCTTTGCGGTCTGTCAGCTCTCCAAACCGGCTGAATTTGATATCTTTTAAATGGAAATTCAATTTCATTTTGGTGCTGTACCACGTATCTCGCAAACGGAACTGTTAAGTCGTAACGCAAAGCTTTTTCAGAAATTTTCCCTGTAAACTTATTCAGCTCAATTCTTTGATTAAGGTCAATTGTTTCAGCCGAATTAACTTGTAAAGATTCGATAGATTCCGGTAATTCAATTTTATTTTTATTAAAGAAAAAATTGCCTGAGTTTAATATTTTAAAAATCAAACGATCACCTTCTTCCCCATATTTCCCCATTAAAGTATCTGAATTTTCAAAAGATGGCGTTTCAATTGGCTGAAAACCAAACTTTTCAAAATTATTTTTTATGGTCTGAATAATATATTGACGTTTTGACACCTCTGCAGGTGAAAAATCTCTTGTTCCTTGTGGAATACTTGGTTTTGAAGCCATTTTTCTTATTTTAGATTTTAGATTTCTGATTTTAGATTATTTTCCAATCTTTATCTCAAAAAATCATAACATTAATTTCTTATTGATTATTGATTTTGTAAAAAACCGTAAATCGTCTGCAAATATCTTATTTTTTAAAATAAATAATGCCAGTTCGAAAACAAACTTGTAACAAAAAACGTATTTTCGTGACAAATTGGTCATGATGCTAAAATTATTAAGAGAAAATATTCGAATTGCTTTTGGTTCAATCAAAACACAATTATTACGAACCATTCTTACCGTATTAATTATCGCAATTGGGATTACTGCTTTGGTAGGAATCCTTACGGTTGTAACGGCGCTTGAAAACACTGTTTCAACCAATTTTGCTTCAATGGGAGCCAACACTTTCAATATCAATCAATACGAAAATACGGTTAAAAATCGTGGCGGAAATGAACGTGAAGTCATTAATCCAATCATTTCATATCCTGAAGCTGTAGCTTTCAAAAACAAATACAAATATCCGTTTACGCAAACTTCACTTTCATTTACTGCAACATCAACCGCAGAAGTAAAATATTTAGATCAAAAAACAGATCCGGAAATTACAATTCTTGGAGTCGACGAACATTATATTTCAAACTCAGGTTTAGAAACTACATCTGGCCGTTCCTTCAATCAGTTTGACATTGACAATAACACCTATTCTTGTGTTGTTGGTTCTGATTTTGAAAAAGGCTTACTGAAAGACGTCAACCCAATTGATAAAATAATTTCGATTCGCGGTGCCCGTTTTAAAGTAATTGGCGTTCTTAAAGAAAAAGGCTCAACGTTTGGTCACAGTCAGGATTTACGAGTTTTGATTCCTATTCAGGTAGCAAGATCTTTATTTACAGCACCAAACATCAATTATACGATGAGTGTGATGGTTTCTAAAAAAGAACTCTTGGATGAAGCCGTTGATAATGCAACGAGTACCATGCGAAGAGTTCGTAAACTGAGTCCTGTTCGCGATAATAATTTTGGCATTGGCCGAAGCGATGATTTAATTAACAGAATCCTTGGAATTACGCAATATTTAGGCTGGGCTGCATGGATCATCAGTGTTATTACAATTTTAGGATCATCGATTGCTTTAATGAATATTATGATTGTTTCGGTAACGGAACGTACCAGAGAAATTGGTGTTCGTAAAGCTTTGGGAGCTACAAAAATCACGATTTCAGTCCAGTTTTTTATAGAAACTTTATTGATTGGACAAATTGGCGGTTTGGTCGGAATTGTATTTGGAATTCTTGTAGGTTCAGCTTTTGCAGCAGTAATGAATTTTGCTTTTGTGATTCCGTGGGTAGCAATTTTTGCCGCCTTCGCGACCAGTTTTATAGTAGCCTTGGTTTCTGGATTATATCCTGCAATAAAAGCTTCAAAACTTGATCCTATTGAAGCTTTACGTTATGAATAATTTTTAGTTTTCAGTTACAGTTTTCAGTGTTTAATCGTAAATATTTGAAGCAGAACTTAATCATTTATAAAGAACTTTATTCCCGCTATTCGCTACAATCTTTTATGCCCCCGAGGCTTCGGGAGGCATAAAAGATTGAAACGGATTGCTTCGCCAGTTCGCACTTTCAGGCTCGGGTGCGGGATTAGCTCCTAAAAAAAATTAATAGTATCACAGGAAATCGGAATGCAAAAATGCTTTTTCAAATTTCCTTAAATGTATTGTTTTTAAACCTTGCAGGAAATCATACGGTCGTTATCGTAGATATCTTTTCTTAATTCGATGTTTTTGAAATCCATATTTTCAAGTAAATCAATTGTTTCCTTGCCTAAATACTGATTGATTTCAAAATACAATTGTCCGTTTTCTACAAAATTATTTTTAGCCAATTCGGCAATTTTTCGATAAAAAATCAGGGCGTCATTATCATCTACAAAAAGTGCCAAATGTGGCTCATATTCCAGAACATTCTTTTTGATTTCTTCTTTCTCTAAATTGCGAACATAAGGCGGATTCGAAACAATAATATCAAAATTATATTTCAATTGTTCTAACTCTAAAATATCCTGAATCATAAAAGTAACATCTACTTTATTGTTTATTGCATTTTTTTTGGCTGTTTCGATCGCTTTTTTAGAAACATCAAAACCATAAACTTCAGCATTTGGAAGGTTTTTAGCCAATGAAATTGCTATACATCCACTACCCGTTCCAATATCCAGAATTTTTATTTTTTTTGATTGATCATTTATGGTATTCTCCTTGATAATCCATTCTACTAATTCTTCTGTTTCCGGACGAGGAATTAAAACATTCTCATTTACTTCAAAATCCAATCCATAGAAATTAGTTTTCCCAAGTAAATACTGAATCGGAACTTCTTGTTTTAATTGCGCTAAAAATGAATCCCAAACCACAAAATCATCTTCAGAAAAACTCAGTTCATGATTTAGAGCCAAATCAATTTGTCGTAATTGATGTTTGTCTTCTAAAATTAAATAGAAAAAACTTTCTGCTTCGTATGCATCGTAAAAAGGCGATAATTCTTTTATAAATTGAGTACGGTATTGTTTGATTTTCATTCCGTGTGTTTGAGTATTACTTTTGAGCAAAAGTTAATTTATTTCCAATAAGTATCATAAAACCAAGTTTGTTACACTTTCTTTTACAACAATTTCAACATCCAAACCGGGCAAGAACAATGTCCCGTATTTCCTAATGGCGCATCTAAATATTCGAAACCTGATTTTTTATATAATTTTTGAGCGGCGTGCATAAAAGGCATTGTTTCGATATAACATTTTTCGAAACCAAAATTTCTTGCTTCATCTAAACATTTTTCCATCATTTTACTTCCAATTCCTAAACCGCGGGTTTCCGGTAAAAAATACATTTTTTGCAACTCACTAATTTTAGGATCTCCATTCTCTAAAGGCGCAATTCCGGCACAACCTACAATTTTACCTTCGCTTTCTACTACAAAATAAGCCGATTTTGGCTTGCAATATTCTTCAAACATTAAATCTAAACACGGATCTTCGTATGCTGTACCAACTTTCGGAATTTCCATTTCGTCAAAAACCGATCGTATTAATTTCGCAACTGCTTGATTGTCTTCTTTTTTAATTGTTCTAATAATCCAATTTTCCATATTTCTTTATTCGTGCGACTTATATACAAAAGTAAAAATACTTTTTTGATAGTTCCTTAACTACTCCAATAACAATTATGAACTAAACAAAAATAACTACTTTTGTACCGTGAATATACATGAAAAATATATAAAACGCTGCATCGAATTGGCACAAAATGGGTTTGGAACTACATATCCAAATCCGATGGTTGGAAGTGTAATTGTTTATGAAGACAAAATCATTGGTGAAGGCTGGCACAAGAAATCCGGTGAACCACATGCCGAAGTCAATGCTGTTCGATCTGTAAAAGACAAATCGCTTTTAGAAAAAGCTACAATTTATGTGAGTTTAGAACCGTGTAGTCATTTTGGAAAAACACCTCCTTGCTGCGATTTAATTATAGAGCACAAAATTCCGAATATAGTTGTTGGAACCGTTGATCCTAATGAAAAAGTAGCCGGAAACGGAATCAAAAAATTAATTGCTTCAGGAGCAAATGTTGTTGTTGGTGTTTTAGAAAAAGAATGCTATGAACTCAACAAACGCTTCTTTACTTTTCATCAGCAAAAAAGACCTTATATCATATTAAAATGGGCTCAAAGTCAGGACGGCTTTTTGTCTCCCGAAAAAGAGACTAATCAGGATCGAAAACCGGTTTGGATTACCAATCAATATTCCAGACAATTGGTTCATAAATGGCGCAGTGAAGAGCAGGCAATTTTAGTTGGAACAAAAACTGTTATTGACGACAATCCTAAATTAAATGTTAGGGATTGGTCCGGAAATAATCCTGTGAGAGTTGTTTTAGACCAAAACAACCGAATCTCAAAAGACAGTTTTATTTTTGATGACAGCATTAAAACCATCATATTTACGAAATCTGAAATTAGCCTTTCAGCAGAAAACACTACCTTTGAAGTAATTGATTTTAATGAAAATATAATACCGCAGATTTTAGCAGTTTTATATCAAAATCAGATTCAGTCTATTATTATAGAAGGCGGCTTACAAACTTTACAATCTTTTATAGATCAGAATATTTGGGACGAAGCCCGGATTTTTGTTGGAAAAACAATTTTCGGAAACGGAACAAAAGCACCAATTCTTCAAATGAAAAATGTAACAAAAACCTACATTCAAAATGATGAATTAATAAATGTTAGAAATCATGATTGATACTATAATTTTTGACTTTGGAGATATTTTTATCAATTTAGACAAACAAGCAACTATGTCTGGATTGCAGAAATTAGGAATGACAGAATGGAATGCGGAATTTGATCGTTTGAACCTTTTGTTTGAAACCGGAGATATTTCGCATGCTGATTTTTTGGCAGGTTTCCAGAAAGAGCTTCCAAACGCTTCTATCGAAGAAATCCTTGAAGCCTGGAATGCTATTTTAGCAGATTTCCCGTTGTATCGATTAGAGTTTTTACAATTGCTTTCTCAAAAATACCGATTGTTTTTATTGAGTAATACCGATTCGATTCATATTGAAACTTTCGAGAATAAAAGTGGAATTTCATTTTACAGCGATTTTTATCAATGTTTTGAAAAAGTATATTTTTCATTTGAGATAGGAATGAGAAAGCCAAATGCTGACGTTTTTCAATATGTAATAAACAAACACGAATTATCTCCAAAACGAACTTTATTTGTAGATGATAAAAAAGAAAACACAGATGCTGCCGCTGCTTTAGGTCTTCATGTTTGGAATTTGCAAGTTGGTCAGGAAGATGTTGTTGATTTATTTGATAAAAAAATATTGTAGCAACTTTTGCCACTCCCGATAGCTATCGGGATTCACAGATTAAAATGATTTTATAATTCATTGCGTGATTAACCGCAAAGAGCGCTAAGTTTTTTTATCTAACTACATACTTAGAAAACGCAAAGTTCGCAAAGCTTTGAGTTGAATCAAGCTTTGCGAACTTTGCGTTTATAAAGCCGTGCAAAGTAAAAAACCTTAGCGCCCTTTGCGGTAAAATTAACTCTGTGCCTAAAAAATAATAAACATAATTTAGAAATTTACTTTTGGAATATAACGATACTTATCAAACCATTGCTTTTGAATCTGAAGAAGTGCTTTTTAAGGAAAAAGGAAGCAAGTTCTTCGGCTATGCCTTTCCTATAGAAAATGAAGAGGAAGTAAAACCTATCATCGAAAATCTAAAGAAGCAACATCCGCATGCGGTACATTTTTGCTATGCTTATCAATTAGGCACAGCTCCAAAAATCTCTTATCGAGCTAACGACGACGGCGAACCCAGCAATACTGCAGGCGCACCAATCTATGGGCAAATTCAATCTTTTGGTCTAACAAATGTCTTAGTTGTTGTAGTTCGTATTTTTGGAGGCGTTAAACTTGGCGTTGGCGGTTTGATTGCCGCTTACAAAACTACTGCGCAAATGACTCTTGAAATTTGCGAAATTGTCGAAAAAACAATTGATATTCAGTTTTTAATCTCATTTGATTATAAAAACATGAATAAAGTAATGAGGGTTATTAAAGAAAAAAAACTAGAAATTACGTCTCAGGAAATGGAAATTAATGAAGATTCCGGTCTTCCGATTGGTAAAATATCGACAAAAACACGCAAAAAAAATGCCGAATCTATATTCGACATTTTTGATTTAATGTTTGAAATCGATATTAAAATTATATGAATTAACATTAAAACGTACCTCGTTTTAACAATTATACAAGAGTTTTAAACAATTCTAAAATATAATCCGGAGGTGCTGTTGGTCGACCCGTTTTTAACGAAATAAATACTAAAATAAACACTGCAGTTGTTAATAACTCATTTGCCTCGTTATAGATCTCGCAGTCAAATTCGATCTTAACAGATGATTGACTTTTGAAAGTTGTATGAATCGTTAACAGCTCATCATAACGCGCCGATTTTTTATAATTTATTTGCATCGAAACAATTGGTAATCCAATTCCGCTTTCTTCCATACTTTTATACGAAATCCCTTTGTTCCTAAGCCATTCCACGCGCCCTATCTCAAAATATGGAACATAATTTCCGTGATAAACGACCCCCATTTGGTCAGTTTCTGAGTAACGAACACGCACTTGCGTTTGATGATTTTTCATTATTTATATATTAAAAAAAATTAACTTCAAAAAGTTTACTTACAACTTTTTTTTATAAAATTAGAGTCCAAAATATTTTTTTTTACAGAAATTTGTTCACATATTTGTTATCCCGAAATACGGAATAAAATTGCTCCTTTTTTATTAGGAGAATCTTTATCAATAATAAAAAATTTATCTGAATCTATGACTAAAACTGCTCAATCGGTATGGGAAAACTGTTTGTCTTTTATAAAGGACAATATTCAAGATCAAGCATATAAAACTTGGTTCGAACCAATCAAATCAGTTGAGCTAACCGACAACGCGTTATATATTCAAGTACCAAGTAAATTTTTCTACGAATGGCTCGAAGAGCATTACGTAAAATTATTGAAAGTTGCGCTTACCAAAGAACTGGGAAAAAACGCAAAGTTACTCTATAAAATTAAAATGGAGAACACTTATGGCAATAAACAACCATTTACCGAACAGTTGCCAAGTGCCAACAGAGTGCCTATGAAACCGCAAGAGGTTGATGCTCCGTTTAAAAACTTAAATCCTGAACTTAAAAATCCTTTTGTAATTCCTGGAATTAGAAATCTAAAAATTGAATCGCAATTAAATGCAAATTACAGTTTTGACAATTTCTTAGAAGGAGATTCAAATCGTTTGGCTCGTTCTGCAGGTATGGCTGTTGCTAATAAACCTGGAGGAACATCATTTAATCCTTTATTGATTTTTGGTGGAGTTGGTTTAGGAAAAACCCACTTAGCACACGCTATTGGTGTAGAGGTAAAAGATAAATATCCTGAAAAAACGGTTTTATATATTTCTGCCGAAATTTTCACACAACAATATATCGATTCTGTAAAAAAGAATAATCGTAATGATTTCATTCACTTTTATCAATTAATCGACGTTTTAATTATAGACGACGTTCAGTTTTTATCTGGAAAATCAGGAACTCAAGACGTATTTTTCCATATTTTTAACTATTTACACCAAAATGGCAAACAGGTAATTTTGACTTCGGACAAAGCACCAGTTGACATGCAGGATATTGAACAACGTTTATTATCTCGTTTTAAATGGGGATTATCTGCTGAATTACACCAGCCAGATTACGAAACCAGAATTTCGATCTTAAAAAACATTCTGTATCGTGATGGTGTTGAAATGCCCGACGACATTATTGAATATGTTGCCCGCAATATCAAATCTAATGTAAGAGAACTTGAAGGCGCTATTATTTCGTTAATCGCACAATCTTCTTTCAACAAAAAAGAAGTTACAATTGAGTTAGCAAAAAGCGTTGTAGAGAAATTTGTTAAAAACGTAAAGAGAGAAATCTCTATCGATTATATTCAAAAAATTGTGTCTGATTATTTTCAATTGGATATTGAAACCCTTCAATCTAAAACCAGAAAGAGGCATGTTGTTCAAGCGAGACAATTGGCCATGTTTTTTGCAAAGAAATTTACTAAAGCTTCTTTGGCAAACATTGGTTCACAAATTGGAGATCGCGATCACGCAACCGTATTGCATGCTTGTAAAACTGTAGACAATTTAGTTTCTACAGACAAACAATTCAAGAAATTTGTCGAGGACATCAACAAAAAATTAACGCTATAAACGCGCATCATGCCAGTAAAAGTTTTAATGGTTTGCTTGGGAAATATTTGCAGATCACCTTTAGCGGAAGGGATTTTAGCTTCAAAATTGCCTCAGGACAAATTTACGGTTGATTCAGCCGGAACAGGATCCTGGCATATTGGTCACGCACCAGACAAACGCTCTATTGATGTTGCCCAAAAAAACGGTTTATGTATTGACGGTCAAAAAGGAAGACAATTTCAAACTTCAGATTTTGATGAATTCGATTATATCTATGTCATGGATAATTCCAATTACCGCGACGTCATACATCTGGCTAAAACTTCAGAACATAAAAACAAAGTTCATCTTATTTTAAACGAATTATTTCCGGATGAAAATGTAGATGTTCCAGATCCTTACTACGGATCAACAAATGGATTTGATACTGTTTATCAAATGCTGGATGAAGTCGCTGATATCATTGCACAAAAACTTATCGAAAAACATTCATAACTTAATTTGTATTTTAATTACTTCACTGATAATTAAAATACTTTTTTGTTTAAACTCTAAAATATCATAAAATGAAACTTCTAGGAAAACTATATTTAATTCCAACAACAATGGGCGAAAGTGATCCAATGGATGTTTTGCCACAAACAGTAAAAAGAAGCATTGATTTTATAGATCATTATATTGTTGAAAACGAAAAAACAGCCAGAAAATCAATAAAAGCAGTTTCTCCAGAAAAAAAACAATCAGAACTTATACTTTTCACACTAAATAAACGCACTGAACCAAGTGAACATTTAGACTTTATAAAACCTTTATTAGAAGGAAAAAATGTAGGTTTAATGAGCGAAGCCGGTTGTCCGGGCGTTGCCGATCCAGGCGCTGTAATTGTAAAATTGGCACACGAAAAAGGAATTCAGGTTGTACCTTTAGTAGGGCCTTCTTCTATCCTATTAGCCATGATGGCTTCGGGAATGAATGGTCAAAGTTTTACTTTCAACGGATATTTGCCAATTGATAAAGACGAAAAGAAATCAGCTTTGAAACATTTTGAGAAATTATCTCAGGATAAAAATCAATCTCAAATTTTTATTGAAACTCCATATAGAAATAATAAATTGGTCGAAGATATTCTGCAAATTGTAAATCCTTCAACACATCTTTGTATTGCAACTGATATTACACTACCAACAGAATTTATTAAAACAATGCGTGTTGCGGATTGGAAAAAATTGAAAGTTGATCTTCATAATCGACCGACAATTTTCATTATTCATAAAATGTAAAAACCTAAGTCCGATCATTATCATGAAAAACTTTTTGATGCTAATTTTAATTTTTGTTGTTCAAAAAACATTTTCTCAAAAGGAAAACATGAAAATTTGCAAAACTCCAAAAGCACAAACTGAAACTATTAATAAGGATGGAAATGAAATTTATAATCCTCTAGATATAGAAATAAAACCAGAATTTCCCGGAGGACAGCAAGCACTCGATAAATTCATTAAAGAAAATTATAAAAACCCAAAAGATAAAACACTTAAAGGAAACATATATCTGACTTTTATAATCGAAAAAGATGGTTCATTAAGCGATATTAAAGCATTAAGAGATATTGGTTCTGGAACTGGCGCTGAAGCTATTCGTGTTTTAAAGACTTCTCCAAATTGGATTCCTGGAAAACAAAATAACAATGTGGTTAGAACTTTATATTCATTACCAATTTCTATAAATAATTTCTTAAAGTAATTATTCAAAAAAATAAAATTTGCCTTATATTGTACTCAAAAGTTTTCCCTAATCAAACTTAAGATGAGTAAATTACCGCACATAACCACTAGTATTTTTACGGTAATGTCTAAAATGGCAACCGAATATAATGCGATCAACCTTTCGCAGGGATTTCCAAATTTTCCTGTTGATGAAAGATTAACTGATATTATAGCCAGATTAGCTAAAGAAAATGTACATCAATATACACCAATGGCAGGTTTTCCGCCATTGATGAATCAAATTGCAAAATTGGTTCAAAGTTCCTACAATAGAACAATTGTTCCTGAAACCGAAATTCTGGTTACTGCCGGAGCAACTCAGGGAATTTTTACCACAATTTTAGCTTTAATAAAAACGGCAGACGAAGTAATTATTCTGGATCCAAGTTATGATTCGTATGAATCTCCTGTATTATTGTGTAATGCAAAACCCATTCGCGTTGCTTTAAACGACGATTATACCCCAAATTGGGAAACTATAGAAAAAGCCTGCTCGTCAAAAACCAAGATGATTATCATCAATAATCCGCATAATCCAACCGGAAAAATTCTTAACGAAGATGACTTTTTACAATTAGAAAAATTACTTTCAAAACATCCTGAAATTCTAGTTTTATCTGATGAAGTTTATGAATACATCACTTTCGAAGAAAGACATATTTCTGCCCATACCAAAGATTTCCTTTTGAATCGATGTATTATGGTTTCTTCATTCGGAAAATCATTTCACATAACCGGTTGGAAAATTGGTTATACTGTGGCACCGGAACATTTAATGAAAGAAATTAAAAAAGTACATCAGTTTTTGGTTTTTAGTGTAAATAGTATCTCCCAATTTGCTATCAGCGAGTATTTAAATGTTGTTGATGTGAATCTACTTGGAAAATTCTATCAGGAAAAACGAGATTATTTTCAAAAACTCCTTCAAAACAGCCGATTCGAATTAAAACCTTGCGAAGGAACTTATTTTCAAGTAGCTTCTTATGCTAATATTTCAGATGACGACGACGTGACATTTTGCAAAAAACTAATTACAGATCATGGAGTTGCCGCAATTCCTATTTCTACCTTTTATTCTGACCATAAAGACCAAAAATTAATACGTTTTTGCTTCGCCAAAGACGGCTTCACATTAGAATCTGCAGCAAAAAAATTGTGTGATATATAAAGTTTATCAAAATTTTATAACATTATTATGCGTGCATCCTATTTATTTATTTAATATTGTAATAAAAAGAAAAAAAATATGAGCTATACAGATAAAATGTTAAGAGATGACGCTTTAAAAGGTAAGGTCATTGTTGTTACAGGTGGCGGAAGTGGTTTAGGCAAAGCTATGACCAAATACTTCTTAGAATTAGGAGCTCAGGTAGCAATTACTTCAAGAGATTTAGAAAAACTTAAAAACACTGCTACAGAGCTTGAAGCTGAAACCGGCGGAAAATGTTTACCACTTCAATGTGACGTTCGTCATTATGAAGAAGTAGAAAATATGCTTCAGGAAGTTTTAAAAACTTTTGGAAAAGTGGATGTTCTTTTGAACAATGCTGCCGGAAATTTTATTTCTCCAACAGAGCGTTTATCTGCAAATGCATTTGATACTGTTATAGATATCGTATTAAAAGGTTCAAAAAACTGTACGCTTGCTTTTGGAAAACACTGGATCGATACCAAACAAACATCAGCAACAATTTTAAATATTGTAACAACTTATGCCTGGACAGGATCTGCTTATGTGGTGCCAAGTGCAACTGCAAAAGCCGGAGTTCTTGCTATGACACGCAGTTTAGCTGTAGAATGGGCAAAATACGGAATTCGTTCTAACGCAATTGCACCGGGACCATTCCCAACAAAAGGTGCTTGGGACAGATTGTTACCCGGAGATCTTGCCGAAAAATTTGATATGGCAAAAAAAGTACCTTTAAAACGTGTTGGTGATCACCAGGAATTAGCCAATTTAGCGGCTTATTTGGTTTCTGATTTTTCAGCTTATGTAAACGGAGACGTTATCACAATTGATGGTGGTGAATGGTTAAAAGGTGCAGGACAATTCAACTTATTAGAAGCAATTCCGGAAGAACTTTGGGATCAGCTTGAAATGATGATAAAAGCAAAAAAGAATAAATAATTACAAGTGCTTACTAAATTCAGAATATTTTATTAAAACTATACTGATTGCACCAATCCCGATAGCATAGCTGTCGGGATTTTTTTTATTTTACCATACAAATAATTTTTTACCATATAAGTGGTATAAGTAAATATAAGTGTACGTACTATTTACGTAAAAAATTAAATGAACTTACATAACTTATATGGTGAAAATTCATTCTTTAAGTTTAAACAATTCGCAATTCTGTTATTGTATCTTGAATGTTATTTAAACTTCTTATTATAAATTCAATTTTAAAGTTCGGATTCAATTATCAATCCACTTAAATTATTATTTTTGCCAAACAAATATCAAACAAAAAATATATGCTCATTATTGGACTTGCAGGAGGAACAGGAAGTGGAAAAACGACAGTAGTACACCAAATCATGAACGAATTACCAGACACTGAAGTGGGGGTAATTTCTCAGGATTCGTACTATAAAGAAACAACCAATTTGTCATTTGACGAAAGAGCATTAATCAATTTTGATCACCCACGTGCAATCGATTTTGAACTATTGGTAAAACACCTAAAAGCATTAAAAGAAGGCGAAACGATAGATCAGCCTGTATATTCTTTCATTCAGCACAACAGAACTGACGATACTGTGGCGACACACCCAAGAAAAGTTATGATTGTTGAAGGAATCTTAATTTTAACAAATCCAGAGCTACGCGATCTTTGCGATATCAAAATTTTTGTTCACGCAGATTCTGACGAAAGATTAATTCGTCGTTTAAAAAGAGATATTTCAGAACGCGGACGTGATATTGATGAGGTTTTAACACGTTATCAAAACACTTTAAAACCTATGCACGAGCAATTTATCGAGCCATCAAAAGCTTTTGCAGATATTATTATCCCTAACGACAAATATAATACCGTGGCAATTGATGTAGTTCGTGCCGTAATTAATCAACGAATTTCATAATTTTTATCGTAAATTTATTGCATTAAAATTAGGAGCTATTTCCCGCTCTCGCCTTTATCTTTTTATGTCCGCCGCGGCAGACATAAAAAGGATACCGGCTCCATCGGGGCTAGAACACCAATCGAAATTAAAAGAAGTAATCGGTTAAATAAAAAATGAAAATGAAAAACCCATATAAAGACAAAAGATGGTTTAAACTCCTAAGCAACAAATATGTTTGGGTACTACTCTTTTTCGTAGTATGGATGTTATTTTTAGACAATTACTCCTATTTTGATCATCGTTTTTTAGACAATCAAATAGAAGAATTACAAGACAATAAAAAATATTATCAGGACGAAATAAAAAAAGATCAAGAACAGATCAAACAACTTAAAAATCCTGAACAAATAGAAAAATATGCTCGCGAAAAGTACTTTATGAAAAAAGACAGCGAAGATATTTACATCATCCAATTTGAAGGAGACACCATTCAAGATACTAAAGAATAATCAGAAAAAAGCACCCAATGGCCACTACCCTATTCGACGATTTTAATCCGATTTCATCCAAACAATGGAAACAAAAAATTCAGTTTGAATTAGATGGCGCTGATTATAACGAAACCGTAATCTGGAACTCTCCAGAAGATATTCAGGTAAAACCTTTTTATCATATAGACGAATTTTCAAAATCGGCACCAGTAAAAACCAACGCTTCAAATTTCAAAATTTGTCAAAACATCTTTGTATACGATATCGAAAAATCGGTTCAAAGAGCGATAAACACTATTGAAAGAGGTGCAGAAAGTTTACGCTTTACTATTGAAAACGAAAAAATAGATGTTCAAAAATTATTAGAAACTCTTCCTTTAGAGAATAGAATCGTTTACTTTAATTTGAATTTCATTTCAATCGATTTCGTAAAACTATTAAACACCATTTCAATTCAGAAAAAGGCTGTTTTTTATTGCAATATTGATCCAATTGGACATTTTGCCAGAGAAGGAAATTGGTTTCCAACATCAGACAAAAATAATTTTGAAACGATAGAAAACATTTCAAAAGCAACCACAAATCTTTCTCTTTTAAGTGTAGATTTAGGTTTATACCAAAATTCAGGTGCCAATATTACACAACAAATTGCGTATAGTTTAGGTCATGTAAACGAATATTTGAATCGTTTACCAACTATATCGAAACCAATTGTTTTTCAAATTTCGGTTGGAACCAATTATTTCTTTGAAATTGCAAAACTTCGTGCTTTACGAATGCTTTTTAAATTAATAGCTTCAGAATATAATCCAGATTTAGAATGTCACTTTTTGGTAACGCCAACCAAACGCAATAAAACAATTTACGATTACAACGTAAACATGCTTCGAACCACAACCGAATGTATGTCAGCTATTTTAGGTGGTGCAGATGCTGTTGCCAATTTGCCTTATGATGCTTTATACCATAAAGACAATGAATTTGGCGACCGAATTGCACGAAATCAATTACTAGTTTTAAAACACGAGAGCTATTTTGATAAAGTAAACAATCCTGCTGACGGAAGTTATTATATAGAAAGTCTGACCACACAATTGGCAGAAAAAAGTTTAACTCTTTTTAAAGATATTGAAGCCAATGGCGGATTTCTGAAACTTTTGAATGATGGAACCATCAAAAAGAAAATCCAGGAAAGCGCCACTAAAGAACAGGAACTATTTGACTCAAGAAAAGAAGTTTTATTAGGAACGAATAAATATCCGAACAAAGATGACAAAATGAAACACGATTTAGAATTGTTTCCTTTTGTAAAAATCAAACCAAGAAAAACATTAATTACACCAATAATCGAAAAAAGATTAGCCGAAAAACTGGAGCAGGAAAGGCTTGAACTTGAATAATATTGATATCGAATAGCTATATTTAAATATAAATCTAAAATAATTATGGAAGCAATTAGACAAATAATATCCGTGAAAAACCGCTCTGTAACAGTTATTCTGCCAGACGATTTTACAGCAGATGAAGTAGAAGTAATTATTTTACCTATTCAAAATGATGAATATAAAATTCCGCAATGGCAAATTGATCAAGTTAGAGAAAGAACAGAGACTTATTTAAAAAATCCAAAAAATGTTACTGACATTGATGATTTTTTAAAAGAAATCGAAAATGATTTATAAAATAGTAATTGTTGAAGAAGCTAAAATTGATTATAAAAAATCACTTATCTATTATAAAAATATACATCCAAAATTAGCCATTAGGTTTAATGATTCATTTAAAAAAAGTTTAGCTATTATTAAGAAAGATCCATTATTATTCCAAATTAAATATGATACTATTAGAATCATATTTTTTAAAACTTTTCCATATGCAATACATTATTCTATTTATGAAAACTGTATCGTAATAAAATCCATTTTTCACACATCCAGAAACAGCGAATTAAATTTATTTTAAATAACATTTTTCACAATTGAGAAAAGACCTTAAACATATAAAGTTAGAAGTTAAAAGTGAAGCGTCAGATGAACTGATGAATAATTCTGAACCTATAACTCAAAACTTCTTCACAGCAGAAGGAATCGAATTAAAAGAAACCTATTCTGAAAAAGATATTGAAGATTTGGAGTTTCTTGAGTTTGGAGCCGGATTTGCACCAAACTTACGCGGACCTTATGCCACAATGTACGTAAGACGTCCGTGGACAATTCGCCAATATGCAGGATTTTCGACCGCAGAAGAAAGCAATGCCTTTTACAGAAGAAATTTAGCTGCCGGACAAAAAGGACTTTCCATTGCTTTTGATTTACCAACGCATCGCGGTTACGACTCTGATCATGAAAGAGTTGTTGGAGATGTTGGAAAAGCCGGAGTTGCAATAGATTCTGTTGAAGACATGAAAGTATTGTTCGATCAGATTCCATTAGATGAAATGTCGGTTTCAATGACCATGAACGGTGCCGTTTTACCTATTATGGCTTTTTATATTGTTGCAGCCGAAGAACAAGGTGTTGCGATTGGAAAACTCTCAGGAACAATCCAAAATGACATTCTGAAAGAGTTTATGGTTCGTAATACTTATATCTATCCACCAACTCCTTCGATGAAAATCATTGCAGATATTTTTGAATTTACGAGCAAGAAAATGCCAAAATTCAATTCTATCTCGATTTCAGGATATCACATGCAGGAAGCCGGAGCAACCGCCGATATTGAATTAGCTTATACTTTGGCAGATGGTTTAGAATACATCAGAACCGGACTTTCTACAGGAATGACGATTGATGAATTTGCTCCTCGCCTCTCCTTCTTTTGGGCAATTGGAATGAATCATTTTATGGAAATCGCTAAAATGCGTGCAGGTCGAATGATTTGGGCAAAATTAGTACAGCAATTCAATCCTAAAAGTGATAAATCGTTAGCTTTAAGAACACATTGTCAAACTAGTGGCTGGAGTTTAACAGAACAAGATCCGTTCAATAATGTAGCGAGAACTTGTATTGAAGCAACTGCTGCAGCTTTTGGTGGAACTCAATCTTTGCATACCAACGCACTTGACGAAGCTATTGCTTTACCAACAGACTTTTCGGCAAGAATTGCACGTAATACACAAATTTTTTTACAAGAAGAAACTAAAATTACTAAAACTGTTGATCCTTGGGGAGGAAGTTATTATGTTGAAAGCCTGACGAATGAAATTCTTAAAAGCACCTGGAAACTGATCGAAGAAGTTGAAGAATTAGGCGGAATGACCAAAGCTATTGAAGCAGGAATTCCAAAATTAAGAATTGAAGAAGCTGCCGCAAGAAAACAAGCCCGTATTGATAGTGGGCAAGATATTATTGTGGGTGTAAATCAATTTAGATTAGAAAAAGAAGATCCGTTGCATATCTTAGATGTTGACAACCAAATGGTTCGTAAGCAACAATTAGAGCAACTTGAACATATAAAAGCAACAAGAGATACTGAAAAAGTAAATCAATCACTGGAAAAACTAATACTTTGCGCAAAAACCGGACAAGGAAACTTACTTGAAATTGCTGTTGAAGCCGCTCGAAACAGAGCAACATTAGGCGAAATTAGTGATGCTCTGGAAAGTATTTTTGGCAGATTCAAAGCGCAAATTAAATCCTTTAGCGGTGTGTATAGTGCAGCAATAAAAAACGACGAGAACTTTGAAAAGGCAAAACAATTAGCAGACGCCTTTGCAAAACAAGAAGGAAGACGTCCTAGAATTATGATTGCCAAAATGGGACAAGACGGACATGATCGTGGTGCGAAAGTAGTCGCAACCGGTTATGCCGATGTAGGTTTTGATGTAGATATAGGCCCACTTTTTCAAACTCCGGCAGAAGCAGCAAAACAAGCTGTTGAAAATGATGTACATATATTAGGTGTTTCTTCATTGGCGGCAGGACATAAAACATTAGTCCCACAAGTTATTGAAGAACTTAAAAAACACGGTCGCGAAGATATTATGGTTATTGTAGGTGGTGTTATTCCGGCGCAAGACTATCAATTTCTATTTGATGCCGGAGCAGTAGCCGTTTTTGGTCCCGGAACTAAAATCAGTGAAGCAGCTATTAAAATCCTTGAAATTCTAATTGACTAAAAAAGAGCATAAAAAAATCCCGAATTATCGGGATTTTTTTTGTTTTCTTTCGATACTTAATCGTGTATCGTAGCATTACTGTCTGCTACAATATAAGAAAGATCATAACCTCCAAAGGCTCTTAGGTAACTTTTTAATGAAGTTCCATAAGCGTCTCTAAAATGTCTACTTCCTTTGTTTTTGAAAAAGTTTTTAACTGAACCAGCGCCTCCAAGATGTGCGGCGGCTAAAATTCCTGATTCGGTAATTGCAATACCATTGATAACTTTTCCTTCATACCTTTCAATTTCATTACGTAAAATCCATTTATTCTTGGATAACAACGCAATAAATGCTTTTTCTTGTAAGGCAGGATCTTTTAAAAATGCTTTCTTATTTTGAATACCAATAGATTTCAGGGCTTGAGTCCCAAATTGATATTTTCCCATGTAACCAAGTGAATTTACCAATCGGTATTTTCCTTGTGATTCTTTAAAGGCAACTGCTTCTTTAAAACCTATAAGACGTTTTCCTGTAAATGGGGCATTTAACTTGTGTAAAGTAGGATAATCATCCTCTTCGAGCGATGGAAATAAGTATTCAGACCCATCTGTTTTTTCTATTAAAAACCAAGGTTTGGTTTCTAGATTAAAGGGTTTAAAACCCAAACTTAAAAATGTAATAATAACGATCAAACTCGCATAAAAATACCATTTCTTTATCATAAATTGTTTTTCTTCAAAACGCTGTCACCCTCTTGAAATTTCTACGGTGCAAAGATAAGAAATACAAAATAACACTGAAAATCAACGCTTTACATAATTTAAAGATTACAAATATATGCTTCAATCCCTTTATTGATGCAGTTTTCGAGCGGTAATCAAAGACTTTGATTTTACTATAAAACCACCAAAATATAAATTTAAAAAATGCAATTTTTATCAAATTTTTAGCAATTTAGTTAAAATAGCAGGATTAAACCTACCAAATGTTCAAGATTTTTAAACAAAATTTATGTCGTAAAAATTTGTTTTTATCATTAAATTTATGTAAACTAAAATATAATCTTTTGTAAATTTCATTTTTTCAGATGAAATAAATTAGAGAATTGTAATACGTATTTTTTTGATTATTATTTAGAATGGGAACGAAAAATGGGTAAAACATTCAATTAAATAATCCTTTCGAATTTGTAGAAAATTAAAATAATAAATAGAACAAAAAAACCGAAGCTTAAAGCTTCGGTTTTTTTGTTCTATTTTAATCAATTAATACTCAAAAAATCATCTTGTCACTCCTTGAGTGGCGATCCAGTCAGAATATTTTTTTGCATTTATTTGATGTTGCTCATAAGTTGATGCAAATTCATGATATCCAAAACGATCGATACTTGCACAGAAATAAATATAATCGTTTTTTTCAGGATTTAAAACCGCATCCACAGCTGTGATATCAGGCATTGCAATTGGTCCTGGAGGAAGTCCAACATTCACGTAAGTGTTATATGGAGATTTCATAATCAAATCATTATAAAAAACTCTTTTAATAACCTGATCAAAATTGTTGTCTCTTAATTTTAAAGCATAAATAACTGTTGGATCTGCTTGTAATGGCATTTCTAAACGTAAACGATTCAAATAAACTCCGGCAATACGAGGTCTTTCATCTTTCTTTACTGATTCTTTATGAACAATAGAAGCCAAAATTGTAGCCTGAACTGGTGTTAAACCTTGCTTTTTAGCTTTTTCAATTCTTTCAGGAGTCCAGAAATTATGATATTCTTTGATCATTTTATCACGAAACTTCTCTGCAGAAGTATTCCAATAAATCTCATAAGTATTTGGAATAAACATCGCAAAAACATTGTCTTCATTGAAACCATTTTCTTTTAAGAAAGTTGAATCTTTAATAGCTTTCATCAATGATAAACTGTCTGCTTCGATTTCTGAACCAACTCTTCCGGCAAAGTTCTCTAAGCGCTCCTGATTGTTAAAGGCTAATTTTACAGGAACATTTGAGCGCATTGCACGAACCAAATCGATATTATTCATATCTTTTTTAAGTAAGAAACGCCCAGATTTCACATTTTCAGGATAGCCTCTTTTATTTGCCACCATTTCAAAATTGTCGAAATTCTTGATGTAAGGTTCTAATATCTTTTTAACATCGGTATAATTGGCTCCAGTTGGAACATATACGTACAATTCTTTTTCTTCGAATTTAGTATTTGCGCTGAAGATTTTGCTAATTAAAACAAATCCGTAAACCATTAAAGCTGAAATTATGGCAACAGCTGTTATTGTGATTATTTTTTTTAGGCTCAAAGTATAAAGTTTAAATTTGTTTGTTAATTAATTGAAATATTGCTTCGTCTTGATAGTGGTTATTTAGCAAAATCCAATCTTTTTTAATTCCTATTTTCTCAAAGCCAAATTTAGTAAAAAGAGCTATACTTGCTACATTTCCTACAGCAATATTTGCATATAATTGATGTAAATTTAAATTATGAAAAGAATACTTAATTAGAAGTTCTAATGCCTCAGAACCTACATTTTGCCTTTTATTTTCTTCTTTTTGAATAACAATTCCAATACCTGCCCTATTATTTTTAGGATCAAATTCAAATAAATCAATCAATCCAATGGCAGGAAAATCCTGATCCTGACAAATCGCTAAACGCAATTGTTTGGCCTCATATATATCCTGTTGTGCATTTTCGAGATATTGACGAACCAGAAAACGACTATAAGGTGTTTGAGTATTACTTACTTCCCAAATACTTTCGTCATTTTCCATTGCATAGACAAACTCTAAATCATTGGGCTCTAAAGCACGCAAATAAACAGAATCACCTTTGAGTGTTATCATTTTTAATTTTAGTTTTTATAACGTAGTTTTTGGAATTTGCACTCGAGCACTAGTGAACAAGCGAAGCAATTTAAAAATTGAACATTATATCTCTATTGTTCCTTTAAAAACAAATTTAGCAGGACCAGTCAGGAAAACATTAGTAAAATGATCTTCCATTTTATCAAAAGAAACTACAAGTTTTCCTCCTTCAACATTTAAATTAATTGAAGTTTTATCCGTTTCACCAATTGCATTCATAGCGATCGCAACCGCTGTTGCGCCAGTTCCGCAAGCCAGAGTTTCATCTTCAACACCTCTTTCATAAGTACGAAGTGAAAAAGTGCTATCATCAATCTTTTTTACAAAATTAACATTACTTCCTTTTTCACCATATAATTCGCCATAACGAATTGCGGCGCCATTATCTTTTACATTATAATGTTCTAAATCTTCAACAATTTGAACATGATGTGGAGAACCGGTATTTAAAAATGTATATGAATCCTTCTTTTGCACTTCATCAACATCGATCATCTGCAACGAAATTATAGCATCGTCTCCTACTGAGGCATGATGCAAACCATCTGTTGCAATAAAAGTAGTTTTATTGTCAATTACTCCCAATTGATTGGCAAAAGCAACCAGACAACGACCGCCATTTCCGCACATCGAACTTTGATTTCCATCTGAATTATAATAGACCATTTTGAAGTCTGTTTCAGTATCATTTTCCAGCAAAATAAGTCCGTCTGCTCCAATGCCGAAACGTCTGTCACATAGACGTTCAATTAATTTAATGTCTTCTTTTGGAAAGAAATTTGAACGATTATCAATCATTACAAAATCGTTTCCCGTACCTTGATATTTATAAAATTCTATTTGCATTTTTTTTACATTAAGAAACACAAAAGTACGAACAAATAATTAATGAAATGTTAATCAATGTTAAAGAGAGTTAAACCATTTTACCTGTTAAATTTTTGAATTATTTTTACCTTAAATAACTTAAACATAAATTATAATCATGAAAAGATTTTCAACCTTATTTTTAGTTTCACTCCTTAGTGGTGCAACTACCCTTGGTGCTTACAAGTTATTATTTGACAGCAACAATTCTTTTTTTGGAAGAGGAAATTCTGTTGTTACTCTTGCCCCCAATTCATTCAGTAAAAATGTTGGATTAGCTGCCGAAACTGTTGATTTTACAGCTGCCGCAGACAAAACAGTTCATACTGTTGTTCACGTAAAAAATGTTTCGCGCAGAACAGTCAGTAATCCTATGATGGAATTTTTCTATGGTTATGGAGGTGCGCAACAACAAGAGCAGGTTGGTACGGGATCTGGAGTCATCATTTCTGAAGATGGATATATCGTAACCAATAATCACGTAATTAAGGATGCGACCGAGATTGAAATTACATTAAACAATAAAAAATCATATCCGGCAAAACTTATTGGTACAGATTCTAAAATGGATATCGCATTACTAAAAATTAATGCCGACGAAAAACTTCCTTACACTGCTTTTGCCAATTCTGATAACGTAAAAGTGGGCGAATGGGTTTTGGCTGTTGGTAATCCATACAATTTGACTTCGACTGTAACTGCGGGAATTGTTTCGGCGAAAGCCAGAAATTTAGACACAAAGGGAATTCAGTCTTTTATTCAAACTGATGCTGCAGTAAATCCAGGAAACAGTGGCGGAGCTCTGGTAAATGCAAGGGGAGAATTAATTGGTATTAATACTATGATTTCGTCAATGACAGGTTCTTATGTTGGATATTCGTTTGCTGTTCCTTCTAATATCGCTCGAAAAATAATCGAAGATATTATGGAATTTGGTAATGTTCAAAGAGGAATTCTGGGTGTTGAAGGTGGTGAATTAAACAGTACCGCTTCAAAAGAATTAGGAATTACTGAAACACAAGGTTTTTATATTAGTAAAGTTTCTAAAAATTCAGGGGCCGAAAAAGCAGGTCTTACCAAAGGAGATATTATTGTAAAACTTGATGAACAAAATATCGCAACTTATGCAGATCTTTCTGGATACATTAATACAAAACGCCCAAATGATGTTATTAAAGTAACTTATGTTAAAGATGGGAAAACTAAAACAGTTCCGGTAACTTTAAGTAAAAACGAGTTTTATAGTACTGAATTTAAAGGAATCGAATTAGAAAATATCGATGCTACCGATAAAAAGAAATTCAGAATTGATTATGGTGTAAAAATCAAAAACATCAATAATGAAAACCTGATGCAATATCAAAATGAATTGCAGGGCAATATTATTTTGAGTATAGATAATGTTAAAGCAACAAATATTGAAAGCGTTTCTAAACTTTTAAGTAAAAAAGACGAAGGACAAAGTATACGTCTTGAAATGATAAATAAAAATGGAGAAGTTCTTCGAATCATTATTTAATTATAATTGTACATTTTCATTCGAAGTTTGTAGTTGCTGCGAATGAAAACTAAAAAATTCTCCAAGTAAACACAGTTTCAAAAGCCATCTTAGAAATAAGGTGGCTTTTTTATTTTCTCCCAAAAAGAATCTATTTTTTTCCTTATTATAAACTGACTTTTTATTTCGCTGGAAGAATTTTTTTTTGTCTCACTTTCAAAAATAAATCATAAAACTGTTTACGAAATCGATTGAAATAGGTACTTTTGCGCAAAATTTAAAAATATTTGTGTTTTTCTTTTTTCAATTTAATCAATTATGAGCAAAAAAACGTTATACCAAAAAGAGGTATCATTACAAGTCGACCGAAGAAGAGCTGGTGTCGAATTAATTAAAATCATAAGCGATTTATGGTATGATAAATCCATAGAAATGGTTTTATTCAAAAATCAATTATTGGATAAAAATGTCAGCGATATTATTAATTTACATCAATACGCAGGCGAATTTGTAGGTAAACCAATTACTATTTTTGACTCGGTTGAAATTGCAAGAGTTGTTCTTTCATTAGATCTTCCGCCAGCGAAATTAGACCTTGGAAAACTTACTTATGAATATCGTTTAGAAGATGAAAAATATCCGGACGCAAGATATTTTGTTTTGGATAAACTGAAAAAAGCAAAATCATCTGAAGAAATTCAACCTAAAGATGTTGTTTTATATGGCTTTGGCCGAATTGGACGCATATTAGCAAGAGAGCTAATGTCTAAAACCGGAAAAGGAAATCAATTGCGTTTGAGAGCAATTGTTTTACGTGATAAAAATGATACATCTAGTTTAGAGAAACGAGCTTCTCTATTAAGATACGATTCAATTCACGGTGATTTTCAAGGATCTGTAATTGCCGATCCTAAAAATAATGCTTTGATTATTAATGGAACTACAGTTCATATTATCACTGCAAACTCTCCAGAAGAAATTGACTATACACAATACGGAATCAATGACGCTTTAGTAATTGATAATACAGGAGCTTTTACTACTGAAGAAGCTTTAAAAAGACATTTAACTTCAAAAGGAGTTAGTAAAGTTTTGTTAACTGCACCTGGAAAAGGAATACCAAATATTGTGCATGGTGTAAATCATAACGAATATAACCCGGACGAAATTGATATTTTCTCGGCGGCTTCATGCACTACAAACGCCATTATACCAGTCCTGAAAGCAATTGAAGATACATTAGGTGTTGTAAAAGGACATTTAGAAACTATTCATGCTTATACAAATGACCAAAATTTGGTTGATAATATGCATAAAAAATACCGTCGTGGCAGAGCTGCAGCTTTAAATATGGTAATTACCGAAACTGGTGCCGGAAGTGCGGTTGCAAAAGCATTACCTACTTTAGAAGGAAAATTAACTTCAAATGCTATTCGTGTTCCAGTTCCAAACGGATCTTTGGTAGTTTTGAATTTAGAAGTTAAAAAAGCAACTTCAATTCCTGCTATCAATAAGATCATGAAAAAATATGCACTTGAAGGTGAACTAGTAGAACAAATTAAATATTCTTTGAATAATGAATTAGTTTCTTCTGATATCGTTGGAACTTCAGCGCCTTCAATTTATGATAGTAATGCTACAATTGTTTCTAAAGACGGAAAAAACATTGTGCTTTATATCTGGTATGATAACGAATTTGGCTACAGCCATCAAGTAATTCGTTTAGCGAAGTATATTGCAAAAGTAAGACGTTATACTTACTATTAATATAAGACCAAAACCACTATTCTTAAAACCATCAAGTTTTCTTGGTGGTTTTTTGTTTTATCTAAATAGGCAGAACAGTTGTGCTTTTTACTTCCGAAATAACAAAAACTGTATTGATAAGAGAAACTTCAGGCAAAATTGACAATTTTTTTTGATGAAAATGATGATAACTTTCCATATCCGGAATGATAATTTTAAGCATATAATCAAAATTCCCCGAAACATAATTACACTCCACCACTTCAGGTAAATTCAATATCGATTGATTGAATCCTTCCGAAGTATCGTAAGTTTGCTTGGTTAAGGTAACCTGACAATAAACAGTTAGATTATTACCCAGTTTTTTCTTATTGAGAATCGAAACATACTTCTCTATAACACCTTCTTTTTCAAGACGTTTAACACGATCATGAACCGGTGTTAACGATAGATTAATCTTGTTTGCAATGTCTTTTAACGTGTAGTGCGCATTTTCTTGTAAAAGTCGTAAGATTTTTTTGTCTATTTCATCTAAAGCCATAACGAAAACGTTTTCAGTGAGTACTAAGATTTAGTCATTTTTTCTTTTTAAGGAAATAATACCGCCTTCAAAAAGAATATTTTTCTGTAAAAATATGAAATAAAATAATATTTTCTTATTTAATACTCAATTATCAATAATATATTCTCTATCAGTAGATTTGTAAAACAATTTCAAAAAAAACAAAAAAACATAACAAAATGATAATAGGTGTTCCAAAAGAAATAAAGAATAATGAGAATCGTGTTGCATTAACACCAGCTGGTGTTTCAGAAATGAAAAAACACGGACATACAGTTTACGTACAAGCTACTGCTGGTGTAGGAAGTGGTTTTAGTGATGACGAATATGCAACTGCTGGAGCAACAGTTTTAGCAACTATTGAGGAAGTTTACGCAATCGCTGAAATGATTATTAAAGTAAAAGAGCCAATTGCTTCTGAATACCCATTAATCAAAAAAGATCAATTATTATTTACTTATTTCCACTTTGCTTCATCTGAACCATTAACTCACGCTATGCTTGAAAAAGGTGCTGTATGTTTGGCTTATGAAACTGTTGAAAAAGCAGATCGTAGTTTACCTTTATTGGTTCCAATGTCTGAAGTTGCTGGTCGTATGGCTATTCAACAAGGAGCAAAATACCTTGAAAAACCATTAAAAGGAAGAGGAATCCTTTTAGGAGGTGTACCAGGTGTTCCACCAGCAAAGGTTTTAGTTCTTGGTGGAGGAATCGTAGGAACTCAAGCTGCAAAAATGGCTGCTGGTTTAGGCGCTCAAGTTACTATTATGGATTTAAGTTTGCCACGTTTGCGTCATTTAGATGATATCATGCCTGCAAACGTAAACACAGAGATGTCCAACCATTATAATATCACAAGAGCAATTAAAGATGCTGATTTAATCGTTGGTGCAGTTTTGATTCCAGGAGCAAAAGCACCTCACTTGATCACTCGTGACATGCTTAAATTAATGCGTCCAGGAACTGTTGTTGTTGACGTAGCTGTTGATCAAGGTGGTTGTATTGAAACTTGTACTCCTACAACTCACGAAAACCCAACTTTTATCATTGATGATATCGTTCACTATTGTGTAGCTAACATGCCAGGTGCCGTTCCTTATACATCTACATTAGCTTTAACAAATGCTACTTTGCCTTATGCAGTACAATTAGCTAATAAAGGATGGGAAAAAGCTTGTAACGAAAATGAAGAATTGAAAAAAGGATTAAATATTGCAAACGGAAAAATTCTTTACAAAGGAGTTGCTGAAGCTTGGAATCTTCCTTTTAACGAAGAATTAGTGTTAGCAAACGCATAGTGCTAACATTAAAATAAGTGCTTACTAAACACTACTTTAAAAAGGCTTTTCTTAATTGAAAAGCCTTTTTTTGAACATAAAAAAACCTGTCATAAAATATGACAGGTTTTACTTTATATATGAATAGAGAAAACTATTTTTTCTCGCTTTTCTCGTTTTTTTCGTCTAAAACTTCTTGCAACACTTTTGCTTCAGTTCCGTTAGGGAAAGTAACTTTGATTTTTTGAGCAATTGTTGGTGCGATCTCGGTTATAGCTTTTTTATCGTATGATTCTCCTTTTTTAATATGCCATCCGTAAAAAATAGCAGGCACATGTGTATCATAACTATAAGGCGTTCCATGCGATGTTCCTGTAGTTGAGTATTCAATGTCACCAGGTTTATCAATAATAATCATATCTCCGTCTTGAGTCACATCATATCCTTTTGCAACAAAATTCAAATAATAATCATTTCCTGAGTTAGCCAAAATTTCTTCTTCAGTATATACTCTTTTAACTTGTGGTTGTGTAATTAAAAACTCTTTAAAAGCTTGTTTTACTTTTACCAAGTCTAAACCTTTATCTTTAATAATTTGCTTATTGAAGAAAACATTAAAGTTTGAATAATTTAAGATCAAATCAACACCAAATGTCTTGGTAGAGAAATCTTGTAAACTCTTTTTAACATCTTTCGATGGATAATTGTCAACATTATATTTATGATCTTTCAGATAAATAACATTTTCAGCACCTGCATGATCAGCAGTCAGAAATAAAAGATAATTTCCTTTACCAACTGTTTTGTCAAGATAAGCCAAGAAATCAGCAATAGTTTGGTCTAATTTTAAATATGTATCCTGAAGTTCCATAGAACGTGGACCAAGTAAGTGTCCAACATAATCTGTAGACGAAAAGCTAACGGTTAAGAAATCCGTAATGTTATCTTTTCCTAATTCTTCCTTTTCAATCGCTTTTTTAGCAAATTCAGCTAATAAATCATTTCCATAAGGAGTAGCTCTCAAAATTCCGGCATCATTCTTCTCATACATCGTTTTTAAATCGTATGGAAAAACTGGAGCAGCACTTCCGTATAACTTACCTTCATACGGATTATTATCCGGTAAACTTTCGTTATAAGTTGAAGCTGATTTAAATAAATCCCACCCTTTATTAATATAAGGCATGTAATGTTTCTCATTATTAAACTCTGTAACCCATTCTGGTAATTTTTCACCATAAAAAGTACTCGAAATAAAAGAACCTGTTTTGCTATACCAAAAAGCCCAGTTTGCAAAATGACCCGCAGGCAAAATAGCCCCACGATCTTTAAGACTCATACCAATAACTTTTCCTCGAAAATTTGTAGCCATTCTTACTTCGTCAGTAATAGTAGTACTTTGAAGATTTTTTGGTGACATTGCACCTTCTTCAACAGTTCCATCACCAACTGTTTTCACAGAAGCATCGTCAGTACAATACATTTCTTTACCTAGAGTTCTACTAAACCATTCGTTACCTACAATTCCATGAATAGATGGAGTTGTACCTGTATAAATAGAAGCATGACCTGGCGCAGTATAAGTTGGCATATAATTATAATGCATATTCTGAAAAGTATATCCATCATTCATCAATTTCTTAAAACCATTTGGTGAAAAATCATCTGAAAACCGATATAAATATTCCATTTTCATTTGATCAACTACAATACCTACAACCAACTTAGGGCGTTGTTGAGCACTTAAATTTGATAAAACAAACAAAGCCAACAATACAATACTTTTTTTCATACTTAGATTATAATATTTACAACAAAAATACAGATTCACTTTTTAAAAGTCTAGCCCATGATAATTTAAAACACAAAATTGACTTTTATTTAACAAAAAGCGAGTTCAATTAATTACAAATACTCTTGATTATGGCGTTACCCTTTGGGTCGGCTGTTCGCTAAATCTTTTGTTACAGAGGTTTTAGTGTTTCGAGAAGTCCTGAATACGGATCAAGACATATTGTTGTGGGGAAATATTAAAATCTAGATATTTGTATTTTTAAATTCCCCCTAATGCAAGATTCTTTTATTGACCTTCTTAAGTTATTATTGCCTGAGATAATAGTAGAT